>VOFH01000207.1_pt1 | contig 400838 bp, 361 predicted proteins | sample 5384091 | NCBI WGS metagenome assembly VOFH01 (sample SAMN12384727, study PRJNA508395) | human gut metagenome | isolation source: healthy gut G | host: Homo sapiens
TATCTACAAGGCTTTGTCCATTCCGGGCTTTGCAGAGGCACGTGCTGATATTGAAAAGTATGTAGGCGGAAAGAAAGGATATAAGAAGAATAAATACAAGTATGATGAGCGTACAGTGCAGTTGGTTCAGGATAACTGGAATTTTGCGCTGGAACAGTGGAAGTACGATTTATAATGATTGTCAATTATTAATGAGAGAAATGATTCAAAAGAAAGTTCGTATATTGGGAATGCTGTCTGCCATGCTCTGTTGCGGAGCAGTTTCTGCACAGCAGCACGAGGTAGAGATGATTCCTTTCGGAAATATGGATCAATGGAATACGTATGAAAAAGAGTTCAAATATAAATCGTAATTTTGTAGCCCATTATGAGTAGAATAATAGCTATTGATTACGGTAAAAAACGTACGGGCATAGCCGTCAGCGACACGTTGCAGATGATTGCCAACGGGCTTACCACTGTGCCTACCCACGAACTGCTCGCCTTTATCACGGACTACGTGGCGAAAGAACCGGTGGAGCGGATACTTGTCGGATTGCCGAAGCAGATGAATAACGAAGCTTCCGAGAACATGAAACGGATAGAGCCGTTTGTGCGTTCCTTGCAAAAGCGGTTGCCCGATATGCCGGTAGAGTATGTGGACGAGCGGTTTACTTCGGTCTTGGCGCACCGCACCATGCTGGAAGCCGGACTGAAAAAGAAAGACAGGCAGAACAAGGCGTTGGTGGACGAAATCAGCGCGACTATTATCCTGCAGACTTATCTGGAGAACAGGCGCTTCTCCTCTTTATAAATGTTTGGAAAATAATTCATAATTCATAAATTAAAGAAATGATTTTACCTGTTTATGTATACGGACAACCCGTATTGAGAAAAGTAGCGGAGGACATTACTCCCGATTATCCGAACCTGAAAGAACTGATTCAGAATATGTTCGAAACCATGGACCATGCCGATGGTGTGGGACTTGCAGCGCCGCAAATCGGTTTGCCTATCCGTGTGGTGGTTGTAGACCTGGATGTGTTGTCGGAAGATTATCCCGAATATAAAGGTTTCCGTAAGGCATATATCAATGCGCATATCCTCGAAGTATCGGGCGAAGAGGTATCTATGGAAGAAGGCTGCCTGAGCCTGCCGGGCATTCACGAATCTGTGAAAAGAGGCAATAAGATACGCGTGAAGTACCTGGACGAGGACCTGGTGGAGCATGACGAGATTGTGGAAGGCTATCTGGCCCGTGTGATGCAGCATGAGTTCGACCATTTGGACGGTAAGATGTTCATCGACCATCTGTCGCCCTTGCGCAGACAGATGATAAAGGGAAAACTGAACGCCATGCTGAAAGGTAAGGCACACTGTACCTATAAGGTGAAAACCGTAAAGTAAGCAAACCATATAATAAGGTATAAAAGGCTCAAAAAATATAAAAAGTCTTCGGTATATCCTGATATGTAAATGAATAAACGCTACTTTTGTTTTGTTTACAAGCATTTATAAGACAAGATGATAAAAAAGATATTGCTGGCAATTCTGTTATTGCCCACGTTGTTATATGCGCAAATCAATACGGAACGGGTGATGACCATTGCCCGCAACGCATTGTATTTCGAGGACTACGTGCTGTCTATCCAATATTTCAATCAGGTAATCAACGCGAAGCCTTATTTATACGAGCCTTATTTCTTCCGTGCGCTGGCAAAAATCAACCTGGACGATTTTCAGGGAGCGGAAGCGGATTGCGATCTGGCTATTCAGCGCAATCCTTTTGTTGTAGGCGCTTATCAGATAAGAGGTTTGGCACGTATCCGTCAGGATAAGTTCGACGGTGCGGTCGAGGACTACAAGACGGCTTTGAAGTACGACCCGGAGAATGTTGTACTTTGGCATAACCTCTCTCTTTGTCATATGCAGAAAGAGGATTTCAATGCTGCCAAAGAGGATTTGGGCAAGTTGCTCGCCATAGCTCCCCGCTATACGCGTGCGTACCTGATGCGCGGTGAGGTCAATCTCAAGCAGAACGATACGATACAGGCCTTGAAGGATTTTGATAAGGCCATTGATATGGACCGTTACGACCCGGACGGCTGGGCTGCCCGTGCCATTGTCCGTCTTCAGCAGTCCGACTACAAGGAAGCTGAAAAGGATTTGGACCAGGCGATACACCTGAGTGCACGTAATTCGGGCAACTACATAAACCGGGCTTTGGCGCGTTTCCATCAGAATAACCTGAGAGGAGCGATGAGTGACTATGACCTGGCGCTGGATATTGACCCCAATAACTTCCTCGGCCACTATAACCGGGGACTGTTGCGTGCACAGGTAGGTGACGATAACCGTGCGATAGAAGATTTCGACTTTGTGTTGAAGATGGAGCCGGACAATATGATGGCAACTTTCAACCGTGGTTTGCTGCGTGCACAGACGGGCGATTACCGCGGCGCTATCAGCGACTACTCCAAAGTGATAGAAGAGTATCCCAACTTCACGGCGGGTTACTACCATCGTGCCGAGGCCCGCAAGAAGATTGGCGACCGCAGGGAGCCGAGCAGGATGAGTTCAAGCTTATGAAGATGCAGCTCGACAAGCGCAACGGCGTGACAACCGGCGGCAATGACAAGGATGTGGCGGATAATACGGACGGCAACTCAGGAAAGGATGACGGTAAGACCCGTAAGAAGTCCGACAAGAATATGGAGAACTACCGCAAGATTGTGATTGCGGATGATTCGGAAGTGGAACAGCGTTATAAGAGCGACTACCGCGGCCGTGTGCAAGACCGTAACGTGACTATCAAGCTCGAACCTATGTATGCGCTGACCTATTATGAGAAGCTGAGCGACGTAAAACGTATTGTGCATTATCACAAGTATATAGACGAGTTGAATCACTCCAAACTGTTCCCCAAACCGTTGCGCATCACCAATATGGAGTCGCCTCTGACAGAAGAGCAGGTACGTTTCCACTTCGCATTGATAGACGCCCATACATCGGATATTGTGGCAGACGAAAAAAATGCCGGAAAGCGGTTTATGCGCGGTTTGGATTTCTATCTGGTGCAGGACTTTGCAAGTTCCATAGACGATTTTACGCAGAGTATCCTGCTGGATGATACTTTCTTCCCGGCATACTTCATGCGTGCTTTGGTGCGCTACAAGCAGTTGGAGTACAAGAAAGCGGAAGCCGGCATGAACGAGGGTGCCGTTTCCGGTGCGCAAGAAGTAAAGAAGGCGGAAGTAACGGCAATGGATTACGATATTGTGAAAAATGATTTGGATCATGTCATCCAATTGGCGCCCGATTTTGTTTACGGTTATTATAACCGCGGCAATGTATTGTCGCTGCTGAAAGATTACCGTGCGGCATTGGCGGATTACGACAAGGCAATCGGACTGAATCCCGACTTTGCCGAAGCCTATTTCAACCGTGGCCTGACGCATATCTTCCTGGGCAATAACAGACAGGGGATTTCTGATTTGAGCAAGGCAGGCGAATTGGGTATCGTTTCCGCTTACAATATTATCAAGCGTTTTACGAATACGCAGCAGTAACATTTTTTTGCTAAAAAATAGAATATCAATAAAGAATTAGCTATTTTTGCGTTCTGAAAATTGAATTATACATAGCATTATGATAAAGATAACATTTCCAGACGGCTCCGTTCGCGAATACAACGAAGGAGTAACAGGACTGCAAATAGCAGAAAGCATTAGTTCACGTTTGGCACAGGATGTACTGGCTTGTGGCGTGAATGGAGAAGTTTATGATTTGGGGCGTCCTATCAGTGAAGACGCTGAAGTGGTTCTCTATAAATGGGAAGACGAACAAGGCAAGCATGCCTTCTGGCACACCAGCGCCCATTTGCTGGCGGAAGCTTTGCAGGAGTTGTATCCGGGCATACAGTTCGGTATCGGTCCGGCCATTGAGAACGGTTTCTATTACGATGTGGATCCGGGAGAGACTGCTATCAAGGAAGCCGACCTGCCCGCTATCGAAAAGAAAATGGCGGAACTGGCAGCCAAGAAAGAAGCGGTTGTCAGAGAGAGCATTTCAAAGACGGATGCCTTGAAGATGTTCGGCGATCGCGGCGAAACTTATAAATGTGAGCTGATTTCCGAACTGGAAGACGGTCACATCACTACGTATACGCAGGGTGCGTTTACCGACTTGTGCCGTGGTCCTCACCTGATGACTACCGCGCCTATCAAGGCTATCAAGCTGACTTCCGTTGCCGGTGCTTACTGGCGGGGACAGGAAGACCGCAAGATGATGACACGTATCTACGGTATCACTTTCCCGAAGAAGAAAATGCTGGATGAGTATCTCGTATTGCTGGAAGAGGCCAAGAAGCGCGACCACCGTAAAATCGGCAAGGAGATGGACTTGTTCATGTTCTCCGATACGGTAGGCAAGGGACTTCCGATGTGGTTGCCGAAAGGTGCTGCATTGCGTATCCGCCTGCAGGAGTTCTTGCGCCGCATTCAGGCCCGTTACGATTATCAGGAAGTAATGTGTCCGCCTATCGGCAACAAGCTGCTGTACATCACTTCCGGACACTATGCCAAGTATGGTAAGGACTCGTTCCAGCCTATTCATACGCCGGAAGAAGGTGAAGAGTACTTCCTCAAACCGATGAACTGTCCTCATCACTGTATGATTTACAAGAACTCACCCCGTTCTTATAAAGACCTGCCTTTGCGTCTGGCAGAGTTCGGTACGGTTTGCCGTTACGAGCAGAGCGGTGAGCTTCACGGCTTGACCCGTGTACGCAGCTTTACGCAAGACGACGCGCACATCTTCTGTCGTCCCGATCAGGTGAAGGATGAGTTCCTGCGCGTAATGGACATTATCTCAATCGTATTCCAGTCTATGCACTTCGAGAACTTTGAAGCACAGATTTCTCTGCGCGACAAGGTGAACCGCGAGAAGTATATCGGTAGCGATGAAAACTGGGAGAAGGCAGAACAGGCTATTATCGAGGCTTGTGAAGAAAAGGGACTGAAAGCCAGAGTGGAATATGGTGAAGCTGCTTTCTACGGTCCTAAACTGGACTTTATGGTTAAGGATGCTATCGGCCGCCGTTGGCAGTTGGGTACCATTCAGGTAGATTACAACCTGCCCGAACGTTTCCAACTGGAATATACGGGAGCCGACAACCAAAAGCACCGTCCGGTAATGATTCACCGTGCTCCGTTCGGTTCTATGGAGCGTTTCGTAGCCGTGCTTATTGAGCATACTGCCGGCAAGTTCCCGTTGTGGCTGACTCCGGATCAGGTGGCTATCCTGCCTATCAGCGAGAAGTTCAATGATTATGCTCAGGAAGTGAAAGACTACTTGAAGAGATACGACGTCCGTGCCATTGTGGATGAGCGTAACGAAAAAATCGGACGTAAGATTCGTGACAACGAAATGAAGCGTATTCCGTACATGCTGATTGTTGGCGAGAAAGAAGCTGAAAACAGAGAAGTTTCCGTCCGCAAGCAAGGCGAAGGCGACCAGGGAACCATGAAATTTGAAGATTTTGCTAAAAAAGTGAACGAAGAAGTTCAAAATATGATAAATAAATGGTAACTTTGCGCCCAATTGTAAAAGCATAGCATACATACGATGTTCTAAAGACCGCTTTTACTTAACAAAAAAATAATTTGGTAGTAATAAACAAGAAACAAACTGGAAGTAAACGTTATTTAATGAAGAATGACAGCTTAAAAGGGCAACATCGGATTAATGAGCAAATCCGTGCCAAAGAAGTCCGCATTGTGGGCGATGAGGTGGAACCTAAAGTATATCCGATAGCTCAGGCCTTGAAAATGGCCGAGGAAATGGAAGCAGATCTCGTGGAGATTTCTCCGAATGCACAACCCCCTGTTTGTCGTATTATTGATTACTCTAAATTTCTTTATCAGTTAAAGAAGCGTCAGAAGGAGCAGAAGGCGAAGCAGGTTAAGGTAAATGTGAAGGAAATACGTTTCGGTCCTCAGACAGATGACCATGACTATAACTTCAAACTGAAACATGCCAAAGGCTTTTTGGAAGATGGCGATAAGGTGAAGGCATATGTGTTCTTCAAGGGTCGTTCAATTCTGTTCAAGGAGCAGGGCGAAGTACTGCTGCTGCGTTTTGCCAATGATTTGGAAGACTATGCGAAAGTAGACCAGATGCCGGTTCTGGAAGGAAAGAGAATGATTATTCAGCTTTCTCCGAAGAAAGGCGCAGCTCCGAAAAAGCCTGCTGCACCGAAACCGACAGCAGCTCCGGCCGAAGACAAAAGCGAAGACTAAAGAAATGAGTAACGCCGCAGGTATAGTGCGTTGCCATATAATTAAATAATTTAAAAATAAGTAAGATGCCAAAGATGAAGACTAACTCCGGTTCTAAAAAGAGATTTACTCTTACCGGAACAGGTAAAATCAAAAGAAAGCACGCTTTTCACAGTCACATTCTGACTAAGAAAACCAAGAAGCAAAAGAGAAATCTGTGTTACTCTACAACCGTTGATATAACGAATATGAGCCAGGTTAAGGAACTCTTAGCTATGAAGTAATCAAAAGCGTACGAAGTATTATTAAAGTTATTAACCGAATGCATTAGCTTTAAGTCCGTTGCGTGAAGTACCGGCGCTAACATTCAAAAACAAGTAAAACTATGCCAAGATCAGTAAATCATGTTGCTTCTAAAGCAAGAAGAAAGAAAATTTTGAAATTGACCAGAGGTTACTTTGGTGCAAGAAAGAACGTTTGGACCGTTGCCAAGAATACTTGGGAAAAAGGTTTGACTTATGCGTTCCGTGACCGTAAGAATAAGAAAAGAAACTTCCAACGTGAGTTCGAAATAAAATCAAAAAATAGCAAGTTGTCCGTCATTGACAAAATTTACGTCAATGGCGGGCTTCTTTTCAAAAAAGCAGTATGCCGCGATAGCCGACAAGGAGTTGGCTATAAAGTTACTGAATGAACGATGTCTTGAGTGTTCAATCTGTGCGATGTTCTTCAGTTCGTCATTGACCGTTTCAATCAAGGCTCTTTTTCTTAGCAAAATCTTGTCGGCAATACTCATCAGTGAGTTCCTCATATTATTTTTAACTTTAGTAACAAGTTGTATGCCATTAAGGAAAAGGTTTTCAAACAGAGCCTGACCTATATATCCCTTGTCTGCACATAGTTTTCCTTTGATGTTTTCCAGAAACCTACCCTGTTTCAACGGTTCCCGGTCATCCACGTTTCCAGGCGTGAACATGAAATTGAGGATTTCACCCTTGTCATTGATTATCAGATGCAGCTTGAATCCGAAGAACCATCCCATAGAACATCTTCCACGCTCGGCAAGCCCTTCAAATGTCTTATGAATCAAGATTCTTTGGTTACGACATACACATAAGGGAGTGGAATCAACGAAACTGATGCCGGTACAAGTTCCCAGCAGTACTCTTTTGATGAATATGGTCATGGGAAGCAATACTTCCTTCTCCAGTTCCACAAAACGGTTATAAGAAACCTGACGAGGAAAAAGGTGTTTCAGATGTTTACAGACATACTCCTTGTAGTAATGCTTGAAACAACGGAAACCACCGGAGTGAAACAGGATTAGAATAACCATAATCTCTGCATCACTCATACGGTTGGGTTTGTTACGATGCATGGTCTTCATATCCTTAATCATATATTTTTCCTGTTGCAATGTAAATTCCTTGCAAAAATCATCGGCCATACAATAAATCTCTGTAACTTTAGACTCTGGAAACATAGTGGTAATCGTTTAAATGTTATAATTCAGCACTATAAATTTAATACTTTTATCGCTATGTTTCTAATTATAAGTGAAATATATTTATTCTTATTTCGAACTCACGTTCTCTTACTCCTCTGAACTGTGCTCTAAATGCTTTGATTTTAGCATTGAATGACTCTGCTGCGGCATTGGTTGCCCTCCTTTCAAAGAAATTGATTATATCCAGATAATGTGTTTGTATAGAACGTGCGACCCTTCCAAAGGTGAGGAACCCCGATTTATCTACTTCATCATACCACCTTGCCAGCCTTGTCAAAGCAATATCCTTAAACTTACACTGATGATAGATTAAGCCTAACCGCATAGACAGATAATATCCTTTCTTTATATCGGGATATTCCTTGAAAAGAATTTCAGCCCGTATTCTTTGAGACTGAGTCCATAAGGATTCCTTCTTGTAAAGCAGATAAACACTTCTCGCTAACAACTGCTTTCTTGTATCTCCATTAGCGAAGACAGGTGCATGATACATCTTTCCACAGGCCTTTGCATAAGCAATCTGAGTGGACTCTTCATCCAAAGCCTCCCAGCGAGCTTTTACACGCATCTCCTGCACAGCTTCATAAGCTAACTTCTGTACGTGAAAGCGATCGGTAACACGTTTGGCCGCAGGAAAGCAGATGCGTGCAATCTGCTCCATGTTAGGAGCCATATCTAAAGTTATCTCGCGCACTTGGTAACGGCGGCGACGGGAGAGCTTAAGCAGGACAGAAGTGACCGTATGAACGTCCGTACCTTTAATGATGGCAATCATACTACCTTTACCACCGTGAGCTTCTTTATTGGTCAGTACAGTATAGGGTTCTCCACGCGAGAGGGCTACCTCATCAATGCAGATATAAGCACCGATATTCTTTTCGAATAGTAGCCAATCCTCTGCATGAACAAGTTGGTCCCAATGGAGATAACCACTTAGATGGTTACGGTATTGACGCTCCAATCCCCCCGTCAACTCCATATAAAACACCTAAGAGCTTGCAACTGATCGGATAGCTATCAATACAGTTCTTTTAAAAAAGACGCAAAATCTTGCGTCATACGAGTACCTTCAGCCACCATACGCCAGTTACGAGAGATATACTCATTATGCTTCTTTAAGAGCCAGCGACGACGAATATTAAGGAAGACCTTCTTGCCACGAAGAGGAAAATCCTGAACAATAATAGGATCATAAAAGCCTTTACTCTCAGTATCCTGATCTGTATACTTCTCAGGGACGATATTTTTCTCCTCAAGGTAGATCACAACTTCATTTACGCTTTCCTTCACATCAACAAGATCAAAGTAATCTAAAGTGCCTTCAGGAAGAAGAAGAAGGCGATAACCGTTTAACTCCATAAGCTATGAATTTGGGGACAAAGATAACAATTTATAAATTTACCCCTCAGGTTTTTACATTGACCCTTGAAGATCAGATAGTTCAGTAAAAAACGGATTGGTTGCAGTGGGGGAAAAGTCCAGGCTTTTGCTCGTTTAACTCCAGGTGTTTACTCCCGAAATGCCTGAAGTTTTAGGTTGGAATGCCCGGTGTTTGGGAAGTAAATTCCGGGAGTTTCGGGAGTATAATGCAGGGATATTTACCGGTATGGCACGGCTTCATTAACGGTTGGAACTGGACATACCGGTAGAATATTATTTGTTATCCCGCAAGTCTTTTACTCTGACGGCTTTGCCTTCGCTTTGAGGCAGGGAGCCTTTCTTGACCAGCTTCACTTTAGGAGTGACAAGGATTTCATCTTTCAGTCGGCGGGAAATAGCTTTGCGTACTTTCTCCAGTTCTATATAGTTGTCAGTGGATAAGTCGCTGAGCTCTACTTCCACAATCATTTCATCTTGATTGCTGATGGCTTCCAAAGTAATGAGGTAGTTGCTGCCCAATTCGGGGAATTGCACCAATACCTTTTCCACCTGCATGGGGAAGATGTTGACACCCTTGATGATAAACATATCGTCGCTGCGGCCCTTGATGCGGTCGATGCGCAGATGCGTACGTCCGCAGGGGCATGTACCCGGAAGTATGCGGGTAAGGTCGCGTGTGCGGTAGCGTATCAACGGCATCATTTCACGGTCGAGGGTAGTCAGGACCAGCTCTCCAATCTCACCGTCGGGAACCGGTTCGCCGGTTTCCGGATTGATGATTTCAACCAGATAGCAATCTTCCCAAAGGTGCATGCCGTTTTGCTCGGTACACTCAAAGGCAACGCCGGGACCGTTCATTTCGGTCATGCCGAAACTGTTGTAGGCTTTGACACCCAGTATCCGCTCAATCTTCCTGCGCTGTTCGTCAGTATGAGGTTCGGCTCCGATGACGAGGGTTTTCAGAGTAGTCGATGCCGGGTCGATACCTTCTTCCTGAAATACTTCCGCCAGGCGTATGGCATAACTGGGAATGGCATGTAAGGCGGTGGTTTTGAAGTCCGTGATGAACTTGATTTGCCGCTTGCTGTTACCGGCAGCGGCGGGTACGGTCAGTGCTCCCAGGCGCTCGGCTCCGTATTGGAAACCTAATCCTCCGGTGAACATGCCATAGCCGGAACTGTTTTGAAAAACATCGGTCTTTCGTATGCCTACTGCGTATAGGCAACGTGCTACAAGGTTGGCCCAGGACTCCAGATCGTGCCGGGAGTGGACGATGACGGTGGGCGTTCCCGTGGTTCCGCTGGAAGAGTGGATGCGTACACCGTCCTCGCGCATATTGCCGGCCACAAGTCCGAAGGGGTAGTTGGCGCGCATGTCCGCTTTGGTGGTAAACGGGATTTTCCGGATGTCTTCTATCGACCGGATGCTGTCTGCCGTAATGCCGTGCTTTTGAAAAACTTGTTTGTAATAAGGGGAATTTGCTGCAATGCCGATTGTCTTCCTAAGCCGCCGGAGTTGCAGTTCGTGCAACTCCTCACGCGGCATGGTTTCTATCTCTTCTTCCCAGTATTTGTCATTCATGGTTGTTGGTATTTTGATTTACATCAGGTTTTCTGCAATTTCCTTACCGGCAACCAAGGCCTTGAGGTTCAGCTCTACGATGGCTTCGCCTTTACGTTGGAAGATGTCGCGGATGCTGTCCTGTACCTTCTGGTAATCAATGCCGAGGAACGGAATGGTAGCTCCCAGCAACACGATGTTGGCAACGCGGGGAGAGCCCACTTCTTTGGCTACTTCGTTCACGTTCAGTACAATCTTGTGAGGAAGCTTGTCAAGTTCGGCTTTGAGAGCTTCTTCGGCAGGATAGTGGGGGATATTGATGAAAGGGGCTTCGTTCGTTACCAGCCAGCCTTCGGGACTGAGGTAGGGAAGATAGCGCAGCGCTTCCATGGGCTCCAGCGATATGATGAGGTCGCATTTGCCTGTAGGGATGAGGTCGGAAGCGATAGGCCGGTCGCTGATGCGAAGGTTGGACTGTACGTCTCCGCCTCGCTGGCTCATACCGTGTACTTCGGCCTGTTTCATGTATAATCCGTCTTTAAGGGCTGCCTGCCCGATTACGGTAGCGATAGAGAGGATGCCTTGTCCGCCTACGCCGGAAAGTATAATGTCTTTTTTCATGGCTTTACTTGTTTCGTTTCTTACGTGCTAAAGTTTGAATGCATTCTCTGCGGGGAATAATGACGGATACTCCGCGGTATTCGATTTCTTCGCGGATTATCTGCCTCATTTCCTCGTAGTTCTTCTTCAATGGAACTACTACGCGGATATGTTCGGGCGCTACGCCGATACCTGCACAGATAGCTTCGAGACGGCCGGTTCCGGCTGAATCCTGTCCGCCGGTCATGGCTGTGGTTTCGTTGTCGGAGATGACGATGGTGACGTTGGCGTTTTCGTTTACGCAGTCCAGCAGGCCTGTCATGCCGGAGTGGGTAAATGTAGAGTCGCCGATAACGGCAACCGCAGGATGGACTCCGGCATCTGAGGCGCCTTTTGCCATTGTAATGGAGGCTCCCATGTCTACGCAGGAGTCAATTGCGTTGAAAGGAGCGTTAGCTCCTAAGGTGTAGCAGCCGATGTCGCTGAATACCTTGTGGCTGGGGTATTCTGCCCGGAGCACTTCGGTCAGCACGGTGTACATATCGCGGTGTCCGCAACCTTCGCACAAGGCTGGCGGGCGCATTTCGACGAGTGAGGGAACAGCGAATTCCGCTTTGTTCTCTTTGCCTACGGCGCGTGCTACGCTGTCCGGATTCAATTCTCCGTCCTGCGACAGTGTGCCGTCCAGGCGTCCTTTGACTTTTACGCCGATGCCGAGGCAACCTTTCAGTTGTTTTTCTACAAACGGTTGTCCGTCTTCCAGTACGAGTATTTCGTCGCAGGCTTCTACAAGCTGCATCAGTTGTTTCTTGGGAAGCGGGTACTGGCCGATTTTCAATACCGGAAATTCGCAGCCTTCGGGATAGTTCTCCATAAGGTAGTTATAACCGATGCCGCAGGCTATGATGCCCAGTTTTTTGTTGGGACCGTCTATGTACTTGTTATAAGGTGAGTTTTCCGAGGCTTTGACAAAATCGTCCTGATGCTGCAACAGAAGTTTGTAGCGTTTGCGGGCGTTGCCGGGGAGCAGGATGAACTGGCGCGGGTCGTCACTGAAAGAAACCTCGTTCTGAGGCTGTTGCGCCTTGCGTTCTACGCCGGAACGGGAATGCGCCAGCCGGGTGACCATACGCATCAGCAGCGGTTCGCCGGTTTGTTCGGAAAAGGCAAATCCGTTGTAAACCATGTCGTAGGCTTCTTGCTGGTTGCTCGGTTCGTACATCGGAATCAATGCAAAGTCACCGTAGAAGCGGCTGTCTTGTTCGTTTTGTGACGAATGCATGCTGGGGTCGTCGGCTGCAACGACAATGATGCCGCCTTTAACGCCGGTCACGGCGGAGTTGATAAAACAGTCGGCAGCCACATTCATGCCTACATGTTTCATGCAGACCAGTGAACGTTTTCCTGCGAACGACATTCCCAAAGCTGCTTCCATGGCAGTTTTCTCGTTGGAACACCAGCGGTTGTGGATACCTTTTTCGGCAGTAATCGCTGCTGTCTGGATATATTCGGTAATCTCCGTCGAAGGAGTACCCGGGTAGGCGTACACACCGGATAGGCCGGCGTCTAATGCAGCCTGTGCAATGGCTTCATCGCCAAGTAAGAGTTGTTTGCTCATTTTTTAGTGTTTAAGTGTTAATCATGGTTTTAGTAACAATCGCAAATATAGCTTTTTGCTTTTGTTTTATTATGATATTAGTTGAAAATCTTTTTTTCGTTTAACGCCTTCCAATATTTCCTGGCATTTTTCATGTGTTCGGCGTAGTTGGCTGCAAAATTATGGGTTCCTGAAAAATCTTCTTTGGCACACATATAAATGTAATTGTGTCTGGTGTAATTCAGGACTGCGTCTATACCTATAGGGGTGGGAATGCGGATAGGACCGGGGGGCAGGCCGAGGTTGCGGTAGGTGTTGTAGGGCGAATCGATGGTGAGGTGTGCATTGGCAATACGGCGCAGGCTGAAGTCTTGCAGGGCAAACTTGATGGTAGGGTCGGCTTGCAGCGGCATGCCGGCGTGGATACGGTTGATGTACAGGCCGGCAATCATGGGCTTTTCCTGGTTATTGTTTGTTTCCTCTTCAACGATGGAAGCGAGGGTGCATACCTCCTCCTGTGTCATGCCGATGGCTTTCGCTTTATTGAGCCGTTCCCGATTCCAGAACTTCTGATGTTCTTTCTGCATCCGTTCGAGGAAATCCTCTACGCTCATGTTCCAATATACCTGGTAGGTTTCGGGTATGAAAAGGCAGGCTATTGTCGCTTTGCTGTATCCCAGCCGTTGCTGGAGCAGAGAGTCATTTATCACTCCGGCTATTTCGGCGGAATCAATCATCAGTTGTTTCCCTACGTTACGCGCCAGCCTGTCCAAAGTGCGTACGCTTCCGATGGTCAGGTTCATGGGGGCTTGGTATCCTCTGTAGAAACGGTTGAATACATGGTAAACGTTCTCGCCGGGACGTATCGCATATCGCCCGGTGTGGATGTTGTCGGGGTAATCGCGCCATTGGGACATCCATTTGAAACCGTTGAAACTATTGGGCTTTCCTTGTGCTTTTATCTTATTGTATATGGAGTCTGTCGTATCGTCACGGTCGATGTAGATATAAACTGTCTTTTGCGGATGAAATTGCGGAGTGAACAGGTAGTAATACATTGTACCCGCACTTGCAATGCCCATGAAAAGAATAACCGCCAGTGCTCCGAAAAGGATTCTTTTTTTCTTTTTTTCCATCATAATCTTGATTGTTTTTGAGTCGGGCAAAGTTAGCAAGATTTGGGAATAAAGAGAATGCTTCCCTTGTTTTATTCATGACAGGAAGAGGGGGGGGGATGTGTCAATATGTACTTGACGATTTCTTTTAGATACGGAAAACACGGATTTCACAGATTTTCTTTATTCTTTTTCTGTGAAATCCGTGTTTTCCGCGTAATCCGTGCCTAAAAAGAGAAACAAATAGTAAGCGGATTTTAGTTTTGACACACACATTCTCTTCGGATGTTTCAGCACTAGGATTTCAAATCCCGATTAATCGTCGTCATCATCATCGTCGTCATCGTAGTGTCGGCAATGTCTCTTGTGGTGTTTTTTCGGCTTTTTGTATTTGTGTTTCTTATGGTGGAATTTGTCATGGCGTTCACAGTATGAATTATAGTATTCATGCCAGCAGTCACTGTGGTGATGGACTCTGTTATAGAAAGGGTTATAATATATACTTCCCGGCTTTATGCCAATCTCCACAAGGATACGGTTCCATCCGTAACGATGATACCGCTTGTAATAGTCGCATACATCACGCATATTTTTTCCTGAAGTCTTGGCTATCTCAAGTGCAATTCCCACATTTCCCCAGTCATTGCCACAGTGTCTGTAGTAATCGTCTAAGGAATGGTTTGAAATATTATATTCCAGACATAGGCGCTTTCTGTAATCAGAGAGTTCCACAGATGCGTAGCGGTTAGCTCTGCCGATAAAGACGGAAATGCCATCCTGGGCAGGCAAAGCGCATGCAAGCAGGAGAAAAAACAGTAGCAAATTAATCTTTTTCATAATGTTTCTAAGTTCACTACTGTCCCGTAAAAGTGGATAAATAGTTCTTTGAAATTATTGAAATATAGTCAATTACACGGTTTTTTGAAATGAAACGGACTTGATTTTGCAACTTTGCAGTCTAATACAAATGGCTGCTATGTTCCAAGACAAATACGTATTCTCTCAATTAACCGCTTTTCTGAACAGGACTCAGTTCAACAACTATGTTCGCAAGTATGATGGCAACAGATATGTGAAACATTTCACTTGCTGGAATCAGATGCTCGCGATGATGTTTGGACAACTGAGTAACCGTGAGAGCCTGCGAGACTTAGTCGTTGCTTTCGAGGCGCATAGGGCCAAGCAATATCATCTTGGTTTAGGTCGTGAACCGATAGCCAAGACAACTCTTGCGACAGCGAACCAGAACCGTGATTACAGAATCTTCGAAGACTTTGCATTCTATATGATGAAGGAAGCCTGCGAGAAGCGGACGACCAACATCCTTGACATTTCCGGAAAGAAATATGCGTTTGATTCAACAACGATTCCGTTGTGTCTTGCAACATTCCCATGGGCAAAGTTCCGAAGCAAGAAAGGAGGGGTGAAAGCTCATGTCTTATACGACATTGAAGCACAAGTTCCTGCCTTCTATACTGTAACTACTGCATCAAAGCATGATTCCACAGCAATGTCTTCAATCCATTATGAACCAAATGCTTATTATATATTCGACAGGGCTTATGACTCCTTTAAAGAACTCTATAGGATACATCTTACAGACTCTTTCTTTGTTGTCAGAGCCAAGACGAACTTAAAGTATAAGACAGTCAGATGGAAGCGAAGAATGCCAAAGAACATAATGACAGATGCGGAAGTGAAACTGACCGGATATCTCTCCGAGAAAAAATATCCTGAGTCATTCAGACTCGTCCGATATTACGACGAAGAGGATGACCGTGAGTTCACTTTTTTGACGAATGCAAAACAACTTTCTGCACTGGATGTCGCCGATCTTTATAAGAAAAGATGGTTAATCGAGCTGTTCTTCAAATGGCTCAAGCAGCATCTCAAGATAAAGAAATTCTGGGGCACAACAGAGAACGCTGTTCGCATACAAATCAGTGTGGCTATTATCACGTACTGTCTTGTGGCTATTGTCCAACATGATATGAAGTTGAAACGTTCAACCTATGAAGTTTTACAAATTCTCAGCATATCATTGACTGACAAAACCCACTTGCGTGACCTGTTCGACAAGACTAATTTCAATGATGTCAAAGATCTAAATGATCCCCTGATTCCGGGGCTTTTTGATTAATTGTTTAACTCGTCCCATTTTAACGGGACACTAATGTTCTAAGTTAAATGGAGTTCTGTTCCTTACTGTGCGAATATTTGGACAGTTTCCCGGCAACTTCTATTCCAGTTTTTCTTTGGCTTTTTCAATTTCATCGCCGGCTTCATCCAAAGCCTTCTTTACCTCATCCGCTCCCTCTTCAATTTGGTCCTGCGCCTCTTCGAGGGCTTCCTCAACAGATTCCTTTACATTTTCTACACGGTCTTTAACCTTGTCTTTAGCCTTTTTTTCTCTGCACGATGTAAAGGCAAGTGTAATTGTACATGCCAACATGGCGAATAATAATTTTCTCATATACTTACATTTTGGTGATATTGTGTAATTAGTTAAAATTCAAATGTAGAAATAAATATTGTGTTTGGCAAATTACGAAAATGTTTTTGAGTATCATACATGAGTAAAATGCCCTGCTTATTGATACGTTTTACACAGTGGAGTTCTTTTTGAACTGTCGGATAATTAAGGAGATAAGTCTGCTTTGAAATATGTTTGTGAGCATATAAAAGCTATCTGCTTCAGTTAGCTGCTCCTTTTGCAGGTAAATGCCATCTGTTCTATTATGATATGTGGGGAATAGAGGGAATGAGAAAAATAATTTTTTTATTCGCACGACCGGCTTTAAAAAGGAAAAACGCTGATTATTTATTTGACAATCAGCGTTTTTGTGGAGAGCCGCTAGCCAGACTTGAACTGGCGACCTACGCGTTACGAATGCGTTGCTCTACCAACTGAGCTATAGCGGCAATGGGTTTTCGATTACGAGGTGCAAAGGTACATCTTTATTTGAATTTGCAAAAAGAATTGCCTGATTTTTTAGAAATATTTCTGTCTGGCATTTTTTCTATATTTGTGTATTTATCGGAAATATTATGGATAAAACCGTATGGTAAAGACGTTTAACTCTATTGGATGATTGGAAAAGTACCGTTTGGTATAAGTGGTGTTTGTGGCAAAATATCGGTTGTATTGAAGTCCGGAATTAATTCTTTTTCCAAAACTTCAAAAGGAAATAAATGTATATTATGAAAATAATGTATTACCTTTGTCCCCAATTAAAAACATTACTAGATAACTAAAAGATTAATCAAAGATCTTACTTATGCGTAAATTTATACTATTGTGTTTGTTGGTATTTACGGTATCAAGTGTGGTATTTGCCCAACAAATGACGGATGAACAAGTCATTCTGTACGTGCAAGAGGCTCAGAGTCAGGGGAAGACACAACAGGAGATGTTGGTTGAATTGATGAAGAAAGGAGTCACAAAAGAACAAATCCAGAGAATACAGTCTAAATATTCAGGCAAATCGGACGGAAGCTCTGAGGAAAATGCCAATTTCATGGGAGAAGCGAACTCCCGTTTACGTACGCAGAAAACTTACGAGAACAAAAACAAGAATATCTCTCAGAATGAATCAGGCTTGGATAATCTCGGATCCCAAAAGCAAAGTATTAAAGGGTTGCGGGCGAAATCGGCCCAGCAACGCAACGGATATGGAACGGGGTTGAATAACAGTGGACAGCCGGGTTATGGTTATAATGGTCCTAAAAGCGCGGAAGACGCTTTTACACAACAGATTTTCGGACATAATATTTTCGATAACGAATATCTGACTTTTGAACCCAATATAAATGTGGCAACGCCCGACAATTATCGTTTGGGGGCGGGCGATGAAGTTATTATTGATGTTTGGGGAGCTTCCCAGACTACGATTCGCGAAAAAATCTCGCCTGAGGGTACTGTGCAAATCGCAAAGTTAGGACCGGTTTATCTGAGTGGAAAGACCGTAGAGGAAGCCAATGATTATTTGAAACGCGAATTTGCCAAGATATATGCCGGTGTTACGGGAGAAACTCCCAATACGCAAATAAATTTGACGTTAGGCGAAATCCGTTCCATTCAGGTGAATGTTATGGGCGAAGTTGTCGTACCGGGTACTTACACCCTTTCTTCATTCGCATCAGTTTTCCATGCCTTGTATTGGGCCGGCGGAGTAAATAAAATCGGTAGTCTTCGAAGCATAAAAGTTATACGCGACGGAAAGACGGTTGCAGATTTGGACATCTACGATTTTATTATGGAAGGTAGGCTGAAGGATGATATCCGTCTTCAGGACGGTGATGTGATTCTTGTCAATCCTTATCAGACCCTGGTGCAGATATTGGGTAAGGTAAAGCGTCCTATGTATTATGAAATGAAGCCTACGGAAACAATCGGTACGTTGCTGAGATATGCCGGCGGCTTTACGGGCGATGCGTATAAAAAAGCCATCCGTCTTGTACGCAAGAGCGGACGCGAGCATCAGATTTTCAATGTGGACGAAATGGATTATTCGGTATTCCGCCTGGAAGACGGTGATATGCTTACGGTGGATTCCGTTCTCAACCGTTTCGAGAATCGTGTAGAGATTCGCGGTGCTGTTTACCGTGAGGGCTTGTATCAGCTGAGCGGAGAGGTGAATACCGTGAAACAGTTGATAAAGAAAGCGGAAGGTGTACGTGGAGATGCTTTCCTAAATCGTGCCGTAATCAATCGTGAACATGAGGATTTGACGCGCGAGGTTATTTCCATAGATTTGAAAGGCTTGTTGAAAGGTGTGGTTGCGGACATTCCTTTGCAAAAGAATGATATACTTTATATTCCCAGCATTCAGGATCTGAAAGAAGAGCCTACGGTGACTATCCATGGTGAGGTTGCTGATCCGGGTACTTATCTTTATGCCGACAAGATGACCATCGAGGATTTGGTCTTGGAATCGGGTGGCTTGCTTGAAGCGGCTTCTACAACGAAAATAGATGTATCGCGCCGTATTAAATCTCCCAAAAGCACGGACGACAGTAATATTGTAGGCCAGACATTTACCTTTGACCTGAAAGACGGCTTGCTGATAGGAGCGGGGAGCGAGATTTTCTATTTGGAGCCTTTTGATGAAGTGTATGTCCGTAAAAGCCCTGCTTATCGCAAGCAGAAAAATGTGGGGATAATAGGAGAGGCATTGTTTACCGGCACTTACGCGTTGTCCAAGAAGAATGAACGTTTGAGCGACCTGGTCGCTAAAGCCGGTGGTGTTACATCCGATGCTTATGTAAGAGGAGCCCGTCTTATCCGTAAAATGTCGGAGGAAGAGCTTCGCAGAAAGGAAGATGCCACCCGCATGGCTATAAAGGTCGGTGCAGATTCAACTACTTTATATGTATATACGGTAGGTATTCATCTGGATGAGGCTTTGAAAAATCCGGGTTCTGATTATGATATGGTCTTGCGCGAGGGGGATGTATTGTTTATTCCTGAATATGTAAGCACAGTGAAAATCAACGGTGCCGTGATGTATCCTAATACCGTACTGTACAAAGAGGGAGAGAACAGCCGTTACTACATCAATCAGGCGGGCGGATATGCTTCGAATGCCAAGAAGCGCAGTGCTTTTGTAGTTTATATGAATGGTACCGTATCCCGCATACGCTCCGGTAGTAAGACGGCAATCGAGCCTGGGTGTGAGATTATCATCCCGACTAAGGATCCGAGTAAGCGTATGAGCGTGGCCGAAATGGTAGGTATGGGTACTTCTATTGCCACTTTGGGCACAATGATTGCTACTTTGGTTAATCTCTTTAAGTGATAAGGACAATGGACGAAGGTAAAATACAAAAGTCTCCGCAAAAACCGGAGGAACAGGAAATTGATTTGATTGAGTTGGCTCAGAAAGTGTGGGCCGAGCGTAAAATGCTTTATAAGGTATGCGGTATTGCGGCTGTGATTGGCTTGATTGTAGGATTCAGCATTCCTAAAGAGTATTCTACGGAAGTGACATTGGCTCCCGAGAGTGCAAGTAAAATGAATGCCGGGAGTATGGGGGCATTGGCTGCTATGGCTGGCATCAACTTAGGCGGTTCTGTCGGAGAAGATGCCCTGTCGCCCGAACTGTATCCCGATATCGTTAAGTCAACTCCTTTTCTGCTGGAGTTGTTTGATGTAAGGGTCAAAGACCAGAAAGGCAAAATAGATACGACCTTATATGCTTATCTGGATAAATACCAGCGTTCGTCATGGATGGGTGCTGTAATATCTGCGCCATTCAAGGCTTTGGGTTGGACCTTGTCTTTATTCAAGGATAAACCGGAGAAGAAGGAAGGAAAAATCGATCCGTTCCACTTGACATTGGATGAGGCGAAAGTAGCAGATGCTTTGAGTAAGCGTATCTTGGTTACGATTGATAAAAAAACAGGGGTTACAACTTTGGAGGTTACTATGCAGGACCCTTTGATTTCGGCTTCGTTAACTGATACCGTGATGCATTGTTTGCAGAATTATATCACAAATTACCGTACTAATAAAGCCCGTCATGATTTAGCTTTTACAGAAAAATTATATAAAGAAGCAAAGGCGGATTATGAGAAAGCTCAGAAAAAATATGCTACTTTTGCAGATGCCAACCAGAATGTGGTTCTGTTAAGCTATCGTGCCGAGCAGGAACGTTTAAAAAACGAGGTTGAGCTGGCTTATACTGTTTATACCCAGGTTTCCGGACAATTGCAGATGGCAAGAGCCAAAGTGCAGGAGATTACTCCGGTATATACAGTTGTGCAACCGGCTACGGTTCCTTTGCGTGCCGCCAAGCCTAATAAGATTATGATTCTTATAGGTTTTGTATTCTTGGCAGGAGTGGGATGTGTTGGCTGGATATTATTTGTGAAGGATTTATTTAAAGATTGGAGAAAAGCAAACAAAGCAATATGATGGCTAATAATGATATGAGTCGTTGGTGTGTTCTGTATACGGCACCAAAGTCGGAGCGTAAATTAGTGCAGCGCCTGCATGCAGCAGGATATATGGCATTTTGTCCTATGCAAATCGTATTCAAGAAGTGGAAAGGACAGACCAAAGAAGTGTTTGCACCTCTGTTCCCCGGCTGTGTTTTTGTAGAAGAAGCGGCGGGTGTGGAGCTTTTTATTGCTTCGCAGGGTGGTGTATCTTTCTTACTGGACGCTGAAGGTCAGAAGCTGTTTGTTTGCGCCGATAAAGCAGAGTTGCCGACAAAGTTTGTGTATTTGTTGAAATAGAGGCCACTTTCTTCCCGGCATAAAAAAAGCTACATTCCAAATGTAGCTTTTTTTATGCCGGAAAGCATTGTTTTTTAATCAAACAAACTCTTGAACTTCTTGAAAATCTTCTCCTTGATAGAAGTATTCGGCTTGAAGTTATCCGACCTTTCCATTTCTTCCAGCGCTTTCTTCTCTTCCTTGTTCAGTGTTTCGGGCACATATACGCTGACATTCACCAGCAGGTCTCCGGTTCCGTATCCGTTTACGTTAGGCAGTCCTTTGCCGCGCAGGCGGAGAACCTTACCCGGCTGTGTACCCGATTCGATTTTCACCTTAACCTTGCCGTCAATGGTGGGTATTTCTACCGCACCGCCCAATGCGGCTGTCGGGAAACTGAGCAACAGGTTGTAAATCAAATCATTCTCATCGCGAATCAGTTCCTTGTCCTGCTCTTCCTCTATGAGAATCAGCAGGTCGCCCGGTACGCCGTTGTGTTTGCCCGCATTGCCTTTACCGCCCATGGAGAGCTGCATGCCTTCGGCTACACCCGCAGGAATTTTCACGGTAACGACTTCTTCGCCGTAAACGATACCTTCGCCTGCACATTCCTTACATTTATTCTTGATGACCTTGCCTTCGCCACCACAGGTAGGACAAGTGGTACGCGTCTGCATTGTGCCGAGGATGGTCTGCTGGTTGCGGATTACCGTACCGCTGCCTTTACAGGTAGGGCAGGTTTCCGCACCGCCGTCTCCTTCTGCACCGGTTCCATGACAATGGCTGCACGGTACATATTTTTTCAGTTTGAATTTCTTTTCGACTCCGGTAGAAATTTCCTTGAGGTTCAGCTTTACCTTTACGCGCAAGTCCGAACCGCGATAACGGCGTTGCTGTGCACCACCGCCGCCAAATCCGCCGAACCCGCTGAAACCGCCGCCGAACCCACCGCTGTGTCCGCCGAATATATCACCGAACATGGAGAAGATATCATCCATGGACATGCCGCCGCTGAAACCGCCGAACGGTCCGCCGTTGCCGGCAGCGCCACTCATTCCGGCATGGCCGAATTGGTCGTAACGGGCACGCTTGTCCGGATTGCTTAATACATCGTATGCTTCTGCCGCTTCTTTAAACTTCTCCTCGGCTACCTTGTCACCGGGGTTTTTATCGGGGTGATACTGGATAGCTTTCTTACGATAGGCTTTCTTTATCTCCTCAGCCGATGCTGTCTTTTCGACTTCCAGAACTTCGTAATAATCTCTTTTTTCCATATAACTGTGTATGTTATTCTCCAACCACTACCTTGGCATGGCGGATTACTTTGTCGTTTAGTGTGTAACCGGTTTGTACGCAGTCCAGAATCTTACCTTTCAAAGCTTCGTCGGGAGCCGGAATTACGGCAATGGCTTCGTGGTAGTCCGTGTCAAGCGGTTGTTCTTTGGTTTCGATTACTTTGACGCCGTTCTGGCCTAAAACTGTCATGAACTTGTTGTAGATGAGTTCCACGCCTTCTTTTACGGCAGCTACGTCAGTGGCAGTTTCCATGTTTTTCAGGGCGCGTTCAAAGTCGTCTACGATAGGAAGGATGCTGCTGATGCTTTTTTCTCCGCCGTTCAGGATGAGTTCGGCCTTTTCTTTCATCGTACGTTTACGGTAGTTGTCGAACTCGGCAGAGAGACGCAGGTATTTGTCTTTCTGGTCTTCAATCTCAGCGTTGGCCTTTTCCAGTTCCTGAGCGAGTTTTTCTTCCTCTGTCAGGGCAACTTCTTCTTCTTTCTCTGTTGTTTCTTCACAAGTTTCGTCTTGAGCGTCTTGTGCTTTTAACTCTTCTTCGTTGATGTTTTCTTTTTCTTTAGAGTCCATATTGTTATGCTTGTTATTCTTGTAAAATGATTTTGCTTTCATTGTTGTTAAGGGTTTAAGTTAATATGATACGGTTTTAATAGCAAAAACTTTGCCAAATTGACGGCTTTTGCCAAAAACGCTGCAAAGGTAATATTTTTATGTCAGATTGACAGCGTAATGTGCTATAAATAGAGCGCTAACCTTGTGCGGACAGTAAGTTAACTCGATAGGTTGCAGTCAGTTACCTTTGTTGTATGTATCGGGTTAACTTCATATCATGCAATAAGTTAACTCGTTGTAAGCTGTTTTACCGTATTATTTCGTATCTTTGTACCCGCAATTTGCAGAGTTATAGGTATTAAATTGTAAGTAGTACATAATAAAACAGTAAATATAAAGATGATTACAGTCTCGAACGTATCGGTTCAATTTGGTAAAAGAGTGTTGTTTAATGATGTAAACCTGAAGTTTACAAGTGGTAATTGTTATGGTATAATCGGTGCCAACGGTGCCGGAAAGTCTACTTTCCTGCGTACTATTTCGGGCGATTTGGACCCGACAACGGGGTCTATCATGCTGGGACCGGGCGAGCGTCTGTCTGTATTGAGCCAGGACCACTTCAAGTGGGATGCTTATACGGTGATGGATACCGTGATGATGGGGCACACCGTGCTGTGGGACATTATGAAACAGCGCGAAGAACTCTATGCCAAAGAGGACTTCACGGACGAAGACGGTCTGAAGGTATCCGAACTGGAAGAGAAATTCGCCGAACTCGACGGTTGGAATGCGGAAAGCGATGCTGCCGCCTTATTGAGCGGACTGGGCATCAAGGAAGACAAGCATTATGTGTTGATGGGCGAGCTGAACAACAAGGAAAAAGTACGTGTCATGCTGGCGCAGGCTTTGTATGGCAATCCGGATAACCTGCTGCTGGACGAGCCTACCAATGACTTGGACATGGAAACCGTAACCTGGCTGGAGGACTATCTTGCCAATTTTGAACATACCGTTCTGGTAGTGAGCCACGACCGTCACTTCCTCGACTCCGTTTGTACGCATACGGTGGACATCGACTACGGAAAGATTAACCTCTTTGCCGGAAACTACAGCTTCTGGTACGAGTCCAGCCAGCTTGCTCTCCGCCAACAGCAGAACCAGAAGGCTAAAGCCGAGGAGAAGAAGAAAGAACTGGAAGAGTTTATCCGCCGTTTCAGCGCCAATGTGGCGAAGAGTAAGCAGACTACCAGCCGTAAGAAGATGCTGGAGAAGCTGAATGTGGAAGAAATCAAACCGTCGTCACGTAAGTACCCGGGCATCATCTTCACTCCCGAACGCGAACCGGGCAATCAGATTCTTGAAGTAGCCGGACTGACGAAAACGCTGGAAGACGGTACGGTGCTGTTCCGTGATGTGAACTTCAATGTGGAGAAAGGGGATAAAATCGTGTTCCTTTCACACGATCCGCGTGCCATGACCGCTTTGTTCGAGATTATCAACGGAAATATGAAGCCGGATGCGGGAACTTTCAACTGGGGTGTTACGATTACCACCGCTTATCTGCCGTTGGACAACACCGCTTTCTTTAATACGGATTTGAATCTGGTTGACTGGTTGAGCCAGTTTGGCGAGGGCAATGAGGTATATATGAAGAGTTTCCTCGGCCGTATGCTTTTCTCCGGCGAAGAGGTGCTGAAGAAAGCAAGCGTACTGTCGGGTGGCGAGAAGATGCGTTGCATGATTGCGCGCATGCAGTTGCGTAATGCCAACTGTCTCATTCTGGATACGCCGACCAACCACCTTGACTTGGAATCCATCCAGGCATTCAACAATAACCTGAAGACCTATAAAGGAAACATCCTGTTCTCGTCTCACGACCACGAGTTCATCCAGACTGTGGCAAACCGTATCATCGAGCTGACCCCGAACGGCATCATTGACAAGATGATGGAGTATGATGAATACATCACTTCCGACCACATCAAGGAACTGAGAACAAAAATGTACAATAAATAATGATTAGCGATTAGTGATTAATAGCGTGTCAAAACAAAAAAAGCGGTTGTTATTTTCAGTAGCATTCCCTTATTTGTTGCTTTATTAGGCGCATATTACACGGATTTATTTTATTAGGGGTAATATTACCAATTGCTTTTGGTAACATTACCCCTTATTCTTTCCCGTGAATTCCGTGTAATTCCGTGCCTAAAAGAAATCCTCAAATTACATCCCACTCCCCGTCCCTAAACACTAACCGCTAATCACTAACCCCTATTTTCCGTGTATTTTTAAAATCAATCCTGTTCCCACTGCCATCAGTACCGTACAAAGTATGGAGCCTTCAAAGCCGAAAGCGCCGCCGTTTATCAGATTGGCTTCGGGCAGCCGAAGGGCCAGCAAGCCGTTACAGAATTTATTTCCACTGACCTCATAGCCTAATACCGGGCCTTGTATCCAGTTCCAGAACCAGTGTAGAGCTATCGGGAAGCAGAGGTTGCGTGTGTATATATAGGATGAACCTAAAAGGATGCCTGCCAGGAGTATGTTGATAAAAGACAGAAAGTCGAAGTTCGGATTGCCTATATGAATCAAGGAGAACAGGGCGGCGGAGAGGAACAAGGCACAAAACTTATTCACCCCGCTTTGCAGCAGGCGTTCCAATACAAATCCCCGCAATGCCAGTTCCTCTGTCACGGCTACCAGCAGGAAGAATACAAGGCTGATCAGTAAGGAAGAAGGATTGAATGCCACTCCTGCAATCTCTACCGCACCTGCCCACAAGGATATGCCGAACCCTACTGCATAAAGAACGGTTGCCAGCAGTATTCCCGACAGCCAGTCCTTCCAACGCATCGTTAAAGAGCGTCCGAGCCCTTCCAGTGAAAAGCCGCGTAAATGCCATACTATCCATGCGGAAAGGAATACGCCTGCCAGCATCAGCGTCTCGCTCAATATGAAATAGGACATCGTATCGGCCTCTTCCTTTCCTAACTTCAGCAATACGGTTGCGAAAGGGACGCTTATTATTGTAATGATGATGACGGCAAGCGCGGCGAATGAAACAATGTCGATTGCCGCTTTTCCAAAACGTTTGGCTTTGGATTCATTTCCGATGGTTTCCATGAAAAAAATAAGTTCGGTTAATTAATATCCGACAAAAATAGCAATAAAAAGAGAAATCATTATTCACGGTTGGCGCTTTCTTCTTATATTTGAAAATTAAATCAATCTGACACAAAACATGAACCTGAAAAAGATACTTTTAGTAGCCGGACTGGGCATTATGATATCGAACGTCTCCGCCCAGACTTCCAGGAGATATACCGTTGCCAAACCCGGTACTTTGGTGGAAATGCTCACCGAAGAAGAAGCGAACGAGATTACCCACCTTGTCCTGCAAGGCAAGCTGAATGCAGTGGATTTCCGCCACCTGCGCGATGAATTCAAGAAACTGCAAATACTGGACATCTCCAATGCATCCATCAGTATGTACGCCGGAAAGAACGGTACGCATCCCGACCGCTTTTACATCTATCCCGCCAATTGCATCCCGTCCTATGCTTTCTGCAAGCAGCTTGGCGACAGCACTTTTGCCGGAAAAACATCCTTGACGGAGGTAATCCTTTCCGACAAGACCAAGAACATCGAAGACGGCGCATTCAAGGGATGCACCAATCTGAAGATTTGCCGCATACGCAAGAAAACTCCCCCCAACCTGTTGCCCGAAGCTCTGGCGGACAGTGTAACGGCGATATTCGTCCCTCAGGGCAGCAGCGATTCCTATCGTCGCGGCAAGCGGTGGGAGACATTCGCTTTCATAGAGGGCGAACCGGTAGGAGCTTTGGTGCAGATAGCCACCATGGGCAGCCTTGCCAGCGAACTGCTTCGTGCAGGCATACAGCCCAAAGATGTGAACTTCCTTACGGTAGAGGGCAAGATGGACGAGGCGGACTTTACGTTGATACGCAACTACATGCCCAATCTGGTGAGCGTGGATTTGTCCAAGTGCAATGCCACAACTATCCCCGAATACACGTTTACCCAAAAGAAATACCTGCTCAATATCAAACTGCCCCATGGCTTGAAGAGCATCGGCCAGCGTGCGTTCAGCGGATGCGGACGGTTGTGCGGCACGTTGGAACTTCCTTCCGGTGTAACTGCCATAGAGTACGGTGCATTCATGGGATGCGACAATCTTCGTCATGTCCTTGCCACCGGCAATAAGATTACAACTTTGGGCGATAACCTTTTCGGCAATGACAAGGACAAGCTGATATATAGGGATTAGGGGTTAGTGATTAGCGATTAGTGATTAGCAGGCTGCGCACTCACACCGCAAGGCACTAATCCCTAATCACTAACCCCTAATCGCTAACCGCTAACCCCAATCATCGTCAGTTGTATACGTTTCCGTTCGGTATCTACACTGAGCACCTTTACGCGTACCTGCTGATGGATGGATACAATCTCATTAGGGTTTGATACATACTTCTGCGCAAGCTGGGAGAGGTGTATCAAGCCGTTTTCCTTGATACCTATATCGACGAAAGCGCCGAAGTTGGTGATATTCCCCACGATGCCAGGCAGCTCCATGCCTATGCGCAAATCATCGATTGTGCGCACGTTCTTATCGAACTCGAACACCTTGATAGGTCCGCGCGGGTCACGCCCCGGCTTCTCCAGCTCTTGCAGGATATCTTTCAAGGTCGGCATTCCGACGGTGGGAGAGAGGTAGCGTTCCGGCTGTATCTTCCGGCGCAATTCTTTGTCGGCAATCAGTTCGGCCACGCTGCATCCCAGGTCCTTTGCCATCTGCTCCACGATGTGGTAGCTTTCGGGATGCACCGCCGTGTTGTCCAGCGGATTCCTGGCATCCGGTATGCGCAGGAAGCCGGCACATTGCTCAAAAGCCTTTGCACCCATGCGCGGAACTTTCATCAGCTCCTTGCGCGATGCGAATGCTCCGTTCTCGGCGCGGTAGTTCACGATGTTCTGCGCCAGTTGAGGACCAAGTCCCGATATATACGTCAGCAGATGGCTGCTTGCCGTATTCAGGTTTACGCCGACCAGGTTTACGCAGTTCTCCACAGTCTGGTCGAGGGATTTCTTCAGCTTGGTTTGGTCTACGTCGTGCTGGTATTGCCCCACACCGATGGACTTCGGGTCTATCTTGACAAGCTCCGCCAGCGGGTCCATAAGCCGGCGGGCGATGGATACGGCACCGCGCACCGTTACATCATATTCCGGAAACTCATCCCTGGCTATCTTGGAAGCGGAGTAGATGGATGCACCCTGCTCGCTGACAATGAAAATCTGCACTTCCCGGTTGAACGTCTGCCGTTTCAGGAAATCTTCCGTCTCGCGGCTGGCAGTGCCGTTGCCCACGGCGATGGCTTCCACCTTATAGGCCTCTATCATCTTCTGCAGTTTGGCAAACGCCTCTTTGCTTTGGTTCACCGGCGGATGCGGGTAGATATTCTCGTTGTGCAGCAGGTTGCCCTGTGCATCCAGGCACACCACCTTGCAGCCGGTGCGGAATCCGGGGTCTATTCCCATCACCCTTTTCTGCCCCAGGGGCGATGCCAGCAGCAACTGCCGCAGGTTTTCCGCAAAGACGCGGATGGCTTCATCGTCGGCACGCTCCTTGCTTTGCGCGGCAAACTCGGTCTCGATGGACGGTTTCAACAGACGCTTGTAGGCATCCTGCACGGCTTCCGCCACCTGCTTCCCGCAGGCGTTGTTGCTCTGTACAAACTGCCGTTCCAGCCGTTCCACACACTCCTCGTCGTTGAGGCTGATACTCACCTTGAGCAGACCTTCCGCTTCGGCGCGGCGGATGGCAAGCAGGCGGTGCGAGCTGCATCGCTTCAGGGGTTCCGAACAGTCGAAGTAATCCCGGTATTTGGCACCTTCCTCCTCTTTGCCTTTTATCACTTTGGCGGTCAGCAGGGCTTGGCGTGCAAAGGTGTTCCGCAGCATGTTGCGGGCGCGTTCGTTCTCGCTCACCTGTTCGGCTATGATGTCGCGCGCACCTTTCAGGGCATCGTCCGCATCCTTTACATCGCCTTTCACGAAGGCGGCGGCACGCTGTTCGGGATGAGGCTCGCGCTGGAGCATCAGCAGGGTGGCAAGCGGTTCGAGTCCTTTCTGGCGGGCGGCTTCCGCACGGGTTTTCCGTTTGGGCTTGTAGGGCAGGTAGATGTCTTCGAGGGCGGTGCTGTCCCACGTGTCGTCAATGCGCTTTTGCAGTTCCGGGGTCATTTTCCCCTGTTCGCGGATGGTGGCGACGATGGTCTCCTTCCGTTTCGCCGTTTCCTTCAGTTTTTCGTAATGGGTACGGATGGATTCTATCTGCACTTCGTCCAGTCCGCCCGTCATTTCCTTACGGTAGCGGCTGATGAACGGGATGGTTGCTCCGTCGTCGAGCAGGGAGAGTGTCTGCCCGATTTGTTTTTCCGATATGCCGAGAATGGCAGCTATCATGCTGTGAAAGATTTGTGTCATGTCAGCTTCTTTTTTTGATAATGAGCGCCAAAAGTACGAAAAACAATCTTTCCCTACCGCCTTTTTGTGAGTTTTATTATATCTTTGCGCCGTTTACACATTATATATTATACATTAACAGAACAACAGAATGAAAAGACTGACCTGCTGTCTTGCGTGGATGTTCCTGCTGATTGGAGCAGTTGCCGCGCAGGATAAAGAAGTAAAACTGAAAATAGTACAGACCAGTGATATCCACGGTAATTTCTATCCCCACGATTTCATCCTTCAGCGGGAGGCTGCCGGAAGCCTGGCACGCGTGCACGCATTCGTGCAGAAAGCGCGCGAAACCTATAAGGACAACCTGATTCTGCTGGACAACGGCGACATCCTGCAAGGCCAGCCTACCGCCTATTACTATAACTACATCGACACGGTATCGCTCCACGTAACCGCCGATATGCTGAACTTCATGGGCTATGATGCCGCCAATATGGGCAACCACGATGTAGAGACGGGACGTGCCGTTTTCGACCGTTGGGCGGGCGACTGCCGTGCTCCGGTGCTGGGTGCCAACATCATCGATACCGCTACGGGCGAACCCCACTTCCGGCCCTACAAGGTGCTGGAGCGCGACGGAGTGAAGATTGCCGTCCTCGGCATGATAACGCCCGCCATTCCGGTGTGGCTCTCCGAGAATCTGTGGCGGGGGCTTCGTTTTGACGACATGGAAGAGACCGCCCGCAAGTGGATGAAGATAATTCGCGAAAAGGAGCGTCCCGATATTGTAATCGGTATGTTCCATGCCGGGCAGGACGCCTTGCTGATGGGCGGCAAATACCGGGAGAATGCCTCGCTGGACGTAGCCCGCAATGTTCCGGGCTTCGACATCGTGCTTATGGGCCACGACCACGCCCGCGAATGCAAGAAGGTGCAGAACGTGGCAGGCGACTCCGTACTGGTGATGGACCCCGCCAGCAACGGCATTGTGGTGAGCGACATCGACATTACCGTGACCCTGCGCAACGGCAAGGTTACGGACAAGCAGATTGACGGCGTGCTCACCGAAACCGCCCCCTACGGTATCAGCGGTGAATTCATGGAACGTTTCTCGCCGCAGTACGCCACCATTCAGGATTTCGTATCGAAAAGAATCGGACGCTTCACGAAGACGGTCTCCACCCGTCCCGCCTATTTCGGTTCTTCCGCCTTCATCGACCTCATCCATACCTTGCAGCTGGACATCAGCGGTGCCGATATTTCATTGGCGGCTCCCTTGTCCTACGACACGCAGATTAAGGAAGGGGATATTTACGTGTACGACATGTTCAACCTCTACAAGTACGAGAACATGCTCTATACCATGAAACTTTCGGGCAAGGAAGTACACGATGCCCTGGAGATGTCCTACGACCTATGGACCAACCGCATGACTTCGCCCGACGACCACATCCTGCTGCTCCGCGACCAACCCCGCGAAGGCGCTGCGGACAGGGCTGCCTTCAAGAACTTCAGTTTCAATTTCGACTCCGCCGCAGGCATCATCTACACGGTAGACGTCACGAAGCCGTGTGGCAGTAAGGTAACCATCCTCAGCATGGCTGACGGCACTCCGTTCCACATGGACAAGATGTACACGGTAGCCCTGAACTCCTATCGCGGCAACGGCGGCGGGGAACTGCTGACGAAAGGTGCGGGCATCTCCCAGGACGAGTTGAAGGAACGCATCATCAGCTCTACCGACAAGGATTTGCGCTATTACCTGATGCAGTACATCGAGCAGAAGAAGGTAATCGAGCCGCGTGCGCTCGGCCAGTGGAAATTCATTCCGGAGGAGTGGGCTGTTCCCGCTTCCAAGCGCGATTATGAATTTCTGTTTGGTACAAACCGAAATTAGTATTACCTTTGCCGTCCCTAACTCAAGAAACAAACCGTAAGACGTGAGAGGAATAAAAAGAACCATATGCGCATTATGCTTGCTGGCGCTCTTCGTGGCGTACCAGGCAAGCATAACGGCGTTTACCCACGTCCACTACGTCAACGGGGTGCTGATAACCCACTCGCACCCTTTCCATAACCAGCATTCGCACTCCACCGACTCGCTGATTGTCATCGGCCTGCTGTCGCACTTCAGTTCGGACACGCCGGACTGCTGCGAGCTGCAACACCCGATGCGCTCTCTGTTGCAGGTGATGGAAAGCGAAACCGATACGCCCGTCATAAAGGGAAAAGCGTGTCGGATGCCCTCTCTCCGCGCTCCCCCTTATTCCGTTACCCTTTGATAGTGTTGTACCAACGCCTGGTATGCTTCATACCAACGTTGGGTATTCGTTGTACCGATGCTTGGTATTCGATGTACCAATCTTTGGTACTCGCCGTACCAATGTTTGGTATCCGTCGTACCCGCCTTTGGTACTTGCCGTACCAAGTACCGGTACAGAATTGGTATCATTAAGTAACTGAAATAAAAGCGATTATTCAAATGAAACAAATTATATTGGCGTTGATGCTTGCTGTGGCAGGTATCGGCGCAGCCGTTGCCGCAAACCCTATCAGGGAAGGCAACATGATTTCCGGCCATGTTCTTGTAAAAGGTTCGGAAGAGAATATACCGTATGCCACCGTTTTGATTGTAGGCAGCGGACAGGGAACAGTGTCCAATGAAGAAGGTCAGTTCGAGTTCAAGAACCTGCCGGCGGGCAAATATACGTTGCGCGTATCCGCCGTAGGCTATAAGACACAGGAAAAGGCGATTGAAGTAAACAAGGACTTTACAGCGGTGGTGCATTTCCAGATGGAAGAGGAAAGCTTCATGACCGATGAGGTCGTGGTGTCCGCCAACCGCAACGAGGTGAGTCGCAAGGCTGCTCCCGTGGTGGTGAACGTGATGAGCGCCAAGCTCTTTGAGATGGTGAACTCCACCGACCTTGCCAAGACGCTCAACTACCAGTCGGGCCTGCGGGTGGAGAACAACTGCCAGAACTGCGGTTTCCCCCAGGTGCGTATCAACGGTCTGGAAGGTCCGTACTCGCAAATCCTGATAAACAGCCGTCCCGTCATCAGTGCGCTGAGCGGGGTATATGGGCTGGAGCAGATACCGGTGAACATGATCGAGAGGGTAGAGGTGGTACGCGGCGGCGGTTCGGCGCTGTTCGGCGCCAATGCTGTGGGCGGAACTATCAATATCATCACCAAAGACCCCATTAACAACTCCTTCCAGGTGTCGAGCATGTTCTCCAACATGGACGGCAAGTCCTGGGAGCAGTACATGGGCGGGAACGTATCCCTGGTGTCAAAAGACAACTCCTACGGCATCGCCCTCTACGAAAGCTACCGCAACCGCAATCCGTACGACCGTGACGGCGACGGTTTCTCCGAGCTGGGCAAGCTGAATATGAACACCTTCGGCTTCCGCGCCTACTACCGTCCCACGCATTTCAGCCGTATCAACCTGGAATATCACACCACCAACGAGTTCCGCCGCGGCGGCAACAAGTTCGACCTTCAGCCCCACGAGGCGGACATCACCGAGCAGACCAAGCACATTATCAACAGCGGCGGACTGAGTTACGACCTCTTCTGGCGCGAGTATAAGCATAAAATCTCCTTGTACGGCTCCATCCAGCACACCGACCGCAACAGCTACTACGGCGCACAGAAGGACATGAACGCCTACGGCAAGACGGACGACCTGACATGGGTGGCAGGCGGCATGTACGTGGGCAACATGAATAACTGTCTTTTCGCCCCCGCCACCTTCACGGGCGGATTGGAGTATCAGAACAACTCCCTGCACGATGTCATGACGGGCTATCACCGCGATATGCAGCAGGATGTACGCATCGCCAGCGCCTTCGTGCAGAACGAGTGGAAGATGAACGTACTGACCATGCTCGTCGGCGCCCGTTTGGACAAGCACAACCTGATAGACAAACTGATATTCAGTCCCCGTGTCAACCTGCTTTATAAGCCTACCGAGGACTTCCAGGCGCGCCTGACGTACTCCACCGGTTTCCGTGCCCCGCAGGCCTACGATGAAGACCTGCACGTCACCGCAGTAGGCGGCGAAGGCGTGCAAATCAAGCTGGCGGACAACCTGCGCGAGGAGCGTTCCAACAGTTACAGCGGCTCGGTGGACTGGACCGCCCACCTGGGACACTGGCAGGCGAACATCCTTGTAGAGGGTTTCTATACCGACCTGCGCCACGTATTCGTGCTCGAGGACATCGGCAAAAACGATGTGGGCGATGTAATCAAGGAACGCCGCAACGGCAACGGCGCCCGCGTGTACGGCGCTAACCTCGACGCCAAGATTGCCCACGGCAAGGAAGCGCAGCTCCAGTTGGGCTTTACCGCGCAGCGCAGCCGCTACACCCGCGAGGAAGTCTGGACACAGGTGGACGGCAAGGACCTGACCACCAAGCGCATGCCCCGCACGCCCGACTATTACGGCTACTTCACCTTCTCGTCCGCTCCGCTGAAGAATTTCGACTTCTCCCTCTCCGGCACGTATACGGGCAAGATGATTGTACCGCACTATGCCGGGTACATCGCGGAAGACCGCATGGAGACCACGCCCCAGTTCTTCGACCTCAACCTGAAGCTGAACTATACCTTCGTGCTGCACGACCACATCAAGTTCCAACTGAACACCGGTGTGCAGAATATATTCAACAGCTTCCAGAAAGACTTGGATAAGGGCGAGTTCCGCGATGCCGGTTATTTCTACGGTCCCACGCAGCCGCGTACCTTCTTCATCGGCTTTAAAATAATGAATTAGGACAACATTCACGATTTTTAAACCAATAATTCCGTGAATAATCCTATATTTGCCGGCAAAGCGCATGAATAATGAATACAAAACAGATACGCAACGTTGATATCTCCGGTATACAACACCTGCCCATGATTGACTTTATCGGCAATGATTTCGCTATTTTCGATGATATAAGGTACATCCCTTTCACGCCATATCCAACGCGTCTGAACGCTGCCTGCTTTGCCGTCTGCCGGAAAGGCTGGTGCAAGCTGAACATCAACTTGCGGGATTATGAAATGCGTGAAGGGATGCTTTGCATCATCCTGCCCGAGCAGATTGTGCAGCAGGGCGGGCGTTCCGATGATTTTTCAGGCAGCTTCATAGCCGTGTCCCGCGACTTCATGGACCTGGTGATACCCACGATGCAGCAACTGTTTCCCATGTTCTTCATGATAAAGGAGCGGCCTTGCATCGCTGTCACTGCCGACGAGTTGCAGGCGTTCGAGGAATATCACTCTTTCCTGTGGAGCAAGGTGAAGCTGAAGGACAATCCCTACCGCAAGGAGATTACGCAGGGATTGCTGATGGCGCTGTTCTATGAGATATACGACATCTATCAGGGACATGCCGTGAAGGAGCGCACTCCCAAAAGCCGCAAGGAAGATTTGTTCGAGCGCTTCATCCGGTACGTGTACGAGTTTTACAAAGAGGAGAGGAGCGTGTCCTTTTACGCCGACAAGATGTTCCTTACGCCCAAGCACCTCTCTACCGTGGTGAAAGAGGTGAGCGGAAAGACCGCGGGCGAGTGGATTGACAGCCTCGTGATTCTGGAAGCGAAAGCCATGCTGAAATCCTCCGAGCAGAGCATTCAGGAGATAGCCGACGAGCTGCACTTTGCCAATCAGTCTTTCTTCGGCAAATACTTCAAGCATCACACCGGCTTTTCGCCCAAGGAATACCGGAAACAGTAATATCCGGCAATCTCCCGGTTCCGGCAAGCAAATAAAAAACCGGACAGCTACGGCAGGAATCTTTTCCTGTGCTCCGTGTGCTGCCCGGTATTTTTTTAGTGTACCCTAAAAAAACTAACCTTTCTCTTTCAAAAACTAATTTACTCTATCGTTTTCTAAATGACGTTGCAAATTTAAAGAGTTATTTTAAGGTACTGTTTGATATATATCAAAAAAGGATTATTTCCTGAACCGGCTCCAGAAACCGCCTCTCTTTTGTTGCGGAGCTTTATCGGTATCGCGATACAGCTCCTCATACGTCAGCTTCTCCTGAACCATGCGGTAGATGTCTCCCCAGTCGGGCAGGCCGCCCAGGTTGCGGTCGTCAATGAAGAGGTCCGCTTTCACCTTGCGCGAGAAGCCGTGATGGGCGGCATCCTCTTCGGGATAGTCCCGGTTGATGGCATAAAACTCCACGCCCCGTTCCCTGCACCATTCCACGGCCTCGTCCAGCAGCTTTCCTTCACGTACGGTCCACAGTATCAGGCGGTGGCGGTCTTTAATCAGCATCTTCAGCGTATCGGTGGCAAAAGGGATTTCGTTCCCTATTTTAGGGTAGCGGTGCTCTACGATTGTGCCGTCAAAATCAATGGCGATAATCATGATGCTTATGTATTGCTTTAAAAACGGTAACTTGTTCCTATGGAAGCTCCTAAGACAAACGTATATTCTCCGCTTGTGTAGGTACGTGCCGAAGGAGTAATCTTGCCGTTATAACCTCTCAGATACTCTTCCGCGAAGATATTCCAGCGGTCGTTCAGCTTGAAGCTCTGTTGCAGACCGCCCTGGATGCCGAAGTAATTCTTGTCTTCCATTTCGTGGTGCGTATAGACGATACCGGCAAAGGCGTTGAGGTCGAATATGCGGTTTTCGCTATAATTGCCTATCATGTTGGTAAGGTTCAGCATGTAGTCGGCGGTGACAGACAGCGGATACACACCCCCGTGCTGATAAGCATACCGCCCAATCTCGATGCTTCCTCTTACGGTAGACAGCGGCGTGTACTGGCGTCCCACACCCAGGCTTATCTGTTGTCCCAGCATATCGGGAAGATCCTTCATCTTCACACCTGCGGTGCGCATGGGGAAGTTGGTTCCCACGGTGGCATACGCAAAGTTATAAGGCTGGAAGAAGCCGCGTCTGGCATCGAAGTCGGCCTTTCTTCTACGGTACTGCACACCGAACATCACGCCTACATTCTGCATGTGTCTGTCCTGTGTGATGCCGCTCTTGAACGGTTGCGTATAGAAGCTCTTGCTGTATCGCGCCTCACCCGTGATACCGATTTGGTCTGACAGGAAATATACCAGTTGCATAGACCCCGTAGGACCGTGGAATGTACGAAGCTTCTTGGCATAGTCGCTGCTTCTGTGCGCCAGTGCTCCGAATTCGTAGCCGGCGGAAAGGTTCACTTCCAGTCTCGGGTCTTCCACACTCGGCGAAACCAGCGTATTCAGGTTCACCAGCACTTCCGCTCTGCCGCCTCCATACACTTCCTCGCTCTTGAAGTTGTCCGAATTAAATGTATAGTGGAAACCGCCGAAGCCGCTGATGCGCCATCCCAGCGGCATGAACCATTTACCTATCGCCAGTGAAGCGGCAGGACCCAACGGTTGCAGCGCCGGCAGGTTGTTGCGCACGGGCTTTCCGAAATCACCCTGCGTACCGATAGCCGCTTCTATGAACATATTATCGCCCATATCTTCCGATTTCATCCTGATGGGAAGACCGGTAAAGCGGTAGGTCAGTCCGGTGTACACGCCATATCCCACGTCATACCGTTTGGGGCAGTCCGCACCGTCTATTCCGTCGGTATAGAGATATAGTTTGGGTTCCACATACCAGTCCCAGTTTCTCGACAGATGATAGCGTGCCTGCAAGCCGCCGTGCACTCCGCCGGCTATTTTGGCATCCATACCGTCGCGCTTGCTCACATAGCCGCCTATACCCAATACGGTATACAGGCTGATGTGTGCGCCGCTTTTGTACCCACCGATATAATCGGACAGGTTGAACAGGTGGTCCAGCTCGATGCCGCCCTGTTTCAGCTCGTCGTTGAAGCCGCCCAACAGAGACACCCGGTAGGAGTTGAATGAACTTACATCCTTAGTCAGGGCAATCCCGCCGTTGAACCATGCCGGCAGTGAAGAACTGCCCCTCAGTTTGTTCACACCGCCCATTACCGACAGGGAGAAATTCTTGCCCGGCTGGCTGTTGTTCACTTCTCTTCCCTGCGGGATATACCGTTTCTGCAATACATAGTCCATTGCATTGAAAGGCCTTTCGGTGCTGTCCTTCTTCAGGCTGTCGTCCTGCGCATGGAGCATTTCCGGCATTGCCGTACATGTGCAGATGCACAGTGCCGGAATCATATATTTCAATTTCATTTTCAATCCTTATTATGGTTATAGGTTAGACATATCCATAGCTGCCTGTATGATATCCTCGTTAAATTCACCGTCGTTCTGTGCGGTAGCCACGAAGCTCTTGTCGCGTTTGAAACATTCGGACAAGGCAGTCACCGTATTCATGAACTCTATCTCACCCTCTCTGGCGGACAAGGTCGCTTTGAAGTACCAGGTCAGTGCGCTGTCCTGCGGCAGTTTGGCAAGCGAAGCCTTGGCAGCGGCGTTGCCGGCGCGGTTATCCAGCGCCATGTACATCACCACTTCGTTCTGAGGAGATGAAGCCTTGATGGTTTCAAAAGTCTTTTGTGCACGTTCTTTTTCTTCCGGAGTCGTTCCGCCCTGGAAGTAGCCGCCCAAAGCCCATGTATAGGCTTTCAGCAGGTCGAATTTGCTGTCCTCCGGCAGAATCTTCACCAATACGCTGGCGTGCTCGAAGTCTCCCTTCTTGATGTACATGCACAGTTGGTTGGTCACCACTTCCAGCCGGTTCACGATTTCCGTACGGCTTCCGTCGGCATTCATGCGCGAATAGTCGGTGGAGTGGATGCTCAGGTCTATCAGCGGTTCCAGTATGGAAGTATCCACGGTATCTCTCTCCAGGTAAGAAGCTGCCAGGTTGTTGCCGGCAAGCGCCCACGGATGCTTTTGTTCCAGTGATTCCTCGTAGGCGCGGCGGTACAGAGCTTCCAGTTCCTTTTCGTTGGTTATCAGTTGGAACAGCTTCCAGTATTCATAACGTGTGTAGCTGCCTTTCAGCCCTTTTTCCCTGTATTGTGCCATGACTTCCTCGTCATTCGGTTCGCGGTATATCTCGTAGAGGCAGTTATAGTTCACCACGCGCAGTTCGTCCAGATAAGGCACGATGACGGTAGCGTACCAGTCGAGTTGTTTCAGCGCTCTGCCCTGCGCTCCGATATCCTTATGCTTAGCCAGAATTTCTTTTACCTTGCTGGCTTCCGTGCTTTTGCCGTCACGTTCCAGCAGTTTCACCACTTCTTCCCACTGAGCCACTTCGGCATGCGGGTTGCGGTAAACGCGTTCCAGAGTATATTGGGGCAATATGGAGGTAATCTCCTGTTCAATCTTGCGCATACGTCTTTCGGCAAGGTTCAGGTTACTGCTGTAATGGCCGTCCGGAGAAGCCGTACCTGCCACGTGAAACTCCTTCAATACCGTACCCGGAGATTCGGCTATCTCTTTCAGCTTGTTTCTCAGCATGGCAAGGCTCTGTTTGTTTTCGGGCGTGTCCGTCAGTTGGTCGGAGTTGATGAGGAAAGACAGTTGTATCTTGTCCGACGTATTTCTTTTCTCTATCTGTGCCCTTTCCTTGTGCTGCAACGGATCCATCTGCTCCGAGAAGAGGTTGTATTGCAGGAACTTCATCGGGCGTTTGGTCTGGCACGTATTGATTTGGTACGTTCTGGAGTTCGACGCGCTGTAATCTTCCAGGTTCACGATGGCAAAGCAACTGTAGTTCCGGTTGGGGTCGGGCACAATGATGGTATCCGTCCAGTCCAGGTTCATGGCCCTTGTAGTCAGCGCCTCCGCTTTGATGTACGGACGCAGCGGGTCACGGTTCATGTCATAGCCCATTTTGCGTTCCTGCGTCAGGGCATATTCCTTGCCGTCGTATACGGACGGGCGTGCAAAGGTTATCGTATCGTTCGTTTCGCAGTCCAGTACGTACGGCTGTATAATCAGTCGCGAGAAGCGGTTGCCGAAGTAAGGCGGCAGTTTGAAGGTATTGTACGGAATCAGCATGTTTCCGATCATCTTCGGTGCTTTCGGTTCCGGTTTCAGAACCAGCCGCATGGCGGTTACGGTCACACTCTCCAGCATCACTCCCTCGTCGATGCTCACATCTATTTTCATCTGATGTCTCACTTCCTTCAATACCGAGGGCGAGAGTCCCACTTTGAAAATCAGCGCACCGTTGTCCGGAACCAGTATTTCATAATACCCGTTCTCGTCGGTGGTCGTTTTCCCTTCCTGGTCCAGCAGTAATGTTTTCTCCTGGTCATTGCTGTCCAGTATCTTCTTCATATCCTCGCCCACGGCTACGGTCTTGGCGGCATACACATCCACCGTCACGTCCGAGAAAGGCACTTTCCGGTTTTCGGCAATGTTATATACGGTACCCGATACCTTCACCATTTTCTGCGCCCAGGCAGTGCCGGTACCGCATCCCGCCACAACCAGAAGCAGGATCCATATTTTCAATCTTTCAGTAATCATTCTCCGTATTATTTAAAAATGTAAGTACACGAAATTCCCAGTCCCATGGGCATCACCTTGTGTCCGGTGGTGTTGTAGTCTCCCGGTTCGGGCAATCCCTTCTCGTAGCGTTTCTCCCTGTACCACATCAGTGATATTCCGGCGCTGAATTCTATGTTGAAGCGTTTGCCCAGCGGCAGTACATATCCGTACACCATTCCCGGGCCTACGGCATCGCCGAAGTGGTGTGTATCCGAGAATGTGGCGTCATACCTCATGCCCTGTATGCCCAGACCTATGAAGCTCTGCACCATTGCCCGTCCGCTCACCCAGTATCTCACTTGCGCTTCCGCACCTTTGATGCTGCAATCCAGCGGGTTCTGGTCAAGGCTGTAGAAAGCTCCCGCCATAACGCTGGTCCGGTTCGATGTCACCAGTTCCAGCGAGAAGTTCGGAGTCAGGTTTCCCCAAAGCAGTGCGTTTGTTCTTCCGGCAATGAGCTGTGCCTGCGCATTACTTGCCGTGCATGCCAGTACAGCTATCACTATCAGCCTCGCCCATATACTTTTCTTTTTACAATCTTTTGTCATACGAATCTCTTATTTTTGTCTTTGACTGTACTTGTTTCTGATAGAGCTGAAGCGGTACACGAATCCTACGCGTATATCGCTCACTACGGGGTAGGGCAGGAAATGCCTGTCTCTGCTCTTTGTACGTATCAGGTGGTTATCTTCATATTTATATTTGTCATATTCGGCATAGGCTGCTCCCACGCTCAGACCCAGATCCAGGTCTATTGCGCCCTGTTTGCATTTGTATACGGGCAACTGCCATCCGCCGGTCAGTCCGGCATGGAACATATCGCCGGCGATGCCTTTGCCCCATGCTCCGGCAAACTTGCTGTATCCGGCATAGAAGCCCCAGTAGTAGGTACGCCAGAATTTGGGAATCTTGGACTGTCCCGTCTTTACGGTAAAGGAAGGTTTGGCATATCTTTTCACTTCCAGTCTGTAATCGTTGATTTTCATCTGTATGCGTTCGTTCATACAGATTTTGGCATTGCCGTTCCATTTGGCGCCTATGCCCACTACCCACCGGTTGTCGGTGGAATTTGAAAGGTCAAATTCCACTTTGGCATTCGGCAACAGCAACAACCAGTCCATTGCATTGGTTTCAAACGCCCACCGTTCTTTGGGCGAAATCTTTTCGGAGGTTTTCTGTTGGGCGTATGTCCGGACGCTTATCGCGCCCAGCATAGCCAAAAACAGAAACAGTACCTTTGTCCTATTTGTCATCAGTTGTCAATGTTTAGTTCTATATTCTGTATATCAGAAGTTGTAGGTCAGTCCGGCAGTCAGTGCGGCTGCACCTTCCCCTTTCTTTCCGCTGGCGCATCCGTCCAGCTTGTCTCCTACGAGATTACCTTTTAGCTCGACATTGATGTCCAGATGTTCCGATACCTTAAAGCGGTTCAGCACACCTACGGTAAGCACTCCTGTGGTGGTATTCAGTCCGGGAGCGTTGGCCACACCGCCGCCCACCAGCGGAATGAGGCTGTATGTACGTTCTTCGTCCACACCGCACCACCAGTTCAGCACGTCCACCATGATGTCGGCATGATACATCATGAAATTCCACGATTCGCTGCTTCCGTTCATGGCTTCGCCCGAAGCGTGCATTCCGCTTATCTGTAATCTGGCGCCTAATACGGGAGTAATCCATTTACCGCCGCTTACGTCGCCCGTGACGGAAATGCGGTTTCCGAATTTCGTGTGCATGTCATAGTCGCCTACGTATACTCCGGCTCCTACCGAACCGCTTACAAACCATTTCTCATTGGCCGGATAGGCCTCCATTTTGCCTTGTGCGGCAACGGTAGTCCCTGCCGAAGCAAGAACTACCGCTGCCAATATCCAAGGTCTTAGACTAAAAAAATGTTTCATTATTTCGAAGTAATTGTTATTCTGCCATTTGGGCTTTCAGGTACAGCTTTTTTGCGAACTTCATATCATGTTCCACCATGATTCTTACAAGTTCCGGGAAACTGGTCTTTGTCGGGTTCCAACCCAGCAGCGTCTTGGCTTTAGTCAGGTCACCCAGCAGTTGTTCCACTTCGCAGGGACGGAAATATTTCGGATCCACTTCCACCACTGCCTTTCCTGTTTTCACGTCGATACCCTTCTCGTTCACGCCTTCGCCTTCCCAACGCAGTTCTATGCCGGCTTCCTTAAAGGCAAGTGTGGCAAACTCGCGTACGGTGTGCATCTCTCCGGTGGCAATCACGAAATCTTCCGGTTTGTCGTGTTGCAGGATAAGCCACATACATTCCACATAGTCTTTGGCATATCCCCAATCGCGGCGTGCATCCAGATTACCCAGATACAGCTTGTCCTGAAATCCCTGTGCAATGCGTGCGGCAGCCAATGTAATCTTGCGTGTAACGAAAGTCTCGCCGCGGCGTTCGCTCTCATGGTTAAAGAGGATACCGTTCACGGCATACATGTCATAGCTTTCGCGGTAGTTCTTCGTAATCCAGAAACCATACTGTTTGGCTACGCCATACGGGCTGCGCGGATAGAACGGAGTCGTCTCCTTCTGCGGCACTTCCTGCACCTTACCGAACAGCTCCGAAGTAGATGCCTGATAAATTCTTGTCTTCTTCTCCATGCCCAAAATGCGCACGGCTTCCAGCATACGCAGCGTACCTACCGCGTCGGCTTCCGCCGTGTATTCGGGTACGTCGAACGAAACTTTCACGTGGCTCTGTGCGGCAAGATTATAAATTTCATCCGGCTGCACCTGCTGTATGATGCGGATGAGCGAGCTGCTGTCCGTCATATCTCCATAGTGCAGGTTCACCAGGCGGTCTTTCTTCATGTCGCGTACCCATTCATCCAGGTACAGATGTTCGATACGTCCGGTATTGAACGAAGATGAGCGGCGCAATATACCGTGAACTTCATAACCTTTGTCAATCAGAAATTCAGCCAGGAACGAACCGTCCTGTCCGGTGATACCGGAGATTAATGCTACTTTTTTCATTTTGTGTATAAATTAATTAATTTGATATTTTTTCTTTTAATAAGTGTCCCAGAAAGATGGTATTGCCTATGATATATCTTTTCCACATTCTCTTGGGTTCCTTTATGAGCCGGTAAAGCCATTCAAGGCTGTGTTCCTGCCACCATAAGGGGGCGCGCTGTATATTTCCCGCAAAGAAGTCGAACACAGCGCCGATGGTGCCGATCGGACCTTTTACATCCAGCTCTTTCAGATGTGCGTATGCCCACTTTTCCTGTTTGGGGGCAGTCATTCCCACCCATAGCAAATCGGGCGTTACACGGTTTACCGCTTCTATCATCCGGCGGTTATCCTCTTCAGAGAATTCCGCTTTATAGGGTGGGGAATAGGTTTCTATCCGGATATTGGGATACAACCCGGCGGCTTTGGCTTTTATTTTCTGTAAAGTACCTTCACTGCTACCTAAGAAGAAGCAAGTACCGCCTTTCGCGTTCAGTTTTTTCATTTCGTACTGAAACAGGTCCCATCCGGCAATGCGCTCTATCTTTTCATGCCGCAGGAGTTTGAATGCCAGTACGATACTCGCTCCGTCCGGAATCAGCGCATCGCCTTTCAGCAGCGCTTCGGCAAAAGCGGCGTCTTTCCGTGCGGTATTGTAAGAATGTGCATTAATGGTGTTAATCAGCAGTTTGCCTTCCGGCAACGTGTCAAGTTCACCCGGGTGTCCCAGCAGTGAAATAGTTTTCAGTCTCAACATGTATGATAAGGAATATTTGCCGTAGAGTACGCTACGCTACTGCCTGTCACATAAGCGATTGTTACGGACAGGCAGATAATATAAGGAATGTTTCTCCGGCAAAATTAAGTCAAATGTATTTGATAGCCAAGAAAAAAATGAAAAATGTATAAATTTATCATCTTTTTTCTGGCTTTTCTCAATCTGTCCGGTGATTGATGCAGATACCTTTCAGGTACCATTCGTACAACCGATGTATACCTTCGTCTATCTCCACCTTATGATGCCATCCCAGGTTGTGCAGTTTGGTTACATCCGTCAGCTTGCGCAGCGTGCCGTCCGGTTTGCTTGCATCCCATCTCAGTTCGCCCTTGAAGCCGATTTCCGCCATGATTTTTTCCGCCACTTCCCTGATGCTGAGCTCCTTTCCGGTTCCCACGTTGATGTGGCAGTTGCGTATCTCTTTCGAACCTGCCGCATACGTATCCTTGAAGTCCACGTTCAGCAACACATGTACGCTGGCATCCGCCATTTCTTCGCTCCAGAGGAATTCGCGCAGCGGCTTGCCCGTGCCCCACAGCGTAACGGCTTCCGGCGTAATTCCGAATTTTGCCAGCTTTGCCAGTATCTCCTCATCGGTGCAGCTTCCGTTCACACCCTCTACCGGGCGCAGGTCTATATCCTTGCGTACGGCATCCCAGTTGCCTTCGTTCAGGCATTTGGCAAGGTAAATCTTACGTATCATGGCGGGCAGCACATGGCTGTTCTCCAGATGGAAGTTATCGTTGGGTCCATATAGGTTGGTAGGCATCACCGCTATGTAGTTCGTGCCGTATTGCAGGTTGAAGCTTTCGCACATTTTCAGTCCGGCAATCTTGGCAATGGCATACGGTTCGTTGGTATATTCCAACGGCGATGTCAGCAGCACTTCCTCTTTCATCGGCTGCGGAGCTTCACGCGGATAGATGCAGGTACTGCCCAGGAAGAGCAGCTTCTTCACTCCGTGTCTGAAGCTTTCACCAATCACATTCTGCTGTATCTGTAAGTTCCGGTAGATGAAGTCCGCCCTATATTGCAGATTGGCCATGATGCCGCCCACGTGGGCGGCAGCCAATACCACGGCATCCGGTTTCTCTTCATCGAAGAATTTCTTTACAGCAGTTCCATCCAACAGGTCCAGCTCCTTGTGGGAGCGGCCTGTCAGATTAGTATATCCTCTTTGCAGCAGGTTGTTCCAGATGGCGGAACCTACCAGTCCGTGATGGCCTGCTACAAAAATCTTAGCGTCTTTTTCCAACATAATTTATCAGGGGTTATTCCTTTTCTTTTTCTTTCACTTCGCCGCGGCGTGCCTTTTCGGTGTAGCGCAGTTCCTTTTCAATGGTCATATCCTTGCCCAGACCATACGTATGCAGTCTTTCAGGCTCTATACCCACCTTCACGAGGAACTTCTTCAAGGCTTCGGCACGTTTCAGCGTCACTTTCTTGTTTATGGCTTCTCCGCCCGTATGGTCGGCATAGCCGCAGATGTCAATCTGCACTTCCGGATTCTCTTTCAGTGTTTTGGCAATGGTGAAGAGTTCGCGTGCATACTTGTCCGTATCCAGTTTCCACTTTCCGCGTTCAAAGTATACGGCGGGCAAGTCTTTCGGGAAACCTTTGCATACCACTACTTCCGGAGATTTTTCAAGCACTTTCTGTTCGATGTAGATAGTATCGTGCACCACTTTCGTAACGGTCTTTGTAGCGCGCTTCCACATAGGCAGATAGCCCGGAGCGTACATGATGTTGTCTTTCTTGCGTCCCTTGCTGTTGCCTACCTTCCATATCAGACCAACCTGTGCCGTAACCATGCTGTTGTGTTTGGTGGTATTGATGGAGTTGATGCCGTCGAAGTCCTGATTGTTAATCCAGATCATACCTCCCTTCAACTGTACGTCGAAGTTGTGATTTATCCGGTAACGTACGGCAAGGTCGCCTCCCAGTCCGAGATTAACCTTGTTGTCGAGTTTGTCGGCAAACTGTTCGTCGTTGGAGCGGTTCTTGACAGTAGACGAGAACTTCTGCAGGTAGATACCCGGTGCCAGCACCACAGCCCAGCGGCGGTCACCGTCGCTGCGGCGGAAGAGGTTCAGCAGGTTTACCTCTGCGTTCAGTCCGAAATTCCATGAGTGAACCGAAGAATACAAATCCTTGTAGTAGCTTCCGCCTTCCGGAAAGTCCACGTTATAGTAAGTGTTTCCGTTGGGCAGCAGTACGAAGTCGTCCTCGTAGCGTTGCGAACCGGCGCGGTTGCTTCCGTAGTCCACAGAGAGGCGTGCTCCGAAAATCGGATTGAACTGATAGCTTCCCTGCAAACCGAACATATAGCCTGCCCAGTTGTTGTTACCTCTGCTCACGGAGCGGAAATCGCCTGCATAGAACGGCATTCCGATGTTCACTCCGATGCTCCACCGTGAGTAGTCTTTGTACAAAGTCTTTTTGTCAGGATAGTCCTTCCAGGGGTCGTCCACTTTGACTACCTCTTGTGCCATGGCTTCCATGCCCGGCAGAGCTGCCAGACAGAAACCGGCGATGATGTATTTCAGTGATTTCATAAACGCTTTGTTTTAAAAGTTATTACCGGTAGTTTTTTGCACTAATTCTACACACATATAAGCAGGTTTACCATAATTAATTCCATTTTCACGTGCCTGCAATCCTATTACCACTCTGTAACCGGTCAGGTCATCGGTTGTCACTCCGGGAGTCAGGCTTGCTTTCATGGAGATAGTTCCGTTATGTGCATCTACTTGGATGTAGTTTATTAGTTCCGGACGGGCTGTTCCGTCTTTGTCATAAATGTTACCCATGCTGTAAGAAACGGGGAGGTTTTTATAATTGGGATTTTCCTCAGAACTTCCAACAATCTTTTCAAAGACCGGTTTATCTACTGTGATTTGAGTAACTGTACTCCCTTGATTCATTGTTTTTTCAAGTACATCATGTTGATAAATATCGGCTTCCGTAAAATTACTCAGCCCCAAATCAGCTTTTGTATAGACTGTTTCCCCTGTTCCCGATGTAAATGTGTAAGTAGTCTGGTCTTCACTGTCTGCGGGCACATAGCGTACACCTTTATAATCAGTAGAGCGGTTGTTGTTGCTGTTTTTAAATTCAACAGCTACAGCAAACGGCAGGGTCATCGGATTCACTGTAGTCAGCTCACAAGTAGCTGTAACGGTGAATATGCCTTCGGCTGCATCTTTTACAGCAACTTTTTCTACTGTAAATGCCGGTCCTGCATCACCTGCTCCACGTGTAGGAATGGCCTCTCTGGAGTCAATGTGGAAGTAGCCTTCCAAAGCGGTCACTTCGTTAAGCACATCTGCCGGATTGATTTTCACATTTACATTCAGTTCATATGTATTACTTTCCCGACTTCTCAGTTCCACTTCTTCGTTGCTGCTATATTGTGGAATGATTACCATACTTTGGATACGGTTGAACAAACGGTCAACTTTCGCTTCCAGTTCCGTACATTTGTTTTTCAGTTCGTTGATTTCTCCCTGCATCAGAGCCAGCTGATCCTTGATTTCTTTGGTTGCCTCTTCAATCAGCTTGTCCATTTCATCTTTGTTGGGCAGATTGTCTAACCGTGCATATACCGCTGCGAACATATTATCAATCTGTTCCTTGTTGTAGTAGTCGGCAAGCATGTTCTCCACTTCTGTAATTGTGACGAACTTATCCATTTTTCCGTTCAGTTCATCATACTTCGTCTGTAAGTCGAGAATATCTTTCTGATTCTTCAATACATCGGCTTTCAGCTGTCCCAGGTCGGACAATTCTGCGAGGGCGTCTTCCAGTCTTTTATAAATCTCGTCTACACGTCCCGACAACGCATTATAATTATTATTCAGTGCCAGGAAGCCTGCATTCATCTTACTTTCCAGTGCGCTTAACAGTGCAGCCTGCTTTTCCTGATCGCCCTTGAGTTGGAGAATGTCATTCGTATTCTTGTTCACGTAAGCTTGCAGTTCGTTCAGCATCTGTTTGATTTGGCTCAGGTCTGCCGGGGGCACGCTTCCGTTTTCAAGCGAATTCAGACGGTTTTCTATGTCGGCAATGGCATCGTTATAGATTTGTTCCATCTGTTTAATCTGTTTTTCCAAATCAGTTACACGTACTCCCAGTGCATCCAATTGTTTTTCCAGAGCACTGATGCGTGCCGTATGGTCTTTTACGATACCTTCCACATTACCCATTCTTTCATCCAGCTTTCCGTATAGCGATTCTATGGACAAATATTTGGCGTTAAGCTCTGCCACTTTGGCTTGCAGGTCGTTCAGGTCATTCTGGAGTTGTTCTACCAGTTTGGACAATTCGGGGTCTGTAGTGCCGCCGCCATTGTTTATGGCTTCCCATATTTTTTCTATTTGAGCATCATAATCGTCTATCAGCTTATTGATACGCTTGTCAAGCTCGTCATAGCGGGTGTTCAGCTTCTGAACCGTATTCTGCAGTTCGCTTACCGCATCGGAGATGCCTTCCAATTGTGTATCGATTTCATTGATTTTACCATCCACTTCATTCTTTAAATTCAAGATGTCGTTTTTGGTATCTTCCCTCAGTTGTTCCAGATTCTGTGCGTTTTCCTTTGCCGCATTATCCAATTCTTCGAGTTTACCGTCTATTCTTTCGAGGTTATCGGTCAGTTTCTGGTTCAGCTCTTCCAATTGCTTCAAGGCATTTTCCAGCTTTTGCTTCTCTTCCAGTTGCGATTCTTTCAAATTGGCTATTTCTTCTTTCAAGTCACTGATAGCCTTTTCGGTTGCATTCTGCTTTTCCTGCAGGGATTCGTACTGCTCTTCAAGCTTCCGGATACGTCCGTCCAGTTCATTGTATTTGGCAGAAATCTCGGCATCGATTTCCTTGGACAGTTCCAGCAATTTTTTGTCGAATTCCTGTACTGCCTGTTCAATCATATTTTTTATGTTCTGGTCATTCTCCTCCATTGCTTTCTGTAACTCGGCAATCTTTCCTTCCAGCTCATTTTTCGTAGCCTCCAGGTCTTTGATAAGCTTGCTGATGCTCTCCTTGAATTCGGCATGCTCCTTGGCTACCTCCTGTAGAGTCTCAATCTGCTTTTCAATCAGCTTGACTTTTTCCAGCAGATTGTTTACGTTAACATCGCCATTTTCAATCTGATTCCGAAGAATTTCGATTTGGCCGTCATAATCTTTCTGGCAGCCGGTCATTAAGATACAGCCGCTTCCTGTCAGCAACAACATAGCTGCGAACAGAGACATTGTTGAATTTCGTTTCATAATCACTAATGTTTTAAAGTAAAACGTTTGATATTTTGTTCTTCTTTCAAGCTACATACCAGCAGTGCACCGTTCCGTTCGGCAATGATATAGCCGTCCAGTCCTTCCACCACCACTTGTTTCTCTCCGGCAGTGTGCACAATACAGTTGTGGCAGTTGTGCAGGCTGATGTCATTCCCCACACCTGCATTTCCGTGTTTGTCCTGAGGCAGCAGGGTTCTTAGCGATCTCCAGCTGCCCAAATCGCTCCAGCCGAATTCGGCAGGCAGTGTATAGATGCTTTCCGCTTTCTCCATTACAGCGTAGTCTATGGATATTTTCTCACAGGTGGGGAAGAGTCTTTCTACTGTGTCGGCCTCTTGTGCTGTGTAGAAATCCCGGCTCATTTCGTCCATAATAGCAGCCAGGTCCGGAGTAAACTTGCGTATGGCATCGGTTATGGTATCCACGTTCCACACAAAAATGCCGGCATTCCAAAAGTAGCTGCCGTGGGCAACGTATTCTTTGGCTGTTTCTACATCCGGCTTTTCTTTGAAGGCGTCTACCTTGTATATTTCAGTACCGTTAATCTGTTCCCCAGCCTGTATATATCCGTATCCGGTTTCCGGACGGCTGGGTTTGATGCCTATCGTTACAATGGAACTGTTTGTGGCGGTAAAATCGAGTGCACAGCGCATTACCCGTTGAAACTCACCGGTGTTTATCACCAGCGCATCCGACGGAGTTACTACGATATTTGCCTGCGGATGCTGTTTCTTTATCTTCCAGCAGGCATAGGCAATGCAGGGTGCCGTATTACGGGCAGTCGGCTCTGCCAGGATGTTGCATTCGGGCAAATCGGGCAACTGTTCTTTTACAATATCCGTATATTTCTCGCTGGTCACTACCCAAAAGTTTTCCATTGGGCATAGCGGTGCAAATCGCTCTACGGTAAGTTGTATCAGTGACTTGCCGCATCCCATTACATCAATAAACTGTTTGGGATATTCAGGTGTACTCATCGGCCAGAATCGGCTTCCGATGCCGCCTGCCATGATTACAATGTGAGTGTTCATTTTTTTCTTAATAGTAATTGTTGGATATATATATTCCTATCAAAAAATTGCACAGCCTATGGTTATAATCTCAATATCTGTAATAGCTTTTAATGAATGCAATGTATTGGCTGGTATACTGATAAAATCGCCATTGCTGCAAGCTAATTGTTCTTTATCGATTGTTATAATTGCGTCTCCTTTTTGGAACAAAAAGAATTCTTCCATTGTGGGATGCAGATGTTCCTCTATGCTTTCTTCTGCTTTAATTTGAGTAACGGCTATTTGAGTTAGGGGAGTATTTGTTTCTTCTTTGTTAATGATTATTCTTTTTTGTCCAATACCATGAGCTGTTGTTGTGATAGGTAAATCTTTTAAATTCTTCTTGTATTTAAATTTATCTGTCATATTTGTCAATAAATAGTGTAGACTTTATGCTGTTAAACTGATACGAGTGTTTTTTCATTGATTTGACGCTTCTGTTAATATAATGAGTTCCAGATTTTTAAAAAATTGATAGAAGGATGGTATTTCCCTTTTATGTTAATCTTTCCATATGGATCAATTAGAAAAGATTTTTTGCTAGTCATATTATTTTTTGAACGAATTTGTGGCTCTTTAGTATTATTTCCGATAATAATATTATGTATAAAATAACATTTGTTTTCCTTTTCTAAAGAGTTCCCTTCTACTCTTATGGATTTTTCGCAAATATTGTAACTGATGAAATTATTTGTGTTGAACTTATATCCTTTTGGAGTTTGGCGGTAAGTGATGGTTGCACAATTTCTTGAATCTATGTCATAACTATTCGCGGTTTTATTTACAATGTTGCCATAGATAGATAAATTATAAGCCCCATCATCGCAAAAGATTCCTCTATTACTACCATGTCCACCAAAGTTGTTTATTGTATTGAAGCGTATTGTACAGTGTTTGTTATTTGTTCCTACATAAATAGCACCACTATCAGACAATCCTAACATTTGCATTTGTTTTTGCCATCGTTTAGACCAAGATAATTTGTTATATTCTATTAGAGAGATGGGTAATTCCTCTTCATGATAAGTGCTTATGTTCCCAAGAATAAATGCAGAATAGTTGAAATCTTTAAATTCATTATGAGCAGCATATACGTTACCTAAAGTTTGGATACATGCTGTATTTAATCCGTATTTCCCAATATTTTTAAATGTAGAATAGGTAACACAAGAAGAAAAAGAGATTACAGCACTTAATAAATATAAATTATTTATACTTTTGCTTATTTCTAAAATAATATATACATTTGCTGAAATTTTACAATAAATACTATTTCGTTTATTTCGCTCTTTGGAATAAGCGAAAGCGTAGCATACTCTAATCCTTACACTATATCTTTTCTAAGAAGCGAAAACTTTGTAAAAAAAGCAAAACGCTTTCTTCAATTTAGTTTATTATGTTTTCAAAAAGGAATCAAGGTATCAAAGCGTTATTTTTCACAGCTTTATACATACTAAGCAACACTTACCTTTTTGCACAAGTAAGTGTAAAAAACATTCAATCTATTCTTGAAAAAAATAATTTGATTTCTGATACACAAAGTTGCTCTGTTCCTTTTACAATGCAAAAAAATGAAATAGCAACTATCCCCGTATATTCAGAAAACGACTTCAAAAAAGTGGAGCCTTCTAAAACCACATTATTTGATATACGATGCGATATAAAATTATCTCAAACTGTAAATTTTCATTCCGATAAAGGGATTATCATTAAAGGAAATGGACATAAAATCTATCAAACCTCCAAAAGCACAAAGAAATATATAAAAAAAAGATTAAACTATATATCAGAATACAAAGAAAAAATAAACGGAACAGAAGTATTTACCAACTCCAAAGGAAAGTTGTTAAGACTTTCTAAAACACCTATATACAAGGCACTATCATGGAATTTTGACGAAAAAAGTAATACGGTAAGAATACAATTACCTAAAGAGTGTAAATCTTGGAATATTAACGAAACAGATCAAGTTTATATAAACTATGAAATATGGTTTACGAGACAAAAAGACAAAGTTATATCAGCCAAAGATGGAATATTGATATTTAAAGTTGAAAACAGATATAAGCCAGAAGGCACTTTTATTAGCTATACTCCAGCTCCTTGTTTTTATTTAGAAAACATGAAACAAACAAGAGATGGAGTACTCATAAAGAATAATAAAATACAATATGCAGCCAAATACGGCAGTATTTCATTATGCAAATTACAATCACTTTTCATTATAGATAAACAAACGTTACTTGACTGTTACGACCTTAAGTTCGGAGCTGGTCTTGAATGCATGGTAAAAAACTTTGGAACAGCACGTTTTCAGAATTGCAGTTTTGAGAATGCAGAAGCAAGCGGAATTAAATCATACAATAATTTAATTGTAAAAAATTGCCATTTTCAATACATCACCCAAAATGCAATCATTACAACTCCCAAATCAAATTCGGATTATGAAGATTTAAGAAATTGCATTTGTGGCTTTATTCTTTTTCTGTTATGTTTTATATGGTATATGTTGTTGGTTTTGTATGTATAATGTAATTATTTATAAGCTTTGCTATAAGTGGCTATTGGCGTATTGCTTTGTATTGAGGCATTCTTATATTATAATATATAGTAAATTTGATGTCTATATTTATATTCCTGATATAAGCATGAGTTCTATTGAGGTTAAATACTTGTCTGCTATAATGTAGTATGATAATTTGAATGCGTCAATGAAAGAAGAAATATTTACTTTTTATATACTATATAAATAGAAAGTAGTGGAAAAACTGTATCTTTGCAAAAAAAATGCTTCAAATAAAAAAAAGGTTGGTAATGATGAAAATGTTTGAAGCCAAATTAATTCTAAGAGAATTTTTATATGAAGTGCTACTTTGAAAATGCACTGATATTATGAAACCTTTGTTGCTAATATAATTGCATTATCTATTTAAAAATACGGATATATAATATCAAAAATAGTAGTTAATTTAATCAGATATGTCTCAAACATCGGAAAATAATAAGCGAATAGCGAAAAATACAGTTCTGCTTTATATAAGAATGTTTATTTCTGTGATAGTTGGACTTTATACTAGCCGTGTTGTGTTAAATACACTTGGAGTGGAAGATTATGGTGTATATAATGTGGTTGGTGGTATAGTTGCTATGTTCTCTTTTCTAAATGCTTCTATGAGCGGTGCAACATCTCGTTTCTTGACTTATGAGTTAGGAAAGAATAATCTATTTAAGTTGGAGCAAACATTCAGTTCCGCAATGGTTATTCATATAGGTATTGCTGTGGCTGTTTTTATATTGGCCGAGACAATTGGTATATGGTTCTTGATGAATAAACTTGTTATTCCGGAAAGTCGAATGCTTGCAGCACATATAGTGTTTCAACTTTCTATTCTTGCGATGATGGTGACAATTACACAAGTTCCATATAATGCTTCTATTATAGCTCATGAGAAAATGGATGTATATGCTTATGTTGAACTGCTTAATGTGTTTTTGAAGTTAGGTATTGTCTTCCTTCTTTTATTAGGGAAAACTGATAAACTTATATTGTATGCTTTGTTGACATTTATTGTATCTTTGATTATAGCTTTGATTTATAGGGTTTATTGTATGCGGCATTTTAGTGAATGTCATTTGAAGAGAAAAATATATGTAGATGTTATTAAGCCCATGCTTTCGTTTTCGTGCTGGGACTTATATGGAAATATGGCTGTTTCATTTAGGGTTCAAGGCGTAACTATGCTTCTTAATATGTTTTATGGGCCGTTATTGAATGCTGCTAATGGCATTGCGAATAATGTGCATGGTATTATTCTTGGATTTGCAAATAATGTGATAATGGCTTTTCGTCCACAGATAATTAAGGGTTATGCAGAGGGAGATATTCGGCGAATGTCCTATTTGATAGAAAATGCTATTAAGTTTACTTTGTGTTTGTATTTAATAATAGCCCTCCCCTTATTTGCGGAAGCTGATTATGTTCTTAAATTGTGGCTTAAAACCGTTCCTGATTATACCGTGTTTTTTCTTCGCGTGGTATTGATTTGCAGCTTTTTTAGGTTGGGTAGCAATATCATGAATATTGCAATTCATGCTACAGGTAAAATAAAAATGGTAAGTTTTATATCTGGTACATTTTTTTTACTTAATATCCCTTTGATGTATGTTGTGATGAATTTAGGTAGTGGAGCATATATCGCATATTTTGTTTTAATTCCTATTGATATTATAACAACAATGGTAGGAGTGTATATAGCTAAATCTTTGATTAATCAATTGAATGTTAAAAATGTTGTATTTAAAGGATATGGATTGAATTTATTGATGATAGCAATAGTATTTCCTGTTTTTTATGGTATTCAAATAAATTTTGATTCTGGACTTTTACGTTTATTTCTGTCAACATTAGCTTCATTGGTATTCTCAGCTTTGTTCATATATATAGTGATGCTTAATAAGCATCAGCGTAAACTAATACTTGCAAAGATAGGCTTTTTCAGAAACTGATAAGTGTTATAAATTGTAAAAAATATTTTTATGCAATCAGCTTTTATATTTATTCTTTTGATTATACTTTTTCTAATTCTCCTACGTAAGGGGAAAGAGAGGAGTTTGTATCTGATGATTGGTATTTTCTTTTTGAATGATACAGTACGAATTAATCCGTTCAATTCATATACATTACTTTGTATTGCATTTTTTTGTTCTTTATTATTGCATAAAGAACTCAAGACCGAGTGGAAAAGATTCCCGTTTAAAAAAATTATGTATGTACTTTTTGTAATACATATTTTGGTTGTTTTATTTGACCCACGTGTTTCTGCACCCTTGACTTTTTTGTCACGTATATGTAACAACTTTGTTCCACGTTTTTTAGCATTATTCATAGGATATGCTTCTATATCAACATTAGCAGTCTGGTATAAATCATCGAAGCAGCTTGCTCTCATTTTTTGTGTTATGGGATGTTATGGCTTTATAACTTTTATTTTACAAGGAAATCCTTATGATGATGCTTTGCATATTGCTTTTGGTAATGATGTTGGCATTTGGTCTGAAGTACAGTCTCGTGGCTATCGTGTGCTTTCTACGTTAAATAATCCGATTGTATATGGTTTTGTTATGTTCATAGCCACTACATATCTCTATTTGCAGCGTGATAATTTTAGTAAAAATGTTTATTTCTGCCTGTCTTTGTTGGTATTCTTAAATGTATTTCTTGCAAATTCAAGAACTGGTATTGTAGCCGGGGTGTTTCTTTTAGTGGTATATGCTTTAGTAGAATATAAACTTTCTTTTCGTTTGTTGGGATATGCCTTCTCTGTCATTCTCATTTGTTGTATCTTATATCAATTTGTTCCTTTTGTTCAAGATACGGCAGATAGTGTATTAGATATATTTTTGACTGGTGGCACAAAAACAGAAGGAAGTAATGTTGAGCTTAAAGAAAAGCAAATGGAGACATCTTTATTATATTTCTACTTACATCCTTATTTTGGAAGCGGTTTTAATTATTTTAGAGAGGTAATTGTATTAAAAGATGCGGCTGCAAGTGAAGCTTTGGCTGGGTTAGAGGGGTATGGATATAAGTTGCTCGTTGAGGAGGGAATATTTATGATAATTGCCGTATCCTGGTTGTTCTTGAGTATTTTATGGTATTTTTTGAAGCGGTTGAGTGTAAAACAATATTCTAGTATGGGAGTTGCTTGGACTCTTTCTTTTCTATTTTTTATTATATCTACAGGTACATATGGAGGTGTTTTTACTATATGCATGATTTTTATAGGAATGCTTTTGAAGTATGTACAGATAAAAGGTCAAGTGAATAAACGAAAAAACAGGCAGACTGGTAAAATGCTTTGTATAAAGTGATATGTTTTTTAATTAATAATAAATGCCATGGTTTCAGTGATAGTTCCTGTATATAAAGCAGAATTGTATTTGGATAAATGTATAAAAAGTATCTTAGGGCAGACTTATGATAATATTGAGTTGCTTTTGATTAACGACGGTAGTCCTGACCGTAGTGGTGAAATTTGTGATAGATATGCTCAGACGGATGAAAGGATAAAAGTATTCCATAAGCAAAATGCAGGTGTCAGCGCTGCTAGAAATACAGGATTGATGAATGCGCATGGGAAATGGATTATTTTTGTAGACAGTGATGATTGGTTAGAAGTTGATTGCATTGAAAAATGCTTAAAACTGATAAATGAATACCATTTGGATTTTCTTCAGTTTGGTTTAAAACGTGTAGATGATAATGGTCGTGTTCTTTCTGCGGATGGAAAGGAAACAGCAGTACTAAGTGCAGAGGAATATATTAGAACGGGAAAAATAGGTATATGTGTGGGAGGAGGAATTTTTAAGGCAGATATTATACAGGCTGCTAATTTAAGGTTTGATACAGATTTGAAATTAGGAGAAGACCAACTTTTTGTTTATCGTTATATTTCCAAATGCAAATATTGTAATAGAATCAATAATTTGTTCTATAATTATAGGGCTAATGCTGAATCAGCTTGTACTATATCAAATCCGCAAGAGTGTATAAAAAGTATTAAGGCTTTTCAAAAGTTTGAATTAAGGCGAATTTTTGAGCCATATATACAACGTAGTATATTACGATATTTTCTTTATCCAATTATAAGAAGCGGTATTTTGACAGTAAGGCAAATATATATTCTAATCCAGACTGAAAAATTTGAAATGTTGGTTCCTAATAGAAAAATAGAGAAAATATTTTTGAATTTATATAAGTGTTCTAAATATGCAGGTATATTTTTCCTCAGATATACCCTTTCTTAACAAGGAGACCTCTTGAAAACACGATGTATTAATTATTTTATTAATTCACTTAATAATAGTTTTAGTATGGAACGTAAAAAGAAAATATTGATAGCCATTTATAATTTAGCTGCGGGTGGGGCACAAAAGAGTCTTGTTTCACTTTTAAATACAATTTCACCAGAGAAATATTCGATTGATTTGTTTTTACTTAATAGTCAAGGACTGTTTCTTTCCCAAGTTCCAGAGTATGTTAATCTAATAAAAGGTAGTTCAAATTTTTCTCTGATTCATCATTCTCCTGCAGAGTTTAAATATTTTTTTAAATTAGGAATCTGGTTATGGATGAAGGTGGTATATTCCCGGCTGATATCAAAATGTTTTTTTAGGAATTTGCATAAAGAACAAGCTCATTGGAAAACATGGAGTCAGAATATAGAAAATTTGCCTAAAGAATATGATTGTGCTATAGGGTATGTTGAAGGGTGTATGAACTATTTTGTAATAGATAAAGTGAAAGCTAAACGTAAAATACTTTGGATTCATAACGTTTATACAGCATTAAAATATAATCCAGATTTTGATTTTGATTTTTTTAGTAAAGCAGATAATGTTGTTACTATGTCAGAGTCGGGAGTGGAATCTTTGCAACATACATTTCCACAATTGAAACAGAAATTTATTGTGTTGGAAAATATATCTAATGGTAAATTAATAGAGAAGTTCTCATTATCCTCAATTGAAGAAAATGAGTACAAAAATTTTAAAGGGTTGAAATTGCTTTCAATAGGAAGGTTGATGGATCAAAAAAATTATCCTCTTGCTATTCAAGCGGCGAGTGAATTGCGAAAAAAAGGAATTGTTTTCCTTTGGTATGTTATTGGGGAAGGTTTTGATAGAGCAAAGTTGGAAGCACTGATTGAAAAGGAAAATCTTGGGAAAGTATTTAAGTTGATTGGGCTTAGGGAAAATCCTTATCAATATATGAGAGTTGCAGATATGATTGTAATGACTTCAAAATTTGAGGGGCGTTCAATAGCGTTAGACGAAGCTAAGATTCTTCATAAACTTATAGTTACAACTAATTATACATCTGTTGCTGATGTCGTAGAAAACGAAAAGACAGGTTTGATATGTGAGATGACACCGCAAGCTGTAGCAGATGCTATAACAAGATTGCATTCAAATCCCAATTTAGTGGATGCTATTATAACTAATTTAAAATCAAAAGATTGGGATAATACAAGCGAAGTAGAAAAATATTATTCGGTAATAGAAGGTTGATTTTGAAAATTATAAAAATATATGAAAATATTTTGGTTAGCATGTTACTATGGTTTTGCGTATCATTTGCCTTCAACATATTCGTTAGGTAAGATTGGGCTTTATAGTGGGCGTTTGCGCAGGTTTTTCTTTAAGCATATTGCTAAGAAGTGTGGACATCATGTGAACATTGAACGTCATGCTTTTTTTGGGAAAGGATTCGGTATAGAATTAGGGAACTATAGTGATTTAGGTATTGATTGTCATGTTCCTAATGATATTAAAATAGGTGATTATGTAATGATGGGACCGAAATGTTTTATTCTTCCCAATGATACTCATGATATTTCAAGGTTGGATATTCCGATGCAGCAGGCTGGGCGTATGGTAAAACCAGGCAGGACGATTATAGGAAGTGATGTTTGGATAGGACGTCAAGTCCTGTTTACAGGGGGGAAGCATATTGGAGATCATTGTGTAATCGGGGCTGGAAGTGTTGTTACTAAAGATGTTGAATCATATGCAGTTGTTGGAGGAAATCCTATAAGAGTAATAAGATATCGCAATAAATAGAAAAAATATGGAAAAATTATTATTCTGTACTGCCAATTTTAAAACAGGAAGAGGGGGAATATCTTCTTATGCATTTGATTTTATAGAGGCGTTTCATGATAAATATGAAATTGTAGTAGTTGCAAGTGGGACAACGGAAGAAAGTGCTGTGAAAGTTCATAAATGTAACTATTTAGACCTTTCTATAAAAAATGCTAAGTATTTATTGTCAATAATATTAGAAGAAAAGCCAGACATAATTGTCAATAGTGCTTTTGCATTATTGGCTTTAGTGACTCCATATATAGATAATAAAGTCCGGATAGTTACTGTGAGTCATTTTGTAAATGGGCGGTATGCTTGGTATGCAGGATTAAATGGAAAATATATAGATACAATTATTTCTTTGTCTTCATTTGGCAAAAAATACATTGATAAAAAATTTAAAATACACGATACGGCTAAAACACAAGTTGTTTTTAATTTTATGCCGGAATCTTCTGCTTGTTTCCAAAATAAGAAAGAAAATTCTATTCTTAAAATTGTTTATCCTGGTGGGTGCTCATTTGCCAAAAGTGCTGAAGTTGTGTGTAAAGCATTGAAAAAGTTGCTGAAAACAGATTTGCAGTTCGAGTTCTATTGGTTAGGAAGTACGAAAATAGCAGGTGGTGGTAAAAAGTATATTCATACCAATAATATAGAAGATTGTTTGCCTAAAGATAAACGTATAAAGCATATAGGCCCTGTAGATAGGGATATATCCAAACAATTACTTGCTGATGCTAATATATTTCTACTTCCGTCAAGGGGCGAAGGTTTTCCTATCACATTGATTGAAGCTATGCGGTGTGGTTGCATTCCGATTGTTTCGGATGCCAAACATGGTAGCCTTGATGCTATAAGTAATGGTAAGAATGGTTTTGTAGTAAAACAGGGGGATGCACAGGCTATTATAGATTTACTTTCTGATATAATACAACATCATCAAAATTATCTCTTTGTATATAACAATAGTTATAATTATTATAAACAATATTTAACAGATAGTGTATGGAAAGCACAACTTTCTAAAATAATAGAAAATAAAGCTGCTCATTTTCAAAGGGCTGGTGAATTTTGCAAAATTCAATATCTAAAGGATAGGGCTTATTTAACTCTGTTAGCGAATGAATATTGGCTATATGATAGAATTACTCAATTTTATCATTTTGTCTATTTTCGGTATATACGATATTTATTGTAATTATGGGAAGTAAATTATGATTTTAAATTTTATATCAAGGAATAAATGCTGTGGCTGTGGGGCGTGTGTAGAAATATGTCCTAAAAAGGCCTTAACAATGGAGGAAGATGAGGAAGGTTTTCTTCGACCTGTTTTGAATATGGATTTTTGCATTGATTGTGGGGGATGCGATAACGTTGCCCCATGAAAAGTGAGAATCTTGTTAAGCATGAAATACAAGCATCCTATGCTGCTATAAATCAGAATAGAGGTATTCTGAAGAAAAGTTCAAGCGGAGGTGTTTTTTCTGTGATAGCAGAATATGTTATTAAGAATGGCGGTGTTGTGTATGGGGCATGCTTTGATGAAAAATTGAAATTGGCGCATAGAGGTGTTGAGGTAATAAATGATTTGGAACTATTGCGGGGGAGTAAATACTTGCAATCATATTCGTATGAATGCTTTCCAAAAATTAGACAACAATTGCGTAATGGGAAACTTGTTTATTTTGTAGGGACGGGGTGTCAAGTGGCTGCGCTAAAACTTTTTTTACGTAAGAGTTATGATAACTTGATAACCTCCGATCTTATTTGTCATGGAGTTCCTTCTCATAAGTTGTTTGATACATTTGTTTCAACTTATGAGAAATTGACAAATAGAGAGGTCATTTACTATAGGTGTAGAGATAAATATGCAGGTGGTTGGTCGGGATCTCAAACAGTTGATTACAAAACTAAAAAGGGCATACGAAGAGATTTGTTTAATCCTGTGTTAGCAGGTTATATGAAAGCTTTTATGTCTGGGGACTTTTTTCGTGAATCATGTTTTGTTTGTCCATATGCCTGTGAACAAAGAAGTGGCGATATTACATTGGCTGATTATTGGGGAATTGAGCGATATCATAAGATAAATTCGTTGAATGGCGTTTCTGCTATATTGGTTAATACAAGTAAAGGAAAAGAAATATTAGATAAAATAAAGAGCAATTTGTCTCTTGTGGAAACACAAGTGGATTATATAAAAGTAGACAATCATAATTTGTATACTCCATCCCAACGACCATTGTATAGGGATAACAGTTATAAGGATTTAAAAACAAACCCTCAACAAGTAATTTATCAATATATTAATCAGAATCAAAAAATTAAAATTAAGTTTTGGATTAAGCATTTTATGCTGAGGACAGGACTTTATGCATTATATTTTAATATTAAACGATTATGAGAATTTGTGTGTATTCATCATATGCATGGATAAAGATAGCCAATAATTATGGCTCTATATTGCAGTATTTTGCCTTGCAAAAATATTTGGAAAAATGTGGTCATCAGACTGCTTGGTTACGTTTTAATTCAGGTGATAAAGTTACGTTGAAATATAAGTTAGCAAATTTGTTATTGAAGCGAAAAGATAGAAATCGTAGCTATAAGCATCAAAATGTTGATGGCTTTCAATTGTTTGAAAACAAGTTCCTTTGTGAGACGAAACAGGAATATAATTCGTTTGCTCAATTGAAAAAAAATCCTCCCCAAGCAGATGCTTATATAACAGGTAGCGATCAAGTATGGGCTGGTCTTTCTCCTGAACGATATTTAGTTTTTGCTCCAAAAGGGACAAAGAAGATATCTTATGCAGCAAGTTTTGGAAGTCCTAAAACAGGTCTCCTAAATAAAATACTTTTTACATGGAGGTTAAAAGGTATGGATTATATATCTGTGAGAGAGAGAGCAGGAGTTGATTATTGCAAGACTTTTGGACGTGGCGATGCGGTTTGTGTATGTGATCCTTCACTATTGCTGTACAAAAGTGATTATGAAGCTTTTTTACAAAAAGGTAGAGTAGTTAAACAACCTTATATCTTTTCTTATTGGGTAAATCCGATAAACAGTTTAGAGGATATTTCATGGAAACATATTATAAATTATGCTGAAAGTAATAATATGGAGGTAATAACAACTGCTATTCAAGGCGCAGAGTTTGCTTTTGAACACAGTTCTTTGAAATCTCCTGACCCTTTAGAGTGGCTTCAATTGATACATGATGCTGGATATGTTATAACATCTTCTTTTCATGGTGTTGCTTTTAGTATTGTGATGAAAACTCCTTTCCTTGTTATTCCCCAAAAGGGAAATAGTTCTGCTGAAAATCTTAGATTTTATGATTTGTTAAAAAATTTAGGTTTGACAGAGCGCATATATGATGCGAAAAAGAATTTCATAACTCAACTCGAAGCGCAAATAGATTGGGATAATGTAGATGAACAAGTTAATAAGTTGAGAGTGAAATCTTTTGATTTTCTAAAGAAAGCATTATCTTAATATAAAGTCGGTGTAGATATGAAAAATAAGAAAAGACTATTAATATTCCATCCATATTTGGCAACTTATAGAATTGATGTATATAATCGGTTGGCTAAGGATTATGAAGTAAAGGTTATATTAACAGGTCATCCAAATGAAATATCAGGTTTGGGCTTTAACTTAGAGAAAATAAATGAGCAGGCTCAGTTTGATTATCATTATTACAATAAAGGAAGATATATAGGTCGGCATTTATTATCTACAATTTATTTTAAGGCTATAAAAGAGTTTAAGCCTGATGTTGTGTTGGCGCATGAATACGGTTTAAATACTTTAGCTGCTATTTGTAGCCGTTATTTTTATAAGTTTAGACTATTTATTACATGTGATGATAGTTTGCAGATGGCTGAATCTTATTCAGAGAACCGTAAACGTTTAAGAAACTTTGTAGTAAAACAGGTTGATGGTTTCCTTGTGGTAAGTACAAAAACTAAAATCTACCTTGAAAACCTTTATCCTAAGGCAAGGTGTAAATTTATATATTTTCCTATAATACAAGATGATATCTTGTTAGCGAAGAAAATTAATGCTAATAGGAAAAAAGCAGAGTCGTATAGTAATGAATATTCTATTGGGAATAAAAAAATATTGCTTTATGTTGGTAGATTTGTTTCGGTAAAAAACTTGCCTCTATTATTAAAAGCATATGCTGAAGTGAAGAAAGATGACAATTTATTGGTATTGGTTGGTGATGGAGAAATGAAATCGATTGTTGACAAAATGATTCACGAACTAGGGCTCGAAGATAATATACTGCAAACAGGAAGTTTATATGGTGATGATTTATATGCTTGGTATTATTTAGCAGATTTTTTTGTTTTAGCAAGCTATCAAGAGGCTTTCGGAGCTGTTGTGAATGAAGCTTTGGTTGGTGGTTGTTTTACTTTGGTTTCAGATCATGCAGGTGCACATACATTGATATCAGACGGTATAAATGGCTATGTATTTAAGAGTGATGATGAAAAGGATTTAAAGAAGAAGATGATATTGACTTTCGATAGGGCAAAAAAAGGTGGACACTGTAGCTTGATGCCAAAGAGTTTTGAAGAATTCTATCAAGATATTATTAATGGTTTTGAAAGTAAATAATATGTTTTTAATTCATTGTTTAAAGCGTTTTAGAGATTTGTATTATCAGCACATAGTTTGGCGGAAGTACAAAATAGGCAAAGGGTTTCACTGTGGACGCGGGGTGTTTATATGGGGGCGTAGTCGTATTGAGATAGGAAAGAACTTTTATATAGGTAAATATTCTATAATTGAGACCAATTGTGTTATAGGAGATAATGTGATAATTGCTAATAATGTTGGTATTGTAGGAAAGTATGACCATAATTATCAACAAATAGGTACGCCTGTCCGTTTATCAAAATGTATTCGAGATTTTGATTATAATTGGAAAGGAAGTAATGAAATAACATTTATCGGTAATGATGTGTGGATTGGTTACGGGGCTATTGTTATGAGCGGGGTTAATATTGCAGAAGGAACAATAATTGCCGCAGGAAGTGTTGTTACCCATGATACGGAGGCTTATTCCATTTATGCGGGTGTACCTGCCAAAAAAATTAGAGATAGATTTAATTCAGAAGAAGATAAAATAAATCATATTGCAGCAATAAATAATTAATAAATAGCGTTTTATCTGATTTTTTGTGGATTTCACGTAATGAATGAATTACTTCCAATATCATGTCCACAAATATGATGATAATTACTCAAAGGGCTTGGCAGACCTGTTGCCACACCCTTTAAAAGGATAAGGTATAATTTACAAAACTCATAAAAAGTAAAAAGATGTCTCGTGAAAAAAAGAACTTTTTTTATGAAAAAAGTTGAGTTTTTTTTAGAGACATCTCTTTGTATTTATAGCCCTTGAGATACAGGGTTATCTTTTATAAAATCAGCTTAGGAAATAAAGTCTTTACCCCTTCCCGATAGATACGTTGTGCGTTTTCCGGTGTTGTGAACTCTTTAAATGCGCTCAGAATGATCTCGTAGCTGTCTACCTCATAATTATGGAGCCCTTTTTTATGTCCTCAAGATAGTTTTGCTTCATGTGACAGGTGGAACGGAATGCCTCTCTTCGGATATCAAGCTGTTTCAGTTCTTTTTTGAGGAATGCACCGAATTCCGGATGATCGGAAATAAATCTGTTCGATTTCATAATAAATTTGTTTTAGTTAATAAAATAGAAATATTTGATTCCTGTACCTACATAGTGGGTACAGGTAATTTGGGTACAAAGGTATACCTTTGCAACAGTTTTTAAAACAATTTCACTAGTGTCCACTAAAAATTAGAGGACGAGTTAAAAATTATAATTACTAAATAAATTTGGTCCATCAAGACCGCTTTGTTCTTTGACATCATTGAATTTAGTTTTGCTGAAGAGATTCTTTAATGGAGTCTTGTCTGTAAGAGAAATGCCAAGAATTTGTAGAACCTCGTATGTCGATCTATCCAGTTTCATATCATGTTGCATGATAGCCACAAGACAGTAGGCAATGATTGCTGAGTAGACTTGTATCTTTACAGCGTTCTGGGAAGTACCCCAAAATTTCTTTATTTTAAGGTGTTGCTTGAGCCATTTAAAGAACAGTTCCACTTGCCAACGATTCTTGTAAAGTTCCGCAACTTGTAAGGCTGGAATATGTTTTGCATTTGTCAGATAAATGAACTCCCGTTCGTCTTCTTCATCCCAAAACCTCACTAAACGAATCGTTTCAGGATATGATTTTTGGGTATAGAAACCGGTAAGTTCAATCTCACAGTCGGACAATATATTCTTAGGCAGACGTCGTTTCCATTTGAGTACTTTCGCCTTAATATTTGTTTTAGCCCGTACAACAAAGAACGAATCCATCATATGTATCTTATAGAGACGATGATAATCGTTATATGCACGGTCGAAAACATAGAAAGAGCCAGATTCATAAGGTATTACATCCATTGCCTTGACATCGTTTATCTTTGCTTCGGTTATATGGACAAAGGCAGGCACTTGAGTCTCTACGTCATACAACGTGTGGATTTTTATACCTCCCTTATGTGTACGAAAGTTAGCCCAAGGAAACAGCTTCAGACACAAGTCAATCGTGGTAGAATCGAAGGCATATACATTTCCGTTTAGTTTGAATATGTCATTTACTCTTTTCTTTCTGGCCTCGCTTATCATATAGAATGCGAAGTCCTCAAAGATACGGTAGTCCCGGTTTTCATTTGCTTTTGCAAGGTTACTCCTGAGTGACATGTTTCCCAACCCCAAGATGGTAGCATTTCTCTTGATGTGCATTCAGCGCAACAATCAGATCACGAAGACTTTCGCGGTTGCACAATTGTCCGAACATCAAAGTAAGAAGTTGATTCCAGCAAGTAAAATGCTTAACATACTTGTTGCCATCATACTTCTTTACGATACGGAGAAACTTGTAGTTGTCTAAAAACTCAACCATTTGGGCGAAAACGTATTTGTCTTTATTCATATACAGCCTAAGTTAAGGCTGCAAAGTTATGATTTCAAATCGTTGCGCAAGAAAATCTCTTGTAACAAACTGTAATTCAATTATTTCAAAGAACTATTTGCGATTTTTAGTGGACAGTAATGAAACAATTTAAAATATAAATGCTATGAAAGCACATAAAACTACTCTTTCCGTACGGGAGCTGCAAAAGACCATAGGGCAGTGGAAAAGTCGGAAAATTACGGATTCCACCATTGCAAAGCTGTTGGAACTGATGTTGGGGATGACTGCCTACATGAACGAGGATGCGGTTTATCCCGTGGAGAATTTCTATGATATCAGCAAGGCGCTGAAGTTTAAGAACGCGCGGTATCTGGTGGAAGCGGTCAGGCTGAGCGGAGCGTTCGGCATCGTACCCGGCGACAATGTGTACGGGATGAGTTCGTTCTATTCCTACCTCTGGAAAGAGAAAGAAAAAACGGATGATTCTGCGGAAACTTTACCGGTAAAATTACCGCAGGGGGATATATATAATATATATACTATACAGGATAGTAAGAATAATACATCCTCCCGGAAGGATTTCTTCTGCGGAAAAAAGCCTGGAAGCCGCACGTAATTTCTTCCACCTCATCAACAAAAATCCGATGGATAAGATGCGGATTTTCACTCCGCTCATCGACGGCTTCCAGCAGAAGGAGGGACTGGCGCGCGAAGATGCCTGCGCCAACCTGGTGTACCTGGTGAACGAATTGCTGGTGCCTTACTTCGCAAGCCAGGAACGCTTTATGAAATCCACCCATGTAGGGCGGCTGTGCTGGCTGAGCAACCTGCTGAAATCCGCCGGGGGGCTGCGGATGCTGAAAGATGCTACGGATGCCGGAAGGCGGCAGCGGGTACAGAACCTTGCCGACATGCGGAGTGAACAACGCAACAACCATCCGCTCTGCGAGTTTGAGTGGACGGATAAGGAAAGCGGCCTGCGCTTTTACGACGACCCGCTGGAAGGGATGGTGAACATACCGGACAATGCACCGCCCCGCCCGGGAGCGGGAGCGGAGTGGAACGTGCTGAGTGGAAAATGGGGGGAGTTGTGAGTTATGAGTTATAAATTATAAAATTTCGGAGGATGAAGCCGTTTTATTATTTGAGTGATTTTCCCGAGCGTAGAAGAGCGGGGAAGAATTATATAGCAGAGTGTCCCAAGTGCGGGAAAAAACATCTTGCCATTTCGCGCGATACGGGATTGTACTGCTGCTTTTATGCGGGGTGCGACTTTCACGGGAAGCTGAAGGACTTCTGGACAGAGCGCAGAAGCACGGGATGGCAGGATGCCGGGAGTCCGGCGGGAGCTTCGCCGGTGGCGAAGGGAAGTGCCGGGAAAGGAGAGCCGGGCGGTATGGCATCGGCAGGCGGAGGGAACGCCACATTTGAGGTGTCGATGATTCCCGAAGACTACAAACGGCTGTCGCCTGAGGTAATTGCCAAAATCAAACCGCTGACCGATGACCCGGAGACTTCCGATACCGGACAGCTTGCCGCCCGCCGTTATCTTGCCGATATGGGAATCTCGTTGAAAACAGCCATCGACGCGCGTATCGGCTGCCTGGTGCACCGCTGCTTCGGAGGCAAGGACAGCAAGGACGGAAAGGATAAAAAGAACGCTGCGGGGATGATGTACCAGTGCATTGCCTATGTGAACTATATCAACGGGCAGCCCGTTAATGTGAAGTACCGCTCGTGCGATGTCACCGCTTCCGGCTATACCAAATGCTGGAGCCAGGATTCGCCCACCACGCCTTGCCCGCCTTACAATATCGACTGTATCAACCCGCTGCTGATTGCCGAAGAGAGTATTCCGCGCCTGATTGTCACCGAAGGGGAAAGGGATGTGCTGACGTTGCGCGAGGCGGGCTACCAGTATGTCATCAGCGTGCCCAACGGCGCGGCAAGCGACCTTTCCAAAGGCTTCGAGGCTTTCCGGCCCTGGCTGGACCGGGTGCAGGAGCTGGTGATTTGCGGCGACAGCGACCTGCCCGGAAGGACGCTTGTGAAGCATCTTGCCGACTATTTCGGTACGCGATGCCTGTTCACCGTTCTGCCCGGCGGCTGCAAGGACATATCCGACGTGCTTGTGGCGTACGGCGCCGATGTGGTGCGCGAGATTATCGGCTCGGCATGTCCGCACCGTACATCGGACATCATCACCGTGAGCGAACGTGCGGATGAGATTATGAATGTGCTGAACGGCAATTACGACCACGGCTACGATGTGGGCTACGGCCCGCTTACCGACCGGGTGTTCCATCCGACCGACCAGGGCGGACTGATAATTGCCACCGGAAAGCCCAACAGCGGCAAGACCGATTTTCTGAACGACCTGACCTGCCGCCTCATGGCTAAGACGGGACGTAACGTGTGCTACCTCTCCTTTGAGGTTCCCGACAAGAACAAACACATGGCAAATCTTATCCGCCTGATGCTGGGCAAGGTGAACACGGCGGCATACACCCGCGAACAGTTGCAGCCCATCGTCTCTTTCATGGACAGACACATGGTGCATCTGGACCTGCACGAGGTTTCGCCCACGCCCGCCAACATCATAGAGCGCGCGGAGCGGGTGAAACGTACCATGCCGCTGAAGTATCTCATCATCGACCCATATCTCTTTATGGAAATGGAAACCGGACGCTACAACACGGAGACGCAGGCCATCAAGGGCATGCTGACGCAGATGCAGGCGTGGGGGCGTAACAACGGTGTCTGGGTGATTATCGTGGCGCATCCCCGCAGCCTGAAAAAGCTGAACGGGAAGAACGAGCTGGAGGAGATAGACATGTATACCATTTCGGGCAGCGCCAACTGGGCGAACCTTGCCGATTTCATCTTTTCCATAAGCCGCATCGAGGAACCGGACAGGCGCTATACCCGGCTGGATATGTTGAAGGTGCGCGACCAGGATTTGTGCCGGACGGGAAGCGTGCTGTTTGTGAGGCAGCCGTGCGGGCGGTATGACGAACGGGAGTCGGAGGAACAGATAATGACCGAGATGCAGGGGAAGGTTCTGGATAAGGACAGGCTGCCGTGGATGGGGCTGGTAACCCCGTGAGTTTGCTCCTGAAAGACCGGGTGTTTGCTCCCGGAATGCCTTGTGTTTCAGGCTGGAATGCCCGGAGTTTCAGATGTAAACTCCGGGCATTCGGCTTTTAAACGCCTGGCTTTTCGGGGGCTATGGTTCTCCCAATGCTTCTACGATGACGTGCACCTGAATCGGAGTGTAGCACTTGGCATTGGGAAGCATGCCGGTGGCGGCAAGCTGTTCCAGGAGTCCGGGTTTGAAGGCTATCCAGCGGTTGAGCTTGCGGACGGCTGCCTTGGGCGTGATGTTGGGACTGTATAAGATTGCCAGCTCGCTTTTGCTGTAGCTGCGGGGGATGAAAGAGGATTTTTCCATATTCTTTATTACTTGTTTTTATGATGTAAAGTTAGTGAATATTAGTGGTTTGCGAAAGAAAAAAGGAGAGTTTATCGCGTCGTAAGGCGTCATAAGTTGCAGAAAAACGCTTTATGGTGTGCAATGATGTGCGAAGGAGCGGAAAGGGGCGGAAGCGGGTAGGGAAGGTGCTATCTTTGTATCGCCGGTCAGAAGAAAGGGCCCCTTCGGATTGAGCGATGAATGATTTACAATTAACAATTAAAACTTAAGAATTATGGCAACAGCATTGGTGGTACGCGCACAGCGCTACAAGAAGATTGGCGACAAGACGTCTCCGTTGGTTTATATCCTGAAAAGAAAACCGCGCGACGCGAAGATGTATGATTTGAAACGCATCTCGGAAGAAATAGAGGCTTTGGGAGGTATGTCGGCAGAGGATGTGCTGCACGTGGGCAAGGCAATTGTGAGAAACATGCGCGAGAAGCTGACCGACGGCAACAGTGTCCGTCTGGATGATTTCGGTATCTTCCGCACTTCGTTTCACTGTGTGGCTACGGAAAATCCCAAGGATTGTACGGTGAAGAATATTGACAAGGTGCGGATTAATTTCAAGGTCGCCACTACGCTCAGATTGGTGAACGACTCGGTTGCCACCACGAAGGGCGCACCCAACAATATCAATTTCGAGCTGGTGTCCGACGACAACAAGACATCGGGCGGTAGCGGCAACGGCGGCGGAAATGCCGGCGGTGAGGAAGAGAACCCGTTGGGATAAGGATAAGGTGTTTTGAATGATGAATTTTAAATTTTTAAATTGAAAAAAAGAAGTATGGGAAAAAGTAAAGGTTTTTGGGATACGATTTTGAAAGTGGTAATTGCAGTGGCTTCGGCTGTGCTGGGTGTGTTTGGTGCGAATGCGATGAACTATTAGGAGATGAGAGCGATTGACCTGATAGTAATCCATTGTAGCTCCACGCGCGAGAACTATGCGTTGACCGAACAGGCGCTGGAGGCCTCTCACAGGCTTATAGGGTTCGACGGAACGGGGTATCATTTCTATGTGCGGCGTGACGGAAGAGTCCTGGCTACCCGTCCGGTAAGCAAAGTGGGGGCGCATGCGCGGGGCTACAATGCTCACTCGATAGGCATCTGTTATGAAGGTGGGCTGGACCGTTACGGAAATCCGAAAGATACGAGGACAGAGTGGCAGCGACATTCGCTGAGTGTGCTGGTGGGAAAGTTATTACAGGAATATCCCGGTACGTGTGTAGTGGGGCACAGGGACCTCAGTCCCGACCTGAACGGAAACGGGGAAGTGGAACCCATGGAGTGGACCAAGCAATGTCCCTGCTTTGATGTAGGGAAGGAATTCTGATAGCGGGATGCTGAAAAGGCTGTAGGGTGATAAGTAAAATCATCGTACAGCCTTTTCTTCTTGTTGCCTCCTCTTCTGTATCCCTTTTGCCTTCAGTGTCTCTTTCGTCTTTTGTATTTCTTTTGTCTTCTGTATCTCTTTTGTCTTCTGTATCTCTTTTGTCTTCTGTATCTCTTTTGTCTTCTGTATCTCTTTTGTCTTCTGTATCTCTTTTGTCTTTTTGTTCTTTTGTCCTTCTATTCCTCCCCCTCCCCTTTTCTCAACAAATCCTATAGGCACATCCACATGCGCACACCCCAACATATCCAGCCGCACAGCAACTTTACTTTTCCCGTTCACAGTGATAAGCTCTCCTTCGAGTCCGGCAAGCGGCCCTTTTATTACTTTCACAGCATCGCCGGGAGCCAGCGGGGCGCTGCACATTTCCACCGCTTCGGGACTGTAATCGAGCATGAAGCGGAATCGGTCCATCTGTTCGTCGGGGATGACGGCAGGGGTGCTTTCGCCGCGCAGTACCATATAGCGGCTGACCGCCTGCAGGCTCAGGGGGAGCGGCCGTTCCTGCGGAGTGACATGCACGAATATCATCATGGGAATCACAAGACGGTCTACCCGTTTGCGGCGGTCGCTCCACTGGCGAATCTCGCTTTGGACGGGCAGGTAGCACTCGATGCCCATAGCGGCAAGCCGTTGTGCAGTCTTTTTCTCAAGACACGACTGTACATAGGCCACCAGCCATTGGCGGGGTGCTGTATTGTTTTTTGTTTCTATGTGATTCGTATTCTGCATTGTTTTTTACGTTCGGTTGGGTTAAAAAGTATGCCGGGCAGCAGCGCTCTGCTGCCACAGCATACAAGCAAACAAACAAAAAATAAGCCCGGAAACAAGGACAGCATTGCATGTAGAAGTTCCCCAGGCTTATGGGGTGAATATCTTATTTCGAATCGGAAGTATCGCCATAACCGTACCCGTAGCCATAGCCATATTTCTTGCCGTACCCGTAGTACCTGCCGTACTTGCCGTAGCCGTAATAGTAGCCGTACTTCTTCTTTTTCATGTCTAGGCCGTTGATAACGGTGCACAGACCGGGCAAACGCTTGTTGGAGTACAGCTCGTTGATGAGCTGGTAGTCGTTCTTATGCGTATAGTCGGCACGGCATACGTAAACGCTGATGTCGGCAACGCGTGCTATGAGCTGCGTGTCGGTGACCATGCCGATAGGGGCGGTGTCGAGCACGACATAGTCGTAGTCTTTTTTCAACAGTTCGATGGCATCGTCCAGGGATTTGCGTGCCAACAGTTCCGTGGGGTTGGGCGGGATAGTTCCGCCGGGCAGGATGTTGAGGTTGGCAGACAGGTCCGAAGACTGTATCATGCTTCGCAGGTCTGTACTTTGCGGAGCAACCAGATATTGGGTGATACCGCGTTCCTTGTGCGAAATATGGAATACTTTGTTCAATCCCGGCTTGCGGATATCAAGTCCCACAATGACTACTTTCTTACCCAATAGCGCCAAGCTGACAGCGAGGTTGGAGGCGATGAAAGTCTTTCCTTCGCCACTTGTGGTGGAGGTGACGAGAATTACTTTCTTGTCAGGGTCGCCCAACATGAAAAGCAGGTTGGTGCGCAGGCTGCGGAAAGTCTCTGCCATGATGTCGTTGTCGTTTTCGCGGACGGCGATGGCGTACTTTTCATCGGAGTCGTTCAAGGGAACATCGCCGATAACAGGAACACGCGTAAGTCTCTCGACATCAGAATGTCCTTCGATGCGGTAGCTGAGCAGGCTCAGTATATAGATGATGGCAACCGGAATGCCGAAACCGAGTACCAGGGCTGCCAGGTAAATTATCTTTTTATTGGGCGATATGGGTACATCATCCGCCAATGCGTCATCTATGATTTTAGCGTTGTTGGCGGTGGCGGCAAGCGCGATATTGTTTTCTTCGCGTTTCTGCAACAGCATCAGGTAAAGCCCTGCCTTGATTTCCTGCTGGCGCTGGATGCTGACAAAGCGGCGTTCCTGTGCAGGAGCATTGCTGATTTGACCGGCATATTTGCCTGCCTGGCGGTCGAGGTCGGCTTTAGTGATGAGCAATCCCTTGTATACGCTGTTGATGGTAGTCAGAAGGCTGGCATGCATATCGTCGATATTGCTGTCGAGCCGGCGGATTACGGGGTTGGAGTCGGAAGAAGTACGGCGAAGCCGGTTGCGCTCCAAAATCAATGCATTATATTGGGATATTTGCTCTGTAAGCGATTTGTCATTTAAACCTACATTAACCGGAAGAGTAGTATTGGCATTTTCCGGTTTTTTGAGATAATCTGACAAATATTGTATCAAATTTAATTGTGTGCCATTTTCTACACAGAGTTTTTCGTATGCTGATTTTTCAGCAACAGCAAGTTGTGCATCACTACTAAGGTCGGTCAGCCCGGATTCCCGTTTAAAATTTTCTAACTCTTGTTCTGTTGTTCCTAACTCCTGATTGATGACAGAAATACGTTCATCAATGAAGTGGGCGGTATTTTGAGCTACTTCATTTTTATCATCATTGGCATCACGATTGTACATTTCTACCAATTTATTGATAAAGTCCTCACCACGTTTTTTATTTGTGTTTTTTATTGATATGGTAGCTACAGAAGTTGTTTTACTGGTAGGTTCTATAGAAAGTGCACTACGATATCCTTTAGCTATTGCAAGTGGATGTGATATGGTAATATCAAGGTTTACATCTTCTACAATAGGTACTTGTTGATTTTCTATAAAAGTAATAACACCTTTCTCGCTAGATAATACGGCGGGAAATTCTGTAAAAGTTTTATTTATTTTTTTTTCGTTGTCATTTCCTTTGTCGGTAATCATATTTACATTCAGATTCCCATTTTTTTGATAATTAATGGTAAGCTGTATAGGCGCATTAAGCGTTTCTGCATCTTTAAAGGAATAATGAACAAGTATGGGGGATGCTCCATAAAGGTCTGTGGTCTTAAAACCTTTGTTTCCCCAATAATTAATGTATAGTCCTAACTCATTAACCACATCCTTTATTAAGGATTTACTTTGTAAGATTTCTATTTCGTTATCAATGTTCTTGGATGGGTTAAGCAGCCCTAAATCTTCCAATCCCGAAAATTCATTTCCCATTGTTCCACCTTTCTTTTCATCTTTGATGATAACAGAGGCAGTTATATTGTAGATAGGAGTACTTTGTTTTAGATAAATCCATGCACATGCTATGCAAATAATGATGGAGGCAATAAACCAAGGCCAACGGATGATATATTTAAAAAGGATGGCTTTAATATCTGCCTGTTCCTCTTTTTCTTCTAATATGTCGTCGTAAAGTTCTTCTTTCATAAAATCTTGAATAAGTTATAATGGTGATTCTGTCCGGTTGTTGTTATTTGACGATTGTAGTAATTAAACTTGCCAATGAAACAAGTGTTCCTACTATACTAATCCATATGGTGGTACTATTGCTTATACCGGAATTCTTGGAAATTGTTTTATTGGGAGTGACATAAAGTATGTCATTCTGCTGCAAATAGTAATAGGGTGAATTGATGATATCACTGTTATTCAAGTTTAAGGTAATGATTTCGCGCTTTCCCTGATTGTCTTCCCGAATCAGTTTTACTTTGTCGCGGATGCCATATACGGTCATATCTCCTGCCATGGCAAGTGCCTCGAATATGTTTACCTTTTCATTGGAAATAGTAAATGTACCCGGACGAGAAACTTCACCTATCACAGATATTTTATAGTTAAACATGCGTACTGTAACAATAGGAAGTTCACGAAATTGGGGCTGTAATTTTGTTTTTATCAATTGTTCTGCTTCGCTTTTTGTCAAACCGCCTATGTGAATATTCCCAATAACGGGAAAATCAATATTTCCTTCATTGTCTACCAAATATTGTTGTAATACAGGTTGACTTGTTACGTATTTATTATCTTGATTAAAAGGATTTGTTGTTATCAAATTGAACGGTATCGCCAATTCCGGTTCTTCGGGGCAACTCACTACGATAGTAAGCAGGTCTTTCGGCATGATGCGTGCATCATACAACGGCATATCAGCCGTGCCGGTATCTCCGGCGGCAACTTCTTGCAGTGCATCCTGAAGATAAGGAACTTTTTTATAGCTTTGACACCCTGCCAGCAATAGCGGCAACAACAATAAAATAATCAGACTTTTTCTTTTTCTCATGTGTTTTGATTTTTAACTCTCAGCTTTCAACTCGTTTTAATAGGCTTCTTTTTCTCCTCTTACCGCATTCTTCACGGTTTTGTAGATAATGTACAGGTCGAGCATGAATGTCCAGTGTTCCAGATACCAGATGTCGCGCTCCACACGTCCTTCCATCTGCCAGAGTTCCTTGGTCTCTCCGCGGAAACCGGTGACTTGCGCCCAACCGGTGATGCCGGGTTTGACAAGGTGGCGTACCATATACTTATCAATCAGCTTGGAGTATTCTTCGGTATGTTTCAGCATGTGCGGGCGGGGACCTACTACGGACATGTCGCCTAACAGGACGTTGATGAACTGCGGCAGTTCGTCGATGCTTGTTTTGCGCATGAAATTGCCCAGACGGGTTTTGCGCGGGTCGTTTAAAGTAGCCTGCACCTTATCGCTGTCCTTGTTGACACGCATGGAACGGAACTTATAGCACCAGAATTCCTTGTTTTCCTCGCCGCTGCGCTTCTGCTTGAAGAAGATAGGTCCGGGCGAGGTTATCTTGATAGCCAGTCCTATTATGATGAAGATGATAGGAAAGATTGTGCATAGGAACAATAGTGAGAACACGATGTCGAACAGGCGTTTTGCCAACCGGTTTTCGGGTTGCGCCAACGGTTCCTGACGAATGTCCAGTACGGGTACGCTTCCTATCAGTTCAAGGTGCATGCGCCGTTTCAGGTAGTTGCGTACGTTGGGCACGCTGTAAAAATGAATCAGGTTGTTTTCGCAGTAGCTGATGATGGGCAGAATCTCTTTGCTATGCGAGGAAGTAAGACCGCAGTACAGATGCTCGGCCTTACTTTTCTTAAGATAAGGGATTACTTCTTGGGGAGTGCCCAGATAGCGGCATTCCTTCGGATAATTGTCGGAAGGATGCTCGGCAAAATAGCCCACTACCTTGAAGCCGGAAGTAGGGTCGGCGGTCATCTCTTCGTAGAGTTCGACCATATTGGACCCGTCGCCCACAAGTGCGACAGTACGACGGTTGCCTCCCTTGCGGCGGTATATCTTGACGAAATGTCTGAATATGAGTCTGTATAATACAAGCAGTGCAAGGAATGCCGTATAGAATATAACGAGGAAGCGTGTGGACAAGCTGCCGAAATGCACCAGCGTGATAAGGCTGATGAATACTACCGCATGGCAGAATGTATTGCGTACGGCACGCATTACGATGTGGTCTGCACGTACAATGCGGCGGTGAAGCACGACTCCTTTGGAATAGTTACATAAGAGATAGACCAAATTCAACAATACCAACAATTGCGGCAGTGAATCGGAGAGAAGGATACGCTGGGTATCTGTGTCCAATACATAGTACAAGGTTACAAAGAGTGCATTGAGAATGCATAAATCACCGGCAATGATGATACTCTTGATAATTTTGTTGAAACGCAAAATTTGTTTCATGATCTTCGTAATGTCCTATCAATCATTGAATTTTTGTAAATAAAATAATTGATTTTCCTGTCTTATTTGTTATGATTAATTATGGGTTCTCTTACTTACAAGGTAAGAGATGGTCTATTCCCTTACTTACAAGGTAAGAGAATGAATAAAATACTGTAAAAAAAGCTTTTTATAATAACATGAAAAGCACTTTTCCTATTGTATCCCTTAGGCTTCTATAAAGGCATGGAAGCGAAATGACATTTTTGAAACTTTGTTAAACAAAAGCGATGTATGCAATGAAATATGTAAATATTTAATACTTTAAAAATATGTTTTATGCCTTTTTATGAGTAGTTATGATGGGGATTTGAGATTTAAAAATAAATATTTTTTTGCTTGTAATGATAATATTTTTCATACCTTTGCAAACGGAATAATGGTTCTCTTACCTTGTAAGTAAGAGAATGAACTATCTATGAAACAATTTTATATAGCAAGTAATATTAATTTACATGCTGTTTTTTATTCTATTCCCCCTTTTTTCTCTTTTTCTTTTTGGCATGGATGGTGGAAATTACCTTTCGGTTGGCTTTGCTCATTGCATTATTGTTAAAAGAAGAGAGGTATACGTGTGTCACCTTTTCGGAGCTATGTCCCAGTCCTTCGCTTATCATGGCGATGGCTACTCCTTCTTCTTTGGCGGTGGTGGCCCAACTGTGGCGTGCCACGTAGGAGGTGAGCGGCACACTCAGGCGCAGCATCTTGGATAGCCGGTGCAGGTGCTGGTTGTAAAGACGCAGGGCGCTTTTGTACTGCCGGTAGCCTTCCGGACCGACCGATGAGAGTATGGGCAGAAGGTAAGGAGAGGGGGAGTGCTTGTCGGCATAGCGTCGCAGAATCTCGGCGGCGTATGGTTCGAGGTAGACCGATAGCTGCTGGCGGGTCTTGCGGCGGTAGTAGTAAATGGTGTTGTGCTTCATGTCCGTCTTGCGGAGATGGACCAGGTCGACAAACGGAATGCCTCTCAGGTAAAAGCTGAGTAGGAATAAATCGCGGCTGAAACGCAGGTTGGGGGAGTGTTCCAGATTCAGTTGCGAGAGACGCCGTATAAGGGCGGGGGAGATGGCACGTTTGGCGGTAGGCTCGTAGCCGGTGAATACGAAGCGGAACAGTTCGTCGGCAGGTATCGTATCGGGAATGCCTTGCTGGTATGCCTGGTTGAATATGGAACGCAACATGCGCATATAGGCGGAGATGGTGTTGTGGCGCCGGCCTTTCTGCAACAGGCTTTCTTCGTATCGTTTTATCATTCCCGCCGTCACTTCCTTGAAGGTAAGAGGGATGTCGCCGGTAAAATTCCGGAAACTGTTGATGGCGCCGGAATACAGGTTGGCTGTGCCGTAGCGGCCGGCGCTTCTGGCTTCTTCGATTGCGCTTTGCGCAAAAGTGTATATGGTAGTCATAATCTGAATTTTAAGTTGGATAACGAGCTTGATAAACAAGCTATCTCAAAAAAAGATTTGAGATAAGACGGGTTTAAGAGTCCGTTTAAATTTTGTTCAGCTTCTTTGGGAAGTTCTTTTTGAAGAAAATTCAAAGGGACTCCGTATATAGAAAGGGTAAATATTCTATATGGATTCAGATTATGACCGGTCCGGGCATTCCCGTAAAAATCAGAGTATGCCCGAACGTACCCGGCTTAAGGTCTCTGGAGTCATCAGCAGGTAGGAGGCGATGTGCGACAGAGGGGCGCGCTTGATGACTTCCGGCTGTTGCTCCATCAGCTGGCTGTAGCGTTCGCGTGCTGTCTCGAACCGCCAGGAATCGGCTTTGATTTGTGAAACAATAAGGGAGTATTCGAGTATCTTGCGATAGAACATATTGATTTCCCACGATATTTCGGTGAGAAGCATCAGCTTGTCATAGGGCAGCAGGTAGACCACGCTGTCTTCGAGCGCTTCAATCATGAGGTGGGTGGGCTCTTTCTTCAGCGTGCTTTCAATGCAGATGACGATACATCCTTCGTAGGAGAAATGCTCGGTGACGTCTTTTCCGTTTTTGTAATAGAACTGGCGCAACATGCCTTTGCCGACGAGTACGATATTATGGCTTACCTGTCCCTCTTTCAGTAAAAGTTCGCCTTTTTCCACTTCTCTGCGGATCAGGATTTCTTCCAACTGCCGTCTGCCTTCGGGCGCCATGCCGGGATAGCGGGAGTTGACGGTGGCATTTACTGTTTCTTTGAGTAATGTGTCCATAACGGTTATGCAGGTTTGGGTGTCATTTAGCGTGGCAAAGGTAGCAAAAAATATTTGATATGTGTCAAGTTGTTCTCCCTTTCCTTTCCGTATCTTTGCGCGATTTTTATCATAGCGCTTCTACAACAATGATACAGCAGGAGAATCTGAAGAAACGGCTTGCCAGGCTGGCTGCCCCCATTTTCATAGAGACATTATTAATCATGATGCTTGGCGCGGTGGATACCGTTATGCTGAGCCGCCATTCGGACAATAGTGTGGCTGCCGTAGGGGTGGTCAATCAGATTATCATGCTGACTTTCCTGGTGTTTGAAGTGATTAATCTCGGTACTTCCGTGCTGTGTTCGCAGTATCTCGGCGCACGGCTGCATAAACAGGTGGTGCAGGTGGTGGGGGTATCCCTTCTGGTGAACTTCGCGGTGGGTGTAGGCATCAGCATGCTGCTGTTCGGGTGTGCGGAGCCTATCTTGCGGCTGATGGGGCTGGGGCCCGAACTGATGCAGGACGGCATGGACTATATGCGTATTGTAGGGGCGTTCGCCTTTTTCCAGGCATTGTCGCTTACTCTTTCCGCTTCGTTGCGCAGCGCCAACAAGGCGGTGTATCCGATGCTGGTGACGGTGGTGGTGAATGTGTTGAATATAATAGGCAACTATTCCTTGATTTTCGGACGTTTCGGCTTTCCGGAATTGGGAGTGGAGGGGGCGGCCATCTCTACGGCTTTCAGCAGAGGGGTGTCCATGGTGATCCTGTTTGTAATCTTGTTTCGCAAGCATATCCACCGTTTCCCGCCGGCTTACTTCCGTCCATTTCCCTGGGTGGAGTTGAAGAACCTGATGAAGGTGGGGCTGCCTTCTGCCGGCGAGCAGCTTTCTTACAGTTCGTCGCAGGTGGTGATTACTTATTTTATTAATATGCTGGGAGTGGAAGCGCTTGCCACGCGTACTTATTGTGTCAATATCATTATGTTTGCTTATCTGTTCAGCATTTCCATGGCACAGGGCGGGGCGATATGCATCGGGCATCTGATAGGGGAGAAGAAACCGCGGGCGGCTTTCCTGATGGGGAAATATGTAATGAAGAAGTCGGTGATGATAACCGTGATTCTGTCTTGTATTCTTGCTCTTTTCGGGCATGTTATTTTCGGCTGGCTGACGTCCAATGCCGAAATTATAAAGATGGGGGTTACCATTCTGGTTATTGATATTGTGCTGGAGATAGGGCGTCCTGTCAATATCTTTGCGACGAATGCGCTGCGTGCGGCGGGCGATGTGAATTATCCGTTCTATGTGGGGCTGGTGGTGATGTGGAGCGTAGCTGTAGGGCTTGGCTATCTGTTCGGCATTCCGTTGGGCTGGGGTATTTGCGGCATGTGGGTAGCGTTTTTGTTGGACGAGAATATCCGCGGGGCTATTTTTGTGCGCCGTTGGTACAGCATGAAATGGGCGAGCAAGAGTTTTATAAGATAGGCTTGGGGACGAAAGACCGTTTTTCTTTATGGGAAGTAAACGGGGTGTGCACCGGTAAAGATAGGGAAACTGAATGGGGATACTCTAAAAGGAGCCTGAGAAAATACTTTTTGAAGAAAAATTAAACAGCGTATTGTGTTTTGAGTGTTAGCGTGTTATCTATTTCCCTGCAAAAATACTGAAAAAAAATATGCGGGAAAGATTTGCATAGTCCAAAAGTTTGCCATACATTTGCACCGCATTTGAGAACAAATGTTGGTTACTAAGGAAGTTTGGGTGAGTGGCTGAAACCACCAGTTTGCTAAACTGACGTACGGGTAACCGTACCGGGGGTTCGAATCCCCCAGCTTCCGCAAGGAACTGAAAGCATCGGTCTACAAGAACCGATGCTTTTCTAAAAAAATGTTGGTGGATTCGTCTAACGGTTAGGACACATGCCTCTCACGCATGCAATACGAGTTCGATTCTCGTATCCACTACAGTAAAATTTGTTTATGCACTCTTAGCTCAGTTGGTAGAGCAACTGACTCTTAATCAGTGGGTCCAGGGTTCGAATCCCTGAGGGTGTACGAATCAGAAAAGTAAATTGAAGAAAAGCTCTGAAAATCAATGATTTTTGGAGCTTTTCTTTTATGAATTCCTACAAAATATAAATTTACGGGTCAACGTAAAAACCTGAGGGATTCATAGTTTATGCATAAATTTTCGCCAGTCTGAACAGGAAGAAAGCTCTGTCCTTTACTCCTCTGAATTGTGTGCGGAACTCCTTTATTTTTGCATTGAACGATTCGGAAGCAGCGTTTGTTGAACGTCTGTCAAAGAAGTTGATTATTTCCCGGTAATGCATCTGTACGGAACGTGCCACTCTTCCGAAAGCAAGAAACCCTGATTTTTCCACCTCGTCATACCAGCGGGCAAGATGCGTCAATGCCGCATCCTTGTACCTGCATTGGTGGTATATCAGTCCGAGCCTCATGGAGAGGTAGTATGCTTTCTTAATATCGGGATACTCCCGGAACAGGATGCCGGCGCGTACGCGCTGTGATTCCGTCCACAAGGATTCCTTCTTATATAACAGGTAAATGCTTCTCGAAAGAAGCTGTTTGCGTGAATCACCGTTTTCAAAGACCGGCGCATGATATATCTTCCCGCAGGCTTTGGCATGGGCGATCTGAACGGATTCTTCGTCCAAAGCCTCCCAACGTGCTTTAACGCGCATATCCTGAACCGCCTCATAAGCGAGTTTCTGCACATGGAAACGGTCTGTGACGCGGCGTGCGGCGGGAAAACAGAGGCGGGCGATCTGCTCCATGTTCGGAGCCATATCCATGGTTATCTCCCTGACCTGAAAGCGTCTGCGGCGGGAAAGACGGAGCAGTACGGAGGTCACGGTCTTTACATCTGTTCCTTTCACAACGGCGATAAGACTGCCCGAACGGCCTTTTCTCTCCTTGTTTATCAACACGGTATATAATTCTCCGCGGGAAAGGCAGACTTCATCCAGTCCCACATAAACACCGATGTTCTTCTCGAAAAGAAGCCATTCTTCGGCATGAGGAAGCTGCTCCCAACAGAGATAACCGCTCAGGTGATTCCGGTATTGCCGCTCGAGCAGTTCCCCGTCGATCCCGAACAGCGTTCCCAACAGCCTGCAGCCCACCGGCAGCTTATCAATATAATTCTTTTAAAAAAGACGCAAATTCATGCGTCATACGGCTACCACCGGCAACCAGTTTCCAGTCACGGCTCACGTAACGGTTCTCATCCTTGACAACCCACCTGCGCCGGCGCACGTTCAGAAAAAGCTTCTTGCCGCGTATGGGGAAATCCTGAACCACAACAGGTTCGTAAAAACCCTTGCTCTCAACTTTCATTCCTGCGTATTCTTTAGGAACTTCATTCTTTTCTTCTAAATAAATCACTATTTCCGATGCGCTTTCCTTTACGTCCGAGATGATGAAATAATCCAATGTCCCTTCAGGAAGAAGGAGACGGTAGCCGTTGTTGTCCATAAGATTTCTGAGTTAGTTTTATGCAAAGATAGGATTTTTACAAATATTACCCCTCAGGTTTTTACATTGACCCAAATTTACCTTTTCATAATCTTTTTGAAATCCTCGGCAATCTGCTGCCCCATATGGACTATCGCGCTATCGACTTTATGTACCTCTGCCGGTGTGACTGCATCTTTGTAGCGCGCCTTGCCGAGCTTGAACTTCATATCGTCCAGAGTTCCGGATATATTCAGGCCCAGTTTGAACGGAATGGGGGATTTCAGGATGGAGATGTGATAGTCGAACTTCATATCCAGTCCTTGTGTGCCGCCTACCGCCGCTCTGTAACGGTCCATTGATATTTCGAACGGATAGACGGTTACATTTCCGTCTTTGATGCCGATGTTTACGGAAATGCTATCTATCATGTTTCTCTTCTTGTTTTTGAAGAAGAATTTTTTGGAGATTTCGGCGAAAGTCTCACCGTCCATCAGCACAAGGCTGTCTCCCTTGACATGAATGGCCGACCGCATGGTGGGGATTTTGATGTTCAGGGCGGAGTCCAGGGAAGCGGCGGCAGCCACATTGAAATCGACCGTTCCCTCGAATGAGCGCAACATGGGGACAATCGTGTCCAGGGAAGGGGCGAAGTCTACCAGCTTCCCGATGTTGATGTTGTGCAGCCGGAAGTCGAAACCGGCAAATCCCTCTTCCGGAGATTTTGCCTGATAGACGAGAGTGGTGTTCATGTCGGAACCCATGCCTTTCATGCTGAGTTGTTTCAGGTAGACGGACTGGTTGCGGATGTCTACAGCTCCGCGGACATCGTTGAATGTGACTTTCTCGTAAAAGACTTTCCTGAAATCGGTCTGCAGTTCAAAATCCAGGTTCTTGGGGATGACGAACAGCTTTACTTCGGTGGAGACCGTATCGCTTTCCGCAGCTAGTGTATCCGACGGGAGCGATATCGACCGTATCAACTGGTTGCAGTCCAACTGTTCGGACGATACGTCCAATTTGGCGCGCAGAAGCTTGTGATGCCGCATGGCGCCGTACAGGTCGTGAATTGAACCGGTAGCGGTGATATCGGATTTGCCGATGCGCATGGTGGCATTGCGCAGGGTGATGACGCGGTCGTTTACCGTGACGGAAGTTTTCTGTACCTGTATGGGAAGTGCACATTCCGGGGTGCGGAACGCCATGCGGTGGAAACCGATGATGCCTTTGGGTGTCCACAGCGAATCGCGTACTTTTTCGGCTGTTATTCCGATGCCTGCTTTGTCCATTCCCAGGCGGGTGTCGCCCATGCGGCAGAACAGTGTGTCCACTTCCAGTGTAAGCCCTATCTGCGGATTGGCAGGGTTGTGCTCTCCGGGTTGCAGCTTGAGGCGGGCGGATGATTTTCCGCAAAAGAGGTCGAGCGAATCCGACAGGGATACTCTCAACTTGTTCATCTCTATCTTGCATTCCGTTTTGGCAGGGCGCAGCGTGTCTTGGGTAGGATAGGTTCTGATTGCCGCCGTAAAGCTTTCCGTGGCTGAGTTCAGGGCAGGTGAGCGGAGCGTCATATCCTTGATTTCAACACGACCTCCGAGCCATTCGTTGCCGGCAAAGTCCAGCGTAGCGTTGCTTGTGAACTCGAAATTCTTTTGGGTATGGCGTAGCACGAGTTTGTCCGTTCTGATTTTGCTTTGCATCTTTACCCGTCCCCAATCCTGTTTCTTGAGGGTGGACAGGCGGCAACGCAGTTTCAGGTCGGCATTCATCTTTCCATCCATGCCGATGCCTTCCTGAAGAGGGAAAATCTGCGCCAGCGTATTCAGGTCGACGGTGGAGCGGGTATGAAAGGTGATGTCCGGGTCGGTGAGCAGGTTGTCCACTTTCATATCGGCCAATATGTCGGTGTCGGCGCCTTTGAACTGGAAGATTTTCAGGTTCAGGCAAGAGGGGGTATTCCGCATGAGGTCTATCCGGGCGGAAAAGTCGGCGTTTACCTTGTCTATGCCGTAAGGCAGCCCGGCGTATCTGGCGAAAGCATCTTTTATCCTGATGTCCAGCGTGGCAAGGGGCATCTTCTGCTTGCCGTACATGCCTTTCAGTGTGCCGATGAAACTTACTTCTCCTCCTGCCGATACTTCCGCCTTTCAGGATGCTCTCCGGAATCATGTGCAGTACGGTTTCCAGTGAGGGGGGTGTGCAGCCCGTATTGCAAATCGACGTCGAGCGCTTGGGCTGCGGTGTCGCGGCGCACGGTTCCTTTTACTCCCAATTTCGTACCGTTGATGTCAATCATGGCATCGTGCAGGAGCAGGGAGTGCCGGGCGGTATTCAGTTCAAGGTCGGTGCGCAGGTGGGTGGCGATGCGGTTTGCCAACAACTGCCCGTCTTGCCAGAAGAGAAGGTTCTTGTTGCGGAAATCTACTGCCAGCATGGAATGGCCTTTCTTCATATTGGCTTTCAGGGTAAGGTCTGTGTCCCATAGGTTGGCGAAAATGCGTGTGTCGCGGTCGTCCATGGTTACCGTGGCGTGCTGGATGGAAATTTGCCGGATGTCGAGCTCGCTGATGTTCATGGCGTCTCCGGCAGGTGAAGAGGCGGACTGTACCGTATCCGGAACGGTGATGTCCCAGTTGGCAATGCCGTCTTTGTTTTTATAGGCATAGATGTCGGCATGTTCCAGTGCCAGGCGGTGGATGCTGATTTTCTGTTGCCGCAGGTAGTCCATGGGGTTGACCACCGCTACGGCCTTTTTGAATGATACCAGGGTGTCGGTCCGTTGCCACAGCGTGTCGCGGATGGCTTTGGAAACCAGGGTTCCGTCGGTCAGTTGCACTCCGAAGCGGGGGAATGTTGAGAAAAAGGTAAGCTCCACGCTTTTCATGTCCAGCTTGGCGTTCAGGTTGCGGTTGGCGGCTTCCAATACTATGGGAGTCAGCTTCTCGGAAGTGAATATGAAGTTCAGGACTACGGCAATCAGTATGCCTGCAACGGCTGTGAGTGCTCCCAGTATGATACCGGACACTTTGAGTATTTTCTTGGTTTGGCTTTTCATTTTGTAATTCGTTCTGTAAATATTGGGCAAGGAGTGGCTTCCTTTCCTTAATCACATGCAAAGTTATAACTGTAATTTGATAAAGCCGTAAGCCGATATTGTTAAAAAATGATTAAAGGAATTTATGAATGATTTTTCCGCTATAATGAATAATTGAGTTCTTTTTTTATGTTAAAGCGTGAATAAATGCTGCTTAAATTTTATATTTGTACCGTTGGTATCCGGTTACGCTGCCTTATATATAAGGTATATCGGGATGCCTTAAGTTTAATCTAATAAATTGATGTTATGAAAAAGTACATTGCAGAAATGTTGGGAACGATGGTTCTCGTTCTTATGGGATGTGGCACGGCGGTCAGTTTGTCGTGCACATCGGCCGACCCTAATCTGGCGGCCACGGTAATAGGTACGGCGCTTGCTTTCGGATTGTCGGTGGTGGCTATGGCCTATACTATCGGTGGCGTTTCGGGCTGCCACATTAATCCGGCGATAACGCTCGGTTGCCTGCTTTCCGGCCGTATGAGCGGAAAGGATGCCGGCATGTATATGCTGTTTCAGGTAATAGGAGCTATTTTAGGTTCTGCCGTTCTTTGGGTGCTGACTTCCAATTCGGGTGTGGGCGGAACAGGCGCCAATGCCTGCCAGGAAGGAGTTTCCGTAACGGGCGCCCTGCTGGCCGAGATTGTGTTTACATTTGTGTTTGTACTGGTGGTATTGGGCACTACCGATGCCAAGAAGGGCGCCGGTAATTTTGCCGGACTTGCCATAGGTCTCTCTTTGGTACTTGTACATTTGGCCTGCATCCGTTATACCGGTACTTCGGTTAATCCGGCTCGCAGTATAGGCCCTGCACTCTTTCAAGGTGGAGAGGCTTTGAGCCAGTTGTGGATTTTCATTGTAGGCCCGTTTATCGGTGCAGTACTGAGTGCCGGAGTATGGAAGATATTTGCCGGCGGAAAGGAATGAGCCGGTGCCTGGCCTGAACCGGGCCGGTGATATTTGAAGAGGATATTTAAGGAGGATGTTTCCCGACTGCGGCAGAACGCAGTGCTTGGGGAACATCCTCTGTTTTTTTCTTACTCTTTCGACTGATGTACGGTGAGTTGCGGGAACGGGAATCCGATACCTTCTTCATTGAATGTCTGGTAGACGATTTCGTTGATATCGTACAGTACACTCCAGTAGTCGGCGCTTTTTACCCATACGCGTACCGTGATATCGACGCTGCTTGCGCTCAGTGAACCTAAGACGATGAGGGGGGCGGGGGTGTCCAATATGCGGCTGTCTGCATTGATGATGCGTTGCAGCACGGCTCTTACTCTCTTCACATCCTCGCCGTACTCTACGCCGAACACCCATTCGACACGGCGCTTGTCCTGCTTGCTGTAATTGGTGACAGCATTGCCGCTGAGGCTTCCGTTGGGCACATAAATCATACGGTTGTCGAGGGTGGACAGTATGGTGTGGAAAATCTGTATTTCCTTTATCGTGCCGCTTACTCCCGGTCCGTCTATGTAGTCGCCTACCTTGAACGGCTTGAAAATCAGTATAATCAGCCCGCCGGCAAAGTTGGAAAGATTTCCGGAAAGCGCCATACCCACAGCCACACCGGCGGATGCAAGCAGCGCCGCAAAGCTGGTGGTTTCCACACCGAGCTTGCCGATGATGGCAAAGGCAAGAATCATATTCAGCAAAATCTTTATCAGACTCTTCAGAAAGGTCTGCACGCTGGTTTCAATCTTCCGCTTTTCGAGTATTCTGGCTACCAACACGCTTATCTGCCTGATGATGAAACGTCCGATTACATAGATTAAAATGGCGATTAATATGTCCTTGCCGGCATCCATTCCAAAATCTATCAGTTTTTCTAATGTCTGTTCGAGTTTCCCACCGGCGGCGGGAGTGTTCAATAAAAGTAAATTCATTTCTTTTTCGCAATAAATAAAATAATATTATAAAATAGGTCATTACTGTCCACTAAAAATCGCAAATAGTTCTTTGAAATAATTGAATTACAGTTTGTTACAAGAGATTTTCTTGCGCAACGATTTGAAATCATAACTTTGCAGCCTTAACTTAGGCTGTATATGAATAAAGACAAATACGTTTTCGCCCAAATGGTTGAGTTTTTAGACAACTACAAGTTTCTCCGTATCGTAAAGAAGTATGATGGCAACAAGTATGTTAAGCATTTTACTTGCTGGAATCAACTTCTTACTTTGATGTTCGGACAATTGTGCAACCGCGAAAGTCTTCGTGATCTGATTGTTGCGCTGAATGCACATCAAGAGAAATGCTACCATCTTGGGGTTGGGAAACATGTCACTCGGAGTAACCTTGCAAAAGCAAATGAAAACCGGGACTACCGTATCTTTGAGGACTTCGCATTCTATATGATAAGCGAGGCCAGAAAGAAAAGAGTAAATGACATATTCAAACTAAACGGAAATGTATATGCCTTCGATTCTACCACGATTGACTTGTGTCTGAAGCTGTTTCCTTTGGGCTAACTTTCGTACACATAAGGGAGGTATAAAATCCACACGTTGTATGACGTAGAGACTCAAGTGCCTGCCTTTGTCCATATAACCGAAGCAAAGATAAACGATGTCAAGGCAATGGATGTAATACCTTATGAATCTGGCTCTTTCTATGTTTTCGACCGTGCATATAACGATTATCATCGTCTCTATAAGATACATATGATGGATTCGTTCTTTGTTGTACGGGCTAAAACAAATATTAAGGCGAAAGTACTCAAATGGAAACGACGTCTGCCTAAGAATATATGGTCCGACTGTGAGATTGAACTTACCGGTTTCTATACCCAAAAATCATATCCTGAAACGATTCGTTTAGTGAGGTTTTGGGATGAAGAAGACGAACGGGAGTTCATTTATCTGACAAATGCAAAACATATTCCAGCCTTACAAGTTGCGGAACTTTACAAGAATCGTTGGCAAGTGGAACTGTTCTTTAAATGGCTCAAGCAACACCTTAAAATAAAGAAATTTTGGGGTACTTCCCAGAACGCTGTAAAGATACAAGTCTACTCAGCAATCATTGCCTACTGTCTTGTGGCTATCATGCAACATGATATGAAACTGGATAGATCGACATACGAGGTTCTACAAATTCTTGGCATTTCTCTTACAGACAAGACTCCATTAAAGAATCTCTTCAGCAAAACTAAATTCAATGATGTCAAAGAACAAAGCGGTCTTGATGGACCAAATTTATTTAGTAATTATAATTTTTAACTCGTCCTCTAATTTTTAGTGGACACTAGTGAAAATAGGTGTATATTCAGCATGCAAAGATAATCAAAATCCGGGCGGTTGTGGCGTATGAAATATATAATGCGTATTATTTCCTAAATAGAATTAAAACATTAATTTTGCCGAATATTACACTCTAACTTAAATAAATTAATAAAAAATGAACGTATGAAAAAAGTATTAACTTTATTCGGATTGCTTTTTGTGCTGTTGGGTAGTGCCCATGCACAGAAAGGAAAACAGGCGATAGGTTTTGGCCTGAGTTACGGAACGGAAATCGAAAGTATCGGGTTGGGTATCAAGTATCAGTACAATATTACCAATCCTATCCGTATAGAGCCATCTTTCAACTATTTCTTCGAGAATGACAATGTAAGCATGCTGGATTTGAACGTGAATTTTCACTATCTGTTTCCGGTGGCCAAGAGCGTTAAGCTTTATCCGTTGTTCGGTTTGACATTGTCCAACTGGATGTTCGACATGCACGACTTTGATATTGATATGGACGAAGGCCATGTGCATATCGACGATAACGGCAATCATAACGAATGCCGGTTCGGTGTAAATCTGGGAGCGGGAGCGGAATTTGCACTGCCTCGTAACTGGGCGATGAATTTTGAGTTCAGATACCAGCTGGTAAGCGATTTCGACCAGGGGGTTATCAATATAGGAGCTGCATACAGATTCTAAGGGAGCAGCGTATATTTCCGTGCCTGAAAAAAATCAAGTGCATTTTGCACGACCTCTTATAATGTTAAAGAGAGAGTCTAATGCCGGGCTCGGGTTTGCTTAGGAGCGTGCCCTGATTTTATCCGCGAACTTTTTCCAGCCTTCGGCCGTTTTGTAGGCTTCGACGGCTTGTGCGGGTACGGAAATGCTTGTTATGGTTTCCGGAAATCCGTACCATTCGCCCTCGGAGGTGGCAGGCGGTGTGAGGGCTTCTACAATGACCTCTTTTATGCCTGTGTTGTCGAAAGCGGAAAAGTCGATGCGGGTGACACGGGCGGGAATGGTCAGTGTATGTACCTTTTGGTTGCCGGTTATCAGGCCTTGCCCCAGGATGCTTATGCTTTGAGGAATTTCAAAGCGGGCAAGGTTGGGGCAGCCTACAAGGCAGTGCTCTTTGATTACGGCATCCGGATGGTTGCTTGAGGCAGGACCGTATGCGGATACTTCCGTCAGGTTGGGGCATAGGTAGAAGGCACGTGCTTCTATGGTGGAGATGCTGTTGGGAAGTTGTACAGTGGTGATGCCGCTTCCCCGGAATGCTTCCATACCGATATGTGTGACGCTTTGGGGGATTACTGCGGATTTCAGATGTTCCGTCATCATGAATGCTTGTGTTCCGATGGCTGTGAGTGCAGACGGTAGTAATACTTCTTCTACTCCGGAGCATGCGAAAGCGCTTTCGGGAATCCGGGTGATTTGGGTGTGCGAGAGGTCGACCCGTTTCAGCCGGTCGCAGTAGTAGAACAAATCCGGCGCAAGCTGCTGCAAGGTGGACGGGAATACGATTTCCTGTATGCCGGAGTTGAAGAAGGCCATTTCGCCGATAGAGGTCAGTCCCTCGTTCATCACGACTCTGGTGATTTGCCTGTTCTGCATAAAGGCTTCCGGTGCAATGGCTGTTACGTGTGGGGAAGGATGGTTTCGCTGTATCCTTTATATATTTCTGTCAGTACGCCTTCCTGTACGCGGATGGGAGCAATGCTGACGGTGAAGGTTACCTGACGGTCTTCTATGCCGATGGTCAGTACCAGCCGGTCTGCCGGAGCATCGGAAGAAAAGCCGCTGACTTGTTCCGGAGTTACAGTGACGGGATATTCTTTGCCATTACTATATACGCCGGTCAGCAGGAGGCCGTCCAAATCGAGTGGTTCTCCCAAAGTATATGCTATTTTATGAGGCGGCTGTGCAATGGACAGCCCGATGAGTGTTCCTTTGTCTTCCGGCTGCTCTTCTCCGGGGGCGAGGGCGGAAGTCAGGCGGATTTCAAGCTGTATGTCTTTTCCGGCATCTATCGTTTTTCCGACGGACCATATACGGTAGTTATCCGGACCGCCGCCTTCCTGTACGACAAACGTCAGGAAGCGCTGCGATTGTCCGGAGAACCATGTTTCGCCGGGCAGCGTGAACAGGGCGATACCCTGCGCGTTGGCGGTTGCGCCGGCAGTAGGCGGTGTGAGGTTATCTTGCTCGAATGCCTTGTAGTCTTTTTCGTCATACATCTTTACGGGAACGCCGGGCATCACTTTTCCGTTTTTGTCATAAACGGTTACGCTTACACGGCTTTCTTTTCCTGTGTGCTGCTCCTTTTCGCATGCTACCGTCAGGAAGACCGCACATACTAAAAAAATAATTTTATTCTTCATATTCTTACACATTTTTAATCGTTGTTCCGGTTGCAAAGATAGTGAATACGGCTCTTCTGGGAGTTACGATTTGAATGTGTAAATCTAACGGACGTGTTTTTATGCTGTTGTTTTACAGTGAATTATAAAATGAGATTTTGCCTTTTTCTAACACGGCTCTGACATCTATCCGAAAAGGGATAAGAACAGGTCGGTATGGGGCGTTCCGGCAGTTTTGATGCGCGACTTCAACCGGGATTTCCGGGCATAGATGTTTGCCACGCTCTCTTTCGTGAACAGACTGATTACCTGCGGGGAGAATCCGGTGAAGATGTAGCAGAGCAGGAGGATGTCATTTTCTTTCATTGCCGGAAAGTCCTGCCGGAGTTTCTGCATGACGTTGTCATGGCAGGTATCTGCCATTTGTTCGAGTTCCCGGAGCATTTCACTGTTTTCTGAGAAGTCGGTGATTATCCGTTTTACTTCCTGAAACATGGCTGCCTGTTGCGATGGGGTATTCTCGCGCTCGTAATAGGTCTTTCCGAGTTTGTCGAGGATGTCGAAGCGGGAAGCAACCAGACTCTTCAGCCGCTTTTCCGTGTCTTGCCGTCCTTTCAGTTGCCGGGTGAGCGCCCGGTATTCGGCACGGGCCTCTTCCGCCAGCAGCAGGTAACGGTCGGTGCGTTCGCGCTGGATGCGCAGGCGCTGGCGGATGATATAAACGGCTATTCCGGCGAGGATGAATATGGCGCAGATAACGGTGGTTTCCCAGAAGATGCGGTTCTTCATCCGGTATTCGGCAAAGGCGGATTGTTCCTGGAAATATTCTTTCTCCGTTATGCCGGCAGAGACCTGCATGGTGGAACGGGTGAGGGAGTCTGTGAGGTAGATATAGCGGTGTATGTGGTCGGTCGCTTTCCGGAAGTTTCCGGAGAGGGCCTCTATCCGGTAGGCTGTGTATTGCAGTTCGGCCCGGTCGAGCACGTCATTGTCTTGCGCCTCTGCCAGTTGCAGGTAGTGGCGCGCACTATCCGTATGGTGTTTGAGGAGCTGGACGTCCACCATAGTGTGTGCGCTGTAGCGGGATGCCTTGCGTGCCGACTGTTCGATGCGTTGCAGCAGGTCCTGGGGGATTTGTTTTCTGCCCGATTTTACATAGAGGGAGGCAAGGTTGCTGAGGGCTGCTCCGGCAAGACGCTCGTCTGCCTGCTCGTCGGCAAGGTCGAGGGCGGCGGAATATAGTCTGATGGCACGCTCCAGGTCTTTCTGGCGGTAGGATGAGGCTGCCATATCAAGCGTAGCTTCCGTTTCCTTACGAAGACTGTCGGATACCTGAAAATTCTCTCTGGCCTGCTTGAAGTAGTGGTAGGCGCGGACGTAGTTCATCTGTCCGTAGTATATACTGCCGATGCGTTCGTAGAGAAGCCCTTTATTGTAAGGGTCTTGCCGGCTTTGCAGCTGCTCTTCGATTTGCAGGAAGATACGCAAAGCCCCGGATTTATCGCCGGCATCGGTCAGCAGGCTGTCCGCGAGGTCAAGGCTGGGGAGCGGTTTGCGTTCATGGCATCCCGCCAGCGATAGGAGCATACATATAATAGGTATGATAAGGCGTTTCATGCCGTGAATGTAGTGATAAAAGATGTTTTGCACAAGTGAAAGGCGGGAAATGAGGAGCTTTGTGTGAATTTCCTGCATTTCTTTTTTTAGGCTTCGCGGAACTTCCTATCTTTGCACTTCTAAATGTAGATAAAACCGTAACACTTTGGAATGGCTATATAGTTTGTTTGTCGAACACTCCGCTTTGCAGGCGGTGGTGGTGCTCTCGCTGATTTCCGCTATCGGATTAGGGTTGGGGAAAGTGCATATTTGTGGTATTTCCCTCGGCGTGACGTTTGTTTTCTTTGCCGGTATCCTTGCCGGACATTTCGGACTGTCCATCGACCCGCAGATGCTGAACTACGCGGAAAGTTTCGGACTGATAATTTTTGTGTATGCACTGGGGCTGCAAGTGGGGCCGGGCTTTTTCAGCTCCTTCCGCAAGGGCGGGGTGCAGTTGAATATGCTGGCGCTGGGAGTGGTGCTCATCGGTACGCTGATGACCGTATTGGGCAGTTATACCCTGGATATTTCACTGCCGGACATGGTGGGTATCCTTTGTGGCGCTACCACCAATACGCCGGCGCTGGGTGCGGCACAGCAGACATTGAAGCAAATGGGGCTGGAAGCCAGTACGCCGGCTTTGGGATGTGCCGTGGCATATCCGCTGGGGGTAGTGGGCGTTATTCTTGCCGTGCTGATAATACGCAAGGCATTGGCGCGTAAGGAAGATTTGGAGTTGAAAGAGAAGGACGATGCGAACAAAACTTACATTGCGGCGTTTCAAGTACACAATCCGGCCATCTTCGATAAAAGCATCAAGGAGATAGGCGGCTTGAATTATCCGAAGTTCGTTATCTCCCGTCTGTGGCGGGACGGCAACGTAAGCATTCCCACTTTCGAGAAGATAATCAGGGAAGGAGACCGCTTGCTGGTGGTGACTTCGGAGAAGTATGCTCCGGCACTGACCGTACTGTTCGGCGAACAGGAACATACCGACTGGAACAAAGAGGATATAGACTGGAATGCTATAGACAGCCAGCTCATCTCGCAGCGTATCGTGGTGACGCGTCCCGAACTGAACGGAAAGAAACTGGGCTCGCTGCACCTGCGCAATCATTACGGCATCAACATCAGCCGTGTGTACCGTAGCGGCGTGCAGTTGCTTGCCACCGCGGAACTGACCTTGCAGTTGGGCGACCGTCTGACAGTGGTAGGTGAGGCTGCCGCCATCCAGAATGTGGAAAAAGTGTTGGGAAATGCCATCAAGAGTCTGAAAGAACCGAATCTGGTAGCAGTGTTTATCGGTATCATCCTGGGGCTGGCTTTGGGTGCGATTCCCATTTCCCTGCCGGGCATCAGTGCTCCGGTGAAGCTGGGACTTGCCGGCGGACCGATTATTGTAGGTATTCTGATCGGTACGTTCGGGCCGAGAATGCACATGATAACCTATACCACACGAAGCGCCAACCTGATGCTCCGTGCATTGGGACTGTCGCTCTACCTGGCTTGTCTGGGACTAGATGCCGGAGCGCATTTCTTCGATACGGTGTTCCGCCCGGAAGGCCTGCTGTGGATTGCCGCAGGGTTCGTGCTGACCGTTGTGCCGGTGCTGATAGTGGGAGTGGTTGCCTTTAAATGGATGAAGGTGGACTTCGGCTCCATGGCAGGTATGCTGTGCGGAAGCATGGCCAACCCGATGGCGCTGAACTATGCCAACGACACCATTCCGGGCGATAATCCATCGGTGGCTTATGCAACGGTGTATCCGATGTGTATGTTCCTGCGGGTAATCATAGCGCAGGTGCTGCTGATGTTCCTGTTGAATTGAGAGCTGAGAATTGAAAATTGAGAAATGACAGAGAGGGCTTAATTGCTGATAATTGAATATATATCATAAATCACTAGTGTCCACTAAAAATTAGAGGACGAGTTAAAATTATAATTACTAAATAAATTTGGTCCATCAAGACCGCTTTGTTCTTTGACATCATTGAATTTAGTTTTGCTGAAGAGATTCTTTAATGGAGTCTTGTCTGTAAGAGAAATGCCAAGAATTTGTAGAACCTCGTATGTCGATCTATCCAGTTTCATATCATGTTGCATGATAGCCACAAGACAGTAGGCAATGATTGCTGAGTAGACTTGTATCTTTACAGCGTTCTGGGAAGTACCCCAAAATTTCTTTATTTTAAGGTGTTGCTTGAGCCATTTAAAGAACAGTTCCACTTGCCAACGATTCTTGTAAAGTTCCGCAACTTGTAAGGCTGGAATATGTTTTGCATTTGTCAGATAAATGAACTCCCTGTTCGTCTTCTTCATCCCAAAACCTCACTAAACGAATCGTTTCAGGATATGATTTTTGGGTATAGAAACCGGTAAGTTCAATCTCACAGTCGGACAATATATTCTTAGGCAGACGTCGTTTCCATTTGAGTACTTTCGCCTTAATATTTGTTTTAGCCCGTACAACAAAGAACGAATCCATCATATGTATCTTATAGAGACGATGATAATCGTTATATGCACGGTCGAAAACATAGAAAGAGCCAGATTCATAAGGTATTACATCCATTGCCTTGACATCGTTTATCTTTGCTTCGGTTATATGGACAAAGGCAGGCACTTGAGTCTCTACGTCATACAACGTGTGGATTTTTATACCTCCCTTATGTGTACGAAAGTTAGCCCAAGGAAACAGCTTCAGACACAAGTCAATCGTGGTAGAATCGAAGGCATATACATTTCCGTTTAGTTTGAATATGTCATTTACTCTTTTCTTTCTGGCCTCGCTTATCATATAGAATGCGAAGTCCTCAAAGATACGGTAGTCCTGGTTTTCATTTGCTTTTGCAAGGTTACCTGAGTGACATGTTTCCCAACCCCAAGATGGTAGCATTTCTCTTGATGTGCATTCAGCGCAACAATCAGATCACGAAGACTTTCGCGGTTGCACAATTGTCCGAACATCAAAGTAAGAAGTTGATTCCAGCAAGTAAAATGCTTAACATACTTGTTGCCATCATACTTCTTTACGATACGGAGAAACTTGTAGTTGTCTAAAAACTCAACCATTTGGGCGAAAACGTATTTGTCTTTATTCATATACAGCCTAAGTTAAGGCTGCAAAGTTATGATTTCAAATCGTTGCGCAAGAAAATCTCTTGTAACAAACTGTAATTCAATTATTTCAAAGAACTATTTGCGATTTTTAGTGGACAGTAATGATCATAAATCTAAAATCATAAATCGTATCATGGGAACTATTACTCCGGAAAGTATAGTCAACGACTTACGCTATTTGCAACTGTTGTCGCGCAGTTTTCCTACCATCGCCGATGCCAGTACGGAAATCATCAACCTGGAAGCTATTCTGAATCTGCCTAAAGGTACGGAACACTTCCTTACGGATATTCATGGAGAGTATGAGGCTTTTCAGCATGTATTGAAGAATGCTTCGGGTGCGGTAAAGCGGAAGGTGAATGAAATCTTCGGGCATACGCTGCGCGAAAGCGAGAAGAAGGAAATCTGTACGCTGATTTATTATCCGGAAGAGAAGTTGCAGTTGATAAAGGAACAGGAAACGGACCTGGACGACTGGTATCTCATCACCCTGAACCAACTGGTGAAAGTCTGCCAGAACGTATCTTCCAAATACACACGCTCGAAAGTGCGTAAAGCCTTGCCGGCGGAGTTCTCCTATATCATTCAGGAGTTGCTGCACGAGTCCAGCGTAGAGCCTAACAAGCATGCGTATATCAATGTCATTATCAGTACGATTATCTCGACCAAGCGTGCGGATGACTTTATCATTGCCATGTGCAAGCTTATCCAACGGCTTACAATCGACTCGCTGCACATCGTGGGCGATATTTACGACCGTGGTCCGGGTGCGCATATCATCATGGATACGCTTTGCGACTACCATAATTTCGACATTCAGTGGGGCAACCATGACATACTGTGGATGGGCGCCGCATCGGGCAATGACGCCTGCATAGCGAACGTTATCCGTATGTCCATGCGCTATGCCAACCTGGCAACGTTGGAGGACGGCTACGGCATCAATCTGCTGCCGCTGGCTACCTTTGCGATGGATACCTATGCGGATGATCCTTGCACTATCTTTGCTCCGAAGATGAACTTTGCCGATGCCAATTACAACGAAAAGACACTGCGGCTGATTACGCAGATGCACAAGGCGATTACGATAATCCAGTTCAAACTGGAAGCGGAGATTATAAACCGGCGTCCGGAGTTTGACATGGACAACCGGAAACTGCTGCACAAGATTGACTTTGAACGGGGCGTATTTGTGTACGAAGGCAAAGAATACGAACTGCGCGATGCCAATTTCCCGACTATTGACCCTGCCGACCCGTATCGCCTGACAGATGAAGAAAGGGAGCTGGTTGAAAAGATTCATGCTTCGTTCATGAACAGCGAGAAGCTGAAGAAGCATATGCGTTGCCTGTTTACGTACGGCGGCATGTATCTGGTGTGCAACAGCAACCTGCTTTATCACGCATCCGTGCCCCTGAATGAGGACGGAAGTTTCAAGCATGTACGTATCGGAACGAAAGAGTATTGGGGGCATAAACTGCTGCAAAAGACCGACCAGCTTATCCGTACCGCCTACTTTGACGAGGATGGTTCGGCGGAGAAGAATTTTGCGTTGGATTATATGTGGTATATGTGGTGCGGCCCGGATGCGCCCTCTTTCGACAAGGATAAGATGGCTACCTTTGAGCGTTACTTCATAGCCGACAAGGCTTTGCATAAAGAGAATAAAGGTTATTACTACACGCTTCGCAACCGTGCGGATATTTGCGACAATATCCTGGCGGAGTTCGGGGTGGAACCGGGACCTCATTCGCATATCATCAACGGACATGTGCCGGTGAAGACGATTAAAGGCGAACGCCCCATAAAGGCTGATGGAAAGTTACTGGTGATTGACGGCGGTTTCTCCAAAGCCTATCAGCCCGAAACGGGTATTGCGGGCTATACGCTGGTATATCACTCGCACGGCATGCAGTTGGTGCAGCACGACCCGTTCCAGAGCCGTCAGAAAGCGATTGAAGAGGGACAGGATATCAAGTCCACAACCTTCGTTATCGAATTCAACTCGCAGCGTATGATGGTGAAGGACACCGATAAGGGCAAGCAGCTCGTGACGCAGATTCAGGATTTGAAGAAGTTGCTGGTGGCATATAGAACGGGATTTATCAAAGAAAAGGAGATTTTCTGATATAGCTGTGGGTTACGAGTGCTTGCATTGCTTGAAAAAACACATGACAAGTGTTCTTGCCAATAGTGCCGGATTAGTATTTGAATAACACCACACCGCCTTCTACAATGGCTCCCTTGTCGAAGTTGGCATTCCTGTTGTAGTATCTGTCCCAACCGTAACCGCCCGTAACGAATACTCCTAATTTTGCCGTCAGACGGTATTCGAGGTTGATACGGGTTTGGAGAGAATAGAGGCGGGCAGGGAAGCCATAGTCTTTATTCTTGAAAGTTTCTACGTGCTGGTATCCCAAATCGCCGCTGATGAACAGTTGCTTGCAGACGGGCAATTCCAGTCCGGCACGGTAGAAAAGCGCACCGGAGAACTTATCGCTGAAGTCGAGGAAATGCGTACCGCCACCGAGGATGGTATAGAACAGTTTGTTCTTGAAGCGGGCTGCAAGGTTCAGTTTCGTGGTGTTGCCGCCGAAAAACATCATCTGTACTTTGGTGTCCGGGTTGGCATTGACCAGTCCCAGTTGGAAACCGTCCAGCTTCTCCTTGTAGTAGTTTACCAAACCTATCTGAAGGCCTTTGGCACGGACGGCTACATTCAGGGGAGAGAGCTGCACGCCGGCAGACGTACCGCCTGTGATATTGCCCAGACCGGCAATCTGGAGTCCTTTCATATCGCCGCCCACCACATTCAGCAGTCCGGACATGGTGACACCGGAAAAATTACCGCCCGATATATTGGCGAGTCCCGAAAGCTGTACGCCGGCAGTCTTTTCGCCTGTAATATTCAGCAAGCCTCCTACAATCACTCCGTTGCTGTTATCGCCCGTGATATTGGCAAGGCCGGAGAAGACCATTCCCCGTGCGTGATTACCCGTGATGCCCACAAGACCGGAAACGGACAGACCGCTGAGGTTATTGCCGTTGATATTGGTGATGCCCGCTACCTGTACGCCCCGCATGCTTCCACCCACCATGTTGGATATACCGGAGATTTGAACTCCGTTCATGTCTCTGCCCGTAACAGCTCCCAAAACGTTTACTCCCAAGCCGTTCAAACGGTTCATCGCCGAGAAGATACCGAGATTGAAGAATGTGCTTCCGACCGTATCCGTGCGCTGTGTGGAAAGATTTTTCCAAAGGGAAAGGTTGATACCGTTTTTTTCTTTACGGGCAGACTGTTGCCGGTCTGTCCGGGCATGGCCTGTCCCTGCCAATAGCAGGGACAGACAGATAAGTGGAAATATACGTTTCATAATTCTTTATAATGTTTCATCGGGCCAGGGTGCCAACCGGTTGGTGGCACGTAATACAGGACGCTGTGCATCCACCGACCGCAGATAGTTGCTCAGTTTCTTTGATAGTTTCTTTACAAGTTTGGGGTTCTCGGCGGCTACGTCATGCTTTTCGCTGATGTCGGCAGGGATATTGAACAATTCGTGCTTGCCGCTGTCGAAGTAGTACACCAGTTTCCATTCTCCGGAACGGATGGAGCAGGTGGCGCCTATGCCCGGACCGGAAGGACCCCAACTGTGCGGGTAGTGCCAGTAGATGTCGCGCGAGGGCATTTTACCTTTGCCCGTAAGCAGGGGCAGGAAGCTGATGCCGTCGCGTTTCTGTACCGTATTGTAGTGCTCCACACCGGCTATTTCGAGAATGGTGGGGAAGAAATCTTCTATCATCAGATAATGGTCGCATTTGGTTTCTGCCGCTACTATGCCGGGCCAGCGTACAATCATCGGTTCGCGCACCCCGCCTTCGTAGGCGGAACCTTTTCCGCTGTTGAGCGGATAGTTCTGCCTGTGCAGCTCTCCTGCACGGGTATGTGCAGCCAGTCCGCCATTATCGGACATGAAGAGCAGTACAGTGTTGTCGGTGAGGTTGTTTTTGTCCAGATAGTCCATCAGGTCGCCGAGGCTTTTGTCCATGCCTTCAATCAGGGTGGCATACGCTGCTTCTACCGGGGGAAGTCCTTTGTCCAGATATTTTTGGTAGAAACGCATGTCGGGCTGGATAGGCGTATGGATGGCATAATGGGCCATGTAGAGGAAGAAAGGCTTGTCCGTTTTCCGGGCGTTGTCCAAAGCTTTCTCGGCTTCTATGGTAAGGGCTTCGGAGAGGAATATGTCTTTGCCGTGATATTTTTCCAGTCCGGGTACGGCAGCCAGCGGGCTTTTTCCGCCGGGTTTGTTTCCGAAGTTCTGCATGCCGTAGTAGCTGGCGGGAGAGCCTGCCGCATGGCCGGCTATGTTCACGTCAAAACCCATTTTCAGCGGATCGGCTCCGGGCGTGTCATTAGCTCCGAAGTGGGCTTTGCCGCAATGGATGGTGTGGTAACCGTTGTCCTTGAGCACTTGTGCCAGCGAGGTGACTTGCGTGGTGCGTTCCACACCCGGTTCCTGACAGATACCGTTGACATTCCATTCGGGGTATATCATAACGGAGTCCGGCTGTTCGTGGGTGGTATTCTTGCGTAATGTCCAGCTTGTCACCCGGTGACGCGCAGCGTTCATACCCGTAAAAAGGCTGACACGCGTAGGCGAACTGATGCTACAGGCATAGGCTTGCGTGAACATCTTGCCCTGCTTTGCCAGACGTTCCATATTGGGTGTATGGTACGTGTCGTTGTAGCGGGTGCGTTGTGTCCAGAAAGGCAGGGATGTGTCCTGCCAACCCATATCATCTACTAAAAATAAAATAATGTTCGGACGCTTGTCCGTAACAGGTGCCGTTTCATTTGACGGCCTTGTGTGTACTTCTCCTGCCATTCCACATAACGGGAGCAGCGCAGCAGATAATAACAATTCGTTTTTCATTGGGAAAAGAGAGGTTAGTGGTTAGTGGTTAGTGGTTAGTGATTAGTGGTTAGGGATTAACATTAAAAATAGCGGTAAATAATTAGCGCAATATACTGCACAGCCTACTAATCGCTAATCACTAACCGCTAATTACTATTTCATCATCCTTTTGCTTCTTGATACAGGAAGCGTTTGATGGATTTTTTGGGTGTCTTTTCAAATTCTTCGGGATATATCTTCATTTTGGAAATCTGGCTGTAGGCGGGCAGTTCTGCATTTAGAGCCACACGATTCTCTTCCATGACACGTTCTATATCGTCGTTGTTGAGGCCGTGGGCAAAGGCATCGTCAAAGTCGGGATATACCAGTCCCACGAGTTTTTCGTTCTGCTGCACGATGATGCTTTCACCTACGTACGGCAGGTTGTTCAGCTTGTCTTCTATTTCTTCGGGGTAGATGTTCTGTCCGTTTGGACCGAGGAGCATATTCTTGCTGCGTCCTTTGATGGTGACATTGCCTTCGGCGTCCATCAGGGCAAGGTCGCCGGTGTGCAGCCAGCCGTCTTTGTCCACAACTTCGGCGGTAGCCTCTTCATTCTTGTAGTAGCCCAGCATGACGTTGGGGCCGCGGCAGACAATCTCGCCGGGGATATTCTCCGGGTCGGGAGAGAGAATCTTCACTTCCATGCGCGGAGCGGCTTTTCCGCAGGAACCGGGTTTGAAGCGCGTCCAGTCTTCGTAGCAGATGATAGGGCCGCATTCCGTCATACCATAACCCACGGTATAGGGGAAGTCTATCATGCGCAGGAACTGTTCCACTTCCTGATTGAATGCCGCACCGCCGACAATGACTGTGGCAAAATTGCCGCCGAATGCCTGTACCATTTGCTCGCGTACGGTGGCTTTTATCTTGTCGTTGATGATAGGCACTTTCAGCAACAGTTTCATGGTAGGCGTTTCCAGCTTGGGCAATACACTCTTCTTGATAATCTTCTCGATAATGAGCGGTACGGCTACGATGAGGTTCGGCTTTATGTCGGCAAATGCCTGGAAGATAATCTTCGGGCTTGGCATGCGGGTGAGGTAGTAGATGTGGCAACCTACGGAGAACTCGTACAGGAATTCGAATGCCAATCCGTACATATGCGCCATCGGCAGCATGCATACCAGTTTGTCGCCGGCTTTCAGCGGCAGTACTTCGAAAGCGAATCGGGTGTTGGACCACAGACTGCGATAGGGGAGCATTACGCCTTTCGAGTAACTGGTGGTACCGGAAGTATAGTTGATGACCGCCAGTTCTTCGGGCTGGTCTTTGTGATAGTCGATGTGTTCCTTACGGAAGTTCTTGGGGAATTTCTTGCCGAACATCTCATTGAGGTGCTCGCGGGCGTAAGTAACCCGTTCGTTGCGCGATACCAGCAGGGTGAAGTCCGTCATCATGAAGATACCTTCCAGCAACGGCATGGCGCTTTCGTTGAGGTTTTCCCACACCTGGTCGCCGACAAAAAGAAGCTTGGCTTCGGAGTGGTTGACGATGTTATGCACATTGTCCGCCTTGAACTCGTGAAGAATGGGCACGATGACCGCACCATACGTCAGGGTAGCTAGGAAAGTGACTCCCCAGTGCGAACTGTTACGTCCGCAGACGGCGATTTTATCACCTTTCTTAATGCCGCTCGCTTCAAAAATGATATGCAGTTTTTCTATTTTGCGGGCTACATCCTTGTATTGCAGGGTGGCTCCCTTATAATCGGTCAGGGCATCCAGGTCCCAGTTTTCCTTTATACTATTCTCTATATAGGCGATAAAACTTTGTTCCATTATATATTGCACATTTAGTTGAAAATTGTGCAAATATAAGGGTTTATGTAGAGAATGCAAACTTTTAGGGGGAAAAAGCATTTTATGCAAATTCCCCCTTTGAGCCTATTTATTGTTATCCAGGTACCAGCGGTACATCCGCTCTACACCTTCTTCGATGTCTATTTTATGATGCCAGCCCAATGCGTGCAGCTTACTCGGGTCGGTGAGTTTGCGCATGGTCCCATCGGGTTTGGAAGTGTCGAAAGTCAGCTTTCCGCGATAACCCACAACGTTGACAATCAGTTCGGCAAGCCGGCGGATAGTGATTTCCTTACCTGTGCCGATGTTGATGTGGCAGTTGCGGATGTTCTTGTCTCCGGGGTTGCAGGTGTCTTTGAAGTCTACGTGCTCCATGACGAATACGCTGGCATCCGCCATTTCCTCGCTCCAGAGGAATTCGCGCAACGGAGTTCCCGTACCCCAAAGCCGGACTTCTTCTTCGCTGATGCCGTATTTGGAAAGTATGTTCAGTATCTCTCCGTTGCTGTTGCTGCCATTGATTCCTTCTACCGGACGCAGGTTCATGTCACGGCGTACGGCATCCCAGTCGCCTTGTTGCAGGCAGTGGGCCAGGTGTATCTTGCGAATCATGGCAGGAAGTACGTGGCTGCGTTCCAGGTCGAAGTTGTCGTTGGGACCGTAGAGGTTGGTGGGCATGACGGCAATGTAGTTCGTGCCGTATTGCAGGTTGAAGCTTTCGCACATTTTCAATCCGGCAATTTTGGCAATGGCGTACGGTTCGTTGGTGTACTCCAGGGGTGAGGTGAGGAGTACGTCTTCTTTCATCGGCTGTTCGGCATCACGCGGATAGATACAGGTGCTGCCCAGAAAGAGCAGTTTCTTGACATTGTGGCGGAAACTTTCGCCTATGACATTCTGCTGTATCTGGAGATTCTTGTAAATGAAATCGGCACGGTAGATGCTGTTTGCCATGATACCGCCCACGAAAGCAGCGGCAAGGAATACGTATTCCGGCTGTTCCTCATCGAAGAAACGGCGGACGGCAACACCGTCCAGCAGGTCGAGTTCTTTGTGGGTTCTGCCCACGAGATTGGTATAGCCTTTCTCTTGCAGGTTTTTCCAGATAGCAGAGCCTACCAGTCCGCGATGCCCTGCGATGTATATTTTTGCGTTCTTGTGTAACATTGTTATAAAATGGATTGGTTTCAGACAGAAGAACAAAAGAACATATTCGGTTTATACTCTTTTTTATTTTCTCATATATATGTTCTTTTGTTCTTCTGTCTGAAAAATTAAATTATCTGTTTCAGTCTTCTTTGCTTCTCAAATGCAGTTTCCGTACAAACTTCATGTCATGTTCCGCCATGATGTGTACCAACTCCTCAAAGCTTGTCTGCTGCGGGTTCCACCCCAGCAGTGTTTTGGCTTTGGTGGGGTCTCCCAATAGCTGTTCCACTTCGGAAGGACGGAAATATTTGGGATCCACCTCCACCAGTACCTTACCGGTTTGGCAGTCGATACCCTTCTCGTCCACTCCTTCGCCTTCCCAGCGCAGCTCTATGCCGGTTTCCTTAAAGGCAAGTGTGGCAAATTCGCGTACGGTGTGCATCTCTCCGGTGGCTATAACAAAGTCTTCGGGCGTATCGTGTTGCAGAATCAGCCACATACATTCCACATAGTCTTTGGCATATCCCCAGTCGCGGCGTGCGTCCAGATTGCCCAGATACAGTTTGTCCTGGAATCCTTGTGCAATGCGGGCGGCAGCCAGCGTAATCTTGCGGGTAACGAAGGTTTCGCCGCGGCGCTCGCTTTCGTGGTTGAAGAGAATGCCGTTTACGGCGAACATTCCGTAGCTTTCGCGGTAGTTCTTTGTAATCCAGAAACCGTATTGTTTGGCTACGCCGTAGGGACTACGCGGGTAGAAAGGGGTAGTCTCCTTCTGCGGCACTTCCTGCACCTTGCCGAACAGTTCCGAGGTAGATGCCTGATATATCCTGGTTTTCTTTTCCAGACCGAGAATGCGTACAGCTTCGAGCATGCGCAGCGTACCTATAGCATCTGTTTCGGCGGTATATTCGGGTACATCGAACGAGACCTTTACGTGGCTCTGTGCAGCAAGGTTGTATATCTCGTCCGGTTGCACCTGCTGGATAATGCGTATCAGCGAACTGCTGTCCGTCATATCTCCATAATGCAGGTTGATAGTTCGCTTCTGCTTCATGTCGCGCACCCATTCATCGAAATACAGATGCTCGATACGTCCGGTATTGAACGAAGATGAGCGGCGCAATATGCCGTGTACTTCATATCCTTTTTGTAACAGGAATTCTGCGAGGAACGAACCGTCCTGTCCGGTTATTCCGGAGATTAGAGCTTTTTTCATTGTTTCTGGTATTATACTTTTTTTGATTGTTGCATATTTCGTCCTGCAAAAATCGTAATTTATTGTGAGACAACAAAGCCAATGCGGTAAATGATTTTGAGATTATTTTTGCTTTATACCGAGAGTAGCGTCCGGATGATTGCTGGAAAGCGGATATGACATCGTTTTTCTGTGTCAATCCTTTATGAAAAAAATGAATTAATTTCAAATTTGATACGAACAAACAGACGTTATTTTTTGTTTTAATAACAAAGATAAATTATACAAGTATATGGAGAATTTAAATAAAACAGACATTGGACTGATAGGGCTGGCCGTGATGGGCGAGAATCTTGCATTGAATATGGCGGACAAGGGCTGGCGGGTTTCGGTTTATAACCGTACGGTTCCGGGGATTGAAGAAGGTGTGGTAGAACGTTTTATAAACGGACGTGCACAGGGTAAAAATATTGAAGGATATACGGATATAGCTCGTTTTGTGAAGTCTGTAGCCGTTCCGCGCAAGATAATGATGATGGTTCGTGCCGGCAGTGCGGTAGACGAACTGATGGAGCAGCTTTTTCCGTTGCTTTCTCCGGGAGATATATTGATAGACGGCGGCAATTCCAATTATGAAGATACCAATCGCCGTGTAGCATTGGCCGAAGCGAGAGGCTTCCGTTTTGTGGGAGCAGGTGTTTCCGGTGGTGAAGAGGGTGCATTGAATGGAGCTTCTATCATGCCGGGCGGTTCGGTAAGCGCCTGGGAAGAAGTGAAGCCCGTTTTGCAGAGTATTGCTGCCAAAGCATCCGACGGTACGCCTTGCTGCCAGTGGGTGGGACCGGCCGGTTCGGGACATTTTGTCAAGATGATTCACAACGGCATCGAATATGGCGATATGCAGCTTATTTCCGAAGCCTATTGGGTGATGAAGAACCTGCTGAAGCTGGATAACGGAGAAATGTCTTCGGTCTTTTCGCAATGGAATGAGGGCAAATTGCGTAGCTATCTTATTGAAATTACAGCTAATATCTTGCAGCATAAAGATAAGTCGGGCGGTTATCTGATAGATAAAATACTGGATACAGCCGGACAAAAAGGTACAGGCAAATGGTCGGTAATCAATGCGATGGAGCTTGGTATGCCGTTGGGGCTGATTGCTACGGCAGTTTTTGAACGCAGCTTGTCGGCTCAGAAAGAACTGCGGAAGTCGGCTGCCGGGCATTTTACCTGCCGGCGCGCGGAGGTGGTATACAACAAATCCGAAATGGTAGGAGATATTTATTCGGCGCTTTATGCATCCAAACTGGTGTCTTATGCTCAAGGCTTTGCTGTATTGCAACGTGCTTCGGACTCTTTCGGATGGAACCTCGACCTGGCTTCCATTGCCCGTATGTGGCGTGGCGGCTGCATCATCCGCAGTATCTTCCTCAATGATATTGCAGCCGCTTTCGAGGGGAATGAGAAACCGCAGCATCTTCTTCTTGCTCCTTATTTCAGCAATGAGATGAAACAACTGCTCTCCGGCTGGAAACATCTGGTGGCACAGGCTATGAAAGAGGAACTTCCGGTTCCTGCATTTTCATCGGCATTGAATTATTTTTATTCACTCGTCTCCGCCAACTTACCGGCGAATATGATTCAGGCACAGCGCGATTATTTCGGAGCGCATACCTTTGAACGTGTGGACGGACTGCGTGGGCAGTTCTTCCATGAAAACTGGACAGGACACGGCGGAGAAACGAAGTCGGGAACCTATAACGTGTAGTCTTTCTTTAGTGTGAAGATTACTGAAATTCCCCTACAAACATAAAGCTATGAGTAAATTTGTGATGATAATTTTCGGCGCTTCCGGTGACCTGACGAAGCGCAAGTTAATGCCGGCATTATATAATCTGTACAAGGATAACCGCCTGCCGGAAGGTTTTGCTGTTTTAGGCATCGGACGTACCGGATACCGGGATGATACCTACCGTGCTTATATACGGACGGAAATGGAACGTTTTGTGGCTTCGGAAGAACATGCCGGCGGACGTATGACTGATTTTTGCAATCATCTGTACTATCTTTCGCTTAATCCGGCCGAGGCTGCCGATTATGGAAATCTGGATGCCCGTCTCCGGGAACTGACGGGTGAGCAGAAGCCGGATGGCATGTTGTACTATCTGGCAACACCGCCGTCGCTGTATGGTGTGATTCCTCTTCATCTTAAGACTGCCCGCCTGAACCGTCCTCATACGCGTATCATCGTCGAGAAGCCTTTCGGTTATGATTTGGAATCTGCCCGTGAACTGAACCGTATCTATGCTTTCGTATTCGAGGAGCATCAGATTTACCGTATAGACCATTTCCTGGGTAAGGAAACTGCGCAGAACATTCTGGCTTTTCGTTTTGCCAATGGCATCTTCGAACCGCTTTGGAACCGGAATTACATTGACTATGTAGAGATTACCGCAGTAGAGAATTTGGGTATCGAACAGCGTGGAGGGTTTTATGAAGGAACCGGAGCATTGCGTGATATGGTACAGAATCACCTCATTCAGTTGGTAGCGCTTACCGCGATGGAACCGCCGGCAGTTTTCAATGCCGATAATTTCCGCAACGAGGTGGTAAAAGTATATGAATCTCTCTCTCCCTTGACAGAAGAAGACCTGAACGAGCACATTGTCCGTGGGCAATATACCGCGTCTGCGACCAAGCCCGGTTATCGTGAAGAGAAGAACGTAGCTTCCGACTCCCGTACCGAAACTTATATTGCCATGAAAATAGGCATTGACAACTGGCGGTGGAGCGGCGTTCCTTTCTATATACGTACCGGAAAACAGATGCCGACCAAGGTGACCGAAATCGTGGTGCACTTTCGCGAGACACCTCATCAGATGTTCCGTTGTGAAGGCGGCCACTGCCCGCGTGCCAACAAACTGATTCTGCGTTTGCAGCCCAATGAGGGTATTGTGCTGAAGTTTGGAATGAAAGTTCCGGGACCGGGGTTTGATGTGAAACAGGTGATGATGGACTTCAGTTATTCCGATTTGGGCGGTCTGCCCGCCGGAGACGCGTATGCCCGCCTGATTGAAGACTGTATACAGGGAGACCAGACACTCTTTACCCGTAGCGATGCTGTGGATGCGTCATGGCGTTTTTTCAATCCTGTGCTGAAGTATTGGCAGGAACATCCGGATGCACCGCTTTACGGTTATCCCGTGGGAACGTGGGGACCTTTGGAAAGTGAAGCTATGATGCGCGAGCATGGGGCCGAATGGACTAACCCGTGTAAGAATTTGACGAATACTGATGAATATTGTGAATTATGAAAAGTTATGTATATCCTGCTGCAACCTCGACTGCACGTGCTCTTATCCGGTATATAATCAACATGATGAACCGGGAGCCGGAGCGGATTTTTTACCTTGCTTTCAGCGGAGGAACGACTCCTTCCCTTATGTTCGACATTTGGGCGCATGAGTTCAGAGAAGAGACTCCTTGGATGCGGATGCGGATTTTCTGGGTGGACGAACGTTGTGTATCCGTCAGCGACTCGGACAGCAATTACGGTACTATGCTGCGTTTGCTGCTGCAAGAGGTAGGCATACCCGATGAATATGTATACCCCATTCATGGTGATTGCCGTAGTCCGGTGCAAGAGGCAAAACGTTATTCGGATTTGGTTTTCAGTACGGTTCCTTTGCGCCGGGGGTTCCCTACCTTTGACATAGTGCTGTTGGGAGCAGGCGATGACGGACATACTTCTTCCATTTTCCCCGGTCAGGAGTATCTGCTCTCTTCTTTTCATCCGTATGAAAAGAGCATAAATCCTTATAACGGACAGCCGCGTATTGCCATGACGGGATGTCTGCTGTTCAGTGCCAGAAAACTTATATTTTTGATAACGGGCAAGAACAAGACGGAAGTTGTTTATGACATTCTGAAATCGGGCGATACCGGTCCGGCTGCCTACGTGGCGCATCATGCCGCGGATGTGGACATCTTTACCGACATAGAAATTGACGGATAAGCGGTTACCCTTTTGAGGTTCCGCTTTCCAGTATGCTTACGATGGAGAAGAGTGTGAAACAGATACCGCCCAATCCTGCCAGTACACGTGCCGGTACAAAGTAGACTTCGTGTATGCTTGCCATTTCAAAAAGGAAAGCAGACAGGAACAGACAGAGCAGTGCGGTAAATACGGGTATCAAGGGAATTCGGTTTGCCAGTTTGAAAGTGTTGCGCCATATTGCTGCCAGGAGTATGACTTTGCTTGAAATGCTGTAGCAAACCAATCCCAGGCCTATCATTATATACCCTATGGAAGATTCGGCAGGGTTCGGGTTTTTCAGTATCAGTAGCCCCCAAAGGATGCTGAGTGTTCCCATGGCAAGTACCATTACAGGCCACCATTTACGTTCTGCATGCGAGTAACTGTTACGTATTTGGCGTACGATAGTTGCCACCAGTGCCACGAGGCTTGTACAGATGCAGGCTATTCCTGCCATGACATGCCCTGCTACATAATAGGCGTTGTGCACATCGCTTTTTGCAAGCAGAAGGAATGTCCATATCCAAGTGGCAAGTGCCAGCAATGTCGCAACAACTATAAGAAGCTTACCTTGTGTGCCGTTAAAGGCTTGTGGGGGCACATTGTTTTCCGTCGTTTGGGAATTGGCAGGTATAAGGGTGAATCGGGTGGAAGAAGTGGCGGTCGTTGCCACACAGGCAGTGATGAAAGCTACGCCGCAGATTACATGTCCGGCTACGAAATGACTGGCGGTGGCAGCTTCGCTGATATATTCCCAGCCGCAGATGAAAGTCAGTAGGGCAGCCAGATAGCCAAGCACGGGCAGAGCGTACAGGACAACCGTATTGTATGTGTGAATAATCTGCCGGATAATGGTAGCCGCTGTTGCAAACAAGGCAATGCAAATCATTCCTAATGACATTACTACCGGACCGGCAACGTTTTTTGCCGGGTCCGTTCCCATATCAAGTACAAAAGCTCCGTAACCAAAACAAAACAGGGCCATCAGCAGAGGGATGGTGCGAAAGAGAACACTGATTCCGTAATTCATAATTATTTTCTATTAAAGTTTTCCCCTCTAACAGCAGCATTATGACTTTGTTTCTCATTTTAAGCTTTATTCATAGGATATAATACTTTGACAGTCCGGTTTAGGGTGCAAGGCGGTTTATCTCCCATTTTTCGGAGTTTGGACACGATAGGCCGGAAGCGGACTTTTCTTCGTGGAGAGTATATTCGAAACGGTCGTGCAGCCTGCTTTCCCGTCCCTGCCAGAATTCGAAGCGGGTGGGGGTGACGGCAAAACCGCCCCAGTTGTCGGGACGTGGTACGGTCTGTCCGGTCATCCTGGCAGCTTCCTTTACAAAAGCGCGGATTATTTCCGTCCGGCTGCTGATGACGTGACTTTGGGGGGATATTCTTGCGCCGATCCGGCTTTTGTAGGGTCGGGTGGAGAAGTAAGCGTCCGATTCTTGAGGAGTGCATTTCTCCGCTTTTCCTTCGATATGTACTTGTCTTTCCAGCTTATGCCAAACGAAAGAGAGGGAGATGTAGGGATTGGCTGTGAGTTGCCGTCCCTTACGGCTTTCGTAATTGGTGAAGAAGATGAGTTTACCGTTTTCCACGCCTTTCAGCAGTACGGTGCGGGTAGAGGGCCGTCCGTCCGGTGAGACGGTGGCTACAATCATGGCGGTAGGTTCGTTCTCGCCGCAATGCAGGGCGTCGTTGAGCCAGCGGGCGAATTGCTCGAAGGGATTCTCCGAGATAGTATTCCGGGTGAGCTTGCCTTTCTTATATTCTTTTCGTATGTCCGAGAATTGGGAATCCATATAATTACTGTTTATTATTATAACAATGAAAGAGCGAAAGGGTTGAAATACGGATACGTTAACCGCTAAAAATATCTTTTTTTCTTCTTTTTTTATAATTGTAATGATAATTCTTCTCAGTTTCGTTATGTGTTTCCGTTCTATAGGACGATTTCATGTAAATAATGTTTATATTTGTACTTCAATTACAAACATTGTTTATATGAGCGACAGACAACAATTCATTATAGATTGCACATCTCTTATTCCTGTTATAGGAACTTTGGTTTTAATAAAAATAGCTAACGAACAAATGGTTACCATGGTTGCTGCTTATGTACTTTGTGGCGAACTTTTGGGTGTGTTGATCAGTAGAATATTGAGGTTATATTATATTGATGTGGCTTTCGTCTGGTTGGGTGGAATTATGCTTTGGCTGTGGTATTGGTTCGGAGTACAGCCCAGCTATATGGGGTGATAGAGCATCAGCTGCAAGTGTGGATAGGACGTCTTGTAATTCAAGTTATCAAATGGACAGACGATTAATCGGAAGAAGTTGATATTCACAAAATTAGTATTTAATAGGTCTATAATAAGCACTTCCAACGTTCGCTTACGGAGGAAGTGCTTTACATAAAAACTAAACTAGACTTAACTAAACTATTCTATTGGGGGAGTTTCACAACTCCTATCTGTTCGCGGCAAAGGTAAAAAAACATCTTTTAATATGCAATAGGATATTATTAGAAATAGCCCGATTTCAATAAAATATAAACCTATAAGGGTATTTTTAACTCCTTTTATTAAGAAAATCTTGGAATATTTGTTTATAACTGTCACTGACGGGGATATAGTTCTTGCCAAAGACAATACGTCCACGGTCGATGATACGTATTTTGTCTTTTTGGACGATATAGGAACGATGCACGCGTATGAAGCGTGAAGCAGGCAGAAGTTCTTCTATGGACTTCATGCTCATGAGCGAGAGAATGGGTTTGGGAGAGTTCTCCTCATAGATTTTGATATAATCTTTCAAGCCTTCGATGTAAAGAATATTTTTGAGCTCCACTTGTATCAGTTTGTAATCACTTTTTACGAAGATGCTTTCAATTTCCTCTTGGGGCTGTTGCAGCAGTTCGAACCACTTCACTGCTTTATTGGCGGCTTGCAGAAAGTCTGCATACGAGATGGGTTTCAGCAGATAATCGAGGGCGTTGACCCTATACCCGTCTATGGCATATTGGTCGAAGGCGGTGGTGAAAACGATACGGGTATGTGTATCTACCATTCTGGAGAATTCCAGGCCGTTGAGTTCGGGCATTTGGATATCGAGAAAAAGAAGGTCGATACGTTTGTCCGGCAAGTCGCTCATCGCTTGCACTGCACTGGAGTATTTGCCGGCAAGCTCCAGAAACGGGGTTTTGTTGACGTAGCTCTCCAAAAGGTTCAGGGCCAGCGGTTCGTCATCTACGATTGCGCACTTCAGATTCATGTTGTCAGTAATTGATTGTTAAAACCGATTTATATTCTTTTCCGTCCTCACTTATGCCGTGCTTCCATGCGTACCGGCCGGGATAGGTCAGTTCCAGACGCTTGCCTACTTGTTCCAGTCCGATGCCGCTGCCGCTTTTGTCGGCTTCGCTCTTGGGGTGGTAGCTGTTGGTTATTTCGCAACGTACTTCATGCACGTTCTCGCTGAAATATATACGGATATGGCTGGGCTCGGTGGGAGAGATGCCATGTTTGAAAGCATTCTCTATGAGGGAGATGAATATCAGCGGGGCAATCTCCGTAGGGCTGTCGGGACGAATATCGAAACGCGTTTCAACAGTGACGTTGGACGAGAGACGGATGCGCATCAAGGCGATGTAGTTCTTGATGAAATCCATTTCCTTGCCTAAAGTTACGAAGTTCTGCTGATTGTCGTAAAGGACATGGCGCAATAAACGGCTCAGTTCCTGTACGGCTGTTTGTGCCTTATCCGTATCAAAGGCAATGAGTGCGTAGATATTGTTCAGCGTGTTGAGCAGGAAATGCGGGTTGAGCTGGTTGCGGAGATTCTTTAATTCGGCTTCCGTGCGACTTTTTTCGGCTTCGCGGCGGGCGGCTTCCACCTGCACCCAACGTCCGCTGAGGCGAATGGCCGCACTCAACCCTACGGTAAGTATCATGGAAAAGAAATCGCGCATGATGAATATCCACTTCGGCGGACCGATGTGCCTTTGGCTTCCACCATCGGCTTTTGCGTAGGTGTGGAATGCGTACTCCTGCCAAAAGTGTACACCGGCTGTAACGCAAGCTATCAGCAGTATGTTCAGCAGGAGATACTGCCGTATGCGCCCCTCGAACAGATAACGGGGAATGAGGAAGCAGTAATTGCAGTAGAATACGATAAGAAAAGACAGCGGAACAATGCTGCCATGGCGCAGGTAGTCTATCCATGTAATGGTGAAACCGCTGCGTGTCATCATCACGAAAGGAAAAGCAAATACAATTCCCCAGCCGATGATATGAATCAGGGCTTCAATGATGCGCGACCGTGAGTAGAGAATTTGTTTCATACAAATGCAAAGATAGTTTTTTTTAGCGATAAGCGATTATCACTCGTATCGTATTGCTTCTATCGGGTCTAAGTCTGCTGCTTTTTTTGCAGGATACCATCCGAAGAACACTCCTGTCACCGTGCAGACGGCAAAGCTAAGGAATACGCTCCATGTCTGTATATAGATAGGCCAATGGGCTACACTCTTCACAATCCAGCTTGCGCCGCAACCGATGATGACGCCGATGAGGCCGCCGGTAATGCTGATGAGGATGGCCTCGATGAGGAATTGCGACAGGATGTCCACTCCTCTGGCGCCCACGCTCATGCGCAGACCGATTTCACGGGTGCGCTCCGTTACGGATACATACATGATGTTCATGATGCCGATGCCGCCTACTACCAGCGATATGCCGGCGATGCAGGCGAGGAGAGTGGTCATCAGGTCGGTGGTGGTGTTCAGCATCGAGTTGAGCTCCTGCTGGCTGCGTATGGTGAAATCATCGTCGTCGCTGTCTTTCAGTTTATGGTTCCGGCGCAGAATTCCGGTGATTTCTTCGGTGGCGTTGTCCGTCATGTCCTCGGTGAGTGCGGATGCGAAGATACCTTGCAGATAGGTCTGTGCAAGCAGACGTTTCATTACGGTGGTGTAGGGGGCAAGTACAACGTCGTCCTGGTCCATACCCATACTGTTGTATCCTTTGGCTTTCAGTATGCCCGTCACACGGAAAGGCACTTGGTTGAAGCGGATAATGCGTCCTACGGGGTCTTCTCCGTTGGGGAAAAGATTATCCTGTATCGTCTTGCCGATGACACATACTTTGGCGGAAGTCTGTATGTCGGTTTCTGTAAACATCGTGCCGTTCTCCACCGTAAGCTGGCGGATTTCAAGGTAGTCCGTGCCTACGCCGCTTACGGACGAGGGGTAGTTGTTATTGCCTGCAATGAGCTGTCCCGATGAGGATACGTTGGGGCTGACGGCAGCCAGGAAGTTCGTCTCGTTGCGCAATGCCTCGTAGTCGGTGAGCTTCAGCGTCTGCATGGCGCTGGGGTCTTGGCGGACGCCGCCGCGCATATCCGCTCCCGGATGAATCATTATCATATTCGAGCCCATTTCGGAGATTTGCGCCTGAATGCTCTTTTTTGAACCTTGTCCGATGGCGAGCATCGTGATGACAGACGCCACGCCGATGATGATGCCCAACATCGTGAGGAAGGCACGCAGTTTATTGTTGGCAAGTGCCCGGAAGGCTATTTTGAAAAGGTTGGTTCCATTCATTGATTTGTTGTTTTATGATATTGTTTTTCTTTTTTCATCCTGCGATAAAGTAATTTACGTACTGCGTCAGTCATCCTCCTGCTTGGGCAGTGCTGCCAGTGTTTTGGCGGCATTCAGAATGTTTCGGTTGGGCTTGTCGTCCTTCACCTGGCCGTCGTGCAATACGATGTTGCGGCTGCTGTATTGGGCTATTTCCGGATTGTGCGTTACGAAAATGATGGTGCGTCCTTCGGCATGCAGCTTCTGGAAGAGCACCAGAATTTCGAATGAGGTACGGGTATCCAGATTACCGGTGGCTTCGTCCGCCAGGATTACGGCAGGGTTGTTTACCAATGCACGGGCGATGGCTACGCGTTGCATCTGTCCGCCGGACATCTGGTTGGATTTGTGTTCCAGCCGGTCGCCCAGCCCTACGGCTTTCAGCGCTTCAATGGCGCGTTTCCGGCGTTCGGCTGCCGATACGGACGAGTTGTACATCAGCGGCAGTTCCACATTTTCCACGGCTGTGGTTTTTGCCAGCAGGTTATAGTTCTGGAACACGAAGCCGATTTTACGGTTGCGGAGTACGGCACGCTGGGACTTGCTCATGGTGCGTACGGAGATGCCGTCCAGCAGATACTCTCCTACGGTGGGCGTATCCAGGCAGCCGAGTATGTTCAACAGCGTTGATTTGCCCGAACCGGACGTACCCATGATGGTGACGAACTCTCCCTCGCCGATAGAGAATGATACGCCGCGCAGCGCATGCACCGTTTCGTCTCCCACCTGGAAGTTCCGCTTTATGTTTTGAAGTTCAATTACGGTTTTGCTCATGATTAATGATGTATGGTTTACTCTGTACTGTACTTTTATACTCAGTCTCTGTACGCTGTTTCATCGGCTGTTGTTTTTCTTCTTGCTTCCCGGCGGGCCCGGCATGAACGGGCTTTTCTCACCGCTTGGTTCCTGCGGCATATCCGCCGTTGGGCCTTCGCCCGGCATGCGCCCTATGGTGGCTTCGGTCACTACTGTCGCACCTTCATCGATGCCGCTTACAATCTCCGTATTCACACCGTTGGAGATACCTACCGTTACCGGATGCGCGATGAATGTATTGCCCTCGCGTGTCCAGAGTTTGTGTTCGCTTTCGCAATCTTTCACAATGTCATTCTCGCTGATAAGCGGCTTTTCGGGTGTGAAGCGGAGCGCACGTGCCGGAACGGAAAGCACATTCTTGCGGTCGAGTGTGTAAATCGTGACGTTGGCCGTCAGGCGCGGTTTCAGTTTCAGGTCGGGGTTGGGAGCGGATATGACAACTTCGTAGGTGACGACCGTACCGGATGTGCCGCTGCTGCCGGAACTTGTAGAGCTGTCCTCTCCCAAGCGGATTTGCGTCACTACGCCCTCAAACGTGTCATTGGGATAGGCGTCTACGCTAAACGTCACGCGCTGCCCGTCTTTCACGCCGCCTATGTCGGCTTCATCCACGTCGGCCACAACCTGCATCTGCGTCAGGTCGGCAGCGATGGTGAACAGGGTAGGAGTCTCGAAACCGGATGCCACCGTTTGCCCTTCCTCTACCGCACGGTTGATGACCACGCCGTCGATGGGCGAAGTGATGGTGGCGTACGACAGGTTGCGCTCCGCCTTTGCCAGCGATGCCTGACTGCTTTCGTAGCTGCTTTTCGCTTTCTCGTAATTGTAGACGGACTGTTCGTAGTCGGTATCGCTGATAAGCTGCTTTTCGTGCAGTTTCCGGTTGCGTTCGTAGTTCTTCCGCTGATATTCGTATTCGGCTTTCGCACCGTTGTAGGCGGCGCGTTGGGATGCCACTTCGCTTTGCAGGGTCACACGGTCCATTTCGGCTATGAGCTGGCCTTTGGTAACTACGGAATTGTAGTCGGCATATATCTTGTCGATGATGCCGCTTACCTGCGTGCCGACTTCCACTTCCGTCACCGGTTCGATGGTGCCGGTGGCGGTTATGGATTCCGATATCTCGCCTTTGATTACGGTGGCTGTCTCGTAGGTCACTTTATGTTTGGCCGTGGAGCCGCCGAAAAGCCGGATGCTTATGCCGGCTACCGCCACAACGGCTACGGCGATAAGGATAATCTTTTTCTTGTTCATATTCTGTATATCATTATTGGGTTTTAAGTAGCGTTGGTCTATACCGCAAGAGATAGTTGCGTATGGGGGTTATTATATTGAATAGGTCAAAGCGTAATCTGTTCTCCCTGGTAGAATTTCAGCAGTTGCGTGTTCAGTATTGCCATGTATTTGGCTTGCAGGGTTTCCTGTTGCGCGTTGAGCAGGTTGTTTTTCTCGGTCAGCAGTTCCACGGTATTCTTCATGCCGAGGTTGAATTGCTCTTGGATGAGGTCGTAGCTGGTCTGTGTGCTTCGCAGCTTCTCTATGGCGGCAACGTAGCGTTGCTGTGCGCTGTTGGCATCCAGCCATAGCCCTTCGATGGTCTTGTACAGGTTTTTCTGATTGTCCAGCAAGTCCAGTTCGCTGTTCTGCTTCTGTATCTTGGCTTTCTGTACGGCGCTCTTGGTCTGCCGGTTGTTGAAGATGGGTACGCTTACGGTTACTCCTAAGGAGTTGTTCCAATTCTGCTTGATTTGTTCGCCGAAGGTGAAGTCGTTGCCGTTGGTGTTCGTGCTACCTATGCCTGCGCTGAGGCTGATGGTGGGGATGTAACCGGAGCGGGCGATGTCGATGTCGAGTTCCGAGGCTTTGACATTCAGCCGGCCTGCTTCGATTTCCGGGCGCAGGGTGAGGGCGGAGCGGTAGACATCGGTCTTTGAGGGCAGCGGCGACAACACATTCTCATCGCCGAGTGTGGGGATGTAAAGCGTCATCTCCTTTTCGCCGTCCAGTTCGAGGAGTTGTTTCAGTTGCAGTTTGTAATCTTGCAGAGTAGCTTGTGCCGTTACCAATTGATATTTGTCGGTGCTGACCTGCGCTTCCAGTTGGGCGAGGTCGCTCCTGGCGATGCTTCCCGCTGCAAGCAGGGCGCGTGCCCGTTCGCATTCCGCCCGGCTGACGTCGAGGGTTGCTTCATTTACCTTGACGGCTTCGGCTGCATAGAGAATCTGTACGTAAATCTGCGTAATGCTCTCTTCGATGGTGTTCTCGCTCTCCGCCACGCCCAGTTCGGCAATGCGGTTGTTCATCCGCTGCTGTTTCAAGGTATTCAGCCGTTTGCTGCCGTTGTAAAGCGTCCAGTTGGCATCGATACCATAGCTGCCGTTGTAGCTGGTCTTGCTTTGGCTGCTGGTGATGTTGTCGCCGTCTATTATCGTATTGGTCTGGCTGTTGGGCCGGTTTACGATACGTTGGCTTACGGATGCCGTGAGGCTGGGGAAGAGGGCTGCCCTGGCGGTCTTTACGTCCACTTCGGCGCTCTCGGCGTTGAGACGGTTCTTGCGTATCGTGATGTTTTGCTGCAAAGCATAGTCGATGCAGGCTTGCAGGTTCCATTGTGCGGGAAGCGTCTGCGTGCTGTCCTGCTGTTGCGTACCGATAGCGGTTTCCTGTGTTTGCGGCATTGCGTTGCCGACACAGGTGCTTGCCGCACAGAGCGATATTACGGTCAATCTTTTTACATTTATCATATTACCTTGTTTCTATGGTTTTACCATTGCAAAAGTATGCGCAGCCTCTTGAAACGGCAAAAACAATAGACCATTGCCGGGATTGTGCCGACGGATTACTTTTTCTTGCCGATAATTAAGAGTTTGCTTTGCTGTTTTTATGAGGTGTCAAAATACACTTGCTGATTTCTATTAGGCACGGATTTCACGGAAAACACAGGTTTTCTTTATTCTTTTTTTATCGTGAAAATCCGTGAAATCCGTGCCTAATAGAAACCAATAGTAAGCGAATTTCAGTTTTGACCCCGTAAAGACAGTGGATATCCTCCCAAAGAACTTCTTTATAGAATACCGGACAAAAATCAAGCCGGCTATAACTTTTCAGTTTTTTATTTGTTATTTATATAAAAGTATTTTATATTTGTAATGATTATAATTTAAACTTTATGAAGAACCTTGTTACCAGTATCTGGCAATTCTATGTCGATGGCTTCCGAAGCATGACATTGGGGCGTACCTTGTGGCTGATAATTGCAATCAAATTGTTTATCATGTTTTTTATTCTTCGTCTTTTCTTCTTTCCGAACTATCTGAATGAAGCTGCCGGAGAAGGCGCTAAGGAAGATTACGTCAGCAGTGAACTGATTATGCGGGCGGGAAGATAGGGGATAGTGATAAGCGGTTAGTGATTAGCGATTAGGGGGGGGAGTGAGGTATTCCTTTTCCTTATTTATACCTTATACTTTATATTTTATACTTTAATTTCATACTTAATATTTATTCTCATGCTTGAAAACATTGACACTTCTCTGATTGATTGGTCGAGAGCGCAATTTGCCTTGACCGCTATCTATCACTGGATTTTTGTGCCGCTTACTTTAGGATTGGCGGTAATTATGGGCATCATGGAAACGGTGTATTACCGTACGGGTGACAAGTTCTGGAAACATACTGCCAAGTTCTGGATGAAACTCTTCGGCATCAATTTTGCCATAGGTGTGGCAACGGGACTGATTCTGGAGTTTGAATTCGGTACGAACTGGAGTAATTACAGTTGGTTCGTGGGCGACATCTTCGGTGCGCCGCTTGCCATCGAAGGTATTCTGGCATTCTTTATGGAAGCCACGTTCATTGCTGTGATGTTCTTCGGTTGGGACAAGGTAAGCAAACGTTTCCACCTGGCTTCTACCTGGCTTACGGGACTTGGTGCTACTATCTCCGCCTGGTGGATTCTGGTGGCGAATGCCTGGATGCAGAATCCGGTAGGTATGGAGTTCAATCCCGATACCGCCCGTAACGAGATGGTTGACTTCTGGGCGGTGGCCACTTCGCCGATGGCAGTCAATAAGTTCTTCCACAGCGTGTTGTCCGGCTGGGTGCTGGCTGCGGTGTTCGTGGTAGGTGTGAGCTGCTGGTATCTGTGGAAAAACCGTGAGAAGAAGTTTGCTTTGGCAAGCATAAAGATAGCTGCCTGGGTAGGACTGTGTGCCGCTGTGCTTTCCGCGTGGACGGGCGACGGTTCCGGTTATCAGGTGGCACAGAAACAACCCATGAAGCTCGCTGCCATGGAGGGTTACTATCAGGGGCAGGAAGGAGCCGGACTGGTGGCTTTCGGCATTCTCAATCCCGACAAGAAGACGGCCGATGACGGTAAGGATGCTTTCCTCTTCCGCATGGAGATTCCCAAGTTCCTTTCATTGCTTGCCGAGCGCGATTCAAAGGCTTTCGTACCGGGCATCAACGACCTGCTGAAAGGCGGCTATCCCTTGAAAGACGGTACAACCGCGCTCTCTGCTCAGGAGAAGATTGAAAAGGGAAAGACGGCTATCGGGGCTTTCTCCGCTTATCGTGCCGCCAAAGCTGCGGGCAACGATGCCGAGGCGCAGGTGGCTGCCAAAGTGTTGAAAGAGAATGTGGCGTATTTCGGTTACGGCTATATCAAGGATGTGAACGAGCTGGTTCCCAACGTGCCGCTCACCTTCTATATGTTCCGTGTCATGGTGATGCTGGGCGGGTACTTCATCCTCTTCTTCATCGTGGTTCTCTTTCTTGTCTACAAGAAGGATTTGTCGCAGATGCGCTGGATGCATTGGGTGGCGATGCTGACCATTCCGCTGGGCTATCTTGCCGGGCAGGCCGGTTGGGTGGTTGCCGAATGCGGACGTCAGCCGTGGGCCATTCAGGATATGTTGCCCACAAGTGCTGCCATTTCCAAACTGGATGTCGGCTCCGTGCAGACCACATTCTTCATTTTCCTTGTACTGTTCACCGTTATGCTGATTGCCGAAGTAGGCATTATGCTGAAAGCCATACGAAAAGGACCGGAAAAAGAACTTTCTCATCAATCATAACTTATAACTCATAACTCATTACATGAATACCTATATATTTCTTCAACATTATTGGTGGTTTATAGTATCCCTGTTGGGAGCCATCCTTGTATTCCTGCTGTTTGTGCAGGGCGGTAACTCGCTGATATTCTGTCTGGGCAAGACGGAAGAGCAGCGCAAGATGATAATAAACTCTACGGGGCGCAAGTGGGAGTTTACGTTTACTACGCTCGTAACGTTCGGCGGTGCGTTCTTTGCATCGTTCCCGTTGTTCTACAGTACGAGCTTCGGCGGTGCGTACTGGCTGTGGATGATTATCTTGTTTACTTTCGTGTTGCAGGCTGTAAGCTACGAGTTTCAGTCGAAAGCGGGCAATCTGTTGGGCAAGACGACGTATCGCGCTTTTCTGGTGATAAACGGAGTGGTAGGACCGGTGCTGCTGGGCGGTGCGGTGGCAACGTTCTTCACGGGTTCGGAGTTCTATATCAACAAAGGTAATATTGCCGATACGGTGATGCCGGTTATCAGCAGTTGGGCCAATGCGGGGCACGGGCTGGATGCGTTGCTCAATCCGTGGAATGTAGTGTTGGGACTGGCTGTGTTCTTCCTGGCGCGTATTCTCGGTGCGCTTTACTTCATTAACAATATCGGCGATGCGGATTTGGTGAAACGTTGCCGGCGTGCGTTGTGGGGCAATACGGGGCTGTTTCTGGTGTTCTTCCTTGCATTCGTTATCCGTACGCTGCTTGCCGAAGGCTACGCGGTAAATCCGGAAACCGGAGAGGTATTTATGGAACCCTATAAGTATCTGACAAACTTTATCGAAATGCCCGTGGTGCTGCTCGTGTTCCTTATCGGTGTGCTTGCAGTGCTTTGGGGAATTGTCCGCACGGTGTGGAAGCCGTCTTTCGACAAGGGTATATGGTTTGCAGGCGCAGGCACTGTGCTCACGGTATTGGCGCTGCTGCTGGTGGCGGGTTATAACAATACTGCCTATTATCCCTCTACCGCCGACCTGCAAAGCTCGCTTACGCTGGCAAACAGTTGTTCCAGCCAGTTTACGTTGCGGGTAATGGCCTACGTGTCTGTCTTGGTTCCTTTTGTGCTTGCCTACATTTTCTACGCATGGCGCAGCATCGACAGGAAGAAGATAGATGCCGCAGAGATGCAGGATGAAAAAGGACACGCCTATTGATTTTATAACTCCGGGGATTTGCTCCCGGTTTCCCTGGAGTTTCTTTGAAAATGCCGGGGGATATAAGAGAAAACTCCTCACGTTTGCAACCCAAACGTGAGGAGTTTTCTCTTATGGTTCCGGATATTCCGGACTCTGCAATCTCTTTTGTCTGGCAGATTTTTCTGCCTTATGTATTCTATTATTTATGTGCTTTTGTGCAAATGTAGTGCATATTCCTTTTTCTTACATAGGAAAAGCCGTTTATTTCTTTCTCTGTTTAGATGCGTAAGGTTTTTCCGGTGGAAATTTCGGTACAAGTTTCATTAGCCGCAGTATCTGTCCCTGCCTTTTCCGGATATAACTTGAGGGGTTTGCAGAGTCGAAGCGTAGAGGGTTGGGCAGAGTGGCTGCAATCAGCGCGCATTGTCCGGCAGTGAGCTTGGCGGCGGTGGTATGGAATTTATACCGGGCTGCGGCTTGCGCCCCGTAAATGCCTTTGCCCATTTCTATGGAGTTGAGGTAGACCGTCATAATCCGCTTTTTGGACCAGAACAGTTCTATCATCCACGTGAAGTAAACTTCAAAGCCCTTGCGGAGCCATGAGGATTGCGGCCACAGAAATACATTCTTCGCTGTCTGCTGGCTGATGGTGCTTGCACCGCGTTTCCGTTTGCGTTTTTCGTTCTCTTTCATGGCTTTCCGTATTTCGATAAAGTCGAAGCCATTGTGTGTGGCAAACCGGTTATCTTCCGACGCAATGACAGCCATAGGCAGGTGAGGGGAGATTTCATTGAACGGTATCCACTCGTGATGCCATGCGGGGCTTTCTCCTTTAAATATCTGTTGAACGCTTCGGATAACCATCAGCGGCGTGACATATACCGGCATAAAACTATAAACCACTACCGTTACAGCAGTGGATATAAAGAAGAAGAGCAACAGATTGCGGATAATCCGTAAGGGTTTGGAGAATTTCATGGGAATGATGATTGGAAATTTGCTTCACCGCAGGGGACACAAAGAGAGTTTACGGAGTTTTTCAGATAACGGAATTTTTCGGACATAAGAACAAAAGAACAGATTCTGTGATGCCGCATCACTACCGGCATTCTTCAGTGTTTTTTTGTTCTTTTGTTCTTATGTCCGAAAACCGGATTGTTATTTTCCCGCTTCCGCATTCTTAATCATCTGCTCGCTGGCATACATGAATATTACCACACGGCGATTTTCGCTCGCCGACAGGCTTTCGTCGTATTCATTGTAGCCCACACCTTCCACTTGCTTGAACTGAGAGGGAGATACGCCGCAATCCTGCAAGTAATTCTCTACGGCATAGGCACGGTTCTTGGACACCTTCATGTTGGCTTCGTACGTACCGACCTTGTCCGTATGGCCTATGATGGCGATGTCCGTAGTTGTGTCTTCCTTCAGAATCTTGGCGAGGTCGCGCAAGGAAGCTTTCGCATCGTTGCTCAGCGTAGAGGAGTTGAAAGCAAACAGAATACCGGAGTCGAACGTCACCTTGACGGCATCCAGGTTATTGGCATCTTTCACCATTTCCACCTGTGCGCCTTCAATCTTGGCGGCTTCGGCAGCCTTTTTATCCATCTTATGACCGATAGCCACACCTGCACCCGTACCTACCGCTGCGCCTACTGCCGCACCGATAGCAGCGCCTTTACCCTTGCCGAACAGTCCGCCGATAATAGCTCCTGCCGCAGCACCCGAGCCACCGCCGATAATGCCGCCTTTCGTCGTATTGTTCATTGTACCGCAACTACCCAGTAGTATGGCGCCGCTCAGCAGAAATGCTGTCATTTTCATCTTTTTCATACCTTTTATTTTTTAATTGGTTCAAGTTTTACTAATGCAAATTTATGTATATAATACATTTGTTGGCATTAAAAAGTTTACCATTGCAGTTTTTTTAGAGAATTTTCCTTTTAATAAAGAGAAAACGGCCGGACTTATACGTTACTTGTAATTCAGGAAGTTTTCCTGCACCAGCTTTCCTGCCTGCCACACGGCGCGTATGTTCAGTTCCTTGTCCATGATGAGGATGTCGGCGTCCTTGTCCTTTTGCAGGGAACCTTTGCGGTCGTACACGCCCATGATGCGTGCCGGGGTTTCGGAAGCCATGCGCAGGGCGTCGCCCAACGGGATACCCGCCTTGACCATAGTACGCACCAGCACGTCCATGGTGGCGATACTGCCTGCCAATGAGGAGCGGTCGGCAAGCTTGCACACACCGTCTTCGATGATGTAGCGCGGGTCGTTGATTTCCTTGCCTTCGGTGGCGGCGCAGGAGAGGGCGTCCGTTACGAGGCAGGTGTGCTCTACGCCTTTCAGCTTGTATGCCAGTTTCAGGATGGTGGACGGTAGGTGGATGCCGTCGGCAATGAGTTCGATGGTCATGCCGTCGGTCAGGTAGACACTTTCCACAGTGCCTTCGTACTTGTACTCGCGGCGTTTGTGGAAGCCGGGCATGGCGTTGTAGAAGTGGGCGGCATGGGTAAATCCGGCTTCGTAGGCGGCACGGATACCGTCGTATTCGGCTTCGGTGTGCGATACGGCTGCCAGTATGCCTTTTTCGCGCAGGTAGCTTGCAAATTCCAGTGCTCCGGGCAGTTCGGGAGAGGCGTCCCAGCGGCGGATGCAACGGGTGCTTTCCACCAACTCGCGGTATTCCTGTCCGTCAATCTCCTTCACCTGGTCGGCAAACTGTTCGCCTGCCATTTTCTTGTTGAGGTAGGGACCTTCGATGTGCAATCCCAGTACGGGGCTGTCGGGCTCTGCCATAAGCTGCTCGCACACTTGGGCTGCCTGGTGCAGCTTTTCGAACGGAGATGAGGAAATGGTAGGGTAGAAACTCGTAGCACCATGACCGAGGTGTGCATTGATGATGCTGCGAAACGCTTCTTCGGTACATTCGGTGAAGTCGTGGCCGCCACCGCCATGCGCGTGCATACACACGAAGCCGGGTACGATATACATGCCTTTGGCATCGATGAGGCGTGCGCCGATGAGGGCGAGGTCACAGTTGGTCACTTCGAGTATTTTTCCGTCGCGCATCAGGACGGAACCTTCATTCAGCCAGCCTTGCGGGGTGAATATGCGTCCGTTGATAATTTGAGTAAGCATTTTTAGATTTATGATTTAAGATTTATGAATTATAATCCCAGCGTTGTGCTTTTGAATTTATCGAAGGCCAAAATTAAGCATTATAAATTAAAAATCCTATACGCGGGATTTTTTAATCATCTTCTTCTCCGTCTTCGGTGGCGGCGTTGTTTCTGCCGGTATTTGCGTATCCTGCCGTATACCAGCCAGACGAACAATACCCCGAATACGGAGAATATCAGCAGTACGATGCCCGTGTTGAGGTTGTCGCCTTTCACACGGCTCCACATTTCGAGTACGAGTTCGGTGCGGTTGCCGAAGTCGCGTATCATGGCGCAGCGTTCCACCACTTTCCTGTCGGGATATTGCACGGGGTTTATCTGCAGGCTGTCCGCACCCACACCTTCACCGAAGAAATAGCTGAGGTCGGAACGCATTGCGATGGCGGTGTCCCGTTTGGCTTCCATGATTTCAGGGGTGGCAACGGCGCTGACGTAGCCTATGGCGTCCATATTGCGCAGGGCGATGTCGGGGCGGCAGAGGTAGTTGATGAAGTAAGCGGCAGCTTTGGGATTGCCTGCATATTTGGGGATTACCCAGCCGTCGTACCAGATGTTGCTGCCTTCGCGCGGCACTTCGTAGGCAAGGTCCACGCCCACGGCACGGGCTTCTTCGATGGCCCATACGGCGTCGCCGCTCCAGGTGAGGTTGAGCCAGGTCTTGTTCTTGGTCATCATCTCCTTGCCGAAGTCGGCTTCCCAGCCTGCGATGTTGGGCTTCATGGCTTTCAGATACTTCTCGGCAAGGGCTATGGCTTCGGGAGAGTTATCGTTCATCAGTTGCTCCACGGTGACGGTACTGTCGGCAAGCTGGCGGGCATGGGCGTAGATGATGGCGGTTCCGTAGGCATCGCGGTAACTGTCTTTCATCAGGATTTTGCCTTTGTTTTTGGAGTTCCAGAGGCAGTGCCAACTGCCGGCTTCGTCGGGGGTGATGAAGTTGCGGTTGTAGAGGATGCCGGCTGTGCCCCACATATAGGGTACGGCATAGTCGGTGGTGGTGCGTCCCGGCTGGCTGGTCTTGTTCAGTTCCCGGCGGATGTAGGGGGAGATGTTGGGCAGATAGTCCGGGGTCTTGCCGAAGTTGCGGTCGATGGGCAGGAGAAGGTCTTTCTTCAGCATCCGCTCGATGATGTACTCCGAGGGGCATACCACGTCGAAATCCTCGTGGCCGCGCTCTATCTTGGTGAGCATGATTTCGTTGATGTCGAACACCTGGTAGATAAGGCGGATGTCCTCGCCCGTCTGCTGTTTGTACCAGGCGGGAAATTCGGCCAGTACATCTTCATCGATGTAGTCGGCCCAGTTGTAGACTTTCAGTACGTGGCTGCGCTCTTCACCCGAATCCTTGCACGAGACGGCTGCGAGGACGAGGCAAAGGAGAAGGAATATGTCTGTTAATCTTTTCATTTTTTATTCAGCAGGTTTATCTTGACTATGCTTTCGTTTTTCGGCTTACGGGATGAATCTCTCCGTGCTGTGGGACGAATACTCTTAGCTCGCGAGACGCAGGCGGACTTAATTCTTCCGTGCACGTTCCGCACGCTTGTTGATGACAATCAGCAGTACCAGCACCGTAATGAAAATAAGGGTGGACAGAGGACGCAGCTCCGGTGTCAGTCCGCCTTTGCGCGCATCGGCGTAGATGTAGGTGGAGAGCGTTTCCAGTCCTTCGTTTCCAATGGTGAATATGGTTACTGCGAAGTCGTCGATAGAGAGCGTAAAGGCAAGGATGAAGCCGCTTATCATACCCGGAAGTATCTCCGGAAGAATTACCTTGCGCAATGCCTGAAAGGGAGTGGCGCCGAGGTCGAGGGCGGCTTCGTACACGTTCTGGTTCATCTTCTTCAGGCGGGGCATTACGCTCAGCACTACGTAAGGGGTGCAGAATGTGATGTGCGCCAGTACCACGGTTGTGAATCCCTGCGAGATACCGCAACTGACGAACAGCAGGAACAGCGACACGCCCGTAATGATGTCCGCATTCATCATCGGAATGGCATTGGCGAAGTTCATTACCCGGCGCGTGCGTGTGCGCAGGTTGAAGATGCCGATGGCCGCGATGCTGCCCAACGCCGTACTGGCGGTGGCTGCCAGCATGGCAATGGCAAAGGTGTTCCAGATGGCGCTCGTCAGCGAGTGGTGCATGCCGCCCGTGAAGAGGGAGCTGTACAGCTTGGTGGAGAATCCCGTCCAGTTGCCCAGCACTTTGGCTTCGGTGAAGGAGAATACCATGATGATAAGGATAGGCGAGTACAGCAGCGCAAGCAGCAGCCACAGATAGCCTTTGGCAAGAATACGCGTCATCATATCACACCTCCGCTTTCATTGGATGCGCCGTCCTCTTCGTTCGTAAAGAGGATGGTGACGCCTATCAGCAACAGCATGATGAGCGACAGGGCTGCACCGTAGTTCCACATTCCGTTGTATATGTTCTCCTGCACGGTTGTTCCGAAGAGCTTGATGTTGTTCATCGTCAGCAGTTCGGCTATGGCAAAGGTGCTCACCGTGGGCATGAACACCATTACGATGCCGCTCATGATGCCCGGCATGGAGAGGGGCAGGATTACTTTGCCGAATACCTGCAAGGGGTTGGCTCCGAGGTCTTGGGCGGCTTCTATGAGGCTGCGGTCCATTTTCTGCAGAGTGTTGTAGATGGGGTATATCATGAACGGCAGGAAGTTGTAAACCATGCCGAACACGAGTGCGCCTTCTCCCAGCGGCAGGTTCAGAAAGTCGAACAGCGCCACTGTGGCGAGCGTGCGTATCAGTATGTTCACCCACATGGGCAGGATGAACAGCACCACCATGGTCTGCGAAGTGTTGAACTGCTTCTGGCTGAGGATGTATGCTGCCGGATAACCCAACAACAGGCAGGTCAGCGTGGTGATGAGAGCGATGCCGATGGAGTAGATGAAGGTGTTCATCGCCTCCGGGTGCATCATGAACTTGCGGAAGTTGGCAAAGGTGAACGCTCCGTCGGCATCCGTAAAGGCGTACAGCACAATCAGCAGTAGCGGCACTATCGCAAATATCAGCAGAAACAGTGCGTAGGGCAGTGTCCAGTTGCGTCGCCGCAGGAAGAAATGGGATAATTTATCAAACATTACTCTATTATATCTTATCAAGCGCTACTCTATTTAATCAAGTATTGCTTTATTATATTAAGATTATGGACGGTAAGATACCTTATCGTTTTATCACCTTTATGTTTTCGGGGGCTATCCGTATGCCCACGCGGTCTCCGTCGTCCCAAACATCGCTGGTGTCTACGAAGATGTCCTCGTCCCAATCGGTAAACACGGTGAGGTGATAATGGTTTCCTTTGTAGAGGATGAATTTCACTTCGCCCGTCAGTCGTCCGTCTTCTTCGTTATCCTCCAGGATAACGTTTTGGAAGTCCACTTCCACCGTTACGGGCATTTCGAGACCGATGCCTTGCACCGGACTGCATTCGAAGCTGCAACCCAGGAATTCCACGTGTGTTTCGTCCAGGAGCTTGCCCTCGAAAGTGTTGCAGGTGCGTTCTTTCTTCATTACGTGGATGTCGAAAGGTTTTACCAGCAGACCCACTTCGTGGCCTGCCTCGAAGCAGTGGTAATCCTGCACCATCAGCTCGTAGCCCTCGCGGGTCTGTACCAGCATTTCGTAGTGCACGCCTTTGAAGATGGAGCTTGTTACGGTTCCCGTGAGTTGCGCCGCATCCGAGGGTTCGAAGATGTAGATGTCCTCCGGACGGATTACGACGTCCACCTGTGTACGGTCGCCGAAACCGGTATCCACGCAGTCGAACTCGTGTTCGCAGAAGCGGGCGAGCCGGTCGTGCACCATGACACCGTTCAGTATGTTGCTCTCGCCGATGAAGTCGGCTACGAAGGAGTTGATAGGCTCGTTGTAGATGTCTGTCGGAGTGCCGATTTGCTGTATCCTGCCTTCGCTCATCACGACGATGGTGTCGCTCAGGGTGAGGGCCTCTTCCTGGTCGTGGGTGACGTATACGAAGGTGATGCCCAGCTTCTGGTGCATCTCTTTGAGTTCCATCTGCATGTCCTTGCGCATCTTCAGGTCGAGGGCGGCAAGGGGCTCGTCGAGGAGCAGCACTTCGGGTTCGTTGACGATGGCACGGGCTATGGCAACGCGCTGTTGCTGTCCGCCGGAGAGGGAGTCCACGTCGCGGTCTTCATAGTCGGTCATGCCCACCATGCGGAGCGCCTGCTTCACTTTCTTTTCGATAGTGGCGGCGGGGAGCTTCTTCAGCTTGAGGCCGAAAGCAATGTTGTTGAATACGTTGAGGTGGGGAAACAGGGCGTACTTCTGGAACACCGTATTCACCGGGCGGCGGTGGGGCGGTGTCTGCGTGATGTCTTCTCCTGCAATGGTAATCACTCCTTCCGAAGCTGTCTGGAAGCCTGCAATCAGACGCAGCAATGTCGTCTTTCCGCAACCGGACGGTCCCAGTATCGTTACAAACTCGCCCTTGCGGACAGACAAATTCACATCATTCAGTACGGCTTTGTCTCCGAAGAACTTCGATACGTGCTCTATACTGATGATGCAATCGGACTTTTGCATAAGCATTTCTTACTTTATCCAAACCTGTTAAACAAAACTCTGCCCGGCATGCGGGCGGACGTAAAAATTGGGGCAAAGGTACATACTTTTTGTGAAAACTTTACGGGTAACGGATTATAAGTTTAAAGTAATTTGCCGATACTCGCAATAAGTCATAACTTTGTGCCCCCGTAACATTAAATTCCTTATAAGAATGGAAAAGAAAATCGTACTCATCACAGGTGCTTCTTCGGGTATAGGAGAGGGCTGTGCGCGTAAATTTGCCATGAATGGCTACCGCCTGATTCTCAACGGACGGAATGTAGAGAAACTGACTGCCGTAAAGCGCGAACTGGAAACGGAATACCATGCGGATGTCTGTCTGCTGCCTTTCGACGTTCGCGACCGCGGGGCTGCGAAAGCGGCTCTCGACTCGCTTCCTGAGGAATGGAGAGCGATAGATATCCTCATTAATAATGCCGGACTGGTAATCGGCGTGGACAAGGAACACGAAGGCAATCCGGACGAATGGGACATCGTGCTTGATACCAATATCAAAGCATTGCTTGCCATGACCCGCCTGGTGGTTCCCGGAATGGTGGAACGCGGACGCGGCCATGTCATCAATATGGGTTCCATTGCAGGCGACTATGCCTATCCGGGCGGTAGTGTATACTGTGCCAGCAAGGCTGCCGTAAAGGCGTTGTCAGACGGCTTGCGCATCGACCTTGTGGATACTCCCGTACGGGTAACCAATATCAAGCCCGGCCTGGTGGAGACGAACTTCTCCGTAGTGCGCTTCCGTGGCGACAAGGCGGCTGCCGATAATGTGTACAAGGGCATCCGTCCGCTTACAGGCGACGACATTGCCGAAGTGGTGTACTTTGCCGCTGCCGTTCCCGAACATATACAGGTGGCGGAAGTGCTGGTAATGCCTACCAATCAGGCTACGGGTATAATCGTCAGCCGGAAATAAGCACTCTTCCGTAACAACAGAATCTAAGAGAATAAGAGTAAACTCTGCCAATCATGACTAATAAGTACGAAGAACGCCTGGGCACGGAGCGTATGCTGCCTTTGGTTTTCAAGATGGCGCTGCCTGCGGTGGCAGCACAGTTTGTCAATCTGCTTTACAGCATTGTAGACCGTATTTACATCGGACACATACCGGGCATCGGAACCGATGCGCTGGCGGGAGTGGGAGTGACCATTTCGCTCGTTGTGCTGATTTCTTCTTTCTCTGCCATTGTGGGTGGTGGCGGTGCTCCGTTGGCTGCCATTGCCCTCGGACAGGGCAACCGTCGCCGTGCCGGAAAGATACTTGGCAATGGCTTTACTCTGTTGATTCTTTTCACTTTGCTCACTTCGTTCATAGCCTATACCTTTATGGAGCCTATCCTGCTTTTTACGGGTGCTTCGGAGCATACGCTGGGCTATGCGGAAGACTATCTTTCCATTTATCTGTTGGGGACGCTGTTTGTGGAAGTGTCTACCGGACTGAATGCTTTCATTAATGCACAGGGGCGCCCTGCGGTTGCCATGTGTTCGGTGTTGATAGGAGCTTTGTTGAATATTATTCTTGATCCTATATTCATATTCTGGTTGGATATGGGAGTGAAAGGCGCTGCGTTGGCTACGGTGCTGTCGCAGGCTTGCAGTGCGGTGTGGGTGCTGTCCTTCCTATTCTCACGGCGCGCTTCCCTGCCTTTGGAAAGGCGGTATATGAAGCTGGAAAAGAGTATCGTGCTCTCCATGTTGGCGCTCGGCGTATCGCCTTTTATCATGGCGAGTACGGAAAGCTTGGTGGGGTTTGTGCTCAACAGCAGTCTGAAAGAATTCGGAGATATCTATGTCAGTGCGCTTACCGTTCTGCAAACGTCTATGCAGTTTGCCAGCGTGCCGCTGACGGGGTTTGCGCAGGGCTTTGTTCCGGTGGCGAGCTATAACTACGGGCATGGCGACAAGCAGCGTGTGAAGGAGTGCTTCCGGATTGCGCTGATTACCATGTTTTCTTTCAATCTCGTCCTGATGCTGTTTATGATTGGCTTTCCTGCGATTGTGGCATCCGCCTTTACGAGCGATACAAGGCTGATAGAAACTGTCCGCTGGACGATGCCTGTATTCTTGGGCGGCATGACGATTTTCGGGTTACAGCGTGCCTGTCAGAATATGTTCGTGGCGTTGGGGCAGGCCAGAATATCCATTTTCATAGCATTGCTGCGTAAGGTAATCCTGCTGATACCGTTGGCGTTGATACTGCCGCATTTTATGGGAGTAGCAGGTGTATATGCGGCAGAAGCCATATCCGATGCTACGGCTGCCATTTGCTGTACGCTGCTGTTTTTCTGGCAGTTCCCTAAAATACTGAGGAAAATAAAAAGCAAAAGCCTGTCTGAATAAGGTATGTTCTTGTTATGGCATTCCGTTTCTAATTTCAGAATCAATGATTCGGGTATAAATATCCGTAAATCATATACAATTCGGTTTGCGTAATCGCGGTAATTTTGCAATTGGAAAACAACCGGAAATATCACTAACTTCATACGGTAAATGGAATGATTATGAACAGGATTCTTTTAATTTCAGTATTCAGTATCTTAACTTTCAATGTTATGGCACAGGAGAAAATAGTACAGACAGCCGGGCGCACCCAATTAGGAGAGTTCGCCCCTAAATTCGCGGAGCTCAACGACGATGTTCTTTTCGGAGAAGTGTGGAGCCGCACCGACAAACTTGGTCTGCGCGACCGTAGTTTAGTAACCGTTACCTCACTTATCAGTCAGGGTATTACAGACAATTCGCTCGTATTTCATCTGCAGTCGGCAAAGAAGAACGGCATTACCCGTACTGAGATTGCCGAAATCATTACCCACATCGGTTTTTATGCCGGTTGGCCGAAAGCATGGGCGGCGTTCAATCTGGCAAAAGACGTATGGGCGGAAGATGCCGTTGGTGAAGATGCCAAAGCCGCTTTTCAGCGCGAAATGATTTTTCCTGTCGGCGAACCGAACACTGCATACGCGAAGTATTTCACCGGCAACAGTTACCTTGCTCCCATTTCGCGCGAGCAGGTGAATATATCCAATGTTACGTTCGAACCTCGTTGCCGCAATAACTGGCACATCCACCGTGCCAAAAGTGGTGGCGGACAAATGCTGATTGGCGTAGCCGGACGCGGCTGGTATCAGGAAGAGGGTAAACCTGCCGTGGAAATTCTCCCGGGCACGGTTATCCATATTCCGGCAAACGTCAAGCACTGGCATGGAGCTGCTGCAGACTGTTGGTTTGCTCATCTGGCTTTCGAGGTTCCCGGTGAAAGTGCTTCCAATGAATGGCTCGAACCGGTAACGGACGAAGAGTATGATAACCTCGAAACAAATAAGCGGTAATCGTGACCGAGCCTGCTTCTCTATTCGGCTTATCCATAGTAGTTATTTTGCATACATTGCCGGTCTCCGATGGCTTGTTCCTCACCGAGGAAAAAAAGCCTTTAATACTTCGGGTGTAAAAGTATGACAAATTAATAGTTTATATCATAATTATAAAAGATATGTAATTGGCTATATATGTAATGAAACATTGTCTAAGGTTTGTTGTTGACCGAGGGTCGGTAAACTAATTAGTATGTAAAAAAAGAGAACTATGGACAAAAGTGAATTTTATGATTTTATGCTATCCGTAATTACGGATATGGAACGGCAGGGACGTTACAGTACTGCCCATGTGTATCATTGTGCATTGAAGTCGGCAGTGAAGTATGGCGGACACTCCCTGCACATGGAAGATTTGACTCCCGGCTGGCTGCAAAGCTATCAGGAGTATTTGTTGAGGCAGTCATTGCTGTGGAACACGATTTCCACGTATATGCGTATGCTTCGTGCGGTGTATAACCGGGCGGTGGATATGGGATTGGCCCCCTATATCCCCCGGCAGTTCAAGAATGTGTTTACCGGGCGTTATGCCAATCATCAGAGGGCATTGAAGAAAGGGGAAATAAAACGGGTGTTGCTGGAAGATGTTGTGGAAGAGGAAGCGGACCGTTCATCCGAAAGCGAACCTGCCGCATCCTCTGATTCACGTAATCTCGGCTGGGCACGTGCCTGCCTGGAGCTGATGTTGCGTTTTCACGGCATCCCTTTCATCGATTTGGCAAACTTACGTAAAGTGGATTTACGGAACGGTTATCTCACTATCCGCCGTCATAAGACGGGGATGCCGCTTTCGATAACCGTTGATGCGGCAGCTATGAAACTTCTACGGCGTTATGCCAACAACGACCCCTCTTCGCCTTACTTATTGAATATCCTGAACGGCAGTCTTTCCGGTAAAGAAGCGTACAAGGATTATCAGCGGGCATTGCGTATGCTCAATTTACAACTGTACCGGCTCTCGCGGGTCTGCCGGTTGGGGAAGAGGCTCTCTTCCTACGCTGCCCGTCATACTTGGGCCTCTATTGCAAAATCTTGCGGAATAGCTGTGGAGGTGATTTCAGAAGCGTTGGGCCATGCTTCAATCACTACTACGGAAGGTTATCTGAAGCAGTTCGATAATGATGAAATCGAAAAAGCCAACAAGGTAATAATAAATTATATATTTAAGAAATAGCCAATAAGGCAAACAAACAAATTGTGACTGAAAATCAATACTATATAGCTTAGTTACTTCATAAGTAATGGAATCTTAGATGCCCGCAAAAGTATACATAATACTTAAAAAACAAAAGAAAATCTTATCTTTTTTCACTTTTTGCTATGTAAATTGAGAGAGAAGCCGGAACTCAGCTTTTATATTTTCTAACTATGGAGATTTTGGCACATAGCATCCCATCACTTTTCTTAAACTGAAAAATGAACGGACACACTGTATACAACGCCCTGTTATGTATACATAAATAATCATGTCTTTTTGTGTTCCCACATGACAATATTAATATTGCTATGTATCTCTCTGTTACTTATGAAGTAACGGTATATCTTTTATTAACCAGATGCTACGTGTCATGCTGTATAAGGTGCGTTGCAGGATTTATAAAGCCGGAAGCGAATGAGTAACAAACTATATATACCGATTATAATAGGAGCATTGGGCATGCTGTCCGTTTCCGATGCGTCAGCGCAGCGTATGGCTGTGAAAAGCAATCTTCTTGCCGATGCTTTGGCTTCACCCAATATAGGGGTGGAATTTCTTGTATCTCCCCGGTGGACACTGGATATTGCGGCACATTACCAGCCTTTTGCTCCCCGTGACGGCCGCCGTTGGAAACACTGGTTGTTACAACCCGAAGCCCGCCACTGGCTGTGCACTCCTTTTGCCGGTCATTTCTGGGGAGTCCATGCCTTGGGCGGGCGTTTCAATGTAGGCGGTGTGCATCTGCCTTTCAATATCCTGAAGGGCGCGCGCGAGGCACGTTACGAAGGCTGGCTTTTGGGCGCAGGCATTTCGTATGGTTACCATTGGGTGCTTTCCCCGCATTGGGGTGTGGAAGCAAGTCTGGGTGCGGGGGCGGCTTTTCTCCGCAGCGACCGTTATCGTTGCGGTCATTGCGGCAGCAGGCAGCGCGGTACGAAAGGCAGGGGATACTTCGGCCCTACAAAGGCTGCCGTGTCCGTGGTATATATGATTAAGTAAAAACGTAAGTCACGATTAATAATTGAATAGATGAAACGAAAAACATTTTGCAGCGTATTGCTGCTGTTGTTGCCCTTGCTCACGTTATGCAGTCAAGAGGCTTATATGGGGCAGATACAGATAACCCGCCGGAGCTTTTCCCTTTCGGGCAGTCAGTTGCATATACAGATGGAAGTCAACTATGAAGGTTTGCAGATGCCTTCGGACGAATCGCTTACGCTGACACCTTTCTTGCTGGCGGGAGAGCAGTCGTTCGATTTGCCGTCTATTCTTATTAACGGTGCGGAGAAGCAGAAAGTGTACGAGCGCACCCGTGTATTGGGTGGAGCGTCCGATACGCGCAACGGCAGGAACTCCACGCCCTCGGTAGTATTGAAGAACGACCGTAAGGCATCCCGCCGTTTCACATATAAGGTGACTGTTCCGTTCAGGGAGTGGATGGCACAGGCAGACCTCATGCTGCATACCGAAGAGTGCGGCTGTAACGGCAGGGAGGCGGCAACTTACGACGACAGGATTGCTTCGGGCATCCTGTTGCCCGAAGTGGAAGTTCCGGGACTGGAGAAGAGTGTGGACGTGCGCTGCCTGTCATGGGTCAATTTTATTCCCGCTTCCCTTGATAGCGCCGATTACCGCCTGCCCGCCAACGGCGACGGATGCATCACGCCGGAATGCCTGTTTGCCCTTGCCAACAGCTACACGCCCGGCTCTGCCGAGTTCAACGATATTTACGACCTTGCCGCCCGCCTGTTCCCCGACTGTCCGGAAGCTAACATCAATGCGGCTGCCGTGGCCTTGAGCAAACGCGATACACGCAAGGCACGCAGCTATCTCTCCCGCTTTTCCACCCGTCAGACGGCTTTTAACAACATGGGCGTGCTCTGTATGCTCGAAGGTAACCGCGAAAAGGCGGAGCTTTATCTTGAAATGGCTGCGGCAGCAGGCGTGGAGCGTGCAAGCGAGGTGCTGGAAGAGCTGAGGAGCAGGAGAAACCTGTATTGAACCGGAAGAACGGAATGAGACAAATCCATTACTTTAAAATATAGATATATGTCGGAAATTAAAACTTTGAAGTATAAGAAAACTTTGCGGATTGCGGGTATATGTATTATCTGCTGGCTGTATGCTTTGGCATTCGCAGCTTTGGCATCCTCGTGTAGCGGTGAGGATGAAAGCGCAGGCAGGAATATGGCGAAAACAGCTTTGCTCCGGCTGAACGTATCCGGTACGGGGGCTGCAAGCACGCGTGCCACTGCTGCTGCCCTGCCCGAAAACGAATCTGCCGTTCATCGGCTGGCAATAGGGCTGTTCTATGCCGACGGGTCGGTAAATACCATTGTGGAATCCGCCGTCGAATCCGGCGGCACTGCCGGGACGCTTGCGGTAAAGGATATTTTGTGTTCACCCGGTGTCTGCGATGTGATTGTGATTGCCAATGTTCCGGAAGGAACATTTGCCGGAGTGCAGACCAAAAACGAATTTGTCGGGAAAAATGTCAGCCTGGTACAGACCGTACGTAACGGGCAGCAGGCATCCGACCTTCTGCCTATGTCCGGTATCAGCGAACAGCCGGTGACATTGGAAGCCGGAAAAACGGTGTCCGCGTCCATAAATCTGTCCCGTCTGGTGGCTCGTATCTCCATTTCGAGCATCCGCAGCGCATTCAGCCTGAACTATGCCGGAGCCACATTTATGCTGGACCGTATTTTCCTGTGCAATGCGCTGGAAGCTTCCCGTGTGTCGCCCGGCGATGTTACCCAAACTATGCCAGCCAATCCTGCGTGGTTGCATGGCGGTATGACGAGCGAGCAGCCCGACGGCTCTTTCTTGTGGACTGAGGGGGCAGGTTTTCTGCTGAACGATGTCACCCCTTCCGAGGGCATATTGATAACCTCGGACGAATATACCGTGCCCTATTGGTTCTATGCCTTTGCCAACAACGATGCCGCCAACCGCACCAAGCTGGTGCTTTCCGGCTATTTCGATCCGGACGGCAGCGTAGGACCCAAAACTCCGGTCTATGTGTACTATCCCATTGTGGTGAACCGTTTGCAGACGGGTACGATTATCACTCCTTCGGGTTCGGTATCGCAAGACGGAACGGGCGACGGCACTATCGTACGTAACCGCGACTATCGCATCAAGGCGGTTATCAAGGGCGACGGCGAACCTACGCCCGGCACGGAGGTAGTGCCTTCCAATCTTGAACTGACGGTGAGTGTGGACGACTGGACACTGAAAATTGTGCAGGAAGTGGAACTGGACTGAGCGGGGAGATATGAGAACACTGAAAAAAAGATTTCTGCTCTGCTGTGTTTTGGCAGGACTGCTTGGCGGATGCATTCCCGACAGTCTGGATGATTGCCCGCCCGAACCCGATAAGGAAGGCAACAATGTGGATATAACGGTGGATATGGATACGAGTGTGGACATGGGCGAGCAGGAAACGGAGATGCCGTAACCGTAACCGGAAAAAGAACGAATACTTGAAAAACAAGGCTATATGAAGATAAAAACGCTATTGCTGCTGTTGGCTGTATGTATCCTTCCCGGTAGTTTATGCGCGGGAGTGGTTTTCTCTCCCGACACGTTGGGAACCGGTAAACTCTATCGGGACTCGACGTACAGGCGCGTTATCAAGGAAGGAACAGCCAATCTGGACTGTTATTTCTCTTATCCGCAAGGGGGCTGGCAGATACAGAGAGGTTACGGCGGCAATGCCCGTGAACTGGAGAGACTGGATAAGTTCATGCGCTCCTCGTTTGCCGACACGCTGATTTACGTCCGCCGGATTACCCTGACCGGCTATTGCTCCATAGAAGGCAGTTATGCCGCCAACGAAAAGCTGGCGCACGACCGTGCCAACGGTTTCAGAAACTACCTGGATACGGAATACGGGCTGGCAAGGCGCTTTCCGGTGGAAGTGCGCTACGTGGGCGAGGACTGGGACAGGCTGCGACAACTGGTGGAGGCTTCCACATTGCCCGGTCGGGCGGAAGTGCTGGCTGTCATCGACAATACGGACATTTTCAAGGGCCGTGAGAAGAAGCTGATGGACTTGCAGGGCGGAGTACCTTACAACCTTATGATGGCGGAACTCTTTCCATTGCTCCGGCGGGTCGAAATCAGGGTGGAATACGACCTGCACCGCATCATCGAGGAACGTTACCGGCGGAAACTGACCGATGCGGAGTTTCAGGAAATACTTGCCCGCGAACGGGCTTCCGCCGAGGCCGACGAGCGTCGTCTGGCGGAATTCCGGCAGCTGGAAGCGGAAAAACGGCAGCGTGCCGAACAGATACGTTTGGAAGAAGAACGCGTTGTGCAGGCACGCCGGAAAGAGGAACAGCTCCGCCGGGAAGAGGCGGAACGGCTGAAAGAACAGCGTTTCCGCGAGCAATGGCTGGCAGAGCGTGCCGCCGGACGGCAAGCGCGGCGTGAGGCACGTAAACAGCGTAACCGCTTGCTGCCGCTGCTTTCCGTAAAAACGAACTTATATACTTGGGCGGGCATGACCCCCGATTTCTATTATACCGCTTTTACCCCCAACCTGTCGGCGGAGTTTTTCTTTGCACGCCGGTGGTCGGCGGTAGCTTCCGCTGCTTATGCGGATTGGGACTACGATAGCGGCAAATGCCATTGGGGAGTGTCGGCCTATAGCCTCGAACCCCGCTTCTGGGTGAATGGCGACGGCTGCTACCGTTGGTGCTACGTGAGCATTTACGGACAGTTGGGCGATTTTGACAACCGCAGTACCGACAGCGGCCGCATAGCCGGAGGCACTGCCAACTGCACGGGCACTTATTGGGAAGGCGGATTGTCCGTCGGGTGTTATATCCTGCTCGATGCGCACTGGGGCATCGAAGCCGGCTTGCGTGGTGGGTATCGCGCTTCGGACACCAATGCGTACGATGTGGAAATGCCTTACTATTATTTCAATCGCAACTTCCGCGAGAATCATTTTGGGGTGACGGGTGTGAATATAAGTGTCAGTTACCGGTTTGGCAGCCGGAAGTGAAGACGGAAAAAGAAGTTCGGACATGAAGATAAAAACTCTCGGTTGGCTGATAAGTCCGTGCATTGCTTTGGCGGCATGTACGGAAACGGCACTGGACTATCGCAGCGCCGAAGGTACGGTTGTGATTGCGCCCGAATGGGGTGCTTTTGCCTGTCCGGCTACCGCCTACTACCGTTTTTATGCGGACGATGGAGAGGCTGTTGCCGGTTACGGTACGGATGCCGCCGCTTCTGCCGGATATTTCTCGACAACGCTTCCTGTGGGCAGTTATCATTTGCTTGCCTATAATACGGATGCGCACGGCGTTGCTTTTACAGGGCTGGAGAGCCGGAATGCCGCCGAGGTCCGTTTGGTCTCGGAGATGCAACCCGGCAATGTATATAGCTGGAATGTGGACGATGTGGACGTTCCGCTACAGGGTACGGTGCAATACACGCCCGTTCCGCGCCCTCTGGTGAAACAGATGTTGCTTCATTTTCAGGTAACGGGCATGGAAGAGGCTAAAGTGCTGAACGGGAAACTGAACGGTGTTTATCCTTCTGTACTCCTGCATTCCGGAAAACCTTCGGAACAGAGCATATCCGCCGCCCCCGAAACGAATACGTCGTTTACCGTGACGCTGACACGGGCGGAAACCAGAAATACGGAACCCGCCTATATGGCTTCGGCAGAGATACGCCTGCTGGGACTGCTTTCTCCTGAATATGGAGCCGCCTATGACAGCCGCCTGCATTTGCAGGTACGCAATTCCGGCGGCGAGATGTATAGCGCGTCGGTAAACATGAACGGAACACTAACGGACATCATCCGCCTTTATGCGGGTGAACTTCCGGCAGACGAGACGGTGGAAGTGGAGCTTGGCATAAACCTGCTGAATGCGGTTCTTACGGCAGAGGTGAAAGGCTGGACGGAAGGAAGCGGTGAGGGCGGGGTAGGAGATTATAAACGCAAGGTATTTTACGATAAGAGAGAAAGGATTATGTATGAATAGGATATACGGTAGTTGCACAGGACTGCTTGCGTGCCTGCTGCTTTGCACATGCGCCGGGCAGGAGCCGTTGGCTCCGGACGGGCTTATAAGGCTGGGAACCCGGGCGGGCGGTTATGAGGGAAGTGCAACCCGTGCTTCGGTAAACGACCTTGCCGGACTGGCTGCCGTGGGCGACAAGGTAGGCGTGTATGGAGTGGTTACTACGCGTACGGATGCCTTGTATGCCCCGCTGACGTCCGAATGGAACGGAACTCCTTTGATGGACAACGTGCGGACTACGGGAATTGATGCCGCTACCGGCATGCTTTTCTGGAACGGTGATTATACCTATCCGCAGGAAGAGAACAGGCGGGTGAAGTTTTGTGTATATCATCCTTATGCGCCTGTGGGCACGGGTGGGGATAATTATGTGGAAGCGGTTGCCGGGCAGTCGCCGGTGCTGCATTTCAGGCTCACGGGTACGGAAGATGTGATGTGGGTGCGTCCGGTTACCGGTTCGCGCCGGGAAGCCCCTTCCGCATTGCTGTTTGAACATAAACTGACGCAGCTCCGCTTCCGGCTGGTTGACGATGAGGGGGAATTTGCAGGTGTAACTGTTACGGGGCTGGCATTCAATGGGGTAAACACCGCCTCTACGCTGAATTTGGAGACGGGCGAACTGGGAGGATGGTCTGCCGCGCAGGCTGCCGTACCGTTTCCTTTGAAATCGCCTGCCGCCATAAGCGGTACAACGGAAATGCCGCAGGTATTGGCGGGCGAAGTGATGCTGCAACCGGGACAGCCCGTGTTCCGGCTTACGCTGACAACAGACAGCAGGGGCGATTACCCCGGTATAGAGATACGGCCGTCGGGCGGCGAAACGGTCTTTGCAGCCGGACGCTCCTATATGGTGACACTGAAATTCCGCGACCGTACGGCGGTTGCCCTTTCGGCAAAGGTCATGCCGTGGGTGATGGACGGATACGGTGAGGGGATAGTAGAGTAAATAATTAATTAATATTCATCTAACATAAACAGTTATGAAAAAAAGTCTTTTTTCGCTTCTTGCCGTAATAGTTATGGCAGGTTGTACACAGAGTGATGTAATGGAACCGGTTCCGAATGAGAACGTGGAAATCAAACTGATCTCTTCCGCCATAGCGGCGGAAACAATGACGCGTGCACCGTACGAGGGTACGATAACGGCAGACAATACGCTGGCTGCACGGGTGCTGGTGTCCGAAACGAGTGGCAACTATACAACGACCTATGCCAATGATAAAATGGTTTTTACGGACAACGGCAGTACGGCGGTGGGCTTTGCCACGGCAAAATATTATCCGGTGGACAACAGCACGCTGCATATCTGCGGCCTGTATCCGTTTGAGGGTTGGGGCAATCCGGCCAATGATGAGTGCAAATTTACATTCAATGGCAGTCAGGATGTGATGGCTGCTCCGGAAAAATCTTCCACGAAAAACGATTCCAAAGACGGCAATTACCCGCAGCTCGAGTTCAAACACCTGCTTACGCAACTGGTAATTAAAGCGGTTGCCGAGGACGAGGCGGCTATTGCGAAATGGGGAAAGTTAACGGATATCACGCTGACCAAGGTCGGTAAGAATAATCCGTCCGGTGCGGTAACGGTAAGCCTGTCTGCCGGTACAGCCGATGAAAGCAGCGCATTTGCCACGTTGCTGGACAACGGCATGTCTTTCTGGGTAAGAGGGGCAGGTACGGAAACGGCTTTCGCATCTCAGGCGAAAGAACTGACTACCGATGGTGAGGAAGTGGCCTACTCTATGGTGGCTCCTCTGAAAAATGCGACCGGTACGGCAGACTATACATTGGCTGTAAAAACAGAACATTCGGGTACTACGCCTGTCACTGTGCCTGTCAATCTGAAAACAACCGGCAGCAGCAGTGCCGATTATACGGCATCTACACAGGGTAAGAAGTTCGTGGTGCTCCTTACATTCAAAGCTACCGAAATAAAGGCAACGGCTACGGTGAAAGACTGGGAAGAAGATGGCGGCAGCAGTGAAGAAATTCAATAATCAACCGATATACAGCATGCTTATGAAACGGAATAAATGGATTTTAATGGTAAACGGTGCTTTGTTGTCTTTGTTTGCGGCCTGCTCTGCAGACGCTCCGGTGGAAATGGTACAGGACGACGGCAGGGTGGAAATACGTGTAAACAGCAGTATTTTATCTTCGGTAGAACCGGCTACGAAGGCAGTATTGGACGGGATGATTAATTCCGGTTTCGGTACGGATTTGGATGTGGCGTTTGCACGTGCGGATGCCGGTGACGAGGGCAGTTATACAACGTATCAGACCACCGCTTTGAATGGAACGGCGGCTACGGCTTCAAAAACACTGTCGTTTTCTCCGGCGGAGTATTATTTGGCAAACGGAAGCAAGACCAAACTGATAGGCTGGTATCCGAGGCGCAGCGGGGTGACTTTTACGCAGGGTACAAAGGTCGTGAATTTTGGTACTATTGACGGTAAGACGGATATAATGGCTACTCCCTTGAAAGAAGGGGATAAGAATACGAATATAGCAAGCCTGGCTTTCAGCCACCTGCTTACCCAAATCAGTGTAAAGGTGTATGCTCCCGATGCGGCTACACAAACATTGTGGGGTAAAGTGAAATCAATCAAGATTACCGGAAAGAAACAGGGGTGTACGATTACATTGCCTGAGGCGACAGCGGCAGACGGAACAACCATAACCGGCCCTTCCTTTACAGGTACGGACGATTTGGATTTGGTTTCCGCAGACCCCGTTACGCCTTCAACCGCAATTACCTATCCGCTGGAAATGGGCGTAGGCGCTACTGCCGATGCTGCTGTTATGGCAGGATATGCCATGTTTGCTCCGCAGGCGGACGATGCCATTGAATTGCAGATTGATTTAGCGACCGGCGGTTTGCAGAAAACGAAGATAAGCGTTCCCGTCGACGGCGGTTTCAAAGCGGGTACTTCGTACGCCGTTACCTTGAAGTTTACATCTGCCGGGATAACTCCTGCGGTGTCCGTTACCGACTGGGTAAATGGAACTCCGATTACGGATATAGAAATATAATGAGATAACCCGTCGAATTTATGAATTGTAAAGGGATGATAAAATACCTGCCGGTAGTTTTGCTGCTTTGTGCATGCACGGAGAACGAACTGCTGTTGAAGGAACATGAAGCGTTTGCCGTGCGGTTTTCTGCATCGGGCATCGCTACGGAGGTGGCTACACGTGCCGCTTCGCCACTGGCGGATGGGGCAACGTTGCGTATCCTCGCTTTCTGGCGCGTAGGTGAGTCTCCCGATTTGTCAACGGATAAATACATGGGGGAAGGCACGTACAGAGCCGTAAACGGCAACGGTACGCTGGAAGCCGTGAACGTTTTACTGCTGCGTGCGGGGACTTACGACTTTTATGCTCTGACTCCGGCTCTGGCGGTAGCCAATCCCGATAACGACGGAGGCAGCCCGGCTTGCACCGTTTCTGTGGGACATGGTGTGGACTATGCCACTTCGCTGACGGCAGGACGAACGGTGAGCGAAGCAAGTCCGGCGGTTGTGCTCGACGACTTGGGCAGGCATTGTGCAAAACTGATATTTGCCTTGCAACCGAAAGCGGGCAATATCACCTCGGTGCGTATCGAGTCTGCCGGATTGAGCAATATGACGCATGCACCTGTCGAAGCGGTACTGTGTACCCAACTGCCCGTTGCGGGCATAGCGCAGAGTGATGCCGTTACCATAGCGGGCAGTGAGTTTTCCACGCCGGATGCAGACTTGAAAACTTCTGCCGCTACAGTGGTATTGCCACGGACGGCGGGTAAGTTTCAGTTCAGGATGAATGCGGTGTTCAATGGGATGGCGGCTGCGGAGTTCGTTGCGGATATGCCGGAGACGCTTGCCTTTGCACCGGGTACGCAGTATACATTTTCCTTGAAGATGAAAGGCGGTTCCGTGCAGCTTATTCTGGAAGTGCTTCCGTGGAGCGGGAGTGTAATGTCCGGACAGGATAATATCGGTGCGTTTACTCCGGTGGTTATCCATATCGGCACGTGGGAACATGTGGAGATACCGGGTGAAACCGGAAACGGCAGTACTACCGTCGGCACAGGTCAATGGCGGCCCAACCCGGAACTGGATGCCGAAATAGGCGCGTTCGGGCTGACGTCGGTAGGCGGTGAGGGTCTGCCTTGGGCTTCGGAACAGGGAGTGCCGGGCGAAACCGGAGGCGGTAATACGGATGTGCGTCCCGGCGATAGTTGGGGTACGGAAGATGTACCGGGCAGTTCGGGTGACGGTAATACGGATGTGCGTCCCGGCGGTAGTTGGGGTACTGAAGATGTACCGGGCAGTTCCGGTGGCGGTAATACGAATATAGGTTCCGGTAACAGTTGGGGTACTGAAAATGTACCGGGTAGTGTCGGTGACGGTAATACGAATATGAGTTCCGGCAATAGTTGGCATACGGAAGATATACCTGCCAATATCGGTGGCGATGCGGCAGACCCGGCTTCGGAATAGTATAGAAACAAGAATATAAGAAAGAAATAAAATGAAAGTAACGAGATTTTTTGGACTTTGGGCATTGTCCGTTCTTTGTGTCCTTTCCTGTACGGACGGGGAGCAGGGAACAGGTGGTATTATTCCCGATGTCGCTACGAAGCCTGTGAAACTTTCGCTCGGCACAACACCCATGCAGGAAGCCGGAAGCGTGACCCGTGTCCGTGGCGATAATTCACTGGACTTGGTGTTGGGCGAGGAAACGGGGAAGGGGGCATGCAATGCCGGAACCCGTACCGGTACGCTGACCGATACACAGGAGGATGCGGTAAACGATATTTGTGTGTTCCAGTTCGGCAATACCGACGGCAAACTGAAATACAGTGAATATACCTCGCTGATGGACGGTGAGCTGACGGCGGATATTTCATTGGCTTCGGGAGTAGGTTCGTGTACGGTGTATGTGCTGGCAAATGTGGGTAATATTATCCGGAAGGTGGCATACGGCAGTGCATTGGCCGATTTCAAGAAACTTGCAGCAGAGGTATCATCGGGTAAGGGTACGGGACAAAACCTGCCGATGTGTGGTTATAAAGCCGATTTTAACTCGGAGGCGGACAATGCGTCCCTTACCGTCTCGCTGACCCGTGCAGTGGCAAAAGTCAGTCTGAACCTGACTACCCCGAATGCCGGGGATGCCTTTGCAGTGACTTCCGTCAGGCTGATGAACGTGGCAAAGAAACTCTATTACGTGGAGTCGGCAACCACCGTTCCGACTGCTGCGGAGCTTACAACCTATACAAGCGACAACACCAAGTCCATAACCTGGTATATTCCGGAAAACAAGGCGGGAAGCAATGCGCTGACAAATTGGAAAGACCGCTACGAAGGGAATGCTCCGGCCACGGCTACTTACATTCTGATAGAGGGCAGTTATACACCGCAGAACGGTACGGCCCGCGATGTGTCGTATGCCATCTATCTGGGTGCAGGTAACAGTGCGGCCGATTTCAATGTGGTACGCAATACGAAGTACGCAGTGAATGCCGCCATTAAAGGCACAGACATGAACGACGGCCGTGTACTGATAGGTAGGGATTTGAGTGCGGCAGGAACACAGACCGCCAATTGTTACGTGGTGAAAACCACCGATGCCAATAAATGGTATCGCTTCAAGGCCACCATACGGGGGAACGGTGCGGAAACTCCGGCACAGATTTCTTATACGGGAGCGGTGATACCTGCCAATGACAGGATTGCTCCTACCAATGCCGCTCTTGTGTGGGAAACCCGTGAGGGAGGAACATCTCCTACTTTGGACTATGTAGGCTATTCCAAGAACGGTTACATTGTATTCAAGTTGGGCAAAGCATCCGAGGGTAATGCTGTGGTTGCTGCCAAAAACGGTACTGCCACTCTTTGGAGCTGGCATATCTGGACTACGGCAGCGTTCGACAGAAACGGTATCAAAGTGCAGACATATGAAACACGGCCTCGTAACGGGCTTGCTCCTTATGCCGATATAACCAAACGGGAATTTAAGATGATGGACCGTAATCTGGGAGCTGCCAGCGGAAAAGCTACCAAAGTAGCGGAAGAAGCCATAAAGACGTATGGTGTATATTTTCAGTTTGGTCGTAAAGACCCGTTTCCTGCGGCAGGTGTGATGACGAGGACGAATGATGCGGATATTGTGCCCGTGTATGATGCAAATGGAAATAAGATTTTGAAAAATTCTAATCAAATAAAGAATAGTACAATAACAAAAGGGATTGACCAAGCGGCTGTAAAGTTACAACTTGCATATGTTGTGGAGAATCCGTTGATGTTTATATTGAGAGATGATGATGATAAGCTTGCTATCTATGGTGGTGATAGTGCTGAGCCTTCTTATAATTGGATTTTTGCAGCGCATCCGGCAAAGAATGATAAAGATGGTTCTGTGCCTTGGAAGGCATCCAATAAATTGTGGGGTAGTGGTGTGCAGGATGAACGAAACAGTTTGATATTAGGAACGATTATAAATGTGAAGAAAACCATTTACGATCCGTGCCCTTATGGTTATCATATGCCACCACAGGATGCATGGACTAATTTTACTACCGTTACAACAGCCTATATTACGAATATTGTGACTGAATATAATGTAATTGCAGAGGATAAATATAATCAAACTACAGATGGTACTGGTTTTGTAGATGAGAATTTTAAGGTATGGGGACGTAGGTTTTTTACTACTGGAAACACAGCAATAGCGGATGCGAGTAATGTGGCATTTTATCCAGCAATGGGTTATCGCTTTGGGGATGACGGACGAGTTCACAGTGTTGGGCGAGGATGTTATGCTTGGTCAGCTTCTCCGTACTCTGCCAAGTCCTCAAAAGGCGGCTTTTTAGGTACAGGTGCGGATTGGGTACATCCGGTGAGTGCCACTTTCCGTTCGGATGCATTCCCTGTGCGTTGTGTCCGAGACTGACTTATAAAAGAATACCTGAGTTTTTTCAAGTAGAATAACTCCCCCTTGATATAATCTTCTATTTAATGAGACAGACCTACCTTGAAATGTAGTATAGAAACAAGAAATATGAAAAAGAAATAAATATGAAAGTGACGAAATTTTTTGGACTTTGGATATTATCCGTTCTTTGTGTCCTCTCCTGTACGGACGAGGAGCAGGGAACGGGCAATATTGTTCCCAATGTTGCAACGGCGCCTGTAAAACTTTCGCTCGATGCAACACCTATGCGGGGAACTGTTAGTACGACCCGTACCCGTGGCGATAATTCGTTGGACTTGGTGTTGGGCGAGGAAGCAGGGAAAACGGTAAACACTGCCGGAACCCGTGCCGGTACGCTGACCGATGCACAGGAGGATGCGATAAACGACATTTGTGTGTTCCAGTTCGGCAATGCCGACGGTAAACTGAAATACAGCGAATACGCCTCACTGACGGATGGGCAGCTAACTGCGAATATTTCATTGGCTTCGGGAGTAGGCACGTGCACGGTGTATGTATTGGCAAACGTAGGCGACCTGACTCAAAAGGTATCATACGGCAGTGCATTGGCCGATTTCAAGAAGTTTGCAGCAGAGGTATCGTCGGGTAAGGGTACGGGGCAAAACCTGCCGATGTGTGGTTATAAAACCGATTTTAACTCAGAAACGGACAATGCGTCCCTTACCGTCTCGTTGACCCGTGCGGTAGCCAAAGTCAGTTTGAACCTGACGACTCCGAACACCGGGGACGTCTTTACAGTGACTTCCGTCAGGCTGATGAACGTGGCAAAGAAACTCTATTACGTAGAGTCGGCAACCACCGCTCCGACTGTTGCGGAACTCACAACCTATACGAGCGACAACACCAAGTCCATCGCCTGGTATGTTCCGGAAAACAAGGCTGGAAGTAACTCGCTGACAGACTGGAAAGACCGCTACGAGGACAATGTGCCTGCCACGGCCACTTATATTCTGATAGAGGGCAGCTATACGCCGAAAGGCGGCATAGCCCGCGATGTGGCTTACACCATTTATCTGGGCGCGGGCGATAAGGCCGGCGATTTCAATGTGGTGCGCAATACGAAGTACACGATAAATGCCGCCATTAAGGGTACGAACATGAACGACGGCCGCGTGCTGGTGGGCAAGGATTTGAGTGCGGCAGGAACACAGACTGCCAATTGCTATGTGGTGAATACCACCGATGCCAATAAATGGTATCGCTTCAAAGCCACCATACGCGGCAACGGTGCGGCAACCTCGGCACAGATTTCCTATACCGGCACAGACATACCAGCCAATGACAGGATTGCACCCGACAATGCCGCTCTTGTGTGGGAAACCCGCGAGGGAGACAAAGCGCCTACCTTAGACTATGTAGGCTACTCCAGAAACGGCTATATCGTATTCAAGTTGGGCGAAGCAACCGAAGGCAATGCAGTAGTTGCCGCCAAAAACGGCGCTACCACTCTTTGGAGCTGGCACATCTGGACTACAGCAGCATTCGACAGAAACGGCATCAAAGTGCAGACATACGAAACACGGCCTCGTAACGGCCTTGCTTCTTATGCCAATATAACCAAACGGGAATTTAAAATGATGGACCGTAATCTGGGATCTGCAAGCGGAACAGCTACCAAAGTAGCGGAAGAAGCCATAAAGACGTATGGTGTATATTTTCAGTTCGGTCGTAAAGACCCGTTTCCCGCGGCAGGTGTGATGACGAGGACGAACGATGCGGATATTGTGCCCGTGTATGATGCAAATGGAAATAAAATTTTGAAGAATTCTAATCAGATAAAGAATAGTGCGATAACAACAGGGATTGACCAAACTGCTGTAAAGGCGCAACTTGCTTATGCAGTGGAAAATCCGTTGGTGTTTATATTGAGAGATGATAATGATAAGACTGCTGCCTATGGTGGCGATGGCACGAATCCTTCTTATAACTGGATTTTTGCAGCGCATCCGGTAAAGAGTGGAGCGGAAGGTTCTGTGCCTTGGAAGGCATCCAATAAATTATGGGGCAGTGGTTTGCAGGATGAGAAAACCAGCCTGATACTGGGAACGATTGCAGATGTAAAGAAAACCATCTACGACCCGTGTCCCTACGGTTATCACATGCCTCCGCAGGATGTATGGACTAATTTCACTACCATTACAACAGCTTATAATACGGGTAATGTTACCGAATATAATGTGGTTGCAGCGGATAAATATAATCAGACTAATGAAAGTACCGGCTTTACGGATGGAAAATTCGAGGTATGGGGACGTAGATTCTTTACTACCGGAGATGCGGAGGCAGCAGGTGCGGGCAATGTGGCATTCTATCCGGCAGCCGGCTATCGCAACGGGTATGACGGCCACGTCGACGGCGTTGGGTGGGGGTGCTACGCTTGGTCGGCCTCTCCGTACTCTGCCACGTCGCAGAGCGGGGGCTTCCTGAGCACGGGCTCGAGCTGGGTGGACCCGGTGTACCGCACCAGCCGTTCGAATGCGTTCCCTGTGCGTTGTGTCCGAGACTGATAGCGGCACGAAGTGACGCTATTCGATTTTTTGATTTTTTCTTGGGGGCATTTAAGGCCCCCAAGTCTAAAACCGCCGTAAGGCGGTCGAAAAAAAAGTTCTTTGAAAGAAAACAAGTTCCGGTTATGTATCGAGAGTATTGCAAGTCCTGGTGCTTGTAGTAGGGTGATATGTAAATTCAGCAATCCACTGGCGGAGTAATTTGCGTATAAGGACTACGTGTTGTGCGGTTATACGCCGCTTACACCCCGAGCTACGTTTCCGTTAGTTATCTACATCAGTTTGTATGGGGACCGAGCGGTATTCTGTCTGACAGGAGAATATTCTGACAAGAGAATACATTCGCTTCTTTCTGGTACATTCATTTCAGTGATTGCTTTTTCCGGCAGCCGGCTATCGCAACGGGTATGACGGCCACGTCAACAACGTTGGGTGGGGGTGCTACGCTTGGTCGGCCTCTCCGTACTCTGCCACGTCGCAGAACGGGGGCTTCCTGAACACGAACTCGAGCTGGGTGAACCCGGTGAACAACACCAACCGTTCGAATGCGTTCCCTGTGCGTTGTGTCCGAGAACTTACAGGCCTGAACTTTGTTTGTATGAGACGCCGGAGAGTTTTTTGGGGTGTATCTTCTCATCATCCTCATTTCATTCTCCGGATCCTGGTGGCAGGATGAGGATGTGAATCACTGTCCGTGCCTATTTGTTTGTTTGAAAGTTTTCCCCTTCCAAGTGTGGAAGGGGGAACTTGTTTTTATCGTGATTTATTAATAAAGCGGTGTAATGTTTACAAATCATTGCCATAAGTAATCATCAGATATTTACCATAAGAACCAATATGACTATAAAGGAAATTATTCAGATAGAGAATGGCAACGGGAACACCATAATTCTGTTGCGTGAAGGAATATTCTGGCGTGCCTATGAGAAGTCGGCGTATGCCTTTTCTATGCAGATACATCCCTATAAGCCTACCCGCAAATGGGTAATAGCCGTAAAACAAGATGTCGTTTCGTTGGGATTTCCGGTATCAGCAGCCGAAAATGTGCTGAACAATAGCAAAGTACTGATGCGCCAGGAAAAACGTTTGGTGCTTGCTGCCTCACCTATATCTGTCGAGGATTTTGAGGCTTGGAAGCAGACCGTGCCCATGACTTTGCCGGATAGCGGACTGCATCGGAAGGACATCCGGCGTCCGTATGTGCCCACTGTTGTTTCGACCACCGTTTCGCCTGTTGAGCAGTCTTGCGAGGAACTTGCGGATTGCATCCGTCAGTTCAATATCGCAAGCAAGACTCCGGTAGAGTGCATGTTGTTCCTTATGGAGTTGAAACGCCGACTGGCAGAATAATCATGAAATTCCGGATAAAGGATGGCTACCTATAATCAACTTCCCGTATATAAAGCTACTTACGACCTGCTGTTGTATGTCTACCAGATTGGAAAAAACGTGCAGCGCGACTATCGTTATACGCTGGGAGAAACACTGAAGAAAGATTTAATAATGATATTGACCCTTATCTACCGTGCCAATTCCACTCGGCAGAAAGTAGAAACTATTATCGAAGCAAGGGAGAAGCTGGTCGCTGTGAAACTTCAACTGCGCCTGCTGCACGACCTGAAACAACTGTCGTTGAAAAACTACGCCAATGCTTCGCTAATGACCGAGTCCATATCCAAACAATTGTCCGCGTGGCAAAAAAGTTATGAAGGAAGATACCCTGTTACTTGATGTGTTCCATGCTTATTACGATGCCCGAAGGCACAAAAGGAATACGCATAGCCAACTTGAGTTTGAATTTAATCTGGAAGAGAACCTCGTGAAACTGTACGAGGAACTGCGCGACCATACCTATAAAGTGGGCAGGAGTGTCTGCTTCATTACCGGAACTTCGGTGAAAAGAGAAGTGTTCGCAGCCCACTTCCGTGACCGTGTAGTGCATCATTTGCTATACAACTACACTGCCCCGATTTTTGAATGCACCTTCATTGCGGACAGTTACTCGTGTCGCGAAGGCATGGGAACGCTTTACGGCGTGCGGCGTTTTGAGCATCATCTGCGTTCCTGCTCGAATAACTGGACTCGCACCTGCTATGTGCTGAAATTGGATATAAGGGGGTATTTTATGCACATCGTCAGGCAGAAACTCTACAACCAAGTAATGGAAACCTTAAGGCGCTATGCCGGACGGAAAAACAGCAGGGGGCAGTATTGGGCGGATGCTCTGGATTACAGTCTGCTGGAGTATCTGATGAGGGAGATTATTTTCAACGACCCCACCCTTGACTGCGAAATGCGGGGAACAAGCAAAGACTGGGAAGGGCTGCCAAAAGACAAGAGTCTGTTTCATGTGCCCGAGGGACGCGGTCTACCCATCGGCAACCTTACTTCACAGCTTTTCAGCAATGTCTACTTGAATGTACTCGACCAATTCGTGAAGCGTACGTTGGGCGAGAAGTATTACGGACGATATGTGGACGACTTCTTCATTATAGGTACTGACAGGAAGCGCCTGTCGCAACTCATTCCGCAATTACGCAGCTTTCTGGAAAAGGAACTGGAGCTGACGCTGCATCCCAATAAGGTATTCCTGCAACAGGCGCATAAGGGAAGCGCTTTTCTCGGCATTTTCGTAAAGCCTCACCGTCGCTATCTGCTGCAGAAGATAAAGTCGCGTATCAGCAACCGTATGGAAAGAATGAACCGGTGCTTGTCGGCTAAGAAAGTAAACAGGGACAAGCTGCTGTATATCTCCTGTGTAGCGAACTCTTATATGGGCTACATGAGACACATGGCTTGTCACCGTTTTAAAAATCTGCTTGTGGAACGTAATACGTCTTTCCACAGAATAGGCAACTTTAAGGGAGAGAAGCTGATATTTGTGCCGTTTATTAAGGGGATTGTGCCTTTAATGAAGTAAGCTAAGTGGTATTTCGACCGGATTGCCTGGTTGTATTTTCGCTTCTTATATAAAGGATTTCATATCAAACAGCGAAGGCTGAACTATCGGTTGTTTAATGCAACGGCAGCTTTGAAGGTCGAAATTGAATATTAATGCTTCGGTCATTGCATGTCTGTTTTCTACGTAGCCGCCACCATGGTAAAAGTGTTCTTTGGTTTCGACATTAAACCGACTCCAAAGTTTCTTTATCATATTATTCTCTCTGAATTCATTATGATGCCATGTTGACAAGATAAACTTGGCTTTGGTATTGCAGAGTGCTTCGTACAGAGCAAATTCATCATCTTCTGTCCAACCATTATAATAGTCGACATATCTTCCAAAATATGGTGGGTCGCAATATATTATATCGTTTTCTCTTGCAAGTAAGATGGTGTCCAGGAATGTTTGGTTGCGAAATACCCACTCTTTTTTACGAATAACAGAAGCTACATTGTCTATTTGATTGCATATTTTCGTAATGTATGCCGGTGCGAAACGTTCTGGCTTTTTGCAGAAAGGCACATTCCACTTACCGTGTCTATTAAATCGCATCATACCATTAAATCCGGCCCGTGAAAGGAAAATGAAATCAAACGGATCAAAATTCGTATTAAACCTATCCCTTACCTCTCTAAAATGAACATATCCATTCTCATCTGAAGTTTCCAGAAACTTCCCTTCTTTTTCCAGATATTGTCTCATTGTATACCCCGAAATAACTCCCTCTTTTACTTTATTGTAGAAGTTAATGATGTGAGGATTTGTATCGCCGACTATATGCTTTCCTGATAGAGGAGAATTAAATCCGACAACACCTGTGCCGAAAAAAGGCTCGACCCAATTAGAATTAATAGGGTCAATGCCGGATTTATCAATAACGTCAAGAATCCAAGGTACGAGTTTGGTCTTTATTCCTTGTGATTTTATAGGAGGTACTATCATTAATGTTCTATTTTGTTTATTTTTTCACGTTGGCCTCTCAAATATTGTTTATATGAGGCCAAGTTGTTGTAATGAGGTATTCCAATGCCGGCAGAATGGGCATCCGTCTTATTATAATAGTTCATCCAGTAGTCATCGAATACATCTTCACCTAATTCTGCAAACGGGCCTGTGCCGTTGATTAAATTATCAAGACTATCTACTCCGCCGATGTTTCTTGTATTGCCACTGCCAGGTCTGTCAAGGGCAATTTTCCACTTCGGCTGAACAAAGAATACAAAGTTCTCTATAACAGACTTTATCATGCAGAGTTCGTCTATTGAATAAATGTTCCTTTCTCCGGCTTCTATATGTGTCTGTTTATAAAGCAAACCGATAACAAGATGACATTTGTATTCACCATAGGGGTAATCCATATTCATAGTCCTGTTTCTGAATCTGAAATATCCCCAATATGACCCCAGGGTAAGTCCATTTGCTTTATTCCCTTCATAGTAACTTGTCTTGAAGTCGACGGCAAATAGATTGCCTTCATTATCTTTAAAGGTTAAGTCCGGGTAGTAATTTTGTTTTGACGGCAACTCGAGTGTCAGTCTGTTTTTTCTTGCAAATGCGTCGAGTTTGGGAATTAACAAAATCTCAATAATCTTTGATACCACTTTTGTATCGTTGGATATAGTGTAGACGTTTTTGTCAACATCAACAAAGCCTTTTACAATCCATTGATTGTCTGCTGTCTCCAAAAACGTTTTATAGGAGCTGACTTCGTTCTTAAGAAGTTCCAGGAATTTTTCTTTAGTCATGATTTGAATTTTGGACCTTGCTACATTCTTGTACAAAGTTATGCATAAATGTTGATATGAGCAACTTTAGCTGTGGTTATTGTCGTATTGGGTGCGTTGGGCAGAACGAATGTATTTTACAATCTCCGCTCCTTTAAAATAGATAACCAACGAACTGACAATAATCAGCATTCCCGCTACCGTACTGAATGTGGGGGATTCTCCCGCAAGCATTATCCAACTTAATACAGCTCCGAGAATCGGGTTGATAAGGCGGCACATGTTGATGTCGCTGACTTTTGCGCCTTTGCTTTGCAACGCCATAAACCAGAAGCTGAAGGCAAAGACGGAAATAAATACGAGGATGCCCAGGCTGATATAAAATCCGGCAGGCTTGCCGATGAAAGAGTGATAACCTTCCGTGCCCAGTCCTATGATGTAGATAAGGGCGCCGCCGAAAAACATCTGTACGGCATTCAGGAAGATAGGATTGACCTTGCCTTTCTCTTCGGATACGGAGATGGCGGAATAGCCCTGAAAGATAATGCTGAGCAACAGTAGTATGATGCCTGTGATGCCTTTCCAGTCCAGCGGCTCACCGTCGCTGCCCATCCCTACAATCAGCAAAAGGCCTGCAAGGCTGATGATGAGGCTGACGATTTTGTAGCCGTTCAGATTGTCGTTACTTGCCAGCAGATGGGCAAGCAGTACATTGATAAGCGGCGTCATGCCCATGATGATGGATGATATAGCCCCGCTTACGAAGTCCACCCCGAAATAAAAGGCCGTATAACCCATGAACATATTAATGAATATCAGATTGAGGAACAGTTTGCGGTGCTGCTTGATTTCCTGCCACATCCCCTTGTGCCAGGTATAGGCAAAAAGCAGAACGCCGACACTGGTGAAACGCAGCCCGGCAAAATTCATCGGAGTAAAATCATAACTGAGCCCTTGCTTGATGAACGGGTTTACGATGGCCCATAGCACAGATGCCAATATAGCGTATAGCAGTCCTTTTTTCATGCTTATAGAAAGTTGTTTGGTAAAATCGGGTGCAAAGATACGCCTTTCTTTTGAATTAAAAATTAAGCCAGCGTTTGAAAGCGGCGAGTTTCTCCTCGCTGATTGTGATTTTACTCTTATACGGCGGGCGTACCGTTACCGATATTTTTCCGTTGAAGTAGGGTTCGGCATGGTCTATGGCATCGATGCACAGGATAATTTGCCGGTTGGCACGGAAGAAGCGGTCGGGATCCAGTTGTTCGGAAAGCTTATTCAACGAGAGGTCGAGTACATGTTCCTGATTGTTGCGGGTAACGGCAAAGGTCATTTTGTTCTCCGAATAAAAATAAGCTATATCGCTGACCTGCAAAGACCAGAAACGGTCGGCGCGGTATATGAGGAAACGGGTGCGGTATTGCTTTTCTTTGGATTGCAGGGCATCCAGCAGAGTTGCCAGATAGTCGTCGGGACGGGGATTGCTGCACTGCTGCAAGTGTTCGTATTTATCAATGGCTTCCTGCAAACGCTGCTCATCTATCGGCTTCAGGATATAGTCGATGCTGTTGACGGTGAACGCACGGACTGCATACTGGTCGTAAGCGGTGGTGAAGATGATGGTGGATGAGGGATGGGCTGCCGACAGAAAGTCGAACGAGTTGCCGTCGGCAAGTTGTATGTCGAGGAAGAGAAGGTCGGGGTGGGGATGCGTGGCAAACCACTCGGTAGCTTCTTCCACACTGCCGGGAATTACGGTGATGTCCCATTCCGGGCGCAGGCGGGCAATCATGGAATGCAGCAGGCGGGCGGCAGGAATCTCGTCTTCAATGATGGCAATAGCAGGCTTATTCATATAGCAAAGGGACTTTTACAGTAAATTTTTCGGTTTCGTTCTTGATAATGATTTTCTTGCCCGACATCAGTTCGCAACGTTTGGCAAGGTTCTCCAGTCCTATTCCGGATGATGCGACACTCTTTTTGGGGTGTATCGGATTGCTGACGGACAGATACTCATCTTCGATGCGGATAGTGATAACCATCGGTTTGCCGGGAGTGATGGAATTGTGTTTGATTACATTCTCTACCAATAATTGCAGCGTGAGGGGCGGCAGCATCTTTTCCGCATATTCCGCAGGAACGTTGTTTTGGCACGTAAGGCAGTTGCCCAGACGGACCTCGTGCAGGAAAAGGTACGAACGGATAAATTCCAGCTCTTCGCCGAGCGTCACCAGTGTCTTGTCCTGGCTTTGCAGCACGTAACGGTAAACACTGGACAGGTGCTTGGTGAAGTGTACCGCATTTTTGGGGTTATACTCAATTTCAGCTATAAGCGTGTTGAGGCTGTTGAACAGAAAATGAGGATTGAGCTGGTTTTGCAGGGCGGTGTAGCGTGCCGTGTCGTTTTCGGCCTGCAATACAGCCGCCCGTTGTTGCAGCCTCAACGCCTTTTGGGTAGAACGGTTTGCCAGTAATAATCCCAAGATAACAAGTTCCACAAGCCAGATGGTAATCAGCATCCACCACCCTCTTGGCTGAATGGAGAACGGATTGGCTGCTCCCGCCAGTATTTTGGCGCTTACGAGCAGCCCGTAGTTCAGCAACAGGAAGAGCGACATGCCTGCCAGGTAGATAACAGGAATTTTCCACCGCGAACGCATATTTACGGCATACTGTGTATTAATCCATGAACTGAGGCGGAGGGTGGCGTATCCCAGCACATTGAATGCCAGGATAAAATAGATGAACGCTCCGCGGGAATAGAGTGCATCGGCAATATGAGGAGACAGATTGGTGTAGTCTACCAGCAGGAAGTAGGAGAACGCTCCTAATCCGGAGAACAGAATGCCGTATATCAGATTATTCCATTTCATGGGGGACAAAGTTATAATGTTTTGGGAAAACTCAATAGCTGTGCAATGCTTTTATCAGGCCGGAGTAGGAGCTTTGTGCCGAAACTTTGGCTTGCACGTAGTTTATTTGCGAGGTTTGCCGGTAGTTCTGGGCTTCAATGACTTCCATGATGGAGATTTTCCCCTCTTCATAACGTTCCAGTGCCTTCTGTTCGTTTTCACGTGCTTTCTCAAGGGAACTTCCGGTGAGGTCTACCTGTTTTATGGCTTGTGCAAGAGAAGTGCGGGCGGTTTGTATTTCGAGGTTTACGTTATCCGTTACTTTATTGAGATAGTCGTTTGCCATGCCTACTTTCCAGGCGGAAGAGCGTTTTTCATTGCGCCGTTTGCCCCATTCGAAAATAGGAACGGACAACTTGGCGTATATGGCATAGTTAGGGTCGAGGTCGGTTTTGAAGTCATAGCCGGGTGAGGAATAGCTGCCGTCTATTCCGACATACAGTTGCGGCTTGTATTTGGAGTCCGTCAGCTTACCCTGGCTTTCGGCTATTTTTATTTGGTCGTGCGCCATAAGCAGTTCGGGACGGTTGCTTCCGTCGGATGCCGACAGGCTGTCGGACGAAAGCACTACGGGAATGGACTCCTGCACTTCGGTCTCGGATTCGAGCGGCATGCCTATCAGGGAGTTGAGCGCCATGCGTCCGGTCTCAAAACTGTTACGTGCCTGCAATACCTGGTATTCGGCTTCATTGAGTTTGACTTCTGCCATGAGCAGGTCTTGAGGGTCGACAAGTCCCGCCTCAACGCGTTCGCGGATAGTGCGCGCCAGTGAAGCGACCGAGTTGCGGTAGTCTGTGGCTATATTCATCAGTTCCCGGCGGGCTACGGCATTCCAGTATTGCATATCCGTCTGGTAGCATACGGAGGAGTGGAGCAGTTCCGCCTGATGAACATTCATGGATTGTTGGTGCTTTGCCAGCCGGATGGATTCGCGGATGCGTCCGCCGGTGTAGAGGGGCTGCATCAACGAGAGGGATGCGCCGTATTTCATGTCACGCCCTTCGAAAGTGAGAGGATTGCTTTGGGGCAGGTTCACGGTAAGTTCGATGGGATTTCCGGTGTACTGGAAGTTTGCGTCTCCCGACAGCTTGGGCTTTAAATCGGCTTTGGCGGCTTTTATCAGTTCCATGCTGGAAGCTATGTTCTTGTCTGCCGCACGCAAGTCGTGGTTATAGTCCAGAGCCATTGCCCTATATTTCTCCAGCAGGGAATCCTGCTGGGAAAATACGGGTTGAACACACAAATAAAAAAGTAATAAAGTATAGAATGTCTTCATGCTTACTTATTGATTTTTATACGATAAAACAGGATATATAATGCCGGAGTGACAAACAGCGTCAGCAAAGTGGCGAATGTCAGTCCGAAGATAATTGTGGCTGCCATGCCACCAAAAGCGATATCGAACAGCAACGGAACCGTACCGAGAATGGTGGTCGTGGCCGCCATTAGTACGGGACGGGTACGCGAAACGGTGGATTCTATTACGGCTGTGTAAGCAGGAACTCCTTCGCGGCGCTGAATGTTGATTTCGTCTATCAGCACGATAACGTTTTTGATAATCATACCCAGCAATCCCAGCCAGCCGGCAATGGGGAAGAAGCCGAAATCGAATCCGGTGAGCAGCATTCCTACGGCGACACCTATCAGTGACAGGGGAAGTATGCACAGGATGATGATGGGCTGGCGGAAGTTGCCGAACAGCGCCACCAGAATTACAATCAGCATGAGGAATGCCAGCGGGAAGTATTTGGCAATCGCTTCCATGGCTTCACCCTGGTCTTTGTACTGCGAATCCCAAAAGAATGTATAACCCGGCGGTAGCGGCATTGCCTCTATCTCACTGCGTATTTCCCCGTGTACCTCTGCCATGGTATGCCCAGGTTTTACGCCGCACATGGCAGCCATGCTGAGCTGGCGGTTATAGGTACGCATCTGCGGAAATTCCCACGTTGTTTCAATGCGTTCCGTCACTTGCGATAAGGGAGCCGAGCGTTCGCCGTTCCATACGGAGAAGTTGCCCAGGGAAGCCGCATCCGTAATGTCGTATCCTTCGGACTTCAGCAGAACAGGGACTTTCTTCTCGTTATCCCGATAGATGCCTACCGGTACACCGTCGCTGATGGATTTGACGGATTGCATCATCTGCGCTTTGGTGATGCCCAGTTCGCCGGCTTTTACCGGATCGTAGACGGGGCGTAGCATCAATGCCATATTTCCCCATTCGTTACGGGCATCCGCTACTTTAGGATTGCGGCGCATGATTTCGATGGCCTGTCCTACGAGCGAATCGAGCACTGCCGGGTCGGGGCCCAGGAAGCGGGCTTCGATAACGGCTTCCGTCAGCGGGCTCAGTTCGAATTTGTTTACTTTGATGAGCGGTCCGGGAAATTTCAGGCGGATAGAGTCCTGCAATGCGGCGTTGAGCCGGCGCGACTCTTCCGAAGTATGGCACTTCACAAGCAGTTGTGTATAGTTGGACTGAGGTCCGAATGCTACGTTCGACAGATAATAGCGGGGCGGGGTTCTGCCGATGAAGGTAGACACCATTTCCGCTTCCCCGTGTGTACGGATATATGCTGCCATTTCTTCCGCCAGCTTCCCGGTTTCGTCGATGTTGGAACCTTCGGGCAGCCATACGTCTACGGTAAAATATTGCTTGTCCAGTGCAGGCATGAATACTTTGGGGATGAATTTGAAGCTCCATGCAGAGAGCACCAGCAGTAAGACCATGCAGGCTATTGTGGCATAGCGATGTTTGATGACCCAGTGCAGGGAACGGCGGAACATATTGTAATACTTTCCGTCGAACAGGGCGCTTTTCAACTCTTCCGGCCGGGGACGGCGTACAAATTCCTGAATGAAGAACGGAGTTTGCGTCAGTGCGAACACCCAGCTGAACATCAGCGAAACCCCGATAACGATTACCAGCGAGGAAAGCAGTTCACCGGTGATGTGGGGTGAAAAATAAATGGGCAGGAACGTCAATATGGCAATGACGGTTGCCGCCAGCAACGGCAGGGCAGTGGAGGAACAGGCGCGCATGATGGCAACCCGCTTTCTCATGCCCCGTTGCATGTTTACCAGTGCGGAGTCGGACACCACAATGGCATTATCCACCAGCATTCCCATGGCGATGATGATAGCAGCCAATGACATGCGTTGAAGTGCGATGTCGGTACATAACATCACTATCAGGGTGGCAAAAATGGAGAATACCAGTCCGCTGCCTATCAGCAATCCGTTTTTGAAACCGATAAAAAAGAGCAGGATTGCCACTACGGTAAGTACGGATATGATGAGGTTGAGGATAAAACCCTGGTTGGCGACTGCCGATTCGTAGCCCTGGTCGTACAGGGTTACAAGTTCGAAGCCTTCGGGCATGCTGCCCGACATCTGTTGGAGCGATTCCTTGACGGCGGCTGCCATATCGACCACATTTCCGGAGGGAACGGTGGAAATGGCGATGCCGACAGCGGGTTGTCCGTTGATGCGCATCAGGTTGCTTGCCGGGGTCTGGTAGCTTTCTTCAATCCGGGTAATGTCCGCGAGCCGGAAATGCTCTCCGGTGCGCGATACGATTGTAAGGTTGCGTATGTCGTCCAGCGAATAGAAATTTCCGGTGGACTCGATACGCAGGCGGTTGGAACCGACGTCTATGCCGCCGGCATCCACAACTTTGTTCTGAGCCTCGAACGCGCGGGCGATGTCGGCCATCGTGATGCCGCTACGGGCCATGACGGAGGGGCTTACGGAAATGTCTATCGTAGGTGTCTGTGTTCCGTAAATCTCTACTTTGGCAACATCCTTTACTTTCAGGATTTCATTCTTTATCAGTTTGGCTTCATCTTCAAGTTCGCGGTAGCTGTGTCCGCTTCCGGTAAGCCCGTAAAAAACGCCCAGCACATCGCCGAAGTCATCATTCACAACAGAGGGACCGGCGCCTTCGGGCAGCTTGCTCTGTACATCGCTTACTTTGCGGCGCAGTTTGTCCCAAAGCTGCTGCATTTCGTCGGCACGGATTTCTTTCTTTACATAAACGGTGATTTTGGACAGTCCTGCACGGTTCTCCGTTTTCAGGTAATAGAGTTCGCCCAATGCCTGGATGGACTCTTCCAGCACATCTGTAACCTGTGACTGTACTTCCGAGGGAGAAGCTCCCGGATAGGGAGTCAATACCAGCGCCTGTTTAATGGTGAACGGAGCATCTTCCAGCTTGCCCATTTTGACGTACGCCAGTAATCCGCCTGCCAATACTAATACCAACAGCAGGATTGTGACGGGCTTTTTCGATAAAAAGTATTTTACCAGTTTCATAATTACTTGTCTTTAGAGGTAATGTCTACTTTCATGCCGTCCGAGAGGAAACGCAGACCGCTTGTTGCGAGGGTTTCTCCTATTTGCAGTCCGTCTGCAATCTGTACCAGTCCGTCGGGCAGCAATTTGGCTACTGTTACTTTACGGCGGCTGACTTGCGATGTGGCAGGATTAACCACCCATACATAATCGCCCGTGGAAGGCCGGTGACAGAGTGCCGCCTGGGAGATGCAGAAACCGGCGGCACTCTCTGCCTGCGGTGTGTCCAGAATCGCTTTGCCGGACATGCCTGCAAGCAGTTTACCACCTTCATTGGGCAATATGGCTGTAAGCAGATAGGACAGATTGTTGCGGGTAGTGCCTTTGGACACTTCTATGACCTTGGCCCGGTAGGTCTGCCCGGGGATGGCATCGAAGCATATCCGTATGCTGTCCGACGACTGTGCCGCATAGGCTATTTCCTGCGGTACATATATTTCTATCCTTAGCTGATGTATGTCGATAAGGGATACGACCGGCTGGGTTGCCTTGACATCCTGGAATTTTTCAATGTACACTTCACCTACATATCCGGTGAAAGGGGCTGTAAGGCGGGTATCTTCCAGTTCGCATACGGCGGTATCAAAGGCTGTTTTGGCGGAGATATAATCGGCTTTTGCCTTTTCGTAGGTGCTGGCGGAGATGTTCTCTTTCCGGTATAGCGCCTCTATGCGTTCGAATTCGGCCTTGCTTTGGCGGTAAACGGCTTCGGCGCGTTCTTTGCGGATGCGGAAATCGCGCGGGTCTATCTCTGCAATGATGTTTCCTCGTTCGTATCGGTTACCGGCATACACGTCGAAGCGGTCGATAGGCCCGCCTACCCGGAATGACAGTTCGCTGGTGCGGAACGGCCGGGCTATGAAAGGAAACTCTTTATTGCCGTTTTGGGGCAATGCAGTAACTTGGGAAGTGCTGACTGACAGCTCTTGCTTGTCTTGGGTATCCTTGCCGCCGCAAGCATGGAACAGCAGGGCAAGAACAGACAATAGGATAACGGGTACTTTTGTTCTCATATATATATCGTTCTGATTTTTTTCCAAAAGTACGGAAGGACACGCTATTTTGCCGGGAAATAATTTCCGAAGCCGGGAAACTTAATGCTGGAAAAGGGGAAACAAGGGATAAAAGGGGAGTGGACCAAAAACGGGAAGAGGCTGATTTGTTTCTTTTCAGGCACGGAATTACATGGGAAAAGGATAGAGCAAGACCCGGTGGGCAGAAGGCAGAAAAGAACAAAGCGGAGTGAAGGCAAACAGCCTGCTCCGTTTTAAATAAAAAGACATTGAAAAGGGTATTGCAAAGAATAGTTTAGTTTTCGTCCGTTTTAAAGTCAATGGTTTTGTAATATTCGCCGTCGTGCAAACTTTTTACGCGGATATTGAGTCCGGTTTTTCCGGGTATCCGGTCGGCTATTTTATCCAGTTTGAAAGAGACAAGCCCTTGTCCCGGCATGAGCGGCTCGTCACCGTAAGCATTCTGGCGGAATTCCAGCGTAATATATCCCTCTTTGTCATTCTTGCCGTCGGATGCTTCGTTGACTATAAGGTTCAGCATATGTTTTTTATCATTGCTGTTGCTGTGGTATAGCTGGTATTGGATGTTCAAGTAGTTGTCCGTAATCCACATATTGTTGATGTTGATGCGGTCGTCGCCGATGCTGTCGGCCTTTTCGGCAGGCATGAAATAAATGTCTTTGGTTAGGATATTCTCTACATGGTTGATTTTTGCATTGTAATCGTAGCCGGTTACTTCTTCATCCAGCAGGTTGAAATATACAAAGGCGCGCTGTCCTTCCACCAGAGTGTAGTTATCCACTTGGGCAGTGTCACCGGGAAACATTTTGGTTCCTTCATCGAGTGCGAAGTAGTAGTCTTTTCCGTCGATTATTCGTACTGTGCCGATGGCGAGCAACGGGTGTTCTTCATCATCCCAATCGTCCAGGCAGGATTGCAGTACGGGGGTGGCGATGAACAACAGCAGAAATGCGGCTAATATCGTTCTTAACTTTTTCATAAGTAGAGGTTTTGTTATTGGTTCTGTTTTAGGTTTTGTATTCAGAAAATACCTGGACTGCATAAATACTGCTTATAAGAATGTTAAAGAAAATAAAGAATGAATTTCCTATCTGCCGGATGCAGTATTTTTGTGCCCGTTGCATTTATGAGGTAAACACGTGTTAAAAGAGAGGATGGAAGAACAGGTATTGGCAGAACGCTGCAGGCAAGGCGACAACCTTGCCCGCAAAGAACTGTACGAACAGTATGCGGGGCGGATGCTCGGCGTATGTTTGCGTTACGCCGGTGACCGGGAAACTGCACAGGATTTGATGCATGACGGTTTCCTGAAGCTCTTCGACTCTTTCGATAAGTTCACTTGGCGGGGAGAGGGCTCTTTGCGGGCGTGGATGGAACGTGTAATGGTGAATACGGTATTGCAGTATTTGCGGAAGAATGATGTGATGAGCCAGTCCGCTGCCTTGGACGATGTGCCGGAGACGTATGAGGAGCCGGATGCTTCGGCAGTGGATACTATTCCTCAAAAGGTATTGATGCAGTTTATAAGCGAGCTTCCCGCCGGTTATCGTACTGTATTCAACCTGTTTGTTTTTGAAGATAAATCTCATAAGGAGATTGCCCGGTTGCTGGGCATCAACGAAAAGTCATCGGCTTCACAACTGGTGCGTGCCAAAGCTGCTTTGGCTGCCAAAGTGAAGGAGTGGATGAAAAGAAACGCATAAATGGAGAAATGTATGGAAGATGAATTGTGGATGCGAAAGATAAAGGAGCGGTTGGACGATTATTCCGAACCGTTGCCCGTTTCCGGTTGGGAACGGCTTGAGAAGGATTTGTCCGCTTCGAAGCCGCCGGTAGCCGGAAGACGGCGGATTATACCTTTCCGCCGCTGGGCTGTAGCTGCGGCTGCGGCACTGCTCGTTGCGGTGTCGTCGGTGAGTGTATGGCTGCTCCAAAGCCCTGTGGGAGAGGAGATGCGGAATACGGCTGCACCGACATTGGCTGCCGTGCCGGACAAGCTGCCGGAGCAACAGACGCCTTCGGTGCGGACAGAGATAACAGAACCCGACTATCGCGCACAGAAACAGGAGCTGCCAACGGATACGAACCGGCGTTCCTTGCTGGCACAACAACTGAATACCGCAGATGAAACGGAACGGGAAGCAGTTGTCCAATCCCTGAATGCGGAGCCGGAAGTTCAGACTGGGAACGTACAGGAACGTACTGCGGAGTCGGCACAGGCAAATCAGGAAGCAGCAGAAGAAGTGATAGTGGAAGAGGAGCGTACGGAAAAGATTGAGCGCCGCCCGTCCGGCAGAGACAAATTGCATTTGCCGGTTGGCGGAACGAAGCGGGAGCAGTCGCGTGGCTGGTCGGTCGGATTGGCAGTAGGAAATACGGGCGGATTGATTTCGGGAAGCAGCATGGATGAAAGCGGGCTGCTTCAGAACGGACAGAGTTTCGGCGTTTCCGGCGGAAGGGTAGACCTTACCACAATGTCTGACGGGATAATGGAAGTGCCGGATGGGCAGGAACTTGTCTTTAAGGATGGCATACCTTATCTGCAGAGAAGTTCCGGACAGGTGGTGGACATAGACCATAAACAGCCGCTGTCTTTCGGCTTCTCGGTACGTAAAGGGCTTGCACGGGGTTTCTCCGTAGAAACGGGCTTGACGTATACGTACCTCGCTTCGGATGTGAAATTTGCCGGAAGCTCGGAAACGGTCAGCCAGAAATTGCATTACTTGGGTATTCCTTTGCGTGCCAACTGGAACTTTGTAGATAAGAAGTTCTTTATCATGTATGTTTCTGCCGGCGGCGCCATGGAAAAATGCGTTTACGGGAAAATAGGAAGTAAAAACGAAACCGTGAAACCGCTGCAATTCTCTGTAATGGGAGCTGTGGGTGCACAGTATAATATAAGTAGCAGAGTCGGCATTTATGTAGAACCGGGAGTGTCGTACTTCTTTGACGATGGCTCGGACATTGAGACTATACGAAAAGAAAATCCCTGCAACTTTACCTTGCAGGGTGGAGTACGGTTGACTTACTGATTAAATTGAGAGTTGAGAATCAATTCTCAATTTACCACTACTGTGGGAAAGTACTCTTTAAAGAGTTTTTCGGCTCGTTCCAGTTGTGCGGGGGTATTCTCTACTACTTCTTTTAACTGATAATCCCAGCCCATAGCTTCGTATTTATGCACCCCTAAGCGGTGGTAGGGAAGTATTTCCACCCGTTGTATGCTTTGGTATTTGCCGAACTGTTCGCCCATGCTGCGTATGTCTTCTTCAAAATCACTATATCCCGGTACCAGGACATAGCGCAGCCAAAACGGATGTCCCTGTTGTTCCAGCCAGGCAGCGGTGCGCAGGGTTTGTTCGTTGCTGCGTCCGGTCAGGGTACGGTGGCGTTCGGGATTGAATTCTTTGATATCGAGCAATACCAAGTCCGTCAGACTTAACAATTCCTCAACTTTGTCGTTCCAGATTCCGCCGTTGGTGTCAAGACAGATGTGGATACCGTTTGCTTTCAAGTCTTTGAACAGTGGTATCAATGCCTCTGCCTGCAAGGTAGGTTCGCCGCCGGAGAAAGTAATTCCCCCTTTTTTCCCGAAGAAAGCTTTTTGGCTGACAGCCATTTGCAGGATTTCACCGGCAGGAGTAGGAGTACCGCCCTTTACATCTATCGTATCGGGGTTGGCACAATACAGGCAACGGAAAGGACAGCCCTGGAGGAATACGACAAGCCGCAGCCCCGGACCGTCGAAAGTGCCCATTGATTCGTATGAATGAACATTAATCATAATAGTGTATTATAAGCAAAGAATGTAATAAAAAAGAAAGCACGGACTACAGGGTTATTACTCCGGATTTTTGCTTAATCCGTGTAATCCGTGTAATCCGTGCTCTAAAAGGTTATGTATCCGGTTTACCGATTACATTCTTTCGTGGAAACTGCGGCTGATAACTTCCAGCTGGTGTTCGCGGCTCAGTTTCACGAAGTTTACGGCATATCCGGAAACGCGGATGGTAAGTTGCGGATATTTCTCCGGATGTTCCATGGCATCTTCCAGCATTTCACGGTTCAGCACGTTCACGTTGAGGTGGTGTGCACCTTTGGTGAAGTAACCGTCCATCATGGTAACCAGATTCTCTACGCGTTCCTCGGCAGTGGGACCCAATGATTTCGGAACGATGGAGAATGTGTTGCTGATACCGTCCTGTGAGTCGCGGTAGCGCAGTTTGGCTACGGAACTCAAAGAGGCGATGGCACCGTTCTTGTCGCGTCCGTGCATCGGGTTGGCTCCCGGAGCGAAAGCAACGCCTTTGGCGCGTCCGTCGGGAGTGGCTCCGGTCTTCTTACCATACATCACGTTGGATGTGATGGTCAGGAGCGACAGGGTAGGACGGGCGTTCTTGTAAACGGGCAGCTTCTTCAACTCTTCGCTGAAGTAGTACACCAGGTCTACACCAAGGTGGTCTACACGGTCGTCGTTGTTGCCGAAGCACGGGAAAGAGCCTTCGATGTCGAAACCTTCCGTCAGGCCGATGTCGTTACGGCGTGCCGTTACTTTGGCGTATTTGATGGCAGACAATGAGTCGATGGCAATGGAAAGTCCGGCTACGCCGTATGCAAGGTTGATGCGCGGGTCTGTATCTACGAATGCCATTTGGGCTTTTTCGTAATAATACTTGTCGTGCATGTAGTGGATGATGTTCATTGCTTCGTTGTAAACGCGGGCAATCTCCGTCAGCACTTTCTTGTAGTTGTTCATTACCTCTTCAAAGTTCAGCGTATCGTGAGTCAGCACGGGGATACCTTTCACCATTACGGTTCCGGTGTTTTCGCAACGTCCGCCGTTGATGGCAAGCAACAATGCTTTGGCAAGGTTGGCGCGTGCGCCGAAGAACTGGATTTGCTTACCGATAGCCTGGTAGGATACGCAGCAGGCGATACCGTAGTCGTCGCAGTTGCGCACCTCGCGCATCAGGTTGTCGTTCTCGTACTGGATAGAGCTGGTATCTACGGATACTTTGGCACAGAATTCCTTGAAGCCTTCCGGCAGTTCGGGGCTCCACAGCACAGTCATGTTAGGCTCGGGAGACGGGCCGAGGTTGTACAATGTTTGCAGGAAGCGGAAAGAGGTTTTTGTCACCTTTACGCGACCGTCGTTGAAGCGTCCGCCGATAGCTTCGGTAACCCAGGTGGGGTCTCCGGCAAAGATGTCATTGTAGGATTGCATACGCAGGTGGCGTACCATGCGCAGTTTGATGATGAACTGGTCAATCAGCTCCTGTGCAAAAGTTTCGTCAATCTTACCGTGCGCCAAATCGTATTCAATGAAAATGTCAAGGAATGAAGATACATTACCCAATGACATGGCGGCACCGTCTTGTTCTTTTACAGCGGCAAGGTATGCCATGTATACCCACTGTACGGCTTCCTGAGCAGATGTGGCAGGGTGGCTGAGGTCGAGGCCGTAGTATTCGCCCATGGTCTTGATGTCCTTCAAGGCCTTGATTTGCTCTGCCACTTCTTCGCGCAGGCGGATGCGTGCTTCGGTCATAGGGCCGGTCAGGTGGCGCAAGTCTTCCTGTTTGGCTTCGATGAGACGGTCGATACCGTACAATGCCAGACGGCGGTAGTCACCGATGATACGTCCGCGTGCATAGTTGTCGGGAAGTCCGGTGAGGAAGCCCAATGAACGGAACGAACGGATTTCTTCGGTATATACATCGAATACGCCGTCGTTGTGTGTTTTGCGGTAGTGTGTAAAGATGTCTTTTACTTTATCGTCTACCTCCACGCCGTTTTCGCGGCATGCTTTTGCCACTACATTGATACCGCCGAAAGGTTTGATGGCGCGTCTCAGCAGTTCATCTGTCTGCAAGCCTACGATAAGCTCGTTCTCCTTATCTATATAGCCTGCTTTGTGGGAAGTGATGGTAGATACGGTATTGTCCAGTGAACGGACGCCATTGTTGTTCCTTTCTTCTTCGAGAGCCTTCAGACAGATGTCCCAGATACGTTTGGTACGTTCGGTAGGTCCCTGCAAGAAAGATGCATCCCCGGTATAGGGTGCGATGTTTTTACTGACGAAATCACTGACATTGATTTCTTTATTCCAAAGCCCATTGGTAAAGGTTTTGTTCAATTCCATAAAATTTGTTTTTGTTAGTAGGTTAGATAATGTTATCCTTTAGAGCGCGCAAAAATACTGAATAAATTCCGTAATTTTATAAGAGATACTTCTCTTTTTATGTTGAACAGCATAAAATAACTATTATTAGGTAGTGAATGTCCGGGGGAGTAGAGATGTTAATACTTTCTTTATATGTGGTTTATGAATTGAAACAAGAACCGAATAATAATCTGCATTATTTACAAATGATGTAGGTTTAAGGAACAGTCGTATTCTGAACCTAATTCAGTCGTATAGTGAATGCCATTCGTATACTGAATAGGGTTCAATCGTATACTGAATGTGGCTCTTTGTAAATATACTGATAGCCAGTAAGTTATAAAACTCTGTCTTGCCCTTGATAAATTTCAACAAATAGCCATATGTTAAAACATAATAAAATGATAGTTGAAATTACTCTCAAGGTTATTTTATGCAAAACAATATCCCAAATTACAAATAATAACAGTGTGATTATCAGTAAGAATGCTTGTATAGAGAAACCGACAGAGTAGTTTGTTTTATTTTATTAAAGTACTTTTAACGGGGATTTATTGCTGTCTTGTGTTGCCTGCAACCAGCATTTTCAAGCTTTCGGCAGTGAATTGAGGCGGTGCGGGCTTCGTGGCGTGACAGTTTCTTTAGTGGCAATTCATTTTTATTCAACGCAGTAAAATGATATTTGTTATATGTCTGTTTTAGCTTTGAATACGGGGAATGTTCTCTGTATTTCTGTTTCAAATCCAAACCAATAACCGCATTTTGTATTTTCATCGAGCGGAAGAAAGCAAAGTCGCAGATTACTTTTATATTCTCCATATATCACTTCCCATTTCTCAGGCGGAATCTGATGTTTGGTTTTTACTTTTTCTGCCGGAGTCTTTTTTAAGGACATGCCAGCTTCTATCCAAGCAATGCTTGCTTGGATTTTATATTCAGGATAGGCCAGTTTGCAATATTTATAAAGTATAAGCCCGCGTTTCTCCAAACTCATAGGCTGGTCTATCAGATTTACCTGTATCAGATATTTAAGGAAGTTATGTAGAAAATCTTTGTCATTTAATATTAACTCTCTGGTTAGTGTATGCCAGGCGGGAGTATTGTAGAAAGCATCTAACAGGCGAGACAACCGGCGGGCGGTTTGCAGTTCTCCAACGCTGATTTCGTTGGTTTCCAAAACTTCGTAAGGAGGAAAGGGGGAATAGCGTATTCCAAGTTCTTCTGCCCGTCGACGCATTTCCGTACCTGGAAGCAATTTGAGTGATTCCAGCTGTATCTCTCCTGCATTGTATCCGGCAAGGGTATATACATCTTCAAATATTTCATAGAGGTGATAGAGGGGAAGTCCGGCAATGAGGTCGGCATGCGTTTCCATATTCGGGAGCGAGCATAGAAATTTCAGCCCTTTTAAGGCATCGGATAATTTTCCCATACGGTGGCTTTGCTCAAGAACAGGTTCGCGCAAACTTTGAATTCCTGCTTCGAGGTGAAGCAGACCTTGTGGCAATTGTTTCAATTCTTCTTTCAGTTCTTCAGAAAGAAGAGCTGGATGTATCTCTAAATGAAAATGTATATCGGGATATTCTAAAAACAGCTGAAGCAGTTCTTTTGCGCGATGCGTATTGTAGTTGAATGTACGGTCGAGTACACGTATGTTTTTGATACCGTGTTCGTGAATGGTTTGAAGCCGTTGGCGGATGTTTTCAATGGAGAGTGTACGTATAGGTTTTTCGCCGCCGCTGACGCAAAAGGCGCATGTGTTGAAACATCCGCGTGTGGTTTCAAGTTGCACAAACGGTTTGTCCCAATTGAAGAAACTGCTTTTTTCGGGTGGGATGAGTCTGGAAAAGTTTAAGACGCGGGCTGTTCCATTGTCTCTGTATTGCTTGTCAGTGTCCAAATAGCATAGTCCGGTAATATCATTCCACAGTTCTGGTTGGTTCCGGCAAGTCAGCCATTGGGGAAAGACCTCCTCGCCTTCTCCTCTGAATACGCAGTCCACAAAAGGGTACTTGCGCAGAAATAATTCATTATTTCCGAGGAACTCAGGACCGCCTAATATGAGACATGCTTCAGGAAGTAATACTTTCAGCCTTGAAGTAATATGCAGCAACTGTTCGTGATTGAAAAGCCAGGTTGTTGCAGCTATGATGTCGGGCTTATGGCGGTAAGCTTCGTCTACAACGGTTCCTACATTCTCATTTATCGTGGCAGATACTATTGCCCATTCAATAGATGGGTCGTTTGCTATCTGTGCATGTAGCGCAGGAAGTGCCAATGAAGAATGAGCGTAGGAACTATTTAGGTCTATCCAAAGAATTTTCATATCTGATTAAGTTTCGTCTTTGCAAAGATAGATGATTTTACTGTTAGGATAAATAAAAAAGTATATATTTGCGAACAGTTAGTAAATCCGAATAGGTTCAAATGCTATGAAAAAATTCCTTTATATCTGTTTCTTATTTTGGGTGAACAGCGTTTTTTTGATGGCTCAGGAAAAAAAAGAGAGTGGACAATCTTCACTTTATACGGATCAATATATTACATATATATATATGAGTGAACCCGACCGTGCCTTGCAGTTGCTGGATGAAGCTGAAAAGAAGAAGGTAATGATGCCTGCGCGCATAAACGATTTGCGGAGTATGGTCTATCGTAATAGATATCAGTGCAAATTGGCTTTTCGTTATGCACGGAGAGCTTATGTTCAGGATTCCATTGCTGGTAATAGTCCTGAACATTTGCTTAAGATGACGATTGCATTGGCGGAGTTATCAAGTTTATTGAGTGAATATGAGGTGAGTAACCGGTATGTTGTTGAGGGCATCAGGCAAGCGAGGGATATGGGGAATAAGCGGGCAGAGGCTAAACTGTTGTTCTGTATGGGAGAAAATAAGCGTTGGCTGTCTTTTAAAAAGGATGCTTACGAAACATTTGATGAAGCTATTCAACTTTTGAGGGATGCTGACGATGCATATGGTTTGCGTATGCTTTCTTATTTCAACGGGGTTAAAATGAGTTTTTTGATAGATGATGGATTAATAGATGATGCGTTGTCCGTTGGGCTATATCGACAGAAACTGTTGGATAAAATGGAAGGCAAGGAAGGAATACAAGCTGCTTATTTGGACTTACAGAAGTCTTATCTGTATTCCAAACTGGCTTATTTGTATTATTGTTTGGGTGATAAGGAGAAAGCGGAGGAGTGCTTTATAAAATATAAGTCTACTTTGGCAGCTTCAACTCCTGCCGGGAAATACGATGCTACTCCCTATTTGTTTGTGACAGGCCGGTATAGGGCGGTTTTAGATAATTGTCGCGAGCTGAAAGAGGTTTTTAGGAGAGAGGATACAATTAATTATCAGTATCGTGGCATTTTGTCTAAAGAGATAAAAGCTTATACCGGTTTGAAGGAATATGAAAAGGCAGTGAAGCTAAGTACTGTTTTCATTGCTTTGACTGACAGCATATATCAGCGTGAAAAAACAAATGCGGCACTGGAATTAGAAACCTTGTACGATGTTGATGAGAGAGAAGCCCACATTGCAGAACAAGCTTTAAAATTGAAGATACGGACAATTTCTCTGGCTTTTATTTTTTTTATAGTACTGCTGGTCTTGTTTTTTCTTTGGAAGGTTTGGCTGCAGAATCGTAATATCAAAGAAAAGAACAGGGCATTGGTGAAGTATGTAAATGAGGCGCTGTCAGAGCAAAAGAAGAAACAGCAATTGTCAGGTGAAGATGATAAGTCTATTCTGTATAATGACTTGGATACAGAATCTTCCGACATTGATAAAGAGTATGAAATCAATAAACAGGTCTTTCAGAAATTGGATTCTTTGATAAGGAGAGATGAATTGTATCTTTCTGCTGATTTGTCAAGAGAAGATTTAGTCAGAATGGCGCATATGAATAATACCCGTTTTGCTAAGATGATAAAAGAAAATACGGGTACTAATCTGAGTGGTTATATCAATGAGTTGCGTTTGAATCATGCTATACATTTGTTGAAGGAACATCCTGAATATACTTTACGTGCTATAGCTGAGGCTTCCGGCATTAATAGTATGCCTACTTTTCATAGTCTGTTCAAGAATAAAACGGGAATGACACCTTCTGAATTTAAAAAGACCCAAATAGATATGAAACAATAAATTATTGTTATACAATATTATAAGACTTTTCTTTATAAACTTTAGGACATTTCTTTATAGCAAGAGCTTTTAAATTAAGATGCTTCATGCAGAAAAGCTTTTCTTTGCAGTATAAAAACATTGCTATGTATATATTCTGTTGGCTGATGCCATATAATATACGCCGAAGTAATGTATGGATGAGTTCCCGATGTGGTGTAAGAGGGTCGGAATTGGGCTGGATTTTGGTTATACTAACGACCCTACAGCAGCTATCCGATGTGGAATCATAGACAATGCGCTATATTTGGACGAAGTGGATTACCGTACAGGTTTACTATCTGGGGATATAATTAAGACTCTCCGTCCGTGGAATCTAAAGGTGATAGCTGACAGTGCAGACCCACGACTTATTCAGGAAATCCATAACGGAGGTATCAAGATTTACCCGGTAGAGAAAGGGCAAGGCTCTATCAATGCCGGTATTGACAAGATGCAGGGAATGGATATTTACATAACCAAGCGTTCTTACAACCTTCAAAGGGAGTACAGAAATTATGTCTGGGCAAAGGATAAGGATGGGAACTATATCAACGAACCGGAAGACCATGACAATCACGGAATAGATGCTGTACGTTACTATGTATTGGGTGAGCTTCTTGGTAAAATTCAGAAGCCGAAAGATTTAACAGGAATATTCACACATTAAAAATATAAACTATGCCATTGAATTTAGAAGAAATATTAGCATTGTCTGACATCGGGCAGAAGATAAACTACCTGAAGAAAGGTAGGAAGACTGAACTTCCCGACTGTTGTAAACTTTGGGACGATTGGAATCCGGAACGCCATGAAATTATGGTTGACAAAAAGAAGTATCCGGACAGAAAGGTTCTTGAAAAAGAAGCAGAGAAACACTTCGATGAAAAAACTGGTAAGACTTATGAAATCGAAGCAAAGTATAAGACTGAACCGGTGAACCGTATCTCCATTCCATTGGAACAGGATATAGTGAACATTCAAACAGCTTTCACGGTCGGCACAGAACCGTCTATGGATTGCACTCCAACCGATGATGATGAAAAAAAACTGCTGGATGCGGTAAAGGCTGTATTCAAGTCTAATAAAATCAAATATCAAAACAAGAAGATTGTCCGTGCCTGGCTCTCCGAACAGGAAGCGGCAGAATATTGGTATGTTACCGATGATGATTCGTTTTGGGCAAAGTTTTGGAAGAAAATAAAGACTTCTTTCGGGGGGAAGGTCAAGCCCACCAAGAAACTGAAAAGCGTGTTATGGTCTCCATTCAGAGGTGATAAGCTATACCCGTTCTTTAACGACGAAGGTAAAATGATTGCTTTCTCACGTGAGTATAAAAAGAAGCTCATGGATGATTCGGAGGTCATCTGCTTTATGACTATCACGGACAAAATGGTTTATCAATGGGATTTGTCTAAAGGATATGAAGAAAGAACTCCTTTTGCTCATGGATTCCCAAAACTACCGGTTCTCTATGCTTATCGTCCTGAACCTTATTGCAAGAAGATTAAGACTTTCCGGGTCCGGTTGGAGAAACTGTTATCCAATTATGCTGATTGTATCGACTATCATTTTTTCCCCATTTTGGAATTAATTGGTGAAGTGATAGGGTTCACTGGTAAGACAAAGGATAGAATGGTAAAACTGGAAGGAGAGGGGGCTGGTGCACGATATTTAACATGGAATCAGGTGCCAGATACCGTAAAATTTGAAGCAGAAACACTCACCAATATGGCTTATGATATGTCAAACACTCCAAGAATATCCTTTGAGACGTTGAAGGGGGTAGGCAAAGCATCAGGAACCGCTTTCCGCTTTATGTTCATGGGTGCACACATGGCGGTAGAAAATCACGGTGAGGTTATCGGCGAGTTCTTGCAGCGGAGAGTAAATTTCATTGTTTCCGCTTTAGGCTCTATCAATCCAACCGAGTTTAGCAAGGCATCGCAGACCATTGACATAGAAACAGAACTGGTTCCATATATGATTGATGATTTGAACGATAAGGTTACTACGGCTGTCTCCGCTGTTAGTGGTGGTGTATGGTCAAGACGTGAGGGCATTATGTTTGCTGGGAACGCTGATAGGGTAGAAGAGGAGCTTGCAGAAATCAAGGAGGAACAAGCGGCAAAGAATAACAATGCAGCGTCTCCTAACTCCAAAGGATAATTCATTACTTCATGTTCTTATCGTACTATTGAGCGGAGCTAATTTAGTTCCGCTTTTTTATTGCTAAATTCTATATTGTAGAATATAATCTTTGGAAAAATTTTATAATTCAAAATTAATTCATATTTTTGCATCAAACAAAAGAGGTATGAGGATTGTATCACATAAGAAATTGAAAGAGTTCTACGAGACGAAAGGCTATGAAGATTCACGCATAGCCTTAGAACGTTGGTATGATATAGCGGAAAAAGCTGAATGGAAGAACCTATCAGACATTAAAGTGGATTTTCTTTCTGCTGACTATGTAGGCAACCAACACTACGTTTTCAATATCAGAGGCAACAACTATCGGTTGGTTGTCGTTGTTAAGTTTACAATTGGGTACGTCTTCATTCGCTGGGTTGGTACTCATAAAGATTACGATAAGATAGATTGTTCAACCATTTAAGAGATAGAAGTATGAATAAAGTAACGAAAGAACAGTATGAATTTGCTTTGGCGAGAGTGGAGGAACTTCTGCCATTGGTTGATGACAATACGCCTTCAAATGATAAGAATGCGGTGGAGCTTACAGTTATGTCCGATATTGTGATAGCATACGAAAAAGAACATTATCCGATAGAAAAACCGACTGTTGCGGAATTGATAGAGCTATCCCTTGAAGAGAAAGGGATGAGTCAAAAGCAACTTGCTGGTGAGATTGGAATAAGTCCATCGCGTGTGAATGACTATATCTCCGGACGTTCGGAACCGACCCTCAAAATTGCGAGGTTGCTATGTCGAGTGCTGAATATACCTCCGGCCGCAATGTTGGGATTCTAATCCAAAATACAAATATGAAAAAGAGAAAGAAAATAGTATTACTACTAGGTGCAGGTTTTCCTGTAGCATGGGGAGCTCCATTTTCCAAAGATATTCTTGATAGAATAATTGAAGATAAAGAATATATGTATGATAGTAATACAACTTGGGGTAAATTTATATTTGATACATTAAAATCTTTTTATGAAGAGGAGGACGGAGTCACTGTTAATTTCGAGACAGTGATTGCTGCATCGGAATCTATAATGAATTATGTTATAGCGTCAACCAATGAAAACAGGAATTCGTATAATACGTCATTTACTCCTGCTGTTAATGTCCTAATAGACTCCATCCAGCAAAAACTAAATGAGATATCTGATAAATTAGAGAAAAGGAGGCATTTTTATTCTATATACAAACATTTTGTGGATATTGTTATTCAACTCATTAAGGGATATGATGAAAAAGCTTGTGCTGCTGAGTATAAACTACTAAATGAAAGATTGAACGAATTTATTGAATCTTTATTGAACAAGAAATATTCAGTAAAAATATATACCACAAATTATGACGCTATGATACCTCAGATTCTTTCAAAGCGTAAAATATATATGGGGGAACATTTGTTATCTGATTATAGTATTGTTTATAAAGCTGATTATTTAAGAAATAAAGACTCTCATTTAAGTTACTTTTACCTACATGGCTCTATCTATTGGACTTTTAAATTTGTAGAGAATAAATATAGAGTTGTAAAATCTACGATAACTGGAGAGGTGCAATCCTTAACTGCTCAAGGCGGAAATCCGAGTGAGAATTTAATTTTTAGCCCGATAATTGTTGGGTATACTAAGACTCAAAGAAGTCTAATGAATCCTTTTAATATCGGATTTACTAATTTTGCAAATGATTGTAATGATTGCAATAAGTTGCTAACAATAGGGTATTCGTTTTCTGATCCACATATTAATTCTATAATTCAAACTAATGTAGACTTTAATAAAGTTCGGCTTGCATATATAGGATTCGTTGAAAGGTTTGAAGGTTCTTCAGAGTATACGAAAATAGATTACTTCATAAGAAGATTGTATAAAAAAAACGAGGATGAAAGTTGGTTCAACTCAATTAATAATAATTTTGTTGCATATAAAAAAGGGTTTTCTAATTTTATAGAGAATAGAGATAATTGGACTAAGATTTAAAGATTGCTAGCATAAAAAAGGCGTGATTCACTCAGTTTCACGCCTTTTTTATACTCATTTCCCACAATCACCTGATTGTGGTTTTCTACCACTCCAATTATTCCCCTTTCATTCACTTACTGACTACTTTATATACCGTATTTACGACAATGGATTGATTGTCGTGAATGGGAAGCCTAAATATTTATCAGTCATCTGTATTGGTAGTATTTTTATTTCCGCAAATTGAATCTCAAATTTTAATTCATACGGTATGACAATCTTAGAACAAATTTTGGCAGGGCTGCAACAGAAGTTTACTGGGGTGGACACTGCTATCTTAACCCGAATCGCTACTAAAAAAGCAGAGGGTGTAACGGACGAGACAAAGGTAAACTCAATTGTTGAGGGTATCAGTTTTTCGGACGTGCTTAACTCCTATGGTGATTTCCGTGCCGGGGATGCTTCCAAGACCGCAGTTTCCAACTACGAGAAGAAACATAACCTTAAAGACGGTAAGCCAATCGAGACTACCACAACCATCAAAACGGAAGAGAATAAAGACGATGTGCCTGCATGGGCGCAAGCTTTAATTGACTCCAACAAGAACCTTTCTGATAAGCTAACACAGTTAGAAACGGAAAAGGCTCAAGCAACACGTAGCCAGCAGATTTTGGCAAAGGCAAAGGAGTATGGTATTCCCGAAAACTACGCCAAACGATGCGCCATTAAGGACGATGAGGACTTGGACGCATACTTCAAGGACTTGAAGCAGGAGTTCGCAAATGACGGCTTCAAAGGCGTAACCCCTCCCGAATCAGCGGAAGAGAAGATTGAGAAAGAATCTGAATCTATCGCTAAAATGATTGATGAGGGTACGAAAACTATTGTTGAACAAAACAAGAATTAATTATGTCAGCAGGATTTAAGTATGACTTGGTTCCGCCCGTTGAGCAAGAGGAACGCTACGATGTCCAGACCGGCATTCGTAGACGTGGTCCGTTCAAACTTGATACGCAGAACCTGGTAGTGGGAAGTTTTCTTCCCGGATTTACACCGATTTGTGCGGACTTGAAAAATAAGTTCGCTTATGCGGTAATCAATGTGAGAGTTGCGGAAGCCTATACCACTGGTGGAGAGGCTTTGTCTATTAAAGTAGCCAAGAACTCTTTGGCTTATGTGGGTATGTTTGTCGGAAACGGCAAGAAAGGTGCAGAAGTAACGGCAATTGATAAGTCTAATGCCAACTACGATGTATTGACTATTAAGGCTGCTTTTGGTGAGAATATTGCCAAAGATGCTGTATTATTCAATGCGGTTGCAGTTGATGGTTTAAAGCAAAAGCATGTCGCTAATTCGGCTCTGTACAACCGTACAAAGGTTGAGGATGGAATTACATTGGTTTCATTGCTTCGTACAGCCGCAGAGATTGAACCTTCAAAATTGGTTATGCCGTTCTCCGAGAACGATAAAGCCAACATGAAGGGATGGTTTGAATTTAACGAGTAAGGAGGTAGGATATGTTTTTAACGATTCAAACATTATTCGATGATGCGAATATTGTTTCCGCTATCATCAGACGTGTGAACCAGACACGCAAGGACACAATCTATTGGCAGCAGTATCTTACTTTCCGCAGAGTGACTACTCGTGTGTTCAAGGATTATATCGGTTCTGTAACCGGAGTTATGGCCGGCTCCATCAATTCGCGTTTTGGAGAGAAACCCATCCGTGAACGTCGGAACATCGGTTCCGGATATGGTGAGATTGCCTATTTGGGTGATGCTTATCAGATGTCTATTGACCGTCTTTCTGAATTGCAGGATTTGATTGACAAGTTCAATGCCGCTAAGCCAGCCGACCAAAAGGCTGCAATGGAAGAGATTGTAAACTTCCTGGCAGACGACTACCGTCAGATTACCCTTGCCGCCCACAAGCGTATGGATATTATTGTCGGTGCGCTGTTGATGCTTGGTGAAGCCACCGTTTACAACAAAGACGCTGCAATCACTTCCGGTCAGACCAATAATAAACTGCTGGAGATTACCCTTCCGTTCAATTTTATCAAGCCGAAAAGTGGAGATGTGGTTGTGGACGGAAAGAATATGTTTATCTCTTATTTGAGAGAGAAACTTCATTCCTTGGCACCGGACTATGGCGTTTATGCCAAGATGGTTATGACTCGTGCATCTTTCAACAAGCTTATTCTTGGTTCATCTGAATTTGGTGAGCAGTACAAGAGGATTCTCGGCAGCAACGAAATGAAGTTGAGTACGGGATTGGTTTCCTCTTCTTTGGCTTCCGAAGTGTTCACCGGCATCGGTTTGCCGCGTATTGAAATCAAGGAGGACTACGTGAAAGACCAGACGGGAAAGAATGTGCAGATTTACGCGGATAACCGTATTACTCTGTTACCTTCTGACAACATTGGTTATATGCGCCATCATACCCCGTATGAAGCGACAGACCCAGTACAAGGACGTACTTATATCCCGTCAGAGGGGCAGATGCTTATCTCCAACTACCGTGACAAAAACGGTCGCTACATGGAATATACGGCAGAGTGGATTCCGCAGATTTCCAATCCAGATTTGATAACCAATTTCGATTTGAACGAAATTGCATCCATCCAATCAGCATAAGGGGGTAGGATATGAAAGTAAAGGTTATATCAGTTTTCCGCGACAAGTTCACCGGAAAGTATTACACTCCCGGTGAAGTGATTGAAGTCGGTGAGGAAGCCCGTGTGCTGGATATGGAAAGCCGCAGACTTGCTGAACGGATTGAGGCAAAAAATACCGAAGTGAAAGCCCCTGAAGAAAAGAAGGAGGTGAAAATTTCCCTCTTTGAAAAGGAGTTTGAGAAGAAGACTTTGATTGATGCTTTGAAGTCCATCGGCGTACAGGCTTCCGGCAATATGAAAGAGGAAACTCTTTTGGCTAAGGTTGCAGAACTGGATGAAGAATCAACAGCCAAACTGAAAGAAGCATTAGGTATCGAGTAAAAGAGAGTGTGTCAAAATACATTTGATGATTTCTTTTAGGCACGGATTTCGCGGATTTCACGGAAAAAGAACAAAGAAAATCTGTGTTTTCCGTGTAATCCGTGCCTAAAAAGAAACAAATAGCAAGCGAATGTTAGTTTTGACACACCCTCATTGTCTAATTTTATAAATCAGAAAAGAAATGAAGAATTTTATTTTTGCCATGTGTGGTTTTTTGATGATGTCTTTGGTTTCGTTGAGCGTGCAGGCATCAAGTGTGGAATCTCCCAAGTGTGAATATGTGAATCCATCGGTTAATGCCGGTTTGCCGGATATTCAGTCTATCACTTTGGAAACGGCTCTGGCTGATTGTGTTGTACTAACCATGCCACAGACTATATTCTTGGTTGCAAATAACCCGGCTATGATGTGTTCGATAAAAGAGGAAGCGGCTATTCAAGGGATACGAATTAATGTTCCCAAATGCCCGTTCAGATACATCTATAAATCAAAGTATTGCACGCATTATAGCTATACTGCATATTGTAAACTGATTACACCATATTGAATGATAACAGTCATGAGTAACAAGGAGTTTGTATTAAGCGTATTTGATAAGAATACCCCGTCTAATCTTGTAGTTGAAAATATACTTTCAAGGACGGGATTAGATGGTGAAGAACCTTTTACCGAGGAAAATCGGGCAAGATTAGAGGTCGCTTGTGCCAAGCAAATTCCGTGGATGATACAAAATCCATCTTCGGTCAGCGAAAGCGGATTTTCTGTGTCTTGGTCTAATTATGTTGATAGCCTAATGAAATTGTACTCATGGCTGTGTAAACAGTACGGTTTGAAAGACGAACTGGGTAACAAACCTAAAGTGACTTTCTTATGATATTCGCTCCACACATATTGCAGGTAAAAGTTATCACCCCGATGGATAAGGATGAGTTTGGCAGACCTATTCCCGGAACAGGTGGTGAAAGCTGGCAGGAGGTGTGCAAATGCCGTTGTGACGATGTGAGTGCGGAAAAGAAGGTATCTATCAATGGTGTTCTTTACGACTTCAAATATAAAGTTGTCTTTGATAAACCGTCAAAAGTTGAAGCAGGCACAGAAGTTCGTTGTTTGAATCCCGATGGAAGCATAAGAGGTGAAGGGGTTGTTAAAAGCCCTTTAGAAACAAACTATTTTCTTTATAGACAGATATGGTTGGAGTAGATGCGGACTTTTCAGATGTTGACCAATTCTTTCAAGATGGAGAATGGGAAGTTGAAAAGAAGATGATTGATGTGGGCGATGAAGCCGTGAAGTACGCAGAGGAACATGGGGATTATCAAGACCATACACTCACTTTGAGAACGTCCAATGATTACGATGTCGATAAAGACGGTTTGACGCTGAAAAACGAAGCGGAATACGCTTCATTCGTGGAATCTAAGGGATTTGATGTTTTAAGTAGTGCCGCTTTATATGCGGAGAAACGATTAAAAGAAGAATTTGAATGATAGTAACCACCGACATAGGAAACATTCTCTATCGGGACTGCAAGGCTTTCGGAATAGATATAGTGCCTGATGGTGAAACGCTGACGGGTGAATTGAAGTCCGAAAGAATCGTTATCCACACGAAGAAACAACAGCCGGGAAAGTATTGGAAGAAATCTTTCGCAGAAGTGAATCTATGTGTACCCAATTTAAGCGAGAATGAAGCGAACACAATCCGGCTTAACGAACTTGAAAGAAAGGCTGGCAAGCTGCTTGATGATGTAGTAAGCACCTATGACGGTACAACCTATCGTTACTCTATCGAATCAATTGGCACGGAAGCGGATACAGCTTTGAAATGCCATTACGTGAATGTGAGAATTTTATTTGAAGTAATAAATGTAAAACTATAAGATTATGATTTCAGCAGTAGGAATAAAAAGAATCTTGTTTGCCGATATTGATAAGGTAACGGCAGACATTACCCCCGAAATCGCAAAGACTTTGATTCAAGCCGCTATCAAAGCGAAAGATGAGGTTTTGAATGTACACGGGGAAACGTGGCAGATTGAGGAAACGGAAGCCTCCGTCACTGGGTACAAGAACCAATTAACGGGAAAGAATTACCGTTACGATGATGTGCCGGGAGAAGTATCGCCCGCTTTCTCTATCGGACAATATGACTGGAAGACCAAGAAAGCGTTCATGGGTGGCGATGTTATTCAGGCAACATCTAAAGATGTGGGTTGGAAGCGTGCTTTGGATAAAGTTATTATCAACAAAGCATTGTTCTGTCTGACCGATGATGATGTATGGTTCATCTTCCCAAAATGCCGTATTGTTTCCCGGGAAGCCAATACGGATAAGGCAATTGCAATCGCTGTAAAAGGCTTGGTGCAGGAACCGGGAATCGAAGGTGTTTCTTCTGAGTATAACTATGAAGAAGGGCAGATTAAAGCTTTGCAGGCATGAACTACAGTAACCATTGTACCTACTCCTTCCGATGCGACCGTAAAGCTGGACGGTGTAACGGTCAAGTCAAAGCAGGTGAATGCTGGAGCTACCGTTCACTATGAAGTGTCGAAAGTGGGGTACGTCACTCAGTCAGGAGATATTAAAACCACTCCTTCTGAAGTTGGTACCACTCTTAAAAAAGAGATAACATTGGTAAAAGTACAAGAGTGATAACCGGGGGATGGATATATACCATTCCCCCTTTTAGTTTAAGAATATGAATCAAGCAGCAAAAACGGTTTCTGATGCTTTGTTAGGGCTGGATTTCATGAATGTGGAGATAGGAGGGATGGTTTATACCATTAAACCTCCTACAATTAAAATTATCTGTCGTGCCATTCATCATTTTTCCAATATCGGCATGACTGGAGATAATGTCATGGAAGCTATTAAAGAACTTCCTGAAATTACTGGAGATATGCTGAAAGGCATTTCTTGTTTCATCTGTGGCAGTGAGGAACTGGCTGATAATTTGGAGAACGGGACTTTTGAAGAAGTTAGGAATGCTTTGGAGGTGTGTTTTTCCATGATGGATATTTCGGCTTTTCAGTGTGTCAGCTCGATGAGGAACGTGTCGATGCTGGCAGCAAGACCGAAACAGTAGGAAACGCAACGTTCTTTGGGCAGATAGCCCATCTGATTGACACGCTTCATCTGAGTTATACAGAAGTGTTTGAAGTTATCCCTTATCGGAATTTGCTGATGATGCAACGGGATAAATTACGCGCAGTATATGGTGGTCAGAAGGTGAATAGAATCAGTGGTAAGGAATTGGCTAATCGTAGGAAAAAGAAATAGATATGTCAAAATTATATTTTAAGATAGGTAGTGACTGGGAAGAAGTTGTAAGACTTCGTAATGAAATTGCGAAGTTAAAACAAGAGTTAATGAGCATGGATGGCACGCAGTCTCCTGCTACTTTCAAGGCTTTAAATGTTCAACTTGCTGCATCCAACCAAAGATTGGATGAGTTGGTGACTAATGCAGCCAAAGCTGGAGCAGAGATGGAAACGGGATTCAAAAGGAAAATCTTCGATGCTTCTCAGGTAGTGAATGGATTGTCGGAAAAAATAACATTTCAACGTGGAACTATCCAACAATTGAAAAATGAGTTAGCAGGATTGAAAGACAAGTATCGTGAAGCATTAAAACAAGATGGTGACACTTCTTCCTTAGAAGCTAAAATAAGGTCTACAAATGAAAAATTGAAAGAGCAAAAAAGTTCTTTATTTAACCTCACCCAGGAACAGGCTAACGCTCGATTGTCAGTAAAGAAATTACGGGATGAGTATGAACTTTATAAGAATGATGGGAGACAAGTAGTAGAAACTAACGAAGGTATCGCTATATCTTGGAAAAAAGCATTGGCGGTTATTGGTGGTGCTGGAGTATTAAAGGCATTAGGTTCTGAAATAATTCGTGTTCGTGGAGAATTTCAATCCATGCAGACTGCTATTGAGACTATGGTTGGAAAGGATGTGGCAGGACAACTGATTCCGCAAATCAAGGAGCTGGCTAAGATTTCTCCACTTACTATGTCAGATATGGTTGGAGCAGAAAAGATGATGCTTGGATTTAACATACAAGCAGAAGACACTATCAAATACTTGAAAGCCATTAGTGATATTTCTATGGGGGAATCCAGTAAGTTCAATTCGCTGACTTTGGCATTTTCACAGATGTCAGCAGCGGGTAAACTTATGGGGCAGGATTTGAATCAAATGATAAACGCTGGATTCAACCCGTTACAGATTATCTCCGAAAAGACCGGAAAATCTATCGCAACTTTGAAAGATGAAATGTCCAAAGGTGCTGTTTCCGCTGAAATGGTTCAACAGGCATTCATTGATGCAACTTCCGCAGGTGGTAAGTTCTATAATATGTCTGAGAATGCTTCAAAGACTATCAATGGTCAGTTGTCTATGATGCAGGATGCTTTGGATTCCGTGTTTAACGAATTGGGAACTAAGTCGGAAAGTGTTATCATGGACGGTATTCAAATGACAACTTCGTTGATTCAGAATTATGAAACAGTAGGTAAGGTCTTGGCTGGATTAGTGGTTGCTTATGGTACATACCGGACCGCAGTGATGCTTGTTACTGCTGCCGAAAGTAAACATACTCTTGTGGAGATTGGACTTACCAATGCCCGTTTATTGGCACGAAAAGCGCAGTTAGCTTTAAATGCTGCTATGCTAACTAATCCTTATGTAGCATTGGCTACGGTGGTTGTTGGATTAACAGCTACTATGTGGGCATTCAGAGATTCTACAACCGCTGCTGAAAAAGGAACAAGGAGGTATAATGAAGAACAAGAAAAAGCGACCAAGCTTGATAGCGAACGGAAACAAAAAATAGACGGTCTTATTCAAAGCTCTCGTGATATTGCATTGTCTGACTTGCAGCGAGGTGAAAGTTTGGCGGTATTACGAAGCGAATATCCCAAGATATTTGCCCAATACGATATTGAATCAATTAAACTTGCTGACATACTTCAATTAAAACAACAAATAGCCAAAGAGGATGCAAAGCGCGCAGGCGAGGAAGTTGCAAGAAGTTTTGAAGCTGCTAACAAAGCTGTTTCAGACTATGAAAATGTCCTTTCTGCCAAGCAAATCAATGGTGGCAAATTAACGCAGCAGGAAATAAACAAGTTAAAAGAACTTCGCTCTCATAGAGACCAATTTCTTGTTGATAGAGGTAAAGGTATCTCTGAACAGTTCATATCAACTCTTAAAGATGTTGATATTAGTGAGTTTGACCGCTACATCTCTGATTTAGAAAAGCGTATCAAAGGTAAAGGGGAGAATGGGAAGATAAAGATTAAGTTGCCTATTGACACAAAAGGCTCTCTGTCAGATGAAGCAATATATGACGTTAAGGATATAAAGACACTTATAGAAACTACGAAAGCTGCTAAAAAGACAAAAGAAGAAGCTGCAAAAGCTGAAAAGAAATCTTCTGCAGAGTGGTTGGCAAGCTACAAAAAAGCGTATGAAGATGCAGATAAAGCATATAAGGATTTTTTAAGTTCCAAAACAGTAATGTCCGATGCTGATAGAGATAAAGAGATTAAAAGGCTGAAGGGATTACGTGACACTGCAGAAGCTACTTACAAAGCAAAGGGAGGTTCTGTGTCATCCGATAAAAAACAGGAGAATCAAGCCGAGAAACTTCGTAAGCAGACTGATAAATATAATGCCCTCCTTGATAAGCAATCATTAGAACAGCAACGTTCTGCCGAAGATTTGCAGATGGAAGTTGATGAAGCCCGAATCAAAGCTATGGATGAAGGTTCTGCCAAGACTATCGCTGAAATGGAACTCAACTTTGAAAAGGAGATGCAGGCTATTGACCGACAAAAAAAAGATGCTTTGCGGAAGAAAGTTGAGGATGCTCGCGCTGCATGGGAAGCTAATCCGAAGAAGAAAGGCAAGTCTTTTGATGCCACCGATATAAAGCTGTCTGATGATGAGCAAAACTATTACGATGAACTATACAAGATAGCCATTATCAGTAATGAAAAAATATATAAGGATTTGGCAGAGCACTATTTGTCTTATGCCGATGAACGTCTTGCCATTGAAAAGAAATTTAATGATGATATTTCAATATTGCAGGAAGCCCGTAAGAAAGCGGAAGCCAAAGGTGATGCCAGTGAAATAGCCAAAATAGACCGAAGCGTTGAGAAGCGTACAGAAATCAAGAATGAAGATATATTCAAACTTGATGCTGAACAATTCAAGAAAAATATGAATTGGGAACAAGTCTTTGGTAATCTTGACAAGGTTTCTACTGATACTTTGAAAAAGTTGAAAGTTAACCTTAAAGACTTTATATCATCTCAAAAGGATTTATCTCCTGAAAACCTTAAAGAACTGGTAGATGCTATCGAAAGGATTGATGATAAGGTTTCAGAACGCAATCCTTTTGAAGCTATGTCTGTTTCCTTTAAATCCCTTAAAGATGCCACTGATGCTCAACGTGAAGCGCAGGAAGCGTATAACAAAACGCTCAAAGAAGGTACAGACGAAGAAAAGAAGAATGCAAAGGCTACTCTTGAAAGCGCAAAAAACAACAAACAGAAAGCGCTATCGGAAGCTACTACCATTTTACATCATGGCGTTGATGAGATAGGTCAATATGTCGATGCCGGTAATCAAGTTATCGGTATCATGGAAACGCTTGGTACAAAAACACCTGAATGGTTGGAGGGAACAATGTCCGGGTTTGGCGAGATGTTGGATGGACTTGGAAGTATAGACCTAATGAAACCAATGTCTATTGTTACTGGTGGTTTGCAAACAATAAAAGGAGCTTTGACAAGTATCACATCATTAGGTGGGGTAATTAATTGGAGTGGAAGCAATGCAAAGGAGGTACAGGATTCCATTAATCGTCTTACCGACCGTAACGAGACGCTACAGACTTCTATCGAATCATTGACAGATGAGATAAAGGCAAGCAAAGGAACGAAATCCGTAGCTGCGTATAGAAGTGCTTATGAATACCAGAAAGAGCAGAACTCCAATTATCTGAATATCGCCCGTGAACAGGCAGGTTACCATAATTCACATAAGAGCTGGCAATACTACATGAGATGGTCTGCCGAAGACTTGAAATGGATTCAACAGAACATAAACAAGAATTTTACCGGAACTTCTTCATTATGGGAGCTGACACCTGAAGAGATGGAAAAACTCCGTAGTAATGTTGATATATGGACAAAGATGCAGAATGCCGGGAAAGGTGGTTATGGTGAACGTGTAACCGATAAACTTGATGATTATATTGAGCAGGCCGGCAAGCTGGAGGAGTTGACCGATAATCTTTATGAGGGTCTGACCGGAATGTCATTCGATTCCATGTATGACAGTTTTGTAAGCAGTCTGATGGACATGGAGAAGAGTGCTGAGGATGTTGCTGATGACATATCCAAATATTTCATGCAGGCAATGCTGTCAAATGCCATCGGTGAACAGTTTAGTGACAAACTGAGAACATGGTATGACAAATTCGGTGAAGCCATGAAAGATGATGGTACGCTTGATAATAATGAGCGTAAGGAGCTGATGGATGAGTACATGGGTTATGTGGATGAAGCCATGAAGCTTCGTGACGAGCTTGCCGCAGCAACAGGATATGATAAAATTTCGCAAGAATCAACATCGCAGTCAGCTTCATCCAAAGGCTTTCAGGCAATGAGTCAAGATACCGGCGAAGAGTTGAACGGGCGGTTTACAGCATTGCAGATTGCAGGAGAAGAGATAAAGAATCAGAATATTATTCAATCTCAATCACTTAATCTACTGACAGTAAAAGCAGATGCTATCCTTTCCATGAATACAGAAACGAGGAACATCGCTGATGATACGAGGAATTTGATAGCACAATCTTATCTTGAACTGGTACAGATTTCGGAAAATACAGGAGCTATTGTAAAACCAATCATTCAAATTCAGAAAGATATGGCAGAAGTGAAAAACAATACATCTAAATTATAAACTATGTCAGATTTATTGATAAATACCCAAGACGCCTACACAACATGGGGGGTAAGAATGGGAGAGGGCTTTCTTGATGTACTTGGGGCATCATCACCCATGAAAGAATTTATAGAAAATAAGTCCCGGTTGGAACATGGAAAACGTGTGATAATCAATGACCCCAAAATAGATGAACGGGAAATAACACTTTCTTTTACAATTGAAGGAAATTCCCAATCCGACTATCAAGCAAAGAAAAAAGCTTTCTTTGAAGAATTGTATAAAGGTGTGGTTGATATTCAAGTTCCGGCTAACAGTAATGAGATTTATCATCTGATTTATCTTGGGAAAAGCGTTGCTTATGCACAGAGTTTAGACCATACTTTCGGAAAAATTTCAGCCAAGTTTAACGAGCCGAACCCGGCAAACAGAACCTAATTCACGACATTGGGTTTATTGTCGTGTATATGAGTGTCCAAAATAGGGCACTCTTTTTTTTATCTGCGAACTTTGGATGCGTTATGGTAGACATCAAAGACATATCCGGTAAGACAAGATTTTCGACCCCCATTAATGCCGGGGCTAAAGGTAGGTTTACCCTGATGAAGGAAGACTATATCATCCTTCCGTTCAGTGTTCCCGACCCGGTGTATTTCAAGCTCGGCGACTACGTGAATTTGTCGGGAGTGCTTGATGAGTCCCTGGGCGGACTGCTGTCCAAGGTCTATGAGATAGTGGATTTGCAGAAACCTGCCTTCAACGCTTCTACCGGGGGATATGACTATGAGCTGCGGATGGACGCGTATTACTGGAAGTGGAAGAACAAGATTTTCAAGTACACTCCCGAACATGCCGGCCATGAGGCTTCATGGTCTCTGACCGCACCCCTTGACGTGCAGCTCGGCGTATTCCTCCGCAACCTGAAGGCACTCGGATATACATACAAGGGAAAAGAGTTTGAGTTCAGCATAGATTCCACAGTGGAGAACAAGGCCGTTGCGATGAGGTACGACAATATGAACCTTCTTGACGCCCTGTTCTCCATGGCCGATAAGGAGAAATGGGACTGTGACTGCTGGATAACGGATAACATAATCCATTTTGGGCGAAATGAATATGGTAATTCCGTCAGAATCGAGTTAGGGGTTGAAGCGTCAGCCATGACCCGCAGCGACAGCAAAGGTACTTATGCGACCAGAATCTATGCGTTCGGCTCTACCCGGAATATTCCGGCAGACTACCGTCCCGTGGATGAACAGACGGTTGTCAACGGCGTAGTCCAGCGCAGGCTGATGCTTCCCGCGGACACGCCTTACATTGATGTGTATCCCGACATGTCCGAAGAGGAAGCGATAGAGGATATTGTCGTATTTGAAAATGTCTATCCCCGGCGTACGGGCACATTATCCGACGTGCATACCCGCACCGAAGAGGTGAAGGACGAGAACGGCACGAAAGAGACCGTCACCTACTACCGCTACAAGGATACCGGGCTGGAGTTCAAGGATGAATATCTTATCGAAGGCCAGGAACTGAGAATCCGGTTCCAGTCCGGCAAACTTAACGGCATGGAATTCGGTGTCATTTTCAATCCCGACCCCAAAGACGACATGCGCGGCGCGCAGCTTTGGGAAATCGTGAGAAACGAGGATTACGGGCGTATGCTTCCCGATGATACCCTTCGTCCGGAAAACGGCGACGAGTATGTCCTTTCCGGTTTCAACATCCAGCTTGTGTCTGACAGATATACCCCCGAAGCCGAACAGGAGCTTAAGGGAAAGGCGCAGGAGTATGCCGACCGACGCAAAAGGGATGACGGTACATATAACACGACCCTTGATTCAGAATGGGTGTATAACGACCGGTTGAGACGCTTCTATGAGTTCGGACAGAAAGTGTTCCTTGTAAACAGGGCTTTTTTTGAGAACGGGCGCGACAGCCGCATACTCGGCTGGGAGTTCAATCTTGACAAGCCCTGGGACAGCCCTGCATACATAATCGGTGAGAGCATGCCCTATTCCCGTATCGGGGATATGGAAGACAAGATTGATTCCTTGACCTACAAGGGGCAGACATATACCGGCGGCGGAAACGGGGTCTATATAATCAGGACGAACGATACGACAGCCCCTTCCGACAGCAATGTATTCTCGGCACGCAGGTCTTTGGTCTCTTTCTTAAGGAAAGACAAGTCCGATAAGACTGAATATCTTTTGAAACTCCTCGCAGGCGGCGAGTTCGGCGAGTTCGTAGACAGTATGATTGCCGGCAAGGGTGCAGGTATATTTCCTGATGGTAGAGGACAATTTGAACGGTTGGAAGTCCGCGGTTCACTGTCAGTGCTTGACTTGATAATAAACCAGATTCAAGGAATGGAATCTGACTACTCCTTTACCGAGATTGGTAAGATAGAATCCGTGGAGGATTTGGGAGAGAGCACCTATCGTTTGAAAATAGAGAAACGCACGGATTTCGACTTCATGAAGTTCCAGGAGAATGATGTCTGCTTCTCCATCATTAACACACTGCTTACAGGTGGTTCCGAGTATTACACCAGTTGGATGCGTATTCTTACCACCAACAGTGAGGAGAACAGCATAACGGTCGTGCTCTATCCGGACAGCGAAGTGCCGGGCGGCACGAACTATCCGCCGTTGGCCGGCTACAACGTAACCCGCAGGGGTAACAGTACGCTGCCTGAAGCAGGCGGCTTCAACGGTCGGGCGCAGTCGTGGATGATTTCTTCACGTGAGGGGCGCATCATGTTTTTGTCCAACGTGTATAAGCCAATACTGGAGGACTACAACTATGCGCTGACTATCGGAAAACTCCCTAACATCAAGGCACTCGAAAAACTGCCGGTGACAACCGAAGATATTGGCATCGTTGCACAAACGGTCATTGCCGAGAAATTCTATCAATTCGATTATAACGGTGATGTCGTTCCCAACAAGGTAGACCGGGGTGTCTGGTCGCTGGAAACGGCCCAGAGCGGCGCTCCTTACCGGTTTGTTCAGCACGAACTGTCGAAGCCTTCCGGCAGCGAATATACACTGCTGGAACAGCATACGGTCTACCACCTTGGCTGCAAGTGGGGCTGTCTGTCAGATAAGACAACCGACGAACCGAAATGGAACTCCCCGTCATGGGGACTCCTTGAGGGCGACAGCAGGTATTCGCTCCAGCTCTCCCTTTCAGGCGGGGAGGCATTCGTCATAGGCGGTGTGGATACGGTAATGTCCGGACGTATATATTTCGGAACTACGGATATAACGGATGATGTGATGGCGGACGGTGCCACCGAAGTGGAATGGTTCCGTGACAGCGGCAATGTTCCGGCGGACAACCTCTGGACGCCAGAGTACGTGGATGGCAACAGGCTTGCCATCCATATCGACAACGGGAACCAGCACGGGGTCGGTTCAGACTTCGGCTTTGTAAGCAGGTCCGTTGCCTTCGTATGCCGGGTATTCATTCCGGTTGAAGGGGAAATGCAGCAGATAGAACAGAGATTTGGTTTTGACATATTATAACTATGGGAATAAAGAGTAACAAACAGCAGGGGCGTATTTATGTGAGTCCCCTTTCCATCCAGGGAGAGATAATTGTACTGTCGGGCAGTCCCGTGCAGACCTATGACAAGCAGCTGCGGGAATACAGCCCCGACCGGACCCTGACACCGCTGGTCATCGTGCCGAAGGTATCGGCATTCGACGAGAAGACGGTATTCGGTGAAATGGAACTCACGGGGGTGGAGTGGTTCGAGGGCGCACCCCGTGACAAGTCGGCCAACCGCATCGTCGAGGGCGAGTATTACAGCATTTCCGACGGTAGCGGCGGTGTGCCCAAATATGCGCTTACCATCCGGAAGAACATTCCGCCGGAGAAGCCGGTGGAGTATTTCGGCATCGCGATATTCACGGACCCTCGTACGAACCGCGAGGTCAGGGTCGAAAGGAGCATCAGGTCGTATTCGCACCTGTACGACAACAAGGCGTATTCGTTGCGCCTGAAGGGTGATTCCGTGATGGTGACCGACCCGCTTCGCTTGGCCGACCGTTCCGGCTATTGGGACAGGGAGATAGAACCGCAGCTCTATACAGGGACCGAACCCGTGGATGATGAACACGCCGCATACTTCTGGGACATCCTCGAAAACGGAGCATACCGCCCGGTTACACCGGACGACCCCGGTATCGTCTGCCATGACGGGAACGGAGTGTACACCCGCAAGCTGGTATACCAGGCGAAGTATGTCACCGGTGCAAGCTTCCGTGTTCGTGCGTGTGAATATGCGGGCAGCAGACCGCAGGCACCTACAGACGGGCGGCTGGAAAAGGTTATTGAGGTAAAGACGGAGATGGCAGCTTCCCTCAATTGCGAAATTATCCAGACAAAGGGTTTTACCCTTTCCGATGATATGAAGCAGCCGAGTGCCTATGAGGTACGCATCTTCGACAACCGCCGCGAGTACGGTACAGAGTACGATGACCTTTTCCGCATCACATGGAAAGGCCAGAGTGCGAAGCCGGGCGAGCCGGAGAAGGTGCTGGCAACCGGCGGGCGGACACTGGAGTTCATTCCCTCGGACAAGGGTTTTCCGGCAGGACATATCTTCCAGGTGTGGGCGGAAGTGGGGCTTCTCATCGGTGAGTCCCTGATGGGTGATGAGGAAGGCGCCGTTATATCCTCGCAGGTTGACGGACAGACGGTATTCATTGCCACGGGTCCGGTATATGAATAGTAATAACTTTAAACTTTAATCAATATGTACGTAATTGTAGAAAAGGCAAAGCTCGAAGGCAAATTCTTTGGGATAATGAATACCCTTCCGGATGGCAGGGTGTACATTCCTATCAGTGAGATGCGAAATGTGGGCACTCTTCTTGACATCGACATCATCGGTTCTGCGCGTGAGTTAAAGGAGTTGATTGATAAACAGCAGGAAGCGATGCAGGGTTCAGAGGACATCGACCCCGGTTTCAGCGTGACACCCGAAGAGGAAGAGGAAATAGACCCCGGTTTCAGCCAGGAGCCGAATCCGGACAGCGACAGCGGGGCGTCGGAAGAGGGTGAAGGCAGCGTGACCGGTCCGGAACAACCGGCCGGGGCAAAGACTGACGGAAAAAGGAAAGGAGGCCAGCGATGAACCAGAATCAAGTGACCGCTTCACTGGCTATCGTGGCGGTGAGTAACGGAACGACTGTTAACGGGTATGTGCGCGTGGACAATGGTCCGCTTATCCAGGCATGGACAAAGGGAAGTGACAAGTATACGCCGGACTTTGAAGCACTCGCAGAGGACAAACGCCCTATTGTCATCATCGTATTGCGGGATGTGAGCAGCGGGCGCATCCTCATTCCTTCCAGGCTTGTTTTCAAGTACAACGGTACCGAACTTGCATTCGGGGAGGACGGGCTGTGCAATACGGAACAGTTTGCCGGTACTTTCAAGCGCGTAACCGGGTATAATGTAAGTGTAGACTCGCAGTCCTATCCCATGACGGGACTTCGCGTCATGAAGAACCTCGTACCCATCTCCGGATATGACAATGACCGCATAACTGTTTCCGGGGAAGTTGAAATTGGCGGGCATACGGTCGCATTCAACGAGCTTGCGACGGATGTTGTTATCCAGGAAAGCTCCGGTAAACAGTATGAGTTATTCATTACTTCAGATAAGGGTACGCAGATAATCAATCCGTCCGAAGTGCTGACGTTGAAGGCATCGCTGTACAGTGGCGGAGACCTTATCAACGATTTGGGCAATATCACGCTCCAATGGAAGAAGCAACTGCCATCGGGAGAGGCCAACCTCGGAACTCAGGGAACCCAGAACATTGCCGCGAATGATATTGACGGTTCGCTGGTGGTAAGCTGTGAGGCTGTGCAGAATGCGAAGGTCATAGCAAAGGGCTTCATTACCGTGTTCGACCTTAGCGACCCTATACTGGCGGCATTCAAGGTCAAGGGGCTTGCTTCTGACGGGCAGATATATCCTGGAGAAACGGGAACGCTGACGCCGTATGCCTATAAACGCCAGTCCGGAGAGGAGGTGGCGGTGGCAAGCTGGGACTTCGCCACATTCGACGGTGAAAACAATCCGTTCACGCTGTCGGGCAAGGATAGCAACAAGTTCCAGGGCAAGGACATCGCACTGACCTATACGGATGCGGCACGCGCCAAGACATTCAGAGTAATCGCAACGAACACTAATCCCATTGAGCTATGATGACAACGGCGGTTTTGAGTGTCGTGGCGGTACGTGAGCCTGACCCGGTGGAATACGTTGACATCGAGTGCCAGCCGGCTGCCATCTCTGTGGACTGTAACAATGTGCAGCTTACACCGCTGAAGCTGAAAGCCCTGCACCGCAGCGGGGCTGATGCGGCCCTGCTGGATGTATTCTGGCGGCTGCATGTCCAGTCGGCCGGCAAGGACCTCGGTACGGCGGATTCCCCCGGTGCATCGTCCGAATGGGAATACTACCTTCCGTCTGACAAGTGGGGAAATGCGGATTCCGTGATTGTGGAAGCGTACCGTGATAGTGCCCGCGAGCCCCTTCTTGCTCAGAAGAGGGCCAGCATTGTGCGGCAGAATCCGTCCCCGTTCCCGGTTGATGGTGACTGGAAACCGCTGCCGTTCAAGTATAAGAATGGGGAATATTTCCTGGATAAGGACAAGGGGTTTGTATTCATGTGGATGAATCCGGTGGCCGGAAACAGCGAGATGCACCCGTTCTTTGACGTGGCCCAAAATCCGGACACTACTTCCTGGAATTCCATCCAGGAATACCCGCTACTGGGTACGCAGCTTTTACTTGCCAGAAAGATAGACGCAGACCTTATCGACGTGGATAATTTGCGGGTGAAGCACCTGGATGGCGCAGACGGGACTTTTACAGGTGATTTAAAAAGTGGTAGTGTCAATATTGCCAGTGGGAAAACCCTTTTGAATAAGGATGGAAGCGGGAAATTAGCCAATGGAGCGGTAAGCTGGACAAAGGAAGGCGACGTGGACTTTTCGGGAAAGGTGCATTTGAATAAGGTCACTATAGAGAGGGGTGTTACCCCTGGGATTTCTCAAAATGGGCAGATATGGAAAGTCCCTGATACAGCGGATACCTTTATGGACCACATGGTACTGACCGGTGGCTTGCCCCAGGTGGCTTTGTCCCCTAATTACGATTTTTGGGGCGGGCGTTCACTCACCATTTTTAATGTCAGTGATACGAAAGTAAAGATATGGGGTAGTGGCGACCCCGGTGTATATATTCCTGCATACGGCTGTGCTCATTTGGAATGTATTGCATCGATAGGTGGTTCATTGGCACAGTGGAATGTATTGGGGGTTTCAGATACGGGTATTATAGCATACCCGATTGCGTAATTAAAAAAGTATTGTATGGATATGCTTTTAAGAATTAACGACAAGCTGCTGCATTTTCTTGCATGCCTTGCCATCACGCTGACAGCGGGTGAACTCTGTGCCGTTACGGCAGGCGTGACGAAAGAAGCCGCTGACTGGATGTATAAGAAGAACTGCAAGGTCGGTTCGGGATGGGACTGGCTGGACATACTTGCGGATGCTGTCGGCATAGCGGTCGGCAGCGTATTAAGGAGATTGGTATTCGATTATTAATGTAATAAAAAGGATTATGTTAGACACATTATTGGTTGCGCTGGTTATTTCAATAGATACCGCGCAGGTAAAGGAATTTCCGCAGAAGGCGGAAGTCGAGTTCAAGAAAAACGATTTGAAGGAGAACATCATCAAGTCAGCCTTGAATTTCCATAATAGCGGGAAGAAAGACGACAAGACCTGGAACTGGAAGATTCAGGATGTGGTGTTCAGAAAAGATTAAAACAATGTTCAATTTAAATTCAAATAATCATGGGAGCTATAAAAACAATGAAGGAAGTCGAAAGCGCACTTCCCCAGAAAAAAGAGATAAATTATGTACGTGCTTTGGACAAAGAAGGCAATCCGATTTTAATCAATAAAGAGGACCTGGCGCAAGTTGTGGGAGAACAGATACCGATTGCGAATGCTACCCAAAACGGTTTACTCAGCAAACAGACAGCACCTTCTACACTCTATATCCGCAACAAAACCTATATAGAATTGCATCATTCTTTACCTGCTGATTGGAACACTTTTATGTTCTTATTAATGATTTCCGGGACGGGAATCGCTGATGGAGATGCCGTTTTAATTATTCATGGCTCAAACAAATCGAACAGTGAAGGACGATGTATTGCCAAGTCTTTGTATGGGAATCTCCCTAAAAGCCTTCAACTTAAATGGGAACAGAAACCGGATAAGTCTATTTACATTTATTTGGTGGAAGCAGAAGGCGGAAAGATGGGCGGATACAGACTATTCAAGCAACACTGTTGTCTTGAGAATGAAAACACCGACATCATAGCACTCGACACGCTCGATATTTCAGCATTAAAAGATTTGGTTGTTTCTTAAGAAGTAATAGGCTTAGCAGGAAAGGTTCTGCTAAGCCTCTATTTTAAACTTGGGTCCACGCAGTCCATCTCGCTTCTTCTGTACCTAAAATTGTACGAATATACATTTTTAGATTGTCTGCATATAATATCTGAGCTGTAACACCGCCACCCATTCTCACAACTTCAACACAACCGACATTAGCCGGATGTTGTTCCGAGTCATAATCAGGCAGCCAAGATACTGTGTAAACATTCCCTTTTGGAGCATTATCCCATGAGAACTGCTCGATGGTGGAGCCATCAAACAGAAGCGGTCTGACCTCAAAGATGCCGACCAATATACAACACCAGGAACATACTTCGTAAACCTATGGGGCGGAGTGTGGCAAAATATGCCGACTAACGACTGTTTTGGTCTATTTGAAGTACGTTCCTATGACGGTTATATAACGCAGCGGCTTTCGGCCGGCAATGGAAAGGTGTTTGTCCGTGTAAAAGAAGGTGGAAAGCCATTCAAGCCGTGGCCAACTGCTGCACAATAGACCCCCGTTATAGCTTCTCCGTTATCTCCGTGAAGCTATCGTCAATGATGTCCGGAGTTCCGACCAATTGAATACCATGAGGCGATAAAATATACGCATGATTAGGTAACTCGTTATTGAATGTAAATGATACGAATAGGTCACGTCCTTTTATGTAGTATTTTACTTGAAGCGGCTTTTTTAAAATTCTTTTTAAGGAAGCCGCCAAACCTGTATCTGGTATGTATATGAATGATAAAAAATCCATGCACGTATCAGCAGAATCATTGCATAAGACCGCTATCGGGGCACGATACCAGTCAGTCACATTGTCTGCAATCTTATATACAGCTTCGTAAGCATTTACAAAATGAGGATATACTTTGAATAAATCCGGAGATAACAACCCGCGTCATGTTTTATTGGTTAACGCCCATGAACGTGTCTTTAACAGGATGCGTTCGTGGGCTTTTTTTGTTTAATTAAAAAAGTTCGTAGATGAAAAAGAAACTGATTGTTTTGGCTGTTGTGGTGGCCGTGATTGTAGGTCTGCTGGCTTATTACCAGTATGTACCGTTTTGGGCAAGCATTGTGAGTACCGGTGCGTTTATTGCCGGCATTCTTCTCGGTTGGAATGCCAAGGGGTGGAGTGATGAACATGTAACGGGGATGAAGGTATGATGGAGGAACTGAATGAACTGTTCAACATCACCGGCGGGATAGTTACTACTATCCTGCTTCCTCTTTTCGGTGTGTTCATGTTCTATGATTCAAAGAAGCGCAAGGCGGCCGCGGAAGCGAGAAAGGCGGAAGCTGATAATATCACCTCGTATGCTGCTGAATGGAAGGAACTGTACGAGAAAAAGGAACACAGGGTAGTGGAACTTGATTCCAAAATAGACCAGCTTTATGCCGAGAAAAATGAAGACCGCCAGCGTATCCGCGAGCTGACCGAAAAGAACGCTACACTGGAGATAGAGAAGATAAAGCTGGAAGCAAAGCGGTGCGATGTCCGGGGATGTAGCGGGCGGAAGCCACCGAGCGATTATTAATTCATGGGAAGGAAGGTGTTTCGCAACGGCTCCCTTCCCTTTTTAGCACAAACTTAAAGTTTAAACAAAGGCTTCTGCAAATGTAGTGTATGTTTATATTAAATCAAATGATGTATGAAGTATTTTACGATAAAAGAACTTTGCCGTTCGACAACTGCCGACCGCAAAGGAATTGACAACAGATGTGGCAGTGATATAGAAGCCAATCTGACTGCATTGGTGGATAATGTTCTTGACCCGCTACGCGAATGGTATGGCAAACCTATCGTTGTGAACAGCGGTTACCGTTGCCCGGCATTGAATAAGAAAGTTGGCGGTGCGACAGCCAGCCAGCACATGAGCGGACAGGCGGCGGACATTGATACCGGAGACAGGCAACAGAATAAGCTACTGTTCGAGCATATCCGCAAGAACCTTCCTTTCGACCAGTTAATTGATGAGAGTGATTTCGCCTGGGTGCATGTAAGTTATCGGGCGGACGGTAGAAACCGGAATCAGTTACTGAAGCTATGAAAAAACTACCCTGGCTATTAGTTGTATTGCTGGCCATCGCTTGTGTGGCGGCGTGGTTCCGCCCGCACGAGCCTTTGCCGGCAGAAATCCGTACCGAGACGAAGATACAGACGGTTGTCGAGCTTGATACGGTTCTTATCTCCGCACCGATAGCGGTCTTTTGGCAGATATTGCCAAATGACACAGTACGTATAGGTGATACCTTGCTTCATCGCAAACGGGTTGTGTATGAAGATAGCCTGTATCGTGCGGTGGTGAGCGGATATGTAGACCCGCGGCTGGATAGTATGACTGTGTATCCGAGGACGGTTTATCAGACGGTGACGAATGACATCTATCATCCGGTTCTCATCAAGCCAAAAAAGAAACGTTGGGGATTAGGGTTGCAAGCCGGTTATGGCTATCCGGGCGGTTTTTATGTAGGTGGTGGTATAAGTTATGATTTATTTCAGTGGTAATGGTGAAAAAAAATATAGATCATAGTATTTCTATTTAAAATAAAATTCATATTTCATCCTTTTTGTGTATTTAGAAATAGTCTAAATTAGGTGTGCTTTATAACAATTTATTTAGAAAATAAGTCATTTTGCACAAAAAATAGTTAGCTTTGTCGCTACAAATTTGTAGCAACAAAGCTAAAAACCTATAAATTTGTAATAATACTGAAATGTAGAACGAATTTATTTTTTATTGGAGATTTGTTCTATAAAAGTTTTGGGGAAAGGTTTATCCTATCTTAGAACTTTTATGTGTTAGATTAAAAGAAAAGCATAAAATGCCTTATATAAAGAGTAAGTCTATAGAAAATTATAAAGCAGCACTTATGCTATCAAGAGATAGTTGTGGAATGTATTCAGCATCTATACATTGTGCCTATTATTCTTGCTTTTTATTGGTAAAACATATTTTATGTCATAAGTGTTATATATCATATGCAAGTCAAAACAATCAAAATGCAGGTTCCCATTTATATATTATAAAGCTGATTCTTGATGATTTGTTGGCGAAAGGAGAAGATGATGCTTATGATATATTTGATACTAATATAAGTGAGTTGAAGAGATTAAGAAGGATTGCTGATTATGAGAATTCCCTTATTTCTCCTGATGAATCACGAGAGGCTCTTGTTATAGCAGATGAGACATTGGATATACTAAAAGATGTGTATAAAGGATTATGAATGCAACCGATTTTATAAAACAAATGATGGATAAAATGTCTTCTTCGGTAGGAGGCATATCCATAAAGTATGCTTTTGAAAAAAGTACGGGATTTCATATCGTAGAAGTTAGTCCTGATTTGGTAAGAGCAGGAAATGAAACGTATAAAAAAATAGCCCATCAATTTAGAATTGATTTTCACAAAGAGTTTCCAATGGAAGATATAATAATTTCCAAAGTGAACGATTTGCATGATATGACTAATATCATTTATGAAGTTTCAAATACTTCAATTAAAAGTTCAGGTTCATATTCATTCTCCACTTATCACTATGAATATGATGATGTTTATTTACCTTTAGCTGCTTAAAGAATGGCCGAACAAATTGCAAAATTCCGTTTTCTACGTTACAACATAATTAAATCGTCTATTGAAATAGATGATAACAAAGTCGTGAATGAAGACTTAACTGTAGAGTTTAGTCAAGAAGGGGCTGAATGTATCGAGAATAATTTGTATAAACACACTTTGGGTGTAGATATAATGGATAAAAATAATGTGATGCGTATTAAAGTTGTTGTTATCGGTCTTTTTGAATTTGACAGAGACGTAGACGAAAAACTTAAATCGACATTCTTTAATTCAAGTGCTCCGGCAATTTTATTTCCCTATGTAAGGGCTTATGTTACTACTTTAACGGGATTATCTGGAGTCAACCCTGTCATTCTTCCTACTTTGAATCTTGCAGTGAGATAGTTTGAGTAAAATTTAATGTATTTTCTGTTAAAATGTGATATCAACAAAAAAGTCTCGGCTTTGGTCGGGGCTTTTTTATTTAATAATTCTTCCTTGGCTTTGTATTTTTATGAAGTAACTTTAATTGTATAATACTATGGATTCAGAAATAAAGCTCTATTATAAAGCTTGTTATATTGACAGTGTGAGATTTTATGAGACGAAGTATTATGATAAAAAATTGTACTACATACTTATGTCAGTTTTAGTTGATGGTAAAATAAGAGAAATATATATTCCATATAAAGATAAAATTAGTTCAATAAAATCAATGGCAACTTTATATTATAGAGGAAAGATGCCAAGAAGTATTGATGTTTGTAAATCTCTTGTGAAATTAGGACAAAAATTCTTTGTAAGAAATTTGCAGACTGGTCATATTTGTAGAGATGAAAGTGGAAAATTGATTCAAATAAATGAGCTTTATCTTTATGCAGTAGGTTATTTTGATGAAAGTGGTGATTGGTATTTTATGAAGGGAAATGAGCCAACTTTACAAGTAAGTCAGTTGCGAAATAGAGGCATTTTAGTATTAGATAGCCAATTGTCATCTATACATATTCCATTTTATAGTAGGGAACTATCATCTGAAGAATTATTGAAATAAAAATGTCACAAGAAGAATACCAATTTGACGAAGCCTCAGTACAGGCAATCATGCACTGGGCGGAAACAGCACAGTTACCGAAAGAGGTAGTATTGAGTGAATCTGAGCATATCTACGACACGTCTCTGTATGTTCGAGCGAACATTAACGACATCAAGCAGCATTATCCGGATGCTTTTTACAATCCGGCCATTGATAGATTGTATCGGTTGAAGGAATTTGTAGAAGGGACGGCTGAATAGTCGCCCCCTCTAAAATGTAAATCCCCGTAGTTGCCCAACTACAGAAAGCAATACTATTTCTTTCCGAACACATATTCGATAAGTTTGAAATTGGCTTCATTAATAGGCGTAAAATCTTTCTGTATATAGAGGTCTGTAACTTTCATGGACGAGTCTGTATGGCAAAGCATTTCGTTGACAATATACTTGTTTATACCAGCCTTATTTATTGCTATCGTAGCCATAGAATGCCGGGCTGCATAGAATTGAAGATTGTTTATGCCTATTTTGTATCCAACCTCTTTTAGCCCTATATTGATGGCTCGATTGAGGTCTGCCATAGAAGAAAAACGCTCGTAAAAGTTGAATACGCGTTCTTTGCCTTTGTATTTATTTACGAGTGGCTGTATAATTGGATGTACGCGAACAATCATTTTGGCATTGTCATTTCTTCTGTCTTTGGTCTTGGTACGGTAATAAGTTATGTATTCCCCGTCAAACTCAGTTGCATTATATAGGTCGGCAGAGTTCATTCCCATTAGGCAGAATGATAATATAAAACAATCTTTCGCCAAGTCATGCCTACTGGTATATCCCTTAATCTTTTTGTTATCGTAAGGGAGAGTAAATATAGTTTTTATAGTTTCTTCCGGTAAAGCTCTTTTCTCTGCTACATTCTGTTGTTTTGGCTTATATTTTGAAAGATTCTGCTTAATTCTTATAATGTCATTGTCTTCGTCATTATAATACTCCCTTGCCTCTGTAAATAGACGCAGGATGACGCTGGGGTATAGTGATTGTGCCCGTTTCTTTTCAGACAGGTATTCTTCAAATTCCTTTAGTTTCTGAACTGTTATTTCGTTACAAAGAATAGATTCTCTTCCAAAGAAAGTACAAAATGAGTTTAAAGCTGTTGTGTAATTCTTCATACCCTTTATCTCAGGATGTGAAGCGCACCACTTTTTTGCGAATAAAATAAAATCAATGCCGCTTTTGTCATCCTTGGATGATTTAAGATATTCGGCTATGGTGTCTATGTCTATGGCATTCAATTCTATATTCAGTTTGTATATTTTCTCCCGATAAATTTTGATTAACTCTTCACATCTATCGATTATTTGCTGATTCTTTATTTTGAAGCCGGAGGTAATATCTTTCTTGGTGACATACATGGTAGTGGAGATATATCTTATCTTTCTCTCATGTGTTAACCTGATAAGAACATTCCATGTCTTATCGGAACGCATTTTTTCTTTTTTGATGATTGCTTTAAATGTTGCCATAATCTTAGGGTAAACAATGGGTAAACAAATTCTATCTACTTGTAGGTTTAAAACGTTACTTGTAATGTGGTTCTTTACGACATATTTTTGGATTAATCCTGGGTCAATGTAAAAACCTGAGGGGTAATATTTGTAAAAATCCTATCTTTGCATAAAACTAACTCAGAAATCTTATGGACAACAACGGCTACCGTCTCCTTCTTCCTGAAGGGACATTGGATTATTTCATCATCTCGGACGTAAAGGAAAGCGCATCGGAAATAGTGATTTATTTAGAAGAAAAGAATGAAGTTCCTAAAGAATACGCAGGAATGAAAGTTGAGAGCAAGGGTTTTTACGAACCTGTTGTGGTTCAGGATTTCCCCATACGCGGCAAGAAGCTTTTTCTGAACGTGCGCCGGCGCAGGTGGGTTGTCAAGGATGAGAACCGTTACGTGAGCCGTGACTGGAAACTGGTTGCCGGTGGTAGCCGTATGACGCATGAATTTGCGTCTTTTTTAAAAGAATTATATTGATAAGCTGCCGGTGGGCTGCAGGCTGTTGGGAACGCTGTTCGGGGTCGACGGGGAACTGCTCGAGCGGCAATACCGGAATCACCTGAGCGGTTATCTCTGTTGGGAGCAGCTTCCTCATGCCGAAGAATGGCTTCTTTTCGAGAAGAACATCGGTGTTTATGTGGGACTGGATGAAGTCTGCCTTTCCCGCGGAGAATTATATACCGTGTTGATAAACAAGGAGAGAAAAGGCCGTTCGGGCAGTCTTATCGCCGTTGTGAAAGGAACAGATGTAAAGACCGTGACCTCCGTACTGCTCCGTCTTTCCCGCCGCAGACGCTTTCAGGTCAGGGAGATAACCATGGATATGGCTCCGAACATGGAGCAGATCGCCCGCCTCTGTTTTCCCGCCGCACGCCGCGTCACAGACCGTTTCCATGTGCAGAAACTCGCTTATGAGGCGGTTCAGGATATGCGCGTTAAAGCACGTTGGGAGGCTTTGGACGAAGAATCTGTTCAGATCGCCCATGCCAAAGCCTGCGGGAAGATATATCATGCGCCGGTCTTTGAAAACGGTGATTCACGCAAACAGCTTCTTTCGAGAAGCATTTACCTGTTATATAAGAAGGAATCCTTGTGGACGGAATCACAGCGCGTACGCGCCGGCATCCTGTTCCGGGAGTATCCCGATATTAAGAAAGCATACTACCTCTCCATGAGGCTCGGACTGATATACCACCAATGCAGGTACAAGGATGCGGCATTGACGCATCTTGCCCGCTGGTATGACGAGGTGGAAAAATCAGGGTTTCTTGCTTTCGGAAGAGTGGCACGTTCCGTACAGATGCATTACCGGGAAATAATCAACTTCTTTGACAGACGTTCAACAAACGCTGCTTCCGAATCGTTCAATGCAAAAATAAAGGAGTTCCGCACACAATTCAGAGGAGTAAAGGACAGAGCTTTCTTCCTGTTCAGACTGGCGAAAATTTATGCATAAGCTATGAATCCCTCAGGTTTTTACGTTGACCCTTAATCCTGGGTCAATGTAAAAACCTGAGGGGTAATATTTGTAAAAATCCTATCTTTGCATAAAACTAACTCAGAAATCTTATGGACAACAACGGCTACCGTCTCCTTCTTCCTGAAGGGACATTGGATTATTTCATCATCTCGGACGTAAAGGAAAGCGCATCGGAAATAGTGATTTATTTAGAAGAAAAGAATGAAGTTCCTAAAGAATACGCAGGAATGAAAGTTGAGAGCAAGGGTTTTTACGAACCTGTTGTGGTTCAGGATTTCCCCATACGCGGCAAGAAGCTTTTTCTGAACGTGCGCCGGCGCAGGTGGGTTGTCAAGGATGAGAACCGTTTCGTGAGCCGTGACTGGAAACTGGTTGCCGGTGGTAGCCGTATGACGCATGAATTTGCGTCTTTTTTAAAAGAATTATATTGATAAGCTGCCGGTGGGCTGCAGGCTGTTGGGAACGCTGTTCGGGGTCGACGGGGAACTGCTCGAGCGGCAATACCGGAATCACCTGAGCGGTTATCTCTGTTGGGAGCAGCTTCCTCATGCCGAAGAATGGCTTCTTTTCGAGAAGAACATCGGTGTTTATGTGGGACTGGATGAAGTCTGCCTTTCCCGCGGAGAATTATATACCGTGTTGATAAACAAGGAGAGAAAAGGCCGTTCGGGCAGTCTTATCGCCGTTGTGAAAGGAACAGATGTAAAGACCGTGACCTCCGTACTGCTCCGTCTTTCCCGCCGCAGACGCTTTCAGGTCAGGGAGATAACCATGGATATGGCTCCGAACATGGAGCAGATCGCCCGCCTCTGTTTTCCCGCCGCACGCCGCGTCACAGACCGTTTCCATGTGCAGAAACTCGCTTATGAGGCGGTTCAGGATATGCGCGTTAAAGCACGTTGGGAGGCTTTGGACGAAGAATCTGTTCAGATCGCCCATGCCAAAGCCTGCGGGAAGATATATCATGCGCCGGTCTTTGAAAACGGTGATTCACGCAAACAGCTTCTTTCGAGAAGCATTTACCTGTTATATAAGAAGGAATCCTTGTGGACGGAATCACAGCGCGTACGCGCCGGCATCCTGTTCCGGGAGTATCCCGATATTAAGAAAGCATACTACCTCTCCATGAGGCTCGGACTGATATACCACCAATGCAGGTACAAGGATGCGGCATTGACGCATCTTGCCCGCTGGTATGACGAGGTGGAAAAATCAGGGTTTCTTGCTTTCGGAAGAGTGGCACGTTCCGTACAGATGCATTACCGGGAAATAATCAACTTCTTTGACAGACGTTCAACAAACGCTGCTTCCGAATCGTTCAATGCAAAAATAAAGGAGTTCCGCACACAATTCAGAGGAGTAAAGGACAGAGCTTTCTTCCTGTTCAGACTGGCGAAAATTTATGCATAAGCTATGAATCCCTCAGGTTTTTACGTTGACCCTTAATCCTGGGTCAATGTAAAAACCTGAGGGGTAATATTTGTAAAAAATCCTATCTTTGCATAAAACTAACTCAGAAATCTTATGGACAACAACGGCTACCGTCTCCTTCTTCCTGAAGGGACATTGGATTATTTCATCATCTCGGACGTAAAGGAAAGCGCATCGGAAATAGTGATTTATTTAGAAGAAAAGAATGAAGTTCCTAAAGAATACGCAGGAATGAAAGTTGAGAGCAAGGGTTTTTACGAACCTGTTGTGGTTCAGGATTTCCCCATACGCGGCAAGAAGCTTTTTCTGAACGTGCAGGTGGGTTGTCAAGGATGAGAACCGTTACGTGAGCCGTGACTGGAAACTGGTTGCCGGTGGTAGCCGTATGACGCATGAATTTGCGTCTTTTTAAAAGAATTATATTGATAAGCTGCCGGTGGGCTGCAGGCTGTTGGGAACGCTGTTCGGGGTCGACGGGGAACTGCTCGAGCGGCAATACCGGAATCACCTGAGCGGTTATCTCTGTTGGGAGCAGCTTCCTCATGCCGAAGAATGGCTTCTTTTCGAGAAGAACATCGGTGTTTATGTGGGACTGGATGAAGTCTGCCTTTCCCGCGGAGAATTATATACCGTGTTGATAAACAAGGAGAGAAAAGGCCGTTCGGGCAGTCTTATCGCCGTTGTGAAAGGAACAGATGTAAAGACCGTGACCTCCGTACTGCTCCGTCTTTCCCGCCGCAGACGCTTTCAGGTCAGGGAGATAACCATGGATATGGCTCCGAACATGGAGCAGATCGCCCGCCTCTGTTTTTCCGCCGCACGCCGCGTCACAGACCGTTTCCATGTGCAGAAACTCGCTTATGAGGCGGTTCAGGATATGCGCGTTAAAGCACGTTGGGAGGCTTTGGACGAAGAATCTGTTCAGATCGCCCATGCCAAAGCCTGCGGGAAGATATATCATGCGCCGGTCTTTGAAAACGGTGATTCACGCAAACAGCTTCTTTCGAGAAGCATTTACCTGTTATATAAGAAGGAATCCTTGTGGACGGAATCACAGCGCGTACGCGCCGGCATCCTGTTCCGGGAGTATCCCGATATTAAGAAAGCATACTACCTCTCCATGAGGCTCGGACTGATATACCACCAATGCAGGTACAAGGATGCGGCATTGACGCATCTTGCCCGCTGGTATGACGAGGTGGAAAAATCAGGGTTTCTTGCTTTCGGAAGAGTGGCACGTTCCGTACAGATGCATTACCGGGAAATAATCAACTTCTTTGACAGACGTTCAACAAACGCTGCTTCCGAATCGTTCAATGCAAAAATAAAGGAGTTCCGCACACAATTCAGAGGAGTAAAGGACAGAGCTTTCTTCCTGTTCAGACTGGCGAAAATTTATGCATAAGCTATGAATCCCTCAGGTTTTTACGTTGACCCTTAATCCTCCCAAAAGCTTGATATATAGCAAAAAAAGAGGAAAATCATTACTGAAATTCCTCTTTCTTTTGGGTGACTGAAGGGACTCGAACCCTCGACATTCAGAACCACAATCTGACGCTCTAACCAACTGAACTACAGTCACCATGTTGTTGCATTTCTTAAATGCGGTGCAAAGATATGGATAATTTTTGATATTACAAATGTTTTGGCGTTTTTTTTGCAAAAAAATAGCTATTTATTATTTTCATAAATTTCTGTATTATGCTGTACCAGGAACTTTCGAGTGTTTTTAATGAAGATATTCAGACGGTTACGGGCTGATTGCGGCAAATGGCTATGTGGTGAGTAAGAAGGATATAAAATGTAATTTTTTTCTCCAGTGAGAGTGGGGCGGCCGGTCCATACTAAAGTGTATCCGCATCGGACGACACGGGCGAATGGAAAAGAAGAGGCAAAAGATTCGGGCGACGGTGAATGACTTGAATGGTTTTGTAATGGACGGATGGGCTTGGGGAGAGGATATTTTTCAAGTTGCAGCGTAAAGATGAGTCCACCGTCTGTATAGCGCTCATATTGGAGATGAAGTTTCCTAAAGAATAGACGATGGCATGCTGTTGATTGCCGTTCGTGCGTAATTCCATAGGCTGGATTACGTGCGGATGCGAACCGATAATATGGGTCACCCCCTGTTTCAGCAACCAGTCGGCAAGCTCGCATTGCTCACGGTTCGGAAGTGATTGATATTCTTCTCCCCAATGCATACAGGCTATAATAGCATCCGGGCGTACGGCTTGGGCGCTATGTATGTCTTTTAGAATTGTTTTTTTGTCAATGTAATTGACGATGTTGGGTGCAGATACCTTGATTCCATTAGTGCCGTAAGTGTAGTTGAGTATGGCTATGCAGAAACCTTTTTTCCGGATGAAGAGAGGATAGAGTTGTTTACGTTCTATAGCGTTCCGGTAAGTACCTGCATAGGGTATGGAAAATGATTCGATTTGTGTGATGGTCCGTTCCAATCCGGTCTTGCCTCGATCCAGGCAATGATTGTTTGCTGTGAGAAGAACGTCGAATCCGGCATCTTTGATAGCTTGCAGATATTCGTCGGGTGCACTGAAAGTAGGATAGCCTTGATAAGGTTTTCCACCGAGAGTCACTTCAAGATTACCTATTGCAATATCGGCACGGGAGATTTCTTCCTTTATAAGGGAGAAACAAGGAGAATAATCATATTTCCCGTCGGAAGTGCGGGCGGCATCTATTTGCGCCCGGTGTTGCATTAAGTCTCCTACAAATAATAGCGTAATCCTTTCCTGTGAGAAAAGGGTTACGCTATATAGTAGAAAGATAAGGGAGATGAGCGCTTTCATCATCCTTATTATTGATAAATAGCTTTCTTGCCTGCCAACAATGTATTCTTCATTAAAGAGACAATGGTCATGGGACCTACACCACCAGGTACGGGAGTGATGAATGAACATTTGGGAGCTACTTCATCGAACTTGACATCACCGGTCAGCTTGAAACCGGATTTTCTGGTTGCGTCCGGTACACGGGTAGTACCTACGTCAATGACAACTGCGCCTTCTTTCACCATTTCCGCTTTTACAAAGTTAGGTTGTCCCATAGCTGCGATGATAATATCGGCTTCTTGGCACTCTTTTACCAGGTCTTTACTGCGGCTGTGGCAAACGGTTACTGTGGCGTCACCGGGATAAGCCTTTTGCATCATTAGGGCAGCCATGGGCTTGCCTACGATATTGCTGCGCCCCAGTACAACGCATTTCTTTCCGGAAGTTTCTATTTTGTATCTTTTCAGCAATTCGAGAATTCCGTTAGGAGTTGCGGAAACGTAACAAGGCAATCCTATGGACATACGTCCTACATTGATAGGATGGAAGCCATCCACATCCTTGCGGTAGTCGATTGTTTCAATCACTTTTTGTTCCGATATATGTTTTGGCAAAGGCAGCTGGACGATAAAACCGTCTACATCTGCATCCTCATTCAGTTCGCGCACTTTTGCCAGCAGCTCTTCTTCCGTTACATCTGTCTCATAACGAATGAGCGAGGACTTGAATCCGCATGCTTCACAAGCTTTTACTTTGGCTGCTACATAGGTTTCGCTGCCACCGTCGTGTCCTACAAGGATAGCTGCTAAATGCGGGCGTTTTCCGCCGCGCGCCACTATCTCAGCTACTTCTGTTGCAATTTCCTGTTTTACCTGTTCGGAAATTGCTTTTCCGTCAATTAGTGTCATATTCAATATTATTGTATTGGTTATTATTTACATGGCATTATTCGCAAAAATAGGTCAAATAACCGAATAAAGCAAAAATCCCGCTGACTTCATTCGAACTATGAAATTAGCGGGATTTATATGCGGGATATTTTTCTTTCTTATCGTTTCAGTTTCGGCATCATCTTGCCCATTTTGCTGCCGGTCACCATTTTCATCATTTTACGGGTCTGGTCGAACTGTTTCAGCAAACGGTTTACTTCCTGAATGTTCGTGCCGCTACCTTTGGCGATACGCTGGCGGCGCGAGCCGTTTAGGATGGCCGGGTTGCTGCGTTCTTCCGGAGTCATGGAGTAGATAATCGCTTCGATGCTTTTGAAAGCATTGTCGTCAATATCGATATCCTTGATAGCTTTGCCTACCCCCGGTATCATGGAAGCGAGTTCTTTCAAGTTACCCATTTTTTTGATTTGTGCAATCTGGCTCAGGAAGTCGTTGAAGTCAAACTGGTTCTTCGCAATTTTCTTTTGCAGACGTTTGGCTTCTTCTTCATCATATTGTTCTTGTGCACGCTCTACCAATGACACGATGTCGCCCATACCTAGAATACGGTCTGCCATACGGGCAGGGTGGAATTGGTCGATAGCGTCCAGCTTTTCGCCGGTTCCTACAAACTTGATAGGCTTGTTTACTACAGTACGGATAGAAAGGGCGGCACCACCGCGAGTGTCACCGTCCAACTTGGTCAATACCACACCATTGAAGTCCAGACGTTCGTTGAATTCTTTGGCTGTGTTTACGGCATCCTGTCCGGTCATGGAATCCACTACGAACAAGATTTCATTCGGATTGATGGCGGATTTGATGGCGGCGATTTCGTTCATCATCTCTTCGTCTACGGCCAGACGACCGGCTGTATCGACGATTACGAGGTCATATCCTTTGGCTTTAGCTTCCTGTATGGCGTTTTGGGCTATGCTCACTGGGTCTTTGCTATCAGGTTCGGAATACATGGGCACTTCGATCTGCTCTGCCAGTACGCGCAACTGTTCGATAGCGGCGGGGCGGTAAACGTCGCAAGCCACCAATAAGGGCTTCCGGTTCTTTTTGGTTTTCAGCATGCGTGCCAACTTTCCGGAGAAAGTAGTCTTACCGGAACCTTGCAGACCGGACATCAAAATAACAGCCGGTTTGGAATCAATATTGATTTCCGCAGTTTCGCCACCCATGAGTTGTGTTAACTCATCGTGTACGATTTTTACCATTAACTGGCTGGGTTTTACAGCTGTCAGCACGTTTTGTCCTAAAGCTTTTTCCTTAACGGTATCAGTAAAACTCTTGGCAACCTTATAGTTTACGTCAGCATCCAAAAGTGCTTTACGCACGTCTTTCAGCGTTTCCGCTACATTAATTTCGGTGATTTTACCTTCACCCTTCAAAATTTTAAACGACCTCTCAAGTCTCTCGCTTAAATTATCGAACATAGTATCTAATTACAATTACTAAATTATAAATTACTCTTATTGAGGCGCAAAAGTACAAAAAATACCTGTAACTGCCTTCTTTTAAGGACAGAATATTATTATGGCTTTGCAGCAGATTGCCTTGAAGCATAAAATATATCCGTTCCAACTGACGGGAAAACTGAAATCATGTTTATTCTCCATACTTTTGCTTTTTATTATATAATAACATTGAAAAAGAGCGGAATAACTTATGCTATTCCGCTCTTTTTCAAATGTTTGCTTTTATATCTTAGTTGGTTCTTTTCCGTGTAGGCATTTAACCGTTCATGCTCATCAGGAATTCATCGTTGTCTTTGGTTTTTTCCAAACGGTCTTTTACGAAGTCCATTGCCTCTATCGGGTTCATATCGGCAAGATACTTGCGGAGAATCCACATGCGATCCAGCGTTTGCTTGTCTTGCAGCAAGTCATCGCGACGAGTGCTGGAAGCAACGATATTGACAGCCGGGAAGATGCGCTTGTTGGACAGGTTGCGGTCGAGTTGCAGTTCCATATTACCAGTACCTTTGAACTCTTCAAAGATCACTTCGTCCATTTTGGAACCGGTATCTATAAGCGCCGTAGCAAGGATGGTCAGCGAACCACCACCTTCAATGTTGCGGGCAGCACCGAAGAAGCGTTTCGGCTTGTGCAGTGCGTTGGCGTCCACACCTCCGGACAATACTTTACCCGAAGCCGGGGAAACAGTATTGTAGGCACGTGCCAAACGTGTTATGGAGTCAAGGAAGATAACAACGTCATGTCCGCATTCTACCATTCTTTTGGCTTTCTCCAAAACAATGCCTGCTATTTTCACGTGACGTTCTGCCGGTTCGTCGAAAGTAGAGGCAATAACCTCTGCATTTACGGTACGGGCCATGTCGGTAACTTCTTCCGGACGTTCATCAATCAATAGCATAATCATGTACACTTCCGGGTGGTTGGCTGCAATGGCGTTGGCAATGTCCTTCATCAGAATAGTCTTACCCGTTTTGGGCTGTGCTACGATTAGTGCGCGCTGGCCTTTACCAATGGGCGCAAAGAGGTCTACTACGCGGGCAGACAGGGAGTCGGAATATCCGCCTTTGCAAAGTTTAAATTTCTCGTCCGGGAAGAGCGGGGTGAGATGTTCGAACGGTACACGGTCGCGTACAAAAGCTGGGTCACGTCCGTTAATCTTGGATACTTTTACCAGCGGGAAATATTTCTCTCCTTCCTTGGGTGGACGGATAACACCTTCCACTACATCACCGGTCTTCAGGCCGAACAGCTTGATTTGTGATTGTGAAACGTAAATATCATCGGGAGAAGAAAGGTAGTTATAATCGGATGAGCGCAGGAATCCATAACCGTCCTGCATGATTTCCAATACGCCGGTTCCTGTGAGTATATCGTCGAATTCGTACGCCTTTTCACGTTCTATTGCCGGCTTGCGTTCGGGAGCAACATAATTCTCGTTGTTGTTCTGTTGTTGTGCAGGACGTTGCTGCTGTTGTGCAGGACGCTGGTTGTTATTGTTACGATTGTTGTTGTATGGCGTATTGTTATCGCGGAGGCGAAGACGGGAGCGTTGTTGCGGTTGCTCTGTTGCAGGAACGGGAGTTTCTGCTTTGGTGGCTTCGAATTTGCCGATGAGCTCTGACGGCAGTTCTATTTTTTCGGTTGGCAAATCCTCGATGGGGATAAAGTCATCCTCTGCTTCCGGCAAGACAGGACTTTCATCTGGTGTAGGCTGGGGGGCTGCAACAACTTTCTTGGGTTCTGCTTTTTTCGGCTCTGTAGTTTCTACTTTAGTTTCTGCCGGAACGGTTTTAGGTGTTTCCGCTGCGGGAGCCGCTTCTTGTTTTACTTTGCGAGGACGTCCCGGTTTGCGTTTGGGAACTTCAGTCTCTGCTGCGGGAGTTGCGGCTACGGTCGGCTCTTTAGCCGCCTCTGCTGCTTGTACGGAGGCTTGTACGGCAGGTGCTTCTTCGGTTTTCCCTTTTGTGAGTTCACCGTTCTTATTGGCTGTGAATACCTTGTCCGCTGCTTCTTTCTTGACCGTTACGCGAGAACGTTTTTGCTTGTCCCCTTTACGTTCTTCTTTTAATTTGTCGGCTGCTACTTTCTTGGTTGCTCCAGCAATGGCTTGTTCGTCAAGTATCTTGTAAACGAGTTCTTCTTTTTTGAGAGAGTCTGTTTTTTTGATACCCAATTCTTGGGCAATAGCTTGCAGTTCCGACAAATTTTTGTCGTTTAATTGAATGATATTATACATATAGTATATGTGTGAATGGTTTTTACTTATATCGGTAAGTCTACCTTTTGTAAATTATGATTTAATAGGGATATTTGTTATTGAACCGGAAATCTGACTAACAATCCTCACCTCAGCAAGGAGTTGCAGAATGTTTCAACGGCACAAAGGTAATAATAATTTTTGGTTTCATAAATAAATCGTCTTTTTTTTAATTTTAAAAGTCTATCTTTGTTTCATTATTATATAAGAAACAGATTTATGAATATATATGCAGTTCGTTTGATTACTTTTTCGCCTACCCATACCTCTAAACAAGTGGGCGAGGCGATTGTTCGCGGTACGGGCATTTCCGATGTTGCCCGGACAGACCTTACTTTCCACCCGGCCGGCAAATTGGAAATTCCTGAAAGCACATTGACGGTGATAACCGTCCCCGTCTATGGCGGGAAGGTGGCACCCCTGGCATTGGAGCGGATGAAAGACGTTCATGCTTCCAGTGCTCCGGCGGTGCTGGTTGCTGTGTATGGTAACCGTGCCTATGAAAAAGCATTGGTGGAGTTGGACGCATTTGCATCGGACAGAGGATTTAAAGTGATTGCCGGTGCTACGTTTGTAGGCGAGCACTCGTACAGTACGCAGCAAAATCCCATAGCTGCAGGGCGGCCGGATGCAGATGACTTGCAGTTTGCAGAAACTTTCGGCGCTAAGATACGGACTAAAATCGAAGCGGCAGCCGACATGGATAAGCTCTATGCCGTTGACGTCAACCGTATTCAACGTCCCCGTCAGGCGTTTTTTCCGTTATTCCGTTTCTTGCGGAAGGTGGTGAAACTACGCAAAAGCGGAGTTCCTATGCCGCGCATTCCGGCTGTCGACACAGAACTTTGCAACCATTGCGGATACTGCGTGAAGCATTGTCCGGCAGGCGCTATCGCGAAGGGCGATGAATGTAGTACCGATGTGGAAAAGTGTATTCGCTGCTGTGCTTGTGTAAAAGGGTGTCCGCAAAAGGCCCGTACTTTTGATACGCCGTTTGCCGCCTTGCTTGCCGATTGCTTTAAGAAGCAGAAGGAAAATAGGATTATCTTGTAAGTAGATTCTGACATATCTGCCTTCGGGCATAAATTGAGTTCAAAGAGTATTTTCAGCCTCTTTTGAAACTCTATTCGGTTTGTTTTTTATAAGAAGCATAACGGGGTATGTGACGAATAAAAATAGAAAAATATCTTCAAACAAGGAGTGCTGAAGAAGATTTAAGCAGGTTCTTAAGGAGAAGGATTCTTGTCGGAGAGGAGAGATGTTCTCTTCAGGTAAGAAGCCGGTAAATATAGGAGAAGAACTTTATCTCCGGCCTGAAGATGGGTGTCTTTTGGCTGGAGAGATCCGTTTTTAGGTTAAAGTTCTGTATCTCTAACCTAAAGATGAATGGATAATGGGGTACTCTTCGGATGCAGAGTTATACCGCTTAGGTCTCAGGGTGTGACAGGACTGTCCCCGGCGGGAAGAAGCCGGACTGTGAGTACCCGTTTTGTAGAGGCACCGATGCGGAAACGGTTGTCCGTTCTTTCACCTATCAGCCAGATAATCTCTTCGCCGCAACATAATACCCATTGCTGCTCTTTGCGCAAAAGGGAGAACTTCCGGTCGGTCATATAGTCGCTTACTTTTTTCCGGCCTTTCATGCCGAATGGAATAAAAGAGTCCCCTTGTCGCCAGGGGCGCAGAAGGAGAGGATGTGTCAGTTTGTCCGCATCAAAGCAGGCAGTGTTCTTGTCGCGGGGAATGACAAAGTCCGGGGTAAAGACATGTTCTTCCATTGCCAGTGCGGGTTGTATGGGGTGTCGGTGTGCTTCAATCAGCAGATATTCGCGGTCTTTCACGATGCACCAATGTTCCGAAGTGAAGATTTTTCCCGGCTGTCCTTCCAGCGAACGGTATATGTCTCTGATTTGGGCAGTGTTAAAGCCGAGCGGGTATAGGATTTCAAACAGTAATGTTGCGGGGGCCGGTTCCTGCATCAGTCTCTCGATGCAGATGCCCTCTGCTGTCCGCACCCGTTTTATGCCTTCGTCTATCCCTTGTTTATATATGGCGGATGCGCCATCCAGATGCCCGGCGGTATTGAGAATGCTTTCTTTGACGGATGGGTTGATTTCCTGCATCATGGGCAACAGGTTCAAGCGTATTTTGTTACGAGTGTATTCATCCTGCAGATTGGTGCTGTCCGTTACGTAATCCTGCCCTATGCGGTTCAGATAACTGATGATTTCTTTGCGTTCCAGGCAAAGCAGCGGACGTACGATGTGCCCGTTTTTGGGGCGTATTCCCCGTAACCCGTTGATGCCCGTACCACGTATCAGGTTCAGCAGGAGGGTTTCCACGCTGTCGTCCTGGTGATGGGCCACAGCAATGGCATCGGCATTGATTTTCTGCCGTATTTCCTCAAACCATCCGTAACGTAGTTCGCGTGCGGCCATTTCAATGGAGATGTGCCGTTCTTCGGCAGTGCGCGCGGTGTCGAAGTGGACGGTGTGTAGTGGTACTTGTTGTTTTACGCACAGTTGGCGGACAAATGCCTCATCTCTGTCGGATTCTGCACCTCGCAAGTGAAAATTACAGTGCGCAGCTTCGCAGTCGTAGCCCGACGCTTGCAACAGTCGTAATAAAGCGACGGAATCTGCACCGCCACTTAGGGCGACAAGTACCTTGTCTGTCGGTTGCAAAAGCTGTTTCCGGTTGATATATTGTGCTACTTTTTCCTTTTCCATAGCGGCAAATATACATGTTTCTTCCCGGATTTTGTTACTTCCGTGCCGAAAGGTTGCTTTGGCAGACCGTTGTCAGCTTGCTTACAATGCAGAATCGGCTCTCTTTGATACCTCTTATTTAAAAACATTCTAAATTATTTGCGCTATACGGACTTATCCTTTATCTTTGCGGCAAAAATAAAAAAGGCAGAAGACTATGCGTTTGTCCGAATTGAAAACCGGTGAGAAGGGAGTAATCGTTAAAGTGCTGGGACACGGAGGTTTCCGTAAGCGAATCGTGGAAATGGGATTTATCAAGGGGAAAACCGTTGAGGTGTTGCTGAACGCCCCTCTGAAAGACCCCATCAAGTATAAGGTGATGGGATATGAAATCTCTTTACGGCGTCAGGAAGCTGAGATGATTGAGATTGTCGGTGAAAAGGAAATGTGTCGGGAGTCCGTGCAGCTCGACTATCACGAGGGATGGAGCGAAGATATGCGTTTGGACGAAGAGGAACTGAAACGTATCGCTTTGGGAAAACGCCGCACCATCAATGTCGCTTTGGTGGGTAATCCCAATTGCGGCAAGACATCCCTTTTCAACATCGCCTCGGGTTTGCACGAGCATGTGGGTAATTACAGCGGTGTCACCGTAGATGCTAAAGAGGGGTATTTTGACTTTCAGGGGTATCATTTCCGCATCGTTGACTTGCCTGGCACTTATTCGCTTTCTGCCTATTCTCCCGAAGAGATTTATGTGCGCCATCACATCATCAACGAAACTCCGGATATCATTATTAATGTGGTGGACTCTTCCAATCTGGAACGGAACCTGTATCTCACCACCCAGTTGATTGACATGAACGTGCGCATGGTTATCGCGCTTAACATGTACGACGAACTGGAAGCAAGCGGGAACACGTTGGATTACGTAAAGCTCGGTCAGTTGTTCGGCGTGCCGATGCTGCCTACCATCAGTCGTACCGGAAAAGGCATAGAACAGCTTTTCCATATTATCATCGGCATTTACGAGGGTGGTGATTTTCTGGATAAAAAAGGTAAGATACGTGCCGAAATCCTGAATGATTTGCGCAACTGGCACAAGGAGTATGTACCCGACCATGACTTCGGCACTCATAAGGAGGAGAAGGAGCATCCGGCAGGCTTTTACCGCCACATCCATATCAATCACGGGCCGGAATTGGAGCGGAGCATTGAAGAGGTGAAACGCATAATCAGTGTCAACGAGAATATACGGTATAAATACTCCACGCGCTTTCTTGCTATTAAGTTGCTGGAGAATGACGAGGATTTGGAGAAGACCGTACAGGAGTTTCCCAATGGGAAGGATATTATTGAAGTCCGTAACCGCGAAGTGCAACGCCTGCGCAATGCAATAAACGAAGATAGCGAGCAGGCCATTACGGATGCCAAATACGGTTTTATCGCCGGCGCGCTTCGCGAAACCTATGTGGACAAGCAAGAGGATACGGCACGTACAACGCGTGTGATAGATTCCATTGTGACACATCGCGTATGGGGGTATCCCATCTTTTTTCTGTTCCTGTATCTGATGTTTGAAGGAACATTCATCTTGGGAGATTATCCCATGCAGGGCATTGAATGGCTGGTAGGTGCGTTGGGCAGTCTGGTGCGTGACAATATGTCTGAAGGGCCGCTGAAGGATTTGTTGGTGGACGGCATTATCGGCGGTGTAGGCGGGGTGATTGTCTTTTTGCCCAATATCTTGATTCTATATTTCTTCATATCTTTGATGGAGGATTCCGGATATATGGCGCGTGCCGCCTTTATCATGGATAAGATAATGCATAAGATGGGTCTGCACGGCAAGTCTTTTATCCCTCTGATTATGGGATTCGGTTGCAATGTACCGGCTATTATGGCCTCGCGTACTATTGAAAACCGGAAAAGCCGACTGGTGACCATGCTTATCAATCCGCTGATGTCGTGCAGTGCACGTTTGCCTATTTATTTGCTGTTGGTGGGGGCGTTTTTCCCGAACAATGCCAGTTTGGTATTGCTGATAATCTATGCTATCGGCATTTTACTGGCTGTGGTTATGGCACGACTTTTCTGTCGCTTTCTGGTAAAGGGAGATGACACGCCGTTTGTTATGGAGCTTCCTCCTTACCGCATACCGACGTCGAAGTCCATTTTTCGCCATACTTGGGAGAAGGGCGCGCAATATCTGCGCAAAATGGGAGGTATCATCATGGTGGCTTCCATTGTGATATGGGCGTTGGGGTATTATCCGGACCACGATGCATATCAGGATGTGGCCGAGCAGCAGGAAAACTCGTATATCGGCAGAATAGGCAAGGCTGTGGAACCGGTGATAGCACCGTTAGGCTTTGATTGGAAATTGGGGGTCGGTATCCTTTCCGGTGTAGGGGCCAAGGAACTGGTGGTAAGTACGCTGGGAGTTCTGTATGCAGATGATGCCGAAGCCGATGCGGTGAGCTTGGGCGAACGGATTCCAATTACTCCATTGGTGGCTTTTGGCTATATGGTGTTTGTATTGATATATTTCCCGTGCATCGCCACCTTAGCGGCCATTAAAGGAGAATCGGGCAGTTGGAAATGGGCTTTGTTTGCAGCGGTGTACACTACTGTCCTTGCATGGGTGGTGTCCTTTGCAATTTATCAGATAGGGGGGCTGTTTGGATGAGTAATTGGCAAAATTGGGCGGTAGCTCTCATTTTATTGTTGTGTATCGTCCGTATCGGACAGCGTGTTTATGCTTTTTTCATGAAAGTAAGAGAAAAGCGTAATCCTTGCGAGAATTGTGCAACAGGCTGTGAATTAAAGCAATTGTACGAAAAGAAACGCTCGGAATGCAGTGACGGTAAAAAAGAAATAAAGAAAAAATGCTGTTGATAGTTGGTAGTTTCAAAAAAATGACTACCTTTGCAACCGCAAACGAGAAAGATTGGTTCCTTGGATGAGTGGCTTAGTCAGCGGTCTGCAAAACCGTGTACGGCGGTTCGAATCCGCCAGGAACCTCAATAATCCCTCTCAGATTATTTCTGAGAGGGATTTTCTTTTGGGCACGCTCGGAATGAGCATTGTCTAACGGGGAGCAATGTAAAAATCTAGAACATCGGTAACTGATAAATGAATCCCACCGATACTCTGTTTGTAGAATAGTTCTCTTGTCCGAGTGCTTTGGCGCGGGCGGTGAAGTCATAGGAGCGTCCTACGTATGTAAGGAAGAAATGCAAGTTGGTATCCATAGGATAGAACTCCACACCAGCAAAATAACCCCATGCGGTGCGGTATTTGCCTTTTTCCAAATCTCCCTGCTGTTTGGTGAGAGATGCTGTTTCATACATTCCTTTTACGAAAGCGTTCCATTTAGGCAGGAAACGGTAATTCAACTTGGTTACCATTGAAAAATATCCGGCATCGAAAGCATTGTGTCCTTCCATACTGCCCGTTATCCCTGTCATGATACCCTTGCGGTCTATACCTTCTTTGGAGTACATGAAGTCGAGGAACATGTTGAACTTATTCAAGTTCAATTCATTACCGAATGCAAAATAATAAAGATTCTTGTCCTTTGCTTCGTTCATGATAGAGGCGGACCAGCGTGTCTTGAATACGTCATTGAAATTACCGTTCCAGTTCAGGGTGTACACAAGCGGCAGCTTGCCCGATTCTATGGTAGGCTGTTCGCCGTCTTCGGTTTCAACTCCATACGTCTTGTTGAAAGAGCCGTTGCGGCTGTCCAGTATTTGCAGGTTCAACTGCTGGTGGGCATTGATGTCATATCCGATGTTCAAACCGGTCATGAAGTTACTCATGTTCTCAATCATATCGCTGTATTCATATATCTCGATAGGATTCAGGTCGAACTCGATACCGCCGTATGCGGTGCATTGCTTACCGGCAAAAATAGAAAATCCTTTTCCCAGTTTCACACCTATCCCTGCAATGTCAATGGAAGTAGGAAGGTTGTCTATGTTGCCGCTACTGTCGTTCGAGCGGTTCAGCCGTTGCCTGTATCGGTACGAAAGCCAGTTGTTGATATTTCCTTTGGCTTCAATGCGGAGTTGTCTCATTTTGAAAGCTCCCTCTTCGAAGCCGTCGCGGAAGTTTGCATCGAAGCTGCCCTGCATATTGAGGAATAAGTTGAACTTGTCTTGTTTTTTCTTTACATTGGTGAGTTCTTCAAACAGGGTCTTGTTTTCAAGGAACTTCTCGTTCTTCTCCGTGCTTTGGGCGTACATGATTTGTGTACAGCCCGCAGCCAGAAGTATAAATGTGAGTTTCTTTATCATTTCTATCTGTTTTTAATATTCGTTGAAATATTCCTGAATCTGTTTCCAGTCGGTGGTTTTGGTCAGTGCAAGCATCAGCAGGACACGTGCTTTCTGGGGATTCAGTTCCTGTGATGCGACAAACTGATACTGTGCGTCGTCTACTTCTGCATCGAGCGAAGTGGGACCCGTCGGCACTCTTGACGAACGGACTACGAGAATACCTTTCTTGCGGGCTTCCGTTAATACGGGGAATATATTCTTGTGAATGTTTCCATTGCCTACTCCTGCATGGATGATACCCTTATAGCCATTGCTCAGCATCGGAGTCACCATGTCAGCCTCGATGTTTGAATAGCTGTAGACAATTCCCACTTTGGGGAGTGAGTTCAGATTGGTAACATCAAATACCGAGTGGGTGGTGTGTTTCTTTACAGACGACATATTATACGTGACCTTGCCGTTCAGTACATAACCGAGTGCACCCGCGTTGGGAGCTTGGAAGGTCTGCACGTCAACAGTGTTCATCTTCAATACGCTTGCAGCACCAAGCACGCTTCCGTTCATTGCCACTAAAACACCTTTCCCTTTGGACTCTTTTGCTCCGGCCACAACGACGGCATTGTATAAGTTAAGAGGTCCGTCGGCGCTGATTGCGGTAGAGGGGCGCATTGCTCCGACCAGAACTACCGGTTTGTCGCTCTTGACCGTCAGGTTGAGGAAATAGGCCGTTTCTTCCATCGTATCGGTTCCGTGGGTAATTACGATGCCGTCGATGTCAGAGCGTTTCAGAAGCTGGTTGATTTTCTTTGCAAGAGTCAGCCATACATCATCGTTCATGTCTTGTGAACCTATCTTGACAATTTGTTCGCCGGTTACGTTAGCTATGTTTTTAAGTTCGGGTACGGCATCGAGCAGCGTACCGATGGCTACTTGTCCGGCAGTATAGTTGGTGGCGGTTGCAGATGTTCCGGTTCCGGCAATGGTTCCGCCGGTGGCAAGGATATGGATGTTAGGCTTCTGCTGAGCGAAAGCCATTGTGACGGAAAGCAGTAGCATAACGGCTACCATGCTGAGTTTTTCTAATCTTTTCATAACTTAATTTGTTTGAATTAAAAAATAGGTTAAAGGTAAATATGCTTAGAAAAATTGTATGAATAATAATCCCAAGGCTATGGCAACTGCCGTAGAGACGATACCCGGCATCATAAAAGAGTGGTTGAGTATATATTTGCCGATTCGGGTGGTTCCTGTACGGTCAAAGTTGATGGCTGCAACTACGGTAGGGTAGTTCGGGATGAAGAAATACCCGTTTACGGCAGGAAACATGGCTATCAGCATATATGGCGATATGCCCAAAGCAATGCCCAGCGGTACTAAAGCGCGTACTGTGGCTGCCTGACTGTACAGCAGGATAGACATGACGAACAAAGCGATGCCGAACAGCCAGGGCATCTGGCGTACGATACCTTCGATAGAGGCGGTGAGTTGCGCCATATTTCCATTCAGGAATGTATCGCCCATCCAGGCAATGCCGAAGATGGCGATTACAGCCTGCATTCCAGCCGGGAAGACAGAGCCTTGTGTTGCTTTTATTCCGTCTGTCTTAGTTACCAGCAAAATGAGGGCGGCAGCCGAAAGCATGATGATTTCGATAATGGCGGACATCCCTAAGGAAACTGTTTTTCCGTCAATCAGGAAAGAAGGACGCATCCCTTCGAATGAGCCGAAAAGAACGATAAATGCCGTGGCAAGGATAAATATGAGTACCGAAATCATAGCATGGCGTTTGTTTGTTACATCGTCGATTTTCACTTTCTTACCGTCGAAGTAGCCTTCTGCCATACGTTTTTGATATTCCGGGTCGTCAATCAGTTCTTTTCCCACGCGCATGGAGCACAATGCGCCTACCAGTACGCCGAGGATTGTTGCCGGAATCGTTATTTTAAGTATGTCGAATAAAGTGATGTCAAATCCGGCAAGCAGGCCGAGCAGTGCAACTGTAGCCGCCGAAATGGGACTTGCCGTGATAGCCTGCTGTGAAGCGATGACAGCGATACCCAGCGGACGCTCAGGTCTGATTTTGGTTTCGGTTGCAACTTCGGCAATGACGGGAAGAACCGAGTATGCCACGTGTCCTGTACCGGCTACGAAAGTAAACAGGTAGGTGACGATGGGGCTGAGGATAGTAACCTGAGACGGGTTCTTGCGCAGCAGTTTTTCTGCTAACTTTACCATGTAATCAAGTCCGCCGGCCGCCTGCATGCAGGAAGCTGCGGAAATAACGGCGGCTATCATCAACATTACGTCTATCGGTGGTGCAGTGGGTTGTAAGCCAAATACAAAAGTCAGTATGCCCAAACCTACGCCGCCCATTACTCCGAGACCTATGCCGCCTAAGCGTGCACCTATGATAATAGCGGTCAGTACAAATAATAATTGTAAAACCATATACTTATTATTTAAAAAATTAGATAAGGTTGTTATGTTCTCTACTATTGGCTAATTTCTAAAATAATCCCTTATATAACAATAATAGGGGGTGAATTTGTTGTATTTATTATTTTATATTTTCTAAATTAAACATATATTAATCATTTGGTAATTTGGAGTGGTAATCCTGTGTGTTCTTATATTTTGTCATATTATATATAGTAATATGTGTATAAAAAGGCTTGTATTAAATGTTGTTAACCTAATAATAAGTATTATTGTTTACAAAACAATTTATGTTATCTTTGGTTATTCTTTGATGACCGCTTATTGAAATAGTTAATAAACATATATTATGAAAGAAGAACTATCTACAAAAACTCGCACAGAAAGCGATTTAATCGGCAGCCGTGAAATACCGGAAAGCGCCATGTATGGAGTACAGACTCTCAGAGGTATCGAGAATTTCCGTATCAGTAAATTTCATCTGAACGAATATCCTTTGTTTATCAACGCTCTTGCCATTACCAAAATGGGAGCAGCCATTGCCAATTCCGAACTTGGTCTGCTTACCGGGCAGCAAACGGATGCTATCCTTAAAGCCTGTAAGGAGATACTCGAAGGCAAGCACCACGAGCAGTTCCCGGTAGACATGATTCAGGGGGGAGCAGGCACCACTACCAATATGAATGCCAATGAGGTAATAGCTAATCGCGCGCTTGAAATCATGGGACATAAACGCGGCGAATACCAATACTGTTCACCGAACGATCACGTCAATCGCTCGCAGTCCACCAATGACGCTTATCCTACCGCCATACATATAGGAATGTATTATACTCACCTTAAACTTGTGAAACATTTTGAGGAGTTGATCAATGCGTTCCAACGCAAAGCCGAAGCGTTTAAACACATCATTAAAATGGGACGTACGCAGTTGGAAGATGCTGTGCCCATGACTCTCGGACAGACATTCAACGGATTTGCCAGCATTTTGCGCAATGAGATAAAGAACCTGAACTTTGCGGCGGAGGAATTCCTTACGGTCAATATGGGAGCTACCGCCATCGGCACGGGTATTGCGGCAGAACCGGAATATGCGGAGAAATGCGTGAAGGCTTTGTCGAAGCTTACCGGATGGGACGTGAAACTGTCCGGTGACTTGGTGGGAGCTACTTCGGATACCTCTTGCCTTGTAGGCTACTCCTCGGCTATGAGAAGAGTTGCGGTGAAGATGAACAAGATATGCAATGACCTTCGTCTGCTTGCATCCGGTCCGCGTTGCGGATTGGGAGAAATCAATCTTCCTGCCATGCAGCCGGGGTCTTCCATTATGCCGGGTAAGGTCAATCCGGTTATCCCTGAGGTAATGAATCAGATATCCTATAAGGTAATCGGCAACGACCTTTGTGTGGCTATGAGTGGCGAAGCAGCTCAAATGGAGCTGAATGCAATGGAACCCGTAATGGCGCAATGTTGTTTTGAGTCTGCCGATTTGCTGATGAACGGATTCGATACCCTGCGCACGCTCTGTATCGACGGTATTACCGCTAATGAGGAAGTATGCCGCAGATATGTACACGATAGCATCGGTGTGGTTACGGCTCTTAATCCGGTTATCGGTTATAAAAATTCTACCAAGATAGCCAAAGAAGCCCTTGCAACGGGAAAAGGTGTCTATGAACTGGTTCTGGAACACAACATTCTTTCCAAAGAAGATTTGGATACTATCCTGAAGCCCGAAAACATGATTAAGCCCGTGAAGTTGGACATAAAACCCAATATCTAAGGAACGGGCTTTCGGAGCGGTAAGGCTTTGAATATAAGTTGCGCGGATTTACACAAGACGGTTTATGAATGACTGAACGGTCATTAGATGCTGTCTGTGTAAATCCGCGCATTTCGTGTGGGGTATGAGTTAAATATTTGCAAAGAGTTCATACTCTATTTGTTTTGTTATGTCTAATTAGTTTCTTTTGCGACAGGAAATCTATTTATGAATACTTAAAAACAAAGAAAAATGAAGCGACTCAGATCATTGGTACTTGGCCTATTCGCATTGTGCAGCATGGTAGGTATGGCGCAGGAAGCAGAGGCAGACGATACCGGTTATATTGTGAAAGTGGGGCAGGTGGCTCCCGATTTTACCGTTACGCTGACAGACGGCAGGACCGTTACGCTTTCCGATTTCCGTGGCAGGGTGGTTATGTTGCAGTTTACGGCAAGCTGGTGTGGTGTATGCCGTAAGGAGATGCCTTTTATCGAAAAGGATATATGGCAGAAGCATAAGTCCGATCCGGATTTCATGTTAATGGGCATCGACCGTGACGAGCCGTTGAATAAAGTCATAGCTTTTGGCAAGTCCACGGGCGTTACCTATCCGTTGGGATTGGACCCGGGGGCTGATATTTTCGCCAAATATGCGTTGCGCCAAGCTGGTATTACCCGTAATGTATTGATTGATAAGGAAGGACGCATCGTGATGCTCACCCGCCTTTATAATCCGGAAGAGTTCTCGGCTTTGGTTAAGAAGATTGATGAACTTCTGAAATAACCTGTTCCCGTTTAGAACGAAAAGCTTGTTCCAGCATTTAGCGACATCATGATGTCGCTCCCCTGCACATTATCCTGTATTAGCAGTTCCTTGCCGTAAATGCGGATTTTGGGTTCGAGGAATACCTTGAAGCGGCGACCCACCCGGTAAGATGTTTGCAGTCCCGCTTCTCCGCCGATAAAGAGGCGGTTCTCATGTTTCATCCGCATAGAAGCCACTATTCCGGCAAATAGCTGTACGTCGTATTTGCGTTCGGGGTCATATCCCGTCATCAGATTGGTAAGGTTCAGCATATAGTCAAGGCTTCCGCTTGCCATATCATATTCCAAGGTTTTCCCTTTCCGGTCTGTGGACAGAGGTCCGTAATCCGCTGCTAAACGGAGCGATGACAATGGGGTGAAAATGCGTCCTGCACTTATCGTGGCCATGTAGTCGAAGTAGCGTTTCGGTTCGTACCGTTTCATTTGTATGGGAACGGAGAAACCGATTGCGCCGCTTACAAAGAAAGAAGGCTTAAACAAATCACGGTTTAAAGAGCGTGCCATACGGTTTTCTTCATCGGTACGCTGTATCTCTATACCTATATTGATACTGTACAGATTGTCTGTGAACTTTTTGGCTACGTATCTGCCTTCTTCCTTTTCATTGGTCTTTAATGAATAGGATGCCAGACTGGTGCGTGGCTCTGCAAATAAAGAAACATCGCCCCAAAGCCGGTATTTAAATTGCAAGCCGCCTGTAAATCCCGTATATCCGCCTTTTGCGGGCCGATAACCATTTTCTTTTTGAATATATCCCAGTTCACCGCCCGCCAATACATTGACGGAGAATTTGGGATTGAGTTGCCTGCCGTTAAAAAAATAAGTGGCATCCAGCATACCTTCCAGGCGTCCCCCGGCGTATGCGGACATCTCATAAAACTCTTCACCGGCCGAACTCACCGAAGAGGCGATTACTTTCTTATGCCAGGTATCGGCCGATTTGAATGCCGACAGCCGTAAGCCGAATGCCGGTATCAGCCATTTGCCGGCAGACAGGCTGATGTGCGGGCCGATGGAGTTTGTCAGTCCCATTTCACTTGTCAGGCGGGAAGCTTGAAACTGCCCGCCGGCAGCGATGCTGAGAAAGGTATTGTCCAAAAAATGATTGCCTTCCAGTATGCGTATTTTGCCGAAGGGCTTCCATGCTTTCAGGCGGTAGTTCATTCCTACGGTCGCACCGTAGGTCATGTCATATTTATGCCAGTTCTTTTGAAAGGAATGGTCTATGCCGTCACTCATAATGGTGAAGCGGGGTTCCAGATAAAAGTCCACATGTGCGGTAGGGTGCAGTTTCAGTTGGAAACCTAAATGCAGGTCGGCCACATGTTCCGCTCTGCCTGCCAGTGCAGATAATTGATAGCCGACTCCCGCTACGGTCAGGAACTCGAAGATACGTCCGGGATTGTAGCCGTTGACGTAGGATGATACATTCAGCAGATAATCCGCCTGCAGGCCGAAACGCAATAGGGTTTCGTTGTCTATTTTGCGCGAGAAGTTACCCGCCAGCAATGAGGCACGCAGGGCATGGGCGGGGGCGAACTGCCAATTAGCGGCGATACCGCCCACGGGACCGGTGTTGAAATCCGTGTTTCCGCGCGGAATCATTTTGTCCATGCCGCCAAACAAGGAGATATACACATTGTTTTTCCATAGTGTGTCGAAAGGCACTGCATCCGGATGCTGGTAACGTCTTTGGAACATCTGCCGGGTAGCATCGAATCCTATGCCGACACTATCTTTAGGATGTGTTGCCGGAGAAGGATTATTGCTCGCTTGCTGTTGGGCAAAGGCAAAAGGTATCAGTGTGTGCAGTACAATCAATATAATCAGTGGTTTCTTCATGATGTTCAACTCTCCATATCCGTTTAATAAAGTTTCCAGTCGCCCTGGTCGTAATATTCCATAAATTCCTTGCTGATTTCACCGTCGTTAACGGCTATTTTGTAGTATTTCTCATCCAGTTTGACGATTTCTTCCAACTTCTTGCAGGCTTCGTCAAAGTCGAGGGCGTTATCGTAGCTCCATTCATACAGTTTCTTTTCCCGGATGTAAATCACCAGTTTCATGTATTTCGTCATGGCCGTTTCAGGCAGTTCTTCCAAGGCTTTCTGTGCTTCTTTGTTGTAATTGTCCGTCTCCATAGCCATGCACATTACAATATTATTGAGCGGGGACGACTCCTTTACCAATTTGAATACCTTTTTACGTTCCTCGCCCTCCTTTACGGTGGCTGCACCCCGGTAGTCGTAGTATCCGCCCAGACAGTTGGCAAATGCCTTTATCATCTGGAAGCGTTCGGTATCCGGAAGTTTGTCGGCAAGGATGCTGGCCTCTTCAAAGTTATAGGCGCGTATGTACATTGCGAGCTGGTTGGCAACGATTGTTTCGGGGTTTACCTCAGTCTTGGTTATGCTGATGCCGTCATTGAAAGAGTCCACCATGTTCACTTTCCGCTTAAGGTCAATCAGGGGTTTCAGTATCTCTACGTCGAAAGTATCCCTGCGCAGCAGCGCTATTGCAAGGTTGTTTGCCGCCAGAATCCACGGCTTTTCCTTCCCTTTCGTGTCGTAGGCCATTGTTTCCCTGTAAGCGCGCCGATAGAGTTTCTCCGCTTCTTCCGGGTCTTTTATCATCCGGAACAAATGCCAGTACTCGTATCGGGTAAACGACTTTTTGCCATCGGCGTATTGAGGGTCGTGCAAGTATTTGTCCAATATTTCATCCGGATTCAGTTCACGGAATATTTCATGTTTGTATTCGTACTGTACGGTGCGTAGTTTGGGCAGCCGTTCTTTGATGATGCTGGAGTAGTAGGGCAGACGCGATACGGCGGCAAACTGCGCATCCGGATTCTTATATTTCCCGGTGATTTCCCTTATCTCCCGCGCTTCTGCAGTGAGGCTGTCCCGTTCCAGTAAATCGGCTACTTCATTCCAAGTGGCAACACGGGTTTCCGTAGGATGTTTGTATACCCGGCTCCATTTGGCGGCAGGTATTACCGAAGTGATTTTCCGTAGGGCGAAAGCCGTTCGTTGCTTGGCAAGCGCAAGGTTGCTGGCATAGCGTCCTTCGGGAGACGATACGCCGGTTATCTTAAATTCTTTCAGTGTGGTGCCCTCACCGTTTACGATGTTCATCAGGTCTTCCTGCAACTTGTTCATCTGCACCACATTGGCAGAGTCGGCAGGATCCAGTTCAGCCTTGCCCACAAGGAATGTCAGCGAAATATTGCCTGCCGTATTCCGGCGTTCGCGCCGGGGCGTTTCCTTGTATTTATCAGGGTCTAATTCAAAATCGGGGAACGAGAACTTCAGAAACTGCAACGGGCGTTTTATTTTGCAGGTAGTCATTTTCCATTCCGCTTCGTATGTAGGGTGGGTATAGTCTGCTATAATAACTTTGGACAATACACTGTAAATGCGTCTGGGGTCGGGTACGGGTACCGAGTCGTTGATGTCCAGATTGAAGCGTGTGGCATCCAGTTGGCGGCGGGTATTGATATAGGGAGCCAGTTTGTCGTTCCTGATGTCGTAGGCCATGCGGCGGTCTTGCGTCAGTCCGTATTCGGGGCCGTCCATGACTGTCGGGTCCATGTAGCTCACTATCTTTTCGGTGGTACAGTCCATGATATAAGGTTGCATGATGAGCCGGCGGTTGGGCGCGCCGTAATTGCTGGGAATGGCTACCGAGTTGTTTACAATCAGTTTGTTGCCCACTATTTTCCCGGCTACGGGCCGGGGTTGCGGGTTCGGGTTTTCTGCCACAACTTCCACCTCCTCAAGAGCGATGCCGCCGTCGATGTTGGCGTTTATCTCCTGTTTGTAATTCACCTCGCGCAGTTCGTTTTTCATTTGCACGTTAAAGATTAGCGCGCCGTTTTCCGCTACACGTATTTCATAGTATCCGTCGGCGCCTGCCACGGCATCGGCGTCGAAGAGCAATGTTCCGCCACCGCCGGTTTCAAGCGCTTTCAGGGCATCGCGTGCCGAGGCCACGGTGTTGAAAGCAAAAATACGCACGGTCTCTCCCATGGGGAAGGGGCGCGGCTTTTTTTCACCTTCGGGCAGGTTCAGCACTTTGCCGGACACGATAGTGATTTGTTGCGCCATGCTTGATGCGGAAGATAAAATCATAGCAATGCAAACGGCTGATGTTATGATGAAATTTTTCATGGCGGTTATTCTTTATTTGAAGATATAGGATATGGAGACGCCTATTTTGATAGGCAGCAGTTTGTAGCCGTTGGCGTTGGCTTGTGCCGTTCCGTCGGTGTAGTCCTCTATGTTATCGTTTTTGTAGTATTGTTTTTGCTTGAAGTACACGGCACCGAATCCGCCGTAAAACTCTACGTTGAGGCGTCGGTTCAGGTTCAGCGCATAGCCGAAGGTAATCCCGGCGCCGGCAGCATCGCCCTGATAGATGCGGTCTCCCCATGTGATGTCGTAGGACACGCCGAGAGCGGCTATTCCCACAAATTCCCGTGTCATGGGGCGTCCGTTAAACCAATAGCGGTATTCGGGCAGAAGACCTATCATTTTGGCTTTGTTGCCGTAGATGTTGACTGCGCCGAAAGCCGAGATGTCGATACTGCTCCGTTCGCCCACAACGAATTCGCAGCCGATGTTGGGAGCCATGGCGGCAAGCATCAGGCCATTGGTCTTTACTGCCAGTTGCTGGGCGTGCAGGGTGGGGAAACTGTAAAGTAGCAGCAGAAAGAAGATGCTGCTTAAAGAGAGTGTATGGTGATTGGTTTTCGACATATCGTTTTTTAGCGTTTTGTTGGTTGGGATTTGTAAGTTCCGTTCTATTGAAATGTATGTTCCGTACCCTTGTTCCAGTCGTTTACGGAAGCTTTTGCAGCCATGCTTTGCGTATATAGGATGTTGAGGGTGGTTATGCTGCCGGCTTCCAGTACGATTAGCGGGAGAGTGTTTGCACCGGCATCGGCTTCGTCGAACACTACGATGTCTTTCTCGCTTCCGTCCGGCTCTTTTATGCTGAATGTCAAGCGGCGGAGCGCACTGATAGTCTCATGCCCGTATGGCAGCAGCAGATAATCTTTCTGAATGCCGGGTGCTCCGGGGATAAGGTTGAGCGGGGATGCTTCGTTCCGGTAATTGGAGCTGACGGATGTACCGGTGTCCGGACTATCGGATGTGATGCCTCCTGTTTGCAGATCCATTGTCCCTGTTTGTCCCTCACGGGTGGTAAAACCGATGCTTTGCAACACCGGGTATGAGTCCGTCGTATATTCGGGGCGGTCGGTGGATATGTTGAGGCGTAGCCGTGCCAAGGCATGTTTCAAGGAGACGGCAATGCCTGCTGCGGTTGCAGCCGCTTTCTTGCTGCCTTTGGTTTCACCGGTGTAAAGGTAGTCTGTGGCGTCCTTTGCTTCCAGAGCGGCGGTAACGGGAATGGATACTTTACCGTTTTCATCTGCAGCGGCTGTTGCCGTATAAGGGTAATAACCGTACAGATAGAGCGTGTCCTGCCGGGCAGGGTAGTACACTTTTGTTCCTTCCGGCTGCAAACTCAATTGTCCGCCCTCTGCATATCGATAGGGAAGATTCTGCAAGTATGGGGTGCTGAAATTACTGTCTCTCATCAGGAATATACCTATTTCATCTCCTGTATTCAGGGCCGTGCCTTCAATGACGCTCCGGCCGACGGTAGTCTCTACGGTGCATACCGATGCCCTCAGCCGCACTTCCACAGCCCTCTCCCCGTCATCGGGAAGAGGAACTGTGGCAGTGTCTGTGTCGCATCCTGCCAGTAACAGGAATGCGAGGCCGAACAGGTACGATATGTTTTTCTTTTTACTCATTACACTTTTTCTGTTTTTATGCGGGTGCTTTCCGCCTTTACTCTATGGGTACGTCTACGGAGTCACCGCCCGGTTTCCAGGTAGTTAAAGTGGCGGTAGCGTTGATTTGTTGGGTGGCGTAGATGCCGATACGTACGTTGTAGTAATAGCCGGCATAGAACAAATTGTCACTTTTGCCTGAATCGAGGGCGGGAGCGGGAGCATTGACGGGGATGTCGCGTACAATCAGGTCTTGCGGCACTCCACTGGCATCGGGAGCCATGATGGTGACGTCCATCAGGAATTGTTCCATGTCCGGTTTCACCATCAGATAGCCTTGTATCAGCGGGTTGGTGCTTGACACGCCGTTAAGCGTATATTGTCCGTCTTCGTATTTCTGGACATAAATGTCTTTGGGAACTTCGACGGTTCCGTCGGCATTGTCGTCCGTAAAAGTAATATTGCCTTTGCCGTCGTCGGTGGCTTCCCGCATAAGCAGGGAACCGTTGTCGGTAAAGGTCAGTTTCCCGGTCAGAACGTTGAGGGTGGCCGTTGTGCCGTGGCTTTTAATGGTGATATTCTTCACTTTCATGTTTTGGACGGCTGTTCTGTCCTCTTCGGACTGCTCGGTGGCGGGAATCACGGAGAAACGCAACTGTGCCAGTTGGTGCTCGAAGTTGATGTTGGGTATCCACGGATAGTCCTGTAACTTTTCAGAGGCTGCCTGGTTCAGTTCGTGGTGATACTTCAACTGGCGGATGTATTGGGCTTTATAGCCGGTCAGGGAAGCGTCGTTCTTTACATCCTTTTTCAGGTAAATGCTGTTTGGCGCTATCTCTCCGGCGGTGGCATTGTTCCAGATGATGTCCTGCGAGCCGTCGAAGCGGGCGAATGTTATTTCCGGCTTTGCGGCACTTATGGTTTGGCCTTCCTGATAAGGGGCGTAGCCGTAGAAGCTATAGTCGTATTTCTTCTGCATCGGGTAGTAGTACACACCGTTTGCGGCATTGTTTTTATATAATGTGATTTTCTGTGCCAGGTCATTCTCCAAACCGTCCGGCTTTACATCGGACCCGTCTTGCTTGGGCCAGGCGGTTACTGCTGCCTGTATATTGTTCAGCAGAATTCCGTAGTTCTCCGTATCGCCCCATGCTGCGGCTCTGTTGACATCGGTAATGGCGGTGCTGGTGGTAGCGTCATTGGTGGCAAGGGCGAAAATGCCCAATCGGGTAGTAGCGCCGCTGGTCTCATCGTATAGCTTATCCAGCGGTGCGCGTGTTACGCCTACGCTGGTTCCTATACGTGTCTCTATTCCACCCAATTGGATGATTAGCCGTCCGTCCGGCGATTCGAAGTCGTTGTCGCTGACCGGTTGCTCTATTACGATATCCTCGTTTTGCGAGCAGGCTGTCATGCAAAGGGCGGCTGCCAGCATCCATAAATTCTTTTTCATGATTGTAGTGAGTAATTGGTTAAACATATCGTTGTTCTCCTATGTTCCTCGGTATGGTACTTCCGGTACCATGCTTTGGTATTCCTTGTACCAACGTTTGGTAGCTTCCGTACCAACAGTTGGTAGCTCCTGTACCACGCTTTGGTATTTCAAGTACCAACGGTTGGTAGTTCTCGTACCGCCCGTTGGTAGTTGGATTGTCCTCAGGAGTTATTTCCCGATAGAGGAGCCGGTTCTTATTTTCCGTCTTCGATGTCGGTTTCAATGTCACCACCGTCTTCCCATGCGGTCAGCACTGCGGTAACCTCTATCTTTTCGAAGCCATAGATTGTAATGTATACGTTGTAAGAAGCACCGGCCTTGAATTCTTTCACATCTTTTGAAATCTTGGACTGGTCGATGATTAAGGGAGTATCCAACTTCTCAACTTCTTTGTATGTAATCTTGTCACCGTCTGTTTCGTCTTTTGTATCTTCTACGTATTGTTTAAGGTCTATGGACAAGTTGATGTTTCCGTTAGGGAAAAACATAACAGGTTCACCCACTTGAGTTCCTTTAGCGTCGGGGTCACCTTCTGCCGGAATATTTTCATGGCCGTAAGGATACTTGGGCACTACCGGAGTGATTAAACCTTTGTCCGGGTCTAACTTGTTTTTGTTATCAACATCTTTACTGCATACAACAAAAGGAGCGGTGGAGGCTCCGTTTCTTGCGGAAGTCGTAGTAGCCAGATCCATGTCGACAACATTTACCATGTCTTTCAAGGTAATCTTAGTGACTTGCATACCGAGTGTCTTATCCTGGCCGTCAGTGCTTTTGCGTTCCACCCAATTGCTGCCTTCATATTTATAGCCGGCTGCGCTTTCACTGCCTGCCCTTACGAAGAACTTCAAACGAGCCAGCTGATGGTTGAATTTCAGGACAGGAACAATACCTTTACGGGCTGTACGGGCGCCGAACTGGTATTTCATAAGTTCCGTCCACTCGCTGCTTAGCTTGGTAGCTATGTCTTTATATAAACTTTGGTCATTGGAAGCATCGTTCTCGGCCATATCTATGGTACTGGCTGCCAATAGGTCTTGAGTACCGTTGATTGTTACATTCTTCACTTTCTTCTCATCTGCCGTAATGGTTGCATCATCGTGGGTTGCATCGTCAACATGATAACCGTAGAATGTATAGGTGCCGTTGGTCGGGTAGTATTTGTATTGAATCACGCCGTTGTCGGTATCTTCTACATAATTGTTATAGATTCTGATTGCACCGTTATTGCCTTCGGTTGCTTTGGGGGCTCTGAACTGGAGAGTTGCGTTATCAAGAATCGGAGTTTTTGCTCCTTCAGCGCCTTCTTCTGCTTCTAAGCCGGTGGCTCTGTCTACCATGTGGATATACAGTCGTTGGCTGTTCCACTTGTTGTTCTCGCCTTCTACATCGCCCACAGAGCCGGTTCCTCTGCTGAGAGCCGTAACCGTGGGTACGTCCACGCCTAATGTAATCACTGCCTTGTCATTGTTGTCGTCCGGATTACCGATACCCGGATCATTGTCCTTTGAACAGCTACTCATTACTGCGAGCGCCATTGCTGCATAGAAAAATTGCTTTTTCATACTTCATTGAATTTTTAATTAATAAAAGAAAATATATAAATCTCTGTCTGTTTCAATTTTATTCTTCTCCTATCTCTATATCTCCACCGTTTACCCACGAGGCAGCCTGTACATTCAGCTTTATATCCTGCGGACCGTATATATAGGCGCTGATGTTATATTCGCGTCCGCCCATAAACCCACTGGAGAGATAAGCGCCGTTTTCGTCTTTGTTGTACACGGCATCCTTTAAGTCGTAGCTGAAAGTCGTGATATAGGGTTCACTCCCGGTTGCGTCGGGATAATATACCGTATTTATAAGGAGCGTGGCATTGTTACCCGGCGGCAGCAGGAAAACCCCGCCGTCTGTTGCCGGACGCTGGTTTACTTCCTTGTCCGCATCTTCTTCCCTTACTTGCATCGGATAGAGTGATTTTCCTTCTTCATCGGTCCATGCTATTTCTTTTCCCTCTGCATCACGCGCCGGTAATTTCCCCCGTTCTCCGTCTGTGGGGAAATGGACGCCTACGTTTGCAGGGTCGGACGAGGCTACTGTGAAAACGCCTTTGTTGACGCATTCTATCCAGACACCCGTGATGTAAACGATGTCTTTCGTGCTTTTGCTGGCAGGATAGAATTTTAACTTGACGTATGAAAGCTGATGCTTCATGCGGATTATGGGCCAGATGTTGCGGCGTGCCGTGTACGTGCCGTAATAGCAGCTGCGCATGAGCTGGCGTTCATCGGCGCCGAGCTGTTTCAGGCGGGCAGCCTGTTCGCTGTAGTCGGCAGCTATCTTTCGTCCGTTTTCCACGTCTTCTATCAGCGCTTTGAGGTCGGCGGCAGCGGCGCACATCAGGTCTTGCGAGCCGTCTACGGTGACATCGAAACAGATACGGTCTGCTTCGCGCTTCACTTCGCCCACTTGCGCATTGTCGTAGTAATAAGCAAAGAAGTTGAAGGCATCGAATTCTTCCTGCAAATTATAATAGGGGATGTAACCGGAACTTTTCCAGTTAATGAACGAGCCGTTTCCTGCATAAGCCGCCCGTTTGCCGTGCAGTTTGCATTGCTCGGCGGTGAGTCCCAGTGCCGTGCATTCTTCGGCGGAGATTTCGTCCAGACTGCCGTCGATGAGGCAATAGCGCCGGTCGGCATCTTCGGCCCGGCGATGGGCATAGGTCATTCCGTTGGGATTATCGCGCCGGAATGCGTATACGAAGAAAGTGCCGTCGGCTATGCGTTTGCTGAAGTTTGTTTCGTCTGTGGGATCCAGCACTCCCGCACCGCGTGTCAATACATTATATATAGGGTCGCTGAATGCTACCATGACAGGCAGTTGCGTCTGGTCGCCCTGGTTGTCCTGATGATTGGGGTCATAGAGCGACTCGTCGCCGGTGTACAGATTACCGCAACCGGTAACAAGCAGCAGTATGCACCATAACGGCAGAATAAGTTCGTGCCGGTGTCTCCGCTTTTGCATGCTATTGCTATATGTCAGGCGTTTCATCTTTATATCTCTATTATTATGTCATCGTCCGGATTGGTGGGATCGTGCGGTTGCCATCCCATGCCGGTATCGTTGGGTACTATCTGGTCGGCCTTTATTACTAAAGGCGTTGTGATTTCGATGTTTACATCTTCTTTGCTGTAACGCAGGTATATTTTGCCGTCGCGCACTTCAATGAGTTGTGCTGCGGTCAGTTCGTCATAGGGATTGATGGCGCCGTAGATATAGCGGCTGTTTTTCACGGGATTGCCTTCCTCATCCACTACCGGTGCACCGGAAGAATCCAGTTGGGGAGTAGATACCTGCAAGGCAACTTGCAGGATGCCCGGTCCGTTGAGATGTCCTTTTGCCGCGCTGGGGATGACGCCGAGGGTGTGGAAATGGACCACGCATCGGTAAGTACCCTCTCCGGTTTGCGTAAACTCGTCCGGTTGTACCTGATGTGCCATCCGGTAGAGGCGGGTGGTGTCCAGACAGGCGTCGGCGATGTTGAAGCGTCCGCAAGCACCGGACAATTCGATGATGGGCGCCGCGAGGTCTTCTCTTTTTATGTTTCCTTCGGTGCGGATATTGAAGACGATATTGATACGCTGGCTGATGCGTTGCATATCAAAATCCAGGATGGTCGGTTGTCCGGTTTGGATGTTTATGTTCTTTTGCACCGCATAGAATATGGGCGACTTTATTTCCTGCAGGTATTCATCGTCAGGATTGAAATCGGGCAGGTCATTGCCCTCTACGATGTCGGGCTTTTCATTGCCCATACTGCTGATTTGCAGATAAAGGTCTTTCACGCTTACCTTATTGTCGTGGATGTAATTGTCCAGATTTTCTATGCTGATGATGGGAGTAGGGGACTGCTCCGTATCGCCTGTCTGTGCCGGAACATCCGCATACTGCTCGTTGATGATAAAAATGTTGTACTCACCTCCGCGCAAGTAAAAAGAAGAAGCGGTTTCTTCCGGACTCTCTATTGAGTTATCTTCCGAATTTTCTTTTGTATTTGAAGCTGTCCGGGTGTCGGAAGACGTTTCCTGTTGCGTTATATTATTGTTTGTGGCAGGGTCTATGGATGTGTTGATGATGCCGCGGGTGCGCCAGGTGTTTATGATACGGCTTGCTACGATGTGCATTTCTGCCGGAATCTCATCTTTGCTGATGTCGCCCCAGTTGAGCCGTACACGCATGTCGGTGATGTGCGGATGTTCCGCTTCCGGACAGAGGTCTACCGAGGTGCAGGCACAGATGCAGCACAGCAGGCTGAGGGCAAGGTATGTCAGTGTCTTGTTCTTCATCCTTTATCCTCCTTTTCATCTTCTTCTTCTTCACCGGAAGTATCTCTCTTTTCTTTGTTGGCGGCTGCCGCTTCCGGTTTTCCGTCTTTTTTCCGGTTTTTCCCGGAGTCTTTATCTTTCTTTTCTTTGGTATGCAGTTTGGCTTTCCTGGCATTGGCAGCACGTTTGCCACGTTTGGTAGAATCTTGTGTTTCGGCTTTCTGCTTCAATTGGTCTTCACGTACTTTCAGTGCCTTGCGTATGGTCTTTTCCTGTTCGGAAGTGAGTGTATCGCTAAGTTGTATGCCCAGAGAATCGGCTACCTGTTTGCGCAGTTTGTCGGCAGCTTCTTTCAAAGCGAGTTCCTTGCGCTCTTGCTGCATCAGCTTCCATTGTTTCAACTCTTCTTTGGTAAGCAGGCTGTCCGGGCGGCTGAAACCTTGTTTCCGTACCGCATTGTTGATGGAGTCGATGCGTTCGCGCATCTTATTTATCTTTTCATTGAGTGCCTGGCGGGCGAAGTCGCGTATCTGTACACGGCGGTACACCGATTCCTTATACTTGCTGCCTGCCGACATGAACCGGTAAACGAAAGCCACGCGTAAATCCGTTATCAGAGGGAACGGCACGATGTGCCCGCTTTTGCATTTCTCCGCTATGCGCGGGTAACAGTCGCTTTCCGCATCGTGCGTATAAACATCGTATGAGGTGTAAAGCAGTCCGGCGGAACCTCCCAGCTCCAGGTCTATGTAATTGTTGCGGTAGCCGTAAAGCGGAGCGGTATATCCCACGCTGATGCCGGCTCCGTAGGCGTTACCCTGCTTGCCTTCCTTACCGATTTTAAAGTTGTAGCTGGCGGCGTTGACATATACGCCCCAGTAGTAAGCGCGTTCCTGGCGCGGATTCTTGCGCTGGGTGGTGAATACGGTTTCCTTGAGACGTGTCATCAGATTGGCATCTTTGGTGACGCCGCCTCTTTTACGGGTGCGAAAATACTGACGCCACTCTACCCGTGCATCGAATACATTGAAAATAAGGGATGGGGTGTACTTTTGCGAGGTGTTCCAGTTCCACTTTATATTGGCACCGATTGTACGTTTGTTCCGGATGGTATTGCCCAAGTCAAATTCTACGCCAATATTAGGAACGGTCAATAACCAGTCAACAGCATTTGTCTTGATACCCCAACGGTCTTTGAAAGATATTAATTCGGCTTTCGCATCGTCTTTCTTGCCGCGTTGCACCTGGGCATATGTGTTATTCAAAGTTATTGATATAAGAACACACTACAAGTTTTCTGGATAAAAAAAAGTAGTGCTTTTTTTTTATACTCTTGTGATAAAATCACTTTCTTTTTAATATTATTTGTTTGTTTGCGACGTCAAAGATATATATTGTTTGTATAAAAACAAAACTTGTCATTAACTTTCTTTTATTTATCAGACCTTTTTTAATGTAATATATCTAAATAGCGTTTTGATTGGATAATTTTTCAATGCTTCTCTGTAATTCGGGTAGGTATGGTATAAAAAAGAAGGTGTAAGTTTTTCCAAACGGGACTTACACCTTCTTATCTGAAAAAATAATAATTATTTTCCTTTATGCCTGTTCGCGCGTTTCCTGCGGATTTCGGCTTTCATTTTCGCCGCACCGGAACCATGCAGGCCGGTGATATAGGTCTTTTTCTTGGCTTTGGTCTTGATTTTGTTTTCTTCTTTAGGCTTCTCTTTCTTGCCTTTGAAAACAATACCGCCCATCATTGCTTCTTCTATACTCACGTTGTTGATGTATTAAGTAATTAATAGTAATCCTCTTGTTGCAAAGTATGCCGTACAATTTACTTGGCGGGCAGTATCTCAATCCAATAATCGTCGGGGTCGTTGATGAAATAGAGTCCCATGGCGGTATTTTCAAAACATACCCAGCCGTTTTCCTTGTGATATTGGCGGATTGCATCATAGTCTCCGGCCACGCGGAAGCAGAGATGGCTTTCGTTCTCGCCCAGTTCGTAGGCTTGGGGATGTTCTTTCAGGCAGGTCAGTTCCAGAAGAAAACCCGTGCTGCCGTCGGTGAGGTAGACCAGCGTGAAAGAGCCGTCCGACGACTCTTTCCGATGATGTTCCTTCAGTCCCAATGCTTGTTCGTAGAAAGCGATGCTGCGTTCCAGGTTGGTGACGTTTATATTAAAATGGTCGAATTTGCTTTTTATTTCCACTGTTGTTACTTTTTTAGGTTTATATATCGGTTTATTTAATTTTTGCTTTCAGGATTTCGCCGATGTATGTACGCGGCATACCTTCTATCGGGGCTTGTGACGGCACTTTCTTACATTCCAGAATGACGGAAGGCTCTGTCTGTCCGTTGGGATAGAAGCGTACGGTATAATTCTGGGCTGCTTCCATTTGTGCATAAGGCTGTTCCGGTGACAGAATGGTGAAGATTACCGGCTTGTTGCCTGCTATCTTGCCTAACGAGCCGCCGGCATTGGCAGTCATCATCGTCATATTGAAAGGTTCTTCGCCAATTACAATCACCAGCTTGCCGTTGCCGGTCTGGATGGCATCGGCGGGAACTGCATCCGGGGCTACCTCTTTATAGGCGTTCTGTGCAGCCTGTACATTGGTTTGCGGTGCGGCGGCAACCGTAACCGTAGCCGTAGCCGGTGTTGTAGCGGTGGCCTTGGGAGTCTCTACTGTAACTTGCGTTTTGGGGGCAATCACCGTTGTACCCGAATTGACGAGCGCCTTTGTCTCTTTCTTTTCTTCTTTCTTTTCCTCTACAGGAGCTTGGGCGGCGGTGCTGGCGCTTAAGGCTTCCGTTACCTCGATGCAGAGGGCATCGACGAAGTCCACGGTCTTTCTGCGCCATTTGGCAAGTCCGCGCACCAGTTTGGTTTGAGACTTGTTCAGGGCGTACTTGTCGGTAATCCATTCTTCGGCGGTATATTTCTCTTTTCCTTCGCGGTAGTTGAAACGTATCTTCTCTACTTCAAAAACACATTTTTCCGGTTGGCAGGTGACGGTGAGCTGATAAAGAATTTTCGTTCTGTCCAGTGACAATGCGGTGGAGCTGAACACAATCCATTCATCGCCGATGCCTACAATCTGTCCTTTCTCCTTGTCGGAAAAGACTACGCGGCTGTTATTCCCGTTCTTTGCCAGACGTGCATCCATCCACCTCAACAGGCGGGAGTAGATTGTGTCTTGAGACATTCCGGGGATACTGAAATCTTTGGTGAATACTACCTTGCCGTCCACTTCCGGAACAGCGCCGGCCAGATATTTACTGTCATCCCTCTGGGCATGCAGCAGGGCAGGCATGCAAAGGCAGAACAGCACAATAAGAACCTGTGTTAAATTTTTCATAATGCTATGTTTTATTTAGTAATGTCAAAACTCTCACCCCGGCGGGAGATTGTAAGGAAACGGCAACCCCGGCTTTCGGCAAAGGTGCGGAAAGCGTTGCCGCCCCGGTAATCCTCGCTGAAGTGCATAGGTGCAAATATAGCGGTTTTTATCCGTTCCACGAACTGTTCCGCACCGCGCATGTAATCTTTTCCGATGCGGCTGTCCACCGGAAACATGGCTATATCTACCCGGGGAGCCTTTTGTTGCAGGTTTTTTATCTCTGCAAGAAAGTCGCCTTCCGCCTTGCGTATCTCCTGCGGAGTGGACTCTTCGCTCCAATGCCAGTTGTTCAGGTCGCCGGCATGGAACAGGCGTACGCCTTGCAAATCTATCAGGAAAGAGATGCCTACATCGGTGGATCCGAAGGCTTCGATACGGATATTTTCGTCTTCGTAGACATCCCCCTTATTTATGTAAACGGCATCTTCCGCCGTGGCACGCCGGTGTTTCAGAATATCTTTGGAGAAGATATACCGGATGTCGGGCCGCTGTTCCTTCCATGAAAGGATGTCGCGGTTGAAGTGGTCGGGGTGGAAATGCGAGGAAAGCACGTAGAGCGTTCCCGGCTTCTTTAGCAGATGGTCGTGTACGATTCCCCGGTCCGGCGCCTCTTCCGAGGAGTCTTTGTAGTAATCGATAATGACCGTTATTCCGTCCGCTTCGATCGCGAAGCCGCTGTGGTAAATATAATCAAGTTTCATTGTACGGTTTCAATTATAGCGCAATATTACAAAAAACACCACACAAACTTCCGGTTTGGCTGTTATTTTATGCAAAAGTCCTACATCGGGACTTCAATCAGCAGGATATGCGAATCTTGCAGCGTTTCCAACTCAAAGCTGTCGGTTTCGTATACTCCCATACCGTCGCGGCGGGACAGCACTGTGCCGTCTACCTTTATTTCGCCCTCTATGAGGAAGATGTACACGCCGGCGTGCGACTGGTGCAGGTGATACCCCAGCTTCTTTCCGGCCTCGACTTCTCCGATGGAGAACCATGCCTGTTGCAGCATCCCGGCAGGAGCATTGCCGTCGGGCGATACGATAAGCGAAAGCTTGTTCTTGTGCAAATAGGGACGGATGTCATAATCCTGATAGGCGGGCGGGGTATTCAGCTTTTCGGGTATTACCCAGATTTGGAGAAACTCTGCCGGTTCGGTATCGCTTCCATTCATTTCGCTGTGGTAGATGCCCGTGCCTGCACTCATGGTCTGGATGTCGCCTATGGTGATGGTACGGCTGTTTTGCTTGCTGTCGCCATGTTTCAGCTTGCCTTTCAGGGGAATGGAGATAATCTCCATATTCTTATGCGGATGGGTTCCGAAGCCTTTTCCCGGAGCTATCCGGTCGTCGTTAAGAACGCGCAGGGCGCCGAAATTCATGCGGCGGGGGTTGTAATACTTGTCAAAACTGAATGTATGGCGGCTGTCGAGCCAGTCATACGAAGAGCGTCCACGGCTTTCGGCTTTGTCTGTTACTTTTTTCATAATCTGTCTTTTTAGTGATTTATCTGTGTGTAACAAGCAGGTGGGCCTGAAAGTTTGAGCCGTGGATGATTAATGTTCTATAAACGCTTTTTTACAGTCTGACTTCGTTTTCCAGCTTCTTGTGTTCCATGAAGTCCTTTATATTCATCAGGGTAGTGGATGCGATATTGGCAAGGGCTTCACGCGTGAAGAATGCCTGGTGGGAAGTCACGATTACGTTATTGAATGACAGCAGGCGTGCCAGCGTATCATCGTCGATAATCTTGTCCGACCGGTCTTCGTAGAAATATTCGCTCTCTTCCTCGTACACATCCAGCCCGGCAGAACCGATTTTCTTGTTTTTCAGTCCTTCTATCAGGGCATTGGTATGGATGAGCTGTCCCCGGCCGGTGTTGATAATCATCACGCCGTCCTTCATCTTACTGATGGAGTAGTCGTTAATCAGGTATCTGGTCTGCTCCGTGAGCGGGCAGTGCAGGGAGATGATGTCCGAGCTGCGGTACAGTTCGTCCAGCGTGGTGTATACCACCTGGTGCTCGCGGGCGAAATTGTAGTCGGGATACAGGTCGTAGGCGAGGATGTTCATGCCGAAACCGCGCAGGATGGCGATTAACTTCTTGGCTATTTTGCCTGTGCCGATGATACCTGCCGTTTTGCCATACATGTCGAATCCCAAAAGGCCGTGCAGGGAGAAGTTGCCGTCGCGTGTGCGCCAGGTGGCACGGGGTATCTTCCGGTTGAGGGAGAGCATGAGGGCAACGGTATATTCCGCTACCGCGTAAGGGGAGTAGGCGGGGACGCGCACCACGGTGATGCCGTTTTCCGCTGCCGCTTTCAGGTCTACATTATTATATCCGGCGCAGCGCAGGGCAAGGAGTTTCACTCCGTTTGCCGCCAATTGCCGGATAACTTCCGCGTCGGCAGTATCGTTTACGAAGATACACACGGCATCCACGCCTTGCGTCAGTATCACGTTGTTCAGGTTGAGGTGTCCTTTGTAATAGCGGAGTTCAAAACCGTATCCGCTGTTTTTTTCATTGAATGAAGCCTCGTCGTAGGGCTTGCTGCCGAAGAATGCAATAGTATATGCCATGAGATTTTAAGTTTTGGTGAATATTCGCAGGTTATTAAGTGTGCATGACGGATGCGCTTCGTATAAGTGCACTTTCTGCATTTGTTAAAAGGCGGCATGCACAAAGAATATAACGTGCGCAAAGGTAAGAATGTTCGGGACATATCCGGCAGGTTGTGCCCATAATCTGTTGTCCGGATGATGAGTGCCGGCGATAGCAGGCGCTATGTTGTTCCGACACGGAGAAAGTTTTGTTCCGTCATGGTGGAACGGAACTTTCTCCGTGGTGGAATGAAATTTACCTCATGGTGGAACGATTTGGCATCGGCTGCTTTTCCCTTTGGGCATAGGGGCAGTATATGCAAGCGGCAGGGACGGCAAATGGAGCAATCCCTTGTCTGTTTCAGCATGAATATTGGTGAATGTTTCAGTAGAAACTGTTGATTTTTTCAATTAAATTCTTCGGTTCTCCTAAATTAAATGCGCAAAATTGTTATTTATGTGCAATATTATTGTACCTTTGCGCCCGAAAACAATAAAAAAGATTTAGATGAGAAAAATTTCTTTGATTAGCATTGCGATGTTAATCGTTTCAATTCCAACTTTTGCAGGAGGTCTCCTGACAAATACAAATCAACACCCTGCCTTTCTTCGTATGCTGTCGCGCGGCGCAAACACCACCAGTGTGGATGCTGCCTTGTCCAACCCTGCGGGTCTGGCCTTCCTGCCGAAAGACGGGTTTTATACATCCTTGAGTATTCAGAGTGCGTTCCAGACAAGAAATATCGATGCTTCGTGCGAGGCTTTGGGGCTGGACAAATATTATGAAGGCAAGGCTTCTGCGCCTGTCATTCCCAGTGTGTTTGCCGCTTATAAGAAGGGCGACTGGACCATCTCCGGTTTCTTCGGCATTACCGGCGGAGGCGGAAAAGCTTCGTTCGATGACGGCTTGTCCATGTTCGACGCCATGGTGATAGGCGGATTGCTGCAACAGGGTATTCCGGGCAAAGCCTATACACTGAACAGCTACATGGACGGCAAGCAGTATATCTACTCCGTGCAGTTGGGGCTGACCTATAAGATAACGGACTGGCTGTCTGCCTTTGCAGGCGGGCGCATGAACTACTTTACGGGTGGTTACAAAGGTGCGCTGAATGCCAGTGCGGCCGTTGATTTGCCTTTGCCCACCGGTGGAGCGATACCCGTTGGAACCGAGCTTATCGGCATCGACCTGGATTGCAGCCAGACCGGTTGGGGATTTACTCCGGTTATCGGTTTGGATGCCAAGTTCGGCAAACTGACGATTGGTGCGAAATACGAGTTCAAGGCCAATCTGAATATTGAAAATAACACGAAGATAAATTCGCTACGCATGATAGGCGCTCCCGAAAGTGAGCTGGAGGACTACAAACACGGTGTAAATACGCCGAACGACATTCCCGCCATGCTTTCGGTGGCTGCTGCCTATGAGTTCCTTCCTGTGCTGCGCGCATCGGTGGAGTATCACTTCTACGACGATAAGAACGCAGGCATGGCAGGTGGCAAACAGAAGTTCCTGACGAAAGGGACAAACGAGTATCTGGCCGGTATAGAGTGGGATGTTATCAAAAGACTGACCCTGAGCGGCGGTGTGCAGTTCACCGATTATGGTTTGTCCGATGACTATCAGAGTGACACAAGTTTCTCGTGCGATTCCTACTCGCTGGGTGTGGGCGCGAAGTTGCAGCTTTCGGAAAGAGCCGATTTGAATGTGGGCTATATGTGGACCAACTATGAGGATTATACCAAAACCGGCCAAAACTATCAGGGTACAAATCTGCCCGGTACAAACGTGTACAGCCGTACCAACAAGGTATTCGGCCTCAGCATAGACTATCGCTTCTGATCTTTCATAATCCTTTATATACGTAAGAGAGGATGTGTCGCAAATTCGGCTGACACATCCTCTCTTTGTCTTATGCCTTTAGGGCTTTTATTTCTTTCCTTTTTACTTCTTTCCTTTTACGGATTTCCGTGCAGGTTTCAGAAGGAATATTGCACCAGCAGGTTCATGCGGTTGGCATGGTTGGTGGAATTGTCGAAGTTCGTACGCCAGCCGCGCAGATACTCCGCACCTACCTGCATGTTTGGGGTGACATTCCAGAACAGGTTTGCTACGAAATATTGTCCATAGCGGTAAGCGGACGGTTCGTTGGCAGGATACCCGTTCTCGGAATAGAGGCGTGACATGCTGTATGTGCTTGAAAGGAATACTTTCGGACTGATGTTGTATTGCAGTCCGGCATACCAGCCCAGCATCGGCAATGCTTGCATTTTGCCTGCTTCATCGGGATTGGGAACGATGTCCACGTTCAGGTTGCTGAGGTCGTTCAGGTATTGCCCGATGCCTTTCCCGTAGGTGGCTTGACCGAACACCTGCCATTGTTTGCCCAGATTGAAGGTGGTGGATGCCTGTATGCCGAAGCCGGTAACGGCATGCGCCTTGTCGCTCAGGGTGCTGGTGTAGGTCATGCTGCGGATAAGTCCGCCTACGCGCACATGACTTTTGCTGTTCCAGCCATACTGCGCATAAGCGGTGAAGTCGGGCATGCGCTGTTGTGCGATGTCAAGCTCGCTGTTGGTCGTGCCGTCTACCGCAGGCACTTCGACAGAGGCGTTGAAACGGAAGTCTTTCAGCCCTTTGTAGGTGTATGACACTTGGGTGGCGCGGTAAAAGGTGGCTCCGTTAGGCCCCTGGAAGTCGATGGTGGAAGGCATTGCACCCAGGTCCATGAAGCCGCCGTAGGTGTAGCCCACCGTCACGTCGCGGAAAGACACGTAGGCATTGCGCAGTTGGAAGCCTTTGTTGGAACCGTCGCGGAAGTTGCCGGCGGTGTACACCACGAAGTCGCCGAGAATCTTGGTATGCCCCACCAGTTTCAGGAAAATGGTGGACGTGCTGGCATCCATTTGAAACTGGTTTCTGATTTTGCTCCCGTTGGGGATGTAGGCGGGGATAAAGTCGATGTTGTCGACGATGCCGCCGAAGTCGTACTCTGCCGTGGCGCGTACATAGCCGCCGATGCCCAGGGCGAACTTCCCTTTTCTGTCCGTCAGCAGGAAGCGGGGCGCCTGCGGTTCGTGGATGTAGGGCATTTGCGACTCGTTCATGATGCGGATTATCTCGTCGCCCGCTTTGTCTATGGTGACCAATACGATACCTTTGGGAGACTCATCCTCGATAATCACTTTTTTCTGTGCGTGGACTGTGAGGGCAGACAGTGCCGCACCGCACAACAGAAACATTGTTTTTAAGATTGTTTTCATTTAAGTTAGGTTTTGGTGAATGTGCTTTGAACAACTTAAATTTAAAATGGTTTTGCAGTCATCGGAAGAAAGCGTATCTTTGCGCCCGATTTAACAAGAGTGAAATCATTAGTTACATGTATGATGCCGCGAATAGCGGTCGTGTATTCTAGAACACCACGTAAAAAACAGGAATATGAAGCAAAAAGTATCTGTACCCTTTATGCTGCTGGGCATTCTGTTCAATGTCTGTCTGATAGCGGCCAATCTTCTCGAGACAAAAGTAATTCAGGTTTTCGGCATTACCGTTACTGCCGGACTGTTAGTGTTTCCCGTTTCTTATATCATCAACGACTGCATTGCCGAGGTGTGGGGCTTCCGCAAGGCGCGCCTGATTATCTGGAGCGGCTTCGCCATGAACTTCTTTGTGGTGATGTTGGGACTGATTGCCGTGGCACTGCCTGCCGCTCCCTTTTGGGACGGGGCGCCCCATTTCAACTTCGTGTTCGGCATGGCGCCGCGCATTGTTGCCGCCAGCCTGACGGCATTTCTGGTAGGTTCGTTTCTGAACGCCTACGTCATGAGCCGCATGAAAGTGGCGAGCGGCGGACGTCATTTTTCCGCACGTGCCATCTGGTCCACGGTAGTGGGCGAGACGGCCGATTCGCTGATATTCTTTCCGGTGGCGTTCGGAGGCATTATCGCATGGCAGGAATTGCTGCTGATGATGTGCACCCAGATTGTACTGAAATCCATGTACGAGGTGATAATACTGCCGGTGACCATCCGGGTGGTGAAAGCCATTAAAAGAATAGACGGTAGCGATGTCTACGACGAGGGGATTTCTTACAAGGTGTGGAAAATCAGTGAAATTTAAGTAGTAGAGGTTGTCATAAATATATAATAAGGTGAATAAAGAAGCAGCATTGGTCGTATTCAGCGGTGGGCAGGATTCGACAACTTGCCTGTTTTGGGCAAAGCGTGAGTTCAGGAAAGTATATGCGTTGAGCTTTCTGTATGGGCAGAAGCATCAGAAGGAAGTGGAGCTGGCGCGGGAGATAGCGCGTAAAGCGGAAGTGGAGTTTGAAGTAATGGATGTTTCCTTCATCGGCAAGTTGGGGCATAATTCGTTGACGGACCCCGATATGGTGATGGACCGGGAGAAGCCGGCAGACAGCGTTCCGAATACTTTTGTGCCGGGGCGCAACCTGTTCTTCCTCAGCATTGCCGCCGTCTATGCCCGCGAAAAGGGTATCAACCACATCGTGACGGGTGTGTCGCAAACGGATTTCAGCGGGTATCCCGATTGCAGGGACGCATTTATCAAATCGCTCAACGTAACGCTCAACCTTGCCATGGACAAGCAGTTCGTACTCCATACTCCGCTGATGTGGATTGACAAAGCCGAGACTTGGGCGCTGGCGGATGAACTGGGAGTGCTCGACCTGATTCGTCATGAAACGCTGACCTGTTACAACGGCATCCCCGGCGACGGCTGCGGACACTGCCCCGCATGCAAGCTCCGCAGAGAGGGGCTGGAGAAGTATCTGGCGGGAAAATGACGAATGTATTATACCACAAAGGAAACAGAACCGATTATAAACCGATTGTAATATGACCGAATTAAAAGACCAACTTTCCTTATTAGGAAGAAAGACAGAGTACAAGCAGGATTACGCCCCCGAAGTGCTGGAGGCATTTGACAACAAACATCCCGGTAACGATTACTGGGTACGTTTCAACTGCCCGGAGTTCACCAGCCTTTGCCCGATAACGGGACAGCCCGATTTTGCGGAAATCCGCATCAGCTACATTCCCGATGTGAAAATGGTGGAGAGCAAGAGTCTGAAGCTCTATCTCTTCAGTTTCCGCAACCACGGCGCTTTCCACGAGGATTGCGTCAATATTATAATGAAAGACCTCATCCGTCTGATGAATCCCAAGTACATTGAGGTTACGGGCATCTTCACCCCGCGCGGCGGCATCTCCATTTATCCCTATGCAAACTATGGACGTCCCGGCACGAAGTACGAACAAATGGCGGAACATCGGTTGATGAACCGCGAATAGAATGGTGGAATATACCTATCAATAGCGATTGCGGGTGTGATACTTTCTTAGCATGGCGTCAGTATAATTACCTAAAAGAGGTGATTGTGAGGTTGCTTTTTTCTAATGACCTTTGCATACGGTATTAGTAACAACTTAACAATCACTTCAAATTGAAAACAGCCATATTTAGTTTATTATTTTTCTTCTTGACGGCATGCGCCTTTCCTGTATATGCGCAGAGACCGGGCAAGACGATGATTTCAGGTAAAATCCTGTCTACGGAGAAAGAAGTCGTGGATTTTGCAACGGTCTATCTGAAAGGGACCGGTTACGGGGGAATAACCAATCAGGAAGGTATCTATCATGTGAGTGCGCCTGCGGGCGACTATACGCTGGTGGTGTCGGCCGTCGGTTATAAAACCGTAGAGAAACCGGTGACGCTGGTCAGAGGGCAAAGGGTGAGGCAGAATGTCACGATCACCCCCGAAACTCAGCAACTGGACGAAGTAACGGTGGTGTCGACGGGCGTGAGCCGTGTCAAGCGGTCGGCGTTCAACGCCGTGGCGGTGGATACGAAAGAGTTGCAGAACACTACCAGAAACCTGAGCGATGCACTGACCAAAGCGCCGGGAATGAAACTGCGCGAGTCGGGCGGGGTAGGGTCGGACATGCAGCTCATGCTGGATGGCTTCAGCGGGAAGCATGTAAAGGTCTTTATAGACGGCGTGCCGCAGGAAGGCGTCGGAAGCTCTTTTGCGCTGAACAATATCCCCGTGAATTTTGCCGACCGCATCGAGGTGTACAAGGGTGTAGTGCCGGTGGGATTCGGCACGGATGCCATCGGCGGGGTTATCAATATCGTTACGAACAAGAAACGCCGCCGCTGGTTTCTGGATGCGTCCTACTCGTACGGTTCGTTCAATACGCATAAGTCCAACGTGCACTTCGGGCAGACCTTCAAGAACGGTTTTACGTACGAAATCAACGCGTTTCAGAACTATTCGGACAATGACTACCGCATCGACTCCCCGGTGGAGGACTTTGAAACGGGCAGGATAGACCGTGACAAGAAGGTGCGCGTACGGCGCTTCAACGATACTTACCACAATGAAGCGGTTATCGGCAAGGTAGGCGTTATCGACAAGAAGTGGGCGGACCGTTTGATGTTCGGTTTCACTTACTCCAATATGTACCAGGATGTACAGACCGGCGTACGGCAGGACATCGTGTACGGACAGAAACACCGCAAGGGACATTCGCTGATACCTTCGTTGGAGTATAACAAGCGCAACCTGTTTGCGAAGGGACTGGATGTAGTGCTGACCGTCAACTACAACAAGAACCTGACGACCAATGTGGATACTGCTTCCTATAAATACAACTGGTACGGGGAAAGGAAGCCGCTGAACTCTCCCGGAGAGCAGTCCTACCAGCACTCGCGCGCCGACAACAATAACTGGAACGGTACGTTTACCGCCAACTACCGCCTCGGCAGGATGCACACGCTGACGTTCAACCACGTGCTGAATGCTTTCAGCCGTTCCAATACTTCATTGCTTGCCAAAGAAGAGCAGTCGGATGCCATTGCCAAGGAGACCCGCAAGAATATCTCCGGCCTCTCTTACCGCCTGATGCCGTCCGAAGACTGGAACTTATCCGTATTCGGCAAGTATTACAACCAGTTTGTCGCCGGACCTGTGGCTACGGATGCCAATCAGAACGACTATGTACGCACCACCCACAGCGTACATTCCGTAGGCTATGGAGCGGCGGGCACTTACTTCATCCTGCCGGGACTGCAAGCCAAACTGTCCTATGAAAAGGCCTACCGTCTGCCCACCATCGAAGAGATGTTCGGCAATGAGGACCTGGAAATGGGCGACATCGGCATCCGGCCGGAGAACAGCGACAACATCAACCTGAACCTGAGCTATAACAAGACTTTCGGCAAACATTCCGTGTACGTGGAAGGCGGCTTTGTCTACCGTAACACCAAAGACTACATCCAGCGCAACATCACCGACCTGAGCGGCGGCAAGTCCGCAGCCACTTACGTCAATTACGGCAAGGTGCTGACGAAAGGATATAACATCTCAGCCCGTTACGGCTTTGGTAGGTGGTTGAGTGTGGGTGGCAACTTCACGCAGATGAACGTGTGCGACAATATGAAAACTTCCATATCCGGCAGTGCGGAGAATATAGCTTATAAGGAACGCATGCCCAACCTGCCTTATATCTTTGCCGATTCCGACGTGACCTTCTACTGGCGCGACCTCTGGAAAAAAGGCAATGCGCTGACCGTATCTTACGACAACCAGTACTTGCACAGCTTTACCTATTATTCTTCCAAAATCGGTTCGAATAAGGGCGACTACGTGGTTCCGAGCCAGTTCTCCCACAACCTGAGCCTTTCCTACAGTCTCCGTAGCGGACGCTACAACCTCTCGTTCGAGTGCCGGAATTTTACGGACGAGCAACTGTACGACAACTTCAGCCTGCAGAAAGCCGGACGGGCATTCTATGGAAAGGTGCGCGTATACTTCGGCAATTGAAACCATGAATCAATAACGATTAGTATAATATAATAAAACAAAACAACATGAAAAAGAATCTTTTATCGGCCGTACTTCTCACTTCTGCGATGGCAGGAACGGCATTGACATCCTGCACGGATACGGAGGTGCCGGGCGGCGGAAACAATAATGGGACTAAAGGCGATTTCGTAATTGCTTCCTCTGTCACCGCTTCGAGCAATACGACTAACGTATTGCTGACTTCCAAGACTTTGGACGAAGGCTCTGTTTCTACCATCAACAACGGACTCGTCAACGACGGCGCTTCCCAATGGGTGTTCTACAAGAACCGGTATCTTTATGGACTGACTTACAATCAGGGAAGTGCCGGAACCACCCGTTCTTATGTCATGAACTCCAACCACGAAGTGCAGGCGCGTTCGGGAGAGTTTGCAGTGAAGAGATTCACTACCTACGGCATCTACGATAAGTATATCATAACCGCCTCTACCGGCGACGGACCTGCGGAGTATGCCGACGGCAACCTGTATCTGCCTAAAACCTTCCTGCTCTCTTACCTGGATGTAGCGGACGAAACCTTCAACACCAACGATACGAAAAACAAGGCCTACCAGTCCGAGAATTTCCTGGGCAACGGCGAGTTCGTGACATTGGCCGGAATTCAGGAGCATAACAACAAGATATACAGTGCAGCCGTTCCCATGGGGCTGAGCCAGTATGGTGCTGCCGTAGACGGCGGTAAGTATATATTGCCGGGCAATGAGGATTTGGTAAAGACCGAAGATGGCGGTTCCAACAGCAGCTCGTATAAAAAAGGTGAATTGCAGTGGACACAGTATCCCAATGAATGCTGGGTGGCAATCTTTGATGATGCTACGATGACAACGAAGAAACTCATCAGTACGGATAAAATCAGTTATGCCTGCGGCCGTTTCAAATCCCAGTATTACCAGACTATCTGGGAAGCCGGTAACGGTGATATTTACGTATTTTCTCCAAGCTATGCCAAGACGATGAAGGATGCCCGCCAGCAGACAATCTTGCCGGCAGGTGTGGTACGCATCCCCAATGGCCGGGAAGACTTCGACAGCTACTACTGCGACCTGGAGAAACAGAGCGGCGGAAAATCTTTCCTGCGTTGCTGGCATATTGCAGATGATTATTTCCTGTTGCTGATGTACGACCGCCCTCTGACGGAGACGGGCTTTGAAGCCAAAGAACTGGCGGTGTTCAAAGCGGAAAGCAAGAAACTTACCTATGTCACCGGTCTTCCGTCGGCAGACCTGATTTCCGGCTTCGGCAACACTCCGTATACGGAGAACGGTTATGCCTATATGGCTGTGACTACTACCGACGGCCATCCGGCTGTTTACAAGATAGACCCGTCCAGCGCTACTGCCACAAAAGGTGTTACGGTAGAGGCTACGCAGATTACAGGTATCGGCAAGTTGAGCCCTCTTAACTGACTGCAATGAAGAAAGCATTTCGTAAAATACATCTGTGGCTGTCTGTCCCTTTCGGGCTGATTATTACGGTTATCTGCTTTTCGGGAGCTGCGCTGGTATTTGAAGACGAAGTAATGGAGCTGTGCAGGCGCGACCTCTATTATGTGGAAAAGGTAAGCGGCGCTCCGCTTCCCGTGGAATACCTGATAGAGAAAGTCTCCGAAACACTGCCGGACGGTGTTGCTGTTACAGGCATCTCCATCTCTTCCGATGCGGAACGTGCCTGTCGGGTCAGTCTGTCGAAACCGCGGCGTGCATCCGTTTATGTAGACCAATATACCGGTGAGGTAAAAGGCAGGTATGAGCGTGCGCCGTTCTTCCTCACCATGTTTCGCCTGCACCGCTGGCTGCTGGACAGCATGAAGCCGGACGGCGGAATATTCTGGGGCAAGATGGTTGTGGGGGTAAGTACGCTGATGTTCGTGTTCGTACTGGTTTCGGGCATTGTCATCTGGTGGCCCCGCACAAAGAAAGCCCTGAAGAACAGCCTGAAGATTGTCGCCGATAAAGGCCGGCTCCGCTTTTGGCACGATTTGCACGTGGCGGGAGGTATGTATGTACTTATCTTGCTTCTGGCAATGGCGTTGACCGGGCTCACATGGTCTTTCCCCTGGTATCGCGCAGGCTTTTATAAGGTATTCGGAGTAGAGGCCAAACAAGGGGCAGGGCATCATGATGCCCCGCAAGCGACTGCCACTTCATATGCTTGCTGGCAGCAGGTTTATGAGGAACTGAAAGAACGTAACGACGGCTATAAACAAATTACGGTTTCCAACGGTTCTGCCACCGTATCTTTTGAACGTTTCGGCAATCAGCGGGCTTCCGACCGTTATACCTTTAATCCGAGTAACGGCGAAATCATCGGAATCGCCTTGTATAAGGATGCCGATGCTTCGGGCAAGATACGTGGCTGGATATATTCCGTGCATGTGGGCAGTTGGGGCGGTATGTTCACCCGTGTACTGACATTCATTGCCGCATTGCTGGGCGGAACGCTTCCGCTGACGGGCTATTATCTGTGGATACGGCGTATCGGCCGCAAGGCTAAAGCCGCACCGAACCGATAAGGGCAGCTCTTTGCTCTACCTATAATTTGTATCTCTTTCAGGCCTTACTTTGCCTGCATCCTTTTCTCCGGACGTGGCTAAGGTGCCGGCAGATATGTTCCCCGCCGTGAAACTAACCGTTTCCCGGTGGGGAACAACTTGTTTCACGGCGGGGAACTGTTAGTTTCTCCTGAGGAAACTTTCGTTTCCATCAGGGGAAATTATTGTTTTCATCAGGGGAAACCGAAGTTTCTCCTTAATGAAACGTTTGTTGTCTTTTATGCAGGATTGATTATCCTTCTGATTTCAGCCTCTGTTCCGCAGAATGGTCCGTGTGTTTGCAGCTTGATGGTGCACATGGCAGCGGCAAAGCAGCCTGCTTCCCGATAGGATGCGCCTTTGTTCCGCATATACAGATAGCCCACCATATAAGTATCTCCGCATCCGGTGGCATCCACTATCTGCAGGGCGGAGTAGGCGGGAATTTCATGGAACTGTCCTTTGGCATATATCAGCGAACCTTTGTCTCCCAACGTCAGCAGCACTTCTTTCACACCCCAGTCTGCAATGAGCAGGGCGGCTTCGTGAGGCTCTTTGCAGCCGGTAAGGACTTCCATTTCGGTTTCGTTGGCCTTTAAGATATGGATGTGCTTCAGGGCTTCTCTCTTTTCCGGCCAGTCTACGGGCAGCACCTTTTCATTGTCCACCTTGCGCAGGAATCCCTGAACGTCTACCGACAGCAGGCCTTTGCCCGACAGGTATTTGATGACGTCCAATGAAAAGTCGTCGGCCAGCAGACTGCCCAAGTGGATAATCCGTGCATTGACGTCCTGCAGGCCTTCCATTGTAAACGGGTCGGCCTTTGCCGTGACGCGTTGCGTACGTTCGTTCTGGTTTTCCCCGTATATGTTTTCAAAGCAGACGGAGCAGGCGCTGGGCAGAGCCTTTACCTCAATGCCCTCTTTCCGTATATCCTCCACAACATTCATCTCCGTGTCGGCAAGGGAGGTGACCAGCAAAAAGCCGTTCGGGTCGAGATGCTTGATGGCATGCGCAAAGTAAAAGGAAGTGCCGCCCGGCATGTATATCGTGTTCTTGGTGGTAACTATCTTGTCTTGTGTAATATAACCGATGCAGCATAAATCGTGTACACTCATTGTTCCCTATTGTTTTGATTCGTTTATTTGTAATTTTGCTGCAAAGGTAATGAATTATTGAGAAAAACGGTAATACTTTGTCAGTCCAGTATCTTCTTCATGAGTTCGTCATACTTCTTGTCGTCACCTGCCATGACCTTCAGTTGCCGGGTAAGCAGTTTGAGGTGAAGGCTTTCGTCCGCAATCAGTTTTGTCAGCAGCTTGCGGGCAATGTCTGCGGTTGGTGTACTTGCGGTAATTCGTTCCTTCACCGACTTGTAGAACCCGATAGTGGCCACTTCCGAATGCGCGGCGAGGGTGAGCGCTTCGACGGGTGTTTCGCCTATATTGACGTTCTTGCTGTCATACGGTTTGGGAAGTGTACCGCCCAGTGCTACGATGGCGTCCCGTATGTGTGCGTAATGCTTCATTTCCACCAAGGCAATGCCCAGCATCAGTTCGCCGATTTCATCTTCAAAGACGGCTTCCTGCTGGGTATATTGCAGGATAGCGGTAATTTCGGAATACTCCGCATTTTCTATGGCAGGATAGAACCATTCGGGCTGTACGCCGTCATTGGGTTTCATGTCATCGGGCTCCACCCATTCCACATCCTGGTTCGAATACTTTAGCACATCCACCAGGGCATCCGCCATTTTATCCACATAATTAATCATATCAGTTAAGTTTTAGAGTTATGTGGGGGACAACAATCGGTAAAGGCACTTGGTTTGGAGTATTTTAAAATATTCGGGAATGTTTGCAGTATATTCGTGCGATTTAACCGTTTGTGGCGTTTGTTTTGTGCCAATGCCGGCAAGATAATCCTTTTTAATTCTGTGCATATTTATATTCCGTCGGTGTCATTCCCGTTATCTTCTTGAACAGGCAGGTGAAGTGCTGTGAGTTTGCATATCCCAGCTTCCTGGCTGTCATGCCGACCGTATAATCCTTGTTCCGCGACATCTTCTTAGCCATGTCCAGCCGCATCAGTTGAAAGTATTCGTGCATGCTTTTTCCGGTCTCGAACTTGAGCAGGTCGCGGAAATAGCTAGGTGACAAGTGAAGAGCGTCTGCACAATATTCTTCTGTGGGCATCGCACCGCCTTCCAGCCTGCCGGACAAGATGTATCCGTTCAGAAGTGAATGGATTTTGTGCAGAATTATTTTATTGGCTTCGCAACGGGTAATGAACTGGCGTTCGTTGAAGCGCGCACAATAATCCAGCAATAGCTCGATATGGCGCGATATCAAAGTTTTGCTATGGCGGTCTATGGCATGCCGAAGTTCTTCTTCGATATTGCGGATGCACTCTGTGATTTTCCGTCTGTTTGCGGTTTGTCGCTTTGGAAATAATCGTCGAGCAAGGCTTCGAATTTTACCAGTACGCTTTTATTACTTTCCGAACGGGTAATGAATTGTCTTTCGTAGAAGCGCATGCAGTAATCCAGCAGCAGTTCGATGTTCCGTGAAATCAGACGTTTGCTGTGCTTGTCGATCGGATGTTGGAGTTCCATTCTTATTTTCTCCAGACAATCTGTGAATATGCTTTTTTCTTCTTCGGATAGGTGCAGGGCTTCGGCCGAGGCGTACGAAAAGAATGAATAATGTTTGATGTCTTGTCCTAAAGAACGTGAGTTCGAAATAAAATCAAAAAATAGCAAGTTGTCCGTCATTGACAAAATTTGATGGCGGGTTCAGTATGCCGCGATATTATTTTTGAACGATGTTTAGTTAACAAGTTGTATTGCCAATTAGCAAAATCTTGTCGGAAAAGGTTCCTCATATTATTTTTTTCAAACAGTTTTCAAACAGCCTGACCTATATATCCCTTGTCTGCACATAGTTTTCCTTTGATGTTTTCCAGAAACTTACCCTGTTTCAACGGTTCCCGGTCATCCACGTTTCCAGGCGTGAACATGAAATTGAGGATTTCTCCTTTGTCATTGATTATCAGATGCAGCTTGAATCCGAAGAACCATCCCATAGAACATCTTCCACGCTCGGCAAGCCCTTCAAATGTCTATGAATCAAGATTCTTTGGTTACGACATACACATAAGGGAGTGGAATCAACGAAACTGATGCCGGTACAAGTTCCCAGCAGTACTCAGTTTTTTTTGATGAATATGGTCATGGGAAGCAATACTTCCTTCTCCAGTTCCACAAAACGGTTATAAGAAACCTGACGAGGAAAAAGGTGTTTCAGATGTTTACAGACATACTCCTTGTAGTAATGCTTGAAACAACGGAAACCAATGAGTGAAACAGGATTAGAATAACCATAATTTCTGCATCATTCATACGGTTGGGTTTGTTACGATGCATGGTCTTCATATCCTTAATCATATATTTTTCCTGTTGCAATTAAATTCCTTGCAAAAATAACCATACAATAAATCTCTGTAACTTTAGACTCTGGAAACATAGTGGTAATCGTTTAAATGTTATAATTCAGCACTATAAATTTAATACTTTTATCGCTATGTTTCTAATTATAAGTGAAATATATTTATTCTTATTTCGAACTCACGTTAAAGAAGTTCCTTTAATCAAGTCGGGGTGAAACAGCAGGCCGTGGGCGTTCGGCCGTACTCCTTGCGGCATGTCCACCTCAACCACCTGTCCCGGGGCAAAGCTGGTGACCGTTCCTTCCTGATAATCGTAAATCTGCCGGCCATAACGGATGTCTCCGCATTTGACGTTTTTCAGGAAAAGGGCATACACCCCATAGTTCATCGTGAAATGCGTTGGAAATCTGGTGGCTTCCGACAGGTTTACCACACTTACCAGCGGGTGTAGTGTTTCGAGTCCGAAGAGTCGGTTGTATTGGTCTACCGTGTCCAGTTTAATAACTTCTTTCAAATAGGTTACGCAAATGTCCGTAATTCATCAAACAGTAAATAGGTTACAAATGTCCGTAATTCATTCACACGAGCGCTGCCGCCATTCGTTTACATTTGCAGTGTAATCTATGTAATATTCAGAACCATGACACTTGATAATTTTTTAGAATATGTAAAGACACGAAAAGCTCTTGACACGGAAGATATACATCGTTTTATGGATGAAATGAGCAATGAGGCAAGACGCATCACATTCAAACTGAATGCATCTTTCCATGCTCCGGATGAGGTGAGAGCATTACTCTCCGAACTCTTTGGAAAGCCCGTTCTACCCTCACTGCGGGTGTTCCCGCCGTTTTATACGGATTTCGGAAAGAATATTGAAATCGGTAATGATGTATTTATCAATGCCTGCTGCCATTTTCAGGATCACGGCGGGGTTACATTGGGAGACGGTTGCCAGATAGGACATAACGTCGTTTTTGCAACCCTCAACCACGGACTTGCTCCCGAAGACCGCCATACGACTTATCCTGCACCTATTATACTTGGCAGGAATGTGTGGGTAGGCTCAAATTCCACTATTCTGCAAGGCGTGACGATTGGCGATAATGCGGTGGTGGCAGCCGGGGCGGTGGTGACAAAAGATGTTCCGGCGGATGCAATCGTAGGGGGAGTGCCAGCCAAGGTTATCAAATATATCCGATAACTCCATTCATCGCCATGATAATGATTTTGGTAATACGGTCTGCTTTAGTTTGTTCTGTTTTTGCAGAATTAACCCAATCAACGAGCGCCTTTTTCTGAACGTTACTATATGCTTCAATCTTTTCCTGTGCGCCCTCTTCATGTTGCATACACAAAAGTAACTCTTCCGTTATCCGGTTCTTTTCAACCTCATGATATAGTAAACAGAGCATCATACAGATGCTTTTCATGCTTTTTCTTGAAATAATTTAAAGCAAGTGCTTATAGTTTAAAACTTTGTACTATATTTAAAATTGAATTACATCCGGTAGAGAAATAGGTTTGTCTTTGTTCCGGATGATTATAGGGAAAGAGCGGATAAGAAGTGAAAAAGAAATTAGTGAAAAAGTATGACTCTATAAGAAAGAATTCAATAGATTTGCTTTGAGAAAAATAAGTAAAATGAGGGCTGAATTATGAATATCATAGAACGTATAGACAGACCTTGTGAATATGTAGAAGTGGCACAGACAGCCTTGATTGCCTGCCAATACCTATATTTATGGTTGTTTGCCGGACCGGATGATGCCTATAAGGTATATTCGCTGGCAATCCTGATGGCATTTGAATTTGTTATGGTGCATTCGGGACTTTTTATGGCAGCTATGCCGCTCAAGGCTTCAATACGGCTGTTTATTCCGTTGTATGGGCTTTTTGCATTTGCATTTGGGCATTCAATGCGGGAGGGGGATTATACAATCATCATTCTTTACCTTGCAACTGTGCTCAACAGAATGCGTTTCGCTTTTTTCAATGTCAGTAAATCGGTCAAGCAGCGGGTAGTCAGACAATCGATGATTGCCTTGGCCGTTTATTTTGTGTTGACGGTATCGGTGGTATGTGCAGAATCTGTCATTCCTTCTTTCAGCTTAGGAACAGCTTTTTCCGAATCGGCATCCTATACCCGTGAAGTACGTGCCGGAGGATTGTTTGTTGAAAAGCCTTATGTACCAATATGTCTCGGATTTCTGTATTACAGTGTACTTTCTTTTTTTAATTTCAAAACTGTATGGCGGGAACGTGCTTTCATTAAAAGAAGATGCACCGGAGGCTATACTGAAGAAGTGACAAATAAGAGACAACAGAAAAATAAATAATTATGAAAAATGCGATTTTAACAATTGTGCTGTCAGGTATGGCACTATTCTTATAATAAAGTGGTTGCTCTTGAAAAGAAAGGCACGAATGATATTTGAAGCGTTGCACAAGTTTGAAGCAGGGATATTGAAAAAAATCATTCCGGTACTTCACAGTCCGGAATGAAAGCATAATGTTACAAGAGTTTTATGAATGAGAGATCAGAATATCTTTTTACCTTTTTTACTAATACGTTCTAATTAACACTTTGGTTTCTATCTTACAAATCTACTGTAGGTTTCAATGATAGTATAACAAAGGCTGTGCCAAAAACGGTATAAAAAGGTAAGTGGTTTAATATCAGTTATGTAATGCTGATGGCTTTTGCGCTATTGTGGAAAATTATACAATAATTCCACATTAATATTCCACAATTCCACATTAAGATGAAAAACTATTGTTTCCTATCTTGTTGATATTTAGTTCTCTATCTTGTATTTCTAATTTTGGCACAGCATTTGTCCGGAGTTTTATGTCCTAAGATGTAGACTAACTGAATTATTCCAAGCTTATAGTTGTGTAAAGTTAGTATTGATAATGTTTAAGAGATAGTGTTCTCGTAAAAATGTTGTAGTGTCGTCCCGGTGTTGTGAAACATCGGGACGATATTGTTTTGGTAAGCAGCAGAAAAATTCGGAGTCAGTAGCTTTTTAGTGGGGATACGCATATAGTTTAGCAATGCGGAAAAGGAAGAACCTCTTGTCAGCTACGCCTCTTAGGTTTGCTCTGAACAGTTTAATTTTAGCATTGAAAGATTCTGCCATTGCATTTGAAGAACGATGGTTGTAGAAATTCAGTATTTCATCATAGTGTTCATAAAAAGTAGCGGCAATGACGTTAAAAGAATGCATCCCTGCTTCTTCTACTTTATAATACCACCGTGCCATAGCCAGACGTGCAGCATCCTTTATGGTATTCCTTGAGAATATCATCCGCAGGGAATGGCACAAACCATATGCTTTTTAACGTCAGGGTATTCTTCGAATAGTATTGCCGCCCTTTGTTTCTGCCTCTCTGTCCATTTATCGGCTGATTTGAAAAGTAAATACCGCGAGCGTATAAGCAACTCCCTACGGGTATCACCATTAGCATATCGGTATGGGACATAATCCTCGTTCTTCTGTTTAGCTTCCTCCATTTCCTCATTGGCCTGCTGTATGGCATCCCAACGGTGTTTGATGCGTAATTCCTGCACGGCATCACAAGCTAATTTCTGAATGTGAAAACGGTCTATCACACGGCAGGCTTTAGGAAATGCAGTCCGTACGATCTTGCGCATGGAGTCTGAAAGGTCAAGTGTCACTTCTTTAACGGCATAACGACTTTCCTCGTCAATTCGCTGAAGTACAGCTATTACATCCTCCGATTTGGTGCCTGCCACAACTGCTACAAGAGAACACTCCCTTGTGCAGGCATCGCGGTTGGTCACAAAGGTGTAAAGTTCACCGTTTGAGAGCGATGTTTCGTCAATTGCCAGATGCGGTCCTATATTCTCTGGAAACAGCATCCATTCATCGGCATGAGATAACTGTTCCCAATTACGATATCCGCTGAGAACCTCCTTGTACTGTTTTTCGAATGTATGACAGTCTATATGATAGAATTCCTCAAGCGTACGGCAAGTCACTGGGGATGTCTCCATACGTTTCTTTTAAAAAAGATCCAAATTCTTTGGAGTATCTGGTTCCCTTGGCCACAATGTCGAGGTCGATGGGAATACTAAAGCTTTCCCTGTGCGTAAGTCCGTCCAACGCCGGCGTCTGATCTTGAGAATTACCTTATGGTCCCGTATGGGAAAGTCTGTCACATTTACAGCTTCCATAAAACCTTTGGATTCAAAATGTACGTCATTGCTTAACTTGGGATTCATCTTTTCATCCAGACTGATATGAATCTCTTGAGAGGTTTGTTCGACTCCAGAGATAAGAAAGTAATCTAATATCTGCGCAGGCAACACGAGGCTGGCTAGCATGTTCAAATAATCGTTTTTCATAATGCGAAGTAAGCAATACTTCACGAGTATAAAAAATAATCCCCGCTAAAAATCTACTGAGCCAAAATGGGTCAGCCATCCGTTATCCCGGACTAAAACCTGACTTGACCCTAAAAAGACCCTGAATTTGCACCTGACATACTTCGTAGAAACGCTATATTCTGGGGTCAATGTAAAAACCTGAGGGGTAAATTTATAAATTGTTATCTTTGTCTCCAAATTCATAGCTTATGGAGTTAAACGGTTATCGCCTTCTTCTTCCTGAAGGCACTTTAGACTACTTTGATCTTGTTGATGTGAAGGAAAGTGTAAATGAAGTTGTGTTCTACCTTGAGGAGAAAAATATGGTTCCTGAGAATTATACAGATCAGGATACTGAGAGTAAAGGCTTTTATGACCCTGTTATTGTTCAGGATTTTCCTCTCCGTGGCAAGAAGGTCTTCCTTAATATTCGTCGTCGTCGCTGGCTCTTAAAGAAGCATAATGAGTATATCTCTCGTAACTGGCGTATGGTGGCTGAAGGTACTCGTATGACGCAGGATTTTGCGTCTTTTTTAAAAGAACTATATTGATAGCTATCCGATCAGTTGCAAGCTCTTGGGTGTTTTATATGGAGTTGACGGGGATTTATTGGAGCGTCAATACCGTAACCATCTAAGTGGTTATCTCCATTGGGACCAACTTGTTCATGCAGAGGATTGGCTACTATTCGAAAAGAATATCGGTGCTTATATCTGTATTGATGAGGTAGCCCTCTCGCGTGGGGAACTCTATACTGTACTGACCAATAAAGAAGCTCACGGTGGTAAAGGTAGTATGATTGCCATCATTAAAGGTACGGACGTTCATACGGTCACTTCTGTCCTGCTTAAGCTCTCCCGTCGCCGCCGTTACCAAGTGCGCGAGATAACCTTGGATATGGCTCTAACATGGAGCAGATTGCACGCATCTGCTTTCCTGCGGCCAAACGTGTTACCGATCGCTTTCACGTACAGAAGTTAGCTTATGAAGCTGTGCAGGAGATGCGTGTAAAAGCTCGCTGGGAGGCTTTGGATGAAGAGTCCACTCAGCTTGCTTATGCAAAGGCCTGTGGAAAGATGTATCATGCACCTGTTTTCGCTAATGGAGATACAAGAAAGCAGTTGTTAGCGAGAAGTATTTATCTGCTTTACAAGAAGGAATCCTTATGGACTCAGTCTCAAAGAATACGGGCAGAAATTCTTTTCAAGGAATATCCCGATATAAAGAAAGGATATTATCTGTCTATGCGGTTAGGCTTAATCTATCATCAGTGTAAGTTTAAGGATATTGCTTTGACAAGGCTGGCAAGGTGGTATGATGAAGTAGATAAATCAGGGTTCCTCACCTTTGGAAGGGTCGCACGTTCTATACAAACACATTATCTGGATATAATCAGTTTTTTTGAAAGGAGGGCAACCAATGCCGCAGCAGAGTCATTCAATGCTAAAATCAAAGCATTTAGAGCACAGTTCAGAGGAGTAAGAGATAGAGACTCTTTTTTCTTATATAGACTTGCTAAATTATATGCTTAAATATAAAATCCCTCAGATTGTTACAGCTGTGATAAACTTTTTTTCAAAGCTTCTTGTCTGTGTTTACTTTTTGTTCTCATATTTAGGAAGTTGTAAAAAATGAGAGATGCAATGTTTAACAAATATTTAAAATTGCTCTTTGTAGCTTGTTTATGTTCTGTTTATATGTTATTTAGTATGCGATTAGACGTCTATATATAGAGAAAACGAAACAAATTTCGCTAACTTTTAAACTTCTTGTTTGAAAAGTTCGTTATTTTGCAATAAATCGTTATTTTTGCGAACTCAAGACAAGAATATTGCAATTAGAGAACAATAAAAATAGATTTTAGGATGATGAAAACGGCGAAGCTGTTACTTCACTGTCCCGATAAGCCGGGAATTTTGGCAGAAGTAACAGATTTTATAACGGTAAACAAAGGTAATATTATCTATTTGGATCAATATGTAGACCATGTGGAGAATATTTTTTTCATGCGTATCGAGTGGGAATTGGAAAGCTTTCTGGTTCCTCAAGAGAAGATAGAGGACTATTTTGAAACATTGTATGCGCAGAAGTACGGAATGAGTTTTCGCCTTTATTTTTCGGATGTCAAACCGCGTATGGCTATTTTCGTGTCGAAGATGCCGCACTGCCTGTTCGATCTGCTGGCGCGCTATACGGCAGGTGAATGGAATGTGGAGATACCTCTTATAATAAGCAATCATCCAGATTTGCAGCATGTAGCAGAACGCTTCGGCATACCTTTTCATCTGTTTCCTATTACTAAGGAGACAAAAGAAGAGCAGGAAAAGAAAGAAATGGAACTGCTTGCCAAGCACAAGGTGAACTTCATCGTACTGGCACGTTATATGCAGGTCATTTCCGAGAAGATGATAGACGCTTATCCCAACCGCATCATCAATATTCATCACTCTTTCCTTCCGGCATTTGTAGGGGCGAAACCCTACCATGCAGCATTTGAGCGTGGTGTGAAGATTATAGGAGCTACCAGCCACTACGTTACTACGGAATTGGATGCAGGGCCTATCATCGAGCAGGATGTGGTGCGTATCACTCATAAAGATACTGTGCAGGACCTGGTGAACAAAGGCAAGGATTTGGAGAAAATCGTCCTCTCTCGTGCCGTTCAGAAGCATATCGAGCGTAAGGTGTTGGCGTATAAGAATAAGACAGTAATATTTAATTAGTAGTTGATGAAGGTTGCAGTTGTCAAATATAATGCAGGTAACATCTGTTCGGTTGATTATGCCTTGAGGCGTTTGGGCGTTGAGGCGGAGATTACGGCAGATGAAAAGGTTCTACGTGCTGCGGATAAAGTCATTTTCCCCGGAGTGGGTGAAGCGGAAACAACCATGAATTTCCTGAATGCCGGCGGAATGGGCAGACTGATAAAAGAACTGCATCAGCCGGTGTTGGGTATCTGTTTGGGAATGCAGTTGATGTGTCGCCATTCGGAGGAAGGAGATGTGGATTGCCTTGGTATTTTTGATGTTGGCGTGAAACGTTTTGTTTCGCTAAAGCATGAGGATAAAGTTCCCCATATGGGATGGAATACGATTTCACAGACTGACAGCAAGCTCTTCAGGGGCTTCACGAAAGAGGAATTTGTCTATTTCGTACACAGCTTTTATGTGCCGGTCAACGATTGTACGGCTGCCGTAACGGATTATATACTTCCGTTCAGTGCTGCTTTGCATAAGGATAATTACTATGCCACCCAGTTTCATCCTGAAAAAAGTGGAAGTGTGGGCGAACGTATCTTGCAGAACTTTTTGGACTTATAGTGAAAGAATCCGATATTTGATAATTCGTAATTAATTGAAATGATAGAGTTAATTCCCGCTATTGACATCATCGACGGAAAGTGCGTACGCCTCTCCCAGGGTGATTATAACAGCAAGAAAGTGTATAATGAGAACCCTGTAGAAGTAGCTAAGGAACTTGAAGCGCATGGTATCCGACGCCTTCATGTGGTAGACCTCGACGGAGCCGTTTCCCACCATGTGGTAAATTACCGCACGCTGGAGCAGATAGCTTCCCGTACTTCTTTGGTTATAGATTTCGGTGGCGGGGTGAAGAGCGATGAAGATTTGGTCATTGCATTTGAAAGCGGTGCACAGATGGTGACGGGCGGTAGTATTGCCGTACAGAATCCCGAACGTTTCTGTCACTGGTTGCAAACATACGGCTCGGAGAGAATAATTCTCGGAGCTGATGTGAAAGACCATAAGATTGCCGTCAACGGTTGGAAGGATGAGAGTGCTTGCGAATTGTTCCCGTTTTTGAAAGATTATGTCGGGAAAGGTGTTCGTAAAGTCATCTGTACCGACATCAATTGCGACGGTATGCTGCAAGGTCCTTCCATATCTCTGTATAAAGAGATGTTGGAAGCGCATCCCGACCTTTACCTTATAGCCAGTGGCGGAGTGAGTTGTGCCGAGGATATTCGCCAACTGGAAGCAACGGGTATACCTGCCGTTATTTTCGGTAAGGCATTGTATGAAGGGCGTATAACTTTTAAAGAACTGGAAGCGTTTATGATATAAATTTGCGTAACATTGCATTCATTATTGTTGCTCAACGTAAATCGAGTCATAAATCCAAAATCATAAATAAAAGAAGAGTGTTAGCAAAGAGAATCATCCCCTGTCTTGACATCAAAGACGGACAGACCGTAAAAGGAACTAATTTTGTAAACCTGCGTCATGCAGGCGATCCGGTTGAACTGGCGCGTGCTTATAGCGAGCAGGGAGCCGATGAGTTGGTCTTTCTGGATATTACCGCCAGTTTTGAGGGACGCAAGACGTTTGCCGAACTGGTGAAGCGTATTGCCGCCAACATCAGCATACCTTTCACCGTAGGTGGCGGAATCCATGAACTGAGTGATGTAGACCGGCTTCTGAATGCCGGCGCGGACAAGATATCCGTTAATTCCTCGGCTATTCGCCGTCCCGGACTGATTGACGAGATAGCCAAGCATTTCGGTTCGCAGGTTTGTGTATTGGCTGTTGATGCCAAGCAGACGGAAAAGGGTTGGTGGTGTTATCTCAACGGCGGACGTGTGGAGACCGACAAAGAACTCTTTGCCTGGACAAAGGAAGCGCAGGAGCGCGGTGCGGGCGAGGTGCTTTTTACCAGTATGAACCATGACGGCGTAAAGACCGGATATGCCAACGGAGCCCTTGCTGCTCTTGCCGACAGGCTTTCCATACCCATTATCGCATCGGGCGGAGCAGGCGTGAAAGAGCACTTCCGTGATGTCTTTCTGGAAGGAAAAGCAGATGCCGCCTTGGCCGCCAGCGTTTTTCATTTCGGAGAAATTAAAATTCCCGATTTAAAATCGTATCTTTGCGCCCAAGGAGTCGCAATGAGAAGATGATAAGGAGTTATAAGTTATGAGTTATAAGGTATTCGCTGCTGCACGAAGCACGGATGAAAACGACTCATAACAATAACTCACAACAAAATAACTCATAACTTATAACTTAAAAAGATGTTGGACTTTGACAAAATGAACGGACTCGTTCCGGCAATTATACAGGATGCTGACACGGCCAAGGTGCTTATGTTAGGTTTTATGAACCGGGAAGCATATGATAAGACGGTAGAAACGGGTAAAGTAACATTCTTTAGCCGTACCAAGAACCGTCTTTGGACAAAAGGCGAGGAGAGCGGCAATTTCCTGAACGTGGTTTCCATGAAAGAGGATTGCGACAAGGATACTTTGCTGATTCAGGTACATCCTGTCGGTCCGGTTTGTCATACGGGTACGGATACTTGTTGGGGAGAGAAGAACGAACAGCCCGTTATGTTCCTGAAACTTCTTCAGGACTTCATCGACAAGCGTCATGCTGAAATGCCGGAAGGCTCTTACACAACCAGCCTGTTCCGGTCGGGTGTCAATAAAATGGCGCAGAAGGTAGGTGAAGAAGCGGTTGAAACTGTTATTGAAGCATGCAACGGTACCGACGAGCGTCTGATATACGAGGGAGCCGATTTACTGTATCATCTTATTGTATTGCTGACCTCTAAAGGTTATCGCATAGAAGATTTGGCACGTGAGTTGGAAGAACGTCACAGTGCGGATTGGAAGAAACACTAAGTTGTTATGGACGAAGCGCTGATACGATATAAAGATGTGGAGATACACCAGCAAGAGCTGTGTGTGTTGAACGATGTAAACTTGGAGTTACATAAGGGAGAGTTTGTCTACCTCATCGGTAAAGTCGGTTCGGGTAAGACGAGTTTGCTCAAAACCTTTTACGGTGAACTGGATGTGGCGGCGGGCGATGCCGAGGTGTTGGGATATGATATGCTGCATATCAAGCGCAAGCATATTCCGCAGTTGCGTCGTAAGTTGGGTATCGTATTTCAGGATTTCCAGTTGCTCACCGACCGTACGGTGTATGACAATCTTGAGTTTGTGCTCCGTGCTACCGGGTGGAAGAATAAGGGAGAGATAAAAGACCGTATCAGCGAAGTATTGCAATTGGTGGGTATGAGCAATAAAGGTTATAAATACCCCAATGAATTGTCGGGAGGCGAACAGCAGCGTATCGTGATAGCCCGTGCCGTACTGAACTCTCCGGAAGTAATTCTTGCCGATGAGCCAACCGGAAATCTGGATGTGGAGACGGGATTTGCCATAACCCAGCTTTTACATAGTATCAGTGAGGCGGGTTCGCTGGTTATTATGACTACGCACAACATGCAGTTGCTTTGGGAATATCCGGGGCGCGTATACCGTTGTGCCGACCATTTGATAACGGACGTAACGGAGCAGTATTCCGTTGCGTCGTCAACAGAAGAGAAATAAACAAGATTATATAACATTTTAATACAGAAACGAAAATGAAAGTTTTAAAGTTTGGAGGTACTTCAGTAGGTTCGGCTCAGCGAATTAAGGAAGTGGCCAAATTGATTACCGATGGTGAACGTAAGATTGTGGTTCTCTCTGCCATGTCGGGTACCACAAACACATTGGTTGAGATTTCGGACTATCTGTACAAGAAGAATCCGGAAGGTGCTAACGAGATTATCAACAGACTGGAAACGAAATACCGCCAGCACATTGATGAGCTCTATGCCACTCCCGAGTATAAGCAGAAGGGTCTGGAACTTATCAAATCTCATTTCGACTATATCCGTTCTTACACCAAAGACCTTTTTACGCTGTTCGAGGAGAAGGTAGTGCTGGCGCAGGGTGAGTTGATTTCTACCGCCATGATGAATTACTATCTGCAAGAATGTGGCGTGAAGTCGGTTTTGCTTCCGGCTTTAGAATATATGCGTACGGACAAGAATGCTGAACCTGATCCTGTTTACATCAAAGAAAAACTCCAGGTTCAACTTGAGTTGCATCCCAATGCCGACATTTATATCACACAAGGTTTTATCTGCCGCAACGCCTATGGCGAGGTAGACAATCTGCAACGTGGCGGCAGCGATTATACCGCTTCCCTGATAGGTGCGGCTGTCAATGCTTCCGAAATCCAGATTTGGACGGACATCGACGGTATGCACAACAACGACCCGCGTATTGTGGACAAGACCTCTCCCGTGCGCCATCTTCATTTTGAAGAGGCAGCCGAGCTGGCATACTTCGGTGCAAAAATCCTGCACCCTACCTGTATCCAGCCCGCCAAGTATGCTAACATCCCCGTGCGCCTGCTCAATACAATGGATCCTACGGCTCCGGGTACACTCATCTCCAACGATACGGAGAAAGGCAAAATCAAGGCTGTAGCTGCAAAGGATAATATCACAGCTATCAAAATCAAGTCCAGCCGTATGTTGCTTGCTCATGGTTTCTTGCGTAAAGTGTTTGAAATCTTTGAAAGTTACCAGACCTCTATCGACATGATTTGTACGTCCGAAGTAGGTGTATCCGTTTCTATCGACAATACCAAGCATCTCAACGAGATTCTGGACGATTTGAAGAAATACGGTACGGTGACGGTGGACAAGGACATGTGTATCATCTGCGTGGTAGGCGACCTCGAATGGGAGAACGTCGGCTTTGAAGCCAAAGCACTCGATGCCATGCGCGACATACCGGTACGTATGATTTCTTTTGGCGGTAGCAACTATAACATTTCTTTCCTTATCCGCGAATGTGATAAGAAACAGGCTTTGCAGTCGCTCAGCGATGCGCTGTTCAACGAGTAATAAAAGAAAACAGTAGATATGAGCGCTTTTACCTTCTTGATAAAAGCGCTCTTTTTAACTAAACGAAGATATAACCCATAATAATTATATGAAAGGAACATTTCCTATTGACAAATTCCGCGAATTGCGTACCCCGTTTTATTATTACGACACGAAGGTGCTGCGCGATACTCTTTCCTGCATCCGTACCGAAGCGTCACGATACGATAACTATTCGGTGCATTATGCGGTAAAGGCCAATGCCAATCCTAAGGTTCTGACTATTATCCGTGAGAGCGGGTTGGGAGCGGACTGTGTGAGCGGCGGTGAAATCCGTGCGGCAATCAAGGCTGGTTTCCCTGCCGATAAGATTGTGTTTGCCGGAGTGGGTAAGGCAGACTGGGAGATAAATCTCGGATTGGATTATAATATCTTCTGCTTTAATGTAGAGTCCATACCCGAACTGGAAATTATCAACGAACTGGCCGTAGCCAAAGGCAAGGTAGCCAATGTTGCTTTCCGTATCAACCCCAATGTAGGCGCGCATACGCATGCCAACATCACTACCGGATTGGCGGAAAACAAGTTCGGTATCAGTATGGAAGATATGGATCATGTGATAGACGTGGCGCAGGAGATGAAAAACGTCAAGTTCATCGGACTGCATTTCCATATCGGTTCGCAGATATTGGATATGGGCGATTTTGTGGCTTTGTGTAATCGTGTCAACGAATTGTTGGACAAACTCGAAGCCCGTCAGATACGTATCGAACACGTTAATGTGGGCGGTGGACTCGGCATTGATTACGGACATCCCAACCGTCAGCCTGTACCCGATTTCAAAAGCTATTTCGAAACCTACGATAACTGCCTGAAACTCCGTTCTTATCAGACACTTCATTTTGAATTGGGGCGTTCGGTAGTGGGGCAGTGCGGTTCGCTTATTGCAAAGGTTTTGTATGTAAAGCAAGGCACTAATAAGCAGTTTGCTATTCTCGATGCAGGTATGACGGATTTGATTCGTCCCGCACTCTACCAGGCATTCCATAAGATAGAGAACATCACTTCCGATGCTCCGCAGCAAACCTATGATGTAGTGGGGCCTATCTGCGAGTCCTCCGATGTCTTTGGCAAGGCTGTCGATTTGAACGGTGTGAAGCGTGGCGACCTTATAGCCCTTCGCTCTGCCGGAGCTTACGGTGAAATCATGGCTTCGGGTTATAATTGCCGCGAGTTGCCGCAAGGTTATACATCGGACGAGCTGGTATAAGCGCGGTACAAGACTTAAATGATTTATCAAGCACGGGAACATCCTTTTTGTTTCTGTGCTTGTTTTTTATAGCTACCTGATTTTTTTATTGTATTTTTACGGCAGTAACATCTGATATAAACTCTATTATGAAACACAAGTCGATTTTCTTTTCAATCAGTCTGATATTTAGTTCGTTTTGTCTTTCGGCGCAGGAATTGCCGAAAGAAGTAGTCTGGCAAGAGGTGGAGGGAGTTAATGTACCCATTCCGCCTCAGACGCATCCCCGTTTGTATGTTCGCTCATCCGATTTGCCTGCGTTGAAGGAACGTCTGAAAACTCCTCAGGCACAGCAGACACTCTCTCTTATGAAAGAGCTGAGCAAAGACCGCACTCCGGCGGAAGAGGCTGCCGTTACAAACCGCGGTTTCCGCTATTATTACGAGATGCGCGGCGTTACATCGCGGGTGCAGTTGCAAGCCCTTGACTATCTGCTGGAAGGTGACAAACGTTTGGCACGCCGTGCCATTACAGCCATGCTCGATACGTTGCAGCGTGCCTCTTTCGGCACTCGTTCCGACTTGTCGCGGGCCAGCGGAGCCATGTTGATAACGGGTGCTATGGTATATGACTGGTGCTACGACCAGATGAAGAGTTCCGAGAAACAGGCTTATATCAAAGAATTTATCCGTCTGGCAAAGAGTATGGAATGCGGTTATCCGCCACGCAATAACCAACCCATAGCGGGGCATCCGTCGGAGTGGATGATTATGCGCGATATGCTGTCGGCAGGCATTGCCATTTATGATGAATATCCCGATATGTACAATCATGTTATTACCATGCTCTATCGTGATTATATCCCGGCACGCAACTATTTCTATGAGGGGCAGAACTATCACCAGGGCACGAATTATGTACATGTCCGCTTTGCCTGCGACCTCTTTCCTTTGTGGATTTTGGATAAGATGGGAGCCGGTAGCATTTACAGCTCTTCGGCGAGATTTGTGCTTTACGACATTATCTACCGCCGGCGTCCCGACGGAGTGTTGATGCCTGCGGGCGATGATTATCCGCAGAACCGTCCCGCATTGCTTACCATGCCAACGCCTATGTTCTTGGCTTCCAGCTATTATAAAGACGAGTACCTGGCTTATGAGTTCGAGCGTAATCCCCGGTTGGACAAGTCGGGCAACGAGTCCATGAACCATTGCCTGATATACGAACTGTTGTGGCGCGACTACACCCTGAAAGGCAAGTCCCCCGACGACCTTCCTTTGACACGTTATTCCGGTACTCCCTACGGCTGGATGATTGCCCGTACCGGTTGGGATGCCAACAGCGTGATTGCCGAGATGAAAATCAACGAGCAATTCGTGGGCAACCACCAGCACATGGACGGCGGCAGTTTCCAGATTTATCACAAAGGGCCTTTGGCTATCGATGCCGGTGCTTATAGCGGTAGTTCGGGCGGTTACAACAGTCCCAACAATAAAAATTACTTCAAACGCACCATTGCCCATAATTCATTGCTGGTGTACGACCCAGACGAAAAGTTCGGCTGTTGGAACTATGGCGGAGGCGGAAAAACGCGGTTTGCAGCCAATGACGGCGGGCAGCGTATGTGCGGCGAAGGTTGGAAAACTTGCAATTCGCTCGACAGCCTTTTATCCGAGGAGTATACGGTAGGCAGCGTGTTGGCTCATGGATTTGGCCCTGACGCGCAGGCTCCCGATTATTCTTATTTGAAGGGGGATATTACACAAGCCTATACCCGGAAAGTGAAAGAGGCGAAACGTTCTTTCGTATTCCTCAACTTGAAGTCCGAAACCGTGCCTGCCGCACTTATTGTATATGATAAAGTATCGGCTTCCAACCCCGATTTCCGTAAATACTGGTTGCTGCATAGCATCGAAGAACCCACGCTTGAAGGTAATACTTTCACCGTGCGGCGCACCAAAGACGGTGATAGAGGTATGCTGCATAATACCGTCCTTTTACCTCAGGCGGATAATCTTCGTATTGATAAGGTTGGCGGGCCCGGCAAGGAAAACTGGGTGTTCGGAACTAACTATCCCAACAATGCCGTAGCTCCTTATCTTGACAATGCCAACGAGCGTGGAGCTTGGCGGGTAGAAGTTTCACCCGCTGCCCCTGCCGTTACCGATAACTTCCTGAATGTGATACAGGTTGCCGATAACCGATGCAACAAGTTGAACGCAGTGCAGCGTATTGAGGATAACCGGATAGTAGGTGTTCAGTTAGCCGATCGTGTCGTTACTTTTGCCAGGAGCAGCGAACCGCTGCAGAAAGATTTTACCCTTACAGTTAACGGTACAGGTACATATAAATTTGTCATTACCGACCTTAAAGCAGGAAACTGGCAAGTAAAGAAGGACGGTCGCATCTTTATTCCGTTGACCGAGGTGCAGGCTTCCGATGGAGTACTTACTTTTGAGGGGAGTGCCGGTAGTTATGAATTTTGTAGGTAATAATTTTAAATAAACAATAGAGCAGGTATTTAACTTGTTCTATTGTTTCTATTATTTGCACTGTTGATAAAATAATGTAGTTATGAAACAATACGAAGCTGTCATAGAAACCTTAGATAAGTTGGGTGGAGTCGCAACTTTAGGAGAGTTGAACAGAGAAGTTTTTAAAATAAGCGACTGTGAATGGAAAACAAAAACTCCATTTGCCAGTATCCGCCGCATTGTGCAACAGACTAAGGGGATCTATAAGATAAAGCCCGGATTATATGGACTTGAGAAGTATAGAAAACAGATAGAAGATAGGGGGATTATTGTTGAAACCGAGAAGAACAAAGATTCGAACGATGTCATAATGTTCAACCATACTTACTATCAAGGTATTCTATTAATAATAGGGAAGTACCGTAACATGCAGACTTTCGTACCCAAACAAGATAAAAACAAGAAATTCTACGATGGGCACAAGTTACACGAACTTTCTACTCTTGCAGAACAGCCGCCTTATTCCTATCCTCAACTGATAAAGCGCAGTGCTACCATTGATACAATATGGTTTAACGGACGTAATATGCCTCATTCATTTTTCGAGATAGAACATTCTACGGACATTCAGAACTCTTTACTGAAATTCAACGACCTGCAAGATTTCTATGTAAGAATGGCTATCGTTGCCGATATAAAGCGCAAACCCGAATTTGAAGCTAAGATGCGTTTTCATGCTTTCGATGATTTACGATTGAACAAACGTGTGTCATTTTTAAGTTATGATGCCCTTGTTAAGCAATACGAAATGGAGCAGGAAAAACAATCATTTGAATTTATCCTTTAGAACTTGTAACTACTTATACTGTTATGCCTATATATTTAATCATAGTGAGACTATTCAGCAGATAATCGTTGTAAGACAATTCTGGAGCAACAGAAATACTTGAACTCTTAGGATAGTAATCAGAGTTAAAGATTTGCAAAGTATTGATGTTTTTCTTGATTTTATGTATCTAATCAGTTACATTTGCCAAATGAAAGCAACAGATAAAAAAGATAGTGGAATACGTGAATTGTATTTCTCGGATGAATTTACAGAGTTCTATGAGAAGTTGCAGGATAAAGTGAAAGCTAAGTTTGAACATACGATGGATATTATCCGGACCGAGTATGTACTTAATACGAAGTTTGTGAAGCATTTGGAAAATACAGACTTGTATGAAATGCGGGTATCTGTTAATTTCAACGAATACAGGACTATCCTTTTTGCTGTTGATAATGATAATATCATACTTTCAAAGAGAATACTGCTTTTGAATGGATTTTTGAAGAAGTCAACAAAAGATTATAGTAAACAAATCAAGGTTGCTAAACAGATATTGGAGGATTTTGAATTATGAGAAAGTTAGATGAAAATAAGTTGGCAAAATTGCATACGGCAGGTGAGTTGTTAGATAAGAAATATGGAGAAATAGGGACAGATTCCCGAACCTCTTTTCATGAAAAATCAATTGCATGGTATTATGGCGAGATATTGCGTGATCGTCGTAAGGAGTTGAAGATAACTCAGCAGGAGTTGGCGGAGAAGGTTGGTACGGCACGAAGCTATATTGCCCGTGTGGAAAAAGGAGAAACAGATATTCATATTTCAAGTTTTTTCCGTATAGCCCACGCTTTAGGTATTGAATTTACTCCTACATTTTTATAGCGCGTCTGTATATTGACTGTATTATCTCTGTGTCGGTATCATTTATCTATACTAACGTGAGTTCGAAATAAAATCAAAAAATAGCAAGTTGTCCGTCATTGACAAAATTTACGTCAATGGCGGGCTTCTTTTCAAAAAAGCAGTATGCCGCGATAGCCGCAAGGAGTTGGCTATAAAGTTACTGAATGAACGATGTCTTGAGTGTTCAATTTGTGCGATGTTCTTCAGTTCGTCATTGACCGTTTCAATCAAGGCTCTTTTTCTTAGCAAAATCTTGTCGGCAATACTCATCAGTGAGTTCCTCATATTATTTTTAACTTTAGTAACAAGCTGTATGCCATTAAGAAAAAGGTTTTCAAACAGAGCCTGACCTATATATCCCTTGTCTGCACATAGTTTTCCTTTGATGTTTTCCAGAAACTTACCCTGTTTCAACGGTTCCCGGTCATCCACGTTTCCAGGCGTGAACATGAAATTGAGGATCTCTCCTTTGTCATTGATTATCAGATGCAGCTTGAATCCGAAGAACCATCCCATAGAACATCTTCCACGCTCGGCAAGCCCTTCAAATGTCTTATGAATCAAGATTCTTTGGTTACGACATACACATAAGGGAGTGGAATCAACGAAACTGATGCCGGTACAAGTTCCCAGCAGTACTTTTTTGATGAATATGGTCATGGGAAGCAATACTTCCTTCTCCATTTCCACAAAACGGTTAAGAAACCTGACGAGGAAAAAGGTGTTTCAGATGTTTACAGACATACTCCTTGTAGTAATGCTTGAAACAACGGAAACCACCGGAGTGAAACAGGATTAGAATAACCATAATTTCTGCATCACTCATACGGTTGGGTTTGTTACGATGCATGGTCTTCATATCCTTAATCATATATTTTTCCTGTTGCAATGTAAATTCCTTGCAAAAATCATCGGCCATACAATAAATCTCTGTAACTTTAGACTCTGGAAACATAGTGGTAATCGTTTAAATTTATAATTCAGCACTATAAATTTAATACTTTTATCTATGTTTCTAATTATAAGTGAAATATATTTATTCTTATTTAACTTTATACTACATACTTGTTTTACCAGTATGAGGATGCGTCAAAACTCAATTAATCTGTAACTTTTCAGAGTACTCATTTTAGTTTTGACAAACCCTCATATTTGTACATATTTTCTTTTTGAGGAGAGAATGCGGGTTGGGACATGATTGGTTTAATCAGATTTCTTTTTTGGGGGGGATTATAAAATAGTGCTCCCCGCACTTCACAGTGCAGGGAAGACACAGCAAACAAACAAATATTTCCGATTGTAAATAAAGAGGTATTCTTATCGGACGTTTTTGTTTTAGGTATTTAGAGTGTATTTGAGGCTTTGGAAATGAAGGCCGAATATAAGTTATATATCTTGATTTTATATTTTCATTTGTACAAGGCGGTGATTATCTAAAGCAGAAAAGCTATATATTTCTTACACAGCGAATTGTATATCCATTTTGAGGGAATTCATTCCAGCCGGTATAACCTACGATATTATATCCCGGACTGAAAATCATGGCTGTACCCGGAGTAGACCAAAAGAGTCCCCGCTCTCCACTCTCAACATGACCGATGTTAGATTGCGGCCAATAACCGCTATAGGGCAGAAATAACACTCCACCGAATTTATTCCCTTTAACTCCATTCAAGATAACATCGGTCGTAAATCCGGAATTAGCCAACTGCTGTATCTCTGTTAATGTAGGCATTCGCCATTTATTTGCTGCGTTCGTGAGCTTTCTGCATGGATCATTTTCTGCTGCCCACGCTGAAGTTGGCATTGTTTGGGTGGGATATGGTTCCGGACTGTTGCAAATGAAGCAACTTCCACTTCCTCCATATATCTCTGTGCTGTTATAAAAGAGATACTGTCCGTTGCTTTTGTATAAATTTCCATTTGCCCATATAACGCCCCCGACGATATAACCCTCTGTTGTACTGAATGATATATTGCTATAATAGGTGTTGTTGGCGCTGAATGTTAGTCCGGACAATGTGGCACTTCTATTGGTAAATCCTTTTGCTCCGATTGTAATATTTAACTTCACCGTTACGCTTGCGGAAGCCTGCGGCAGCAGGTACGTATAATTGCTATACACACTCATCGCATTCGGACTGTTCCAAGTGACATTTATCGTTCCCGAACCGTCTTGTGCCGTCAGCGTGTTGTTTGTGAACGAATAGGTAGCATTGTGCCTGGGCAGAGTCACTGTACCTGCACACGCCGTAATCGCTCCCATTCTTCCGGCTTGGGCAATGGCTTGCACTCTGTATCGTGCACAATGATGTTTGAATACGATGTTGCCCAGCGTATATGTGCTGCCTATATTGTTAATTGCGACTCCGGCTTTTACATACGTCATAAAATTTTGCCCGTTTGTTACGGGGACGCTTGCAGAACTGTTGGTAAAGGCGGTGATGGCGCTTGAGTTGCCGTATGAATAAACGATAAATGTATAAGTCCCCACAGGGAGGATAAGACTCTTTGTGGTTTGCACGCTGCTTCCCGACAGTTTATAATCTCCATACCCGGCATAGTTTGCAGTGGAAATTCCGGCGGCGGTAGCCGATTTGTAAGCCACTACCCGGAAAGTTATGTTGTCGTCCACGTTTGCCCAGCGGGTGGAGGCTCCCTCGGTTGCAGTCCCTGCCGGGCAATGCTGTGTGCTTACTTCCATGTCCACGCCGTATTCTCCTTTTTGCCTGACGGTTTTTGCCATTCCGCTGCGTGTGCCGGTAACCTCTTCCGTGCTCCAACCGTTTGTTTGGGGAACTTCCACCTCGATGAGGATGCCGTTGGGAGAGCGGTTCTCTATGCCCTCCTCATCCTTTCCGCACCCGGCTATCAGCAGGACAACCGATATATGGAATACCATATTTCTTATCATTCGTTTCATCTCGTTTTAGAGTAAAATTATTGTTCCCGTACTGCCCGGCATTTCTGCATCGGCTACCATTGATCCGGGCTTTGAGGCATGGTTATCGTTCCCGACCCTGCCGCTGTCTGTCCGCCCCAGGCTTCTGCCGATACGCTTGTTGCTATTACCAGTGTCTTGTCGCCCGTAAGTGCTGCTGCTTCCGTGGCATATCCCGTATTGCTTACCGCCTTGATGTTTACGATGTAGCGGCAATTCCTTTTCAGCGGAATATAACTTCCCCCGCTGGTGAGGTCTACCCTGTAATAATGCGTGCTTCCCGCATAAGTGCCGCCCACGACAAGGCATACATTGTTGTCCCTGCTGCTGCCTTGCGGCGTTTCCGCTACGTAGATAGTCCGTATCAGCGATTTGCCATCCGTGCAGGTGTAGGTCAGCGCACCGTTTGTTCCGGCATCCGGGGGGATGGATACGGATGCAACCACATTGCCGGTGATTGTTCCGCCGTTTACGGGAGCTGCGTAGCCTTTATTCTTCGTGCGGTACACGCTGACCGTTTTCAATGTAAACCCGCTTATTCCCGCTGCCGTTTCTCCGCTTAGCGCACACCCTACGTCTATGCGTGCCAGCGCGCGCAGCAACGTGATGTTTCCCAAAGATGTGGCAGGCGTAATAGCTTGTGCCGCCGCAGTTTCTCCCCACATGGGGAAGCGGCTGTAGCTTGTAGTTCCGGTTGCATTCCAAATTCCGGCGGCATCGAACGTTATCATTTTCAGGACATCGCTTTTGGGTGTGTTATCCGGAATGACAGGTAGTTTCTTTCCCGCATTAGCAATGACTGCAAGCCTGTATTTCTCGCCTGCCAGGCTTTGCTTCAGAGTTACCATGTACTTGCCGCCCAGTAACTGCACTTGCGGCGCCTCATAGCTGAATGTTTCTGTGGAACCGCTCGCCTTGAACACCAGTACTTTCAGTTGGGCGATGTCTATCGCGTTCTCCTCGTTGGATGTAATGGCGCGGGTGGCGGTGCTTCCGTCCGTTGCCGTGGGCAGCGAAATGCGGAGCGTGAGCATCACTTCGCCGTTGTCGGCCGGTGTGTCGGGCTGTCCGTTGTCGCAAGCCAGCAGGACAAGGACGATTACCGCACCGGTTACGATGCGCAATAATGCGGCCGATATACTTCTATGTTCCGATAGTCCTGTCATACTTTCTTTAACTTACATTTCCGTTTCCTGTTCCACTTCTCCCCACGGCAGTACTTTTACGAATGCCCTTATCTCGGTCTTTCTGAAATCTATCTCGATGTCGGTCTGTTTCCCTGCCGCCGCGCGCAAGGGCTGTAGCTCGCTGTCTTGCGTAACGGTGCACAGCTTTTCCTGCCCCCTGTATATTTCCACTTCGATGTATTCTCCTTCCCGGGTCGGAAATATGCGGAAGGGTGGGGCATAGGCATTTCCTTGCCCGTCCGTGACGGTAGGCGGTCTGTACCCGGCGCTTTCTCCGGTTACTTTTCCCATGAAATCCACTTCGGAACCCGTTCCCCGTACAATGAAGGTATAGGCTTCTCCCCGATATGGATAGCGCTCTGCCAGATAGCATGTCCGTATGCTCAATCCTGCCGCCATCCGCTCCATTACCAGCGTGATGCCTTCTTCCTGTATGCTCCTTGTAGCGGTGTTGTTCAGCTCCTTGCGGCAGTAAAAGAGGTCTGTAACGGGCAAATGGCTTCCTTCGGCATGTTGTTTCAGTTTCAGGCGTGCTTCCTCTATCGGTGTTCCCGGCTTGATATCGGCGGTAATCAGGGTATCTTCCTTGATGTTGCCCCATGCTACGAGGGTGAGCCGCGCTTCTTTGTAGTTTCCGAAAAGATAGTCCGATGACACTCCTGCAGGAACCATGCGCACAAAACCGTTTTCACCGAAAAGATACACTTCCGATTTCTCCAGTACACCGCTTTCGGTGAGGTCGTTGCCTGCCGCATCCACTACCCGCACGTGTACTTGGTACTGCACGCAGTCTCCGGTGTCTTCCCGCACGCAGGATGCATGCAGAAAGGCGAGGCAGGTATACAATGCCGTGAGTATGGCTGTGCGGATAGGTTTCATGGCGGTTTTACGATTCCGGTTATTTAGTCGAATGTTACGTCCTGCGTGATGTTCAGTGCCCAGGTGGCCACATTAATCGTCAGTTCGAGCGAAGTAGGGGTTATGTCTCCCATAGGGTCCGTAGTACCAATGTTCTTGATAGTGGCTTTTATGGCATAAGTATTGTTGCGGGTGATGTTTGAAGTACCCGTACCCGCAGTTCCGGTGATGTTTGTTCCCGCCTGATTTTTGTTGACGATTATCGGATAGTAGATGGTGCTTCCTGCATCGCTTGCATTTTTCTTGAATGTGCCTTCCAGTACCAATGCCGTATGGGTGGTTTCTTCGTTGGGGAGAATATAGAACCAGTAGTCGGTTTTATGTTCCGCACTTACGTCTACCGGCGGAGTGACCGAATTTGCCAGATAGGCTACGGTTCCGGTGGATTTGTCGTAGTTTCCGGTCAGATAAGCCGGCGTGCCCATTTTGGTGGTGCTGTATCCGCCTGTGCCCGGCACAGCCTCTTGCATGGCGTTCCGTACAAAGATGTTTTTCAGTTCGTAGGATGCCGCCGCGTACTGCCCGTTGGGGTCAAAGGCGGTTTTGATGCTGCTTATAGACACCCTTGCCACGAGCCGGAGCAGTTGGGCTGTCATACCGGTGTTGCTGCCTGCGCTCAGAGTGAAAGTGGCGTTGCCGCTGCCGTCTTTTACGTCTCCGCTCATGGGCAGGCAGTCTTTGGCCTGTGCATCGGCCAGTGCGATGGTTTTCTTCAGGAAGTCGGTTTTGTTCAGTACACCTGCAAAGTAGTTGTCTGTGGGTGCATTGGCCACCACAATACCCGTACAGCCTGCTGCCGGAGTGCAGTTGATGGTGGTTGCCGAGGTCATGTTGGTGGTAATGGTCTGTATGGCATTCACCGAATTGTCGCTGTTGAATATCGCTACCGTAAAACGTTTCAGGGTATTCTCCTCGGCTTGTGTGGGCAGTGCGCTGCCTGTGGCTTTGGTGTTTACGCCGCTACCCATAAGGCGCAGTTCCAGTTGTGCCGTCTTTTCTTGCAGTTGGGGTTCTGCTATTCCGTTCTCGTCACTGCCGCATCCGGTCAGTGTAAGGGTTGCTGCTGCCAGCATTGCCCATAAATAATTGTTCGTTCTCATGTCCGCCTGTTTTTATAGGTTAATATATTTTTTAATATGCTGCTCAATAGGTTATCTTCGTCTTTTTAATTTCCCGCCTGCCTTTTCAGCTCTTTAAGCGCTTTGTCGGCTTGTTTCACCCCTGCTGCCGCAGCCATGGTGAGGTATACCTCCGCCTTGTCCCGGTTTCCTTCCTGGAGGCAGAGTATGCCCATGTTGTTGTATGCCATGGGCAGGGTGGCAAACCTCTCCAGGTAGCGGCGTGCCTTGGCCGTCTCTCCTTTGGTGAGCGCCACCGCCGCCGCGTTGATGTTGGCTTCGGGGCTGTCGGGAAACAGCCGTGCCGCCAGGTCCAGCACATCGTTGTACTCTGTAGAACCTTGCGGATAGCTGCCTGCCACCGTAAAGAACTCGTTCAGGCGGAGCGCCCGGCGTTCGCCGGTGCGGAACAGCCTCAGACTCTCCGCCGCATCCAGCGGCTGGCGGGTGTACTCTATCCTGTAGTCCACCCGCATTACTTCGGGGAATATCTTTTCCGCCAGGTATTTGTAGGGCTTTCCGTCGGCAAGGCGCATCAGCATGCGTTCTCGTCCTTTGTCTATGTCTACATTGCCTATCAGGTCGAGGGTGGCTTCTCGGAACATCATGTCGCTTTGCTTTACCAGCGCCGCAATGGAGTCCCAGTCTTCGGAAATCCAGGTCACTTCCAGCGGAGTGCCTGCCGTCAGGCGGTTTTCCCGCAGGTAGTCTTTCAGTTTCAGTGAGCGCACCAATGCATCCACCTCATTTTTCTGCAGGTTTCCTACAGGGGCCCCGTACCCTGTAATCTTCACTTTCACGAGCTTCGTTCCCGCCTCCCGGCGTATGTCCTGCAAGGCATTGCGCATCCGGTGGTATATCTCGAAGTTCTGCTTGGTTACGGACAACTCTCCCAATGGCCTTTCCCTCTTGTCCCGCTGCTCTTTGCCGAAATAGGGGATAGACCCCGTCACAGCATGCAGCGTATCCTTGTCCGGCGCGGGCTCGATGAAGTTCACCCATGTCAGGTACTTCCTGTCCGTATCCGTGTCCCAGACAGAAGTGCGTACTTTGGGCAGGTTCAGCCTGTCGGCAATCTTGTCCTCGTATATGCTTCCTTGTCTGCCGTGGCAGGCGCACTCCTGCGAGCGTATCAGGAGCAGGGCGTCCTTCATCCATTCCTGATAGGGCACTGCCACCCGGTAGCGGAAGGAGCGTGCCATCCTGGCATCGTTCCTTATCACTACTGCGGGTATGGGGGAGGGGCGGCCGTTTCCGGTAAATTCCTGTTGCCGCTGGTACACTTTCTGTTTCTCTGTGCCGTTGATGAGTACTGCGGGCAGGGCCTGTTCGTTTTCCCCGCTGATGAGTACGGGCGTCACGGTGAGCGATTCGTCCGAGGGCATCCTCAGGCCTTCGAAGTCTACGGACAGGTCTATGTTGAGGCGTCCGTCCGCAAGGGAGAACTGCTGTCCGGTGACGAACATTTCTCCCCGGTAGAATTCCTGTGCACGTCCTGACCGGCAGCAGAGTACCGATATTGCCATTATCAGAGGAATACGGATTAGATTTTTCATGCTTTCAATTTTGCTATTGTAATTATTCTTGTTGCTATTTTATCATGTACACTATGGATATTGCCGCCTTGGTCGGGGCAACTAAATTCCTGTTGCCGCTCCCTGTCCTCTCCCCGCAGTGCGAGCAGCGGTAGCGTTCGTATCCGGTATGCAGAAACCCTATGCCGATGCTTGTTTCCAGTCCCCAGCGGGGGGAGAGGATGAAGTGATAGCCGTATGATATTCCCACTCCCGTAAAGTCTCCCTCGTATCTTTCGGAACGTATCCCTTTGAAAAGCCCGAAAGGCAGCCTTGCCTTGGCTACGTTGTACACGCCGTACATCAGGTTTGCCCCGAAGAAATGTCCTCCGTAGGGCTGGCACATCCAGTAGCGCAGTTCCGGCTGTACGAACCAGTGCTTCCAGCGCCTGTCTCCTCCTGCCGGAAAGGGGTTGTAGTGAAATCCGGCTTCGAGCGTGAAACGTTCCGACAGCTTTAGTTCCACACCGAGGTTGGGCGAGGCGAGCATGCTCCCCGTAAGCAGGTCGCTTTTCACGGCAACGGTTTGCGCCCCTGCCTTGCCTGCACACGACAGTAGGGCAAGGAGCATCAGCATCGGTATGTGTTTTCTGCTTTTCAATTTCTTTGTTCCGGTTATAAGTCTGTCAGTGTAATTTCTCTCAGGTATATTCTGGCTATCTGGTTTATTATTCCGAGTTTTTGGGCGGCTCTTCCGTATTGTACATAGAACTGCTCGGTAATGGGGCGGTTGCAGTTCAGATGTTCTCCCGTGGCTTCGAGAATATCCAGCAGGGATATTTCCACAGCTTTTCTGGCAGGGATGTAGGATTGCGTTTCCAGCGGATTTTCCGCGTCTTTCAGGATGATAAGTCCGGCATTGGTGAGCTGTGGCAGTAATATCCGCATTTGCCCTTCGGTAAGTGTGCACGGTTTTATGCAAGTACCGTAGTCTCTTGCATAAATACATTTGAGTACTGCAATGGCAGTCTGTGTTCTGGGCGTTATCATGTAGTTTTCTTGTTTGTTTGATTTGGGTATCTGTCCGTTACTTTGTAGGTAACGGGAGATTGCCGTCAGGCATCTTGCAGAAGCGTCTGCCACGTGTGCAGCCGGGTTGTATATCTGTAAAATTTATACAACAGGCGTTTTCCTGCTTTCCGTTCGGAAGGCGGCAGGCTGATTATTGCTCTATAGGTTGGGGCTGGTTTGTTCTGTTTTGTCTGTTGCCGGTCTTTTACGCCGTATCCGATAAGATTTTATCTTTTTTGTTTTGTTTTTCAAGTTTTATAATTACTTTTGCGGTAGGAATATCTCCCGTTACCTACAAAGTAATTCCTTTGTAATAATCTGTATCATAGTAATATACAGAAAATATTTCCCAGCCATCCTTATCGGTTTCCGCATTTCTTTACGTAAGCAATAATTTTCTTGTTGGCCTTGTCCAGCGCTTCGTTTTCGAAGGGTTTCAGATAGGTTTCCGTGACCTTTACCGATGAATGCCCCAGTGCGTTGCTTATTACTCCCACAGTGACTTTGGTGTGGAACGCCGTTGTGGCCCATGTGTGTCGTGCGGTGTAGGAGGAGAGCTTTCCTCTCAGTCCGAGTGCGGTTGCCAGCAGTTTGAGCTTCCGGTTGAAGCTCCGCAAGACCTGCTGGTAATGTCGGTATTCTTCACGCCTTCCCAGCGGGAAACGGCAGTTTTCGTCTCCCAGTATGTTGAGCAGGTAGGGCGAGCCCGTGCGGCGGTCGGCACATTGGCGGATAAGCTCTGCCGCTTCGGCGGTGACGTGTACACGTATCTGTCTTCCCGTTTTCTGTCTGCAGTAGGTAATTACCCCGTCCTTGAAATCGCATTTGCGCAGCCTTGCAAGGTCTGCAAAGGGCATGCCCCTCAGCAGGAAGAGCAAGGCGAACCATATCTGCGCTTCTTTCAGCTCCCGGCGCACGGAAGCGGAGATGTCAAGGGTCTGTCCCATTTCGGCGGGGAGCAGGGCTCGTTTCACGTCGGCACGGGTTCCGGTGTATACATGCTTGAACAGTCCGGGCACATATCCGGTGAGGCCCGCCAGCAACGCGCGGTTGTATACGGCCCGCAACATGCGCAGGTAGGTTGACATGGTGTTCAGCTTGAGCATCCTCTCCAGCAGGTGCCTTTCGAACTTCTGTATCGTGGCGACATCAAACACTTTCCGCATCCGTATTTCGGTTTTGGGGTGTTGGCTTTCCCAGTACCGTTGGAAAGCCCGCAGCATGCTGCGGTATACATGGGCGGTTCCGAACCGCCCTTCGTCTTCCAGCTCCTGTATGACTGAAAGCGTAAAGGTTGTTAAATCTTTCATGATCCGTTAGTTTTATAATATTTACAGTCTTTGCGTGCGCCATTACCGCACGCGATATACTATATTGCACTTTTTGAAATTTATTTACTTGCGGACAACGCTCCGGTTTCGAAGAGCATCCGACCTGTATTATGCTTTACTTTTTTGTATACCTTTGCCCTCATTTTTCTAACAAAATGTACTAAAAATGAAACAGACAGATTACGAATGGATGCTTTTCGGATGTCATCCGGTGTCCGATGTGGCTATGGCCTACTGCTCTTGCGAGCACACAACTTCCTCTACGCGCGCTTTCCGCAAACTGGTGAAACTTTATCCGAGGCTTTACGAGGCCCTTTGCCGGTACGGATATACCGAGCGCACCACTACACTGGTCCCTTTGCAGATAGCTGCCATTATCCGCGAATGGGGGATGCCGGGCGAAGCTTTTCTTGAAGGCCAAAAACGTTTTAAGGAAGAAAAGTACTGATATATTTTAATATATCAATTCTTTCTTTATTTCTTATGTGTCCGGCAAATGTTCGGAAGGTTGTCCGCTTAAGGGCGTAATCCATTGAAGGACAGTTTTTATAGGTGTACGCCGGGGTGTCCGGAATGTTGTTCATGCCAAAAGTAGCTTAAAATAGTTATTTTCCACCGAAACCGGCTATTATTTACCGAAACTTACCGGAACTGCATGCCGGGGTTGCGGGGCGTTGCATTCCCCTCTATCTTTGCTGCGTAATTAAAAACAACGAAATGTTAGAAACAACTGAAAAGGGGTATGTCATGGTTCCCCGACAACTAATCCATGATATTATACGCGAGTGCCCGGAAGCTGCCGGAGAACAGGAAGCCTTTCTGCGTGTGCTGCTCTACGCCAATTACAAGGAGAGCGTTTACCGCCGCAACGGGGTGGAGTATGTATGTGCACGTGGCGAAAGCCTGTTCAGCTATCTGCAATGGGCCGAAATCCTTGGCTGGAGCCGCGGGCGCACCATGCGCTTCTTCAAAAGGATGTTCGCCTGCGAGCGGCTGGTGCATCTGGACGACGGACTTTCCACGCATATCCGCATCCCCGATTATGATGTCCGGATATCCCGTGCGGCCAAAAAGAAACCGGCATCCGGCACACCGTCCGACAATGGCTTCAAAGCTTTCTGGGAACAGTACCACGAGATTACCCGCAAGGACAAGGTAAATCCCGGCAAGGCACGCAAAGTCTGGAACAAACTCTCTGCCGGTGAGCGCATCGCCGCCCTGGAGAATATCGAAACCTACTACTACCACCTCAACAACACCCTGTTCTGCCTGCAAGCAGTGAACTACCTCTCCCACAAAGCGTTTTTGAATGAGTACGAATACGAGTATTGACGAACCGTTTACCATAACACACATATAATGTAATGGCTGAAATACTGAATCCGCAGGATGCGGAACTTGAAGAAGTTATACTTGGAGCCTGCCTCATAGGGCGCGAAGCGATGCCGATGGTGGCAGACCGCTTGCGTCCGGAGATGTTCTATTTTGATAAGAACGCTTTGATTTATGCCGCCATGCAGGTGATGTACCGGGAAGGGAGGCAGATAGATATTATCACGGTGAAGAATGAGCTTGTGGCACGCGGCAAGCTGGATGCGGCAGGCGGGCCGTATGAGCTGACCCGTATCAGCGGCAGGGTGGCGTCGGCGGTGCACCTGGAATATCATGTGCTGATTTTGCGCGAGAAGTACTTGCGGCGGGAAATGATACTCGGATTCCATAAACTCCTGGCGCTTGCAGCCGATGAAACGACGGACATCGGCGATACGCTGGTGGATGCCCATAATCTGCTGGACCGCCTGGAGGGAGAATGCGGCACCATCGAGCACTTGCGTGATATGGATACCTTGATGGACGATACGCTGCAACAGGTGGATGCGCGTCGGGCATCCGGCTCGAACGGGGTTACGGGCATCTCCACCGGTCTTGCCGACCTGGATCGCCTGACTTCGGGCTGGCAGCGGGGCGACCTGAATGTCATTGCCGCCCGTCCTGCTGTGGGCAAGACGGCCTTTGCCCTGCATCTGGCACGTGCCGCCGCCACCGCAGGACATCATGTGGCGGTGTACAGTCTCGAAATGCAGGGTGAACGCCTGGGCGACCGGTGGCTGATAGCCGCTTCGCCGGATGTAAATGCCCGTCATTTGCGTAGCGGACAGCTCACCGATGATGAAGTGGCGCAGGTGAGGACGGCGGCTTCTGAACTTCGTGTCCTGCCCATCCATGTGGACGACCATCCGGTAACGAGCATGGACCGTGTGCGCTCTTCGGCACGTATGCTGCAAAGCAAAGGCAAGTGCGACCTGATTATTCTGGATTATCTGCAACTCTGCGATATGAAGTCCGACCAGAAGAACCGGAACCGGGAACAGGAAGTGGCGCAGACCACCCGTAAGGCAAAGCTCATGGCGAAGGAACTGAATGTGCCCGTCCTGCTCCTGAGCCAGTTGAACCGGGGTAGCGACGGACGCCCCTTCAGCCGTCCTATCCTGAGCGATTTGCGCGAGAGCGGCGCCATTGAGCAGGATGCGGATATGGTGATGCTGCTCTATCGCCCTGCGCTGGCAGGCATCAGGACGGAACCGGTAAGCAAGTATCCGTCGGAACACCTGGGAGTGGTGATTGTGGCGAAGCACCGTAACGGAGAGACGGGCGATGTGTACTTTGCGCATAACCCCAGCATGACGAAGCTGGGCGAGTATGTTCCGCCTACGGAATGGCTGATGAGGAATGCGAAATGATACCCTAATATTAATGTATTCATTACTTATATAGGGAATATAGGAAAAACAGATGGTGCGTGGAAGGTAAACGCATGGTCTGCCGGAGTGGAACAGACGGTCTGTAAGGAGCAAACAGACCGTCTGTTTTTTTACCTGGTTTTCTGATAAAAAAGTGCGCGGATTGTTGAAAATAAATGGCTGAATACTTGACTTTGCCTCTTGAATTTAGTATCTTTGTTATATGCTTAAAGAGAGGTAAATCATTGATTAAGGCGCCTTTTTACTCTTCCTTTTTGTGTTTGTTTTTTGTAAGTAAGTACGTACAGTCGGCTTACACTTGATTCCTATTTATTTTTTAACCTAAACTTTATTTTTTTATGGATGTACTTGTAGAGCGCTTTCAGCGCCGGAAGGATGTAACGGATCCTAATTCTCAGAAACTGTATTATCTCCGTCAGAAGCCTAAGACCTGCGGCAAGGTGGATATTGATGTCCTTGCCGCCAGTATTCAGAAAAACTGTGCCATGACGAAGGGTGATGTGAAGCACGTAATCGAAGCCCTTGTGGAAGAAATCCAGACGAACCTTGCCAACGGCGACAAGGTGAAGCTGAACCAGCTCGGCACGCTTCACATGACGTTCCGCTGTCCGGGTGTGGAGAAGTCGGAAGACTGCACGGTGAGGAATATCTCCAAAGTGAATATCCGCTTTGTGCCCGACAAGGAGCTGAAGCTTGTGAACGGCAGTACGGCTGCCACCCGCAGTCCGGCAAATGTGTCTTTCGCGCTGGACAAGCCTGCGGACGGCAGTTCTTCCGGTGGCAACAGCGGCGGTAGCGGCGGTGAAGAGGAGAACCCGCTCGGATAGGCCGTGACCAGTCTTTACCGTCAATAAACAATGCGGCGAATCTGTATGGCCGCCGGATGTATGTTTTTTTAATCTAACCCTTAATTTAAATCTTATGGCAACAAAATCAAACTGGTGGGACAAGCTCCTCAAAATCGTAATCGCAGTGGCTTCGGCTGTTTTAGGTGCTTTAGGCGTACAGGCAATGCCTGCCTGATTTATACTTTATACTTAAGTTACGTACTTTATACTTAAAGAAAGTGAGATTTATCAACCTCATCGTCATTCATTGTTCCGCTACCCGTTGCGACCGTAGCTATACCGAACATGAGTTGACCACAGACCACCTGCGCCGGGGATTCTCCGGCGCAGGTTATCACTATTATATCCGCAGGAACGGTGATATAAAGACGCTCCGGCCTTTGGAACGTTCCGGGGCGCATGCCAAAGGCCATAACGCTCACAGTGTCGGCATTTGTTACGAGGGCGGGCTGGATGAGCGGGGGCATCCTGCCGATACCCGCACCGATTTTCAGAAACACTCTTTGCGGGTGCTCGTCATGCTGTTGCTGCGCGATTATCCCGACAGCCGCCTCTGCGGGCATCGCGACCTCAGCCCTGACCTCAACCGTAACAGCGAGATAGAACCCGAAGAATGGATAAAGGCGTGTCCTTGTTTTGACGCTGCATCCATTCTGCAAGAACCACCGCCCCCTAATCCGGTCTCATTGTAATGCAATTGGTATATGCGAAAGGTTATGTTATGCTTTTTTTACTAAATAATGTTATTGGGATAAACAATATTCATGTGTTCTTGTTATATTTGTAATAATTTCAATTTACTTAATAAATACAATTATGATAACAGAAAAATTACAGAATGCAATTAACGAGCAGATTACGGCTGAGATGTGGTCGTCCAACCTTTATCTGGCAATGTCTTTCTACATGGAGAAAGAGGGTTATTGTGGTATGGCTTCCTGGTTGAAGAAGCAGTCGTTCGAAGAACATGCACATGCTTGTGAATTGGCATCGTATATCATCAAGCGTGGCGGCAAGGCCAAATTGGATAAGGTTGACGTTGTTCCCAACGATTTCGGTACTCCGCTGGAAGTATTCGAGCAGGTTTACGAACACGAATGCCGCGTATCGAAGATGATTGACGCTCTCGTAGACGTAGCTGCCGCTGAAAAAGATAAGGCTTCCCAGGACTTCTTGTGGGGATTCGTTCGCGAGCAGGTAGAGGAAGAAGCTACCGCTGCCGGTATCGTGGATATGGTGAAGAAAGCCGGTGCAGCCGGAATCTTCTTTATTGATGCGAAGCTGGGCGAAAGAAAATAAGTAAGAAATATAACCGGTAAGGTAACGGGTGGTAAGGCGTGGGCTTTATCACCCGTTTTTTTGTCTGTCCGCTATCGTTTTAGAAACCGGAAATTGTATTATTTCGTGTCTCTTCTGATAGGTAATAAAATAATTACCTATATTTGTAATGAGAAGAAAAAGAAAATCAAGAAGTGATAGCAGAGCATTGGAATAAATTCTTTAACAAAGCCAGATGAGCAGTTATGAAAGACGTAATAGAAAAAGTATGGTTGACCGATACGGCTGTATGGATACGTACAATTGACGGTAGGGAAGCTTGTGAAGAATTTGCAAATTATCAAAGATTAAAATTTGCTACTTCTGAACAGCGTGCGAACTTTGAAGTGAGTGAATATGGTATTCATTGGAGAGAATTGGATGAGGATTTAAGCTTTGAGGGCTTTTTCCGGGAAAAGAAGTCAAATCCTTTATATGACTTGTTTATAGCTCATCCCGAACTGAATGCCTCTGCAGTAGCTCGTCGGTTAGGCTTGTCACAAAGTCTGTTTGCGCAATATGTGAGTGGAACAAAGAAACCGTCCAAACAACGTTTTGATGAGATAATAGAAACAATGCGTGAAATAGGGCGCGAGCTAATGACCGTGCCTGCATGAAAAATAGGGTAATGTTGCAAGAATAGGGATGTGTTGCAACACGGAAACATTTATTATTTTCAGGCACGGATTACGCGGAATTCACGGATTTACTTTATCCTTTCTTCCGTGTAATTCCGCGTAATCCGTGCCTGAAAAAACATCAAGTGCCTCCCATTTCCTATTTCAGCACTCCCAATTCCTTTCCTACCTTAATAAACGCTTCAATACATTTATCCAGATGTTCCTTATTGTGTCCGGCAGAGATTTGTACACGGATACGTGCCTGGCCTTTCGGTACAACGGGGTAGTAGAAACCGGTTACATAAATACCTTCTTCCTGCATGCGGGCAGCATAAACCTGCGACAGTTTGGCGTCGTACAGCATTACTGCGCAAATGGCACTCTGGGTAGGCTTGATGTCGAAACCGGCGGCAGTCATCTTGTCGCGGAAGTAATTGACGTTCTCTACCAACTTATCGTGCAGGGCGTTGCTCTCTTTCAGCATCTTGAACACTTCGAGGCTTGCACCGATAATGCCCGGAGCCAGTGAGTTGGAGAAGAGATACGGACGGCTGCGCTGGCGCAACAGGTCGATAATCTCTTTGCGGCCCGTGGTGAAACCGCCCAAAGCGCCGCCGAAGGCTTTGCCCAATGTACCGGTGTAGATGTCCACACGTCCGTAGGTGTTGTACAGTTCGCTCACGCCATGTCCCGTAGCACCCACTACTCCGGCAGAGTGGGATTCGTCCACCATAACCAGCGCATCGTACTTTTCGGCAAGGTCGCATATCTTGTCCATGGGAGCTACGTTGCCGTCCATGGAGAACACGCCGTCCGTTACGATGATGCGGAAACGTTGCGCCTGAGCCTCTTGCAGGCATTTTTCAAGCTCTGCCATGTCGGCATTGGCATAACGGTAACGTTTGGCTTTGCAGAGGCGCACGCCGTCGATGATGGAAGCATGGTTCAAGGAATCGGAGATGATGGCGTCCTCTTCGGTGAAGAGAGGCTCGAACACACCGCCGTTGGCATCGAAGCAGGCGGCATATAGAATGGTGTCTTCCGTCTTGAAGTAATCGGAAATGGCAGCTTCCAGTTCCTTGTGGATGTCCTGTGTGCCACAGATGAAACGGACGGACGACATGCCGTATCCGCGGCGTTCCATCATATTCTGAGCAGCGGCTATCAGGCGGGGATGATTGGATAATCCCAGGTAGTTGTTGGCGCAGAAGTTCAGTACTTCCTTGCCTTTCACGGTGATAGCAGCTTGTTGTGCACTCTCGATCAGGCGTTCCTCTTTATAGAGTCCGGCTTCTTTTATTTCAGCAAGCGTTTTGCTGAGATGGTCTTTCATTTTACCGTACATAGCTTTTTATTTTAATAGGTAATACTTCGTTATTTGAAGCTCTACAAAGGACATCATTTTTCTTGGAATAAACAATATCTTTTTGATAGAAAAATGAAAAAAAAGTGTGTATATTTGCGACTCAGTAACGAAAGAATACCTTATAAATAAGTTGTATGAAAAATATTTTGGTAATTGGAGCCACAGGACAGATTGGCTCGGAGTTAACATTGGAGTTGCGTAAACGCTATGGTAATGACCATGTTGTAGCCGGATATATTCCGAGCGCCATGCCGCAGGGTGAATTGAAATCCTCGGGTCCTTCGGCCATAGCCGATGTGACAGACCGCCAGTCTATTGAAGTGGTGGTGAGGCAATTCAAGATTGATACAATTTATAACCTGGCAGCCCTGTTGTCGGTAGTGGCGGAGAGCCGTCCCGCCATGGCGTGGAAGATTGGCATCGACGGGTTGTGGAATGTGCTGGAAGTGGCGCGCGAGTACGGTTGCGCCGTGTTTACGCCGAGCTCCATCGGTTCGTTCGGAGAGAATACTCCCCACGTAAAGACGCCGCAGGATACCATTCAGCGTCCGCGTACCATGTACGGCGTAACAAAAGTGACTACGGAATTGTTAAGTGATTATTATCATACGAAATACGGGGTGGATACCCGTGCGGTACGTTTCCCCGGCATCATCTCCAACGTGACACCTCCGGGCGGCGGTACGACGGACTATGCGGTAGACATCTTCTACTCTGCCGTGAAAGGTGAGAAGTTCGTATGCCCCGTAAAGGCGGGTACATTTATGGATATGATGTACATGCCCGATGCCCTCAATGCGGCTATCTCGCTGATGGAAGCCGATCCGGCACGGCTGAAACACCGGAATGCGTTCAACATCGCTTCCATGAGCTTCGACCCGGAAATGATTTATGCGGCTATCAGGAAACATGTGCCCGACTTCGAAATGACCTATCAGATAGATCCTTTGAAGCAGGCCATTGCCGACAGTTGGCCCGATTCGCTGGATGACTCCTGCGCCCGCGAGGAGTGGGACTGGATGCCGCAGTTCGACCTGGAGTCCATGACTGTGGACATGCTTGAGAAACTAAGAGCAAAATTAAATAAATGACCGTAGAGGTCGCTAAAGGATGAAACGATTACTAACGGGATTTTTTATACTCGTCTTTCTGTTCTCGTGCGGGAACAGAAAGACGAAAATGGATCCCTTTGCTACCATTACCGAAATGGTGGATTCGGCCGGGCATGAAGCCGATACGCTGCAACAGACAGAAGTGAAGGAGGAGCCTGAGCCGTTGGAAGCGGACGAACTGTTTGACGATTTTATCTTCAACTATGCTTCGGACGAGGCTTTGCAACGGGCAAGGACGGAGTTTCCTTTGCCTTATTACAACCGGGACACTCCTTCGAAGATAGAGGAACGCTTCTGGAAGCACGACTACCTGTTTACCAAACAGAATTATTATACATTGCTTTTCGACCGTGAGAGCGACATGGACATGGTGGGCGACACTGCATTGAAATCCGTACAGGTGGAGTGGATTTATCTGAAAACACGTATGGTAAAGAAATATTATTTTGAACGTAAGCGAGGCATGTGGATGCTCGAAGCCATAAATTTGCGTCATATCGAAGAAGGTGAAGGCGAGAATTTTGTGGATTTCTATACCCGTTTTGTAACGGACAGCCTGTATCAGAGCGAGCATATTGCCAATCCGTTGCAGTTTGTCACCATCGACCCCGACGATGAGTTTGCCATACTGGAAACCACTCTCGACGTGAACCAGTGGTATGCTTTCCGTCCGTCGCTGCCCGCAGACAAGTTGTCCAACATCAATTACGGGCAGAAGAACGAGGATAATTCGAATACGAAAATCCTGAAAGTAAACGGTATCGGCAACGGATATTCCAACGTTTTCTATTTCCGCAGGCGGGGCGGTGAGTGGAAGATGTATAAATATGAAGATACGAGCATTTGAGACTTATGAGAATACCCAATACATTCGGATTTGATGTAAAAGCTGCCGTATATGCAGAATATCACTCGGTAGAGGAATTGGAGAAATGGATAGCCGAAGGGCGCATCACTTCTCCTTTTTTGCATATAGGATGCGGCAGCAATCTGTTGTTTGTGAAAGATTATGAAGGCATGGTGCTGCACTCGCGTATCGGCGGCATAGAAGTGACCGCGGAAGATGACGGGCAGGTGCATGTACGTGTGGGTGCGGGTGTAGTATGGGATGATTTTGTAGCTTACTGTGTGGAGCAGGGCTGGTATGGCGCGGAGAACCTGTCGCTGATACCCGGTGAGGTAGGAGCGGCTGCCGTACAGAATATCGGTGCTTACGGTGTAGAGGTGAAAGACCTCATAGAGTCTGTGGAGACGATAAACATCCGCGGCGAGAAGCGTACCTACCGGAAAGACGAATGTGAATATGCCTATCGGAAAAGCCTTTTCAAAAAGCCTGAAATAAAATCGGTCTTTGTGACTTACGTGAATTTCGTACTGAGCAAGAAGGAGCATTATACATTGGACTATGGTACGATCCGTCAGGAGCTTGCCGGGTATCCGTCAGTGACCTTAGCCACTTTGCGCCGTGTGATTATAGATATTCGCGAAAGCAAACTGCCCGACCCGAAAGTGCTGGGTAATGCCGGGAGTTTCTTTATGAATCCCATCGTGCCTCGTGCGCAATTTGAAGCGTTGCTGGACTTGTATCCCACCATGCCTTATTACGAGGTGGATGCCGGGCGGGTGAAGATTCCCGCCGGATGGATGATAGACCAATGCGGCTGGAAAGGCAAGGCCTTAGGTCCTGCCGCCGTGCACGACAAGCAGGCTTTGGTGCTTGTGAATCTGGGTGGTGCAACCGGAAAAGATGTGGTTGCCCTGTCGGATGCCGTCAGAGCCTCGGTAAAGGAGAAATTCGGAGTGGAAATTTGTCCGGAAGTGAACTTTATAGAATGATTAACCGATAATCATCAATCACTGTTTTATGAAACTGACTATATTAGGAAGCGGAACATCTACCGGAGTGCCGGAAATTGGCTGCACATGCCCGGTCTGCACATCTGCCGACCCGCGGGACAGCCGTTTGCGTGCATCTGCCCTGCTGCATACGGACGATGCGGTGATATTGATAGACTGCGGTCCCGATTTCAGGACACAGATGCTGCGTGCTTCCGTGTACGAGCGGATAGACGGCGTGCTGATAACCCATGAGCATTACGACCATGTGGGCGGATTGGACGATTTGCGCCCTTTCTGCCGTTTCTCGGAAATACCTGTCTATTCGGATGCCTACACAGCCGCTCATCTGCGGGCACGGATGCCTTATTGCTTTGTGGATAAGAAATATCCGGGTGTGCCGCGCATTTATTTGCAGGAAGTGGAAGTAGGCAGGCCTTTCTACGTGCGGGAAACGGAAATACTGCCGGTTACCGTGATGCACGGGCGGCTGCCTATCCTGGGATACCGTATCGGCAGGCGGCTGGGGTATGTAACGGACATGCTTACGATGCCGGATGCTTCGTATGAACAATTACAGGGACTGGATGTTCTGGTAATAAACGCCTTGCGGCCGCAGCCGCACTCTACGCACCAAAGCATACCGGAAGCGCTGGCGGCAGCGGAACGTATCGGCGCAAGGGAAACTTATTTCATCCACATGAGTCATCATGCAGGGCTGCATGTCGAAATCAACCGCCAACTGCCGCCCCATGTGCACTTTGCGTATGACGGTATGGAAATAGATTTCTAAACTTTTTGAAACATTTGTTTTGTTTTATTAGTATAAATGTTTATTTTTGCCAACAGTTGACGAATGTATGCCATGAAGATTCGAATCCTTATACGAATAGCCGTTATTGTGTCCATAGTATTGCTGTGTACAGGTTTTGGCGTATACTCGTTTCTGCGAATGAATGCAGTGGAAAACCGGCAGGATTTTAATCTCTTTACGTTAGTGCCGCAAGATGCCACGGCTGTACTTGAGACAGACCGTATGGCGGATTTGATGGAAGATATCGACGGCTTGCATTGCAGCAAGGATGAGCATTTCCTGTATGTATCGGAGCTTTTTGTATGCCTGAAGAAGTATTTCAATACATTGGTAGGCGATACGCCGCATGGACTGAGCAGGCAGATGAACAAAATGCTCATCAGCTTCCACGAGCCGGATACTCCCTTGAACCAGGTGTTGTATTGCAGCCTGGGGGAGGGGGATTACGAACTGGTGGAGTCTTTCGTGCGTAAATACAGTTCCAGCACTTTCCCTTCCAAGTATTTTGATTACAACGGCGAGGAAATACGCATCTATCCCACGGCGGACGGGCGTTTCCTTGCGGCTTATTTTACCCCGGACTTTCTGGCTGTCAGCTTTCAGAAGCGTCTGATAGAGCAGGTTATCGATGCCTGCCGTTCCAGACAATCGTTGATGGACATGGCGTCTTTCCGTGCCATGTATGCCGGTAAGCGCAACAATGTGGCGGCAACGGTGTATGTACGCATGAAAGAAGTGGGCATGGGCAAGAATACAGACGGCATTCGTCCGCAGACGCATCTGGGAAGTTGGGCGGAGTTTGATATGAAGTTCAATGAAGAAGCCGTTTATTGTTCAGGTATCAGTCACGGAGCGGATACAGCCCGGACATTTATCAATGCGCTTCGCAGGCAGGAGCCGATAAAGGATTTTTCGGGAGAGCGGCTGCCGGCATCTGTCTTCTTCTACAACCAGTGGGCAATCTCGGATTTGGAAGCCATATTCGGCTTTACTTCGCAACAGGAATATGCTAAGGCTGCCTATTCCGATTATATCAAGAAGCGGGATGGCGAGTGGATGGAATTTATGAAAACGTATGCGGGAGAGAATGTCATGTCTTGCCTGCTTCATTCCAAGGATACTACCGACCAGCATCCCTGCGCTGTAATGAGCGTTGCCGTGAAAGATGAAGCGCAGGCGGAACGTGCCCTGCAGAAATTGCTGTATGCCACTCCCGAAGAAAAAGGCGCTCCGGCCGTGGAGCGGACCTATCCGAATTACAGGCGATACCCGCGTGCACGGAAGTACCGGCAGTATATGTTGCCCCGGAATACCGTATTGACACAACTGACGGGCATTACGGAATCCGCGCTTCACACCTACGCCTGCTTCTATAAAGGAGCTTTGTTGCTGGCGCCCGATGCACAGAGTCTTTCCGCCTATGTGGATGCTGTGGAGAACGGGGATGTGCTGGACGGGACTTCGGTGTACGAGGAAGGTGTAGGCAGTCTTTCCCCTTATTATAACTTTGCCATGATGGTGGATATGGAAGAGATGATGCACCAGCCGGAGACTTATGTGCGGTTGGTTCCGAATTTCTTCTTTCGTCATTCCGATTTCTTCCGCCACTTCACTATAGCCATACAGTTTACTTGCGCGGAAGGAGTGGTGTATCCGAATCTCGTCCTGCTGTATAAAGGAGAGAAAATAGGGGAGTTTGAAGAAGTTGGGAATTGAAAAATAAGAGAAATATTGTCAAAACTAAAATGAGTGCTCTGAGAAAGTTCAGATTGTAACTATGACTATAACATCTGAGGAATGTGTGTCAAAACTAAAATCCACTTACTATTTGTTTCTTTATTTAAGCACGGATTATGCGGAAAGCACGGATTTCACAGATGTTCTTTATTCTTTTTCTGTGAAACCCGTGCTTTCCGTGTAATCCGTGCCTAAAAGAAATCGTCAAGTGTATTTTGACACCTTCCTTTTCTTACCGGATAAACTTGCTGATTCCTGTTTTCAATTTTTAATTCTCAAATTAGAAAGGCAAGTCGTCCTTTGCGTCTCCGGATAAGAATTCCGGCGCTGCGGACGGAGCGGGCGGCGGAACCGGTGCTCCCGGTGCAGGTGCTGCTGTTGCTGCGCTGACACGTTCCACTTTCCATGCGCGGATACTGTTGAACCAGCGGTCTTGCCACTGACGTGCGTCGATGTCGAAAGATACCGTCAGCTCTTCACCCATCTGGATATTGAATTGTTCTATTTTATCTGCTCCGAATACGTCGAAACACATCTTGCGGGGATATTGCCCGTGGTCTTCGATTACGTATTCCTGCGCTTTCCACTCGTTACCTGATGCTTTGGAAACTCCGCCTCTGGGCTGGAGTATAGCGATGATTTTTCCTGTAAATTCCATTGTACTCTTTTTAAATGATGCGGCGAAGTTACAATTTTTTAGGGATATGCGACGAATAAACGGCTGTTTTTTCTTTGCCGTAGGGAATTCTTTTTTTAACTTTGTCCGTTAGTTAACAACTGAACAGAAATTAAAACTTAAATACATAGAATATATGAAATTTATCGTTTCGAGTACTGCGCTCTCCAGCCATTTGCAGGCTATCAGCCGTGTGATTAATTCAAAGAATGCGCTGCCTATTTTGGATTGTTTCCTTTTTGAACTACAAGACGGAACCTTGTCGGTAACTGTTTCCGACAGTGAAACAACGATGGTTACCACAGTCGAAGTGAATGAAAGTGATGCCGACGGACGTTTTGCAGTGACTGCCAAGACTTTGTTGGACGCTTTGAAGGAAATCCCCGAACAGCCGCTGACGTTTGACATCAATACGAGTTCTCTGGAGATTACGGTTCAGTATCAGAACGGTAAATACAGCCTGATGGGGCAGAATGCGGACGAATTTCCGCAGTCGGCCATGCTGGGCGAGAATGCCGTCCGTGTGGAAATGGATGCACAGGTGTTGCTGGGCGGTATCAACCGCGCCGTGTTTGCAACCGCCGATGACGAGCTTCGTCCGGTGATGAACGGTATCTATTTCGATATTACTACCGAAGACATCACAATGGTGGCTTCCGACGGACATAAGCTGGTGCGCTGCAAGACGCTGGCCGCCAAAGGCAATGAGCGTGCGGCTTTCATCCTGCCCAAGAAACCTGCCAACCTGATGAAGAACCTGTTACCGAAGGAGCAGGGCACGGTGACCATTGAATTTGACGAACGCAATGCCGTGGTTACATTGGAAAGTTATCGCATGGTATGTCGCCTGATTGAGGGACGCTACCCGAACTATAACTCCGTAATTCCGCAGAACAACCCGTATAAAGTGACGGTAGATCGCCTGCAACTGATTGGTGCGTTGCGTCGCGTGTCTATCTTCTCCTCACAGGCAAGCAGCCTTATCAAACTGCGTATGCAGGAGAACCAAATTGTGATTTCGGCACAGGACATCGATTTCTCCACTTCGGCAGAGGAAACGCAGACATGCCAGTATGCAGGCAATCCGATGAGCATCGGTTTCAAGTCTACTTTCCTGATTGATATCCTGAATAATATATCGGCGGATGAAGTGGTTATCGAGCTGGCGGATCCTTCGCGTGCCGGTGTTATTGTTCCGGCAGAGCAGGAAGAAAACGAAGACCTGCTGATGCTGCTGATGCCGATGATGCTGAATGATTAATGAAATAGTAATCTGTCATTTTTTTATTTAGGCACGGGTTACGCGGATTTCACGGTTCGGGTTTATAGAGAAACCGCACCGTTCCGTGCAGTCCGTGCCTAAAAGATAAATAAATACGAAACTTCATGAAACTGAATCTTAAAAATCCGATTGTCTTTTTTGACTTGGAGACCACCGGTACAAACATTAACTCGGACCGAATAGTAGAAATCTGTTATCTCAAAGTATATCCCAACGGAAACGAGGAAACCAAAACCATGCGCATCAATCCCGAAATGCACATACCGGAAGAGGCTTCCGCCGTTCACGGCATTTACGACGAAGATGTGGCAGAATGCCCCACGTTCAAGGAAGTGGCACGCAATATAGCCAATGATATTGAAGGGTGCGACCTTGCCGGGTTCAATTCCAACCGCTTTGATATTCCGGTACTGGCGGAAGAATTTCTGCGTGCAGACGTGGATATAGATATGAGTCGCCGCAAGTTTGTGGATGTACAGGTTATCTTCCACAAAATGGAGCAGCGCACACTGTCTGCCGCTTATAAGTTCTATTGCGGCAAGAACCTGGAAGACGCCCATACGGCGGAAGCCGATACGCGTGCCACTTACGAGGTGCTGATGTCGCAACTGGACCGTTATCCCGAATTGCAGAACGATGTGGCTTTCCTCTCGGATTATTCCAGCTTCAACAAGAATGTTGACTTTGCAGGACGCATGGTTTACGATGATAAAGGTGTGGAAGTGTTTAATTTCGGTAAATACAAAGGCATGCCGGTGGCAGATGTGCTGAAACGCGATCCGGGCTATTACAGCTGGATACTGAACAGTGATTTTACACTGAACACCAAGGCTATGCTGACTAAAATCCGCCTGCGCGAGATTACCCAGAAGTAAATTTGTAATTAGTAGTTTGATTTCATGGCAAACCCACTGAAAGGAAAGAAAATAGTACTCGGCATTACAGGCAGTATTGCCGCTTATAAAGCCTGTTATATCATTCGCGGACTTATAAAACGGGGTGCGGAAGTGCAGGTTGTCATAACGCCTGCGGGCAAAGAATTTATAACTCCCATTACTTTGTCTGCCCTTACCAGCAAGCCCGTTATCAGCGAGTTCTTCGCGCAGCGTGACGGAACCTGGAACAGCCATGTGGATTTGGGTCTGTGGGCGGATGCCATGCTGATAGCTCCTGCCACGGCTTCCACTATCGGCAAGATGGCGAATGGCATTGCCGATAATATGCTGATAACCACTTACCTGTCGGCAAAAGCTCCTGTGTTTGTTGCCCCGGCAATGGACCTGGATATGTATGCCCATCCGTCCACCCAAAAGAATCTGGAGACACTGCGTTCGTATGGTAACCATATCATAGAACCGGGTACGGGCGAGCTTGCAAGCCATCTGGTAGGCAAGGGCAGAATGGAAGAACCGGATGTCATTATCCGCAGGCTGGAAGAGTTCTTTGCCGCTAAGGACGGTGATCTGGCGGGGAAAACAATAATGATTACTACCGGACCGACATACGAAAAGATTGATCCGGTGCGTTTTATCGGCAATTATTCGTCGGGAAAGATGGGCTTTGCGCTTGCCGATGAGTGTGCGGCAAGAGGAGCAAGGGTTATTCTGGTTTCGGGACCCGTCCAGCTCCGGACACACTACCCTGTATACCGGTATTTCGGTGTGGAGTCTGCCGGAGAGATGTTTGAGGCGGCCACCTCTTTGTTTGACGATGCGGATGCCGTTATCATGGCTGCCGCCGTTGCCGACTATACGCCGGAGCAGGTTGCCGACAGGAAGATAAAGCGCGAAAAGACAGGTGATATGTCATTGCACCTGAAGCCTACACGGGACATCGCCGCCCATTTGGGAGAGATGAAGAAGCAGCATCCCGGCAAGGTGCTGGTGGGCTTTGCCCTCGAAACCAATGACGAACAGCATAATGCGGAAGATAAACTGAACCGTAAGAACCTGGATTTTATCGTGCTTAATTCGTTGAATGACAAAGGTGCGGGCTTCCGTTACGATACCAATAAAATCAGCATTATCGACCGGAACGGTAAAAAGGACTACCCGTTGAAGTCCAAAGCGGAAGTGGCTGCGGACATCGTCGACCATTTGGCGGAAGTGATGAAGCGTGAATGATATTTTTTGATTGTCAACTTTCAATTATCTGTTTAATAAAATGTTGCGTTCTCTATACATACAGAATTATGCGCTTATCGAGAAGCTTGATATAGACTTCGGTAGCGGCTTCTCGGTGATTACCGGTGAGACCGGTGCGGGAAAGTCCATCATATTGGGAGCTATCGGTCTGTTGCTGGGGCAGCGTGCCGATGTGAAATCCATCAGGCGGGGCGCTGCAAAATGTGTGATTGAAGCCCGTTTTGAGATTGCCGGTTATGGTATGCAGCCTTTCTTTGAGGAAAACGAACTGGAATACGAAGATGAGTGTATCCTTCGCCGCGAAGTCTATGCTTCGGGCAAGAGCCGTGCGTTTATCAACGATACGCCTGCCTCGCTGGTACAGATGAAGGAGCTTGGCGAACAGCTGATTGACGTGCACTCGCAACATCAGAACCTGCTCCTGAACAAGGAAGGTTTCCAGTTGAGCGTGCTGGATTTGCTGGCGCATGACGAAGACGAGCTAAGTAAATACCGCTCTCTCCACCGGGAATGGAAGCAGGTGCAGCAGGATTTGGAACAGCTTGTCGCATTGTCCGAAAAGAACAAGGCGGACGAAGATTACATCCGTTTCCAGTTGGAGCAGTTGGAGGATGCGCATCTGGCTACCGGAGAACAGGAAGAACTGGAGCAGGAAGCCGATACGCTGAGCCATGCCGAAGAGATAAAAGCCGGACTGTTCCGTGCCGGTCAGGCGATGAACTCCGATGAGGGCGGTCTGCTATCCGTATTGAAAGAGTGCCTGAATACAATGGCGGGCTTGCAGAAAGTATATCCTGCCGCCGGTGAACTTGCCGAACGGCTGGAAAGCAGCTACATCGAACTGAAAGATATTTCTCAGGAGATTTCGGGAAAAGAAGAGGAGATAGAATTTAACCCTGCCCGGCTGGAAGAGGTGAACGGACGTTTGAACCTGATTTATACTCTCCAGCAGAAGCATCGCGTCTCTACGGTGGACGAGCTTCTGGCTCTGGCGGATGATTATGCGGCCAAACTGTCCAACATCACTTCATCGGATGAACAGATTGAAACGTTGAAAGCCCGTAGCGAAGCCTTATATAATAAGGTGAAGCGGCAGGCAGCGGTACTTACGGGGTTGCGTACCGCCGCAGCCCGCGAGGTTGAAAAGCAGATGGCAGCCCGCTTGATACCGCTGGGCATGCCCAATGTCCGTTTTCAGGTGGAAATAGGTACACGCAAGGAGCCGGGGGCACATGGGGCGGATACGGTGAACTTCCTTTTCTCTGCCAACAAGAACGGGGCTTTGCAGAATATTTCTTCGGTAGCTTCGGGGGGCGAGATAGCTCGTGTCATGCTGTCTGTCAAGGCAATGATAGCCGGAGCGGTGAAGCTGCCCACTATCGTGTTCGATGAAATAGACACGGGAGTTTCTGGTGAGATAGCCGACCGCATGGCGGATATTATGCAGGAAATGGGCGATAGCGACCGCCAGGTTATCAGTATCACGCATCTGCCGCAGATAGCTGCCCGCGGACGTGCCCATTATAAGGTGTATAAACAGGATAATGAAACGGAAACCAACAGCCACATCCGCCGTTTGACGGATGAGGAACGGGTAGGGGAGATTGCTCATATGCTGAGTGGAGCCACCCTGACCGATGCCGCGCTGAACAATGCCAAGGCACTGTTGGGCATCGTCTGACTAATGTAGTACTTTACGGTTGTAAAGTAGAGGTTTACAATCGTAGTGTAGTACTTTAGCCGGCTAAAGTAGAACAAAAAAAACAATAAGATACAATGATAGATAAAAGTGAAATGATTTTCGGCGTTCGTGCCGTGATAGAAGCTGTTCAGGCAGGTAAGGACATTGACAAGATATTGGTGAAGAAAGATATCCAGAGCGACTTGTCCAAAGAATTGTTTGCCGCTCTAAAGGGAACTTTGATTCCCGTACAACGTGTGCCGGTAGAGCGTATCAACCGCATTACTCGTAAGAACCATCAGGGGGTGATAGCATTTGTCTCCGCCGTAACCTATCAGAAAACGGAAGACCTTGTGCCGTTCCTTTTTGAGGAAGGCAAGAATCCGTTGTTTGTGATGCTGGACGGCATAACGGATGTGCGTAATTTCGGAGCGATAGCCCGTACTTGCGAGTGTGCGGCGGTGGATGCCGTTATTATTCCCGCCAAGAACAGTGTAACGGTGAATGCCGATGCGGTAAAGACTTCGGCAGGTGCGTTGCATACCTTGCCCGTATGCCGCGAACAGAACCTGAAAGATACCCTGCAGTTTCTTAAAAGCAGCGGTTTCCATATAGTGGCTGCTACGGAAAAGGGTGATTACGATTACACAAAAGCCGATTACACAGGTCCTATGTGTATCATCATGGGTGCCGAGGACAAGGGGGTTTCTTACGATAACCTTGCACTTTGCGACGAATGGGTAAAGATTCCGATGCTGGGTACGATTGAGTCTCTTAACGTATCCGTTGCGGCGGGTATCCTGATTTATGAAGCTGTGAAACAAAGAACGAACTGAATATGAAAAAGAAGATTTTCCTGCTTTCCGCTCTATGCCTTTTGGAGGTACAGTGGAGCATGGCACAAGCTCCCAAATGGGTGGATAAAGCCAAACGTGCCGTATTCTCGGTGATTACTTATGGCGAGAATGATAAGATTTTGAATACCGGAAACGGTTTCTTCGTGACGGAAGACGGTGTGGCCTTGTCCGATTGTTCTTTGTTCGAAGGAGCGCAACGGGCGGTGGTCGTGAATTCGGAAGGCGTACAGATGCCGGTAGTTTCTATTATGGGTGCGAATGACATGTACGATGTCATTAAATTCCGTGTAGGTATATCCACCAAAAAAGTCCCGGCATTGCATCCGGCAACCGCGGCTCCGGCTGTGGGCGCCAATGTGTATATCCTGCCTTATTCCACACAGAAAGACCGTTCCTATACTGCCGGACAAGTGAAAGCTGCGGATGAATTCTCCGGAAAGTATCACTACTATACGCTCAATCTGCGCCTGAAGGACAAGATGGTGAGCTGTCCCGTGATGACCGAAGAAGGACAGGTCTTTGCGCTTGCACAGAAGTCATCCGGCGCCGATACCGCTACAATATGTTATGCGGTAGATGCCGATTTTGCCATGGAACAGAATGTTTCTGCATTTTCTTTCAGCGATATGACTTTAAAGAATATCGGGATTAAGAAAGCACTGCCCGATACGGAAGAACAGGCGCTGGTGTTTCTCTTCATGGCTTCCTCACAGGTTACTCCGGAGAAGTATGAAGAACTGTTGGACGATTTCATCGCTGAATATCCGAACAGTGCGGACGGCTATGTGCGCCGTGCCACCAACCGGATATACCGCTCCAAGGATGATGCCTCGATGGATAAGGTCGTGGCGGATATGGATAAAGCCCTGAGTGTGGCTCAAAAGAAAGACGACGTATATTACAACCGTGCCAAACTAATATACAATTATATGCTGGGTAATCCGGAAAAGCCCTATAAGGACTGGTCTTACGATAAGGCTGTGGATGAAATAAGAAAAGCGATTGCCGTTCAGGAGCTTCCGGTGTATGTACAGACCGAAGGGGATATTTTGTTTGCAAAGCAGGATTATGCGGCAGCTTTGGCATGCTACGAAAAGGTTAATCGGTCCGATATAGCGTCGGCAGCAACGTTTTTCAGTGCAGCCAAGACAAAGGAACTGATGAAAGCGCCGGCAGAAGAAGTGCTGGCACTTATGGATAGTTGCGTGGTACGTTTCACCGAACCATACACGGAAGAAGCCGCCCCTTACTTGTTGGAACGTGCCCAAGCCCGCATGAACGCGAATCAGGCGCGTGCCGCCATGCTTGATTACGATGCTTATTATAAAGCGGTAAACGGCAAGGTGAATGATGTGTTCTATTATTATCGTGAGCAGGCTGCCTTGAAGACCAAACAGTTCCAGCGTGCACTGAATGATATGGAGAAGGCTATTGAGCTGAGTCCGAAAGACCTGACCTACCGTGCAGAGCTTGCCGTGGTCAATATCCGTGTAGGGCGTAATGAAGAAGCCTTGAAAGTGTTGCAGGATGCTTTGGCTATTGATTCTAAATATGCCGAAGCCTATCGGCTTATGGGAATTGCACAGTTGCAGATGAAAAAGAAGCAGGAAGCGTGCCAAAGTTTTGTCAAGGCAAAGGAATTGGGCGACCCGAACGTGGACGGACTGATTGAAAAGCATTGTAAATAAACGGTATACTTAACAAAATAAAGGCTCCGCTTTCACAAGCAGAGCCTTTGTTTGGGAAACTTCCCCATGCTAAAATATAAGTTAAGTCTAGGTATTAACAGGTTATGAATGAAATTTTCTTTCGTGTATTCGTATATATAAATGCACGATTCTGGGAAATACTGCACGAGTCTCCTGATTTTTTTTTTGAATATAGTAGGAAAAGATACCATATATTTGATAATGAACAGATAAAAGAGTAAAATTATGAAAAAAGTGATTTGTAGTCAAAAAGCTCCGGGGGCAATCGGCCCTTACAGTCAGGCTATTGAAGCAAACGGAATGGTGTTCGTATCGGGTCAGTTGCCTATCAATGCTACTACCGGAGTAATGGCGGAAGGCGCGGAAGCCCAAGCCCGCCAGTCGTTGGAGAATGTAAAGCACATTCTGGAAGAGGCAGGATTGAGCATGGCGAATATCGTGAAGACTACCGTTTTCCTGGCGGATATGTCTTTGTTTGCCGACATGAATAAGGTATATGCCACTTACTTTGAGGGAGACTTTCCCGCGCGTTCGGCTGTTGCCGTAAAGGCGCTTCCGAAAGACGCCTTAGTGGAAATTGAGTGCATCGCGGTTCGCTAATAAATCTGCCACGATAAAGCTGCTGCCACCTACGAAGATAAAATCTTCGGGGTGGCTTTTTTCTTGTGCGGCGGTTACGGCGGCGGGAACATCCGGATAACAGTTTCCCTGCAAGCCTGCTTTGGCAGCGAGCCTGCACAGCTCCTCTTCCGGAAGGGCGCGTTTTACGCTGGCTTTGGTGAAGTAGTATACAGCATCTTTGGGAAGCAGGGCAAGCACACCGCTGATGTCTTTGTCATTGACCATTCCTATGATGATATGGAGCTGGCGGTAGGTTTGCTGTTTCAGTTGTTCTACGATGTAGGTAATGCCGCCCACATTATGACCGGTATCACATATCAGGGTGGGAGCCTCTTGCAGCTTTTGCCAGCGTCCCATTAGCCCCGTCAGTTCGCAGACACGGGCGAAGCCGTTGCGCACGCTCCATTCGTCAATGCGGTATCCGGCCTCTTTCAGCAATGGCAAGGCTGTGAGGATGGTGCGTGTGTTTTTTAGTTGATAAAGTCCCTGCAACTCTGTTTTCAGTCCGGGATAATCGTTGTTCATCCTTTCTTCTGCAAATACGACAGGGGCTTTCTCTGCCGCGGCCTTTTGCAGGAAAACCGGTTTGGTCTCGGGGGTGGTTTCGCCAATGACTACGGGAATGCCGGGTTTGATGATACCTGCCTTTTCTCCCGCTATCTTTGCCAATGTGTCGCCCAAGAACTGGGTATGGTCGAAACTTATGTTGGTTATGATGCACAAATCCGGATGAATGATGTTCGTACAGTCCAACCGGCCGCCCAGTCCGACCTCTATAACGGCTACATCCACTTTCTCATCGGCAAAATAGCGGAATGCCATCGCTGTGGTCAATTCAAAGAAAGAAGGGTGCAGAGGCTCGAAAAAGTCACGTTCTTTTTCTACGAAGTGCACTACGTACTCTTCGGGTATGGGAGAGCCGTTTATACGGATACGTTCACGGAAATCCACCAGGTGGGGAGAGGTGTAAAGGCCCACGCGGTATCCCGCCTCCTGCAATATGGCAGCCAATGTATGGGAACAGGAGCCTTTGCCGTTGGTTCCTGCCACGTGGATTGTGCGGAACGAACGGTGGGGGTGTCCGAAATGTTCGTCTAATATGCGCGTGTTTTCCAAACCTTCTTTGTATGCCGAGCCGCCCACTTGCTGAAACATGGGTACGCTGTTATATAAGTAAGTTAAAGTGTTCTGATAGTCCATCTTTTATAAAAATTAACGGGAAAGCAATCCTTTCTCCTTATTAAAGTGTTATCTTTAGGAACGGCAAAGATAAGGCAATTTTATTTAAGTGTGTATGCTTGCTTTATTTTATATTGTCGGTATGAGGTATAAACTATTTAAATCTAAAGAGTATGGGAGCTAAGAAAAACTTTGTGATTGATACCAATGTTATCCTTCACGATTATAACTGTTTGAAGAATTTTCAAGAGAACGATATTTATCTTCCCATTGTAGTGCTTGAAGAACTCGATAAATTCAAGAAGGGCAACGAGCAGATAAATTTCAATGCCCGTGAGTTTGTCCGTGAGCTCGACTTGATTACCGATGATAACCTTTTTACCAAAGGTGCTCCGCTGGGCGAAGGTCTGGGACGCCTGTTCGTGGTGGCGGGTTCGGTAGATTCGCCCCGCGTGCACGACTCTTTCCCGGAACGTATTCCCGACCATCAGATACTCTCTGTCGTTGACTGGCTGACCGTGAAGAAGCCGAATATGAAATCCATTCTTGTCACCAAGGATGTCAACCTTCGTATGAAAGCGCGCTCTATCGGTCTGCTGTGCGAGGACTATATCAACGACAAGGTCATTAACGTGGATATATTTGAAAAGTCGAACGAAGTGTTCGAAGGGGTTGACCCGACTCTGATAGACCGCATCTATTCCTCTAAGGAAGGGTTGGACATCAGCGAATTCGACTTCAAGGATGTTATTCACCCCAACGAATGTTTTATCCTGAAGAGCGACCGCAGCAGCGTGCTTGCCCGCTACAATCCTTTTACCCATTCCGTTTGCCGTGTAAACAAGACAAAGAATTACGGCATCGAACCGCGTAATGCCGAACAGAGTTTTGCTTTCGAGGTATTGAATGACCCGAACATCAAGCTGGTGGCCCTCACCGGCAAGGCAGGAACGGGTAAGACCCTGTTGGCACTGGCAGCCGCTTTGGGCAAGCTGACGGACTATAAGCAAATCCTGCTGGCGCGTCCTATCGTTGCATTGTCCAATAAAGATATAGGTTTCTTGCCAGGTGATGCCAATGAGAAGGTAGCTCCGTATATGCAGCCGCTGTTTGATAACCTGAATGTAATCAAGCATCAGTTCGCATCTAACTCAAGCGAAGTGAAAAGGTTGGAAGATATGCAGAAAAGCGACCAGCTTGTCATTGAAGCCCTCGCCTTTATCCGCGGGCGCAGCCTGAGCGAGACCTACTGTATCATCGACGAAGCGCAGAACCTTACTCCTCACGAAATAAAAACCATTATAACACGTGCCGGCGAAGGGACGAAGATGGTATTCACGGGCGATATCCAACAGATTGACCAGCCGTATCTGGACAGCCAGTCCAACGGGCTTGTCTATATGATAGACCGCATGAGAGACCAGAACCTGTTTGCTCATGTCAATCTGGTGAAGGGAGAGCGTAGCCAGCTGAGCGAACTGGCAAGTAATTTAATGTAATATCTGCTGCTTTGCCTTTCTTGGTGAAGGCGAAGAATGTGACATAAAAAAACGGATGATGCCCCACTGGTAAGCACCATCCGTTTTTATTAGTATACCATATTTTTATTATTTGCGTGCCGAGAAGTATTTCAGGAACTGGGTACGTTCGAAAGTGTTTATCCCGTTCAGGTCGCTTACATTCAGCATGCCTTTGAACTGGCTGATGTTCTCCATCCCTTTGCGTTCCATCCATGCGTTCAGGAAGCGGACATACTCTTCGATGATGGCGTAAGAATTCTGATAGAGTGCGCTGCATATCTCTACTGCCGAAGCGCCCGCCAAGATAGCTTTTACTACTCCTTCAGGAGCATGTATGCCGCCGGATGCCGCATAGTCCAGCTTGCTCACAGCCGCAGAGGCGATACCTATCCAACGTAAGGATTTGGATAAATCGGCATCTGTGCTGAAGACACTTCCGGCACTTTGAGCCATTTTTTCAATATCGATATCCGGCTGGTAGAACCGGTTGAACATTACTACTGCCGCCGCACCATTGGCATAGAGCTGGTCGATGAGTGCTATCGGATTGGTGAGGTTGTCTCCCAATTTCATGATAACAGGAATATTGACTGTTTTCCTGATATGGCTCAAGATGTCGATATGACGTTGTTCAAAAGAACCGTAAGCATATTGTATGTCGGTTTGCAAAGCAAGGATATTGACTTCCAAAGCATCTGCTCCGGCCTCTTCTATCTTTCTGGCAAACTCAATCCAGTCCGCATCCTGATAGCAGTTAATGCTGGCAATGACAGGAATGTCACAGACTTTCTTGGTTTCTTTAATCAGATTCAAATATTCGCCCAGTTTATGTTCGCGAATGTATCCTACCAGGTAATCGCTTCCTTCCGGATACATGTTGGGATCTCCAAGCCAATCGGCTTCCATCATGATTTGTTCCTCAAAAAGAGACTTGAGTACAATGGCTCCTGCTCCTGCTTCGTAAAGCTTTTGGTTCTTGGCGGCACTGTCGGTAAGTCCGGAACTGCTGATAATAATCGGGTTTTTAAGTTTTAACCCTGCAAAGGTGGTTTCTAATGTTGCCATAATAACAGTTATTAGGTATTAATATATTCTTTCTCCAAATATTTTACTTCCTACACGTACCAGGGTACTGCCGGCGGCAATGGCCTCATGGTAATCATGGGACATTCCCATTGACAGCTCCCGAAACCACTCTGCATTGGAAAACCAGGTGGCTTTAGCCTCTTGGAAGAAATTGTTTAATGAACGGAATTCAGCTTTGATTTGTTCGATATTGTCTGTATTCGTAGCCATGCCCATAAGTCCGCATATCCGGACATTGCCGAGCTTTTTCCATTCATCGCCCGCAAGCATCTCCCGGCATTCGTCGAAGCTGAAACCGAATTTGGTCTCTTCTTGTGCTATGTGCAGTTGAAGCAGGCAGTTTACGGTTCGTCCGGCCTTGGCTGCCTGCCTGTTGATTTCGGTAAGGAGTTTGTAGGAATCCACTCCATGAATCAGAGTAACATAGGGTACGATATATTTAATTTTATTCGTTTGCAGATGTCCGATGAAATGCCATTCGATATCTTTGGGAAGGCTCTCGTATTTGGCAGTCATTTCCTGCACCTTGCTTTCTCCGAACACACGCTGCCCTGCGCTATAAGCTTCCTCTATGGCCTCGTTGGGGTGAAATTTGGAAACAGCTACCAGCCGCACCCCATCAGGTAGTTCGCTCAGTACTTGTTTTATGTTTTCTGCAATACTCATCGTATATATATGGTAATCTGTGAAATGAAATTTTCAGGTTCTTATACTTCCGGCTTGTCATCCGGTTCTGCGCTGTAGGGATATACATCCATGATAGCGGTTTCCGCTACCGATGCAATTTGGTAATCGGCCATTGTGCCTTTCATGCCCTCATCCAGCTTCTTTACCGCATCACGCAAGTCGGCTGCCTGCACCAATACCTGGGTAGACGTTTTTTTCTCAGCACCGCTTTTCTCGTCCAATGTAATGAAAACCAGCTTGCATTTGAACCAACGGTCGGCAGCTTCCTCTTCGCATGGAAACAGTTCGCTGTAGTTGGCACGTTTAATGTCCGATACCGTAAATTCTCCTGAAATAAACGGTGTCATCTCTTCGATGATACGTGCTTCCGCTTCCGTAAAACTGAGTGCATCTACCAGATAAGGTTCGGTAACTTTTTTGTTCATTCCGTTTTCCATTGTTTTTTTCATAACGGATTTTACACTCAAACCATGTATGCATTGCCATAATCTTCTGATTTTAGTTAGTATTTTAATTAGTAAATGATTGTTTCCTCTTCCTGCCTTTTGCGGCTTGCTGAAGAAACCCTTTCCTTTTTTATCATGAAAGGATGTACAAAGATAAACGAAAAAGGGGAAAAAAGTTTGATATAGCCGGAAGAAGATTATGTTAATGCAAAACTTTTTATCTGTTTGGCATCTGTTTGGGAACAAACCCGTATTTTGAAAACGGTTGGCAAAGGATATGACGGACCGGTTGGCTATTTTATTGGAATAACCGTTCTTTGGCGGCGTTAAACCAATAAAACAACAACAAAATTTATGGCAGTAGTAGCTTATTTAAGAGTAAGTACAGAAAAACAGTTTTTGGAAAACCAGCGAGAGGAAATTGTACGCTTCGCAGAAAGGAACGGGATGAGCATTGACAAGTGGTATACGGAAACGGTCAGCGGAAGCGTCAGCAGTAAAGAACGTAAGTTGTCGGGGGTGTTGGATAAGATGCGTCCAGGCGATTCTTTGATTGTTACGGAGATATCACGGCTCAGCCGTACGCTGCTTGAGATTATGACTATTCTCAATTCGTGTATAAAAAAGGGGGTGATATTGTACAGCACCAAAGAAGGATACGTTTTTCAGAATGACATTAACAGCAAAGTGCTGGGGTTTGCATTCGGACTGATGGCCGAGATAGAGCGTAATCTGATTTCAATGCGTACTAAAGAGGCGCTGGCCCGTAGAAAGCAGGAAGGAAAGCACTTGGGGCGTAAAAAGGGGGATATGCCTAAGATGAAGATACTTGCGGAGAACAAGAAACAATTGTTTAAAGAGCAGAAGAAAGGAACATCCTGCTCTGAACTCGCCCGTCGGATGGGAGTGTCCAGAACAACCATGTTCCGTTTTCTGCATCATAAAAGATAAACCGGAAGTCTCTAACCGGGATGTGCTGTGATTCACTGCGGATTATGCCGATTATTACAGACGGATTTTAAGCGTCTGAGATTTGCTTAAGAATATCTAATCTGTACATATCTGTGTAATCTGTGGCGAATTAAGAGTTCCGGAAACTTCGTTTGTGCAGATTCTTCAGTTCGAAAGAGAGCATGATACGGAAGAATCCTATGATAAGGAATGCAAACGAAATCATATAAACGGCGTAGATAGCTCCGACCGTCGGTTGCCACAGGATAATAAGCGAGCATACGATGGCAAGAATGCCGAATGCTGTATACCAGCCCCACTCTTTTGTCCCGTACCTCTTTAAGTCCATTGCATAGCCTACCGAGGAAAATCCCCGGAACATCAGCCAGAAGGCGATGATAAACGGAATGACTTCCATGCTCAGCACAGGATAAGTCACCAGGTAGAGTCCCAAAATCATATCAATGACTCCTCCTGCCAGATACCAGCCCCAGCTGGATACCCTTTGGCGGTTGCTTACTGCAAAGGCAATTTCCAGCAAACCGCTGACCAGCATCGAGATGCTGAATAAAATACTCAATGCGGCATATCCGTTAAAAGGGAAGAACATTAGCCCCAGAGCTACGGCTACATACAGGATGCCGAGAATAAGTGAAACCCACCAGTTTTTTACTTCCTGTTTCAGCTCATCAAAAATTGTTTTCATGTAAATCTTAATTTAAAAGTGATTATTATAAGTTCGTTGGGGGAATAACAATCTGTGGTATGAAAAGTTTTATTGAACTTTTTCAGCATCCCGTTTGTTTCTCTATTGTATAAATTGATAAAATTATGGCTACAACAAAATTTAAGGGACAACCGGTAAAAGTTATCGGTGAGTTTATAAAAGTGGGAGCAGTCGCTCCTGATTTCGAGTTGGTAAAGACGGATTTATCTTCTTTCTCTTTGAAAGAACTGAACGGGAAGAATGTAATTCTTAATATTTTTCCGAGTCTGGATACCGGCGTATGTGCCGCTTCCGTACGTAAATTCAATGAATTGGCTGCCGGTTTGCCGGATACGGTGGTATTGGCTGTTTCAAAGGACCTGCCTTTTGCACATGCCCGTTTTTGTACGACGGAAGGTATTGAGAACGTAATTCCCTTGTCCGATTTCCGTTGCTCGGATTTTGATGAAAACTATGGCGTGCGTATGGCAGACGGACCGTTAAGCGGTTTGCTGGCGCGGGCGGTGATTGTTGTCGGTAAAGATGGAAAGATTGCCTATACGGAACTCGTACCGGAGATTACGCAAGAGCCGGACTATGAAAAGGCGATTGCGGCAGTTAGGAAATAACCTCTTTGGACTTAACTATGCAATAAAAAAACGGTGGATGAAGAAGGGCTGTCTTTATCCACCGTTTTTTATTCTTATTTTTTCTGTTTTATTCCTTTATAAATCAGGAAACCTACAACGAATACCGCAACTGCCAGAATGACATAACCGATTTCGTGGCTGTATTCCGTAGCCAATATATAGACATCGTTGGTTGTCTTGATGTCTGTGAACCGGTATATAAAATAGCCGAGCAGCGCCAGTATCGTGTTCCAGATTCCCGCACCGAGCGTTGTGTAAAGCAGGAACGAGCCTAATTTCATGCCGGCGAGTCCGGCCGGAATACTGATAAGCTGCCGTACTGCGGGGATAAGACGTCCGAAGAATGTGGATGCGGCGCCATGCTTCCTGAAGTACTCTTCGGCATGGCGTACTTTCGCTTCGTCAATCAGGCACATATGCCCGAAACGGCTGTTGGCAAATTTATAGACAATAGGACGACCCAGCCAACGTGCAAGATAGTAGTTTATGAGTGCGCCGAGATCTGCGCCGATAGTTGCGAAAATAACGACAAGGAAGATATTCATACTGTCATCGGTCATCGCTTTCCATGCAGCAGGCGGCACTATAACTTCCGATGGAAATGGGATAAATGAACTTTCGATAGTCATGAAGATGGTAACTACCCAATAATTCAGATTTTCTAAAACCCATTTGATAAGTTCTGCAGATGATTCCATATATAATACTTGTGATTAATAATTTGTTTATGTCTTTAAAATAAACCTGACCCGCCAAATATCTCTTTCACTCTTTTTATCATTTCATCCCGGTTTTTACAATCCAGCAAATCCAGCATGTTTTCCAGGTCTTTTGCCTGAAACGGGTGTGCGCAAAGCTGGTTGTACTTTAGGAAGTTCTCCATGTCGTCGAGTAACAGATAAAGGGCGGTCAGCTTCTCGTTGATATTCTCGAAGTCGGGCTCCAGTTTCTTAACCTGCTCAAAAGCCGTTTGGGCATATTGTATATGGCCCGTTTCCATGCTGCTCATGCCGATTTCATTCCAAGTATCGGCACACGGGGCACACTCTAAAGCCAAAGCCCATTTCTTTACAGCCTTGTCGAAATCTCCTTTTTCCATATACATACCTCCCTCAATCAGATAGGGTTCTGCATCTTTCGGGCCTATCTCATGGGCTTTCTTGAAAAACAGGTCGGCCTGACGCTTTTCGCCTAAGTTATAGAGGCAAATCGCTACATGCGCATATAAAGACGGCAACATCGTTGAGTCGGTATCTTTACTGTGTATGACCAATTCAAGATGCCGGTACCCTTCTTCCCAGTGTCCTTTGGATATTTCATTGAATCCGATGAACATATGGAGGAAATTGGGGCTGACGGCTTTATATTTTTCTGCCAGGGTATAATTTTCAAGCGCGCTTTCTTCATTTCCAAGTTGATAGAAAGCATGTCCTTTCATCATATAGGCATCGGCAAATTCTTCATCTGACACGATTGCATAGTCGCATGCCTCAATGGCTTTGTCAAACAGTTGCTGTTCGAAATAGCAACGTGCCAGTCCGAACCAATAAGGGGCTGAATAAGGATTCTTGTCTATCAGCTTGTTATAGAACATTTCGGCTTTATCCTTCAGACCTTGTGCCAGGAAACAGTCGGCTGTTACGGCCAGATACTCTTCTTCCTCGGCATATTTTTCCAATCCCCTTGTCAGCCATGGTACAGCCTTATCGGGATACCCCATATCAATATACATATAGGATACGTCCACGATGTTGGCCAAGTCCTCTTTGTCTTCTATGGAGTCAAGGAGTTGTTCCGCTTCATCTATTTTGCCTTCGCCTAAGAGAATATTGGCTTTAAGCACTTTTACTTCCGAGGAATAATCTTCGGTTATTTCCTCTATCACTTGTTTGGCCTTATCCCTTTCCCGGGCGTCCATGAAGAGATAAGCCTGCTCTACCAACAGAGGTGTACTGCCGGGGTGTAAGCTCAGTCCGTATTCTACGACTTCGGTAGCCTGGCTGTTTTTTCTGTGCATGGCATACCAGTCGGCAAGGTCGGCTAAATCGTCTGCATCCAGATAGATAGGTTTGTTCTCAGCTTTCGCTGCTTCATATTGTTCTGCAAGTTCTTGCAATTCCTTGTCTCTTCCGGACAACAGGTTCTTTTTACTCATTAATGTTATATTATTTGTTGATTTTCCCCCAAGTATCTTTCAAGCCTACGGTACGGTTGAACACCATTTTCTCCGGTGTAGAGTCGCGGTCTACATTGAAATAACCGATGCGCTGGAACTGCAGGTAGGAGAGGGGCTTCATACCGGCGGCAAATTTCTCGATATAGCAGCATGGCAATACGTTCAGAGAATCCGGATTTATCATTTCCTTCATGGCGGTCAGCGCATCGCAATTCTTTTCTTCGCGGATGGCTGCCAGTTCGTCGCGCGGATTTTCCACTTTCCACAACCGGTCGTAAAGGCGGACTTCGGCTTGCAGGCAGTGTGCGCAGCTCACCCAGTGAATCGTGCCTTTTACTTTGCGGTTAGCGCCGGGCATGCCGCTTTTGCTGTCAGGGTCGTATTCGCAGTATACTTCTGTGATTTCTCCTGCATCGTTCTTCTTGCAGCCGGTACACTTCACGATGTACGCGCTTTTCAGGCGAACTTCCTGTCCGGGAGTCATGCGGAAATATTTCTTCGGAGCATCTTCCATGAAGTCATCGCGTTCTATCCACAGTTCGCGGCTGAATTCGATGTTGTGGCTGCCCTCTTCCGGACGTTCCGGGTTGTTGACGGCTTCCATTTCCTCAACCTGCCCTTCCGGATAATTGGTGATGACGAGCTTCACCGGATTCAATACTGCGGATATGCGGGTGGCGCGTGCGTTCAAGTCTTCGCGTACGGCGCTCTCCAGCAAGGCAAATTCATTGAGGGCATCGTAAGTGGTATAACCGATTTTATCGATGAACTTATGAATGGATTCGGGTGAATAGCCGCGACGACGGAAACCGCAGATAGTCGGCATACGGGGGTCGTCCCAGCCGTTGACAAGGCCTTCTTTCACCAAAGTCAGCAGGTTGCGCTTGCTCATGAGTGTATAGCTCAGGTTGAGCTTGTTGAATTCGTACTGGTGAGGACGGTGGTCGTTCAGGTCCTTCCCTTCTTTTACCCAATCTACAAAGAGGTCGTACAACGGGCGGTGGGGAACGAATTCCAGTGTACACAAGGAGTGGGTTACACCTTCGAAGTAGTCGCTTTGTCCGTGAGCGAAGTCGTACATCGGGTAAGCTTTCCAGGTAGTACCCGTACGGTGGTGCGGATGTTTCACCACGCGATAGATAATCGGGTCGCGGAAGTGCATATTGGGACTTGCCATGTCAATTTTGGCACGGAGCACCATGGCGCCTTCTTCTATCTCGCCGGTATTCATCTTTTGGAACAGTTCGAGTGTTTCCTCGATGGGACGGTTACGGTAAGGGCTTTCCACACCGGGTTGGGTAGGAGTGCCTTTTTGAGCGGCAATCTGCTCGGATGTCTGCTCGTCGATATATGCTTTGCCTTCTTTGATGAGGCGGATGGCGAAGTCCCATAACTGCTGGAAGTAGTCGGAGGCATAGTATTCGTTGCCCCACTGGTAACCCAGCCATTGAATATCTTCCTTGATGGCTTCCACGTATTCCACATCTTCTTTGGTGGGGTTGGTGTCATCGAAACGCAGGTTGCAGACCCCGCCATGTGCGGCGGCAATGCCGAAGTCCAGGCAAATGGCCTTGGCATGTCCGATGTGAAGATAACCGTTAGGTTCCGGCGGGAAACGTGTCTGTACCTTTCCGTCGTTTTTACCCTCTTTCAAGTCGTTCTCTACTATTTGTTCAATGAAGTTCAGGCTCTTCTTTTCGCTTGTTTCTTCGCTTTTTATTTCTGCCATAATGCTATTGTTATTCGTATAGTGGCGCAAAAATACGACTATTTTTTCGTATATCGTTATTTCACGGGAATATATCCGCTCTTTTTTAGTGATTTCCTGTCCGGAAAGCGGCAGACACGAACCGTAGGAGGTTGTGTCAAAACGCTGACACAGCCTTTTTTTATGCGCAAAGCCCAGACTTTCTCAAGCCCGGGCTTTGTTATTACCCAAAGTTTTCGTATCTTTAGGCATAAAGTTTTTCGTTATGGCAAAGTTACATTTTCGTCCTTACATTACCAACCAAACCGTTCTTTTTTTCCACAAAGAATTGATGAAAACATAGCTGCGACCGACCCGGTCCGCATCGTGAATGCTGTTATTGATAACCTCAATCTTGAGAGTTTCAAGAAGCTTTATAAGAAAACGGGCCGTTGTCCTTATCATCCTAAAATGATGCTTAAGGTGATAATCTACGCCTACCTGAATAATATCTATTCTTGCCGTAAAATAGAGAAGCACCTCCTTCGTGACATTCATTATATTTGGCTTGCCGGTAATGAGCATCCGGATTTTATCACGATCAACCGTTTTCGTAACCGTGTAAAGGAGGAAATAAATAATGTATTTACCCAGTTGGTTCTTGTCCTTGCCGATAAAGGCTTCATCAGCCTTGATGTGGAGTATATCGACGGTACTAAGATTGAATCCAAAGCCAACAAATATACTTTTGTCTGGCGCAAGACAGTCGAACGGAACCGTACGAGACTAATGGATAAAATCCGTATTCTCTTGGAGCAGGTGGATGAAACCATTGCACAGGAGAACTCTATAAAAGACACATCCGTGGAGTTTACTTCCTGCAAGCTCTCTGACATAGTGGATGAACTTAAAGAAGCCCTGGAACGCCAGCCTGCAACAAAGGATAAGGAAGAAAAGAAAGCTCTGCGCAAAAAGAAGAAGCAGGTCAGGGAACTTGAAGGGTATCGTGACAAGCTGATAGAATATGACAATCACCTTGATACCCTTGGAGAACGTAACTCCTATTCCAAGACCGATCCTGGTGCCACATTCATGCGCATGAAAGAAGATGCCATGAAGAACGGGCAGACCAAACCCGGATATAATCTGCAAATAGGTACTGAAAACCAATTTATCACAGACTTCTGTCTGTTTCCCAACCCTACCGATACACTGACCCTCATACCTTTTTTTCCACTCTTTCCAGTACCGCTATAACCGTTTACCGAATATCTGCGTGGCAGACTCCGGTTACGGTTCGGAAGAAAATTACCGGTTCATGCAGGAGAATGGGATAGAAGCCTTCATCAAGTACAATTACTTCCATAAAGAACAGCGTCCCCGTTATACTCCCAACCCGTTCCATGCCGAAAGTCTCCATTACAATGAGGGGGAGGATTATTACGTTTGTCCTATGGGACAGCACATGAACCGTATAGGAACCAAACGTGACAAGACAGCGAGCGGATACATCACCGAAAGTGCCCGGTATAAAGCAAAAAGATGTGAAGGTTGCCCTTTGCGTGGCAGTTGTTTTAAAGCTCGGGGGAACCGTATTATAGAAGTCAACCACCGGTTAAATCAATACAAACGGCAGGCACGGGAAAGGTTGCTCTCAGAAGAAGGTATCAAGCATAGAGGCAGGAGGTGTATAGAACCAGAAGCGGTGTTTGGACAAATGAAATACAACATGGCATACAGAAGATTCCGGCATGTGGGAGAAGACAAGGTTACAATGGACTTTGCTTTCTTTGCTATAGCCTTTAATATCAAAAAAATGTGTGCTAAACTGATAAAAAGAAGGAAAGGGGCTCATTACAGTTGCCAAATATATGTTTATGGGACTATTTATAACCCGATATAATTGGAATATAGCAACTTGTTGCCAAATGCATGAGGAAAAAGTAGCATAGCCAAAAGAAAATATAGCAGAACTTAAAATATAAATGAGGTTGTGCCAACGTTTTGACACAACCTCTTTTTGCATGCGAATTAAAGCAACGCATGTTACATACTTGTTACACACGGCGGGTTTGTGTGTATTGTAACGGTTTTGTAACATATTTGAAACACTTCCTTCAAACAATAGTCATACTGCCTTAATATTTCCTTTGTTTCTTTGTACGCGGAAAAACGTAGGCAATATGAAAAAAATACCACGTGCCGGTACGGGGCATTTCACGGCATGGTACTTCTCGTACCACGCGCTGGTACAGACACTACCACCCTTTGGTACAGTGAGTTTCATGCCGTGGTACGGGCGATACCATGCCTTGGTACGGACAGTTTCATGTGTTGGAACAAGTGATATGATTAGGCAATTGATAATTTTGAAATAGAAAAACATTATGGTGCAGTTTATCGAATCAGAGCTCGTCTTGCTGAAAAAAGAAATAGACGAAATGTGGACTTTAGTGTATAACCAGCTCGGCCGTGCCGGAGAAGCCGTACTGACTTTGGACCGCGAGCTGGCACAGCAGGTATTGGTGCGCGAGCGTCGTGTCAATGCCTTCGAACTCAAGATAGACAGTGATATAGAAGACATCATCGCCCTCTATAATCCAGTTGCTATCGACTTGCGTTTTGTGCTTGCCATGCTCAAAATCAATACGAACCTGGAGCGTTTGGGCGATTTCGCCGAAGGCATAGCCCGCTTTGCGTTGAATTGCAAGGAACCGATTCTGGCAAGCGGACTGGTGAAGGAACTGCGCCTGGAAGAGATGATAAATCAAGTTTCGGCTATGCTTGAACTTGCCAAAAGAGCTCTTCAGGAAGAAAGTCAGGAACTGGCAACCGCGGTATTCGCCAAAGATAACCTGCTGGATGAAATTAATGCAAATGCCACTGCTGTTCTGGCAGATTATATCGGCAAGCATCCCGAAAGCGCACTCTCTTGTCTGAATCTGGTTAGTGTTTTCCGTAAGCTGGAACGTTCCGGCGATCATATTACGAATATCGCCGAGGAAATAGTGTTTTTTATCGATGCAAAGGTGCTGAAACATAGCGGACGTACGGACGAACACTATGCAGACGATAAGAAATAGTCAACTTTTTAGGATATTTTTAGTGTTTAATGGAAAATAGCCCTATATTTGCCCATTGAAAACGATTGCAGATGTAGAAATTTGCTTTGAAATGATAATAAAATCAAAAGAATTACAGAAAAGATGTTATAAGACATGTTTTTTAATTTGGTTGGTATCTTGAAAAGCGGCTATCTTTGCAACGTTATCCTGAAAACAATCTTTTTTACCTTAAAAAAAACTAATACCTATTGAAAACTGAAAAAGGAGGCTTTGTGAAAAGCTTCCTTTTTTTCATTTCTATATGAGACCCTTTTTGTATCTTTGTCGCATCCGCAATGCGGGTAATATCTAAATTTAAATTGTAACAAGCTTATGTTTTCCGGAATAGTAGAAGAATGTGCCACACTGGTGGCTATGGTCAGAGACCAAGAAAACGTGCACTTTACTTTCAAGTGTTCGTTCGTAAATGAATTAAAAATAGACCAGAGCGTATCTCATAATGGCGTATGCCTTACGGTTGTCAGCATGACGGATGATACTTATACGGTGACGGCGATGAAAGAGACGCTGGACCGTTCCAATCTCGGCTTGTTGAAAGTAGGCGATGAAGTGAACGTGGAGCGCAGCATGATGATGAACGGCCGTCTGGACGGACATATCGTACAGGGACACGTAGACCAAACGGCAACCTGTGTGGACATAAAGGATGCCGAGGGCAGCTATTACTTTACATTCCGGTATGCCTTTGATAAGGAAATGGCGAAGCGCGGTTATATCACCGTGGATAAAGGCTCGGTAACCGTAAACGGTGTCAGCCTGACCGTGTGCAACCCTACGGATGATACCTTTCAGGTAGCCATTATCCCTTATACCTTCGAGCATACCAATTTCCACGCTTTCAAGGTGGGTAGCGTAGTGAATCTCGAATTCGATATTATCGGTAAATATATCAGCAGAATGATACAGTATAAATAGAGTTATAACTCATAATTTATAATTCATAACTCATATCTTATTATGAATGATTTTTTGCAATTGGCCGCTTCACGTCAAAGCGACCGTGCTTATGATATGTCCCGTGCGGTAGAGCCGGAGAAGTTGGAACGTATTTTGGAAGCTGCCCGGCTGTCGCCTTCGGCATGCAATGCCCAGCCGTGGCGTTTTGTGGTGATTACCGATCCGGAACTTGCTGTGAAAGTGGGTAAGGCCACTGCCGGATTGGGGATGAATAAGTTTGCCAAAGATGCTCCGGTACATATTCTGGTGGTGGAAGAATCCATGAATATCACTTCTTTCTTGGGCGCCAAGATTAAGGACAAGTATTTCCCTCTGATAGATATCGGCATTGCTACCGCTCATATTACGCTGGCTGCCGAAAGCGAGGGGCTGGGTTCGTGCATCCTGGGCTGGTTCGATGAAAAGGAGATTAAGAAGCTTACCGGCATTCCTGCCAATAAACGTCTGTTGCTCGACATCACGATAGGCTATCCGGCAAAGGACAAACGGAAGAAGTCCAGGAAATCCAAGGACAAGGTTGTTTCATACAACCATTATTAAAGCTGCCGTTACAGGTCTTTCAGCAGCACTTGGCTTGCACTCTTGTAGTACTCTTCCCGTGCTTTCATCAGTGTTTCCCATTGTCCGTGGAATTCTTTGTCCTTGTCTATCTTGAAGTCCTCGGAGCCGTGGGTGTCCAGCTTGTCCAGCAGGAGAGCAACGTTCAGCTTGCTGATGTCCATGGAAGGCTGGTAGGCGATGTCCTGGCTTTTGGCATCGGTCACCACTTCGTGCAGAAGGTTGATTTCCTGCAGTTCATAAAGGGTCTGGTTGGTCAGGCGTATGGGTATCTGGCACTCCTCGGATATGTCTTCGGCAGTATAGGGCGGTTCGTTCTTTTCAAAACGTTTGGCTACGAACGACATGATAAGGATGGAGATGAAGTCGCGGTAGCGGCGGCTGATGTTGCGTGCATCCTTATCGAAACTGAAGTTCCGGATGTTTTGTCCGGCATACGTCAGTTCCGCTCCGAAAAGGCAGATGGTCCACGATATCTGCAACCACAGCAGGAACATGGGAAGTGCCGCAAAACTACCGTAAATGGCGTTGTAACGGGATACCCACAACTGACTGCTGATATAAAGGAACTGGAATGCCTGGTGTGCCGTACCTGCCAGAATGCCCGAAATCAGCGCATGCTTGAGTTTCACCTTTGTATTGGGCATGAAAACATACAGTGCCGTGAACATCACCCATGTCAGCACAAAAGGTATGAGGCGGATTAGGAATTTGCCGATGGGAGCGAGCAGGGTGAAGTCTGTCACATTCTTCAGCATGGTGCTCATAAATATGGAAAGACCTCCCGAAACTACCAGCAGAAGGGGTATCAGCAGGAGCATGGAGAAGTAATCCGTGATTTTACGGTACATGCTTCTTGCTTTTTTTACCTGCCAGATGCGGTTGAAGGTAATCTCCATGTTGTTAATCAGGTTGAGCACCGTCCACAATAACATGATCAGGCCCACGCCGATGAATATGCCGTTTTTGGTTTGCGATAGATAGGAGTTGACGAATTGAAAGATAACTTCCGTTGTTTCCGACGGGCCGCCGAAGCCCTGAACGATTTGACTCTCCATCAGATTGTCGAAGCCGAACCCGCGTGCAATGGCAAACACAATGGCCAGGATAGGTACAATAGCCAGTAAAGTGCTATATGTCAATGCCGATGCCTTGTTTACAAGCCTGTCTTTGGTAAAGCGGTTGATGCAGAGATAAATGGTCTTGATAATATTATATAAGGAGAAAGTCGTTTTAGTGACTTCATCTTCTGTAATACGCCAGATGTCGTATGTCAGGAATTTCCAAAGGGTGGCGATACGCTTGTTCATGCTAAATTGAAAAATGAGAATCGAGAATTGAAAAACGATAGTATGCCGAAAGGACTTTATTTCTTAATTCTCAATTTTTAATTTTTAATTTAAAAAAGCAGTCGGTCTGTAAGCCGGGTTCTGTTCCCTGATTCAGCAATTAAATCAAGGCGTCTGTCATTTATCTGAGCCGTATGTTGCCATACAGGCTTTAGCGGTCTACCCTCCGACATGGAGCGAGCAACTCTCATAACGTCGGTTTACATGACCTTACAACTCCTAAGACGTACGGCCCTTGTGTCGCCACAAGACCGGTGGGCTCTTACCCCACCTTCTCACCCTTACCACAACCCCGGAAGGCATGGCGGTTATTTTCTTCTACGTTACTCTACCCTCGCGGACAGCTTTCTGTTAGGAAGTAGGATGCTCTGTGTTGCCCGGACTTTCCTCATGCGCACGAGGCGCAAGCGACAGACCGACCAACTGCTTTGGGGTGCAAAGATAGGAATTTTTTAGTGATTGACGTCAGGTGACCAGTGATTTGTTCGTTATCGGTGTTTTATTTGTGTAATTTCTTAAAAACACTGAAAATATGTATCTCTTTTAGAATAAATTGTTAGCTTTGCTAACATTAATAATTCCCAAATGCGTATAGTCCATGAAAAAGTTTGCCTCATTCTTTGCAGTATTTCTCTTTATAACTCTTTTTGCTGTCGCTTCGGAAGCCGGAGACCGTAATATACCGGTAGAGGTGGCACAACTCACCGACAGTTTGAAAAAACAGTTTGCACCGGACAGGCGTGTGGCATTGCTGGATGTAGATTATTCTTTTTCCGATAAGAATGTGATGCTGCGTGGCGTCACTACTTCGGCAGAAGCGAAAAACGCATTGTTGAAGGAACTGGCAAGAAAAGGCTATGCCGTGATGGACTGTCTTGAACTGCTTCCCGATGTGAAGGGGCTGGAAGGCAAAACCTGCGGTATTATCAATGTGTCTGTGGCAAATATGCGTGTCGCCCCGGATTTCTCATCGGAAATGATGACACAGAGTCTGATGGGGATGCCAGTGCGCGTATTGCAGCGCGATGGCTGGGTGCGTATCCAGACTCCCGACAATTATATCGCTTGGGTGCATCGTGTAGGTGTACATCCGGTGACCGAAGAAGAAATGGCTGCGTGGAACAAGGCGGAAAAGATCGTTGTGACTGCTCATTACGGTTTTGTCTATTCCGAACCGAACCAAACTTCACAAACGGTTTCGGACGTTGTGGCCGGCAACCGTTTGAAGTGGGAAGGGAGCAAGGGAGCTTTCTACAAGGTGACCTATCCCGACGGTCGCCGGGGATACATCTCCAAATCCATAGCCATGCCCGAGAAGAAATGGCGTTCCGGCTTGCAGCAGGATGCCGCCGGCATTATCCGTACGGCACACACCATGATGGGAATACCTTATCTTTGGGCGGGAACTTCATCGAAAGGTGTGGATTGCAGCGGATTCATGCGTACCATACTTTTTATGCACGACATCATTATACCACGTGATGCTTCCCAGCAGGCTTATGTGGGCGAGCATATAGACATTGCAGCCGATTTCTCCAACCTGCAACCGGGCGATTTGATATTCTTCGGCCGCAAGGCAACTCCAGAACGTAAAGAACGGGTCGTACACGTGGGTATGTATATTGGCGGCAAGCGTTTCATCCATTCGCAGGGCGATGTGCATATCAGCAGTTTCGACCCGGCAGATGAATTGTTCGATGAGTACAATCTCGGGCGGTTGCTGTTCGCTACGCGCGTATTACCTTATATAAATAAGGAAGAGGGATTAAACACAACGGAAACCAATGAATACTATAAATGACATGCAAAACAGAAGAGACTTTTTAAAGACCGCCGCCTTTGCCGCCTTAGGTTCGGGTATGGCTATCAATAGCGTATTGGCAGGTGAGGGTGCGGCGCCTGCTTTGTTCAATATCAATAAGAGTGGCGTTACGCCTAAGATGAAGCTGCGTTTCTTTCCGTATGAACTGAGGTTGCGTCATGTGTTTACGGTGGCTGCTTATTCGCGCACCACCACTCCCGATGTGCAGGTCGAAATAGAGTATGACGGCATCATCGGTTATGGTGAAGCTTCCATGCCGCCCTACCTGCAGCACGAATTGGGCACGATGGACAGCGTATTGGCTTTCTTGAAGAAAGTGCAGGATGTTATCGGGCAGTTCTCCGACCCTTTCCGGTTGGAAGATATCCTGAGTTATATAGACAGTCTCTCTGCAGGAGATTCGGCGGCCAAGACTGCGGTGGATATTGCCTTACATGATTTGGTGGGTAAATTGTTGCAGGCCCCCTGGTATAAAATCTGGGGATTGGATAAGGAGAAAGCGCCTTCTACCACCTTTACCATCGGTATTGATACGCCCGATGTGGTACGTGAAAAGACCAAAGAGTGTGCCGGGCAGTTCAATATCCTGAAGGTGAAGCTGGGGCGCGACAACGATAAGGAGATGATCGAGACCATCCGCTCGGTAACCGACCTGCCTATCGCCATTGACGCCAATCAGGGCTGGAAAGACAAACACTATGCGCTTGATATGATTCACTGGCTGAAAGAGAAAGGCATTGTGATGATAGAACAGCCCATGCCTAAAGAGCAGTTGGATGATATTGCGTGGGTAACCGGGCAAAGTCCGTTGCCGGTATTTGCAGATGAATCCATCCAACGCTTAAAGGATATAGTAGGGCTGAAAGATGCTTTTACCGGCATCAATATCAAGCTGATGAAATGTACCGGTATGCGTGAGGCATGGAAGATGGTGACACTGGCGCGTGCTTTGGGCATGAAAGTCATGGTGGGGTGCATGACCGAAACTTCGTGTGCCATTTCTGCGGCTGCACAATTCTCTCCGGCAGTCGATTTTGCCGATTTGGACGGCAGTTTGCTGATAGCCAACGACCGTTTCAAGGGAATGGAAGTTGTAAAGGGAAAGATTACACTGCCGGACTTGCCGGGTATTGGAGTCGTGAAGATATAAAAGTACGGAAATCATACGGTGACAGGTGCTCCTGATATAAACTGATTTACTTATATAATCCATGAAGAATCTGCTATATATTGTCTTTTTGTTTGTTTTTGTTTCTGCTTGCAGCACGAAACCGGAGAATAAACCATACAGTTGGGATGATGATTTGCACCAGCGTCTGCTTACGGATTTTTGTTTGACGGAATCTCAGGTCAAGGACTATATCAGAAAGTATATCCCTGATGTAACGGACGAACAGATGCGGCAGTGGGAAGCATCCAATGCTTTGGAGTGCATGGCTCTGGATGGCGAAAAACGCTATTTCCGTAATGCCGGCCCTAATCTGTTCCGTGTGGATTCTGCCTGCTATGATATAAAGATAGCCAAAGAGGGCACTGCTCTAAGCGGAAGTGAGAAGGTGAACAAAGAGAATCTGCCCGAAGTGATTACCGCTGTGAAGAAAGAAAACAAGGCGATAGTCGCTCCTAAGCGGATGCGTGTCACTTATACGCTGACGGTAGACACCAATGCCGTTCCTGCCGGAAAGCTGGTTCGCTGCTGGTTGCCTTATCCCCGTACCGACCAGGCCCGGCAGCGGGATGTGAAGTTCATCTCTGCCAGTGAGCCGGAGTATGTCTTTTCTCCGCAAGAGTGCCGGCATAGCACGCTCTATATGGAAAAGCGTGCGGTACAAGGAGAGCCTACCGTGTTCTCCGAAACATTTGAATATACCTCCTGCGGAGAGTGGCATAATCTGTGTGCGGAAGATGTTCTGCCTTATGATACGACTGCCGCTCTTTATAAAGAGTATACCGCCGAGCGGGAGAAACACATCGTTTTCTCTCCGCGGCTGCGTGAGTTGGCTGCCAAATTGACAGCCGGTGAAACCAATCCTTATTTAAAGGCGAAGCGCATCTTCCGTTGGATTAACGATCACTTCCCCTGGGCATCTGCCCGCGAGTATTCCACGATTGAGAATATTCCGGAATATGTATTGGACAACCGTCACGGCGATTGCGGTCAGGTCAGCCTTTTATTCATAACCTTATGCCGCATCAGCGGCATTCCCGCACATTTTCAGAGCGGGTTCATGATGCATCCCCGTGCTTGGAACCTGCACGATTGGGCGGAAGTATATTTTGAAGGTGTTGGGTGGGTGCCTGTAGACCAATCGTTCGGAATCCCGGCTTTTGCCCGCAATGCCGATGAAGAGTATTTCTTCCTGGGTGGTATCGACTCCTGGCGCATGATTGTAAATACCGATTACGGCATGCCGTTAGTGCCCGAAAAGAAGTATCCGCGTAGCGAAACCGTAGATTTCCAGCGCGGCGAGGTAGAGTGGGAAGGTGGAAACCTTTATTTTCCGCAATGGAGTTACCATATGGACATCGATTACCTTAATTATTAAGGCATGGCATACAGCTTGAAAACAGATGATGTGTTGAGGCGAAACGCATCATCTGTTGAACCCTCAACGCATCATCCGTTACAGGCAAACGGATGGTGCGTTTTTGTTTTGTCTATCTGTCAGTCTTTTAACAGACAGTAATCGTGCATAAATGCTAATTTGTCAGCCTCTGCCGTTAACCGCTGTTAAGTCCCAAATATTCACTGTTAAAAGAGAACAAAAAAGAGTGACAAGCGGAATAACAGAACGATTTTTGTCGTTATTTTAACGTCAGAATGTTAAATGAGATTTGAATATTAACAATTAAAGAAAATAGAAAGTAATATGAAACAGACAACAAAAAACATCCTTGGAGTTGCAGCCATTGTAGTTCTGAGTGCAGGAGTGGCCGGCGTTACCACTTATAAGATGCAGAATAAGGAAAAGTCTGCTACATTCAGCGAATTGTTCCAGCAGAACCCTAATAATTTACGGTTGGCTGCTTATAACGCGACGGATGCGCAGCCTGTTGACCTGACGCAAGCGGCAGAAAGTTCGGTTCATGCCGTAGTACATATACGTGCCAAACAGTTGAGCAAGACTCAGACAGTGCAGAGCATGCCAGATATTTTTGACTTCTTCTTCGGTGACGGTCGCGGACAGCAGCGCCAGATACAGACCCAGCCGCGTGTAGGTTTCGGTTCCGGTGTGATTATTTCCAAAGACGGCTATATCGTAACCAACAACCACGTGGTTGAGGGTGCTGATGAAATTACCGTGAAACTGAACGATGACCGCGAGTTGAAAGGCCGCATCATCGGTACTGACCCCAGCACCGACCTTGCGTTGATTAAGATTGAGGGTGACGATTTCCCCACAGTACCGGTAGGCAACTCCGACGAATTGAAAGTAGGTGAGTGGGTGTTGGCAGTAGGTAACCCGTTCAACCTGAACTCTACCGTAACAGCCGGTATCGTCAGTGCAAAGGCTCGTGCCATCGGCGCAACGGCGTCCAACGGACAGGCTGCGAATATCCAGTCTTTCATCCAGACGGATGCTGCCATCAATCAGGGCAACAGTGGCGGTGCGCTGGTTAATGCAAGAGGTGAGCTGGTAGGTATCAACGCCATGTTGTATTCACCGACAGGTGCATACTCCGGCTACGGCTTTGCAATCCCCACCAGTATCATGACGAAAGTTGTAGCGGACTTGAAGCAGTTCGGTACGGTACAGCGTGCTTTGCTGGGTATTACCGGTACTACACTGGGCACAGACCTGCAAATGGACGAAAGACTGGCTGAGGAAATGAAGAAGAAAGCCGACGAACTCGGTGTGAAGGAAGGTGTCTTGATTGCCGAAGTTGTAGAGGGTGGTTCTGCTGCCGGTGTGTTGAAGTCGGATGACGTTATCATCGGTATTGACGGTAAGAAGGTGCATAAGTTTACCGATTTGCAGGAAGTGCTGGCTAAGCATCGTCCGGGCGATAAAGTAAAGGTGAAGGTAATCCGTGACAAGAAAGAGAAAGAGTTTGTATTGACGCTGAAGAACTCTCAAGGCAATACGAAAGTAGTGAAAGATGCCGGAATGGAACTGTTGGGTGCAGCTTTCAAGCCTGTATCTTCCGAATTGAAGAGACAACTTAACTTGGGTTACGGTTTGGAAGTAACCGGAGTGTCCAACGGTAAAATGGCAGATGCCGGTATCCGTAAGGGATTCATCATCCTCAAGGCGAACAATGTACAGATGAAGTCGGTAGAGGACATGGAGCAGGTACTGAAAGCTGCCGCCCAATCTCCCGAACAAGTGTTGTTTATCACCGGTATGTTCCCGTCGGGCAAGCGTGCAAGTTATGCTGTTGATTTGAGCCAGGAATAACAAAAACATGATAATCAGGTAAGAAGATTGTAATATAAGCAAAGAAAGATGAAAAGAAAGGTGTCGGCGAATACTTGCCGGCATCTTTTTTGTTGTATAAGTAAGGTATAAATAAGGTGAAAAAGTTTCGGCATGTTAGTGTTGTAATAAATAATTTGTCGTAACTTTGCAACCCAAATCTGTATTATAAGAATGAGACAACTAAAAATTACCAAAAGTATCACTAACAGAGAGAGCGCTTCTCTTGACAAGTATTTGCAGGAAATCGGTCGCGAAGACCTCATTACAGTCGAAGAAGAGGTAGAGCTCGCTCAGCGCATCCGCAAGGGTGACCGTGTTGCACTGGAGAAATTGACACGTGCCAATCTGCGTTTCGTTGTATCTGTAGCCAAACAGTACCAGAACCAGGGTTTGAGTTTGCCCGACTTGATTAACGAGGGTAATTTAGGACTGATTAAGGCTGCCGAAAAGTTCGATGAGACACGTGGTTTCAAGTTCATCAGTTATGCAGTATGGTGGATACGTCAGTCCATTTTGCAGGCTTTGGCAGAGCAGTCGCGTATTGTGCGTCTTCCCTTGAACCAGGTAGGCTCGCTGAATAAAATCAGCAAGGCTTTCTCCAAGTTCGAGCAGGAAAACGAACGCCGCCCGTCGCCCGAAGAACTTGCCGATGAACTGGAAATCCCTGTTGACAAAATCTCCGATACGCTGAAGGTTTCCGGCCGCCATATTTCGGTAGACGCGCCTTTCGTTGAAGGAGAAGACAACAGCTTGCTCGATGTGCTGGTCAACGACGACTCTCCTATGGCCGACCGCTCTTTGGTGAACGAGTCTCTTGCGAGGGAAATTGATAGAGCTCTTTCTACGTTAACCGATAGGGAAAAAGAAATCATACAGATGTTTTTCGGTATCGGACAGCAGGAAATGACATTAGAGGAAATCGGCGACAAATTCGGTCTCACACGTGAGCGTGTCCGCCAGATTAAGGAAAAAGCAATCAGAAGATTAAGACAAAGTAATCGTAGTAAATTGCTCAAATCTTATTTGGGATAAATAAGAATATCGGTTTCTGACAAATAAAAGAAATTAAGAAAACCGGTCTGTCCAGAGTGGATGGCCGGTTTTTTTATTATCTTTGCCCCATTAAACAATCAAAAAGAAGTTATGAAGCACATAAAAATAGTATTTGCAGTGATGCTCGTATTTACTTTGTGTACAGCGTTTACAATGAAAAGCCATAAGCCTGTTTATGCTTTTGGCGTAGCGGCGTCTTTCAATGATTCGGTAGTGTATTGTACGGAAATCCAAGTATTGGACAGTACGGCACTGGACAAGAACGGCTTTTTGCCCAAGCGTGACTTGTACAGCTATCAATTGAAAAACTATCTGGAATACGATTTGAAGAAACCCGATTATACGTGTATGATCTATTTCAGTGAGAATAAAAAGAAACTGGAAAAGGAAGCTGTCAAGGTAAAGGCGAAGTATAAGAAGAGCACAATGGTGTTGCAGGCTATTACGTCGGATAAGTTCAGTTTTAAGAAGCCGGAAGAGTAATCGGTGCGTTGCAACAATTATACGATACCTATGAGAATGAAGCTTTATACATTGCTGTGCATATCTTTTTTCCTTTTGTTTACGGCTTGTAATCAAGATGATGATCCGGTGCCACCTGAGGTAGGAAGTAGAACCGTGCTTGTTTACATTGTAGCGGATAATAACTTGTCGTCATTTGCGAAGGAAGATGTGGAAGAGATGATTGCAGGCATGGAATCCGTTGATTTGTCATCCAGTAACTTGCTGGTATATCAGGATGACAGGGTAGCACCAGTTTTGTTCCGGATCTCTAGAAACAAGAAAGGGCGTTTGGAGAAGGAGATAATCAAGGAGTATGCAGAGCAGGTATCCACGAAGGCCTCTGTGATGAAGGAGGTAATGCACCGTGCTTTCTATGAATATCCGGCAGACAGTTACGGTTTGGTTTACTGGTCGCACGCAGACGGCTGGATTCCTTATCCGGTACCTTCGGCTTCTACACGCTGGATAGGGCAGGATACAGGAGAGGGGCAGGATAACCGTATGAATATATCTGACTTTGTTGATGTATTGGATGACGGGATGCCTCACTTTGACTTTATAATGTTTGACGCATGCTTTATGATGTCTGTAGAAGTGGCTTATGAGGTGCGTAATTATACCGATTATTATATCGGTTCGCCTACGGAGAATCCGGGTCCGGGCGCTCCTTATGACAAGGTTGTTCCTTATATGTTTAAACCGGGCGCGGCTGCACAAATGGCAGAAGCCTACTTTAATCATTATAAGGATAATTATAAAGCAGGAGAGGGTATCTCGAATGCAAACTGGACAGGCGGAACTTCCATTTGCGCTGTAAGGACAGATGCGTTGGATGATTTGGCGGATGTGACAGGGCAACTCTTGGAGCGCGCGGACAACGAAAGCGTGCCTTCTTTTAATACGGTGTTTGATTATGATAAGCGGGATATGGAAGAAGGACATGTCGGTTACTATGATTTCTCGCAGATGATGGAAATGCGGCTGGATGCCGATGCTTATGTTGCTTGGAAGAATGTGTTTGATGCTTCTATTGTCTATTGGAATACTACAGATAAAAATTACTCCATGTTCAAAAGAATGTTTTCAATGGAAGGAACAAACGGCATTACGCATTATATCCCCCTTTCGGTTGATTCCAAAGCTGCTGAGGCTTACCGTTCCATGGCTTGGTATAAAGCTGCGGGACTCGAAAATATGGGCTGGTAGTATGTAGTAGGAATAGAAAGGACTTTGAATATGATATGGTTATAATGGAGATGCGTCCGAGAGGATGCATCTCTTTTTTTATGTTTTTCGTTATATTTTATAACTTGCAATGATTAAACTGCATGTTTTTAATAATAGCTTATTCTTCTTGTTATACAGGCATAATATATTATTAAATAGTATATTAACATTATTTTCCTAAGGAAACTATTTTATATTGGAAATTATTACTTCCTTTGCAGTATCAAACTAAAAAGAAAGAAATATGAAATATGTAATTATCGGTGGCGTTGCAGGTGGAGCCACGGCTGCTGCCCGGTTAAGAAGAATAGATGAGCAAGCTGAAATCATTTTATTGGAGAAAGGCAAATACATTTCCTATGCCAATTGCGGATTACCTTATTATATAGGCGGTGTTATCGCCGATCGCGAAAAACTATTGGTTCAGACTCCCGCATCATTCGGTAAACGTTTCCGTATCGATGTGCGGGTAGAGAACGAAGTAATCGCAATCGATCCGGAAAAGAAAACATTGACTATCCGTAAAGCAGATGGAAAGGAATATGAAGAAACCTATGACAAACTTCTGCTTTCTCCGGGAGCCAATCCGGTGAAACCGCCTTTGGAAGGCATTGACTCGGAAGGTATCTTTACGCTTCGCAATGTAGAAGATACCGACCGGATTAAGGCTTATATCACAGACAAGCAAGTAAAACGCGCAGTTGTAGTAGGCGCAGGCTTCATCGGACTTGAGATGGCGGAAAACCTGCATCATGCGGGCGTTACGGTTTCTGTTGTAGAGATGGGCAATCAGGTTATGGCGCCTATCGACTTCTCCATGGCTGCACCTATTCACCGGCATCTGATCGAAAAAGGCGTTTCTCTTTATCTGGAAGAGGGCGTTACCCGTTTCCGGCGTACTGAAGAGGGAATTACCGTTTTTCTGAAAAGCGGAAAAACGATTCCTGCCGATATGGTATTGCTTTCTATCGGTGTGCGTCCGGCAACGGCATTGGCGCAACAGGCAGGTTTGGAGTTGGGCGAAACGGGCGGTATCCGGGTAGACGAGCACTTGGAAACTTCCGTAAAAGACATCTATGCTGTGGGCGATGCCATTGAATATCCCCATCCGCTGACCGGAAAACCGTGGCTCAACTATCTGGCCAATCCGGCAAACCGTCAGGGACGCATCGTTGCCGATAATATGGCCTTGGGCAATACCACATCCTACGAAGGAGCTATCGGTACATCCATCGCCAAAGTCTTTGATATGACGGTAGCTTCTACCGGACTTGCCGCCAAGCGTCTGAAACAATGGGGTATGGAGTATCAAAGCTCGGTAACCCATTCTGCTTCGCATGCAGGTTATTATCCCGATGCGTTGCCTCTGACCTTGAAACTGACGTTCCATCCGAAAACCGGAAAACTCTATGGTGCGCAATGCGTAGGCTACGAGGGAGTGGATAAGCGCATCGACCAGATAGCGGGACTTATCAAACATGGCGGAACCGTTTACGATTTGATGGAAACGGAGCACACCTATGCACCGCCTTTCTCATCGGCAAAAGACCCTATTGCCATAGCCGGATACGTGGCTTCCAATATTATCAGCGGCGCCATGCCGGTTATTTCCTGGCGCGAACTGGCAGAGAAGAAAGACGAAGTAATGCTGATAGATACCCGTACCCCTGAAGAATTCTCGTTCGGAACGATTCCGGGAGCTGTCAATATCCCGCTGGACGAGATGCGCGACCGTTTGTCGGAAATACCGGCGGATAAGCCCGTCGTGCTTTTCTGTGCCGTAGGTTTGCGCGGATATTTGGCACAACGTATTCTGATAGGACGCGGTTATCGCAATACGGCCAACTTGATAGGCGGATATAAGACCTATTCTACAGCAGTGGCGCCCATTCCTGCTCCTACGGCATCATCGCCGGCTCAGCCTGCTGCATCCGCTCCGTCGCAATCGGCACAGAGCGGTTCTGCCAAAGAGCCTTTGAGGGTTAATGCCTGCGGCCTGCAATGTCCCGGCCCTATCATGCAGGTAAAGAAAGCCATGGACAGCATCGCTCCGGGCGAGCGGGTGGAAATTGTGGCGACCGATGCCGGATTCGCACGTGATGCTTCTGCCTGGTGTGCCACTACGGGCAACAAGCTGATAGAGAAAAAGGAAGAAAAAGGACGCTACACGGTATTGCTTGAAAAAGGCGATGAGGCTTGTGCCTGCCCGTCGTCTCTTCCGGCAGCAGGCGGACGGGGAAAAACTTTAATTCTTTTTAGCGATGATTTAGACAAGGCTTTAGCTACCTTTGTACTCGCTAACGGCGCAGCGGCAACCGGACAGAAAGTGTCGATATTCTTCACCTTCTGGGGATTGAATGTCTTGAAGAAGATACAGAAACCCCGGACAGAGAAAGATATTTTCGGAAAGATGTTCGGTATGATGCTTCCGTCCAGTTCATTGCGGCTGAAACTGTCCAAAATGAATATGATGGGCTTGGGCAGCAGGATGATGCGCTTCCTGATGAAGCGGAAAGGAATAGATTCTTTGGAATCGTTGCGTTCTCAGGCGTTGGCGCAAGGAGTTGAGTTTATTGCTTGTCAGATGTCTATGGATATGATGGGCATCCGGCGCGAAGAATTGCTGGACGAAGTTACCATAGGCGGTGTGGCGACCTATATGGAGCGCGCGGACAAGGCGAATGTGAATCTATTTATATAAACGGAATAATGGAAACTTTATGTAGAATCCGCGATATTTACCGGGCGATAGCCGAGTTTGAAGTAAAATTCATGCAGGAGTTTGACTTGTCGTTGAATGAGGGTATGCTGTTGTGTACCCTGCTCAATACGCCCAAACTCACCTCCAGCGAGATAGCGGAAGCGCTCGGACTGTCAGCTTCCAATACTTCCAAGGTAATCCGCTCGGTAGAGGACAAGAAGCTGATTACCCGACTGGTGGGAAAAACGGATAAGCGTCAGATGCACTTTGCGCTGACGCCGGAAGGGAAGAGCCGTATTACGGTCATTAAAAACAGCACTCCCGAAATTCCGGCCCTATTGCAGGAGATTGTTTAGGGAGAGGCTTTCCGGTTTATTCATGGTGATACGGCCCGCCGTTCAGTATGGTCATGGCACGGTATAACTGCTCCACAAAGATAAGTCTTATCATCTGATGCGAAAAGGTCATGCGCGAAAGAGACAGCTTTTCGTGTGCCGCTTCATAGACTTTGGGGGAGAAGCCGTAAGGGCCGCCAATAATAAAAACCAGCCGTTTGTTTACGGTGTTCATCTTGCGCTTCATATAGTCTGCGAACTCTATGGAGCGCATTTCTTTTCCGCCCTCATCCAGCAGCACCACCACATCGCCCGGTTGGAGCGCTTTCAGTATCAGTTCGCCCTCTTTTTCTTTTTGTACGTCTGCGGAGAGGCTTTTGGTATTTTTCAGTTCCGGGATAACTTCCATATCGAACGAGAGATAGCGTCGCGTGCGCTGTATGTAGTCATTGATGGCTGTAATAAAGTGCTGTTCTACGGTTCGTCCTACGACGAGCAAGGTCATTTTCATATGAATTACTGATTTTCGTGCAAAAATAATCCTTTCCTGTGAGAATGTCGCTTTTCTTTTCTTGTTATTTATAAGATTTGCTTACCTTTGCCTATCATTAATACTTGTGAAAATGAATAAACGAGTAGTAATATTATGGCTCTGCTTCTTTGTCTGGACAGTTTCGCTTATGGCACAAGACGTACCGGCAGGAGTGGTCGCCGCCTTTAAAAAAGGAAATTCTCAGGAACTGAACGGGTATCTGAGTGATAAAGTGGAACTGATTCTGGAGAGTCGTTCAATCAATGTCGACAACCAAGCGGCAGAGAAAAAGATGGCATCTTTCTTTTCCGGTAATCGGGTGAGCGGTTTTACGGTGAATCACCAGGGAAAGCGCAATGAGTCGAGTTTCATAGTCGGTACGTTGACAACCGCGAACGGAAACTTCCGGGTGAATTGTTTCTTTAGAAAAGTGGCAGGCAAATATGTGATACACCAAATAAGAATAGATAAGACAAATGAATAAGGAAGAAGAATTGATTGACAGGCTGATTGACCTGGCCTTTGCCGAAGATATAGGCGATGGTGACCACACCACCCTTTCGTGCATTCCTGCTACGGCAATGGGCAAATCCAAGCTTTTGATTAAAGAAGCCGGTATTCTTGCCGGTATCGAGGTTGCTAAAGAAGTGTTCCGTCGTTTCGACCCCACCATGAAAGTGGAAGTATTCATCAATGACGGCACTGAAGTGAAGCCGGGCGACGTGGCTATGGTTGTGGAAGGCAAGGTGCAGTCTTTGTTGCAGACCGAACGCCTGATGCTGAACATTATGCAGCGTATGAGCGGCATCGCTACCATGACCCATAAGTATGCCGAGAAGCTGAAAGGTACGAATACCCGTGTGCTCGATACCCGTAAGACGACTCCGGGCATGCGTATTCTGGAGAAGATGGCTGTGAAGATAGGTGGCGGCGTGAACCATCGAATCGGTCTGTTCGACATGATTCTGCTGAAAGACAATCATGTTGACTTCGCCGGCGGTATCGACAAGGCCATTACCCGTGCCAAGGAATATTGCAAGGAGAAGGGCAAGGACCTCAAGATAGAAATTGAAGTACGTAACTTCGACGAACTGCAACAGGTACTCGATTTGGGCGGTGTAGACCGTATCATGTTCGATAACTTTACACCCGAAATGACGAAGAAAGCCGTAGAAATGGTAGCAGGCCGTTATGAAACGGAATCTTCCGGCGGCATCACCTTTGACACACTGCGCGACTATGCCGAATGCGGCGTAGACTTTATCTCGGTAGGTGCTTTGACGCATTCCGTAAAAGGATTGGACATGAGCTTCAAAGCCTGCTGATAAAGGCGATATAATACAGGAGAAAGCCTCTCATAGGGAATGCTGCCCGTCAGGGCAGGTCTGTGAGGGGCTTTTTTCTTATGTTATAAAGGGCAAATGATGAAACGGAAAGATATGGATAATCTTATTCTTTAACTTCTTTTTAGAGATTCTATTGCAGCATTCTGCCGGATGCTGCGTCTAACTAACAAACGACGCGAAGAGGCGTCCGTAAAACGAGCACTGACATTGGAAAATGAGATAGAACTGATAGAGGGCTGCCGGGCAGGAAAGGATTCCGCCCGAAAGGAACTTTACACTCTCTATTCCAAGCAGATGCTGGCGGTATGCTACCGTTATACGGGCGATATGGATGCGGCGCACGATGTTTTGCACGATGGCTTTATCAAAATCTTCACCCGCTTCACGTTTCGCGGTGAATGTGCGTTGGGCACGTGGGTAACGAGGGTGATGGTGACACAAGCTATCGACTATCTGCGACGGAAACACCGTTTCAGCCAACTGGTGGTAAACGAAGAACAACTTCCCGATGTGCAGGACGAAGCGAGTATTGCCGAAAGCGGAAGCGGGCTTTCAGAGGAAGTGTTGATGGCGTTTGTAGCGGAACTTCCCGACGGCTGCCGTACCGTGTTCAACTTGTACGTGTTCGAGGAGAAGTCGCACAAGGAGATTGCGGAACTGCTTCATATCAAGGAGCATTCGTCTACCTCGCAGTTGCACCGTGCCAAGTGTATGTTAGCGAAAAGAATTAAAGAATATACTGAATATGAGAGAAAAAGATGAAATAACCGGATTGTTCCGCAGCCGTCTGTCCGGCACAGAGATGACGGTACGCGATGGCTTTTGGGAGCAGTTGCAGGAAGACGCGGCATCTCCGGCTGCAGGCCGGAAGAGAGCGGCTGTTCTTTCTCCTAAATATTATCGGGTGGCAGCTGCCGCATCCGTTATATTTGTGCTGGGAGCCGCTTCGGCCGCTTTCTGGTATTTCTCTCCGAAAGAGGAGATAAAGGAAGCCTTTACGCAAGTGGCTGCTTTGACGCCGGAAGGCAGTCTGGACGGAGATGTGGTGCAGGAATCTTTTCCATCTATCCATCAGGCAACCCCGATGGTGCGGAATTCCGGTACAAAACCACCTGCCGATGGAATTCCCGCAGGCATGACTGCCCAATCGGAAACTGAGAGCGAGTCTGTTTCCGTCCGGCTTTCCATCACTATCAGGCAGCGGGTGCAGCAGACCGGTGACGGTTACTTCAGCAATAGTGCCGTTGCACAAACCGGCAGTTCTTATCAGAACACCACCGGGCGGGTAAGTTCTGCTTCGGACACCTTTTCCGCTGTTCCTGCGGAAGAAGAGCAGGCAACTACTCCTTTAAAATACCGGAAATCGCGTAAGTGGGCGTTGAAAGCAGCTCTTGGAACCTCTCTTCCTAAAGGGGACTACAATATGCCGCTGACGGCGGCAGTTACAGTGGAACGCAGTCTGAACAGCCGGTTCGCGTTGGAAACGGGTATTCTGTATAATCGCTTGCATGCCGACCGCACGCTCCATACTTTAGGGATTCCCGTAAAATTGAATATGACATTGGCAAGTACTCCCAAACTCGATTTATATGCCACTGTAGGCGGAACTGCCGAAAAGTGCATTGCCGGCGCTGCGGATAACGGCTTTAATGCGGAACCCGTTCAACTGTCGGTAGCGGCAGGAGTAGGGGTGCGTTACAGATTGAATGACCGGTTTGCTTTGTTTGCCGAGCCTTCGGTTTCCCACCATTTCGGTACGGACTCCGAAACCGGAACCTTGCGGACGGAACGCCCTACGAACCTGAATCTTTTGTGTGGAGTGCGCATGACTTATTAACCTTAAAGACAATACAACAAAATGAAGACTCTCTGTAAACTATATAAATACGGATATCTGATACTTGCAATGGCAGCTTGCCTTATGCTTGCATCCTGCGGTAAAGAATCGCTGGATTACAATCATCCGGATGTAGATTTGTTTGTAAAACAACTGAAAACCGGCAAATATTCTACTCAAAGTCCTGAAGGACTGAGTAATGTTCCCAAGTTTGCCAAAGAAGATATTGAAGAACTCCTGAAGTATGCCGAGGATTTGACGGTAATACCTTCTTTTCCGTTGGCTCCCGTATCCTATTCGGCAGGCGGAAAACTGCGGTTAGGCGAATGTATCTTGTGGACGGTGGAAACGATTCGTTTGGGACATAATGCTTCGATGGGGTGTAAGATGGTGCATACCGATGCCGAGAATTATGAAGGCATCTACTTCCTGACCGATGAGGAGGTGCTCGATGCAGCCGCCCGTTATCGCCGTTGGTGGGAAGGCCGGAAATATCCGCGTACCATGTGGACTATAGACCCCTGTTACGATGAACCGCTTTGCGGAAGCAGCTATATGTGGTGGTGAGATTAGGTATAAAGTGTAAGGTATAAAAAACAATCGGGGTGAAGTATTCTATTCTCTTTTTGGGGTTGCTTTGTGCGGTAACCTTTCCTCTTTACGCTCAAGAGTGGACGCCGCAAGACTCTTTGCGTCTGCACCGGTTGCTGGATGGCGGGGGGGAGATGAAGCTGAATCCGGATGTATTGAAGGAAATGGGCGTTGATGCTCCTTTGGGCTCTCCAAAGGCTGATGTAAGTAAGACGTGGATGGACTTTGATGCTTCCTTACCCGCAATGCCTCGGATGCCGGAGAAAAAGGTAGTGCTTACCTTACGGCCTTATACCGCAAACACCAAATACAACTGGGATCCCGTCTATCAGAAGAAGATTACGGTGAACAAGAATACATGGCGGGGCAATCCGTTCTACGAACTGATCAGGCTTAAAATCTATACAGACTGGGCAAAGCGTCCGTTGGATGCCGGGCCGCGTGAGAGTATCGAACAGATAGAAGCTACCGGTTTGCGCTATATGGTGACCGAACGTGCCAACAATATGGCAGTGGGGAGTTGGCGAAGTGTCGGCGGTGGTGGCATTGCAGGTGATTTCATGCGTCCTTTTACAAAAGATTTCTGGAACAGGAAAGCTGCCAGACGCCGTGCACGTACTTTGGAAGTATTAAGGACTTACGGCGATTCCATAACTGCCCGCCGTAAAGAGACGATTATCAAATAGGGATATTCCGCTTTGAGTATTGAACTTTATTTCTCCGCTTCTTGTTTTCATAAAAATAAACCTTTAAAGGATAAATTAATGAATAGAATAACTTCTTTGTTTGGAATAAAATACCCCGTCATTCAGGGCGGTATGGTATGGTGCAGTGGCTGGCGGTTGGCGTCGGCAGTAAGTAATGCCGGTGGTTTGGGGCTGTTGGGTGCAGGCTCCATGCATCCCGAAACTTTACGTGAGCATATACGGAAGTGCCGTGCGGCTACGCATCATTCGTTTGGAGTGAACATTCCTTTAATGTATCCCCAGATAGAGGAAATCATGCAGATTGTGGTAGATGAGGGGGTGCGTATCGTGTTTACTTCGGCCGGAAACCCTACGACATGGACCGCTTGGCTGAAGCAGCATGGCATTACAGTGGTGCATGTTGTTTCGTCATCGCGTTTTGCCATGAAAGCCGAGGCTGCCGGTGTAGATGCCATCGTGGCCGAGGGCTTTGAAGCCGGCGGACATAACGGGCGTGAAGAGACGACTACGCTTTGCCTGATACCTGCTGTACGTGCAGTTACCTCACTGCCTTTGATTGCTGCCGGCGGCATTGCTACCGGTGAGGCGATTCTTGCCATGCGTGCTTTGGGGGCCGATGGTGTTCAGGTGGGTACGCGGTTTGCTTTGACCGAAGAAAGTTCAGCCAGCGAAGTGTTTAAAGAATATTGCCTGCATCTGAAAGAGGGGGATACCCGTTTATTATTGAAGAAACTGTCTCCGGTACGTCTGGCCCGCGGTAATTTTCAGCAGGCAGTGGCGGCTGCCGAAGCTGCAGGGGCTAAGGAAGAGGATTTACGTATCCTTTTGTCGAGAGGACGTGCCAAACGCGGCATTTTTGAAGGAGACCTTGAAGAGGGCGAACTTGAAATAGGTCAGGCTTCCGCCTTGCTCAATGAGAAAGGAATACAGACGGTAGCAGAAGTGATGGACGAACTGGTAACAGGTTATCAGCGGGCATGCGAAACGCTTGCCGCCAATGTTTGCGAGCGTTGGGACGTTTGACAGTTGATATAAACGATTTTGCCTATAGTGAAAAATCCTTTTGACGTACATTGTACCGGATTTCCACTATAGGCAAAATTATATGACAGCAAGCCTGCTTTTATCCTTTAGGGGGAATGTTCGGAGCTTTACCGCTGTTGTTGCTGTTGTTTGCTGACGGAGCATTGCCCGTGGGAGAGGCAACGCTTTCGTTTGCAGTGGCCGAAGCGGTTGTTCCGGCAGTTGCCGTAGCCGTGGCGGTTTTGCCTGCAACTTGTGCAGCCGGTTGTTCTTCCCAATGGAACGGTTCGAAAGTGCTGTTCGGGTCAACCCAGCTTGGCTTCTTGGAAGCGTAGATGATGAACGGAGCAATCACCACGACAAGTGCGCCGATGATAAGTACGGAGAACCATACGGTATTGCTGCCGGTAGAAATCTGGCTGGGCGGGATGAAACTCAGTACGAATGCAAGCAGTGAGCCGCAGAAGCCGAGGCCGCCTACAAGCCACATCAGACCGTTACCGCCTTTACCGATACGGAACGGACGGTTCAGTTTCTTCATCTTATAACGCAATACGATGGCTCCGGAGAACATCAGCATATACATGATGAGATAAAGCACCACTGTCAGTTGTGAAAGAATCTGGTAGAAACTCTGTACCGAAGGCATCACCACGAACAGAAGGCTTAATACGGTTACAGCGCCACCTTGTACGAACAGAATGTTCTTTTGTACACCCAGCTTGTTTGTTTTCTGGAAGAACGGAGGCATATAACCTGCCTTGCCCACGGCAAAGATACCTTTGGACGGACCGGCAACCCATGTCAGCACACCTGCCAGCACGCCGAACGCCAGTGCAACGGCTATAACCGGCGACAGCCAGGAAGCATGGATGTAACGGAAGTAATTGTCGAAACCTACCAGCAGACTTTGTGTAAGGCTGATGTCCTTGGCCGGAATAATGACACCCAGAGCGAATGTGCCCAACACGAAGATAAGCACCGTAATCAGTGCGCCGATAAACACAGCCTTCGGATAGTTCTTGGACGGATTGTTTACATCCTTCACGTGGATACCGCCCATCTCCATACCTGCATAAAAGAGGAAGATACTTGCGGCAAGAACCACATTGTCAAAGTTCGTCAGGTCGGGGAAAAAGCTGCTGTGGAAGTCCATATTGGAATGTCCGCCTGTGGCAAGGTAGATAATGCCGAGGACAATCAGTAATCCGGCAGGGATAATTGTACCTACCAGACCGCCGACTTTGGCTACCTTTCCTACCCAGCTCATACCTTTCAGGGAAATGAAAGTTGCCAGCCAGTAGATAACGAGCACCACGACCAGAGTATAGTACTTGTTGTTTGCCAGCGACATGTCGTGTACGTCGTTCATGCCGATGAAAGCGATGGACACAGCACCGAACGTCAGTACCGTAGGATACCAGATTGTACTTTCAATCCACTGCACCCAGATAGCGAGGAAGCCGAGTTTCTTTCCGTAGGCTTCACCCACCCAGCGGAACACACCGCCTTGTTTGTCTTGAAACATTGCAGCCAGTTCCGCAGCCACGAGTGACGTAGGGATAAGAAAGACAATGGCTGCAAATAAATAATAGAAGGCCGAACTCATTCCGTACACGGCCTCGGCGGGCAGTCCACGCAGGGATACTACAGCCGTCACATTCATGATTGCCAGGGTAAACACTCCCAGCTTCACTGTTTGTTTAATATTTGCCATAAGTTAAGGTTTTTGGTGAAAAATATATTCGAAATCAGCGTTTATAACAACCCTTGGGAATAGTTGTTCCCGGCGGGTAGAGGAAAATCCCGGCTTTAACAATTAAGGAGCGCTCTTTGCCGGTTCCTGTTCTATCTTTTTGTAATAGTCTTGCTTTTCCTTGTTGCGCCGCTCTACCAGGCTCGTTACGTATACTGTGAAAATGGGGAACATCATCATGCCCAGCGCTGCCAGCAGCACGGACAGTACCCGCCCTGTGACGGTGACCGCTATTATATTGGAGCCTACCGTAGTTACATCCATGAACGCCCACCACAAGGCGTCGCCATACCCCTTTACCAGAGGATTGCTCCCATGCTCCATGACGTAGAATGCAAGGCTTGAGAAATAGACGGTAGCCAGCAGCATTGTCAGGTAAGATACGAACAAGCCCGATGCGCGGTTGTACGTCAGCCATCCCACCACGATGGCCATGGCATAGCCGCCCCGTACCAATGGGATGAAACGCAGCATATAGGTGACTTCGGGTGAGAAAGTCCAGCCCATATAGGCAATGATATTCTGATAAGGAATAGCTACCAGCAGAAAGATGAAATGAGTGGCTACATAACGCATCTTGTCTGTTGCCAGGAACCATTCCAGTACAAAGTCCGCCAGGAACAATGCGCAAATCCATAGCTGTACTTCCATGTACACCGATTGCTCGTAGAAGGGGATGCCTTTGAACGTATCAATGGAGATGCTGATAACCAGGAACAGCGAAAGCAGCAGGATGATAACATGCAATATGCCGTATATCCCTTTCTTTCGTAAAACGAATTCCGATAGAGCCATTTTCATAATGAAGGTCTGTTTGGTTACGGAATTGCCGTCGGCAACCCGTAATTCATCATTAAAGAGGTTGCCCCTCAGCGTCCGTAACGTTTTCGGAGCAACCTTGGAAAAAAGAGTACGAGAGATTATTCTGTAATTGTCACATTGTCGCCGTTGAATACGCCCAGGCCGAGCTTGTTCATGATGAACTTGACGGCCAGTTGCGCCTTGACGGAGTTACCGGCTTCGTCCAACGGTGGAGCGAAAGCGGAAACGCCCATCACACCGGGCAATACGGCCATTACGCCACCGCCTACGCCGCTCTTGGCAGGTATGCCGGCAGTGTACATCCAGTCGCCCGAATGCTCGTAGAAGCCCACGGTAGAAATCATTGAAGTGATTTTCGGTGCGAGCCCCGCATCGAATACGCTTTGTCTGGTAACGGGATTGACGCCGTTGTTGGCAATCGTTCCGGCTGCAATGCCCAATTGTTCGGCTGTGATGCCCAGCGAGCATTGGCGGGTATAAAGGTCGAGCGCCACATCCGGATCGTCGTAGATACGGTTGTAATTCTTCAATAACCAGGCAATGGAGCGGTTGTTGAAGTTCGTAGCCGTTTCCGATTTGTACAGTTCGTCGATGAGTTGCGGAGCGGAGCCGCACAGTTCTGTGATATTCTGTACAATGGCATCCCACTTCTTGTCCGGATTGCCCACCGGCTGTACCATGGAGCAAGCGGAGATAGCGCCTGCATTTACCAACGGTGTAGAGGGATGGTCGTTTTCCAGCAAAATGGCAATGATAGAGTTGAACGGCAGTCCTGTTGCATCGGCGCCAATCATATCCAGCACTTTCTGTGCACCGTATTGGCGCAGGATAAGTATGGCGGTATGCACTTTTGAAACGGATTCTATGCCGAAGCGGTAGTCCGTATCTCCGATATTGATGGTTTGTCCGTTCATCAGGCAGATGCTGAGGCCGAACAGCTTGGAGTCTATGTTGGCAAGGTACGGAATATAATCCGCATTCTTGCCGCCGGTTTGTTCTTTCACCTCATTGTAGGCTTCCAGGGCAACTTCCTTGATTTGAGAGATTGATATTTTCTTTTCCATAATCTATATATAGAGAGAGTTTATATGGAATAAGGAATAGGAGACTGGAGTTTCAATCTCCTAAAGCCTTATCCGATACATGGTTTAATGTATGAAAGCAATAAAGCGGTAAGCTGATTCTTGCTTTATTATTTTTTGTGGTGTCTTCCGCCGTGATTGAAGATTTTGCTTTCTACCGGCAGATTCTTATCCTGTGCCATGCGGGTGGGAGTGGGGTAATCCAGTTTCTCCAGTTCGACAATGGCGTTTTTGATGTCGCCCAGCAGCATATCTGCCATGTCGCGGCTGAATCCCTGGCGGACAACGACACGCATTACTACGTAATCTTCCAGTTTGGAAGGCAGTGTATAGGCGGGAACCATCCAGCCTTGTTGCGAGAGTTTATCCTGCAAGTCATACAGTGTCCATTTGGCGGTCTTTGCATACTCCGGTTTCAAGTACCAGATGAACAACGGGTTCACTACTTCATCGGAATAATTCACGAACGGAGCCATTTTTCCGATTTCGTCGTGGATATACTTGGCGATTGTGAGCGAATTGTACTGTACTTCTTTGTAACCCTGGAATCCTAAGCGGATAAACTGGTAATACTGTCCTAAAATCTGTGCGGCAGGACGGGAGAAGTTCAAACCGACTTGCGTGATATTGGCGCCGAGATAATTTACGCTGAATGACATCTCTTCGGGCAGATACTCTTTGCCTTTCCAGCAAACCCAGCCCAGACCCGGATAGACCAAGCCGAACTTGTGACCGCTGACACTGATGGAAAGCACCCATTTCAAACGGAAGTCCCACTTTTTCTCCGGATACAGGAACGGGAGGATGAAACCGCCGCTGGCAGCGTCTACGTGGATGGGAATGTCGTAGCCGGTCTTGGCATTGTATGCGTCGAGCGCTTTGTCGAGCGCTTCAACATCGTCATTCAGTCCTGTCCATGTAACCCCCTGGATAGGTACGATACAGATGGTGTTCTCGTCACACATTTTCAGGGCTTCTTCAGGGTCGAGTGTGGTTTTGTCAAGAGTCAGGGGCACTTCGCGCATTTCAATCTGCCACAGTTGGGCAAACTTTTCCCATACCACCTGGAAACCGGTAGAGATAACGAAGTTCGGCTTATCGAACGGTTTGCCTTGCGCCTGACGTTTCTTGCGCCAGCGCAGCCATGCAGCTACACCGCCCAGCATACACGCTTCGGAAGAACCGATGGCGAGCGCGCCTGTTTTCCAGGTATCTTTTTCCGGAGAGTTCCACAAGTTGGCAACGATGTTGATACATTTACCGTTCATTACGGCGATGCGGGGATACTCGGTTTCATCGATGTAGTTGATGTTGATGGCTTCGTTCATCAGCTTGGTTGCGTATTCGTCCATATAGGTGGTGACGAATGTAGCCAGGTTCAGACGGGGCTGTGTTTGGGCGAAGGTCTCATCCTTCACCATCTGGTAAGCGATTTCGGGAGTCGTAGGCCCGTCTGGTATTTTTTCTACCGGCGAGGGTTGCAACATACGGTTTGAGCCGAATACATCTGTCTTGGCATCTCCTTTTCTGAAATTCAAATCTTCCATATAACTGTAAGTTTTTAAAGGTTTAGGCGGCGGGGACTTTCCCCGTCGAATTTTCCACAACAACGACCCCCGCGAAAGAAAGTTCCGCCGTTTTACATTATTTGGCGTTTATTAAAAGGGCAGGGCGGAAATCCTGGCGCTCTATCGTGCTGTTGCTTTTTAATTATCACTTGTTCTATCCGAACATTCTGTTGCATCGCTTGTTGTCCTTCCACTAACTAATCCGCTTTTAAAATTATGAAGATTAATACCGGACAAGGAACCATTCCTCTTATTACGCTTATAGGTATCTGGTCTGTTTCTGCACTGACCTCATTGCCGGGCTTGGCTGTTTCGCCTATTTTGGGAGAACTTTCTACGATTTTTCCCCATGCCACGGAGTTGGATATACAGATGTTGACTTCTTTGCCTTCCTTGCTGATTATCCCTTTTGTACTATTGGCAGGTAAACTGGCGGAGAAACGCGATTTTATCCGTTTGCTGCGGGTGGGGCTTTGGCTGTTTGCAGCGAGCGGGGTACTTTATTTGTTTTCTTCCAGGATGTGGCAGCTAATGGCTGTCAGCGCTTTGCTCGGTATCGGGGCAGGATTGATTATTCCGCTTTCTACGGGATTGATTTCACGGTATTTTACGGGAGAGTATCGCGTCAGGCAGTTTGGCTATAGCTCTGCCATAACCAATATGACGCTGGTGGTGGCTACGGCTGTAACGGGGTATCTGGCAGAGGTGCACTGGCGTTTGCCTTTTGCCGTTTATCTGTTGCCGTTGATTTCTTTAGTTCTTTCGGCTTATTTAAAGAAGGATGCGGCTTCGGTAACAATCAAGCAGGCGGCGGCTATCATTCCTCCCATTCAATCTACGCCTGTAATCTCCGGTAAATATGGCATACACATACGCCATCTTGTTCAGTTAATGTTATTCTACGGGTTAGTTACTTACGTAGTTCTTGTGGTTACTTTTAACTTGCCTTTCTTGATGGAAGCGCATCACTTTTCAAGCGGTAATTCCGGGCTGATGATTTCTCTGTTTTTCCTTGCCATTATGGCTCCCGGATTTATGTTGGATAGTTTGGTGAAGCTTTTGGGGAATAAAACAAAACTTTACAGCCTTTTGGCTATTGCCATCGGATTACTGTTGATATGGATTTCGCCTACGGAATGGCTCATCGTGCCGGGATGTATTTTAGTAGGTTTGGGCTATGGCATCATCCAACCTCTGATTTACGATAAGACAGTTGATACTGCTATCCCTCAGAAGACAACGCTTGCCCTTGCCTTTGTAATGGTGATGAATTATCTTGCCATACTGCTTTCTCCCTTCATTACAGACTTTTTCCAATGGATATTCCATACCGGTTCGCAAGAATTTCCGTTTATCTTCAATCTGTGCATAACAATATTGATTATGTATTGGGCGTATGCAAAGAAAGAAGAATTCCTGTTTAGTGATAAGTGATTAGCGATTAGGGGTTAGTGGTTAGTGATAAGCGATGAGTGATAAGTTATGCTGCATCGTAATTCATCACTAACCCCTAATCACTTATCGCTAATCGCTTATCACTTATAATTCTATCTCCTCATACCTCATTCCGAACACATCTGCCACTGCCTTATACGTCACTTTCCCTTCTACCACATTCAGTCCCAATGCCAATGCCGGATCATCTTTACAAGCCTGTTTCCAACCTTTGCAAGCTAATGCCACGGTATAAGGCAGCGTTGCATTTGTCAATGCCATAGTGGAAGTAAACGGTACGGCACCGGGAATATTGGCCACCGCATAGTGCACAATGCCATCCACGACATACGTTGGTTCGCTGTGGGTAGTGGGATGGGACGTTTCAAAACAACCGCCCTGGTCGATGGCGACATCCACAAGTACGGTTCCGGGCTTCATCATTTTCAGCATCTCCCTCGTAATCAGATGCGGTGCTTTATCGCCGGGGATAAGTACCGAACCTATCACCAAATCCACGGTAGGCAGTTCCATTTTAATATTGTGAAGCGAGGAATAGAGTGTTTTTACATTCTTGGGCAATACCTCGCTGAGATAGCGCAGACGCGTCAGGTTGACATCCGTAATCATCACTTCCGCACCCATTCCCGCAGCCATTTGTGCGGCATTGGTACCGACTACGCCACCACCTAAAATAAGCACACGCGCAGGGCGGACACCCGGTACGCCACCCATTAGCTTGCCCTTTCCGCCTTGCGGCTTTTCCAAAAAGCGGGCTCCTACCTGGGTAGCCATACGTCCTGCCACTTCACTCATGGGAGTAAGCAGTGGCAAGGAATGGTCATCCTTCTCTACGGTTTCATAGGCGATACATACGGCATCGCTCTCAATCATGGCTTCGGTCAGTAATTTATCGGCTGCAAAGTGGAAATAGGTAAATACCACTTGTCCCTTTTTAATCAGTTTGTACTCAGGTGCAATAGGCTCCTTCACTTTGACAATCATGTCGGCTATGGCATAAACGTCTTCAATGGCAGGTAGGATTTGCGCACCTACGGCGATGTAATCATCGTCAGAGAACCCGCTGTTTGCGCCGGCCGTTGCCTGCACATACACCGTATGACCTTTCTTCACCAACTCGGCTACTCCGGCAGGGGTCATTCCTACACGGTTCTCGTTGTTTTTGATTTCTTTGGGTACTCCGATAATCATAATGTCATCTGTTAATGGTTAAACATGTTGCAAGATAGTGATTTATCTTTCTCATTGTCATTTTGCACAGCGTGTTTTACAACAGAAAACGCCTGCTTTTTTCTTGTGTGTGACGGCAGGATTATTCTTTTTGGGTTAGGCGGAGAGAACTATTCTTTTTATATTTGCATGCATTAAAAAATAGGATATGAACTGTAAGAATATAAAATACCCGATACTTTTCTCTTTTTTGTTTTTTGCAGGCAGCATACAAGGTGGATATGCGCAAGAAGCGTCCGAGGTGGAAACCGGACCGGACATACAGCAGGCATCTTTCACGCCCCCTTTCGATTTTCCGATTGTCTTTTCCGGTAACTTCGGCGAGATACGCTCCAATCACTTTCACGGTGGGCTGGACTTCAAGACCGGCGGAGCCATAGGCAAGCCTGTACATGCTTTGGCAGACGGGCATATCTCGCGCATCCGTGTGACGCACGGTTCGGGATATGTGCTCGATGTGGACTACGATAACGGTTATTCCACTATCAACCGACACCTCAGCGCATTTGTGGGCGATATAGCCCGAAGGGTGAAAGACTTGCAGTATGAACAGGAAAGCTGGGAAGTGGAGATTATCCCCGAACCGGGGGAATATCCGGTAAAGGCGGGGCAGGTGATAGCCCTTAGCGGCAACACGGGTTACTCTTTCGGCCCTCACCTGCATCTGGATATGATTGAGTCGGCAACAGGAGATTATGTCGACCCGCTGCCTTTTTTTATGGAGAAGGTGAAGGACAATATCGCTCCCCGTGCCGAAGGCATCATTTTGTTTCCCCAACCGGGCAAAGGCGTGGTGAACGGAAAGCAGATACACCGGACTTTCCCTGTAAATCCTACCCAGCCTATTACTGCCTGGGGACTGATAGGTGCAGGAATCCGTGCCTATGATCATATGGACGGAGTGGGCAACCGCTACGGCGTGCATACCGTTATTCTCGAAGTGGACGGTGAAGAGGTGTTCCGCAGTGTGGTCGACCGCTTTGCTTACGAAGAAAACCGCTATATCAATTCATGGACGCACGGACAGTACATGAAGTCGTTCATCGAACCCGGCAACCGTCTGCGCATGCTGCATGCTTCCAACGGCAATCGGGGACTGGTGGAAATCAACGAAGAGCGTCCTTACCGATTTGTATATACGCTAAGTGATGCGTTAGGCAACACCTCGAAAGTCCGTTTCACCGTACAAGGGAAGAACACCGAAATTCACCCTGTGGAACATCGCGAGAAGTATGCTTTCAAGTGGGACAGGACCAACTATCTGCAGGAACCCGGCCTGGAATTGGTTGTACCGCGTGGAATGTTGTACGATGACGTTTGGCTGGACTATTCCGTACGTGCCGATAGCGGGGATGTGGCTTTTACTTATCAGCTGCACAATAAGCGTGTCCCTCTGCACGGAGCGTGCGAGATGCGCATCGGCTTGCGGCGCGACCGTCTGGAAGATAAATCGAAGTATTATGTAGCCGGCGTTACGGCGCGGGGCGGAAAATACAGTATAGGCGGCACTTACGAGGACGGTTTCATGAAAGTCCGTATCCGCGACCTGGGCACTTATACGGTAGCGGTAGATACCGTGCCGCCGGAGATAATTCCGCTCAACCCCGGACAGTGGGGGCGTACGGGGCGCATCACCCTCAAGGCCAAGGATAAAGAAACCGGAATAAACAGTTACCGCGGAACGATAGACGGGAAATACGCTCTGTTCGGCAAGCCCAATTCCATCAGCGGCAATCTGGTCTGCGAACTCGACCCGAAGCATGTAAAGAAAGGTGGCAGGCACACTGTGGAAATGACCGTAACCGACGGTCGTGGCAACCGGACTACCGAAGAGTTTCATTTTGTATGGTAACTTTTCACCTGTGACATTGCATTATCAAACAAACCATATAATAACAGAAGTATGAAAAAATTAACTCTCTCCGTCGCATTAGCGGTGGCAACTGTGGTAAACGCATTTGCCTGTACCAACCTCATTGTGGGTAAAAACGCCTCTGCAGACGGTTCTACAATTGTTTCCTATTCTGCCGACTCCTATGGATTGTTCGGCGAGTTATACCATTATCCCGCAGGCATGCACAAAAAGGGTACATGGATTGATGTGCACGAGTGGGACACCGGCAAGTACCTCGGCCGGATAGAACAGGCGCGCCAGACCTACAACGTCATCGGTAATATGAATGAATTCCAGCTTACTATCGGCGAGACAACCTTCGGCGGCCGTCCCGAACTGGTGGATACTACCGGCATCATCGATTACGGTAGTCTTATTTATCTCGGTCTGCAACGTTCCCGTACCGCCCGCGAAGCCATCAAGGTAATGACGGAACTCGTACAGGAATACGGTTATTACAGCAGTGGCGAGTCTTTCACGATTGCCGACCCCAACGAAATCTGGATTATGGAGATGATAGGCAAGGGTCCCGGTGTGCGTGGCGCTGTGTGGGTAGCTGTCCGCGTGCCCGATGATTGCATCTCCGCACATGCCAACCAAAGCCGTATCCACCAGTTCGATATGAGCGACAAGAACAACTGCATGTACTCTCCCGATGTCATTTCCTTTGCCCGCGAGAAAGGTTATTTCGACGGAGTAAACAAGGACTTCAGCTTTGCTAAGGCCTATGCGCCGCTCGATTTTGGCGCTCGCCGTTATTGCGAAGCCCGCGTATGGAGCTATTTCAATATGTTTACCGCCCGAGGCAACGAGTTCTTACCTTATATATTAGGCGATACCGATACACCGATGCCGCTTTTCGTGAAGCCCGACCGTAAAATCTCCGTACAGGACGTAAAGAATGCCATGCGCGACCATTACGAAGGTACTCCTCTCGACATCAGCAAAGATTTCGGCGCCGGACCGTATCACACCCCTTACCGCCTTTCGCCCCTTTCCTTCAAGGTAGGCGACAAGGAATATTTCAACGAACGCCCCATTTCCACCCAGCAGAGCGGTTTCGTGTTCGTGGCGCAGATGCGCTCCACCTTGCCCGATGCCATAGGCGGCGTACTGTGGTTCGGTACGGACGATGCCAACATGACCGTGTTCACTCCCGTATACTGCTGTACGGATAAGGTTCCCGTATGCTATTCGCGTGCAGACGGTGCGGACTACATTACATTCTCCTGGAACTCTTCTTTCTGGATTTTCAACTGGGTTGCCAACATGGTGTATCCCCGTTACGACCTTATGATTGGCGATGTGCGTGCCACGCAGGCCGAACTCGAAAACACTTTCAACGATGCGCAGGAAGGTATCGAGTCTGCCGCCGCCAAACTTTTGGAGAAAGACCCTGCCAAAGCGAAGGCATTCCTGACAAACTATACCAATATGACGGCGCAGAGTACTTTCGACACCTGGAAACGTTTGGGCGAGTTCATCATCGTGAAATACAACGACGGAGTTGTCCGCAAGATGAAAGACGGAAAGTTTGAACGCAATGCCATAGGCCAGCCTGCCGGCGTGGAACGTCCGGGTTATCCGAAGGAATTTCTGGAAGAATATGTAAAACAAACGGGCGACCGCTATAAAATGCCCGATTGATTAGGATATTCAAACTTATTCTTTTACATTTGTGACAGAACAGAAAATGAAGTATTAACCTTTAATATATAAAAAAAGTCTTATGGAAAATCAAGAGCTGATTAAACAGGTGACTGAGAAAGCCGAAAAATGGCTTACCCCGGCATACGATGCCGAAACTCAGGCTGAAGTGAAACGAATGTTGGAAAACCCAGATAAAACCGAACTGATAGAGTGCTTTTATAAAGACCTGGAATTCGGAACGGGCGGTCTGCGCGGTATCATGGGCGCAGGCAGCAACCGCATGAATATCTATACGGTAGGTGCGGCTACCCAGGGATTGGCAAACTATCTGAACAAATGCTTCAAGGACAAAGGACAAATCTCCGTTGTGGTAGGTCACGACTGCCGTAACAACAGCCGCAAGTTCGCCGAAATCTCTGCCGATATTTTCTCGGCAAACGGTATCAAGGTTTATCTCTTCGACGATTTGCGTCCTACTCCGGAAGTTTCCTTCGCTATCCGCCACCTCGGTTGCCAAAGCGGTATCAACCTGACTGCAAGCCACAACCCGAAAGAATACAACGGCTACAAGGCTTATTGGGATGATGGTGCACAGGTACTTGCTCCGCACGACACAGCCATTATCGATGAAGTAAACAAGGTAACCGTTGAGGACATCAAGTTCAAGGGCAACAAAGATTTGATTCAGATTATCGGTGAAGATGTAGACAAGGTATATCTGGACAAGGTTCATACCCTTTCTATCGACCCGGAAGTAATCAAGCGTCAGAAAGATCTCAGCATCGTTTATACTCCGCTTCACGGCGCGGGCAGAACGCTCATCCCCGCTTCTCTGAAAGAATGGGGCTTTGAGAATGTACACTGCGTGCCCGAACAGATGGTGAAGAGCGGTGACTTCCCGACAGTGGTTTCTCCGAATCCCGAAAACGCGGAAGCGCTTTCCATGGCAATCGAACTTGCCAAGAAGATAGACGCCGACATCGTGATGGCAAGCGACCCGGATGCCGACCGCGTAGGTATGGCTTGCAAGGACGACAAGGGCGAATGGGTGCTGATTAACGGTAACCAGACCTGCCTGCTCTTCCTGTACTATATTATCAAGAACCGTATCGCAACCGGCAAGATGCAGCCTACGGACTTTATCGTAAAGACCATTGTGACTACCGAACTTATCAAGGCCGTTGCCGATAAGAACAAGATTGAGATGCTCGACTGCTATACCGGTTTCAAGTGGATTGCACGTGAAATCCGTCTGCGCGAAGGCAAGCAACAATACATCGGCGGCGGTGAAGAAAGCTACGGCTTCCTTGCCGAAGACTTCGTTCGCGATAAAGATGCCGTTTCCGCTTGTTCATTGTTGGCGGAAATCTGTGCATGGGCCAAAGACCAGGGCAAGACGCTGTATGACATCCTGATGGACATCTACGTAGAGTACGGTTTCTCCAAAGAAACTACCGTCAACGTAGTGAAGCCGGGTAAGAGCGGCGCCGATGAAATCAAGGCTATGATGGATAACTTCCGCGCCAACCCGCCGAAAGAAATCGGTGGCTCTGCCGTTTCTTTGACTAAGGACTACAAAACGCTGAAGGCTACCGATGCCAAAGGCAATGTAACCGCTTTGGATATGCCCGAAACATCCAACGTGCTTCAGTACTTTACGGAAGACGGTACAAAGATTTCCGTTCGTCCCTCGGGTACGGAACCTAAGATTAAGTTCTATATCGAGGTGAAAGGCGAAATGGGATGTCCTAAGTGCTATGCCAGCGCAAATGCCGAGGCTGAAAAGAAAGTGGAGGCAGTGCGCAAATCACTCGGTATCTAAGACTGTTTGATTTTCATATATGGAAAGGTGCGGGTGGCAGGATGCTGCTTGCACCTTTTATTTTTGTAGCAGTAAGTAGGTGATAAGCCGGAATGTATTAAGTTTCTTTTATATTCTTTATACCGGTTGGCAAATCAATTCCCGTTAAATGCTGTTCTTATATGCAACAGTAGCCTACAGTTAACAGATAGTACTACAGATTGCGGTTGCACGCCGATTGGTTGATGTGAATGAGAGTCGTTTCATTCGTAGTTGTTCGTTTGCGAGTGCGTGTTTTCCGCAATCTGTTTTTTTGTCTTTTCCTTTAATTATTAATCCGTCCTTTCAATTATTCTCCAGCCACCAGTCAATCAGTTTTCTTGCAATGCTTAGTTTCCGGGGTATTTCGGTAGGTCGTCTTTGGAATAGAATGCGCCGGAACTGAGTTCATCGGCCTGCAGTTTGATTTTCCCGCTTTCATAGTCGGCTATGAATCCTACCATTAATCCGTTGGGATAAGGCCAGGGCTGGCTGCCGAAATAAGTGATGTTTTTTACCTTCAGTCTCGTTTCTTCCATAACTTCCCGTTCTACGCATTGTTCCAACGTTTTGCCCGTTTCGAGAAAGCCGGCTACCAACCCGTGGAACGTGCTGCGGAAGTTGCGTGTATGCACCGGCAATATTTCTTTGCCTTTCCGTATCAGCACGAATGATAGCCGTAGAAACGGGAGGATACATCTCATTGCCGCACTCCGGGCATTTCTTCATGATAGGAGCCTGCTGTTCCATAGGAGTGCCGCATACGGGACAGAAACGGCTGTGGCTGTCCCAATAGAGTATCTGGAATGCTTTTCCCGCTGCCTGGTAATCTGCCAATGGCAGGTAGTCGTAAGAAGCGCGCAAGCCTGTCATTACCCATTCTTCGGTTTCGGGTACAGGCTGTCCAAGTGCGCAAGCCTTTACTTTCTTTCCGCCGGTCAGAGTTACCTCGTGTATTTTGCATCCCGCTGCGGGTGTTACAGGAGGGGTTACTCCATAAGGTATACCGTATTTGTTCTCTCCGTTTGTTGTGTACTCTTTCTTCAGCAGCAGTTGGTCTTTGAAAAAGACGAACCACTGCATGGATTGTTCCATTTCCGTAGTTTCCATTCTTCTGTTAATGCTGAATATTATTTATATAAACTGTGGAGCGGCTTATGCCCCGGCGCCGCAGGATACCTTGCCGGATGAATTTGTTCAGTTCATCGATGGCTGCATGCCTTGTCAGCCCGGTCAGGTGAATATATTCGTTTTTGGTGATGCAAACATTCTCCTGCAGAAACAGCATCAGCCTTTCTTTCCTTGTTTCTTCTGTCGTTTCCGTTTTCTTCGATTTCTTAGTCGGAGAATGTGTCCTTTCCAGTTTTATTCTCTGTCTGATTTTCTTGCGGAATGTGTTGCTGATACGCAAATGCACGTTTTGAAAACGGACAGATTCGGACCTGATTTTCTTTTTCTCATCATCGGTATCCTGAGTGCATTTCAATGAAGTGCTGAAAAATCCCAACTCTCCGAGTTCTACAATGTTGCCGTTGGCAAGCAGGTCGCACAGTTCGTCGATGCAAGCGTCCAGTGCCGCCCCTATAATGTTCTTGGGCAGATGCTGAAACATAGCAACGTGTTCTACAAACTCTTTTTGGGTATAAGTTTCTTTAGGACATATACGGGCATGGAGAGATTTTTTTTCCTCGCTTCCGTTAGGAGAGGGAGTTTCGTAAAGGTCATAGTATGCACTCATGAATAAATTGTTTTGCCACTGCAATGAATAATTTCCATCCCTGCAATGAGTTGTTTTTTTCTTACTAAGAAGTAATCGTCCGATAGCAGTTTCTCTTTCGTCCGACAGGTGTGTAATTTTCGTCCGACATCTGTCGGACGAAAGAAAGACAGATGTCGGACGGAAAGTCCTTACTATGCAAAGATATAGTTTTTAATGATAGGATAACTGTTATTGGGAGAGTATTATTTTATTCTTAACACTCTGATTCCTGTAAACTTCTTATTCCTTTTCAGCATCTGTGCCAATGGCTCTTGGGAGACGACTACCATTTTCTGCGTAGAGGAGGCATGGAGCAGTTTCAATACTCCCTTTTCATAGCAGGCAAGTCCCAGATGGACAACATCCAGCCCGGGAATGTTGGTGGTAATGGCTATGATATCGCCATCCTTTATCCACCCGAATCCTTCATCGGGCAGTTTGTTCTTGGGGATATAATGGAACAGTTGTCCGGAGAGTGACTTTTCTATTTCTTCAATCTTGCTGATGTTTTCGGGAGAAGACTCCAGGTGTTTGTATGCTTTGGGATGCGTGGACATGAAGTTGAGGGACAGCCTTACCGTATCGGGGCTGTTGGCAGCGGTTACGTCTTCCATGAAACCATGTCTGACGCCGTTGTTCACCCAATCGGCAATGTAGTGCAGGCGGGAAGTGTAACCGTTGATTTTGCCATCGCGATAGCGGATGCTTTGCAGGGTGCGTGCATAGTCGGCATTGTCTATCGTGCCATTCTTGACGGGAGAAAGTGCCAGGGCAAGCACATACTCCACAAAAGTGGTGCAATCCACTTCGTCGAAGTTGACTACGAGTTTCTCTTCTTCATTTACTTCCAGCGTATGTGCCACGTAGGGAGTCTTGAGGAAATTCAAACCGTATTTCAGCATGGCATTGTCCGTTTCCTGTGCGGAAACGGACAATGCTATTGCCAAAGTACAGAAGATACAAGGTAAAGTACGGAATATACTGTAGAACCTGTTAAATAAAATCTGGGATATGCCGGATAACGTTTTCATAGCTGGACAGCTTTAATATCTATATATCAAACTCTTGAAATCCGTTCCCTTGTCGAACGGTACAATCGCGAAACCGTAGCTGATGGCATTCTGTCTGCCGGGACGTATCAGATAAGGTTCGTGCGCCAAAGCTCCCCAACTGTCGTCACCGCCTACGCCCATCATGCGGTAGTCTATGAAGAGGTCTACGGAGGGTCCCGGTTGCGGGTCGGTGAGATGGCGGTGATTGGTCTTTTCGGTACGGGGAGAGCCGTTCTCGATAGAGTCACCGCTATCCAGGCTTTCCAGCGGATAGTTGGATACGTTCATTTCGAAAGTGCGGTCGGCAACAAACAGCAGACCTTCTTTTGCTTTGCTGGTGAGGGTGCACCAATAGATGTCCGTGCGGTGGTTGTTTTCTTGCGGACGGACATAAGGCTCGTACATATCTTGGATACCCGATGTGTATTCGCCGATGAACTGTGAGGTGCGGCGGTCGCGGTAATTCTCTTCCGGACCCCGACCGTAGTAGGTCAGCGAGGTGATGCGGGCAGGTAGCTGCATACGCAGTCCCACACGCGGTATCATCGGTGTTTGGGTGTTCTCTGCAACGAAATGGTTGTCTACCTTGATAACGCCGTTGCCGTATATCTTATACGTTATATCCCAGCGGGCATCGGTCTGCGGGAAGCGGTAGGTCACTTTTACCGCCGTAGTATCTTTGTCGCGCACTACGTTGAAGCTTTCGGTTTTCGGCTCCTGATAGCTGGCCTCTTTCCACGCTTTCAAACGGATGGGAAGTTTGGCTCCGTAGTCATTGTCGGTAGGGGCGCGCCAGAAGAAGGGGCGGGGACCTTGCCCGTTATGGATGTACTCCTGCTTCTTGTATCGGTAAGATACCAGCAGGCCGCTTTGCTTGTCGAAGGTTGCCTTGAAGTGCGGACCGGAGAAAACAACTTGCCGGTCGTCTTCTTCCGAACCGGCGAATGCCTGTTTCGGGGCATCTTCCTTATGGAAAGTATGCACATAGGTCTGCTCACGGGCAATGACCGTACCCGCCGGAAGGAACGGTTCGGGAGTACGGATAGCGGCGTAGAACTCTATGCGTACGTCTCCGGTCGAGCTGTTGGTGGCGGGAATGCCGTTGAGGAACGGACTGGTGACGGTCTGTCCCGGTTCGGCCTTGATGTCTTTGATTCGGCCTTTGTAAACCTCTTTGTCGTGATGGCGGACGATGTAATGGAAGTCGTATTTGTCGAGATTGGTGAAGGAGAAATCATTGCGTATCTTTACGACAGAGGCTGCCGGGTCGAAGTCGAAGAACTTGATGTTCTGATACACCTTTCCCATTTCCTCGGTCTGCGGCTTGACGCTGCGGTCGGGATATACTATGCCGTTGATACAGAAGTCGCCGTCGGACGGGGTGCCGTACTCGCCGTAGTCGCCACCGTATGCCCAGTATTTACGGCCGTCAGCGGTCTTGGCGGCAAGTCCCTGGTCTACCCAGTCCCAAATACAGCCGCCTTGCAGGATGGGGTATTTCTCGATGATGTTCCAGTAATCCTGGAAATTGCCGAGGCTGTTGCCCATGGCATGGGCATATTCGCAGAGGATAAGCGGGCGGGTCATTTCGGGGTTCTGTGCGTATTTCTCGATACGGGCGGGACTGTGGTACATGGGGCAGAAGATGTCCGTGTTCCATTCCAGCAGGGCGCGTTCGTATTGCACGGGACGGCTGTCCAATGCTTTCAGCGTATTGTAGGTGACGTAGAAGTTCAGGCCGTTTCCCGCTTCGTTGCCAAGCGACCAGGTGATGATGCAGGGATGGTTCTTGTCGCGCTCGTACATGTTCATGGTACGGTCTATATGCGCTTTTGTAAACAGCGGGTTATTACCCAGCGTGCCGCCTACGTTCAGGTTGTAGCCCATTCCGTGGCTCTCGATATTGGCTTCGTCTATGACGTAGAAGCCATATTGGTCGCACAGCTCATAGAAACGTTCCTGCTGCGGGTAGTGGCAGGTACGGATCGTGTTTATGTTGTACCGTTTCCAAAGTTCGAAATCTTTCAGCATAAGCTCTTCGGGAACGTAATGGCCGGTGTGTTCATTATGCTCGTGATAGTTGACGCCTTTTACGAGGATAGGTTTACCGTTTACCATCAGTTGCTTGTCTTTTATCTCTACGGTGCGGAACCCTACTTTGCAACCGGTGGCCTCGATAACGTCACCGTTGGTATGTTTCAGGCTGATGACGAGCGTGTAGAGGTTAGGCGTCTCGGCTGTCCACTGCAACGGTTCTTTGATTGTCTTTGGGGTGAACTCCACTTTCGTCTGACCGTAGCTTACACGGGTCGAGGATTGGGCAATCAGCTTGTCTTTGCTGTCCAGCAAACGATAGCTTACGAGGAACGGAGTCTCTTTGCCGGTTTCGTTGGCAAACTTCACTTTCAGCTTCAGGATTCCGTTACGGTAATCTCCGTCCAGGGGAGTCTCCGCCTTGAAGTCCGTCAGGTGTATTTGCGGCTGGGCATACATGTAGATGTCCCGTTCGATGCCGCTGATGCGCCAGAAGTCCTGGCACTCCAGATAATTGCCGTCGGAGAAGCGGTGCACCTGTATGGCAATCACGTTCTCGCCTCTGCGGGCAAGGGAAGTGACGTTGAAGCGTGCGGGAGTCTTGGAATCTTTGCTCATGCCTGCAAACTTGCCGTTGAGGTAGTAGAATGCCGCTCCGTGCACTCCGTCGGCGCTCAGGAAGATTTCTTTGTTGTCCCAGTCGGCAGGCAGGGTGAAGGTACGGCGGTAGGTTCCCGTAGGATTCCACTCTTTGGGAACGTAAGGCGGGTTGGGCTTGTCCCAATAGGGGGCATAGCCGGGAGAGCAGAACTCGTACGGCTGGTTGACGTAGATAGGCGTGCCGAAACCTTGCAGCTCCCAATTGCCGGGAACGTCGATGTCCGGCCATTTGCTTACGTCCGTACGGGCATCCATAAAGTCGGTAGGACGGTCGGCGAAGTTCTCCACATAGTTGAATTTCCACTTGCCGTTGAGGGAGATGCGGAATGTTCCGTTCTTACGGTCGTTGACAACGGCATCCGCCTCGTTCGTGTAAGAGGTGAAGGTGCTGCGGGGCGGCTCTTTGTTGATACTTGTGAGCTTGGGATTGGTAATTTGCGCATACCGGTCTTCCTGCGCCGCAAGGGCGACAGGAAGAAAGGCAGCGGCAAGCAATAGTCCGTGTATTTTCATGGTAAGTAAGTTTTAAGGATTGAACAAGTTAATGATGATTGGCGTAAACTGCTGTTACGGAAGCGTTACTTCTTCGGGAAGGTCAGTCCTTCTCTCAGCCATTTTTCCAGCTCGCCGGTCCATTGGCGCTTGTAGGTGAAGCTGTCGCGGAAGCCCCATCCGTGACCGCCGGTGGGATAGACGTGCAGTGTGGCAGGCACTTTCTGTTCGCGCAGGGCGAGGAAGTAACCGATGCCGTTGATGGGCAGTACGGTTGCGTCATCTGCCGACAGCATGATGAAGGCCTGCGGCGTTTTGGGAGATACCTGCCTTTCGAGCGAGTATTTCTGTTCCAGTTCGGCAGTAGGAGTCTCTCCGATAAGGTTTTGGCGGGAACCGCTGTGGGTCACGCCTTTCAGCATGGAGATGACGGGATAGAACAGTATCTGGAAGTCGGGACGGGTAGCGTCGCTGCCGTATAACGTGGCAAGGGAAGCTGCCAGATGTCCGCCTGCGGATGCTCCCATGATACCGATACGGTTGGGGTTGACACCCCATTCCCCGGCATGTTTGCGTACCAGGCGGATGGCTTGCTCGGCATCCGACAGGGGAACCTCGTTGTGCCCGTTCGGCATGCGGTACTTCAGTACCGCATACGTGATGCCTTGCGTCGTGAACCAGGCCGCCATGTCGTGCCCTTCGTGGTTCATGGCAAGACGGGCGTATCCACCGCCGGGGCACATAATGACGGCCATACCGTTGGGCTTTGCCGGACGGTAAACGGTTATGGAAGGATTGGTCACGTTGGCAACGCGGCCGCCTTTCAAATCTTCCTGTTCACCGGTCAGCCCGTTTGTATTGGGAGCTCCGTCGGGCCATAACGGCAGTTCGACGGGACTCTGTGCGGACAACATCGTTGCGGCAAACAGAAGGGATAGAAATAGAATCTTTCTCATGGTGAATATTGTTTTGTATTATCTGAATTTGTTTCAGTGTCCCCGCAGCTTATTTCGTTTTCATCGAAGCCTTGACGAGGTAGAATATCAGGATGGCATAAGCACCCAGCGCCAGCACTTCAGACCATGTATTGCTGAGCCATGCGTCGTTCACCATATTGACACCGCCGAAGCGCATTGCCGCGCTTACCACACCCATCAGCGCACCGCCGGCAATGAAGCCGGACGCCAGCAGCGTACCTTTCTCGCCACGTTCGGCATTGAGGGCTGCATCCTTGCTGCGGCTGGTTACGTACCAGTTTACGGCACCGCCCACTACCAGCGGAACGTTCAGCTCCAACGGGATGAACATGCCCAGTGCAAAAGCCAGTGCAGGAATCTTGCAGGCATTCAGCACGATGGCCAGCACCGCACCGATGCCGTAAAGCAGCCACGGTGCACCTACACCGTTCATCAGCGGTTCGATAACCGCCGCCATTGCGTTGGCCTGCGGAGCAGCCAGTTGTCCGCTGGTAAATCCGTATGTTTTGTTCAGGATAATCATCACACCGCCTACGGTAGCTGCCGAAACGATTGTTCCGAGGAACTTCCACGTCTCCTGTTTCACGGGAGTGCTTCCCAGCCAGTAGCCAATCTTAAGGTCGGTGATGAAACCGCCCGCCATGGAAAGTGCCGTACAAACCACACCGCCCATAACCAGCGCTGCCACCATTCCGCCGGGACCTTTCAGGCCTACCGCCACCATTACTACCGATGCAAGGATAAGCGTCATCAGCGTCATGCCCGATACCGGGTTGGTTCCCACAATGGCAATGGCATTGGCTGCTACGGTGGTGAAGAGGAACGAGATGCCCGCAACGAGCAGGATAGCCACTACCGTGTGCATCAGGTTGCCCTGCATCACATCGAAGTAGAAGAACAGCGTAACCAGTATCAGCGTCACGATAGAACCGATAGCGATAATCTTCATGGAAAGGTCGCGTTGTGTACGCTTCACGTTGGTTTCCGCATCAGCCTTGCCGCCCATTTCCTTGGCAGCCAGCCCTACGGCACTCTTGATGATGCCCCATGACTTGATGATGCCGATGATACCCGCCATTGCAATGCCGCCGATACCGATGCTCTTGGCATAGTACTTGAAGATTTCTTCGGGAGACATGGCACCTACGGTGGCGGTAATCTCCGGATTCCATTGGTTCAGCACGCTGTCGCCCCAGATAAGGGACATGCCGGGAATGATAATCCACCATACGGCAAGCGAGCCGGCGCAGATGATAGAGGCGTATTTCAGTCCGACGATATAGCCCAGACCCAGTACGGCAGCTCCGGTGTTTACCTTGAACACCAGCTTGGCTTTCTCTGCCAGCATTTCGCCGAAGCCGCATACACGGGTGGTGAAGTTCTCGTTCCACCAACCGAAAGTGGCAACGATGAAGTCGTACAGACCGCCGATAATACCCGCCGTCAGCAACGGTTTTGCCTGACTGCCGCCTTTTTCTCCCGATACAAGCACCTGCGTCGTTGCGGTGGCCTCGGGGAAAGGATATTTGCCGTGCATGTCGCTTACGAAATATTTACGGAACGGGATAAGGAAAAGGATACCCAGTACGCCGCCCAGCAGCGAACTGATGAATACTTGTGCAAACGTTACGGTAATTTCCTGCGGATAGCTTTCCTGTAGGATATACAGTGCGGGCAGGGTAAAGATTGCGCCTGCCACAATTACTCCGGAGCTGGCTCCGATGGACTGGATGATGACGTTTTCGCCCAGTGCGTTTTTACGCTTGGCTGCGCCGGACACGCCGACGGCGATAATGGCGATGGGGATGGCGGCTTCGAATACCTGTCCCACTTTCAGCCCCAGATAGGCTGCCGCTGCCGAAAACAGTACCGCCATGGCGATACCCCACAGTACCGACCACAGGTTTACTTCGGGGTATTTCTTGTCGGGACTCATCAGGGGATTGTAGACCTCTCCCGGCTTCAGTTCGCGGAACGCGTTTTCCGGTACGCCGATTGCTTTCTCTTCTTCTTGTTTCATAATAGCTGTTTTATTTTTATTGTTATGATTGCGATATGTATTCCATTATAGACTTCAAAGAAAGCAAAAAAAAAGGAGAATTGAAAAATTCTCCTTTTTTCTGTATCATAAAAACGTTTATTTGGCGTCTTTGGCAGTCATGTCGCCTTCAACGAACAGGCGCATCATTTCGGTCTTGGCGTTGGTGCGCAGCGTAATGGACTTCTTGAAATGTCCGGGGTATTTGCCTGTACCGTTGTAAGTAATCTTGATGGTTCCGGTCTTTCCGGGCATCACCGGCTCTTGCGTGTATTCGGGCACTGTGCATCCGCAAGATGCCACTGCCTGATGGATTACCAGCGGAGCATCTCCCACGTTGGTGAATGTAAACGTGCAGCTTACCACCGGATTATTTTCGGAGAATGTTCCGAAGTTATGGGTGGTCTTGTCGAATTTAATGTCTGCCCCGCCTTGTGCATAGGCATAACCGATGCTCATAACCAGCATCAACATATAAAAAGCAAGTTTCTTCATGTCTTTATCTTTTTTAATTACACAAGGTGCAAAGGTAAGCCATTTCTGCAAAAATCACTCGTACTCTGTGCGAAATTGTATTAAATCGGCGTCAGAAGCCATTGTGACGGATGATAAGCAGGGAGAAATAAGGAAAACGGAGTGTTTCAAGCTGCTGCCCGTCACTGATGTATTTTTCCTGCGGAGTGCCTACGTTCTCGAAATAGCGGTAATCGTATTCGGGATGAAGGCGGATGCAACGGTGCACTTCATCGGTGCACTGCGACAGTTTCATGATGACTACCGTGTTCTGCGATTGTATCAGCCGTTCTATCTCTTCGGCGGTGGTGATGCCGGGAATTACGGTCAGCCTCTCTTCCCGGCTGGCGATGTGCAATCCGCCCCGTGCTCCGGCAGCGATGAAAGCGGGGATGCCGGCAATCTGTTCTACGGGGATGCCGGCGGCTTGCAGTTTCTCATATATATAATGTACAGAGGAGTAGAAGCCTGCATCGCCCTCTGCCACGATAGCCACTTTCTTGCCGGCGTGATACAGGGAAAGGGCGGCGGCATACACTTGGTCGTAGGCGTTGAGGGCATCGGTCCGCTGCTTGCTCATGGGCAGGGAGAAGCGGCGGATACGGTTGGCGGGTATGTCGAGCCGGAGCATGATGTCGGCGGCGCGTGACAGGGAATGACTGTCGCGGACGGGTGTTTCGGGACAGAAGATACAGTCGGCATTTTGCAGGGCTTTCAGTCCTTTCAGGGTGATGAGTTCGGCTTCACCGGGGCCGAGGGATACGAATTGAATAGGGGACATTCTGTTTTTTTATGTGCAAAAATCGGGAAATAATCAATAGTAAGCAAGATATTCGCTATCTTTGTTACCCTTACAAATAATGGAAGCCTATGGACTACCAACTGAATACGCGTTTGAACGGCAATATCGCAATGACATCCCGCTTTCACGAAAACAAGCCGCTGCAACGCGACAAGACTCTGTATAAGTTTCTCTGGGTACAGAGCGGCACGCTCGCCATCGAGGTAGACCATATACCCATGAAGCTGGCGAAAGACGAGATTGTCACGCTTACCCCACTGCATCATCTGACTATCAAAGAGGTGGCAGGTGAGTTCCTGACCCTTGTTTTCAACAGTAACTTCTACTGCATCTACGGACATGACAATGAGGTGTCCTGCAACGGCTTTCTGTTCTACGGTTCGTCCCGGGTGATGCGGCTGAAGCTGTCCGAGGAGCAATCGTCCAACCTGCATGATATAGTCCGCATCTTCCGTCAGGAGTCCGCCATTAATGACAATCTTCAGGAAGAGATGTTGCGGATTGTACTGAAACGTTTCATCATCACCTGTACGCGCATAGCACGTGCAAGGTTTGGTGTGGGGCAGGAGAATGAGAGGACTTTCGATGTTGTCCGTCGGTTCTATGTGCTGGTAGACCAGTATTTCCGTGAAAAGAAACAGGTGCAGGACTATGCCGATATGCTTTGCCGTTCGCCTAAGACGCTCTCCAACTTGTTTTCTGCCTGCGGACTGCCTTCTCCGCTTCGCATCATTCACGAACGGATAGATGCGGAAGCCAGACGCCTGCTGCTGTACACACGGAAGAGCGCTAAGGAAATCAGCGCCATTCTGGGCTTTGAGGACTTGGCTGCATTCAGCCGCTTCTTCAAGAAAGTGACGGGAGAGAGTGTGTCGGAGTATCGGAAACAAGCACATCGGGAAGAATTGCCAACTGTTACGGAATAATTGCCATTCCACAACCGGCAGGAAACAGGGATCTTTGCAAAAACATTTCACCCGAGTGTCTCTGCGGTGAACCTAAAACAACAAAAATATGAAAACGAAATTGCAAAAACTGTTCCTTGCGGCACTGACGCTGGCCGCTTCTTCCCAAAAGTTGGGTATCAACCTCATCCGCGTGGCCATTCTTGTGATATTTGTATGGATAGGCGGCTTGAAATTCTGGAACTACGAAGCCGAAGGAATCGTTCCGTTCGTGGCAAACAGTCCTTTTATGAGTTTCTTCTACGATAAGCCTGCACCGGAATACAAGGAATACAAGCTGAAAGAGGGAGAGTTTGACGAAGCCAAGCACCGGTGGCATGTAGAGAACAATACCTACGGCTTCTCCCGCGGTCTTGGCATACTGATTATGGCAATCGGTATCCTTACTTTTCTGGGGATATTCTTTCCGAAAATCGGATTGGCAGGGGCTGCGCTGGCCGTCATAATGACTGTCGGCACGCTTTCGTTCCTTGTCACTACTCCTGAAGTGTGGGTTCCCGATTTGGGAAGCGGAGAGCATGGCTTCCCTTTGCTGACAGGGGCCGGACGACTGGTGATAAAGGATACCGCCATCCTTGCCGGAGCTATCGTGGTGCTGGCGGACAGTGCAAAAAGGGTATTGAACCAATTGGAAAAATAAGACTATGAAAAAGTATGATGCTATTATTATCGGCTTTGGAAAAGGAGGCAAGACACTCGCTGCCGGGCTGGCTGAACGGAACTTTACTGTTGCTATGATAGAACGTTCGGATAAGATGTACGGCGGTACGTGTATCAATATCGGATGTATTCCGACCAAGACACTGATACATTCGGCAAAGTTGGCAGATACGAGTGCGTCCTGGGAACAGAAACGGGCATACTACCGCCAGTCTGTTGCACGGAAAGAGGAAGTTACTTCTTTCCTGCGTCAGAAGAATTACCGCAATCTGTCAGACAATCCTAATATAACGGTATATACGGGTACAGGTTCTTTTGTCGGTCCTGATGTGGTGGAAGTACGTATGGCGGAAGAAACGATTCAGCTTCAAGCCCAGCAGATATTTGTCAATACGGGAGCTGAAACTATCATTCCGCCTATCGGGGGAGTAAAGGACAATCCGAAAGTATACACCAGCACTTCCATTATGGAACTGGCGGAGCTTCCTAAGCATCTTGTTATCGTAGGCGGCGGGTATATCGGCTTGGAGTTCGCTTCGATGTACGCTTCTTTCGGATCGCAGGTGACAGTGTTGGAAAGCTATTCCGAACTGATAGCCCGTGAAGACCGTGACATTGCTGCCAGCGTGCAGGAAGTGTTGGAAAAGAAAGGCATCACTTTCTGCCTGAATGCCCGTGTGCAGTCCGTGGAAGGTACGGTGGTTGTCTATCAGGATGCCGTGACAGGCAAGATTCTGCAATTGGACGCGGATGCTATTCTTTTGGCTACCGGACGTCGTCCCAATACTGCGGGATTGAATCTGCCTGAGGCAGGAGTAGAGGTGAACGAACGTGGTGCTATTATCGTGAACGAGCATTTGCAGACTACCAATCCCAATATCCGTGCTATCGGCGATGTGAAAGGCGGACTGCAATTTACTTATATTTCGTTGGACGATTACCGTATTCTCCGCGAAGACCTGTTTGGAGCGGGAGAGCGTAAGGTGTCCGACCGTGAGCCGGTGAGCTATTCGGTGTTTATAGATCCGCCGCTTTCACGTATCGGTATGAGTGAGACCGAAGCACGTGAGAAAGGTTTGAACATTAAGGTAAACAAACTCCCCGTCTCCGCCATTCCCCGTGCCCGTACATTGGGCAATACGGACGGATTGTTCAAGGTGATAGTGGATGCCGATACCGATAAAATAGTGGGTTGCACTCTGTTTGGCCCGGAGTCGAGTGAAGTAATCAATCTGGTGGCGATGGCTATGAAGATGAGGCAGGAGTATACTTTCCTGCGTGATTTCATCTTCACACATCCTAGCATGAGCGAGGCATTGAACGATTTGATGAACTTGTAGTTTCTTTTATAACGATTTGTTCGGGAAGAGTTTGCGTATCTCCTCAAAATTGCCGAATATTGTGCCCTGAAATATAAAACCGAACAATCATGATCAGATTACCTCTCATGGGTCTTGTATTTGCGTGTGCAGTGTCTATGACTTCGTGCGGTACAAAGTCCCGGCAAGCATCCGGCAATTCCGATACTGCGGCTGTTGCGGTTTCCGTTGCGGATACCGCAACAGCCGTTGTTCCCGTCTACGCCAAAGGCTATGCGGTGAAACATCTGCCGGGGAATGTGCGCCTGGTGGACATACACGACCCTCAAAAAGAAGAGGGGAATACCTTTCGGTATGCTTTGGTTCCGAGGGGTACGAAGCCTGCCGGTATTCCTGCCGATTATACCGTGATAGAAACTCCGGTGAAGCATGTTATCTGCATGACTTCCCTGCAACTGTCCAACTTCATCCGGTTGGATGCCTGCGATTATGTGGTGGGCATTACCAGTACCCGCCATCTTTTCAATAAGGAGATGAACGGGCGTCTGAAGGCGGGCAAGACATCCAAAATCGGGATTGAGGGGAACTTCGATAACGAGGTGATTATGAGCATTAATCCCGATGTTATCTTTATCTCTCCTTTCAAACGGGGCGGATATGACGCCATGCGCGAAACAGGCATTCCGCTGGTGCCGCACTTGGGATATAAGGAAATGACTCCGTTGGGGCAGGCTGAATGGATAAAGTTCATCGGTATGTTCATCGGTCGGGAAGCAGAGGCGAATGCCCGTTTTGCCGGGATAGAGAAGCGGTATAACGAGCTGAAAGAACTGGCTGCCGGTGTAAAAAAGCGTCCTGTGGTGTTCAGCGGTGAAATGCGTGGCGGCAACTGGTATGCGGTAGGCGGAAAGAGTTTCCTTGCCGAACTGTTCCGGGATGCCGGTGCAGACTATTTCCTGAAAGACGATCCGCGTTCGGGCGGTGTGACACTGGATTTCGAGACGGTGTACAGTAGGGCGGAGAGTGCCGACTATTGGCGCATCGTCAACAGTTACGACGGAACATTCTCTTACGGTGCCTTGAAGTCTTTGGACCCTCGTTATGCCGACTTTCGCGCTTTTCGCGAGAAAGGAGTAATCTATTGCAATATGCGTGAGAAACCCTTCTATGAGAGTATGCCCATGCAGCCTGAGGTAGTATTGGAAGATTTGATTCATGCTTTTCATCCCGACCTGCTGCCCGATTATAAACCCACTTATTACGAGCGACTGAATTAATGAAAAGACCAGCATTGCCGTTGATGCTCCTTATACTGGCATCCATCTTCCTGCTCTTTTTGCTGAACCTGCTGTTGGGGTCCGTCCATATCCCGTTTGGCAAGATATGGGAATTGCTGTGGGGGACAGGAGCGGCTTCCAATCCCGATACGATGAGCAACCAGGAAGTTATCTGGAGCAATATTCTTTGGAAAAGTCGTGTGCCGCAGGCCTTGACGGCATTGGTGGCGGGAGCGGGGCTTTCGGTCAGCGGTTTGCAGATGCAGACGGTGTTCCGTAATCCGCTGGCAGGACCTTCGGTGCTGGGCATCAGTTCGGGAGCGAGCCTGGGAGTGGCTTGTGTGGTACTGCTGTCCGGTGCTATGGGCGGTGTGGCACTGAGCCGTTTGGGGTATATGGGAGAGGTGGCGTTGTCCGTGGCTGCCATTATCGGGGCATTGTCGGTCATGGCGCTGATTGTCTACGTCTCCCAAAAAGTAAAGGGGAATGTAACGCTGCTCATTATCGGTGTGATGATAGGTTATGTGGCAAGTGCCGTTATCGGTGTATTGAAATATTTCAGTGTGGAAGAGGATATACGGGCGTACGTTATCTGGGGGCTGGGCAGTTTTGCACGTGTCTCCGGCGACCAGATGCTGCTGTTTGTCTGTATCATGGCGGTGTTGCTGCCCTTGTCGTTCCTGCTGATAAAGACCATGAACCTGTTGTTGTTGGGCGACGGTTATGCACGTAACTTAGGATTGAATATCAAACGGGCGCGCCTGTTCGTCATATCCTGTTCCGGAGTGCTGGTGGCCATTGTCACCGCCTACTGCGGTCCTATTATGTTTATCGGGTTGGCAGTGCCTCATTTATGCCGCGCCATTTTTCACACGTCCGACCATCGCATATTGATGCCCGCTACCTTGCTGGTAGGTGCAGCCTTGGCGTTGGTGTGTAACCTGATAGCCCGCATGCCGGGATTCGAAGGAGCGTTGCCCGTTAATTCGGTGACTGCGCTGGTAGGTGCGCCGGTGGTTGCATCCGTGCTTTTCAGAAAGAGAAAAGGGGAGTTGAACGAATAAAATATCAAGTATATTGAACTCTAATATTACATATAACATTGAAGAACGAGACTATACATATCGAGAATCTTTCTATCGGCTATCCCGGTAAGAGTGATGTGAAGGTAGTGGCGGACGGCATCTGTGCAGGCATCAACAGTGGCGAGCTGACCTGCCTGCTGGGTGCTAACGGAGTGGGTAAGTCCACACTGCTCCGCACCCTGTCCGCTTTCCAGCCCAAACTGGGCGGAGAGATACGTATTCAAGGCAAAGAGATTGAGTCCTATACCGACAAGCAACTGTCGCGCGTTATCAGCGTAGTGCTGACAGAGAAATGCGACATCCGCAATATGTCCGTTACGGAATTGATAGGATTGGGACGCAGTCCCTATACGGGCTTTTGGGGTACGCTTACCAAAGAGGACAGGCAGGTGGTGGAGCGAGCCGTTGCTTTGGTAGGTATTCCTCACCTTGCGCATCGGATGGTACATACGTTAAGTGACGGTGAGCGCCAGAAAGTCATGATAGCCAAAGCGCTTGCCCAGGAAACTCCCGTGATTTATCTGGATGAACCTACAGCCTTTCTTGATTTTCCCAGCAAAGTGGAAATGATGCAACTGCTGCACCACCTCAGCCGCCAGACGGACAAGACCATTTTCCTCTCTACGCACGACCTCGAACTGGCTTTGCAGATAGCCGACAAAATCTGGCTTATGGACAAGGCGAACGGCGTCACCATCGGTACTCCCGAGGACCTTGCTCTGAACGGCAGCCTTAGCAGCTTTTTCGCCCGTAAAGGTATCGTGTTTGATTTGGAAACCGGATTGTTCCGTGTAGATAATGAATATACCACGCAGATACGTTTGTCAGGGCATGGGCAGAGATACGCCATGGTGCGTAAGGCATTGCAGCGTAACGGCATCCTTGCCAACCGCAACGTGGAGTCGGAAACCTACATCGAAACGGGCGATTTGAAAGGCGGCGGCGCTTTTGTCCTGCATCGTCCCGGTGAAGAACCGATATGTCTCACCAGCATCGGGGATTTATTGGCGAAGCTCCACGAAATCTCATTTTGAGTAAGAAAGTGTCGGGCACGAACCCTACGGGCAGCATTCCTTTATCGGAACTTATATCCTACGGTGAAGAATGAAGCAAAGTTTCGTGGCAGGTAATTATGGAATTCTTCCGTGTCTATTACCTGCCTTAGTTGCTGGTTGATCTTTACCAATCCCACTTGTGCCTCTGCACCGATAATGAGCCTGCGGTATTCAAATGCGATTCCCACGATGATACCGCCGTCCAGCCGCCTGTTTCCGGCATTATTCTCCAATATGTTGCCGAAAGTATCTATCTTGAAAAGCCGGTTCCCGTCGGAAGAACCGGCGTCGTGATAATACGGGATGCTGCCGGATGTCTTTCCGCCCACGCCGCAGGCAATGTACGGACCGGCATTCAGCGAGGCATAGTAATCTTTTCCCAACGGCAACCTTGCAGCTATTCTGACAGGTATCTGCAAGTATAGCTCGTTCATCTTGGCGTTCTTTACATAGTCCATATCATCCTTGCCGCCTATGGATACAAACTCCAAAGCAGATTGCAAGACCCAGGTCTTGTTCAGTGTGTATTTCGCGCCTATTCCCGCTTTGCAGGCTATTCGCGTATCACAGCAAGAGTGCTTTCCGTAGAGGCGGGAAGTTCCGATTCCCGCCTCTGCATAAAAGGAGAGAGGAGATTGTGCCTGTGCGGTCGATGTGGCAACCGCCATGTACAGTATCATCAATGCCTTTTTCATACATATATTTTTCCGTCTTCGCTGATTAATAAAATCGTGAGTTCTCCATCGGGCAGCAGGGGAGCGCAGCATTGTTTGCAATGCTCTGTCAGCAGTTTGGAGAATGTCTCCAGTTTTTCCGCAGGGATAATATCCCATAGTTCCCGTGCCAGATTCATATTCCGGATAGCGGTCAATACATCTTCGTTGCATCCTGTCCGGTGCGCTATGTCCTGAATGAACTCCTTGTTCATCGTCACTTTCTTGCTATGGGTATCGAGGTGACCTTCCGCCAGTTTCACGGCTTTGCCTATCATTACTCCCAGCGTGACACGGGGAAGTTTCAGCTTATCGGCAATCTTCAGCGTCTCGCCGATGAAGTTGCCGTAATGGACAAAGGCCTGTGCCGGCAGTTCGGGATAATAAGCCTTGATGTACCGTTCGCTCTTTGCTCCGGAGCTGATAACTACACGCGGGCTGCCTGTGGCGCATGCCACTTCCATCGACTTTCGGATGGAGCTTATAAAAGCTTCGCTGGAGAACGGCTTCACAATGCCTGATGTGCCGATGATGGATATTCCCCCTTCTATGCCCAGACGCGGATTGAAAGTACGCTTGGCTATTTCCTCTCCGCCGGGTACGGAGATGGTCACAACAATGGGATCGCTCATTTTAGGCATGCCGACGTAGTCGAGGTACATCCTTACATTGTCTTCTATCATCTTGCGTGGCGTGGGGTTAATGGCAGGCGCTCCCAATTCCAATCCTAATCCCGGCATGGTGACGATGCCTATTCCTTCTCCGCCGGCAATGATGATATTAAAATCTTTTTGCGATGTTTCATCGTTGTTTTCATCTATATCGATCGGAAGAATGATATCCGCCTTTATCCGCATTCCATTGGTAATGTCGGGGTCATCTCCGGCGTCTTTTATGACGCTGGCTTCCGACTCCACTATCCAATTGTTGTTTATGGAACTGGAGCGGGGATATCTCTGCTGCGGCTCTACAGGAACATCTATCAATTCTCCGTTGGGTAGGATTACTGCAAACTCCGGGGGACGGGGAGTTCCCTGAATGTTGAATATATCCCATATCGCAGCCGCAGCTGCGGCTGCTGCGCATGTTCCCGTAGTGAGTCCGCTGCGCAGGGGGTAGAAGCCGGGATAGTATTGCTCTACCGTTCTACGCAGGCCGTATTTCCCGTTTACGGACAAAAAGTTGGGGTGAAGCGGCGGGCGCTTTATTACAAAGATGCGAATGCCCAGTTCCTGAGCTGCTTTTAGTTTTTCGGAAAATCCGCCGGAAGCACCGCTCTCTTTGAGGATGACAGCTTCGGGGCGTATTTGCTGCATCAATAGGCGTTCGTCTTCTCCGGTATGGTAGTAACGTAAATATTCTTCGGGGAATCCCTGGTTTCTCGCTGATTCGCGCGAACTTTCACGGTCGAGAATACGGAAATAGCAACGGCTGCTTTCCATCCATAGCGCTTTCAGTTTGCTTATGCTGTTTACTCCCGTCAGTGCCAGTATTATATAGACTTCTTCCTTTTTAATTTGGCGGATAGCGTCTTCATAATTGTCGCACCATACAATGCCTTCATTATTCTCTATACGGGGGTAAATGCGTTCATAACGGATGACCGGAATCTGAAGTATGTCAGCAGTTTCACTGACGTTCCTGTGCAGCTCTTCGGCAAAAGGGTGTGCTGCGTCTATCAGCAGCGAGATGTTCTCTTTACGGCAGAAAGACTCCAGACTATCTTTATCCATGCCACCTTGCAGGCGGATGCCGTTATGCAGAGGAACTTCTTGTTCATTGCCCTTGGTTGAATAATAGAAGGGCTTTCCAGCTTCCTCAAGTGTTTGGACGGCTATGCGTCCTTCGGTTGTACCGCCTAATACTAATATCATTTTTTATTTTCTGAATAAGTGTTTGAATTCGTGTGCATACAGTCGCGACAGTCCTTTGCGATTGCCGATAGCCTCGCCTACGACAATCATGGTTGTCAGGGTCAGGTTATTTTCTTTTACTATCCGTGCAAGGTCTTTCAGCTCTCCCCGGAAGATGCGTTCGTCCGGCCAGGTGAGGTGATAGCATACGGCTACGGGGGTTGTTTCGGGATACTCCTGCAGCAGTTCCGCCTGCACTTGTTCTGCAATGCTTGCGCTAAGGAAGATGCACATGGTGCTTTGCGAGCGTGCCATGAGATGTAGTTTTTCCCGTTCGGGCATGGGTGTCCGTCCTTCGCCGCGGGTCAGTATGATGCTCTGTACTTTCTCCGGGATGGTGAACTGCGACTTTAAAGCCGCCGCTGCTGCCTGGAAAGAAGATATGCCCGGAGTGATATGATAACTCATGCCGTATCGGTCGAAGTAGTTCATCTGTTCCTGTATCGCACCATAGATGCAGGGGTCACCCGTATGCAGGCGCACGATGAACTTTCCTTGGTCGTAGAACTCTTTCATCAGTGCAAACTGTTCTTCCAAATCCATGGAAGCGGAGCTGCGGACTGTTGCGCCCGGTTTGGCGCAAAGTGTCAGTTCGCGGGGCACGAGGCTGCCTGCATAGAGGATGAGGTCTGCCTTTTCCAGCATCGCCCGTCCTCGCACGGAGATAAGGTCAGGGTCTCCGGGACCTGCACCTACAATCTCGATGTGTCCCCGGCGCTGGGCGCAGATGTCCAGGGTGGCGGCTACCGTATAGTTCTCGCCTTTGCGTTTCGGCATTATCAGTTGGCTATTTCCGGAGGACAGCAATGCGGCTGCCTCGCTTACACTGGGTGTACCCATGTGCTTCATCACTGTTTTGCTGGGGTGGGGCACGTCCATTGTCGCCAGTTCCTCGGCCGTATAGAAGAAGACTTCGTATTCCTTTTGGAGCGATTTCACTACCGGTTCGTCACGCTTGACGTTAATCGTAGATATGGTTATGATGGATTGCGGGGAGATGTTGTACTCTTCCAGCTTTTCTATAATGCCTTTCACAACTTTTCTCGTGGGGCTTGCCTGCCGGGCAAGTCCGATGCCGACGTGCACCACGCGCGGCACATAGCAGATGGACGGTATGTCCTTTATGTTGTAATGTATTCGCGGAGAGACGATCAGTACCAGCTTGAAGCGGGATAATTTGATGTCTTTCATCTGATAGAACACCTCTACATGAGGGGGAAGGTTCGCTTCCATCCAGTCGGTTCCTTTGTCGCGGATTTCCAACAGCAATGCGGTAGGCTGTCCGGTTACAAAAAGACTGATAGCCTCGTTCATGCACGCCTTCATCTGGTCGTCGGGAGTTTGGGTAAGCCCTGCCAGCAGGTGGGTGGAAGGGCTCACACAGATGGTCGGAGACCAGCCGAAGCGTTGGGGCAGTTTGTCCAATGCCCACAGTCCGGTAAGGTCGCTTTGAGTGGTTATCACGGGTTCGGCTCCCAATGCACCGGCCACTGCCTCGGTCAGTTCGTTGGCTCCGCCGATATGTCCGGAAAGGACGGAAATGGCATGTTTACCTATGCTGTCCACGCAAATTACGGCAGGATCTGTGTACTTGTCCTTCACGCAAGGGGCGATGGAACGTACGCAGATGCCTAAGGCTCCGATAAAGATAAACGCGTCGTAACGATTGAAATTCTTGACAGTGAAACTGCCGGTCGATTCGATGTGCGTACATCCGCTTTCATAGCGGGGAGTGAAAATCTCCGCTTCGGGAAATTCTTGAGCAACAGCCGGGCGGAAGCCATTCCGGTTTCCGAAACGAGCATGATGGCCGTCTTTATGTGGGATGTTTCTGTTTTCATACAGGTTATTTGTTTCTATAATGAATATAGCTTATCTTGCTATTTTATGAAAGTGTTGCTTTCATGATTTCAATAGGGTTATAATCATTCAGTGCGATGCGTACTGACGGATGCAGTATCAGACCGGCGGCTCCGGCTCCTTCCATGAATGCTTTTTTACTGTCTGCCGATACGGAGTTAAAAACGATACAACCGTCGGGCTGTAACGCTTCCTTTATCTTCATCAGCATTTCCGGCAGATGTCCGCCGTGCCCGCCTATGAAGACGGCATCGGGACGGGGGAGAGTATCGGTCGCCGTTTGCAGGAAATCGCCTGTGATTGCCGTAATGCCCGGCGTACCGAAGCGGCGGCTGTTGATATTCATCAGTTCTTCGCCCTCGGCACGTACCTCAAAGGAAACGACCGTGAGGTGAGGGAATTGCAGCCGGGCTTCAATGGAAACCGACCCGGTGCAGAAACCGATATCCCAGAATACACGGCGGTGGTTCAGTTCCAGCGCTTGTAACGTAAGCAGGCGGATAGGTGCTTTGGTTATCATACGGGTACGTCCGTCCAAATGTGCGAATTGTTCGTCGGGGATACCAAAAGGGCGGGCTTCGGGAAAAGAGGTGGCGCAAAGCAACAGATTGTTGGGATGCTCGAATCCGTCTTGCGTTGCTTCCTGTAGTGTCATGTGGCGGATGCGTTCTTTTTCGGGGTTGCCAAGATGCTCGCCTACATACATGGTGTAACGGTCGTATCCGTATTCCAGCATGCGGGCTGCGATTGTAGCGGGCGTATGTTCCCGGTCGGTAAGGATGCCTATCTTGGGAGCGCGTTCAATCAGGGCGCGGTCGAATTCATTCCAGGGACGTCCCGTCAGCGAAACGGTTCGCATATCGTCATAAGGCATTACGAGGCGGTGTGCTAATGTTTGGAGAGAATTGAAAGAGGGGTATAGCTTGATTTCAGCATCCGGCAATTTCCGTTTCACCGTATTGGCAAAGCCGAAGAACAGCGGGTCGCCCGAAGCGAAAACGATAATTTGCCGGGGGACGGTATCCGTTTGTCCGTATCCGTCACTGCTGAACACTTTCTCATATTGTGAGAATACGTTGTCCAATGGTACGGTAATGGAAATCCATTCCGCATCATTCGGCAACAAGTTTCCGACAATCTCTTTGTGTCGCACTCCTCCCGAAAATACTTTCCCGTGCCGTATGTGTTCCAATACTTCCGGCGGAAAGAAAGGCGTCCGGTTATCGTCCGTTCCTATAATGATAAATTTTCGTTGTATAACCATTCGCTTACCACTAATCGTTAATTCTTAATCGTTGTTTCACACGTCTCGTCCCGGTCGTAACTGTTCCGCATCATTGTAGCACAAAACGGCGTTTACTAATGTTGCAGCAAGGTTGCTTCCGCCTTTGCGTCCTTCTACAATTATTTTCGGGATGGCGGTGAAAGGCTTTGTCATGTGCTTGGACTCCTGTACGTGTACGAAGCCCACCGGAGCGGCGATAATCCCAGCCGGATGCGCTTTCCCTTTGCGTATAAGATCGCATAGTTCCATTAACGCTGTCGGAGCGTTGCCGAATACAAAAAGGGCGTCTGGATGGTCTTCAACGGCAAGGCGTGTGCCCGCTTGTGTGCGGGTGATGCCTTTCTCCGTTGCCATTGCTGCGGTACGGGGATCGCCGAGATAGCATTTCACCTTTACGCCCAAACGTTCCAAAGCTCCTTTACGAATGCCGCTGGCAGCCATTGTCACGTCTGTAACGATGGTCCGTATGCGTTTCCCGATGATACCTTGATATAGTGTTTCCACTGCTTTTTCGTCTGTGTGCAACAGCTTTTCCATTTCAAAATCTGCGGTGGTGTGGATGGCGTGTAGCAACGCCCATTTATGGTCGAGGGGAATGTCCCGGTTCCTGAGCTCTTTCTCGATGGTACGGAAGCTCCGTATCATGATGTCCTGCCCTTTACTAGCTCCATACTGGGTATTCCCGGTCGCAACCTCCTCCCGGTAATATCCCCGCGGAGTAATCATCGTACCGTTCCATTCGTACGATTGCGAGTTGCCTATCAGTACTACGGTAAACATATCCGTTTTTTCGGGGTCGAACGCTTCCAACGTCGTTATGTGCACTTCCTGTTCGGGACGCCCTGCCTGGCGTACATAGCCTACGGGGGTCTGTGGTGAACGTCCTTCTTGCAGGAACAACTCTTTCAGCCGGTAAAGTTGCCAATAGCGGCCTTCACTTTTGGGATTGTAGACGGCTGTCACGAAATCGGCTGCGGCAGCGGCAATGATACGTTTCTCAATGCGTTCCCACGGGGTCATCAGGTCTGAGAGGGAGATAACGCAGAAGTCATGTCCCACAGGAGCTCCCAGCAGGGAAGCCGCTTTCTGGAATGCGCTGATACCGGGCAGGGAAATAATCTCTGCGTTACTGTTCCGTTCCCGCTTCATTTCATACACAAGCGGCGTCATACCGTAAATCCCTGCATCGCCCGAACTGATGACGCACACCGTTTTTCCCTGCTCCGCCAGCTCGAAAGCTTGCTCGGCGCGGATACGTTCGCGTTTCATTCCTGTATCTATACATTCCGTATCGGGGCGCAGGTACGGAGTGACAAAGCGGAAATAGTATTTATAGCCCACCACTGCATCCGCTTCCTGTAAAGCGGCAACAACAGCGGGTGTTATGTCTTGCTTATTGCCCGGACCGATGCCGGCGATGATTATTTTGGGTTGTTTCATTTGCTATCTGACTTATTGCTGTCTGTTCTGCAGAGCATGGTAAGTGTTACGCCTGCAGTTCACAAAGATACATTCTATTTATCACATTATGGCATGAAAAGGTGACTTTCTCACTCGTTTTTTTCCCCTGCCGCATATACCGCTTTCTTTTCCATGATGCCCTGTGTGCGGTGCTTCAGTCCGAAGCGGATATGGTCTACGAATATCTTTTGTATTTCAGGGATTTGCCCTAAACCTTCCATGCGCACATGAACGGTATAACCTTCTTTTTCAAGCATCTCCCGCCATTCTCCGGCAATATCGTTTTTGGCGTGGTCGCCGGCTACAAACATAAAAGGAACGAGTGTCACACTCTTTGCTTTGGCCGCTTTCAGTTGTGCCAACATGGTTTCAAAGGTGGGATAGCCTTCGATGGTCCCCACATGGAAGTTACCGAATCCGGCTACTTTCAGCATATAGTCCATCTGACTGTATGTAGCAGTACCGGGCGTATAAGTGCCATGCCCTACCAATACGAAGTGTTCTTTACCCTTTTTCTTTGCACTCTGCTGCACCGAAGCATTGAGGCGTTGTCCTAAAATATCAGTTACTTTTTCCGCATCTTCCACCGAATAGAGTAGGGGAGTGCCTACGCGTATCTCCTTGAAGAAAGGCAGTACGCTTTCCACATCACGGCGGAGCGACTCCATTTCCACACCGTCAATGATATTGGTACTTTGCACAATAATGTGTGTGTAGCCCTCTCCACGCAGTTGGAGTAGCGCATCCAGCGGGGTATTTTTGACAACGCCGCGTGTCTTGAGGCGGCGTATGATGATGCGCGAAGTATAGGCTTCGCGAAACTCCAGGTCGGGAAAAGCCTTGCGTGCTTGGGCATTGATAGCATCAATCGTCTGCGTACGTGTATCATCGTGCGTCGTGCCGAAGTGTACCATAAGCAATGCGGCCTTTTCGCCAGGTTTCATGCTTGCAAGCATATCGCTCGACACGAAGTTTCCCCCTTCGTGAGCGGAGCAGAAGAGAGAAATGGCAAGGAGCAGGGAAAGGAGAGATGTTTTCATAAATAAAAGTAATTACTGTTTTGTAAAAATGATTGCTGTTTTTTTATTTCTTAAACCGTACCGACAAACTCACGTATACCGAGCGTCCCGGGCTGAGCGTGGAGAAGTTATTGTTCCAGGGGCGGTCATCTTTCTTGTCGAAGATATTCTCGATACCTACGCCCGGTTCCAGAACCACGGATTGCAGATTGAAGGTGTGGCGGGTATTCAAATCCCATTGCTGGAATTTGGGAGCGTAACCGTACGTTTGCGAGTAGCGTTCGCCTTGCAGGTGTCCGTGCACGTTTACGTTCAGGCGGTAGAAGCTCCAGGCGTGTTCCCACTGGCCGTTGATGTTCCCCATGTGCCTGACGCTTTTGTCTATGGGCGACACTTTGTAACTGCCGTCGGCTTGCAACTGCTTGGCCTCGGTGTCCATGTACGTGTATCCGCCGCCTGCCCTGAAGCCCGCGCCTAGGTTCAGGCTGGCGTTCAGGCTGATGCCTTTGGTCTTGGCTTTGTCCACGTTGTCGCGCTGACGTATCTCGTCGAAGGTGGCGTGCTTGTCGTCCAGTCCCATGTCGTGTATCTCCTGATCGGAGAGGGTGCGGTAGTTTATCATGTCGCGGATGTTGTTGATGAACCCGGTGACGGACACGGAGAGCCGGCGGTAGTTGTACTCCGCATTCAGCGAGTAGAAGTTGTTCTTTTCTGGTTTCAAACCGATGTTGCCCGTGGTGTAGCGGTTGCTGGTCTTGGATTCGTCGGTGGCGTAAAGTTGCGACAAGGTAGGCGTGCGGAAGCCTGCCGCGTAGGCGGCACGCAGGTTCAGTCCGCCGAGCTTGTACATCAGCGATACGTTGGGAGTGGCATAATTCTTGAAGTTCTCGTTGTAGATGTAGCGTATGCCCAGTACGGCTTGCAGGTTCAGGGGCAGCTTTATTTCATCCTGTGCGTAGAAAGCGAGGGTGTACATGTGGCGGGAGTCGATGTTGTCCGATTCGCTCTCCAGCCCCTCGTTTACGTATTCTACGCCGGCAGACAGTTTGTTGCGGCTGCCCAGGCGGAAAATACCCTTGATGTTTCCGTTGTAGTATCGCACTTGTTTGCGGGTCACCCGGTCGCCCGGCAGATAGCTGCCCGACTTCTTGAAGTACATATAGTTCGACGAGTAATTGTCCGAGTAGAACTCTGCATCGATGTAAGCCGAACGGTTTATCATGTACTTCATGCCGGCGCCATAAGTATAGGTCTCGTGTTTCAGATTGTAGGTATAGGCGTCTTTCTGCACGAACTGGCCTTTGCTTTTGGCATAGTAGGTGGCGTCCTGCGGACGGCGGGTTTTGTTATCATAATAAGTACCGCGCGCGTAGAACGACAGTTTGTCTGTGGCATTGAACACGAAACGCTGGTTTACGGTGTTGGAGTAGAAGCCTACGGAAGTAGGGCGTCCCGTTTCGTAGCCGTTCTCGTCAATGTTGTTGTTCTGCCAGCTTCCTGCCTGACGGCGCTGGTAGGAAGTATAAGAGGCGAACTTGCCCGCATTGACATCGGCATTGACGCTCTCCGTCAGTCGTCCCTCACCGGAGTAGTGAGTATAGCTGGATACGTTCACGGTGTTCCGGGTATCGTCCGTGATGATGTTGATAACACCGCCTATGGCATCGCTTCCGTATAGGGCGGATGCCGCGCCGTTCAGTATCTCGATGCGCTTGATGTTGGCCACGTTGATGCGCGTGTAGCGGTCTTCACCAGCCAGACGTCTGCCGTTTTCCAATATCAGTATGTAGTCCTCGTTGATGCCGTTCAGGCTCATGGTAGTGCCCATGCCGTTGGTGTAGGAAGAGATATTGGGCGTCAGCTTCACCAGCGCTTCTTCCAGCGTAGATACGTTGGCGCTGCCTATTTCTTTGGCTGTGATTACGGATACGGGAACGGGGCTGTCTGTCATGCGGCGGTGCGTACCGGTTCCGGTCACTACCACCTGGCTGAGGTTGCTGTAACTCTCCTCCAGCTTTACAAGGATGTTTTCTTCTTGTCCGTCCGCGGTGTATTTTTTGGGGGTGAAGCCGATGTAGGAGAAGCGCAGCGTGTGTTGTCCGTCGGGCAGATTGTCGATGATAAATTCTCCTTTTCCGTTGGTGGCGCATCCCGTCAGACTGTTGTCTACGCGGATATTTACCCCTGCAAGAGGCTCATTCGTGTCGGCGCTCACCACCTTTCCACTCAATGCGGTTTGGGCATGGAGCAGGGGTGTCAGGCAGCACAGTATGGCTGCCAATAAATAGTTGGTTTTCATTTATTGAAAAATGTAAGATTAATACTTGTCTTCCTGACCCCGGGAAGGCGTTGACTGTGTAATTGCCCAGGCAGGTTTCCTGACTCAGCCCTACGGAAAACGACACCTTCCCGTCCCCGGTCTGCGATGGCTCAAACTGATGTTTGCTCTCACCAACAGCCGTCTGTAAGACAGTGGTATTGTTTTGAAGAATGTTTTCCGTATGCTCCGTTGCTGCAACAAGCAGGCGGAGCAAAGTGGCTTTACAGTAGCGGGCACTGTTCCGGTTTCGCACCGGATTCCCTTTTATACAACTCGTTGGAATAACGGAGTGTATCACCTAAGCGGTGACAAATATAGATATTATCTCTGGAAAAATCAATTAGGAATGAATAAATGATGATGGCGTAACTAGTGGCCAATGACTTATGAGGATGGATTGTACCTGTCTGAAAAAAATAAAATTCTTACACTGTTTTGTTGTGTAATAGAGTAGTTTCTTTTTACGAAGAATAGTAGGTTATGATTAAAATGAGTTAATAAAAACCAATTTTGGATTCTACGGCAGAATTTTTAGTATATTTATTAACAATTTTCAGTTGTGATATAAATGACCTTGACTATTTTTTTCAATGGCGCTGATTTATATGTGGAAGAATTGTTGAATGACAACGGCTGTACTACCTAGTACTGTGGCATTGTTTGCATTATTTAATGCTGGCTTAAAACCAACATTAAAGACTATAAAGATAACAGGAACGGATGCCCTTTCATTGTGATAGATGCTTACAATGAGGAAAGGGTGTTGAAATACAATGAGAGACAATTAAAAAAAAAATAGCAAAAATTATGATATACATGAAGCTTATTAAATATCTGTTTTATATATTTATGCTATTGGGAGTAACGGGTGTATGGGCACAAAAGAGCGACATACGCTTGGGAAAATTACTCAATAATGGCGATTGGTTTACACTGGAAGAGGAATATCCTATGATTAAAGATAGCGTGCAAACTCCTATGCTCAGATTAATGTCTGAAGCCTTATTGGGATATTATTTCAATCGCCCGGACGAAACGATAACGTGTGTAGACTCGTTGTTGCAACATTATCAAGCTGAACTCGGACTTGGAAATATAGCCTCTATGTTGCTTGTAAAATCTATTGTAGAGGCAAATAGGGGTAATTATGCCGTGGCTGCCGATATATTGAAGGATTTTACATCGCAGCTAAGGGAACAAGGTGTGGCAATGGATTACACTCAAATAGATGAAGCAGTCCAGTTTTACGACCGCTTCCGTAATTGCCCACCAATGAGCATAGAACTCCCTCAAAAAAATACTGTGATAGCAATGAGTAACGACAGCATCAGACTGAATATAAAAAACGATACAGTACAGAGGGGAACTAGCATGTATGTGTCGATAACAGTGAACAGTAAACAGTATAAAGCAATATTTGACACAGGTGCAAGTACCACTTTCATGTCGGAAGCATTTGCTAAAAAGACAGGTGTGAGATTGATTGCAGATTCTTTACAGATACATGGTGGTATAACGGTTTACGGACAATCGGGTATCTTGGACAGCATGCAGATAGGTGATATCATAGTAAGGAATATTCCTATAACGATAAATAAGGACACAACACTGAACAAGGTAGAAGATATTGACTTTCTTATTGGGGCAGATGTAATGGCATTGCTGGGAGAGATACAAATATTTCCTCACAATGGGAAAATAGTAATTCCCACATTGTTGACGGAAAAACCTGCAAGTGGCAGCAATATATACATGGACAATCGCTCTCTTATACTAAAAGGGGAAAGCTGTGGAAAATCACACAATTTCTTCTTCGATACAGGTAATGGCCTTGCCGCTCTATCTCATAATTTTTACGAAAGTAATAAAACAGAAATTGATGCAAAAAGTAAACGTGTTAGGAGACTTACGGGCGGAATTGGTGTTGTAGAGGAACGCGACATGTTAATTTTGCCCGAATGGTCGTTTCAATTTGGTGGAAGAAATGTAGTGCTCAAGAATATTGCAGTGGGGCTTGAAAATAACAGACTTGTGCCCTACGCAGGTAATATTGGAATGGCACTTATCAACCAATTTGACAAGGTGACTATCAATTTTGATAAGTGTTTTGTGATTTTTGAGTAAGATGTACTTATCTTGTTTGGCTTGTGGAAAAATGTTGTCTTTTAGCGTTTGGGTAATTTCTTTTATGTAGCCAAAGAGGAGCAATATTCTTTAAGGCTTTGATTTAATAGTTTGATTATTAATATAATATGCGGGTGCTCCTCTGTAGATGAGAAATACCCGCATATTTTTTCTGTCTCAGCCTTTCCTCTCCTTTTTTCCCTTATTGAATTAAGAAAATGGAGGACAAATATTATACTTCCGGCTGATATCCTTCACCGTTTTCCCAGGCATCGGCATCCCATTGCTCTTTCAGGTGATTCACCCAGATTGCGCGGATTTCGGGATAGCTGCCCAGAGCCTTGATACCGCAGCCGTCTTTGATACCGTGATCGGCATCAGCTTGGCCTACGGGATGGGCTTCAAATGTTCTGTCTACCTTGAAACCTGCTTTCTCCAGACGTTCGCGCCAACTGTACTCGTTGGTATTGAGTTCCACTTTATCCAAGCCTTTGTTCTCGGCTATCGCTTCGATGCCCCATAGGTCGTTGTGGGCATGGTCACCGGCGATGGACATGAAAGGAGCGAGGTATACGTTTACTTCATTCGGCTCCAGGTTATTGTCCTGGCAGTACTTCATCACTTGCGAATAGATGCAGCCGGGATAGTCGGCTATCATTTGGGCGGCAGGTACTACCGGGATACGGTCTACCGCTTTCTCTTCCTCTTCTTTCGGCCAGAAAAGCATTTCTCCATAGTCTACAGTACCTACGAAGATATTCTTGTTTGTGGCAAGAGTATGCAAGGCGGTTTGGACTTCGGAGTATTTGGTGTTGGCATTGTAGTTCACATCAGGGTTACCGTGCCCCATCAGGAGAACGATGTTCTTCTTTTCAGCCAGTTTGTTCTTGTAGTGGTTGTAAAGGACCTGTGCCACTTCGTCCGTATCATCATCGGTAGAGAGCAGGTTGGCGCCTTTCAGCACGTCGATGTGCGGATACCAGTCAATCATAAAGTTTTTCTTGATATCGGTATTCATTAGAGAAAGGTATTCCTCGCCGGGAATGACGTGAAGCGACTGTACGGCTACGTGTGTATATCCTGCATCGCCGATGGCTTTCAGCCATTGGTCCAGTTTGTAGCGCGCTTCGCCGGTAGAAGCCTCTGCACGGCCGATGCAGGTACGTGAGGTGAAAGACATATAGATGTCTGTTTGAGGGAACTGCTTCCGGAAGTCGGCGATGATTTCGTTGTAAACGTCCAATGACTCATTATAAGTGCTTCCGAAAGTACAGAGTAGGATGGCGGTGTCATGCTTCTTGGTTTCGGCTACTACCCTGGTTGCAGGGTTTACGGTACTTTCCGCATCGTCGTCATCGCTACAGGAGGTGAATCCTGTGCAAGTTGTGGCTGCTACGAGAGCCGCCATCAGATAAAACTTGAAATTTTTCATACTTTGTTTGTAAATTGATTAATAAAAAAGATGTTTTTCTCTATTTTGCCCCGCCCCCGTTCTTGAACTTTATAAGCGCCGATGCGTAGAAATTCCTTCCCGGCGTGCTGGTAGCCCGGTTACGTCCGAAAGGAGTGCGGTCTACGTAGTTGAAGAGGTTGTCTACACCTATGTTCATTGTCAGCGTCCAGTGCCGCATCTTCATTAGGGTATGGGCGGTGTTGATGCGCCATGTCTGGAAGCCGTCGGCATCGTTGTCGTTAACGTAGTGGCGGGTCGACTGGTATCGGCCGTACACTCCCAAGCCGAAGCGGTAACAGTGCCAAGTGTACTGCCAGGTGGTGTTGAGCGTGGCATTATGGTTGGATGTGGCGTCGATGTAGAGGTACTTCATGTAGTTATCGCCCGTATCGGCGGCATACTGCGCTTTCGGATCGGCATAGCTGTACCCACCGCCCAGCATGATGTCTTTCGTGGGGCGGTAGTTGAAGGTGAAGTCTATGCCATAGATGCGGGCTTTCGTGAGGTTGGTGTATTTCTTGCTTTTCTCTATTTCGAGGAGCTTTTCTTCGGGGGTGACTTTTATCTCTACCAGCTCTATCATGTTGCGGATGAAGTTGGCATATCCGGTCAGGCTCGCCTGGAACTTGCTTCCTGCATACTCCACGCTGATGGAAGTGTATTGTGAGGTTTGCGCCTTGAGGTCTGTATTGCCATGATAGGCGGTGAGGGAGCTGCCGCCGATGCTGCCTGTGTGTTCATAATAAAGCTCTTTGATGGTAGGCGCCTTGAAGCCCATGGCATAGGAAGCGCGCAGGTTGAAGTTACCGGCTTTGTAGAGTGCGGATACTTTGGGGCTGAGGTTCAGTCCGGTTTCCTTGTGTTGCGTGCCGCGTACGCCGGCAGTCAGTATAAGGTTGCTTGTGGCAGTCCACTCTTCCTGCGCATAGGCGGCGAGCGTATAGACGGAAGCGATGTCGCCTGCTATGTGGTGAGGCGATTCCAGACGGTTGTACTGGTACTCTATGCCAGTATTGAGGATGTGCCGGTCGCCGAAGTAAAAGATACCTTTTACCTGCGCCAGCACTTGTTGCTGTATGCTCTGCTTGATACGCTGGCCGGGGTAGTAGGTGATGCGGTCGCCGTCTTTGAAGTAGTCGGTGATGTCTTTCAGCTTATAGTCGTAGAAGTAACCGTAGCGACCGTAAGAGAGGTCGGCGGTGAGGTAGTTGCGCCCGTTCAGCTTGTACCTGCTTCCGGCGGCAAAAGTATAGTTGCGGTAGTAGAAGTCGTTGGGCAGGTACTTCCACGGGCCGTGCGTACGCATCACCCAACGTTCGTAGTACGTTCCTTCGGCGGTGAGGTTCAGTTTTCTGTTTACCTGCCATTCCAGATTCTCGGAAAGAGTGTAGTTGCTGGAACGGTTTACGGTAAGCATGGTGGAACCGGGCTTCAGTTGGTTCTGATCCCATTGCATATCCGTATTGCGCCAGCCGTCGGTGTGCCGGAAGTTGATACCGGTCACCGATTTCAGTTTGCCGTAGCCGAAGCCGAAGTTGGCGCTTTGCCGTACATCGCCATGCTCGCCCACACGGGTGGTGCTGGTGAGTTCCATTTTCTCTCTGCTCCGTTTGGTAATGATATTGATGACTCCGGCAATGGCATCGCTGCCGTAAAGTGAAGAAGCGGCGCCTTTCACGATTTCGATGCGCTCTATGTTGGCGGGATTCAGTTGGTTGAGGTCGTTTTGTCCGCCGATGTCCCCGTTCATGCGCTTGCCGTTTATCATGATGAGGATATAGTCGTTGTTCAGTCCGTTGAGCTGGATATGGCTGCCCATGTCGCCGTCATGGAAGGTGAGGGAAGGGCTGAGCCCGCTGAGAAGGTCGTCTATGCTGCGCGCCTGATATTGCTCCAGCGCTTTTCCCGTGAGCACCTCTGTCTGCACGGGGGCGTCTTTCAGGTAGTGCTCGGTTCCCGTACCTGTTACCACTACTTCGTTGAGCAGTAACGAGAGTTCTTTCTCATCTTTGTTTTTAAGGATACTTTGTGCCGGGGCGGATTGCATCACACCGCACAGCAGTACCGTTTCAAGCCAATACTTGTGCTTCATCGTCTACCGATTTTTTCGTTGATAAAACAAAACGGCACTTCGCTTCTGTGTGCGAAAGATAATGGCCCGAAAGAGTAAAATAGGAATCCTATCGTATCAGTATAGGGGACATCGCTTCTAATCCTGGAAGCTTAGTGCTCAAGTTACGGAAGTTGGTAGGTATTCTGGCTCTCCTCTGCTTGTATTACCTTCCCATCGCGTTGCCGCGACAGTGGCTTTTGCGGATACAAACATCTTTTATTGAGGATTACAGCTGCAGGTACAGCTCCGGTTTTGCACCGGATTCCCTTGCATCGGCAGGCGGATATGCCTTCCCGATTGCCAATTCCGGGGATAAAGATAAATACTTTTTATATATTATTCAGCTTTTTCTTCTTGATTATTTTCTTTTTTCTTCATTTTGTCTTTCTATCGGTAGTATTCCTCTGCTTTTGCAAGTGTTTCCGGCTTGCCGATGTCGAACCAACGGAGGTCCTGAAGCGGATAGCCCTGTATGCAGACCGTTTCGCACACGGATAGATAAAAAGGAATAATGGAGAACTTCCCTTCCCATTGTCCCCTTTCCATATAGCGGAAAAGGGAAGGGGATATGACGTGAATGCCACCGAAAGCCATTTCCTTGTATTGCCTTTCTTGGAAAGAGAATCCTTCGGGCTTGGTTTCACCGGTGGATTTGTTTATCCAGCCGTGCAGGCGGTTGGCATCGTCCAGCAGCAGGTAGCGTGATGTCTGCCGTTGACTGACGAGCAGTGTAGCCTCTGCATTGCTTTCCCGATGATGCCGGTAAAGCTCTGCAAGATTGATGTCGGAAAGGATGTCGGCATTGTGCACCAGGAACGGTTCGTTGCCGTCCAGGAACGGACGCGCTTTCTTTATCCCGCCACCGGTGTCGAGCAGCATATCCCGTTCGTCACTGAGGTGGATAGTGATGCCGAAATCGTTATTGGCGCGGAGAAACTCGATAATCTGTTCTCCAAAGTGGTGGATATTGACCGTAATGTCATTGAATCCGGCTTCTTTCAGCCGTAAAATCACCCGTTCCAGCATCGGTTTTCCGGCTACGGAGATGAGTGCTTTTGGGGTGTGGTCTGTCAGCGGACGAAGGCGGGTTCCCAGTCCGGCGGCAAATATCATTGCTTTCATAAAATAATAGGATGACGGGCGGTATTACTGTTTCGCGCTAAAATTCTGTTCTATGTTCTGTTCTCTGTGTATCAGGTTCACTTGTACGCCGAACTTCTTGTTGAGGTGTTCGGCAAGGTGTTGGGCCGAATATACGGAGCGGTGTTGGCCGCCTGTACAGCCGAAACATACGGACAGGTTGGTAAATCCCCGTTCCATATACCGTTTCACGGATGCATCTACCAGACCATATACGTGTTCGAGGAATACGGCGATTTCCCCATCCTCTTCAAGGAAGCGGACAACGGGCTCGTCGAGGCCGGTGAAAGGCTTGTAACGTTCGTATTTGCCAGGGTTGTTTACGGCACGGCAGTCGAATACGAAACCGCCGCCGTTGCCGGAAGAATCTTCGGGGATACCTTTTTTATAGGCGAAACTGGTGACTTTTACTACTAGGCGACGCTTTTGCAGGTCGTCGGTGAATTGTTTCAGTTCGGTCAGCCTGTGCAGGACTTTACAGAGATACGGATATTCGGGGTAAGGCTCCTGCAACAGCTGGCGCAGGTTTTCAATGGCGAAAGGCACGCTTTGGATGAAGTGGGGCTTCTTCTCGAAGTAACCGCGGAAGCCGTATGCGCCCAATACCTGCATGGTGCGGAACAGTACGAAATGACGGAGTTGGGCATAGAAATAGCTTTCATCTACCGGCTGGTATTTGCGCAGGGCTTCGATGTATTCTTTCAGAAGTTCTTGGCGCAGGCTGTCGGGATAATTGGCCTTGGCTTGCCACAGGAATGAGGCCACGTCGTAGTAGACAGGTCCTTTGCGTCCGCCCTGAAAGTCGATAAGCCAGGGTTCGCCATCCTTAATCATTACGTTGCGGCTTTGGAAGTCGCGATACATGAAAGTAGCGGAACTGCTGCGGAGAAGCACGTCTGCCATTTTCTGGAAATCATCTTCCAGGCGGTCTTCCTGAAAATCCATGCCCGTTGCCTTGAGGAAACAATACTTGAAGTAGTTCAAGTCCCACAGAATGCTACGACTGTTGAACTCAGCCTGCGGGTAGCAGTAGGAGAAGTCCATGCCGTCGGCTCCGGCAAATTGCACGGCGGGTAGCAGGCGCATGGTCTTACGAAGCAATTGCTTCTCCTCTTCATCGAATACGCTTGTCTTGCGTCCTTTTTCGATGGCGTTGAACAGAAGCGTATCTCCCAAATCTTCCTGCAAATAGTAAATATCGTCTTCGGAACGGATAAACACTTCGGGCACGGGCAATCCTTTTCCGCGGAAATGCTCTGCCATATAGAGAAAGGCACGGTTTTCCTCAACGGATTCGCCGCTTACCCCTATCAATGTAGGCGTACCTTTGAGGCGGAAATAGCGGCGGTTTGAGCCGGAAGAGGGAAGTTCGTCGATGGCTTCGGGTTCGTGCCCGGTATGTGTGATGTAGAGTTTTTTAAGTTCTTCGGTTATCATAGCGTTTTTTATATTTGGCAGCTAAGATAAGACTTTTACCGGATATATTATTACCTTTGTCCGACAAAATCCATAACAACCCTTTTATACTTCATATCTTATACCCTAAATAACATGCGTCACGTTTCTCAGTTTCTCATAGCAGCCCCCACATCGGGTAGCGGAAAGACCACCGTAAGCCGCGGACTAATGGCTTTGCTGACACAAAAAGGATTGGCGGTACAGCCTTTTAAATGCGGTCCGGATTATATCGATACCAAATATCATGCGGCTGTATGCGGACGTGCATCCATTAATCTGGATACGTTTATGGCTTCCGGTGAACATGTGTGCGAACTCTATGCACGTCATGCCGTTTCTGCGGATATTTGCATTGTGGAAGGGATGATGGGAATGTTTGACGGATATGATCGCGACCGGGGCTCTTCGGCGGAGATAGCTCAGTTGTTGCAACTTCCAGTCGTGCTGGTGGTGGATGCCAAGTCTGCCGCTTATTCAATGGCTCCTTTGCTGTCGGGATTCATCCATTTTCGTCCGGATATACGGATTGCGGGGGTGATATTCAATCGTGTAGGGTCGCCCCGCCATTATGAAATGCTCAGGGAAGTGTGTGCCGAGATAGGCATAACCTGTTTGGGGTATCTTCCAAAGGAGAAAGTGCTGGAGCAGGAATCACGTTATTTGGGACTTGATTTCAGTCGATCCAAAGGCACGGATGCCATAGGTATTCTGACAAGGTTATTGGAGCAATGCGTGGATTGGAAACTGCTGCTGGCGAAGACGGCGGTTCCGTTGCGGGAAACGCGGGAAAGGGATAGGGAGTTTGTCGGCGGTAGGAAACCGGGCAACCTGCGTATCTTGGTGGCACGTAACGAGGAGTCTTTCTCTTTCATTTATGAAGAACATTTGGAGATGTTGCGCGAAATGGGTCGTATCTCTTTCTTCGATCCGGAAAAGGATGTCCCCATAGCGCAGGACACCGATTTGTTGTACTTGCCGGGCGGGTATCCAGAAAAACATTCCGTGACGCTTGCCGGAGCCCGTCAGGTGAAAGAATCCGTTCGGGAGTATATAGAGCGCGGCGGAAAGACGCTGGCAGAGTGTGGCGGAATGATTTACCTTTCGTATGCCATAGGTTATGACAAACGGGAGCATGAGAGTGGCGGCAGCGGGTTCGACAGAATGGCGGGTGTGTTTCCTTTTTATATCTCCAATGAGAGTGAATATCGAAAATTGACATTGGGGTATCGTAGCTTCGACTATAAGGGGCAGCGTTTGCGGGGGCACGAGTTTCATTATACGCAGTTCGGCAAGTCGGGGACGGCTCCCGATGACAGTAAGAAAGAGCTGTATATGCCGCCTACCGTCGTGCAGGTGTATAATGCCAAAGGGCAACCGGTGAACACGCCCGTATTCCGCTACAAGAATACGATAGCAAGTTACACGCATCTTTATTGGGGTGAAACGGATATAATGAGGTTATTTGAATAAGCATACGCTGAAAGATGAAAAAAGTATATACCCGTACGGGAGACAAAGGAACCACCGGCATTCATGGCGGAGCGCGTGTTCCCAAAGATGATATTCGCATCGAGGCAAACGGCTGTTTGGACGAACTGAATGCCGTAATAGGAATTGTACGTTCCATGCTTCCTGCCGAAGACAATTGGCAGGAACTGCTGCATACCATTCAAAGAGAACTGATGGTAGTGATGAGCCATGTAGCTACGCCCGATGGCGTGTTGAACCCCAATTTTCTTTCTGCCGCCGAACTGACCGTACGCTGCGAACAGGAAATGGATGCCATGACTGCCGGACTGAAGGAGAACGGCTATTTTCTTCTGCCGGGCGGTACGCCTGTTTCTGCGCACCTGCATTTTGCCCGCACAGTGGCAAGGCGTGCCGAGCGACGCTTATGGACACTGCATCGCCAAGTTCCGCTGAATGAGGATATTTTGCGTTTTGTGAACCGTCTGTCAGATCTCTTCTTTGTCATGGCGCGTACGGAGATGCAGCGGCAGGATTGGCCGGAAGAGAAATGGCAGGAATTTGCTTATAAGAGGAAAAGACTGTAAGTTTTTCTTAATTTCCGGGTGCTGATTTGTTAACAACAGCGTATTCCTATTAAACCATGTTATAAGTAGGACCACAGTCCTCCGATAATTTGGAGATTCCCGAAATGTCCGTATATTTGCAATGTGTTTTTCATAGTATTAGATTTAAGGTTAACAAGAAGATTGGCTGTCTGGGATAGATAGCCTTTTTTTATGCCTCTATGTCACTTGTCTTTATGTTACTTCGTTTATAGACTCTCCTTGTAGTGTACACCGCCCACGCACCGTATATGATTACTTGTATCCACAGCGTCAGCATCTGAGGCCAGATGTCGGCAAGGCTGCCGCCCATTGAATTTAATTTTACGAAAGCGAGTACTGCGGGGGCCACAGGGAAGACGTAATGCGCCGCTTGCCAGTACCAGGGCATCAGTTCCAGCGGGTAAGACACGCCGGAAAGGAAGATGTAACCCACAGAAAAGAAGGCTATCATTAGCAGTGGGGCTTCGGAGTCGGTAAACCAGCGGGACACGGCAAGTGCAAAGAAACTCGTGGCAAGCAGGAAAGGAATCACCATAGTGACAATGTCCCAACCGCTTCCTATATTGGGAATGCTGAAAATATGCGGCAGCAGTCCCAACAGGAACATGGAGAACACAACATATAGCATTACATATACGAAGGTTCTTCCCGATACGATACACAGCATATCTTTCAGGGAACGGGCTCCCGTGCTGTAAACACCTTTCCGCTGCTGTTCCGCTTCTTCACCGGTAAGCATGGCAATCACCATCAGCATTGTCTGGAAGATGATGACAATCATTACGGCGGGAATCAGGTAAGAACCGTATCCTTCGGTGTAATTGTAAAGGGCCGTTCCCGATACGCTGACGGGAGTGGACAACGCAACGGCCAACAGACCTTGCGGCGGCAGGAATACTGTTCCGGCACGCCGGTGGGCATCGTTTACGGCAAGCATCACGCGCGAGCTTGCTTCTTGCAATCCCTTGAAGTTGAGGAATGCGTCCGTGGCGGCATACAGGGTGAATACGGAAGTTTCGCCGCGCGCTACACGCGTCTCGAAGTCGGAAGGGATGTAGAGTATACCGGTAACCTCGCCTTTTTTCATCCACTCGCGGGCTTCGAGGATATCGGGCGTTTGGGCATAGACCGAAGTCTGCGGGGCGGCATCCAGCCATCGTACGTACTCCCGGCTGAGTGTGGAATGGGAGAGGTCTACTACGGCAACCGGTGCTTTGCGTACCAGGTTGGGAGCATACATATAGTTGTAGAGTAAGCCATAAAGGAAGATTCCCCCTGCCAGCACCAGCAGGATGGCGGGATTGGTGGCAATGGCTTTCCATTCGTGGCGGATGACATTGCTCAGGGATGCTTCTGTGCCGGGCGATGTACCGGATGATGTACCGGACTGTATATCGGTTGCTACAATGCCGGACAATGCTTTGTCTCCGATATGGAGAGTTTCTTCGCTTTCCTTCATCCTCAGTATCCACCACTTCAATAAAGGCAGAATCAGTATGGCCAGCAGCAGGAATACCAGTAGTACAGTCACCGATTGCCAGAAATAAGCAAACCCCGCATCGAAATAAATCATAGCCTGTGCCGCTTCGGTGAAGTGCCGTACCGGAAACAGGTAGGACGCCGCATGCACCGGTGCATACATCGCCGTTACCGGAAATGTCACTCCCGACAGTGTAGCCCCTAAAGAGCCTACCATTGACACCACACTGATGATATAGGCTATCTTGGGAAAGATAGAGAATATCAGTACCGCCAATGCCTGCGTAGCCATGATAAACAGTACCGTTACGATGTTCATCAGCCACAAGCTGCCTTGAAACGGTATGTTCATCAGTCCGAACAACACGTAGTTTGCCAGTATGCCTATAACGGAGAACATAACGGTGTAGGGCAGCAGCTTTCCTGCGACGGCAGTCAGCATATCAGCATTCCGCAGATTGGCCGGGTCTTTTCCTGCAGGTGTGGCAGCTCCCATCCATTCTTGCGTTGTCCCGAACTTGAATTCGCTGCCTATGGCATACACCGTTACAAGAAGAATCAGTATCTGGAACAGAACGAAGAAAAACGGCTGGCTCAGATAGATAGAGTAATCCATATCCGGATTATAAAGCGGATGCGTATTGGCTTCCACTGGAAGAAGGAACGTCTGTATCTGTTCCTGCCCCACACCCAATGCTTCAGCCTGTACAACGATGGGCGACAGTGCTACGGGGGCGAGTGTGGTTTCAAATGCTGCCATCAGTTCGCTTCCTACCGAAAGAAGGGCGTAATGGTAATAGTAAGTCAGCGTTGCACCCGTCCCGCTGACTGTTTTCTGCTCAAACTGCGGCGGGATGGACAAGTAGCCGTATATCTCCTTCCGTTGCAATGCCTGTCGTGCAGAGGCTTCGTCCGTAAAGTGCTCCGTAACCCGGAAAGTAGGTGTGGCGGCAATGCGCCGTGCTATGGTACGTGAGGCTGCCGTATTATCTTGGTCTACAATGCCGATAGGAATATTCTCCATCTGTCCGTTTCCGAAAATGGTAGCCATAAAGAACAGGCAGAACAAGGGCAGGAGGATGCACACGCCGAAATAGAGACGGCGTGAGGTGATACGGTGACATTCGCGGAAGAGGACATTATATAATAAATTCATAATAAGAAATTTGTATGGTGAGATGATTGGCGCTTCAACTCTGAACGGTATCGACTTGGGTGATGACAGACTTTTTTCAAATAGGGTGATGACGGATTTTTAGACATAAGAACAAATAAGATAACATTAGCATATGTTATAATCATGAATATGTTCTTTTGTTCTTATGTCTAAAAAAAGATTGTCCGGTTTCCCTTCTTTCCTTTTTATACTTTATTTACGATTGCCGACATTCCCGGTCTAAGCCCTTCCACCGCTTGTACAGGTCGTGCATGTATCTCGAACGTTTGCATATCGTAACTGCCTGTTTGCTTGGTCGATTTCCAAGTGGCGAAACTTCCCAGCGGACTGATGTAATAGATGCGGAACTCTATGTCTTTCTTGCCGAGGGCAGGAATGTCCGCTTTGAAAGTGCCGCCCATTTTGAACTGTGGCATCAGGTCTTCCCGGATGTTCAGGACTACGTGTGCATCGCTCATCACCACTAGGCTCATGATAGGCGTGCCCGGAGCTACCAGCTCGCCGCGCTTGGGGAAGATAGTGGCTATCTGTCCGTCTTCGGGAGCAGTGAGCCTGGAGTCTACAAGAAGGGCGGAAACTTCATCCACCGTGCTGCGTGCGGCATCTACAAGGCTACGTGCGGCTGCGCGGTCTTCGCTTTGCGCGCCGTCCACAGCCATTTGATATTGCTGGTATGCCGCGCGTTCGGCAGCTTGTGCGGCTTTGTACATGGCTTCTACTTCGTCCTTTCGTTGCGAAGTAACCACACTGTCTTTATAAAGGGTGAGGATGCGCTGATAAGTGGTTTGGGCAAGCGTCAGGTCGCTTTGCGTCTTATTCCAAAGCTGCAAGGCTGTAGCGATAATCTGCCTGCGCGTTCCGGCATCAATCTTTTTGTTCTGTTCCTGCGCCACCTGTTCCAAAGCATTTACCTGACGGTATTTGGCTTCGATAGTGGGACTGTTGATGACAACGAGCGTGTCACCCGCTTTTACCCAATCTCCCTCTTGTACGAGGAAAGAATCTACACGCCCCGGCAGTTTTCCGCTGATGCGTATCTCCGTGGCTTCTACCTGCCCTTGCAGCACCATTGGCTGCCGGCTCATAAGTGACATTCCGATAACCGATACTCCTACGGTAACGATTAATACGACGATGAATGCGATGCTGATGGTTTTGTTGCTGATATTCATTTAATTTAAGTATAAACTATAAAGTACGGTGTATCCAAATACACTTGATGTTTCTTTTTAGGCACGGATTATACGGAATAAGGAAAATCTGAGTTTTCCGTGTAATCCTCATTGCACAGCCTGTTTCTCAATTTTTAATTCTCAACTCTCAAATTACTAAGTTTCCCGAATTCTTCCGGCGTGCCGCAAAGCGCCAGCAGATTCATCAACGCCACGTCATACTCGTAATAGGCTGCCAGTCGGGCCACGCGTACGGTTGCCAGCATCGTTTCTGAATCTATTACTTCGGTGCTTGTTGCCATGCCTTCAGTGAACGATTTCTTGCAGATGCGCACTAACTCTTCACTCAGTTCGATGGTTGTGTTCAGGGCACGAACATTATCCTGTGCTTTCTGCATCTGCGTGTAGAGTTTGTCGATACCCACACTTAAATCGTCTTTGGCTTTTTCCTGCCCTATGGAGAGGGTCTGTTGGGCTATCTTGGATTGGCGTATCCGTTTCTCCCGTGCCAGACCGTCAAAGAGATTCCAGGTGAATCCTACCCCTATCATGGTGCGGGGGACGAGGTTGCTTTGGATGCCGTGGGCATATAGCGTCTGCTTGCCGAATACGGCGATGTCCGGCAGGTAGCCGCTCTGTTCGATACGGAGCTGTTGTTTGGCTATATGCGATTGCAACTGCAATTGGTTAACGGTATAGTTCTCGGTTTGCATGGTTTGCAGGAACTCCTCTTTTGCAGGCAGCACGGCGTTTATGAAAAGCGGGGAAACGGGTTGTATGCTGCAAGTATCCGTTATGTTGAGCAACGTACGCAAAGCGTTTTGCAGAACGGCTGTTTCCTTTTGCGAGGCTTCCAGCGAGCGTTGCGCTTCGTCCATGTTCACTTGCGCAAAGAGGCGTCCGGCCTTGTCTATCATTCCGGCGGCTTCCAGTTTCAAGGCATTTTCGTAATGACGTTTCAGGCTGTTGTAGGTGTCTTGGCGTACACGCACCACTTCTTGTGCCAGGCGCAGTCCGAAATAGCTTTCCGCCAAGAGGACACGCTGCGTGGCGTCTGTCTGTTCGCGGTTCTCGCGGGCGATGTCAATCATTGCATTTCCTATCTTTCCGGCACGGATGCGCTTTCCGCCGGAAAACACGATCCATTCGGCGGTCAGACCTACCGTGGTGAGGTTACGGGGTGCGAGCGGAAAGGCGAGGGTGTGGCTGCCTATCTGGTCGAGGATACTGCTGATAAATTGGTCGTCCGGTACGAGGTTGTGAACAAAGTCTTTGGCAGGGTCGGTAAATTGCGACAACGGTTGCTTCACTTCTATCTTTTCGGACAGGTGTACGAATGTGCCCGCACCTTGCAGGCTCGGATACCAAAGGGCGTTCAGTTTGTCACGTTCCGTCCGTGCGGTCTCGATACCCTTGTCGGCTATCTTCAGGCTGCGGTTTCCCTGCTGCATCTGCCGAAGGGCATCATCGAAGCTCAGGGAGAGGATTTGCGCTGTTGCGGAAACACTTGCTCCCAAGAAGATGATGAGTAAGATTTGTTTCATATATTAAGTTTTTCGTTTAGGTTGGAATAATAGTCTTTCAAACACTCTTTGCGAAAGATTGTTCGTTCGTATATTGCGTAAAAAACTAATAAAGCAGATTTATGAATGAAGTAGAAACAAAAGATGTGGGCACAACGGATTTGTCTGCCTACATGATGAGAGTGATTGAAGAACTAAGGCGTGACAGGAAGCCGCCGGCAGTACATATTTATGCCTGTACGCTCCGTTCCTTCATCCGCTTCTCCTGCAGCGGGGAGGAGGAGTGCTCCATGCTGATGGAGGAAGTCTTCACACCCGGTCGCCTGAAAGAGTACGAACAGTGGATGCTGTTCCGTAAACTGACGCAGAACACCATATCCACCTACATGCGTTCTTAACCATCTTAAAAATACATACTTAAATATTTTATAATCAATATGTTATAAGAAAGGTGATTTTAATGAAGAAACAAATAAGGAACAAAAATAGGAATTAAAGTGATTTCTCATTTTTCTATTTGCACTCTGTTTCTTTCTTTTCGTTTGTTTGCTTTCAGAGTGCATTCCGAGCAATTTTATCTGCTCTCATCATTCGAAGAATTTGCTCCTAACTTTAACTAACAAATTATTTGCAGCTCATAAAGAGAATACAAATTATTATCTCTTGAAGTTGTATTGCTTGTAGCAAAGATAATCTTTTTTGTACAGGCAGCCAAAAATGCCTGCCTATATTTAGTTTAATTTAGTTTAGCATATATAAGGCTAACAAACTAAACCAAACTGGATTTTCATGTTACTTTTTGTGATTTTCCCATTCTACCCATACAGCCAAAAGAGAAGATAAGCTCTTGCCTCTTTTCTCTTTTCGCTGCGATACTCTTTTACTTCATAGCCACCTTTTACACACATCCGTACCGAGCAAACTCCCACATGCTCGCATATCAACTTTCGGTCTGCCCGATGGGAATTGTGTCGCAAAGGTATTTGCCATGTCTTTATTGTATGCAAGGTTGTAACCTGAAGGTTCACTACAAAATCTCCACGCTCCGCTTCGCAGAGGTCGTATTTTGTAGTGAAACCCTGCATACATAGCCATGCCACCTGTTGAAGCGACATAATTTCAATCAAGCCCGAAAGTAAGTGAAATGCTACAGGAGGGAAAGTAACAAACTTAAAACTTGGTATTTATGGCAAATTATGCAACCAACATTTTCCACGCAAGAACGGAAAATAAAACAGACCTCGACAAAATAGAGGCTTTCTTGGATGACACTTTCAGCGAATTTACCAATCGATATGGTGATAGTGTAGATGCAGAATTTTCCTCTCGTTGGGTGTATCCAGAAGAAGAAATCAAAAAATTGGTAGAATCGTTGGAGGACAAAGATAAAGTCTATATCAAGATTCTAACCTATGAATTTGAAGACGAGTACGTGAGCTTTAGAATATTCTCTCAGGGAGAATGGAAGGTCAAATTAGTAACTGAATGAGTAGAAGAAGATAAAGTAAAATTATGCTCTATCCTACACTTTGCTTATTCTATAAGAGACACACGGATGGAACGATTGTCGGTGATTTCGACAACAAAATCACTGTTCGTTTCATCTGTGGCAAAAGAGAGAGTATTAAATACTGTGATGAAGTAATTTTTACAATTTTACAACATAGAAACCATGACACAGATAGCAATGAAATTCGTCCAATGGGATGTGCCCGAATTGGAAAAACTGAAAGATAGCAAGGTTTACAAATTACGGGAACGTCTTGATAATGGCGACAAGTTGAGTCGGGAAGAAAAGAACTGGCTCACCCGCAATGTGAAAGAGTGCTGCCATTTCAAAAGAGGTATCGCTTTAATGGGCTACCGTTTTGACTTCTCCGATGTTCTCAAACGGTATTTCGTGAAACAACACGGACATATTGCCGAATATTATGCCATTGACAAAACCGCACTACGTTCTGTCCTATATGGTCGAATTGAAGATATAATCGAAGTACAATAAAAATCAAAAGAAGCATGAAAGTAACAATTGAACACAGCTTTTGCCCCTATTGTGACGAGGTAACTGAACTTTATTTCCGAATCATTAACACGATTCTTTTTTCTGGCAATGAGGCGGAATTGCGTGAAAGCATGAGACAGTTGGAGAAAAAAACTCCACTTGATGAATATTTCACATACGGTTACGGTGCACGACACCTTTGGGTTTATCACAAGAAAAATAAAATCAAAAGTGATATTGAACTTATTAACATAAACGATTGATTCACAAACAAGTTCTTTTATTTTTCACTTTTGATTTTATTAGTATTAAACAAGCCCTTTCAGGAAAGCCTTCAGTTTAGGGTCTTTTTCCCAAGACTTCTCTATTGTAGGGGTTCCTATATTTTCATACGCCTTTTCTAATGCTTCTCTTTTTAGCTTAGAATCCGCTTTTGCATAAATTTCAGTAGTCTGTATTGAAACATGTCCGAGCATATCTCTTATGTATATAAGATTAACTCCCGCTTGCAACAAGTGCATTGCTCTGGAATGTCGAAGCACATGAGGACTTACAACACCGGGGAACAATTCCGCATTTTTTATTTTGGCTATAGAAACGTACTTTTGCAATATGTATGTCATGCCCGTAGTGGTGAGCTTTTCTCCCCAACAATTACTGAAAAGGGGGCGGCTTCGTGTTGAAAACGAATTAAGGTTCTGTTCCTCCATGTATTCCATTAATAATTGCATAATTCCGTCCTCTATTGGAACAATTCTTCTTTTTGTTCCTTTGCCCAATAATTCGACAGTATATGGTTTTGATGTCCTGACAGATTCAGGGGTTAAATCAATGATTTCTTGTACCCGTGCTCCTGTATGATACATTAAAGCCAACAATGTCATATCCCTTCGCCCGTGTTTTGTGTCTTTGGGTATTTGTTCCAATAAATACTTTACAGCATCAATCGTGAGATAGGAAATACTTTTCTTAGAAGCCCTTTTTAGCCGTATGGTACAGATGTCTTTCCATTGTGACATATGCTTTGGGTCCTCGCAAATCATGAACCTGAAAAAAGAACGGATTGCCGCATATCTTTGATTTCGGGTGCTTGCGGAACTCCGGCGTTCATCCTGAAGCCAATTAAGAAAACCCATAACCGTTTTTCGATTGATATGATAAAATGAGAGGTTCTCCGCTTTCACATGCTCCTTATCCTGCATGTAAGTAATAAACAAGACAAGAGTGTCACGATATGAACGTATCGTATGATGACTTGTTCCACGTTCCTTAACAAGGTACTCCATGAAAAATTTTTCCACACACCTTGCAAAATCTTCATATTCATTCATTCTTGTATAATATTAAATGTTTTTGTACGACACATATCCTTATACATACTGGATGTAACGTCTGGAAATTTGCTTATTAAATCCGGATACATACTTTGGGTAAGTCTTAAGTAATGTTCTGTATTTATGGGATTCTTATGCCCCATGAAAGTTGCAAGAATTGGAAGCGTACAGTATATGTCCATTCCGTTGCGAACCATATTAACCATTGTATGAACACATGCCGTATGACGGAGGTCATGTACCCTTGGCCCGTCATGGTTTCCGATATAAGGTATTCCTGCATTGATTATTATCTTATGAAACCAACGGCTTACCGTACTGGAACCGACTCTTTTTCCCGTACCGGAAACGAACAGATAGCTGTTCGGAGCAGTAATGTCTGGAATGGATAGCCTGTTCCTGTAACTTATATACTGTCGTAGCACAATTTCAAGGCTATCGTTTATAGGAACCAAACGCTGAATATGGTTTTTGAGACTATCCACAACAATGAAATGTTTCTCAAAATGAATATCCCGATTACGAATATTCAATGCTTCGTTTATTCTCAAGCCTGTACTATAAAGTAATCTTATTAATGAAGGTAATACCATTAATATTGTATGTGAATGGTATTGACTTGTAATTCTTAGCTTGGGATTCTTATGTGGATACGGTATGGCAATCATTTCCGACCGTACACATATATTTAAGAAAAGCTGTCATCATCAGTACCTTGGTGTGTATTGTGGTACGTTTCCGATTAACAGATGCCCATTCATACCAGCCATCATACCTTATCTGCTCTGCCGATAATTTGTAGATACAAAAACCTTTTCCGCAAAAGGAATCAAATTTTTACGGGCTACTGATTTTATTTGCATAATCCTAAATATTTAATGGATGGCGACTTTGCCAACCCAATGCAATAATAAGGATTTGGAGTGATATTATCTATAATTATTATCAAAATAAAAATTAGAATGTATGAAACAAATAATTTGGTCAAGTGATGCTCTATTGGATGAAACAGCAAGAGAGTATTATCAAAATTTCAAGCGAGAAGAACTGGACGATGATG